>OIEO01000005.1_pt1 | contig 427587 bp, 396 predicted proteins | sample 1581851 | NCBI WGS metagenome assembly OIEO01 (sample SAMN03281010, study PRJEB24777) | human gut metagenome | isolation source: fecal sample PR157 from 1 month old male Malay infant, caesarean delivered... | reverse complement strand
TCACCCGTCCGCCGCTCGTCACCCGAGAGCAAGCTCTCTGTGTTACCGCTCGACTTGCATGTGTTAGGCCTGCCGCCAGCGTTCAATCTGAGCCATGATCAAACTCTTCAATTTAAGTTTGATGCTCGTGAATTAAACTTCGTAATGAATTACGTATGTTCACTCAGAGACTTGGTATTCATTTTTCGTCCGAGGACGTTAAGAATCCATGTCACTTTGAGTGCCCACACAGATTGTCTGATAAATTGTTAAAGAGCAGTGCAACGCGGCTTTCGCTCACCGTTGCGAGGTCCCGTATAATACGTTTTCCTCATTCAGAGTCAAGCGCTTATTTCACTTTTCTCTGTCGGTTTTCAGCGTCACATTTCGCTGCTGAAACCCTGCTGACCCGGCGGCTTGTTTGCCGTTGTTCCGTGTCAGTGGAGGCGCATTATAGGGAGTAATTCTGAAGTGACAAGCATAAATTCAAAAAAACAATTCAAGCGCTCACTTTTCAACCAAATTAACGTTTGAACTTTAATTCTTGCCTGGTTTTTAAACAAAAACGAGCCCAAAGGGCCCGTTTTTGTCGTTTTGTGACTTACTGCACTGCTACGATGCGGTCGTCTTTTACCACCAGCTCGACGGTTTTCCCCGGAACCAGCTCGCCAGACAGGATTTGCTGCGCTAACGGGTTCTCTATCTGTTGCTGGATGGCACGTTTCAATGGACGCGCGCCGTATACCGGGTCGTAGCCATTTTCGCTCAGCAGCTTCAACGCCTCATCGGACATATGCACTTCATAGCCGCGCTCTTCCAGACGTTTATACAAACGCTGCAGTTGGATCTGCGCAATAGAAGCAATATGTTTTTCACCCAACGGATGGAAGACCACCACTTCATCGATACGGTTGATAAACTCCGGACGGAAGCGCTGGCTAACCACGCCAAGCACCAGATCCTTCATATGACCGTAGTCCAGCTCGCCGAAACGTTCCTGGATCAGATCGGAACCGAGGTTTGAGGTCATGATGACAACCGTATTACGGAAGTCGACCGTTCTCCCCTGCCCGTCGGTCAGGCGACCATCGTCAAGCACCTGCAGCAGAATGTTAAATACATCCGGATGCGCTTTTTCCACTTCATCCAACAGGATGACGGAATAAGGACGACGACGGACCGCTTCGGTCAGATAGCCGCCCTCTTCATAACCCACGTATCCCGGAGGCGCACCGACCAGACGCGAGACGGAGTGTTTCTCCATAAATTCGGACATATCGATACGCACCATCGCGTCGTCGCTGTCGAACATGAAGTTAGCCAGCGTTTTGCAAAGCTCGGTTTTACCCACCCCGGTCGGGCCGAGGAACAGGAACGAACCAATAGGCCGGTTCGGGTCAGACAGCCCGGCGCGGCTACGGCGAATGGCGTTGGATACCGCTTCAACCGCTTCATCCTGGCCAATAACGCGGTGATGCAGATCCTGTTCCATACGCAACAGTTTTTCGCGCTCGCTTTCCATCATGCGCGCCACCGGAATACCGGTCCAGCGCGCCAGCACTTCGGCAATCTCGGCATCGGTTACTTTGTTACGTAACAGGCGCATCGTTTTGCCTTCAGACTGGGTGGCTGCCGCCAGCTGTTTTTCCAGCTCCGGAATTTTACCGTATTGCAGTTCGGACATCCGCGCGAGGTCGCCAAGACGTCGTGCTTGTTCGATAGCAATTTTGGCTTGTTCCAGCTCAGCTTTAATAGTCTGCGTACCGGAGAGCGATGCTTTTTCCGCTTTCCACTCTTCTTCCAGCACCGAATACTGGCTTTCTTTGTCCGCCAGCTCTTCATTAAGCATATCGAGACGCTTCAGGCTCGCTTCATCCGCCTCTTTCTTCAGCGCCTGCTGTTCCAACTTCAACTGGATGATACGGCGATCGAGACGGTCCAGCTCTTCCGGCTTCGAGTCGATCTGCATACGGATGCTGGATGCTGCTTCATCGATAAGGTCGATGGCTTTATCCGGCAACTGACGGTCGGCAATATAGCGATGCGACAGGGTCGCCGCTGCCACGATGGCCGGGTCAGTGATCTGCACGTGGTGGTGCAGTTCATAACGTTCTTTCAGACCGCGCAGTATGGCGATGGTATCTTCTACCGTCGGCTCGGCAACGAACACTTTCTGGAAACGACGTTCCAGCGCGGCGTCTTTTTCAATGTACTGGCGGTATTCGTCAAGGGTGGTGGCGCCGACGCAGTGCAGTTCACCGCGCGCCAGGGCCGGTTTCAGCATGTTGCCGGCATCCATCGCGCCGTCGGCTTTACCCGCGCCGACCATGGTGTGCAGCTCATCGATAAACAGGATAACGTTGCCTTCCTGTTTCGCCAGATCGTTCAGCACGCCTTTCAGACGCTCTTCGAATTCACCGCGATATTTCGCCCCGGCCACCAGCGCGCCCATATCCAGCGCCAATACCCGACGGCCTTTCAGCCCTTCTGGTACTTCGCCGTTGACGATACGCTGCGCCAGTCCTTCGACGATTGCCGTTTTACCCACCCCGGGTTCACCAATCAGCACCGGGTTGTTTTTAGTACGGCGCTGAAGTACCTGGATGGTACGACGGATCTCTTCATCACGGCCGATCACCGGGTCCAGTTTGCCTTGTTCGGCACGCTCGGTCAGATCGACGGTAAATTTTTTCAATGCCTGACGTTGGTCTTCGGCACCCTGATCGTTCACGCTTTCACCTCCGCGCATTTGTTCAATCGCCTGAGTCACATTGGCGGTTGTTGCTCCGGCAGATTTCAGCAGGTCGGTCAGCGTACCGCGTGATTCAAGCGCCGCCAGAACGAACAGTTCTGACGAAATAAAGTTATCCTTTCTCTTTTGCGCCAGCTTGTCGCAAAGATTGAGAATACGCACCAAATCCTGAGACGGCTGGACGTCGCCGCCGGTACCTTCTACCTGCGGTAAACGGCTCAGCGCCTGTTCGATTTGGCTGCGTAACGCCACGGCGTTAACACCCGCCGAGGTTAGTAAAGGATACACCGATCCCCCTTCCTGATTCAGCAAGGCGCTCATTAGATGAAGTGGTTCGATGAATTGGTTGTCGTGCCCGAGTGCTAGCGACTGGGCATCGGCAAGAGCAAGCTGGAATTTATTAGTAAGACGATCCAGACGCATAACTCCTCCCATAAACAGGTCAAATTTGCTACTGGAGATTAAATGAGGTCATCCCTCAATTATTCAAGGTTAAAGACCTGAACTATGTGAAAAATAAGTTTGCCTTCTGGATCGTCTTGATTCTCTAGGTTATATCAGCCAAATGAAACTTGCCATACGACCTGTGGTCTTGTCGCGACGATAAGAGAAAAAATCATCTTTTTCACTTAGAGTGCAACGATCGCCGCCGAAAATCTGCTCCACGCCGACGTTAGCCAGGCGCTGACGAGCCAATTGATAAATATTAGCAAAATATTTTTCACCGGCAGGACGGAAGGCGCTCTGCGCCTGGGCATCTTTGGCGATGAAAGCCTCGCGCACTTCCGCACCGACTTCAAACGCCTCAGGGCCAATTGCCGGACCAAGCCAGGCCAGGATATTTTCCGGTTTATCATTAAAGCAGGCGACTGTTTCTTCCAGAACGCCTTCACATAAGCCGCGCCATCCGGCATGCGCCGCCGCCACCTCGGTTCCGGCGCGGTTACAGAACAGCACCGGCAGGCAGTCTGCGGTCATCACCGCACAAACGGTACCCGGCGTATTACAGTATGACGCATCGGCGCGTTTTGACACGTACGGCCCGCCATCCAATTTTAGTACCGTGGTGCCATGCACCTGCTCCAGCCACACCGGATAAGAGGGTAATCCGCCAGCGGCAAACATCCGCCGGCGGTTTTCTTCGACATGCAGGAGATCGTCGCCGCAATGGGCGCCAAGGTTCAACGAGTCATACGGAGGCAGGCTCACGCCGCCCACACGGGTAGAACTACAGGCCGCCACGCCTTTCGGCATAGGCCACTGCGGAACAATCAGCTTTGTCATAACCAGTCAATATCGTCCTTATGGGCTTCAAAATCGGCGCGCATGGCGTCGATCAGTTCCACCATATCCTGCGGGATCGGCGCGTGCCATTCCATCTCAATACCGGTAATTGGGTGATACAGACGCAGCATGGTCGCGTGTAATGCCTGGCGATCGAATTTGCGCAGCGCGCTGATGAACTCGTCCGATGCCCCTTTCGGCGGACGCGGGCGGCCGCCATAAACCTGATCGCCCACCAGCGGATGGGTAATATGCGCCATATGGACGCGGATTTGGTGGGTACGGCCGGTTTCCAGGCGCAGGCGCAAACGGGTGTGGATACGGAAATGTTCCATAATGCGGTAATGGGTCACCGCCGGTTTCCCCATCGGGTGAACCGCCATATGCGTGCGCTTGGTCGGGTGACGGCTGATTGGTTCTTCAACCGTACCGCCAGCGGTCATGTGGCCGATAGCCACCGCCTCATACTCGCGGGTAATTTCGCGCAGCTGCAGTGACTCGACCAGACGCGTTTGCGCCGGAATAGTCTTCGCCACGACCATCAGGCCGGTGGTATCTTTATCCAGACGGTGAACAATACCCGCGCGAGGGACATCGGCAATGGGCGGATAGTAATGCAGCAGCGCATTCAGCACAGTACCGTCAGGGTTGCCCGCACCAGGGTGCACAACCAAATCACGTGGTTTGTTGATGACCAGGATGTCGTCATCTTCATAGACGATATTGAGCGGAATATCCTGCGGTTCAAAACGCACGTCTTCCTCGATCTCAACATCGATAGAGACGGCTTCGCCGCCAAAAACTTTTTCTTTCGGCTTGTCGATGACGTTGCCGTTTACCAGCACGCGCTGGTCAAGGATCCATTCTTTTATCCGCGAACGTGAATAATCCGGGAACAATTCGGCCAAAGCCTGATCTAAGCGTTGACCGAGTTGGTTTTCGGACACCGTTGCGGTGAGTTGTACTCGTTGTGCCATATACAGCTTCTTCGTTTAACGTTGGGTTTTACGGCTTTGCCGTTTAATATAGTGTGCTATTGTAGCTGGTCTTAATCGGGAGCAGGAACAGAGATTCTCCCGCATAAACATTTTGAGGAAGTCAAAACGTCATGACGCGCATGAAATACCTGGTGGCAGCAGCCACACTGAGCCTGGCTTTGGTGGGTTGCTCTGGCTCAAAGGAGGAGGTGCCTGATAATCCGCCGAATGAAATTTACGCGACCGCCCAGCAAAAGTTGCAGGACGGTAACTGGAAACAGGCAATAACGCAACTGGAAGCGTTGGATAATCGCTATCCATTTGGTCCTTACTCCCAACAGGTACAGTTGGACCTGATTTATGCGTATTACAAAAATGCCGATTTGCCGCTGGCCCAGGCCGCAATCGATCGTTTCGCTCGTCTGAATCCTACGCATCCAAACATTGACTATGTCATCTATATGCGTGGCCTGACTAACATGGCCCTTGATGACAGCGCTCTGCAGGGCTTCTTCGGCGTCGATCGTTCCGACCGCGACCCGCAGCACGCTCGCGACGCATTCAATGATTTCTCGAAGCTGGTTCGCGGTTATCCGAACAGCCAGTACGCTACAGACGCCTACAAACGTCTGGTGTTCCTGAAAGACCGTCTGGCGAAGTATGAGCTGTCGGTGGTGGATTATTACACCGATCGCGGCGCCTGGGTTGCCGTCGTGAACCGCGTTGACGGTATGCTGCGTAACTACCCGGATACGCAGGCCACTCGCGATGCGCTGCCGAAGATGGAAAACGCCTATCGTCAGATGCAAATGAACGCGCAAGCTGACAAAGTCGCCAAAATCATCGCCGCCAACGGCAAAAACACCTGAGGGTGATAACTGAAAGCAAAACGGCAGCCCCTGGGCTGCCGTTTTTTTATTCGATGAACACCAGCGCTGAAGCGGTTTAGCGCCGAGTTGACTCATCAAATATGGCCCCCTTTCTTCATTTCGACAAGTAAAATCTCATCCGTTCCTGTCCTGTCTCACAAAATGAATTCGTTGACAAAAAGTGACATTTAAATGTGATTTAGATCACACATTTTGACATTAGGCGAGGTATGCTGGGTTCACCAAGACGGGAAAGACAAGAGGTAAAATTTATGACAATGAACATTACCAGTAAACAAATGGAAATTACTCCGGCAATCCGCCAGCATGTCGCAGACCGTCTCGCCAAACTGGATAAGTGGCAAACTCATTTAATCAACCCGCACATCATTCTCTCTAAGGAGCCGCAGGGTTTTATTGCTGACGCAACCATCAATACGCCGAACGGCCATCTGGTTGCCAGCGCGCGTCATGAAGACATGTACGCCGCCATTAACGAATTGATCAACAAGCTGGAACGGCAGCTGAATAAAGTGCAACACAAAGGGGAAGCCCGCCGCGCCGCCACATCGGTGAAAGAGGCAGGCTTTGTGGAAGAAGAAGAGTAATCCTTAACTTAAGTTGTGTCATGCCACGCGCCTTCGGGCGCGTTTTTCGTTTTTTAATTGACAGGATGAAAACAGTACAGGTACTGTAATCCACACTAACCTAAGGAATTCATCGTGAAACGACTCCCGTTCTTCTTCGCATTCTTTTTTACCTTCCCCTGACTGGGAGGCGGTTCGTCGTATAAGAAAGAATGCGAAGACGAATAACAAGGCCTCCCACGCGGGAGGCCTTTTTTATTGATAACAAGAAAGGCAACACAATTATGACCGAGGAAAACCCATTACTGGCCCTGCGCGACAAAATAAGCGCCCTGGATGAAAAACTGCTCGCACTGCTGGCCGAACGCCGCGGCCTGGCGGTAGAAGTCGGGAAAGCGAAGCTGGAATCGCACCGTCCAGTACGCGATATCGACCGCGAACGCGACCTGCTGGAGCGTTTAATGACGCTTGGCAAAAAGCATCATCTGGACGCCCACTACATTACCCGCCTGTTCCAGCTGATTATTGAAGACTCCGTTCTTACCCAGCAGGCGCTACTGCAGCAGCATCTTAATAAGATTAACCCCCGCTCCGCGCGTATCGCCTTCCTTGGGCCTAAAGGCTCGTATTCACATCTTGCCGCGCGCCAGTACGCCGCGCGTCATTTTGAGCAATTTATCGAAAGCGGCTGCGCGAAATTCGCCGATATCTTTGAGCAGGTCGAAACCGGTCAGGCCGATTACGCCGTCGTGCCGATTGAAAACACCAGCTCCGGCGGGATCAACGATGTGTACGATCTGCTGCAGCATACCAGTCTGTCGATCGTCGGCGAACTGACGCTACCAATCGATCACTGTGTGCTCGTTTCATCCTCAACGGACGCTGATAAGATCGAGACCGTTTATAGCCATCCGCAGCCGTTCCAGCAGTGCAGCCAATATTTAAGCCGCTATCCGCACTGGAAAATCGAGTACACCGAGAGCACCTCAGCGGCGATGGAAAAAGTCGCGCAGGCAAAATCCCCCACCGTTGCCGCGCTGGGTAGCGAGGCCGGCGGCGCGCTGTACGGGCTGCAGGTGCTGGAGCACTGCCAGGCTAACCAGACGCAAAACATCACTCGTTTCCTGGTACTGGCGCGTAAAGCGGTGAACGTATCCGATCAGGTGCCGGCGAAAACGACGTTGTTAATCGCCACCGGCCAACAGGCTGGCGCGCTGGTTGAAGCGCTACTGGTGCTGCGCAACCACAACCTGATCATGAGCAAGCTGGAATCACGCCCCATCCACGGTAACCCGTGGGAAGAGATGTTTTATCTGGATATTCAGGCCAACCTGGAATCCCTTCCCTTACGTAAGGCTTTAAAAGAGCTGGCCGAAATTACCCGTTCGATGAAAGTACTGGGCTGTTACCCGAGCGAAAACGTCGTGCCGGTCGACCCGGCTTAACGTTCAATAAATTGCCGTTTCTTCATCCCTGCCACCGCAACCGGCAGGGTGAAGATGGCGCCGGAAAGCGGATATTGCGCCACTTCGTCGGCGTCCATATTTTCCCGGGTGGTAGTGATATAGAGCGTTTTCATATCCGCGCCGCCGAAACACACCATCGTGGGGCAACGCACCGGCACGCGATACTCTTCCAGTTGTTCTCCGTTCGGCGAAAAGCGGGCAATCCGCCAGCCGTCAAACATCGCACTCCAGTAACAGCCTTCTTCATCAACCGCCGCACCGTCAGGGATCCCCTCTCCAGGATGGAAACGACGAAGTACTTCCCGTTTGCCCGGCTCGCCCTGCTCATCCAGCGGCGTGCGGTAAATCACCGCGTTCGGCGTATCGGAGGTATACATCCAGCGCTTATCGTCGCTAAACGCCAGACCATTAGCACCATGAATATCGCACTGCACCACCTTTGGCGTCAGGTCGTTATCAATACGCACCAGCAGCGCGCCATTGTAATCCCCCGGCCCCCAGAAGGTACCTGCGTAAAAACGGCCATCCCGGTCGGTGCCGCCGTCGTTAAAACGCGCGAGATCCGGGTTACTTGGGTTATCACAGATTTTGCGTTGCAGCAGACCGCGGGCATCACAAAGCCAGATACCGCTACGTAAGGCGACGATAAAACCGCCCTTCTCGCGTAGCGCAAAACAGCCCACTTCTTCGGGAAATTGCAGAACCTGGTGCTCTTTACTGCGTGTATCGTAGCGGTGAATTTCGCACTCCAGAATATCCGCCCAGTACAGTGCCTGCTCGGCATCGCTCCAGGTTGGGCATTCCGGCAGATGCCCGACGTAATCAAACAGCGGTTGCGGTTGTGCCATCTTTTCATCCCTATAAAAAAGCCAGCGGGTTACCCCTCTGGCTTTATTGTATACACGTTTAGCGGGCTTACTGTCGATTATCATTCGCCTGGCGCAGCAGCGTGCGGCTTTCGCTCTGGAAGCGCTGGGCGTAATCGCCAAACCAGTGTTCGACTTTACGGAAGCTGTCGATAAACGCCTGCTTATCGCCCTGCTCCAGCAGGCCAATCGCTTCGCCGAACCGCTGGTAGTAGCGCTTAATTAACGCCAGATTATTTTCTGACGACATAATGATGTCGGCATACAGCTGCGGATCCTGGGCAAACAGACGCCCCACCATCGCCAGCTCCAGTCGATAAATCGGCGAAGAGAGCGCCAATAGTTGCTCAAGACGAACGTTCTCTTCAGCCAGATGCAGGCCATAGGCGAAAGTGGCAAAGTGACGCAACGCCTGAATAAACGCCATGTTCTGATCGTGCTCAACAGCGCTGATGCGGTGCAGCCGCGCGCCCCAGACCTGAATCTGTTCAAGGAACCACTGGTACGCTTCCGGCTGACGCCCGTCGCAGTAAACCACCACCTGTTTCGCCAGGCTGCCGCTATCCGGACCAAACATCGGGTGCAATCCCAATACCGGGCCGTTATGCGCCGCCAGCATCGCCTGCAGCGGCTCGGCTTTGATGGAAGCCAGATCGACCAGAATGCAATCCGCCGGCAGCGGCGGCAGACGCGAAATCGTCTCTGCTGTGGTATGGATCGGAACGCTGACGATAACCATCCCGGCATCGGCGACAATCTCTGTTGCCCGCGGCCAGTCTTCTTTTTCCAGAATCCGCACCTGATAGCCTGACAGCGTCAGCATCTTCTCGAAAAGACGCCCCATCTGCCCACCGCCGCCAACAATAACCACCGGGCGCAGGTTCGGATGCAGCGTTTTGAAGCCTTTGTCGTTTTCACTTGAATACGATTCGCGCATCACCCGACGCAGGACATCCTCGATAAGATCCGGCGGCACACCGAGCGCCGCCGCCTCTTCCCGGCGGGAAGCCAGCATCGCGGCTTCGCGTTCCGGTACATAAATCGGCAGGCCATATTTACTCTTAACCTCGCCAACTTCCGCCACCAGCTCCAGGCGCTTTGCCAGCAAATCAAGCAGCGCCTTATCAACTTCATCAATTTGATCGCGCAATGCGGTCAGTTCAGCAACCATACAATCCTCTTAACCCAGACGTGCCGCCAGATGTCCGCGCAAATCGCTATCGAGCTCGCGCAGCAGTGCATCGGTAGTTTCCCAACTGATGCAGGCATCGGTGACGGATACGCCGTACTTCATATCGCAACGGGGCTGCTCAGAAGACTGATTGCCTTCGTGGATATTGCTCTCAATCATCAGGCCAATGATGGAACGGTTACCATCTTTGATCTGCGCGACGACGGATTCCGCAACCGCCGGCTGACGACGGTAGTCTTTATTGGAATTACCATGACTGCAATCTATCATCAGCGACGGTTTCAGTCCCGCCTGCGCCATCTCTTTTTCGCACTTCTCAACGTCTTCCGGGCCGTAGTTTGGCGCTTTACCGCCGCGCAGAATGACGTGACCATCCGGATTCCCCTGGGTCTGCAGCAGGCAAACCTGGCCGGCCTGGTTGATGCCAACGAAGCGGTGCGGCATCGCGGCGGCGCGCATGGCGTTGATCGCCGTCGCCAGGCTGCCATCGGTACCGTTTTTAAAACCAACCGGCATCGACAGACCGGATGCCATTTCACGGTGAGTCTGCGATTCAGTGGTACGCGCGCCGATGGCGGACCAGCTGAACAGATCGCCAAGGTACTGTGGGCTATTTGGATCGAGCGCTTCTGTCGCCAGCGGCAGGCCCATATTGACTAAATCAACCAGCAGGCGACGCGCTATCTTGAGACCGCCTTCCACATCAAACGAGCCATCCATGTGCGGATCGTTAATCAGCCCTTTCCAGCCAACGGTGGTACGTGGCTTTTCAAAATAGACGCGCATCACCAGGTAGAGGCTATCGCTGACCTCTGCGGCAAGGGCTTTAAATCGACGAGCATATTCGATAGCAGCTTCCGGATCGTGGATTGAGCAAGGACCACAGACCACCAACAGACGCGGATCGCGGCCGGCAATAATGTTGGAAATAGTCTGACGGGAGTGCGCGATCTGCGCTTCCTGCTCCACGGTTAACGGGAATTCGGCTTTCAGTTGATCCGGGGTAATCAGAACTTGTTCATCGGTAATATGTACGTTATTCAGCGCGTCTTTTTGCATGATGGCGATCCTGTATAGCTCGTTTGCGATAGTCGTTGCCTCAGCGGGCATGACGTAACCATATCATATAAAGTAAAGATATCAATCCATATTACGTAAACATTACTTTACAACAGCAAAATAATTGGCACCTGATCGCCAGAAAAGTGTTCATATAAATGTACACATGGCGAAGACTCTTTTTTGCCGCCGCGCTTTACTCATTCCTTTACTAAAATTCCTGGTAAGGATTATCTCAAAGCGGCCGGGGCAGCTAATGACGCTTTTTGCCAATAATGCTATTCTCCGCTCAGGCAACTGCGAACTGCGTTTCCCGTGCAATAACGATTTGACGGACCCGTTAATGAAAGAGTTTTACCGTCTATTTTTGCTTTTCTTTTTGCTCATCGCGGGAGTTCCCGCTTTTGCCGCTGAGACATCTGAGAACGTTCGCGCCATAGTTTCGGGGATTGTGACTTATACGCGCTGGCCAAATTTATCCGGCCCGCCGAAGTTATGCGTTTTTTCCACCTCCCGATATATCCGCAGTTTGGCTCAGGAAGCGCCGGAAAATTTACCTTATCAACCGGTGATAGTTCGAAATTCACAGGAAGCCCTAAAGGCCAGCTGCGACGGTTTGTATTTCGGCAGTGAAACCCCGGATCAGCAGTCTGCATTAACAAAAAAATATGGCTCCCGTCCTCTATTACTCATAGCGGAACAAAATACCGATTGCTCTTTTGGCAGCGCTTTTTGCTTGCTCATAAATGACGATAGGGTGAGGTTTTCCGTTAATCTGGATGTCCTGACGCATAGCGGTGTACGGGTCAATCCGGACGTACTGATGCTTGCCCGGAAGAAATCACATGAATAAGGATTTTTCTCAGGCCCCGCGCCCCACTTTCAAAAACGCGTTACGCCGAATCAGTATGATAAGCGTAGTGATTTCGATGACGCTGGTCTGGCTTTTGCTCAGCGCCGCCTCCGTCATTACGTTAAAACAGTACGCGCAAAAAAATCTTGAGCTCACCGCGGCAACCATGGGCCGCAGCCTCGAAGCGGCACTGGTTTTTGGCGATGCCACCGCCGCAGAAGATACGCTGGCGACGCTTGGCAGACAGGGGCAATTTTCCGAAGCCACGCTTCTGGACAGCCATCAGCGTCATTTCGCCGACTGGCGTAATGACGCCTTAGTTAAAAACGAAAAATTCAGTGGTTATATTAGTAAATGGCTGTTTCCTGAACCGACTGTCCAGCCAATCTGGCATCAGGGGAAAATAATCGGTGAACTTCGTCTGAAGGCGCTCGATCGGTTAATTAGTCATTTTCTCGGTACTTCGCTGATCGTTTTGACCGGCAGTATTCTGCTGGCGTCCGTTATCGCCCTGATGCTTACCCATTCTCTGCATCGCGGTATTGTCGCCGCGCTGCAAAGTATTACCGAAGTGGTACATGATATCCGCGAAAACCGCCATTTCTCGCGCCGTGTACCGGAAGAACGTATTGAGGAATTCCATCTCTTTGCCCAGGACTTCAATAGCCTGCTGGGAGAAATGGAGGATTGGCAGCGTCAACTGCAGGCGAAAAATGCGCAACTGCTGCGCAGCTCGTTGCATGATCCACTAACGGGATTGGCGAATCGCGCGGCGTTTCGCAACGTCATCGGTAAGCTAATGGACGATGACGCGGCACGTCATAGTTCGGCGCTGCTGTTTCTTGACGGCGATAATTTCAAACTCATTAACGATAACTGGGGGCACGCTGCCGGCGATAAAGTCCTTATTGAGGTCGCCAGCCGCCTGATGGCATTCGTTGGCGACCAACATCAGGCATGGCGTCTGGGCGGCGATGAATTCGCCATTTTACTGCACGATGTGCATACCGAAACCGAAGTCCAGGCGCTTTGCGCAACGCTGTCCGAACAGTTTCTTCAGCCATTCAACCTCCACAATGGCCACACGGCAACGCTCTCTTTGAGTATTGGCTATGCTTTGACCTGGGAACACACCTCGGTGGAGGAGCTGCAGGAACTGGCCGATCAGAATATGTATCGGATGAAAAACCAGCGTTTTCATCACACACAAAAATAAGAAGGAATGACTATGCTCAGGCAATTTATTGCGCCCACTCTTCTGGCTGCTTTTCTCCTCACTGGGTGCCAGGCGCCAGGTAAGTTCTCGAAAGAACAGGTCGCAGCAATGAAGTCTTACGGCTTTACCGAAGCCGCCGGTGATTGGTCCTTAGGTTTGTCTGACAGCATTCTGTTTGACAAAAACGACTATCGCCTGCGTCCCGACAGCCAGCAGCAAATCCACAGTATGGCCGCACGGTTAGCTGAAACCGGTATTACCCATAGCCGTCTTGAAGGTCATACCGATAACTACGGCGAAGACAGCTACAACGAAGCGCTGTCATTAAAGCGCGCCAACAGCGTGGCGGATGCCTGGGCTGAAGGCGCGAAAATTCCGCGCAGTAATTTAACCACCCGCGGGTTAGGTAAAAAGTACCCCATCGCCAGCAACAATACCGCGGCAGGCCGTGCTGAAAACCGCCGTGTTACCGTGGTGATCAGCACGCCTTAAGCGCGTTAGTCTACCGACTTAGCCAGCCTCATCGCTGAAGCCGCGCGCCAGCGCAGGTAATCAACCACGAGGCACGCCGCGAGGCTGACGCCCATCAGCGGCACCGCCAGCCCGAGCAGGAGCGCTATTAACAGCGCAAGCGCCCGGGCAGCGACACTTAGTCCCAGCCACGCTTGCACCAACGTTTGTGCAGGATTAAACGCACTCTGTGCCGGACGGCGGATCCACCACAGGCGATAGCCGACGACGATCATGACGCACAGGGCCAACCCGAATGCCACCAACAGCAACTGGTTCGCCAACCCGAACAGTATTCCCATATGAAAATCGACGCCCCAACGGGTCAGCTTTGCCATCAGCGGGAAATCGCTAAAGCGGGTACGATCCACGACTTGTAACGTCTGGCCATCGATGGCCACAGCATCGACCCGCGTCGGCCAGCTACGGTCAATTTCATTCACCGTCCACGCCATTCCAGCGCTTTTTGGCGGCCGGATCTCCAGCTTGCTGGCCGTTAGACCTGCGGCCTGCGCCACCTGTAATACGCTATCGAACCGATCAGCAGTCACTTTCACCTGTGGCTCATCCATTGCCATATGCGCCATGTGGTGCCCGGCGTGCGGATCGGGCGGCATCGCCTCCCCGCCATGAAGTTGCGTATTGACCTGCGGCGTTAGCCAGCCAAACGCGGCGCGCATCTTATCGACGTTACCGCCCGCCCACTGCGACCAGGTTAAGCCGGTGGCGGAAAACAGTAACATGCCGACCAGTAACATCCAGCCCAGCGTCACGTGCAGACGGCGGGTATTTTGCAGCCGATTGTGTATCCGCCGCTTCGGACGGGTCATCGCCCATAGCGCAATACCGCCCAACGCCGCAACCCACATCCAGGAGGCCGCCAGTTCGCTGTACAGTCTGCCGCTGTCGCCCAACAGCAAGGATTTATGCGCGTAATCAATCCACTGCCGCAGCGGTAAAATACCGCTGGTACCGTAAACCGTCAGATCGCCTTTGACCCGTAGCGTCACCGGGTCAACAAAAATAGCCCGGTTTTCTGATTCCCCCAGCCGCGGGTCGGCAAACATCACCCGCGTCGTTTCGCCGGCGGTAATACCTGGGCGCACGGCCTGCAGGCGGAGGTTGTTTTGCGTAGCCTCTTTGGCGACGGCAATTTGCGCGCTTAGCGGCTGTCTTTCGCCGTTGAGCGAGCCCTGTAAGGCCTCATGGTACAGCCAGTTTTCCAGCTGCGGCGTGGCGACATACAGCGTACCGGTCAAGGCCGCGACAAAGATAAATGGTCCGATAAACAGACCAATATAGAAATGGAGGCGCCGCAGCAGGTTTAACCATGCCGCGCGCGAGGTGCAGGTTGTCATACTCTTCCTTTTTTAAAGCAAAAGAGGTCGTTGCGCAGTACGCAGATTCATTTTTATTAAAGGGAAAAAGCAGACAGCCGCGGCGGCGCACGGGTTTCAGGGTAGAGCCAGGGGAAGTAGTGCCAGTGTTTTAATACCGGGCGAGAAGCCGGCAGGCGGATACGCCGCAGGATCATGGCGAAGAACAGCGCCAGCGCGAACAGCAGCCCCGGTACGTGCGCTAATAGCACGCAATAGCCGCAGGCTTCGGCGTGATCGACCGGCATGCTATGCGCCGGCTGCGACGCGCTGTCAGCGCCGTGCATCATTACCATCTCATGTCCGGACATCCCATCATGAGACTCGCCCATCGGCATAGCATGATGCATGCCCGGCATTGCGCTCATGGGATCTTTCTGTAGCGAAACGGAGATCAGCGGCGCCACCACGATCAGCAGGATCGCAAACAGCGCCAGCCAGGCGGCCCGCCGTTGCAATGCTGATTGTGAAAAAATAGTGCCGTTCACCGCCCCTCCGAAATCCGGGCGATATTGTAATTGATTTACATCAAAATAGTTAAAATTTAGATAAAAAAAAGGGCCAGCCATCTGGCCAGCCCTTTCTATCAGGATGTCGCGAAAGCGAATCTTAGTTAAGACGCTCTTTGATACGAGCAGACTTACCGGTACGCTCACGCAGGTAGTACAGTTTAGCTTTACGTACAGCACCACGACGTTTAACAGCAATGCTGTCAACTACCGGAGAGTGAGTCTGGAAGACACGCTCAACGCCTTCGCCGTTGGAAATTTTACGAACAGTGAATGCAGAGTGCAGACCGCGGTTACGAATAGCGATAACCACGCCCTCGAATGCCTGCAGACGTTTTTTGGAACCTTCAACAACCCATACTTTCACTTCCACGGTATCACCCGGACGGAAGGAAGGTACGTCCTGCTTCATCTGTTCTTGTTCAAGTTGCTTAATAATGTTGCTCATAATTTAATCTCTTATCCTGGGTAAACTGATATTGGGGGCTCACGCCTGCCCATCATGTTTATGCTGCTGTTGCGCGTGTTCGCTTTTGAACTGCGCCAGCAACTTTGCTTGCTCTTCAGTCAGAGCCAGGTTTTCCAGAAGTTCAGGTCTTCTAAGCCAGGTGCGGCCCAGCGACTGCTTCAGACGCCAGCGACGTATCTCAGCATGGTTCCCCGACAGCAATACTGGCGGTACTTCCATCTCTTCTAACACTTCAGGACGGGTATAGTGCGGGCAATCCAGCAACCCATCAGCAAAGGAATCTTCCGTTGCTGATGCTTCATGTCCCAGTACTCCCGGAATGAACCGGGAAACGGAGTCAATCAGCGTCATTGCCGGTAACTCACCACCGCTGAGAACGTAATCGCCGATTGACCATTCTTCGTCAATTTCGGTTTGGATTACGCGCTCGTCTATCCCTTCGTAGCGACCGCACACCAGAATCAGTTTCTGATTCGTTGCCAGTTCGCTGACGCCCGCTTGATCAAGCTTGCGTCCCTGAGGTGACAGATAAATCACCTTTGCGCCTTCACCTGCCGCGGCTTTTGCTGCATGAATGGCATCCCGTAAGGGTTGAACCATCATTAGCATCCCCGGTCCGCCGCCGTAAGGACGATCGTCCACGGTACGGTGCCGGTCATGAGCGAAGTCGCGAGGACTCCAGCTTTCGATGCTCAGCAGGCCATTTTTTACTGCCCGGCCAGTTACCCCGTAATCGGTAATTGCGCGGAACATTTCAGGAAACAGGCTAATTATGCCAATCCACATAGCGCCGTCTTTTACCGTTTATCCGGAGAATTTAAAAACCAGGATCCCAATCTACTTCGATAGTACGAGTAGCGAGATCGACTTTCTTGATAACCTGCCCATCGAGGAACGGAACCAACCGCTCCTTGATGCCAAATGCATCTTTCAGGTTTGCCTTGATGACGAGAACGTCATTCGACCCGGTTTCCATCATATCAATGACTTTACCCAGGCTATAGCCTTCGGTGGTAACTACCTGGCAACCCATCAGGTCTTTCCAGTAATAGTCGCCCTCTTCCAGCGCCGGCAGTTGCGATGAATCCACGATAATTTCGCAATTAGTCAGGAGATTCGCCGCATCACGATCGTCAATGCCTTTCAGCTTGATGATGATGTCCTGATTGTGGTGGCGCCAGCTTTCCAGCTCAACAACCTGCCACTGACCCGCCTTCTGGATTAACCAGGGCTGATAGTCAAAAATGCTTTCAGCGTCTTCGGTGGAGGAAAACACTCTGAGCCAACCACGGATACCGTAGGAAGAACCCATTTTCCCCAATACAATCGGATCAACAGGTGCTTGTGCGGTGTGTTGCTTGCTCATCATGACCACCGTGACAGATTAAGCTGCTTTGTTAGCGGCTTTGATCAGCGCGGCAACGCGATCGGAAACAGTAGCGCCCTGGCCAACCCAGTGAGCGATACGATCCAGATCCAGGCGGGTGCCTTCTTCTTTCTCGGTAGCGATCGGGTTGAAGAAGCCAACGCGCTCGATGAAGCGACCGTTGCGTGCATTACGGCTGTCGGTGACAACAACCTGGTAGAACGGACGCTTTTTAGCGCCGTGACGTGCTAAACGAATAGTTACCATAACATCCTCTTGTGTGAATAAAACAACCGGGCCCCATCGAGGAACGGAGCCCGGTGTCATATTAAAAGCCCGAAAATTTTACTGATTTCTGTGCAAAAATCAATTCAAAACTACATACGCTAAATAATTCGAGTTGCAGGAAGGCGGCAAGTGAGTAAATCCCCGGGAGCGTACACAAGTACGTGACCGGGGTGAACGAACGCAGCCAACGCATCTGCGGCTTGAATTATGACGCGTATTAGCGGCCTGGGAATCCTGGCGGCATCATCCCTTTCATCCCGCGCATCATCTTCATCATGCCGCCTTTCGACTTCATCTTCTTCATCATGCGCTGCATGTCGTCGAACTGCTTCAGCAAGCGGTTCACGTCCTGCACCTGCATCCCGCAACCGGCGGCGATACGGCGTTTACGCGAACCTTTGATGATTTCCGGCTTGGCGCGCTCTTTCATCGTCATCGAGTTGATGATCGCTTCCATACGCACCAGCACTTTGTCGTCCATCTGCGCTTTCACGTTATCGGGGATTTGCCCCATGCCTGGCAGTTTGCCCATCAGGCTGGCCATGCCGCCCATGTTTTTCATCTGGCGCAGTTGCTCAAGGAAGTCGGTCAGATCGAAACCGTCGCCTTTCTTCAGCTTGGATGCCAGTTTCTCGGCCTGCGCGCGGTCAACTTTGCTCTCGATATCTTCGATAAGCGACAGCACGTCGCCCATGCCGAGAATACGGGAAGCGATACGGTCCGGGTGGAACGGCTCCAGCGCTTCGGTTTTCTCGCCGACGCCGAGGAATTTAATCGGCTTGCCGGTGATATGACGAATCGACAGCGCCGCACCGCCGCGGGCGTCGCCGTCTACTTTGGTCAGCACCACGCCGGTCAAAGGCAGCGCTTCGTTAAAGGCCTTCGCGGTATTCGCCGCGTCCTGACCGGTCATCGCATCGACGACAAACAGCGTCTCAACCGGATTAATCGCGGCGTGGACCTGTTTGATTTCGTCCATCATCGCTTCATCGACGTGCAGACGGCCGGCGGTATCCACCAGCAGCACGTCGTAGAATTTAAGCTTCGCTTCTTTCAGCGCCGCGTTGACGATATCAACCGGCTTCTGGCCAACGTCGGACGGGAAGAAATCCACGCCGACCTGCTCTGCCAGCGTTTCCAGCTGTTTAATCGCCGCCGGGCGGTATACGTCCGCGGAAACGACCAGCACTTTTTTCTTGTGCTTCTCGCGCAGGAATTTACCCAGCTTACCGACGCTGGTCGTTTTACCCGCCCCCTGCAGGCCCGCCATCAGGACGACGGCCGGCGGCTGCGCGGCTAAATCCAGCGTCTGGTTTTCTTCGCCCATCGCCGCAACCAGCTCGTTGCGGACAATCTTGACGAACTCCTGACCTGGCGTCAGGCTTTTATTGACTTCATGTCCTACCGCGCTCTCTTTGACGCGGCTGATGAAATCACGCACCACCGGAAGCGCGACGTCGGCCTCCAGCAGCGCCATGCGCACTTCGCGCAGGGTGTCTTTAATGTTGTCTTCGGTAAGGCGTCCGCGGCCGCTAATGTTGCGCAGCGTACGCGACAAACGATCGGTTAAATTATCAAACATTGTCTCTCGCCTGAGGTGGAAACGGTCGGTCGCCGCAGCGACACAAAAATACGAATTTGGCGCAGTATAACACGACATAAACCTGAATGTGCTGCAACGGTTGGAGCAGACGTCGCGTGACGCTATACTGCTTCTCTTTCTTATTTAGTCAACAGTCGACGCTCCTATGCCTGTGTTTGCTCTACTTGCCCTTGTCGCCTACTCCATCAGCCTTGCGCTGATCATCCCTGGCCTGCTGCAAAAAAACAGCAGCTGGCGGCGGATGGCGATTCTCTCCGCGACGATAGCGCTGATTTGCCACGCCTTCGCGCTGGAGTCACGTATTTTCCCCGGCGGCGAAGGTGGGCAAAATCTCAGCTTACTTAACGTCGGCTCGCTGGTCAGCCTGATGATCTGTACGGTGATGACCATCGTCGCCTCGCGTAATCGCGGCTGGTTATTGCTACCGATCGTATACGCCTTCGCGCTGATCAATCTCGCCTTCGCCACCTTCGTGCCTAACGAGTACATCACCCACCTCGAAACCACCCCGGGGATGTTGGTGCATATCGGCCTGTCGCTCTTTGCCTACGCCACGCTTATCATCGCCGCGCTGTACGCGCTGCAGCTGGCGTGGATTGACTACCAGCTTAAAAATAAAAAGCTGGCTTTCAGCAGCGAAATGCCGCCGCTGATGAGTATTGAGCGTAAAATGTTTCATATCACCCAGGTTGGCGTCGTGCTGCTGACCCTGACGCTGTGCACCGGGTTGTTCTATATGCACAACCTGTTTAATACCGAAAATATTGATAAAGCGGTGCTGTCTATCGTGGCCTGGTTTGTCTATATCGTACTGCTGTGGGGGCACTACCACGAAGGCTGGCGCGGCCGCCGGGTGGTCTGGTTTAACGTCGCCGGAGCCGGGCTGCTGACCCTGGCTTATTTTGGCAGCCGCGTCCTTCAGCAGTTTGTTAGTTAAAGACTAAGGAGTCTCTCCTGGAACACATTTCTACCACCACGCTGATCGTCACGCTGATCATCATGGTGATTATCTCCGCCTATTTCTCCGGTTCCGAAACCGGCATGATGACGCTGAACCGCTATCGGCTGCGCCATATGGCGAAACAAGGCAACCGCCCGGCTAAGCGGGTGGAAAAGCTGCTGCGTAAGCCGGATCGCCTCATTAGCCTGGTGCTCATCGGCAACAACCTCGTCAATATCCTGGCCTCAGCGCTGGGAACCATCGTCGGCATGCGTCTGTACGGCGACGCCGGCGTGGCTATCGCCACCGGCGTGCTCACCTTTGTCGTACTGGTGTTTGCCGAAGTCTTACCTAAAACCATTGCCGCCCTGTACCCGGAAAAGGTCGCCTACCCCAGCAGTTTCCTGTTGGCGCCGCTACAGGTACTGATGATGCCGCTGGTGTGGCTGTTGAACACCATTACCCGTGTACTGATGCGCATGATGGGCATTAAGACCGATCACGTTATTAGCGGCGCATTGAGTAAAGATGAACTGCGAACGATTGTGAATGAATCCCGTTCACAAATCTCACGGCGGAATCAGGACATGCTGCTGTCGGTCCTGGATCTGGAAAAGGTCAGCGTTAATGACATCATGGTGCCGCGCAATGAGATCGTCGGTATCGATATCAACGATGACTGGAAATCTATCGTCCGCCAGCTAACCCACTCGCCGCATGGTCGTATCGTGCTGTATCGTGATTCGCTGGACGATGCCATCAGTATGCTGCGCGTCCGTGAAGCCTATCGGCTGATGACGGAAAAGAAAGAGTTCACAAAAGAGATCATGTTACGAGCGGCAGATGAGATTTACTTTGTGCCGGAAGGTACGCCGCTCAGCACGCAATTGGTGAAATTCCAGCGTAATAAAAAGAAAGTCGGCCTGGTGGTTGATGAATATGGTGATATTCAGGGGCTGGTCACCGTTGAGGATATTCTTGAAGAGATTGTGGGAGACTTCACCACCTCGATGTCGCCGACCCTTGCCGAAGAAGTGACGCCGCTTAATGACGGCTCGGTGATTATTGACGGCGGCGCCAACGTGCGGGAAATCAACAAAGCGTTCAACTGGCACCTGCCGGAAGACGACGCGCGTACCGTTAACGGCATCATTCTGGAAGCGCTGGAGGAGATCCCGGTCCCTGGAACCCGCGTACGTATCGAACAGTATGATATCGATATTCTCGACGTACAGGACAATATGATTAAGCAGGTGAAGGTGATGCCGGTGAAATCATTACGCGAAAGCGTGGCGGAATAGCGCAGCCAGCAAAGAACAACGGCGAACTTCGGTTCGCCGTTTTTTTATTTAAAGCCAATAAAAACGGCCACCCGCAGGCAGCCGTTACTGGCGAACTAACGAATTACTTCGCTTTCGCGACGGTTACCATCGCGGCGCGAATAGTACGACCGTTCAGGGTATATCCCTTCTGCATAACACCCAGTACGTTACCGGCAGCCACATCGTCAGACTCGACCATGGCGATAGCCTGATGCACGTTAGGATCCAGCGGTACGTTGGTATCGGCAACCACTTCCACGCCAAACTTACGCACGACGTCCAGCATCGATTTCAGAGTCAGTTCGATCCCTTCAACCATCGGCGCCATATCCGGGTTAGCTTTATCAGCCACTTCCAGCGCGCGATCCAGGCTATCGATAACCGGCAGCAGTTCGTTGACGAACTTCTCCAGGGCGAATTTATGCGCTTTCTCGATATCCTGTTCGGTGCGACGACGCAGGTTGTCTTCTTCCGCTTTTGCGCGCAGCATCACATCACGTTCACGCTTTTGCGCTTCGGCCAGCTGTGCTTCCAGATTCGCAATTTTTTCATCGCGCGGATCCACCTGCTCAGCAGAAACCTCAGGCTCTACCGCCTCTACGTTGTCGTGCTGCTCCGTGATAATTTCTTCCGGGGCTTGCCCCTCAGGCGTTTTCTGTTCTTTACTACTCATGAATTTCTCCGCGTTTTTTTCGCATTCATCTCGCTAACTTCGCTTATTATGGGGATCAGTTTCCGGGATTCAAGGGAAGCAGACAGATTGTCATCATTCATTTAACCCAAGGACATCCAGATCATGAAGAACCATTTCAAGTGTATCGGCATTGTGGGACACCCTCGTCACCCAACCGCCCTGACCACACATGAAATGCTCTGGCGCTGGCTATGCGGCAAAGGCTATGAGGTGCTGGTCGAGCAGCAAATCGCCCATGAACTCCAGCTTAGCAATGTTAAAACCGGCACGCTGGCGGAAATCGGCCAGCAGGCGGATCTGGCGGTGGTGGTCGGCGGCGACGGCAATATGCTCGGCGCGGCGCGTACCCTGGCGCGCTATGACATCAACGTCATCGGCATTAACCGCGGCAATCTTGGTTTTCTTACCGACCTTGACCCGGATAACGCGCTCCAGCAGTTGGCCGACGTACTTGAAGGCCACTATATCGCCGAAAAACGTTTTCTGCTGGAAGCCCAGGTGTGCCAGCATGACTGCCAGAAGCGTATCAGCACGGCTATCAATGAAGTAGTGCTGCATCCGGGTAAAGTCGCGCACATGATTGAGTTCGAGGTCTATATCGATGAAGTGTTCGCCTTCTCCCAGCGCTCCGACGGCCTGATCATCTCCACGCCTACCGGTTCGACGGCCTATTCGCTCTCTGCCGGCGGCCCTATTCTCACCCCTTCTCTGGACGCCATCACCCTGGTGCCGATGTTCCCGCATACGCTATCAGCGCGACCGCTGGTGATTAACGGCGATAGCACCATTCGCCTGCGCTTCTCGCAGCGCTGCAACGATCTGGAAATCAGCTGCGACAGCCAGATTGCGCTACCCATCCAGGACGGCGAAGATGTGCTCATCCGCCGCTGTGATTATCACCTCAATCTGATTCACCCGAAAGACTACAGCTATTTCAATACATTAAGCACTAAGTTGGGCTGGTCGAAAAAATTGTTCTGATTTTACAAGCTGCCTCTTTACTGGATAAAAAACCAGTCTATACTGTACGAAAACACAGTAATGGTTTTTCATACAGGAAGGCAGCTATGTTGGCGCAACTCACCATCAGCAATTTCGCTATCGTTCGTGAACTGGAAATTGATTTTCACAGCGGCATGACCGCCATCACCGGGGAAACCGGCGCCGGGAAATCCATTGCCATCGACGCGCTGGGGCTGTGCCTCGGCGGCCGAGCCGAAGCTGACATGGTGCGCCGCGGCGCCAGCCGTGCCGACCTGTGCGCGCGCTTCGCGCTGAAAGATACCCCTGCCGCCCAGCGCTGGCTGGAAGAGAACCAACTGGAGAGCGGGCGTGAGTGTTTACTTCGCCGCGTGATCAGCGCTGACGGCCGCTCCCGCGGTTTCATCAACGGCACCGCCGTGCCTCTTTCTCAGCTTCGCGAGCTGGGCCAGTTGCTTATCCAGATCCACGGCCAGCATGCCCATCAGTTACTCACCAAAGCCGAACATCAGAAAACCCTGCTTGATGGTTATACCGGTGAGTATGCGCTTACTCAACGCATGGCGGAGCGCTACCGCCAGTGGCACCAGAGCTGCCGGGAGCTGGCGCAGCATCAGCAGCAGAGCCAGGAGCGCGCCGCCCGCGCAGACCTGCTGCAATACCAGCTCAAAGAACTGAACGAATTTAATCCTCTGCCGGGCGAGTTCGAACAGATTGACGAAGAGTACAAACGTCTGGCCAACAGCGGCCAGCTGCTCAGTACCTGTCAGCATGCATTAACGGTACTGGCCGACGGCGAAGAGGCCAATTTGCAAAGCCAGCTTTATACCGCTAAACAGCTGGTTAGCGAGCTGGTCGGTATGGATAGCAAACTCTCCGGCGTGCTCGATATGCTGGAAGAAGCCTCTATTCAGCTCAGCGAGGCGACTGATGAGCTGCGCCACTACAATGACCGTCTCGATCTCGACCCTAACCGTCTGTTCGAGCTGGAACAGCGCATTTCCCGGCAGATTGCGCTGGCGCGTAAGCATCAGATTGCGCCGGAAGAGCTGCCGGCGTTCTATCAGGCCATGCTGGATGAGCAGCGTCTGCTGGACGACAGCGCCGGTTCGCTGGAGTCGCTGAGCCAGCTGGTCGTTGAGCATCACCGCCTGGCGCTGGAAACGGCGCAAGAACTGCACGCCCTGCGTCAGCGCAGCGCCGACGAACTCACCCAGTTGATTACTGAAAGTATGCACTCACTTTCTATGCCTCACGGCGTGTTTGCCATTGATGTCGCCTTTGATGAACGCCATCTGACCGCCGAAGGTGCCGACCATATTGAGTTCCGCGTTACCACCAACCCGGGGCAACCGCTGCAGCCGATCGCTAAAGTGGCCTCCGGCGGCGAGTTATCGCGTATCGCACTGGCTATTCAGGTTATTACCGCTCGTAAAATGGAGACCCCGGCGCTGATTTTCGATGAGGTCGATGTCGGCATTAGCGGCCCGACGGCGGCGGTTGTCGGCAAACTGCTCCGCCAGTTGGGAGAATCCACGCAGGTCATGTGCGTGACTCACCTGCCGCAGGTTGCTGGCTGTGGTCACCATCATTTCTTCGTCTGCAAAGAGACCGATGGCGAGATGACCGAGACGCACATGCATGCGCTGGATAAACGCGCCAGACTGCAGGAACTGGCCCGTCTGCTGGGCGGTAGCGAGGTGACCCGCAACACCCTGGCGAACGCGAAAGAGTTGCTTGCGGCGTAAACTTTTTGATTTTCACAGAGTCATAGTGAACAGCAAATTGCCAATAGACCTGCAGTCGAAGGTTCCCAACCGGGCAAAGGTCTATTATTATCGGCATATTACAGATGAGCCACGTATTGCTCGGGCCCAAAAAGGAATCAAATCACTATGCGCTGTAAAACGCTGACTGCTGCCGCAGCGGTTCTCCTTATGTTGACCGCAGGCTGTTCCACTCTGGAACGAGTGGTTTACCGTCCTGATATCAACCAGGGTAACTATCTGGCACCTAATGATGTAGCAAAAATCCGTGTCGGCATGACGCAACAGCAGGTTGCTTATGCGCTGGGTACGCCGATGATGTCAGATCCATTTGGTAGCAACACCTGGTTCTACGTTTTCCGCCAGCAGCCGGGGCATGAGAAAGTGACCCAGCAGACACTGACGCTGACCTTCGACAGCAGCGGTGTGTTAACCAACATTTATAACAAACCGGCGCTGACCAAGTAATCTCAGGCCAGTTGAAATGCAAAAAGCGCTCAATGAGCGCTTTTTTTAATTGTGCCTTCCCGCTTATTTCTCAGCGTGCTTTTCAGCTCGCTGCCGACGCAGCTCTTTCGGGTCAGCAATCAGCGGGCGATAAATCTCTACGCGGTCGCCATCATGGACTTCATCATGCAGCTTGACCGGACGGCTGTAGATGCCGACTTTATTCTTCGCCAGATCGATATCTTCGCGCAGCGCCAGAATACCGCTGGAGATAATCGCCTGCTCGACCGTTGCCCCAGCCTGCAGCTTCACGCGTTGCAGGTACTGTTTTTCCGGCAACGCATAGGCGACTTCAACCACAATATTAGCCGACACGATACACCTCTTTGGCGCGCGTGGTGAACGCTTGCACCATATTGGCAGCCAGCTCTTTAAAGATGCGACCAAAAGCCATTTCAATCAGCTTGTTGGTGAACTCAAAATCGAGATGAAACTCAATTTTGCACGCATCCGGGCTGAGCGGAATAAACTTCCAGCCGCCAATCAGCTTTTTGAACGGCCCATCGACCAGGCTCATCAGGATACTCTGGTTATCGGTCAGTGTATTACGCGTCGTGAAAGTCTTGCTGATGCCGGCCTTGGACACATCAACCGCCGCCGTCATTTGCGTCGGCCCGGCCTCCAGTACTCGGCTACCGGTGCAGCCAGGCAGGAAATCGGGATAGGACTTCACATCATTTACGAGTTGATACATCTGTTCCACGCTGAAAGGCACCAGCGCAGTACGGCTAATCTGAGGCATAGCAGGTTCCACATTTAAACACGGGACAAATAATATCATTTATCTGCTGCTAAAAAAAACGCTGTACCGTAACTCGTGCTAAGATAGCCCATTACGCCTCGCAGGAAGGATTGAGGTAACAATGTTTAGAACTAGCGATGACTTCAGGACATTATGACTAAGAAAAAAGCCCACAAACCTGGATCAGCCACCATTGCGCTGAATAAACGCGCCCGTCACGAATACTTTATCGAAGATGAATACGAGGCAGGCCTCGCGCTGCAGGGTTGGGAAGTGAAATCTCTGCGTGCCGGCAAAGCCAACATCGGCGATAGCTATGTCATTCTGAGAGATGGCGAAGCCTATCTTTTCGGCGCCAACTTTACGCCAATGGCGGTCGCCTCCACGCATTACGTTTGCGATCCGACCCGTACCCGCAAGCTGCTGCTCAATCAGCGCGAGCTCGATGCGCTATACGGCCGCATCAACCGCGAAGGTTATACCGTCGTCGCCCTGTCGTTGTACTGGAAGAACGCCTGGTGCAAAGTGAAAATCGGCGTGGCGAAAGGTAAGAAACAGCACGATAAGCGCACCGACGTGAAAGATCGTGAATGGGCGGTCGATAAGGCGCGCATCATGAAGAACGCCGGGCGGTAATTCCCCCTCTCTGCGGGCCAGCTCCCCCTGGCCCCACGCTATATTGCTGTTGTCGCTGCTTTTTCACTCGATATGCCGCCAGAATCCTCGCTTCGGGGGCTGGTAACCACCTTCATAAATCTGTTATACTTCAAGTACACATTGGGGCTGATTCTGGATTCGACGGGATTCGCGAAACCCAAGGTGCATGCCGAGGGGCGGTTGGCCTCGTAAAAAGCCGCAAAAAAATAGTCGCAAACGACGAAAACTACGCTTTAGCAGCTTAATAACCTGCTTAGAGCCCTCTCTCCCTAGCCTCCGCTCTTAGGACGGGGATCAAGAGAGGTCAAACCCAAAAGAGATCGCGCGGATGCCCTGCCTGGGGTTGAAGTGCTAAAACTAATCAGGCTAGTTCGTTAGTGGCGTGTCTGTCCGCAGCTGGCGTGCGAATGTAAAGACAAACTAAGCATGTAGTACCGAGGATGTAGGAATTTCGGACGCGGGTTCAACTCCCGCCAGCTCCACCAAACATTCATTCATGATGCATCATGAACCTTAAAAAAGCCTGTAACTTCAACGAGTTGCAGGCTTTTTTGTTGCATGTGTGGTCATGATCTCTGTATGAATCTTGACCTTTTGGCACCATGTTTAGCACCACGGTATCGTGGGGCTAAAAAAGCGTGGTGCTAAAACATGCCTAAGCAACTGAAACCCTTAACAAATGTGGAGATCGCTGGCGCGAAGCCCCGTAGCACGGACTATGAGCTACGGGACGGTGAAGGCCTGTACTTGCTGGTTAAGACTTCAGGGAGGAAGGCCTGGCATTTCGAGTATTATCATCCCGTCACCAAAAAGCGCACCAAAACCAGCCTTGGCCCTTACCCGGTCGTTACACTGGCCATGGCTCGCGAAACTCGCACGAAATACAGACGACTGCTCTGGCAGGGCATCGATCCCCGTCAACACTTAGCAGGAATAGCTGAAGAAAAACGCATCCAGAATGAATGCACGCTGGAAAAAGTGGCAGAACAGTGGCTCAAAGAGAAAAAACGGACCAGCGATCTTAGCGAAGATCACGCCAAAGATATCTGGCGCTCGTTGGAGATGCACGTCTTCCCTTCTCTGGGTAACACGCCCGTCACCGAGATCCGCCCTAAGATGCTCAAGGAGCACCTCACACCTCTGGAAGAACAAGGCATCCTCGAAACACTGCGACGAGTCATTTCACGGCTTAATGAAATCTTCCGTTTTGCCATCTCCGAAGAACTCATCGAGTTCAATCCGGCTGACAACCTGGTTGCCCGTTTCAAGAAACCGAAAAAGCAGAATATGCCCGCCCTTCACCCCAGCGAATTGGGCAGACTAATGCTGGCGCTACAGAACGCCTCTATCCGTAAAGAAACCCGCTGCCTTATCGAATGGGAGCTACTGACCTGGGTTCGCCCCGGCGAAGCCGTCAGCGCTCGCTGGTGCGACATCGATATGAAAAAAGCGGAATGGCGCATCCCCGACACCTTTATGAAGATGAACCGCTCGCACACGGTGCCGCTCAGCAAACAGGCTCTGCGCGTTCTTCAGATAATGGAGCCCGTCAGCCGCCATCGTCCGTGGGTCTTCCCCAGTATTCGTAAGCCACTGGAGCACATGCACCAGCAGACCGCTAACGCCGCGCTTATCCGTATGGGTTTCGGCGGTGAGCTGGTCGCGCACGGCATGCGCAGCATCGCCAGAACGGCGGGTGCAGGTCATTTTCCCCGTGAAGTACTGGAATCTGCGCTGGCACACCAGAAAGAAGACGAGATCGAAGCGGCCTATAACCGCAGCGACTACCTGGAACAAAGGCGACCGCTGATGCAGTGGTGGGGAAACTACGTTGATGCCGCCAGACGGCAGGCATTGCTCGGTGAAGAAGAACCGCTGCGGATCGTGGAAGGAGAATAATGTGACCAGCCCCATTCGTCAGAATCTGTTTGAACGGGAATGTGATATGCCGCTGCTGGAAGCGCGGCATCTCGCCCTTCTGCTTCTCGGCCTCGATGCATCCCAACCGGCAAACGCCCTGCCGGAAGAACATCAGGAAAATTACCGTATCCTGCACGACGCCATCAGCCGCACCATCAAAGCCACAGGCATGGTCAGCGCCCCAGCGAACAAACGCATGTTCTATGCCGATGAGATGTTCGCCCTGGCCTGGCGGCTTATTGATGACTAACTCACGCCGCCAGAAATTAAGGCCCGCAGCCTGAAGGCGGTGATGAAACTGTCACGCAACAGCCGTGGCCGCAAGTGGCTGAAGACGCTCGGTGACGACGCGCTACCAGATCTCACTACTTCAGCACAACCTTCCCAGCGTGGGATGCATAAACGCGACAAAGCGCGGGAGAATACTGCCAGGCTCTGCTGGCTACTGGTTCAGCTTCTGGTTGAGGAGACTGACGGGCGTTATGGGACGTCTGATAAACCGGCTTCGGATAGGATACTTCGAAAGCTGAGAGCGCTAGCGCAGGAGCGGGAATTGCCGTCAGACGGGCTTGGGCGAGGGACGTTTTATGAGGTGCTGAAGATGGGGCGGGAGAAGAGAACATAGGTAGTCGCTCACAGTGTCGGGTGTAGCGAACCGATTAAACTCTGAAACCTCAGGCGTGTAGTCGGCTTCGTGCCAAGAGCGAACCTTTGTGATATTACGTTGCGACAACTAGCACGCAGACCAGTAAGAAATTCTTCTGCTGGCATAAGAAAAAGCTAGGTTGCTTATAACTTTCCTGCGCACACAAAGGCTATGCCTAACTCTGTAGGGACAATTACACTTTTCCATGCCCCATTGCTCTTTCCCAACCCAGCATTAACCAGACCGTCTAAAAAGGCCTCATCCATTTCCACTGATTGGTCAGGGTCGATGGCAACAAAAGCCGCCAGTTCTCTAATATCAAATGAGGGAATACGTTCCAGAGCGACCAACAAACGCCGAAGAACATTAAAATCTATCTCTTCCCGTGCAAATGACTTGAGAAACTCTGCCGCAACTTCAGGCTTGTTTTCGCTTTCCATTCGGTCGATGATTTCAATCAGTCTTGCACCTGCCTTGCCAGCGAACTTATCGTTTTCATTCAACCGTTCAGTCATATTAATCCGTTCAGCATCGGGTAGGTCTGAGAAGTGAGTGAGGAAACGAATAATCTTTTCAGTAAATAGCTGACTCCTGACAGAACTGGCGACTTTGTATAGTCCAACCACAGTGCTAACAAAAGGGATAGCTTCGAGCGTCTTTGATTCAATCAAAGCGTCAATGCTAAGCTCAGCGTATTCCTTGCTCAACTCGACTATCACATCAGATTTTAAGGCGCAGATTAATGCGCTGCCGCGTTTGGAGTCTTCTATCATGATTCCTCAATTACACATTTCTATGGATAGTTTAGGTTGAGACTATTGAATCAAACGCAGGAGGAATATGCGACTGTTTTTTTTTATAAAATAATAGGTGAAGTATCTTATTCATTCATCGTTACCAATAAGATGTTATTACTTACAATCTGATAGTGGCTATTACTTCGCGGCTATTTATTCGGATAGATTGGTCTGATCCTCGCTCATAGCAGACCTTGGGACCTTGCTTTCTGTCCGTTAAGTGCCAAAAGCGGAAGTAGAATTTGATCTTGCAGCGCTTTTCCTTTGTTAAGGGTTGCGGATCTGCCCATGAAAAGTTATAAAAATTAAAATCAACCAGTATTAAAAGGATTAAAAATGTACAATTGCCCAATGTGCACTGAGGATGTACCAAAAATTTGTGACAGTCACTTTATCCCTCATCACGTATACCGACGCTCAAGAAAGATGCTTCAAGAAGGAAAAACATTAAACTACGCTGATAGTAAAAACGATATATACGTTTTACCAAAGGAATTGAAAAAACATTTATTATGCCCTGAATGTGAACATAAACTAAAGATAAATGGTGAAGATTATTTCTCTGAAAAATGTTTATCGCCAGTAAATAAAGTTGACGTTGCTGAATTATTTAAAATTGCAAAATATAAACTCATCCCAATATGGAATGCAGGTGGTAACTTGGCTCCCCAAGTATCTATAGGTCCTGGGTTCGCTAATGAAATCGAAATGAATGATCTTTATTACTTTGCAATAAGCATACTTTGGCGTGGAACTTTCGAGTGGGGTGGCAACTATAAACCTATTGAAATCAATGAACATATCAAGGAGGCAATGAGGTTATATTTATATGACAAAAAGACGAACCCTTTAAATTTTCGAGTTGAAATTGCACCAGCATTTTGGACCAAGAGGTTTAGTGTAGTATTCCCGACAAGAAAAAAAGAAAAAGATAATTTTTTATTTTCAATTTTCTCTTTCGATTTTCACATTGATTTATCCAGACCGGTGCCTCGTTTTTCTAATCACAATCCAGTTTCACTTCTCGCTAGTCCCTCTCTTGATGTTAAAATGCATAATATGTTGTCCAGAAAACACGAGACAGCAGTTGAAAGGGGGAAGATAGATAAAACTATAACATGGCTAAGAAAGGAAAATTGAGTTCTTAGTCCGCTCTTCGCTCACAGCGGGCCTCAAGGCGCTTCAGGCGGTCCGCTCTGTGCCATTAGCGGACCTTGACCTTAAAATTTAGTTGTCGCTACGTTAATAAATTAAGGTATACGGTTTACTTGCTCTTCTGCTGGCATCACTTCTTCAGGTTGAGTTGCAACTTCTGAAATCGAATTCAATATGTCCCGAAGTCCCGTTATTGTATTACGCAGAGGCTCTAACAATTCTGGTTCTCGATCTGCATGTTGTACTATCCATTCAGCAAATGTATCTTTACTTTCCGGAACTAGGCAAAGAATGTGGTAATGTAAATGATCATCTCTTTCATTTATATAATCAGCTATTTTCCCAAAGTTATCTGTCAAAAATTCACTATGCGGTGTTTTAGTAAGTGTCAAAGAACCCGCTTCTGATGCTCTATGCTTCACCTCTGCAGTGAATATATTCTCCAAGCAGCCAGGCCAAAATGCTTTTTCCACTCTACAGCTAGTCATCAATTGCTGCAGTTCATTAACAAATGGTAATCGACACCAATAAACTTTGTTGGAGTTGTCCTGCACCCAAGCTCCGCCATCACCTAATCTTTTATTTTTATAAAGATCACGTCCTTCTTTATCGTTATCAACTAATGCAAAAACAGCTCGTCCAGGTGCTAACGTGCTGATAACTTTTCCATTACGTGCAAGAGCCTCCATTTTAGTTGTGCCTCCGCCAGATTCGAAAGTGAAAGGCATGTCTCCCCCGATAAATAGCTCCCAAGCTTTTGTAAATATAGCTGCATCTGTGGCACCTTCAACAAAAACGATTGATGCATTATGCTGTACTAACTCTTGTTCCAAAGAGGTTCTTAACGCTTTAGACCTTTCTATCTCTGCATGGGCCTGTTCAAGGTAACTGCTAATCACTGGAAGATGTGGTGTCTCACCCATTAACTCACTTGGGAGTTGCGTTGAATCGTTAGATAATTCTTTCACAACAGAGTTCAAACGCCCCATATGCTCGTGCGTTTTAGAAACGAAATATTTGCTAATCCCACTATCTTTAAGTGAAAAAAAAGCGGGACTATGACTAGTTAAGAATATTTGTTTGTTATTAGCTTTACCAAGATCTAGAAAGGTTTTAGCTTCGTCAATAGCACTAGCGAGCTCAAGTGAATTTTCAGGTTCTTCAAAACCCCATATATGGTATTCCTTTGAACTATTGTCGGATAGAAATGAAAGAATCTGAGGAATATGTCTTACCTGAATGCCATCGCCGCGTTGTAAAGTCAAACTGTATGAATCACCTTCTTCTGAAGTAACTTCAAAATCTAACGATTTAAATAAGTCAGTTAGATCTCTAGGCGTAGAAACAGAACTATTGATTTTGAGAGAGCTTAAAAGCCCTTGGGTTAATTGTTCGGTTCTATTTCTTAGGGCTTCGGTAAAATTTATTAATGACCCGGAGAATTCAACGTGCTCAGAAATAACTTTATAAATTTCCGCCTGGAGTCCTTCAAATATTTTCCTGTCTTTTATGGCTGGTATGTAATGAAATTGTATTTTATTAAGAAATCTGGTTAGATATTGCTGTAGATTAGGTTGAGTTATGGATGAGTAAAATTTCGGTTCCTCTTGATTAGTTATACTCCATTGTTTCTTAACCCAAAATGAGTCTCCCAATGATGCTCTCCAGTTTACTGGGGTCGTGAACCAAATCTTCACATAAACAAACTTCCTTATATCATTTTCTGGTGTTGCCTCAGAGCGGCGAGCATGTGAAAAGTCACGGTCAAAACGAAAAGCTTGATTTGGATTTGTTTCATTTCTAAAAAATAGATTCAGAGCTCGCAAAACGTTGCTTTTCCCAGCATCGTTTCTCCCAAAAATCACATTAGTCCCCGAACAATTATTTAAATCATCTTTATAAATAGAACGGAAATATGCAATTTCCACTTGCTTTATGAGTTTCATTAGTATCACCCTATTTAAAGGTCAATTCAAAACGCCCTAAACTACTTCTTTCCACAGAATATTTATAGCAAAGTCAACATGACTAAGCGATCTGATGAAGCAATCTTAATGTAAGCGGATTGAACAGTCATGCACCGTTCCAACTATTCGACGCATGGATGAACAAATCAACGTCAACACATCGCTCAGAGCTGACGTGAGATAGCGACAGCTATTGTGAAGTGTTTGTAGTCGTGCGTTGCCATCCGTTAACCTCAGCTTGTAGGATTCTGATTGAGCAAAATAAAAATAAAATTGTTAATTTTCAATTTGTTATTTAAAAACCATCAGTTCTGGCAGCAAATAAAATATTCCCGGACTCATTACTTTCTATCCGGACTCTCCTTTTTCACCCGGACCTATACCTCCCCTCCCCGTTCCGCGCTATAACCGCCTCGACACTCTGTTCCCGTGAGGTGCAATCATGAAAACCCGTGCTGACAGCAGCGATGCTTTTCCCGAAAGCGGCAATGTGCGTATGCGGCAGGTGGTCCAGTTTCTGGCGATGAGCGAATCGTCGGTTTACCGCCTGATTAAAAACACCGACTTTCCCCGCCCCGTCCACCTCTCTTCCCGACTGGTGGTCTTCGATGCCGCTGAAATCCGCCAGTGGCAGCAGCGCCGCACCGCCATCCGTTAATCCACGCTCAGGGATGAGCCGACCGATACCCCATCATGAAACGCGCCCCCTTTCTCTGTAAGCAGTCTCCGGACCGCACGCTCGAAGTGGTAATCCTTGCCGGAAGCCTGTCATGGGAAACCTCACGCGCCTGGCGAAAAGATCCCGACCGGGAAGATGATGTTCCTCCGGTGGTACTCGGCCCGGATGAACTGGCCGATCTGGATAACCTGACCATAATCAGACCTGACGCGCTCTACGTCCGGGTACTTCGCACCGGCGATATCCGCGAAGAGGAATTGCTGAAAATCGCCGTAAAACTGGCGCACGCGGGTGTGCAGATGGCGCGGCTGATGACCCCCGACGGTGAGTTGCTGGAGAACTGGACCGGACAGCTTGAACGCCTGCGACAGGAAAGGCCTTCCGACATCCTGCCAGATCACTTCCGCCTCGATGAAGAGGCGCTGTGGTTTGATAAGCTCACCGAACGCCGGGACGGGGAAAGCGACGTCCAGCCCCAGCGCATCTGTTCCCCTCTGCGCGTCACCGCCATCACCTGTGACAGTCATGACGGCAGCTATGGCCGCCTGCTGGAATGGCATACCACCACCGGGCAGTTGCGGCGCTGGGCCATGCCGATGGCGATGCTCAGCGGTAACGGCGAGGAGCTGCGGCGCATCCTGCTGGAGAACGGCCTGACCTATATCTCCACCCGCCCTGCCCTGCGCAGCCTGCTGTGCGAGTACATCTCGCGGTCACTCCCCGGACGCCGGGTCACCTGCGTGGAGAAAACCGGCTGGCATTGCGGGGTGTACGTGCTGCCGGATGAGGTTATCGGTCCCGGTGGCGACAATGTCATTCTCCAGGGCAGCCACTATCTGACCGGCGGCTTTGCGCAGGCAGGGACGCTGGCAGAGTGGCAGGAGCAGGTCGCCGCACTCTGTGCAGGCAACTCACGGCTGGTCTTTGCCATCTGCTGTGCGCTGGCCGCCCCGCTGCTGCGCCTGACCGGAACGGGTGGCGGAGGCTTTCATCTGCGCGGTGAGTCCACCGACGGCAAAACCACGGTAATGAAGGTGGCCGCCTCCGTCTGTGGCGGCACGGACTACTGGCACTCCTGGCGGGCCACCGGGAATGCGCTGGAAGGAATTGCCAGCCGACACAATGATGCCCTGCTGCCGCTCGATGAACTGCGCGAAGTGGACCCGCGTGAAGCCGGGATGATTGCCTATATGCTGGCGAACGGCCAGGGCAAGGGGCGTGCACGTACCGATGGCGAAGTGCGTAACCGCAGGCATTGGACGCTGCTGCTGTTCTCCACCGGGGAGTTGTCGCTGGCGGAACATACCGAACGCGCCGGGGAGCGCCTCTACGCCGGAATGGACGTGCGCATGGTACAAATCCCCAGCGACACCGGACAGCATGGTGCGTTTGAGCAGCTACACGGCTTTGCCAGCGGTCAGCAGTTCGCCGATGCTTTGTGTGACCGGGTGGATCTCTTCCACGGCACTGCCTTTCGTGCCTGGCTGGCCTTCCTCACCCACGACCTGGACGCCAGCACCACCCTGGCAAGAAAATTACTTCGCCGCTACCAGACCGCCCTGATGCCGGAGAATGCCGGAAACCAGGTGCAGCGCATTGTGGCCCGTTTTGCCCTGCTGGCGGTGGCCGGAGAGATGGCGACGCTGCAGGGTATCACGGGCTGGCAGGAAGGTACGGCGTATGGGGCGGTGCAGATTTGCCTGCACGCCTGGCTGAACGAGCGCGGTCATATTGCCAACCAGGAGGATGAAGGCGTGCTGGCGCAGATCAAACGGTTCATCACCGCGCACCAGTACAGCCGCTTTGCCTCGTGGGATGGCCCGGACCGCCCGCTGAATATGGTGGGCTTTCGCAGGGTGGAAAAAGATCCGTTGACGGGAGAAGAGCACACACTGTTTCACATCCTGCCGGAGGGCTGGCGGGAAATGTGCCGGGGCTTCAGTCCCGCCAGAGCGGCCAGATTATGTCTGGAAGCGGAATGCCTGCTGCCCGGCAGCGACGGGAAATACCAGTCGCAGGTTCGCCTGCCGGAGATCGGCAAAGCCAGAGTCTACCGGCTCACCTCCCGTATCCTCAGTGTCTGAGTGCAGCCTCGCGTATCTTAAAAAAAGGTGGTACAGGGTGGGACAAATGGTACACGCAGAGCTGGCGCGGGTTACAGCGTCCCACATTACAGAATTTGGTTTAAAAAAAGTGGTACAGGGTGGGACAGTCGTTGCTGATTCTGTCCCACTTTTCAGGCTGGCATTTTTCAGGTGGTACAGCGCAAAGACACAGCTGGCGCGGTTGTACCACTTGTCCCACCTGTACCACCTCAAAAACAGTAGGAATGAAAATGGCGAAAGGGGACTGCAAAAGCAAAGGCTGAAAGGAAGGGAGAATAATGGGAACGGGCTTGCCCTTTAAGGATTTGGTGAAAACAGTAATGTACGGCCCGGATTATTCTTCTTAAAACGGTGATACTGAAGGATCAATTCTGCAAGCTCATCGTCCACAGCATAAAAATACGCTTCTGGTACATCAAGCGCTGCCGCCAGCTTACAGACGAGTTTGAAATCGGGTGCATGGACTTCCTTTTCATACGAACTGATACGCGCGCTTGCGGATTCTTCATCCAGCCCTGCGAGTACACCCAGTTCCGCTTGCGTCAGATCAGCCCTGACTCTTGAAATCTTTAATCTTTTACCAATCACGATTGCAATCCTGCACCTGAACATGCAGGAATTATCCCTCTCTGGGCAGCAACCATCTTCAGGTATTCCCTTACCTATTCATGTATTACTTGAATTTTGATTATATTTAGAGCAATATTCAAGAATTGCGTGATTTATCACGGTTAAAAAGAGAAAACCGATGAAAAAGTCAACAACCAAAGACTGGCACCCCGCCGACATCGTTGCCGCCTTACACAAGCGCGGCACCAGTCTGGCGAAACTCTCGCGGGAAGCGGGACTGGCCTCATCAACGCTGTCGAATACCCTGACGCGTCCGTGGCCGAAAGGCGAGTGGCTGATTGCCATTGCGCTGGAAAAGCATCCGTCTGAAATCTGGCCCGGCCGTTACCTCAACTCCAGTAACAAACGTGAACCCCGAAAACCGCTTCACCCCATGACAACAACCGACAACTCCGGGACATAACGACCCGCGCTGTGAGTGGCAGGACGCATTAACCAACGACACCTGACAGGAGAGTTGTTTATGCACACCGAACCACAAACCAACACAATCACACTGAGTACAGGAGACCGCCATGTTTCTGGTCTCCCTGGCTGAAGGCTTTATCCACCTGTTCCAGGCCGCAGGCAAAATCTTCCTCGACATGATGACGGGACTTATCCCGATGCTCATCACTCTGCTGCTGGCCATCAATTTCCTGATGAAGCTGGTCGGCACCGTGCGGATGGAGAAGGTCGCTGCCCTGCTCGGCCGCTCGCGCATTCTCACCTACGGCGTGCTGCCGGTGCTGGGCTGGTTCTTTATGAGCAGCCCCGGCGCGCTGACGCTCGGTAAGCTCCTGCCCGAAAAGAGCAAACCCGGCTATGAGGATGCGCTCGGCACCACCGCCCATCCGCTCACCAGCCTGTTTCCCCATGTGGTGCCGTCGGAGCTGTTTGTCTGGCTCGGCGTCGCCGCCGGGGTTAAGGCGCTCGGCCTGCCCGTCACCTCGCTGGCGCTGCGCTATATCGCCGCCGCCATGCTGATTGGTTTAATCCGCGGGATTATCACCGAGTACCTGTTCCTGCGGCTCAACAAGCGGGGGAATGCGCCATGATGATTTACTGCGCACGTATTACTGCCATCGGGCTGTTCGTCGCCGACGGCCTGACCGACAAAATGCTCATCACCTTCGACAGCAACGGGCCGAAGGACTGTCTCGATTACTCCCTGTCGCTGGAGCCGTCGTTCCGGGAAGAGAGCCTGATGATACTGCCCGGCGACCGCCTGATGCTGGCAGGGCATGATTATCTGGTAACTGCCGTCGGCAAGGGGGCACAGCAGGCACTCTTTGAGCTCGGCCACCTGACGCTGGTGTTTAATGGTGACCTGAATCCCTGTCACGTCGGTGCGGTTCACCTCTCCGGCCCGGTGCCGAAACTCCATGACCTGCACGGCAATCTGGTGATTGAGGAGGGGCGGCCATGAATACGGTACTTATTCCTCCCGGTCCCGGTGGCTACGGTAAAGGGCTGTGGCTGCCCGTTGGCAGCGGTAAAAAAGTCCTCTCGCTGACCGGACGCGAGATTCATCCGGTGGCGATAGAAATCGGCGCGCTCACCGAGTCGGAAATCGTCAACGGCTTCGCCGATATCCCGCCGGATAACGACATCCTGTGCGTGGTGATTAACTGCGCCGGGTCCCTGCGCTGCGGCCTGTACCCGCAGAAGGGCATCCCGACCATCAACGTGCTCCCCACCTGGCGCGCCGGGCCACTGGCGCAGTTTATTACCGAAGAGAACTACGTTTCCGGCGTCACCATGGAGCAGCTGGTTCTGGTGGATAGCGCTGAAGCGCCGGACTGCGGGCCTGAGCCACTTCCTGCTCCGGAACCAGTCATTACCACCACACCGCCACCTCCGCGTGGCGCGGAGAAACTGGTACGCATGGTCGAGCAGACCGGCACCGCCGTCGGCCACGTTATCGCCCTGCTGTTCGCCGCCAGCCGTGAAGCGGTGGACGTGTCGCTGCGCAACGTTATCCCGTTTATGGCCTTTGTCTCGCTGCTGATAGCCCTGGTGCAGGAGACCGCACTCGGCAGCCTGGTTGCCCACGCCCTGACGCCGCTGGCGAACTCGCTGTGGGGGCTGATGCTATTGTCGCTGATTTGCGGCATTCCGTTTCTCTCCCCGGTGCTCGGGCCGGGGGCAGCCATCTCGCAGGTCATCGGAGTGATGATTGGTACGCAGATTAGCGCGGGTACGATATCCCCGGCCTTCGCCCTGCCCGCACTGTTCGCCATCAACGTGCAGGTCGGCTGCGACTTCGTGCCTGTTGGCCTTTCGATGCAGGAGGCAAAGCCGGAGACCATCGCGAAGGGCGTCCCCGCCTTTCTGCTCTCACGTCAGTTAACAGGGCCGCTGGCGGTCATAGTCGGCTGGCTGTTTTCCCTGGGCTTATTCTGAGGACTTACTAATGAGCAAAATCAGAGCCGCCGTGGTCGGCGCAGGCATCTACGGCAAACACCATATGAATGCGTACCGCCATAACCCGGACACGGTGCTGGTCGCCATCTGCGACACCGATACAGAACGCTGCGACGACCTTGCCATGGCCTGTGGCGTAATCGGCTATACCCGGCTGGATGTCCTGTTGCAGGAGGAAGCTATCGACGTGGTCTCCGTAGCGACGCCGGACCCGTACCACACCGAATCCATCCTCACCGCCCTGCGCCACGGCAAACATGTGCTGGCGGAGAAACCGCTCACCACCTCGGTACGCGAGTGCGAGCTTATCGTGGAGATGGCGCAGCAGCGGGGCCTGCTGGTCGGCGTCGATTTTCATAAACGCTGGGACCCGGCAGTGATGCGCATCAAAACCGAACTGGAGAAACCGGAGACCGGGCGCATCCTGCGCGGCCATATCAGTATGGATGATGTCATCAGCGTGCCGACGGAGTGGCTGAACTGGGCGGGCGCAAGCTCCCCGGTGTGGTTTCTCGGCTCACACTGCTTTGACCTGGTGCGGCACCTCTCCGGCCAGGAAGTGGTCTCGGTGTATGCCGTCGGGCAGAAGCGTCTGATGGTCGAGTGCGGCCTCGACACCTTTGACAGCGTGCAGAGCCTGCTGACGATGGGCGATGGCAGTTCGTGGGTGGTGGAAAACTCGTGGGTGCTGCCGGAGGGCTTTCCGAAGGACAACGACGGGCGTATCGATATTCTCTGCGAGGCAACGTATATCCGCAGCACTTCACAGCATCGCGGGCTGGAAATCACCACGCCGGGCATGACGCTCACGCCCAACAGCTATTTCATCAACTACCGCAACGGCGTTGCCAGCGGTTTTGGTATCGACCCCATCAATGATTTCGTGCACTCAGTCAGACATAAAGCGCCCTACCCGGTCACCGCCGAAAACGGGCTGGCGGTAAGCCGGATTTGTGAGGCGGTACATCGCAGCCTGGAGAGCGGGAAACCTGAAAATGTTTAAGCAAACGGCGCAGGCGAAATTCCCTGCGCCAGTTTTATGCGGCTTGACTACCTGCCCCATCATTTACTCATCAGCATCTCTGCAGCTTCTTCGGGTTCAGCAGATAAAAATCGTCTGATTTCCCGGTTAGAGACAATAACCAGCATCGCAATAAAACACAGTGCCGACAGCATAAGGAAGATGTTATATACCCCCATCAAATCCATCAGATAGCTAAACAACAGCATTGCCACTGGCATATTGATCATGGCGAAAAATGACAGATTCGACAGTACACGTGTCCTTAAATGCCCAGGTAAATTAATCAGTAACAGAGAGTCAATCACCACGTTAATCCAGTTCCGTGATAACCCTATGATAAATTGTCCGATAAAAAGCACGATGACATGATGGCACAAACTGATGAGCAGCAGAGAGAGAAAGAAAAGTGATGAGGAGACATAAACCAGAGACTTATTATCAAATCGCGAGCGTAAATGGGGAAAAATAAACGATCCGGTTATCACACCTGCCCCCATGCTGGTTGCAAGCAATCCGACGTAGAAAGGAGGCAGCCCTTTAATTTCTTTTATCAAGTAAGGAAAGGCCACCATCATCGGCGCAAAGGCAAGGCCAATAATAAGGCTGTAGATAAAAAATCCGGAGATCACCCTGTTACTCACCGTGTAGTTAAGCCCCTCTCTGATATCATCCAGCCATCGGACTCGACGACGCTCCCCCTGGTCGGCCTGAGAATGACAGCGCATGCATACACAGAATAAGCAGGCAATACTGATGCAGAATGCCAGAAACAGAAAAGAATTAGCGATCCCAAATACAGTCACCATTGCACCACCAGACACGCCGCCAATAATGGACATCGTGGAGGTAACACGATGGGTAATGTTCATACCCTCAGTGATCCTGTTTTCAGGGATAAGATGAGGAAGAATGCCTATTGAGCCCGCATTAAATAAAATTCGGCCTGAAGCAGACAGAAGCTCAAATGCAATCAGTGCCGACAATTTCATGCCACCAGACATGAAAACAAAAGCAACGGTAACATAGCTTAAAAACTGGAGAGCAAGACCGGACAGTATCAACAATTTCTTATTGTACCGATCACCGGCAGGCGCAATCAGCGGCTGGGCCAGCGCAGAAATGATCAATGGCGGGACAATGAGGTATGACACATAGATCATCTTCTGGTATTCACCCAGAATCCACCAGACGGCAGCAATCGACGACGCGCTGTAACCCAATGCTGTCGCAATCTGAGCACATCTGTAGAACCAGAAATCCCGGCCTAAACCGTCCCCCATGTTTCCCCCAGTACATGACATGACTCGTCCTGCACTCATAAGACCACAAACCGAATTGGTTATTTTTTGATCAAAATCAATCAAATAGTAATGTTTTTGTGAATACTTTGTTATCGTCAGTTCTCATGCCGTAACTGATGTTCCGGAACTACATCCACTGTTTTGTTGTAATGAACCAAACATGAGGGTAGTAACATGAGCATTCTTTCCAGACTATTCAAAAAGTACGTTTCTCCGGCCCAGCACTTCGGTATTCATGCGGGCCTGAATGGACATCTTGTCGATAGCGCAGATACCGGTCCAAACACAGGTGGCGGCTGGTAATGCCCTGCGGGGAGGGTTTTCCCTCCCCGATTTCCATCATCAGATGACTACAGGAGAGAAAGCGTATGAAGATAACAGAATTATATAATCACCCGCACCGCCTCCATCTGGAAACGACAAAACGCTGTAATCTTTGCTGTGAGCACTGCTACGTTTCCGCTTCAGACGATTTCCGGCACCATGACGCAACCATGTTGAAGAAAGTCATTGCTGACACCAGGGAAAAAGGAGCAACACGACTCACACTGACTGGCGGCGAATTCCTGATGAGACCGGATCACAGGGAACTCATTGAATATGCCATTGCAGTGGGGTATCGCAATATCTACTTCATCACAAATGGCATTTATCTAAAAAGAAGCACGCTGGAATGGCTTGCAAATCTTAAGGTCAGGCAAACTCTCAAAACGCTTGTCCCGACACTTATCAAAAAAATGAAACCTTTTACGATAGGATTAGGGATCAGCCTCGATGGACTTGAAGGCAATGGCATTATCCGTAAATACAAAAATGGTAATCCCGTCCCTTTTGATAAAATACTCAACAAAATCGCACTCGCCACACAATATGGACTTTATATAACAGTAAACACAACTGTTTGTAATGAAAAAACCGCCTCAGAGCTTTTCCAGATCTATAAAAAACTGCGTGACCTGAATGTTGACCGCTGGCAAGTCGATCAGGTATTTATGAGTGGCAGAAGTATTACCAGTGATGCGGTGAAGAATAATGACACCTGGATTGACATTGCTAAAAACTCGTATTACGAAATTATTAACGATTATCTTCGTGTTTATCCCCATAAAACACAAATGAAACTGGAAATCGTTCAGTTATTTCGTTCGGCTATTCTTGAGCACGGATTCAAAATTATAAAAGATGATGCTTATCATCCTTGTTCATATCAGTTTGGCAGCGTTATCGTTGAAAATGAAAAGAACGTCAGATTCTGTCCATCACTACGCCATGCTCAGGACATTATATTCAATACCACGGAACAAGATATTTCCACTGACTCATATATGAAAAATCCGCATTTCAGAACCTTTTCAGAACTGATGCTCAAAGATCTGCCATGCAGGGATTGCCGTTACAAATTTATTGCACATGGTGGTTGCCGGGCAAACAGCGTCAGTTACAGAGATGCCCTGTATGCTAAAGACCCCGTATGCTGTTCTCTCGCCCCATTCCTTGAGAAACGCATAGTTCCCCTGTTGCCCTACGCGCTACAAAAACAGTACATATCAGCCCTGTACCAGGAAGGTAAAATGCCAGAAGAGATTCTGTGAATTATCAAAGTAGAGAGGCTATTTAGCTGATACTCCAGTCTTCCAGGCGTAAACCATTAATACGTTCGAACTCACGGGTATTGTTCGTCACCAGAATTAAACCCAGTGCGCGGGCGTGGGCCGCAATCATGCTGTCATACGGGCCAACGGGCGTACCTGCTCTTGCCAGTTCTGCACGGATTTGCCCCGTCTGTACCGCCGCATCGATACCATAATTCAGCACCTCCAGCCGGGCGATAAATCCTTCGACCACACGCAGGTTTTTCTCCGGGCTGGCGGACTTTTCCGCGCCATAAATCAGCTCCATCAGCGTGACTGAACTGATACACATCCGCCCGTAATGCTGGTTAAACGCCTCCCGGACTGCCTGAGGTTTATTTTTGATCGTATAAATACAGATATTGGTATCCAGCATATATTTGAGCATCAGAACCCTTCCCTGTCCTGGTCGCCGGGCTGCTCACGGGCGGCCATAAAGTCAGACGTCACGCTCTCACCATCAAACCAGCTGTCCCAGCTTTCGCCTGCGGGAGTAATAATGCGCGTTCGCCCTACCGCAACAATATCCACGTGTTTAACATCCTCCGGTAAAGCCACCGCTTTTGGCAAACGCACCGCCTGGCTACGGTTGCTTTTGAATACGGTTGTCTTTTCCATTCTCACCTCCGGTGGTGAAGTTTTGTACATATTGTCAGCATAAGGTAATTATGGGATATGTCAATGGGATATACAAAAGAAGGAACTGGCGCGTACAAATATTTTCAGGTCCCCCAGAAAAAACAACATTGCGCCCGCAAAGGCTCGCTAAAAGCCCTTTAGCGAGCCTTTGCGGATCTTCCTGTATTTCAGTGCATTAACGCTTAAGACGCTGACAAACCCTCGGGACCACTATCAGGCCCGGAATCCAAATTGTGTCGCCTCATATAAAAAATAATTCCCTTACCCGCAAGTCATCATAAAACAACACACCACTACATGATGGTTAAATCCTTTATTATCATTAAATTACGAATAAAACATAGCTTGACCATCGTATCCACAGTGCTATTTTTACTGTAACTGCCGCAGTCCTGGGACTGCACCCGAGACAGCCACGACCTTAGAGGACTGTGCCTGGCTGCTATGTCAGGTTGGTCAAGCCCTTAACCCCGCAAGCCGGACAATACGGCGGGGGCGTCTCTGACGCAGTCCGGTCGTTGTTGCTGCTATAACCTGTGCCAGCAAGAGGCAGGTTGGTACCGCGTCTTTAGACGGGGCGTATCTCTGCGCCAGTAAACAGGTTGCCTGAAATGGCGGCGCGTCACTTTGGAGGCGAAGCAAAACAAAGTGACGCCGACGCACACCGCTGCGCCAGCCGCCGTCTTATCAGGCTTATCGTTGTATTTACCCTCTGACGCCATCATTACTGCGTCAAAAAGATAACAAGGAGGAATGAACAGTACCGGAGGCGGATCACGACGATCCGGGGGCATCCCTGCTGAGGCAGGCGGCCTGCACACCGTGCAGTTCCGTACCCCACCATACCTCAACTCTCGCCTTCCGGCGCACCGGTATTGTTCAGCATGGCGCAATGTTCAGTGCCGTGCATTCCCTACGCGCCGGAAAATATTGCTACCGCATCAGGCGGAGGAGTCAGCATGTCGCGACTGGCACAGGATATGAAAAAGCTGGCGCGCCGCGCAGGTGGCAGCCACAAAACCGTCCACGACCGCGAACAGATGGCGCAGCGTTTTGCGCATCATTTGCTGGCGCAGAATATTCAGGTAACCCGCACCAGCCAGCTCAAAGCCCGACACATCTCGGGATATATCCATGAACGGCTGGCGCAGGGTATTTCTCTGCGAACGCTACAGAATGAGATGGCGATGGTGCGTTCCATTCTGGCTGAAGCCGGACGCATGCAGCTTAGCCAGTCAGAATTAATCAACAACCAGTCACTCGGCATCAATGGTGCCAGCCGTGACGGGACGCACCGGGCCATTCCGGATGCACTTTACCATCAGGTACTGGAGCGGATACAGCAAACCGACGCCGGTCTCGCGGCCAGCCTGCAACTGGCGCGGGTGATGGGCCTGCGTGGACAGGAAGCGGTACAGTGCTGCCAGTCGCTGAAAACCTGGGACAAACAGCTGGAAAAAGGGGCTGAACGTCTGTCGGTGATCTTTGGCACCAAAGGCGGACGACCGCGCATGACACAGGTGATTAATCGGGAGGCTGTCCGTCAGGCTGTGAAAGAGGCGTTGAATATTGCCGGGGAGCGTGACGGGCATCTGATTGACAAGCCGGATCTGAAATCAGCAATAGACTACTGGCACAACCATCTTCGCGATGCCGGGCTGACGGGCGAATACTCTCCCCACTCTCTGCGCTATGCCTGGGCGCAGGACGCGATCCGCTATTACGAGGAGCAAGGCCTGAGTAACAAAGAGGCGCTGGCGGTAACATCCACGGATCTGGGGCATGGAGATGGTCGCGGGAGGTATATTGAGCAGGTTTACAGGCATGGTAAATAAATACTCTGGGATGGCCGGATTTTAGCCAACTCTGGCTCGAATAATGCTACGCCCGCAAAAGGGCCTTTAAGGGTAAGGGACGAAACTGCGCCATTGTGGTTCGGAAAACGTTTTGTCATCTGTAATGCCAACTCCCTCAGATTCCATTCAGAATGGAATCCAGGGCACCGTTTACAATCTGACCTGCTATCGCAGATTCAGAACGTCCTGTAGTCGTCACTAAAATGCCCATGCTCATCGTGAAAGCGGTTAAGCGCTTCCAACCCTTCCCGATTTTCTTCTTTCCAGTGAGTGGCTGCGTACTTTTTCAGTTCGGCATTAAGGGCTACGCACAGAGTCTGACTCATGTTCACTCCAGCAGCACGGCCGGCGGCGAACAGATTGCGTTCCAGCATGACGGTGACATTCAGGGATATACGATGTTTCATGTTACTGCTCCCTTTCTGTTTGCCTATGCGTTCAGCTTACACGTAGTTTTAAACATGGCCATATGCTAAAAGAGACTGTTAACGCTTCATAAAGGTTCACATCACTATATAATAACCATTATTATTTTTATCAATGCATTACGAATAAAACACAGCTTGGCCCGGCATTCACAGAGCTGTTTTTACGATAACTGCCGCAGTCCAGGGGCAGCACCCGAGACAGTCCCCCCCGCCAACCGGCTGCGTGTGCACGAACAGTTTCGCGCCAAGCTTTACCGTGGTGGTCTTGGATAGCAAAATTCTCGAAGATATATTGGGGCCTGCATAGCCCCAACTGAGATTTTAGCGTTTTTTTGGGGGAGGGTTTTCAACTTGATTTGGTTGGCTTTGGCGTGGAGGCTGGTAACCATTGTTAACAGGTGCCCGAGGAATTTCAGTTGTTCTCGGTGGCTGCCAGCCATCTTGAGCAATTCCTTTACCGACTTTATCTGACATAATTTCTCCGTTTTCTATGGTGTCCCAGTCACAGGAGTACTGGTTATCTCAATAAACTCTATACTTTCAATCTCACTAGTCAAAATGATAATACCAAGTGTATCTCTTAATTTATGATCAAGATCACCATCAACATCTAAGGCCCAATGCTGTTCAAGGTAAATTTGTTCAGGTTCGGGAGAACTTGATGCAAAAGACTCTGAATCATATCGACCACCGTATTTCTTCCCGCTCTTAAGCGTCACTATCACCCAACATTTTTTACCTTGCCTAAAATAATAATCCCATGGTCTACCAGTTGGGTGAGGCATATAACGAGTAAACCAACGCCGCGTCCTTATAAGGATCAACAATAATGGCAACGTAATGGGAAGGATAAAGAAAGTAAACAAATAAAAAAGATAGTAATAAACGGGGTGGTTAACCATCACCGACGAAGTTTCTACATAGTAGATAGGTATCAATAACAAAGCGTAGTTAATACAACTATATGCAACAACATCAATTAGTGTTTTAGAATAGTCCTGCCCCGGTCTAGACTGAAACACATCATATATTTTCATACTAATAAATCCAGGCATTACAAACAGTACAAAAATTAGAAGTTTACTTTTTTCCCATATATCCATTTTTATCCCTGCTAGCTAACTTGCAATTAAGGCCAGAAGAGGCTGTGAAGTGGGGTATCTGCGCAATATCGAGGTGCAGCCGATTGTCGGTAACACCAAAGCACACTACCGTCAGGCAGCCTGTAGTCTTTCTCGCCAGGCTTTGCAGTCTCTACCTACCGCACGTTTGGTTTCATAGGTACCCACCTCAAACTCAGATACCCAATTATGTACTCGTTTTAAATTTGGATTGCAACGGCAAAAAGGGGATAACTCTGGATAAACTAAACAGATAACGCCATGAAAAATACGGAAATGGACTACTGAATATAGTAGTGTATGAAATGATGGTGTGGGGTCAGTACAGTGTATCACATCCACTCTTGGTTCAAAGTGGTTAGGGTAGAGAGACTCGACGTCGGCAGCGAAAAACGGACGTAATTATTACTGACTGCGACTACTCATAAATACTAAGATTATACGCGGCAATTCCGGGAGCTAAACATAACGTAGCGAATTATTATAAGAAATCTCACTATAGTGCTCATTGATAATCGGGACCTAGCTGAAGCAGCTTTGAAAATGTTGGCAGGCCAGATACAAAGGGAGCGGCTCAGGAGCAGCACCAATCTCAGATATAGCAGCCATCTACATCCTATAGAAGTGTTAAGTTAAAAGTAAAAGGACGACATCATGGGTTTTCTATCGAAATTACGTCAATTTCTTTCACCCGAAAATAGCACCAGACAGACCGTAAAGCATTCAAGTGAAAATCATACAAAACGAGAGCGCAACGCAAGTATCCGGAAAGAGTGGCTAACGTTAAACAATCCCTATTTTTTTGGCAGAGCGCATATTTCACCTGACAAACGGTGGGTCTTGGGATGCTGTGATTCAGATGGTAACGGTATTGGCGGTTATCGAGAAAAAGGCTATGGCAGAGTTCTGCTCCTAGATTACCACGAAGATCGCGTCGTTTTTGAATTGACAAACGTTGCTCGCCCTGTAGCGGCAGCAATAGCCGACTCAGGGCGCTTTATCGTACAAGATGCCTGCTTTGGCTCTAGTCTGCAAAGTGAACTCATTGCAGTGAATCCTGACAAAACAGAAGAATACAGGCGTCACTTTAAGGCGATTATCTTCAGTCTGGAGATTTCTAAATGCGGTAGATACGCCGTTGTGCAAACCTGTAATGCTCCTAGTGAAGACGGAAATATCCTGTCAGTGATGGATTTGCAGACCAGATCTATTCTGTTTTCTGTTACTCCATCAACCGGTTGGGCGTCCCGCTATAAATTCAAAGTAGACGCTGATGGACTGTTGGTATCGGTCAGTTGCGAGCATCGGGGTATTGGCTGGTTCAGCTACTCGCCGGATGGAACATTCAGCGATAGCTGCGCTTACCTAAAGGCAAGGCTGAAAAAAGGAGATTACAGCCTGAAAATTCAAGCTGCGAGAGAGCTGTTGGATTCAAGGGGTGAAGAAGAAAATGCCCGGATCGTTTTAAAGGTAGTGGACACGGCACTTTCCGAAGGAGCTGATGCTCGGTCTGACTGGGGCGCTACTGCACATCGAATTCGTGGAGAAGCCTTTGAAATTTTGGGAGAGCCTGCCAACGCACTAAGCGCATATGAGATAGCACTGGAACTCAATCCAAAGATTGGCGTAAAGAGAAGACTAACTGCACTTAAGAAGCTGTTATCGCCAAACGGATTGCAGCACGATATTTGATACCTGTTGGCGTGATACAGGCTGACCGGATAACCGGGTCCCTTGAAAATGAGGATGCTTAGGAGAGATGGGATGATCACAGCGTACACGATGGCAATGGCTGAATCATCCCGCCTCTCAGGATGCAGTGGTGGTGGCGCTCATCACTTTCTGAGTGGCAGGAAAGTGCAAGGAGCGGACGTTAACGCTTAAGCTAAGGGGCTGCTTTAGCTGGTCCCAGCAAACGAAATGAGCAATTTGAGCGCAATGTTATGCGCCACGCACTGCCAGCCTGATTGTTGACTGATACCAATTAGGGCCTTCTGCAATTATTTTTTCCTCAACGCTCATGATTGGGTGCATTTCAATTTCAGAGCCTTTGACTTTTGTGTCTAGTCCATATGCTTTTGAAAGTTCTAAAACTTCATTTTTGAAATTTTGATCAGCAAACGGTGATATTCTTATTTCTTCTAATAGTTCAACAAGGGATACTGGAATTAGCTTGCCATTTACAGAAGGGGTAGTAAATGTATTTTCTTGAAAAACAGCCCTAAATTCTTTTTCGTATTCGAAAGATGGTCTCTTGCTAAAGAAAACATCTGATTCTGGGTTGTATTGCTTTATCCAAAAATTCGGTACGTACTTTACCGACTTTAACTGCAGTTTGTTTAGGCCTTTATTTTCAAGATGTGTTTGGAGTGTTTTTTTCTTTGTTTTTATGACAACACCATTAGCCGGATTTTTGCAATACAGTTTCCACATGGCTTCGGATTCATGCTCACTGCTATGCCAGCAACTTATGTATGTTTTCTCGCTTATTTCTTTAAGTGTCTTTAAATTGAATGCCATGAACATGTCTAAGTCCATGCCACCTCCATGGGTAGCGCATAGTTTTTTTTTGTGTCTCAATGAATTTTTCGTAGCCTATACGCCCCCAAGCAAACTCGCCTTCGAACGGATCTTCAAATTTTTTTGCTGAGCAAAAAAATAAAGCTTGTTGTTTGAGAAGCATAGAAAATTTTTCTATATCAAGGTATCGCCATATAAACTCAGTTGACACTTTAACTCCTTACGATATAAAGCTTATTCAATTGTTATTCCTGTAATTAAACAAAGATTAAGCAGCCTAACAGGCTCAATCGTTGTCTGGATGTTAATCTGCGATAATAACAGATTTTATAATCCAGAGAAAGGTTAGCAGTGTCCGTATTTGGTAGTGAGTTCAACCGATGGATGCAACGCTATCCTTAATCAAAGGGGGCATTGATGCGATTTGAATAACGTTAGAAAGATGATTATTTATTTTCCCAGATTGTAAATGATCTTTTAAGAGCGATGCCGATTCTGATGGGGATCCAGTACATCGAATCCATCAAGATATTTATGAAGGTGTTTGCGATAAGATCGCTTCCAAGTATAGGGTATAGTTTTATACGCCTCCAGCGGAAGCTATAGTTGCGTGGAAAAATTAGCAAAACTTTGTAAAAAAATGCGGGAAGCGTGAAACGGGCCAGTAAAGCCCGCATAAAATACATGCCATTGCTCTCAAAGAGAACTTATTAGCACATTTTTAATGTTTTCTCTAATGACTCCTAGATTAACAAGTAAATCTGTTTTTTCTTGGTCTTGATTGATGTTACGTAGCGCGTATTGCCAGATTGTACTTTGGGGAGCGTGTTTTAATATCTCTTTAAAATACTTAGAGTCAACATGAGAAAGAGAATGTCCTATTACCACTATCTGAGTAACTGAATTTAACGAATTGAAAAATACACTCTCTTGACTTATTATTTCAGAACAGTTTTTAAAGTTCGAATCAAACATTCTATCCAAAAGTTCATAAGCTCCGCTCTCCCGAATGTCCTGATCAATGCCTGGAGCAGGGTTAACAGTTCTGGTTCGCTCCCAGCCATGACCTAAAATAATATCGCTACCATCTTCAATGGCCCCATGTATATGTTTTATATTAACTTCATTTATCGAGTAAAGCCGTTCCAAAGTATTTGTATAATTGAAGGTAAGAAAGGTTGCTTTAGGGTCAAGAGTTAGGAATTTTTTGAATTGATCACCTTCAGGAACTTCAATCTTGCTAACCCAATTACAAAACTGCCCCAGTAAGTCGGTTGTTAGGTTTCCAATTATTCTATCGATTTCAAATTCATAGTCATGATGGTCGCTGGCTTTAAAAGCCTCTGCTCCGTAAGGAGTTAAATACATCGCACATTCTTCAACTATGTTATAAAAATCTATATCACCTAAAGATGATTCCAGCTCATTCCATTCATCTCCGGCAGGTGCAAATTTCTCCACAGCATTGTATACGTCATAATTTTCTCTCTTCACGTAATTCTTGAAATCGCTATAACCTGTTTTCATGTCATGATATAAGTCAAAACCATTACCTATTATATATAAAATCACGAACTGCCCCTTTGAGAATTTATGTTATTGCATTCCATAATGCTCACTAGATGTTTTTATAAATCGCTTTCATTGATAACACATTGCCTTGTATTAATATAGTCCACCATGTAAGACGCCTGATGTTATCAATAAAAGAAGCCTTCCTATCTTATCCCTGAACCAGTTTGTACTGAACAAAAATCGCAACGTAGCACAGCCTGGTGTGAAAAAAGGCAGAAAAAGCACACATCCCGGGTGACTCGCTACTCGTTGACAAACTTAATCTGACGTTAGCAACGTCCGCTCCGGCCACGGAGCGTGGTGCTGAGGGTCTGCTTTGAGCGAGAGGCGAAAGCCTACACATCAGAGATTGATATATCTTTGATTTGTTGGCGAGAAACTTGTTCAGTTAGTTGACCAAAGCGCTGCAAGTAAATCAGCAGACCACTCATAAATATATGAATCATCGTCAAGTGATTGTAGAGCCATAGCCTCTTTACTCATTTTTTCTTTTTGATATTTAATTTTGCATTGTTTGGCAAATTCTTTTATTTCGGGAATTTTAATTAATTTACCACGTAGAAAATAATCTTCAACATCACCTTCCATTACAGAAACACATGAGGGAGGATTGAAAATATCTTTTTCATCTAGCTCCTCAAACTCCATAATATAGCTTCTGGCTTTTTCAAATGATTCACCTGAATTTATCGAGGCGCTAATGTGAAGCAAGTATATTGCAGTATTTAAACCTTCCCAACACAGTCCGATTTTGTTTAATGTCTCACTGAGAACCCCAACAAACTCCATGCATAAGTCTTTGTCTCTGTATGATATGGCAATACAAAGTGTCATTAACTGTGGCGCACATCCCAAAATGAATTCGTCATAATCTCTTGCCAAACCAAAAGCAGGGGTAATCATAGGCATATAAGAGTTATTTCTCTGCCAATTAATTAACAACGAAGACCAGTACTTAGAGATTTCAGTATTTTTATTTAACCCACATAAAAGTGACGTAATAATTGGAACACACCATTGGTCACCAAGATATGAATTTAAAATCGTATCGGAGAAATTATTTTTAGCATCAGCCATAATTAACTTGACTAAGTCAGGGAAGATATTAGAGTCGCAACGACTTATTTTGATGTATGAAGAAATAATATTTTCCCTCGACATCCCTAAATTAACTGCATCCATGAGCAACTGAGAATAATCAACTTTTCCCGCCCACGGTTCTGACGTAAGTAGATTATGTAACCGCAGATAGCTAACATCATTCTTTACGCGAGCATGTTGAGTAAGAACATCTTTAATCAGATCATTCGCTGCATTGCTACCAACGAGGTAAATTCTATAATTGTGTTTACCATATTGAGCTTCCAAATTTCTAGGTCGAGCAGAGCAAGTACCTCCTTGAGCAACAACATGAAAGAAAAAAAGAGGCTTCTCGAATGTTCTGTTTTCTTGAGCATAAATTTTTAATGGGTTATTTGTCATCCCATTGGTAGCTTTACTTTCAACTTCGAAGATAAAGAGTGGAAAACGATTTCCCTTTTGTGAAAACCATGCAACATCAACTGCTGGTGGCTCACCATATGAAGATTTATCAACAGGGAACTCCTTTTCAACATGATAACCTAGAACCCGACCTAACTGGACAATTCCCTCAATTAATTGCTTTCCTGCAGTAAGTTTATGGTTAGCCATTAAATAAATTGCTCCTCCATTATTGCTAGCATATAGCTAAGCTGATTACTGTTATACATTCTTGATATAATATGACTATTAAAGAGTACTAACAGTATCATATCGTAACAAATGGCGTGGTTCAAAGAACCCATCATTAAGTTAGATTAGTTATTTGTCTTAGTCTGCTTCGGGCACAGAGCGGCCTGTTTGTAGGACCAGCCAGATCTGCTATAAGCGACAAGCCTACATCTTCCACCAAAGCCTCAACCAACACGCAAAACCCAGCCCTCAACAATAAACTTAAAAATCAAACAGATACAAAAATCCTTTCCATATCAACATCATCGCCACTCTTTTTGCGCCTTCCCCTTCGCACAAAAAATCAAAATCTCCAGCAAACTCAACCACCTCCCCCACCAATTACAAGGACGCCAGCCACCAAAATTCTCCATCGGTGATTACCAGAGTCATCCGATGAAGTCCTAAGAGCCCGCACGGCGCAAGCCCTGCGGGCTTTTTTGTGCCCTCAAATTGTCCCGCGAAGTCCTAACTGAACTAATTAAATCCGAACCTTTTAGGCACCTTGTTAGGCACCTCATAAAGCTTTATTGTTTTTGAGGTGCCTAAAACTATGGAAACTCGGCAATGCCAAGACAAACCAAACCTCTCTCAGTTAAAGAAATCGAATCAGCCAAACCCAAAGAAGCGGGCTACGTTCTCTATGATGGTGGTGATGGTGTAAATATCGCATACAGGCAGGTCACGTTTTTAGATAGCGAACCTTACTCTTGACACCTGAACCTGGCTTTAGCATGGGATTGTAGTAACTAAACTGCGACAGCCAATCCTGGGATTTAGATCGCTGGTACTTTTACTCCGGCCGTGTAAGCGACCGGAGTACAGGTTTAAGCCCTGTCAGAATACGCTTTCAGCATCGCAAGAACCGCCCAACGAGCCGCATCATCTGCGATATTCTCAGGCAGAGCATCAGCTCGCAGATTGATATAAGCGTCAACAGCCATTCTGATGGCGATGCTGACGGAGTCACGATCGTGCGTTGCCAGCGTGGAAGTCAGCAGGCCATCAGGGTCAATGCCGTGGAATTCAATGCGGCGAACCCCACGTTGCGGAAGATTGGCACGACGGTACAGCATTGGCCCCAGCACCTGCTCGCGGAAGAATGACAGCATACCAATCGCTTCGAAGAGTTCGCCCCTTCCCAACTTAACCACTGCATAATGCAGCCAGATCCAGGCTCGGGACTCAAACCACTCCGGCGTCATGTCAGGCCAGTAAGCACTAAATTTTGCCAGTTGTCGCTGCAGAGCAGTGTTATCACGGGTAAATAACACTGCTGGCTCCTCAACGCGTTGAGTGAGCATTTCCAGAGTGACGAATTTCAGATCGACATGAAGTAGTTCTGGGCCATACAGGCATATTAGCAGGCGAGGCTCTCCGACATGTTCCCCGGTAAAAGCATGGAGCAGATGGCCTAATGTTCCGGCAAGTTCCCTACGCTGCGTCATGATTTCGTCATAGTGGAGAGTGTCTACGACAACGACAAAATCGAGATCGGAGTATTTATCAAACCCGCCATGAACAATCGAGCCGCCAGCGAGAAGGGAGTGAATTCGCGAATCAGACTGAAATTTAAGTTTGAGTTGCTCTGCAAAACTTCTGTGTAAATCGGGTAATGTATTCAGCATACTTTTTCCTGTTCACAAAAAATACAAAGCATTTCAGAATATCGAGTTGTTTATATTCAGGCCAGATATTTTTGCAGGAACAGTAATATCCCTGTAGAGATGGCATCCTTTTCGGCTGATCCCACAATCACCACAGCGGTTATCGGCGGAGGTCGCTACTATGCTTAGATTCAGCTTATGACATCAGCCGATAGTGCGACTGCACCAGACCCGACGGGAAGCTGCGGCTGGATAATAGAGTCAAATCGATATCATGGGGCAGTACTCCGAACAGCGGTTTTCCCGACCCGAGCAGGACAGGAACGGTAGTGATAACGATATCGGCAACCAGGCCTTCGCGCAGGAATGACTGTATTAACTGCCCGCCATCGATATATACCCTGTGCACGTTTTTCTCCTTCAGGTGAGCAAGAGCCTCCCCTGGCGTGAAGCATGAAAACTGCACCTTACCCTTCAGCGCTTCGGGCACGGGAGTATCAGTTAGCTGCCGGGAAAGCACCAGCACGGGTCGGTCATAAGGCCATTCGTCAAAAGTCAGCACCTTCTCATAGCTGCCTCGCCCCATAATGATCCAATCTTTGTCTGCGATAAATGCGGCATAGCCATGATCTTCTGTCGGGTCATCGCGCTTCAACAGCCAGTCGATATCGCCATCCTGTCGGGCGATATAACCATCAAGGCTGACCGCGATGAAAACATGTGTGGTGACCATCAAGAGCTCCGTATTCAGGTTGCATATATCTCGTTGAGTTTAGCAATGTTAGCGATATTGATATGCACCGATAAAGCCACATCACCAGGTTAGCAACGTCCGCTCCAGGCATGAAGCAAAGCTGAGTGAGGAGAAAAGCCGATGTACCTGTTTTCTACTATTTAAGCCAGCCGATCGGCTGGCTTAAAATCTCCCCAAATTAAATCCAAATATCGTTTTCTGCGGTGCGTTCCCCACCTTCATGCCCGGTATTCCTGACACCACAGGGTTCTATCATCATCATTTTTACCGTCGTCTCAGCTGACGTTTTATGCTCAACACCTTTAGGTACAACAAACATTTCTCCTGGCTTGACAAGGACATACCCGTCACGAAAATCAATACGCAAAACCCCCTCAACTACGATAAAGGATTCGTCGGTTTCCGGATGTGAGTGCCAGATAAAGTCGCCCGCTATTTTCACGATTTTGAATTGGTAGTCGTTCATCTGCGCGATGACTTTTGGCTGCCAGTGAGTATCGAAGAGAGAGAACTTCTGTTCCAGATTTACAGGTGAGTACATGATGACATTCCTTAATGGCTAAGAAACGCCGAGGATAAATAATATTGCGGTACCGGTATTGAACGATCGTGCAACTCAGGGACGGCGTTTTTGAATAAATGTTTGCCAACGACCCGGTGAAATGCCATATGCTTTTATAAACTGGCGTGTCATATGACTTTGATCTGAAAACCCTGCCGCCAACGCAGACTCCGCAAGTGACAGGCCTAACTGAATCAGATGTCGACAGTATGCGAGACGGCGCATTGTTACGTAGCGATAAGGACTCGTTCCGAAAAGAGTTCGAAAATCCCGGCTCAGGCTCCAGCGATCTTTACCACAGACGGAGGACAACGTATCCAGCGTGATGTTCTGGCTGAATTCAGATTGTATATATTCGCGAGCGCGCTCGACAGACTGATAATCCACAAGGCATCGACGAAATCGCTGCCCTGACACGACTGCCAGAGTCTGGGCAAGATCGTAAAGGGCATCCTCTTCTTCAAGCGTATCAATAGAATCTTCTGGCGCTTTTAAAAGCGGCCCGGTAGCGGCAAATAACCGGGGATCAGATGAGATCCCGCTGTGAATAAATGGTAACGGTTTGCCGCCTAAAATTTTCTGAATTAAAGCGGGCTCGATATAAAACATCCGATACTGAAATCCCTCGAGCGTTCCTGCCTCTCCATCATGAATTTCATCCGGGTGTAAGACCATCGTCCCACCAGGTAAACTATGTTGTTTACTGCCACGATAACGGAAACGTTGCACACCAGACAATGTCCTGCCGATCGCATATGTATCGTGCCGATGAGGTTCATAACCATGCCCGCTGAAATACGCCTCCAGGCGCTCTATTTTCCCTGGCGTGTGTGCAAGCTTGACCCAGTCTTTATTCTTTTGTGCATTCGGCATCAATAACATCTGTTTCATAATTGTAGGAGAATCCACACCATAAACGTTTAGGATGCAGTTTTGAAAGAAGTATGATGAAAGTGCGTAAAGGTTCTTCTTCGAAATCTTTCAGGAAGGGGCATCTCAAACCCAGGGTAATCCTTGTAATCTTAGGTTACGGCTTTTTTTCCGGTGGAAAAATGCCTGCCATAGCAACCATAATCAGCAGTTGCATAAAGCAATACAATGATGGAGCCCCAATACTTAACAACCGTTTCTGGTACTCAGCAGACGACTAGCAGGATCACTTAGGACGTTATAAGCAAAGAGCAAACATAGTTTTCATCTCTACTGTTTATAGTGACGCTGACTGGATGCAGGATATCGCAGGAGAGATGCTTCGGGGCGTATTGGACGTCGCAGCAGTTCCCCTCCGCAGTTCGGGCACAGGCCACTAAGCCGTTGGGTCACGCAATCAATGCAAAATGTGCATTCGAATGAACAGATGTATGCCTCTTTCGATTCAGGAGGCAAATCTTTATCACAGCATTCGCAATTAGGACGGAGTTCAAGCATGGTGGTCTCTTATTGTTAAGGGGCATCATTAGATATATCAAAGGCCAACTACCTGTATCGCCTTCGGCTAAAGATGACGTTATTGTTTCTCGCATGTATCAAATGAGCATGGTCTACAGGCGGGAAAAATCAAGAGAGTGAATTACCCGACAGAAACGCTCACTTCTGGAAACCGTTGCGAAGACGTGATTTCTAGAGCAATCTATCTTAATCGAGAAAATATCAAATCTTTGCTTGGTGCAAGTAAAAGCAGTGGGTGCGTCACTATCAATTAGCCAGCAGGCCAAGAAATTGATACTTTCATTGAGAGTTATAGCGACAGGCTGGATGATGAATTCAAAAGCCGATATGGATATGATTTTTCGCCTGAGTTATGGGAAACGACTACCTACGAATTCCTGAAGACGGTACGCAGACTAGCGCTTACCTGGCCGATTCGTTAAAGCCATAAAACAATAAAACGGACACTCCCTCACAGAAGTGTCCGTTTTGTCTTTCAAACGTCAGCTGCGGGTTACGCGCCTACCGGCACATCGTGCGCGGTGTTTTTCAGCGCCGGTCCGGTGTACTTCTCGATCTGCAGCTGCGACATCTGGCCACAGTTCCCCTGCGCCAGGCTCGAGGAGCCCACGTCAAAGGTCAGACAGTTGACGTTACCGTTTTTACACAGCGATCCCGGCTGTGACGGATCGGCCGGATCAAACCATGCCCCTTCGCTGATGCGCACCACGCCTTCGCGAACGTTATCGGTAATCACCGCTCCGACCAGGATCTGCCCGCGATCGTTAAAGGCGCGAACCAGATCGCCTTCACTGATGCCGCGCGCGCTCGCATCTTTCGGATGGATCCAGATGGCTTCGCGATCGGCTACCGCGTATTTCTTGCGCAGCGGCGTATTATCGAGCTGAGAGTGCAGACGGTTAATCGGGTGACCGGTATTGAGCGACAGCGGATATTTCTCGGCTTCCGGCCCGCGATACCACTCGTGCGGCGGCATCCAGGTTGGAATCGCTTTACAGTCCTCGTAGCCCATTTTGGCGATGGCGTCAGAGTAGATCTCGATTTTCCCTGACGGCGTCCCCAGCGGGTTGAGCAGCGGGTTCTCGCGGAAATCGGCGAAACGCACCCATTGGGTGTTCTCTTGCGGGATCGGGAAGCGAATGTAGTTGTTGGAAGCCCAGAACATATCAAACGGCGGCAGCGCCACGCGAGCGTTGCGCGCCTGGGCTTTCATCTCGTCATACATGCCCTTCAACCACAGCATCTCATCTTTGCCTTCGGTAAAGGCCTCGTGCACCCCAAGGATCTCGGAAATCCCCGCAAAGACATCAAAGTCGTTTTTCGCTTCGTTCTGCGGCGGTACGCACTGGCGCAGCGGGAAGACATAAAGCTGCGAATAGTCACCGCCCATATCCATGTCGTTGCGCTCGTAGGTGGTGGTCACCGGCAGTACGATGTCGGCATGTTTTGCCGTCGCCGTCCAGTATGGTTCGTTCACCACCACGGTTTCCGGATGCTGCCAGGCTTTCACCAGGTTGTTGGTATCCTGATGCTGGTGGAAGGTGTTACCGCCCGCCACGTACACCATTTTAATATCCGGATAGGTGACTTTCGTGCCGTTATAGTCGATGGTCTTGCCTGGGTTCGCCAGCGCATCGGCGATGCGCGCCACCGGGAACGGCGTAATATCTTTCGCCGCCGGCGACGTTGGGCTACCGGCGGAGATCCCCGCCAGAATGCCGCCGCGCGCGGTTGGGCTACCGCCGGAAGAGTAGTGATAGCTAAAGCCGAAACCGCCGCCGGGCAGGCCAATCTGCCCCAGCATCGCCGCCAGCGTCACCATCATCCAGTGGGCCTGTTCGCCATGATGCTGACGCTGGATGCCCCAGCCGCCCATGATCATGGTGCGATGCTTCGCCATATCTCGCGCCAGCTGCTTGATGGTCTCAGCATCAACGCCGCTGATATCCGCAGCCCAGTCGGCATCCTTGACGACGCCATCTTCTTTACCGTTCAGGTAGGCTTCAAATTTATCGAACCCTACGGTGTAGGTTTTCAGGAAATCAGGGTTATGCAGATTTTCAGCCAGCAGCGTATGGGCCACCCCCGCCATCAGCGCGCAGTCGGTGTAGCTGCGCGGGGCGATCCACTCGGCGCCTAACTCACGCGCGCTGTCGCTGCGCACCGGGTCGATACAGATCATCCGGGTGCCCTTTTTCTTCAGCGCTTCAAAGCCTGTCTGGCCGACGTGGTCCGGCAGGTTCCAGCTGTTTTTCAGCGTGATCATTGGGTTACAACCGATCATCACCACCAGCTCGCTGTTATCAATCACGTTTGGCCACGCGGTCTGCTGTTCGTAAACCTCAACGGAACCGACCACGTGCGGCATAATCACCTGCGCCGCGCCGGTGGAGTAGTCACCGGAATAGCCGACAAAGCCGCCCGCCAGGTTCATCATGCGCTGCAGCAGCGTTCTCGGGTTGTGGAACATCCCGACGCTTTTCCAGCCGTAAGAACCGGCATAAATAGATGATGGGCCATGCTCTTTTTGCAGACGGCTGATTTCACCCGCCACCAGATGCAGAGCTTTATCCCAGCTGACGCGGACCCACTCATCGCGGCCGCGCAGCTCTGGCTTACCGTTTTTCGCCCCGCCTTCTAACCAGCTTTTACGCACCATCGGATATTTAATCCGGTTTTCGGCGTGAACCTGATACGGCGCCATGGTAATCAGTTCGTTGGGATACGGATCGTCTTTGATCGGGCGTACGTCCACCATTTTGCCGTCGCGGACGATGGCTTCAAACGCGCCCCAGTGGGCGCCGGTGAGAATCCCGCTTTCCGCCTGGCGCAATGCGATAAACTGCGGCATCGCCTGGCTGATGGCCTCCGCCAGCGCCGAACGCGGCCATAACCCCGCCAGCAGCGGCGCCGCCATCAGGGCGCTGGCGCCAGCCAGAAAACGGCGACGCGTCAGATTCATACCGGGTTCCTGGCTCTGATCCGCCATGTCATAATCGTTATTCTTTTTCATCATGGCTCCTTATTGTTTGTCCTGATTGGCCGCTGCTGGCATGTCGCTCGCATGTTTTTGTACATACTGGGTCAGGAGACGAACCTGTTCCTGAGTCAGTGAAGTACGGCCGGACATACCTTTAACCACTCCAATCCACTGGTTGGCGTTAAAGCGATTCAACTCGGTCAGGCCATGACAGCCGGTACAGTTGTTAGCCATTAATTCAGAAGCGTAACTCCAGATTTTTTGTTGATCGCCAATCAGATTTTTCGCCGGCAGCCAGACCTGCAGATCGACTTCATGCCAGACCTGTTTGGTCTCTTCATCGGTAACGGAGCCAGAGACTTTTAACGCTTTGCGAGCTTCTTCGCCCAGCAGCGCGCTCATAATGCGTTTGCCGCGCGCGGCGTAGAAAGCTTCGGTGACGCCATCCTGTTGCCAGCCATGAACATCCGCCAGCACCATGTCGCCTTCACGCTTCACCACTTTCACTTCAGTGGAGGCCATCAGGTTACCGTCGTTATGGTCGCCTGCTTTCTCGCTCAGCCAGAACGGCTGGGTCTGAATGGTGTAAAGGGTAGTCGCGGTCGCCGGGGTTTTCGCCGCCGCGTTAGCGAGCTCGCTGGCCCCTGCCGCCGCCAGGCCGCTCATGTTCGGCAGAATATGCGCCACGCCTTTATGGCAGTCGATGCAGGTTTCGCCCTCTTTGATCGCCACTGGATGCTGCTTACGGGCTTCAGGGGTTTGCGCCAGAATATCCATCGCTTTATAGTCGTGGCAGGAACGGCAGGTCGCCGAATCGCTCTTCTTCAACCCATCCCAGACGCTCTGGGCCATCGCCAGTTTATGCGCCTCGTATTTTTCCGGAGTGTCGATTTTGCCGGTCATTTCACCCCAGACATCTTTCAGGGCGCCAATTTTGGTCAGCATATAATCGATCGGCTGATGAGGAACGTGGCAATCGGCGCACTCGGCGCGAATACCTTTATCGTTCTGGAAATGCACGCTGCCCTGATATTCCGCCAGAGGCTGCTGCATGGTATGACATGACACACAAAATTCGGTATCGCTGGTTTTATGCATAATAGTCGCGGTACCAGCCAGCAATACCACGCCAATAATGATCCCAACCAGCAAGGCGATAAATATAATTTTTCGCCTACCAGAGCGTTCCAGTGAAAGTTTACTCATCTTATTATTTAACCCTTTTCCTAAATGAAAGACGCAAAAGTCCCTGCCAGATGGCAATCGTTATATAAATAAATCTATAACGATTGCACTCACCTTCTAATCCAACTAAATTTTTGGAAATTTTCGGAGCCAGGATAATCAGCCGGGGGTGATTATCCTGTGATTTCAGAGCGATAACCCATTGCAAATCCAATATGCCTTCGAGCAATACTCACGTTATTTTAATTATTGCAGAATAGCGGCTTGTTCTTTTTTAGCCCGGTCAATACTACGAATGATAATTTCTCGCTGAGCATCATCCGCCGGTAACAGTTGCAGCATTAGCTGCCACGCCGCGATCGCTTTGTCATACTGCTGGTGCTCAAAGGCGTTAAACGCCGCCAGGCTAAGCACCCGTACATCGTTATGGTTATTCTTCAGCAACGTATCGAGCAGTTGCTGGGCTTCACGGCTATCGTTGGGATCCGTAGAGTGAAGTAACGCTTCGGTATATCCCAGTTGCGCATCGGCGTTGCCTGGCGCCAGCTGTCGCGCCTTATCAAACGCCTGTAACGCGGCGCCTGGATTATTGAGCACCAGTTGCAGCCTGCCGAGCATCGTCCAGCTCAGCTGGTCGGCCGGGTATTGCTGCAGGCGTGTGCGTAGTCCCAGCGCCAGTCGAAACAGCTCTTCTTCCGACAACGGTTTACCCTGTGGATCCATCACCCGCTGCATCAACTGCGGCGTTTGCTGGACAACTTGCTGCCACTCAACCACGCGGGTCATGTAACTCGTTCGGATAAAAACCCCTACGCATAAAGAGGTTAGTATAATAACCCCAAGAATATACACCCAATAACTACTATTTTTGTGATTCGTTTCGGCAGATTCGGGCAAATCTTCCAATAAATTCAAGCGTAAATCGTCAACCAGCTGCTGTTGCTGCGCCGCGTTCACCGCTGAAAGATCCTCATCAAGCTCCTGCAGGCGCGCCCGATAAATCATATGGTTCATGGTATTGCGGTCAACGCGCTGCCTGCCGCTCCACGGAATAAACAGCAGCGCCGCGCTTCCCAGCAGTAACACCAACATGATGAGCAAAGCGACAATCATTTCAGGGTCCTTTTATTGTCATCAAGCAGCGCCTTTAAGCGTTCCTGTTCCTGCGCGCTCAGCTCGCTGATGCGTTCAGCCCGTGAGCGACGGCTTAAACGAAAAATCACCAGCGCGCCGCCCACAACGAAACAAGCCGGCAGCAGCCAGAGGATGATCGTCGCGGGGGTCACCGGCGGTTCGTAGGTCACGAAGTTGCCGTAGCGCGCCACCATGTAATCGGTGATTTGCTGATTGCTTTGTCCCTGCTCCATCAATTGCCAGACCTTTTTGCGCATGTCGGCGGCAATCATCGAGTTCGAATCGGCAATACTGTTGTTCTGGCATTTCGGGCAGCGCAGCTGTTCGGTCAACTGGCGGAACTGCTGCTCCTGGGCCTCATCTTTAAATGGATAGGTATCAATCGCCGCCAGCGCCTGAAACGAGAGCAGCGCCGTCAGTAAAGTGATGAGCAGATATTTCACGCGCCCCCCTGCTGGCTGTATTTATTCCACAGCGGCAGAATCTCCTGCTGCCAGACCCGCTCGTTCACATCGCCGGCATGGCGGTAGCGGATAATGCCTTTGCCGTCGATGAGGAAAGTTTCCGGCGCGCCATACACGCCAAGATCCAGCCCCAGCATACCGTCGCCGTCAAACACTCCCAGCGCATACGGGTTGCCCAATTCGTGCAGCCAGTTCACCGCTTTCTGGCGATCGTCTTTATAGTTGATGCCAACGATGCGAATGCCCTGCGCCGCCAGGGAGCGCAAATACTGATGCTCCGCCCGACAGGTGGGGCACCAGGTGGCCCAGACGTTAATCAGCACCGGTTTACCATTGATAATGTTAGAGGGATCCAGCATGACATCCGGTTTTTCCAATGACGCCAGGCGGAAATCCGGCAGAGGCTTACCCACCAGCGCTGATTCAAGCACGGTAGGATCGTCGCCGTCACTATTGCGCATCAGTTGCCACATCAGCGCCGCCGCCAGAATCAGGAAGATAGCCAGCGGTAAATATAAGACTTTGCGGTTCATCACGCGTTCTCCGGCAGTGATTTACGTAAGCGGTAACGTGGGTCCAGGATGCACAGCACGCCACCAAACGCCATTAACATCCCGCCGAACCAGATCCAGCGAACAAAAGGTTTATAGTACAAGCGCACCGCCCAGCTACCGTCGGCCAGCTCTTCACCCAGCGCAGCGTACAGGTCGCGCGCCAGCCCGCCGTCGATGGCGGCTTCGGTCATCTCCATCCGGCTGCTGCTGTAAATGCGTTTCTCCGCCCGCAGCGTACTCACATGATGGCCATTCTGCGAAACCTCGATCACCCCTTCACCGCCAAAGTAGTTCGGCCCGGTGATATCCCGCACGTCACGGAACACAAAGTGATACTGGTGGATATCGACGCTATCGCCCGGCTTCATTCGCACATCGCGTTCAATGCTGTAATTCTGACTGAAGGCGATGCCAATGACGGTGACCACCAGCCCCACATGGCCGGCAACCATACCCCAGTGGCTGCGTCCGAGGCGGGTCAGCCCGCGCCAGAAGGGGTGGCGGTCGGTGGCGCGCTCCACCACTTCCATCACGGTAAGCACGAATGCCCACAGCGACATCAGCAGGCCAACCACGGTCATGGCTTTAACACGATCCTGCATCAGCCACGGCAGTGCGATGGCCAGTACGATGGCAACCACCGCGGCAATCAGCAGCCGCTTACGCAGCTTGTGGAATTCATCGCGACGCCAGCGCACCAGCGGCCCGATACCAAGGAGCAACGAGAACGGGATCATCAGCGCAATAAAGAGGGAATTAAAGAACGGCTCGCCAATAGAAATGCTGCCTAGCCCCAGTAGCTTGTGTATCAGCGGCAGCAGCGTCCCCAGCAGCACCACCAGCATGGCGGCAATCAGCAGCACATTGTTGCCCAGCAGCAGCGACTCGCGCGACCACAGTTCGTGACGCACCCGGGAACGTACCTTGCCGCCTTTGATGGCGAATAACAGCAGCGAACCGCCGATAGTGATCACCAACAGCGCCAGAATAAACATGCCGCGCGTAGGATCGGAAGCGAAGGAGTGTACGGAAATCAGTACCCCGGAACGCACCAGGAAAGTGCCCAGCAGGCACAGCGAGAACGCCAGAATCGCCAGCAGTACGGTCCAGGATTTAAAGCTGCCGCGCTTTTCGGTGACCGATAGCGAGTGAATCAGCGCCGTTCCCGCCAGCCACGGCATCAGGGAGGCGTTTTCTACCGGATCCCAGAACCACCAGCCGCCCCAGCCGAGCTCATAATAGGCCCACGCCGACCCCAGCACGATACCGACCGTCAGAAAGCTCCACGCCGCCAGCGTCCACGGGCGTGACCAGCGCGCCCACGCGCTATCAAGGCGCCCGGTCATCAGCGACGCAATGGCGAAAGCGAAGGCCACGGAGAAACCCACATAGCCCATGTACAGCATCGGCGGGTGGAAGATCAGCCCGATATCCTGCAGCATCGGGTTCAGATCGCGCCCCTCGATGGGGAAATCAGGTAGCGTGCGCACGAACGGATTTGAGGTCAGCAGGATAAACGCCAGGAAGCAGAAGGAGATCATCCCCATTACCGCCAGTACCCGCGAAGAGGCCTCCAGCGGAATATTACGGCTCAGGGCCGCGACCGCGCAGGTCCAGCCGCTCATCAGCAATACCCACAGCAGCAACGATCCCTCGTGGGCCCCCCAGGTCGCCGCTACGCGATACCACACCGGCAGCAGCGTATTCGAGTTACTGACGACATACAGAACGGTGAAGTCATTCACCACAAAGGCGTACACCAGAATGAGAAACGCCCCGAGGATGGCGGCAAACATCGCTACCGACAGCGGCTTCGCCAGCGCCATCATCCGCGCATCCTGCCGCATCGCGCCCCAGGAGGGAAATAGCGCCAGCAGGCAGGAAATGCCCAGCGCCAGGCACAGCAGGAAGAGGCCGATTTCAGGGATCATTGCGTGGCTCCCTGTGGCTTCTCAGCCGGATGATGATTCTCTTCCATCGCTTCTTTCACTTCCGGAGGGGTGTAATTTTCATCGTGTTTCGCCAGCACTTCCTTCGCGCGGATATGCGTCCCGTCCTGCAGCGTCCCCTGGGCTACAACCCCCTGCCCTTCGCGGAACAACGCCGGCAGTATCCCGGTATAGCTCACCTCGACGACGCCGCGGGCATCATAGAGTTTGAAGGTCACATCGAGGGTTTTATCGTCACGCTTCACGCTGCCGGGCATCACCATGCCGCCGATACGTAGACGCTGTCCCGGCTCTGGCTTCTGGCCATTTTCCCGTTTGCCGTATATCACTTCGCCTGGGGTATAGAAGAGATCGATATTGGAGCTTAATGCATACATCACCAGACCAACGGTCAGCGCCAGCCCCCCAATCACTCCGCAGGCGAGCCAGAGACGTACTTTACGCCGAGGATTCACAACGCATCTCCCTTCATTGTGCTTTGCTTACGCGCCGCCAATACCCGCCGCTCGCGCGCCATCTGCCGGCGTACATCCGCCAGCAACGCCCGGCGCTGCCAGCGGGTATGGATGAACAAAATCAGCAGCGCGATGACCGTCACTGCAACCGCCAGCCAGACATAAAAGGCGTAGCCGCCCATCTGCCAGAAATCGCTCCAGGAGTGAAAAGCGCTGGTCATGAGTTCTCCTCGCGTTTACTAGCGCCAGCCAGCGCCACGACCCACGGGCGGCGGCGCTCCTGCAACAGAATTAAATTACGCATACGCATTAATGTCAGAGTAATAAAGAGGAATAAGAAACCGAAAATGGTTAAACGCAACGGCATGCGCATCGACGGATCGATGGTTTTCTGCATATTGGTCGAGCCCTGATGCAGGGTGTTCCACCACTCCACGGAATAATGAATAATCGGCAGGTTAACCACCCCAACCAGCACCAGTATCCCGGCGGCGCGCCCGGCCAGCCGGCGATCGTCAAAAGCGTGATACAGGCCAATCACCCCGACGTATAAAAACAGCAGGACCAGTTCGGATGTCAGACGCGCATCCCAGACCCACCAGGTTCCCCACATCGGTTTTCCCCACGCGGAACCGGTCACCAGCGCAATAAAGGTGTAAACCGCGCCTGGCAGCGCCATCGCAATCACCGCTTTATCCGCCATTTTCATCTGCCAGACCAGGCCGACAAAAGCGGTCACGGCCATGGAGCCGTAAATCCCCATCGACCACATCGCCGCCGGGACGTGCAGATACATGATGCGATAGCTTTCACCCTGTTGATAATCTGCCGGGGCGTAGACAAATCCCCAGACGCAGCCCACCACCAGAAACAGCGCGCTGAGGATAGCCATCAGCGGAATGAATCGTCCGCATACGCTATACAGGCGCTCTGGAATGGCGAGTTGATGTAACACTTTCCACATTTTTTTTGCCTCATTGCCCCGAGGGAACGGGAATTATTGCACGCTAATTCTGAGTGCCGCCGCGGTAGCAAACGGACTTAAGGTGGCGCTTCCCGCCAGAAAGGCGCCAAGAATGGCCATATAGCCGTCAACCGGCAACTGCATCTGCGCCGCGCCCACGGCGGCGGTGGCGAAAATCAGTAACGGAATCATCAGCGGCAGCACCAGCAGGCTCAGCAATACGCCGCCGCGCCGCAGGCCGACGGTCAGCCCCACGCCGATGGCGCCAATAAAGCTCAGCGTTGGCGTGCCCATCAATAGCGTCAGGGCCAGCACCTGCCACTCCGCCGTCGAAAGTCCGAATAACATAGCGATCAGCGGAGAGATTATCAGCAGCGGCAGCCCGGAGACCACCCAATGCGCCGCGATTTTTGCCAGCACCACCAGCGACAGCGGCACCGGCATCAGCATCAGTTGCTGCAGCGAGCCATCCAGCCAGTCATCGCGAAACAGCCGGTCCATTGCCAGCAGCGAAGAGAGTAACGCGGCCACCCAGACAATGCCCGGCGCAATCTGCCGGAGCAGCTGCGGTTCGGGGCCGATACTGAGGGGGAACAGAGTGATAATAATCAGGAAAAACCACAGCGGGTTGATAATTTCGGCGTAATTGCGAAAGGCAAGGCGCAGGTCGCGCCAGAATATCTGCTTGATCATGCCGCGACCGCCTCATCGTCACTCAGCATAATCGTGCGTAAAGGAACGCAGAGCGGGCGCAAGGGTTGATGGGTGGTCAGGATGACCGCACCGCCCTGGCCGACGTGCTGCTCCAGCCGGGTGGTCAGCGTTTGCACGCCAGCCGCATCGAGCGCGGTGAAGGGTTCATCTAAAATCCAGAACGTCGCGCGGCTGAGCCATAGTCTCGCCAGCGCGACGCGCCGCTGTTGCCCGGCAGAGAGTTGCGCTACCGGAACATCCTCAAAGCCCACCAGCTCAACCTGCGCCAGCGCCTGCCAGCGCGCCTCAATGGTCGCCTCAGGATGGTAAAAGCGCAGATTTTCGTCCGCCGTTAGCGCCCCTTTAACCCCCACCTGATGACCGAGCCACAAGAGCTGCGCGTGCCAGCTATCGCGAGTACGCCGCAGCGGTTTGCCCTGCCAGAGAATTTCCCCTTCTTCTGGCGTCGATAACCCGGTCAGGAGGTGTAATAACGAGGTTTTTCCCGCACCGTTGGGGCCTGAAATTTGAATAATCTCGCCGGGTTGTACCGCAAACGATAGGTGGGTAAAAAGGGTTCGTTCATCCCGCAGGCAGGCGATATTTTTTATTTCCAGCATCAGAAAGCAGGTCCAGTCCGGGGGTCAGCGCATTCAAGTGCCTTATTATAACGAAAGAAAACAATCTGTTTTGCTGAATATATTAAAAATTTTGAACCCGCGCTAAACGGGTAAAAATGCTAAAAACTCATAATCGAACGTGCCAGTAGCGGTTGCATTTTCACCACTACCGGCATTCCTTTCTTTAGCGATGCAAGCGTAAGGTACTGGCAATAGAGGATATCGCCGCAATAGCGCAGGCGAGGCCAAACACATAAACGGCAAACTGTGCGCCGCCTGGGCCGGTTAAGCCGTTCAACAGCGCAATAACCATCGCCACCAGCGCCGCACCGATGGACAGCCCAGTCGTCCTGGCGGTGGATAATACCCCGGAGGCCGTTGCCGTGCGATTTGCTGAGACATTAGCAAACATCTCCTTATTATTTGGCGGCAGGAATAAGCCATACCCCACCCCGCAAACGGCGGTCCGCCACAGAAAATCATTCACCGTCGCAGCGCCCGGCAACAGTGCCAGCGAGCCTAAGCCAAGACAAAAGATAACCACCCCGACAGTTGAAATCTGCGTCGGATTAAAACGGTTTGACAAGCTTCCCGCCAGCGGGGCGCAGATTGCGACCGCCACCGGCCACGGCGTAAAGATAAACGCCGATTCCAGTACTGAGTAATGGTAGGTATGTTGCAATACAAACGGTAAACCGACCAATGCCATTCCCTGGGCGATGAACAAAGAGCTGGACGAGATCACCGCCAGGGTATATTGGCGTGAGCGAAATATATCAAGCGGCAATAGTGGATGCTTCGCTCGCGTCTGGGCGATAATAAAGAAAGCAAATAACGCCACTGATGCCACCGCGCAGTAGATAAGCGTTCGGCCCTCCCAGCGGCCAATTTGATCGACCGCCACCACCATCAAGCCTAATGCCGCCGCTGAACTCACGGCCCCGGCCCAATCAAAGCCCTGCTCCTTTTCGTTATCCTCCCCTAATGAAATCAAGGAGAAAACAATCGCAGCGCCGCCAGGCAGGATATTGATATAGAAAAGCCACGGCCAGGAGAGCGACGAGATGATAAATCCGCCCAGCGCCGGACCGATAGCCGTGCCAACCGCGAAGGCCAGCGCATTCAGCCCGAAAATCGTTCCTAGCGCGCGGGGTGGGAAAATAACCCGGTACAAGCCCAGCCCCACGCTTATCATGACCGCATAGCTTACCCCTTGCAGTATCCGCATGGTAACCAGTACGCCAAAGGTCGGCGCAAGGCTACAGCCCAGCGAAGAGAGCGTAAATAACACCATTCCCGCCGTATAAAAACGCTTCTCACCGATTCTGCTGCCCAGCGACGCGCAAATCAGCATCGTCGCCGCGCTGGCTACCTGATAGCCGTTGGTGATCCAGATACCGGACGCCGAATCGACCCGTAACGCACTGGCAATCGAAGGCAAGGCGACATTGACAATGGAACTATCCAGCGCCGCCATTAGCACGCCGATTAGTATGGCCGCGGCGGCTAAATAGCGCCTCGGCGCCTCAAAACCTTGATCAAGTGAACAACTACTTACCAGCGACATATCCGCAGGTCCTTATCAAAACAGATCAAATGGTTTTATTGTTATGAATGTCGCCAGAGGGAAAAACCAGAGAATAAAATCGAGATTATTAGCGAAAAAATCGATGGCCGTTCGTCACCGCGATAATCATCGCTATATTCGTCAATAATTAAAAATCTGATGACAAAGTAGTCACCAAAATTTATAAATATGCTGGCGGTTAGAAAATAACGCTCATATAAGGTTTAAGATGAAGCTTAATGAACTTCTGGCGTTCGTTACTGTTGTGGAAACGGGGAATATCACCCTGGCGGCAGAACGTCTGAATCGAGTGCAATCCAGTATTTCCCATCGGATACGCAGCCTGGAAAGTAGCCTGGATGCCACGCTATTAGACAGGAAGAACGAGGGGTGCATCCCAACCGAGCAGGGAAAGATATTGTATGAATATGCCCTCAAAATGCTTAACCTGGCGGATGATTGCAAACACAACATTACCCTTTCAAAAAGACGCCGATTAACGATTAAAATCGGCATCATTGAATGTTTGCCGCCCTATGTTATCAGCGCATTGATTGATTCAGGCCATGACTTAGGCTGGGATATTGATGTTTCAATCGGCAATACCAGCAGTTTACTTAATGCTTTCGATAGACACGAATATGATGCGGTCATTATTGGCGCGGGCTTCTCCTCCCCACAGCATACGCGCGCTATGTTGCTCACTAGTGAGTTAGTGATTATCACCGCGAAAGATCATCCAGCCATCACCGCGACCTCCGCTCTGGATGACAATGTCTTTTTATTGAGTAGTAAAAAATGCGCAACTTCAACGCGCAATCTGGATATGTTATTCCGTGAAGGCAACATTACTCCCAGGCGCGTCGTGGAGTGCGGCTCTTACCCGGTGCTGTTCTCAAATATCGCCGATGGCAAAGGGGTCTCGCTGGTGCTGCGTTGCTCAATCAGCGATGAGATCCAGCAAAAAATAAAAATCCATCCATTAACAGGTGAGTTTAATGATTTCGGAATTGAGCTGCTATGCCGCCCTGAGGGCACCCATTTCGATTTGCAGCAGTTGAACCTCATGGTGGCATCCGTATTTCAGGATCCACGGCTGCGTGAGACTGGCTATTAATTCCGTCCGCCGGGATAATTTGATAGCCGGACGAGCATTTTTTAATCCTGGCGAAACCTGCTGTATCAAAATGCATCCCGGCAACCAGTATCTGTTCAGCGCAGACCTTTTCAAGAAGGCGAATGCGCGTCTCCTGCGCCAAAAGCGGGTCGAAGTCGAAGGCTATCGTGACCTCGGGGTCTAATAACTGAATATGGGGAAAATGCACAATATCCCCCCACACTAATACGCGTTCTATGCTTCCAGAGAGGAGATACCCCGTATGACCTGGCGTATGTCCTTTCAATGCCAGGGCACTGATACCAGCAAACACCTCGCCTTCATCAATCAGCCGTAAACGATGCTGATATTGTTTAAACACGCTGCGCGCGAACATAACATTACCTTTAACGCGTTCACTGGCCGTAACCAAATTACGGTCATCTTCGAGATAACTGAATTCATCTTGAGGTATTATCAATTCAGCACGAGGAAATACCGCGTCTTGCTGCGAATTAATTAAGCCACCGATGTGATCGGGATGCGCATGGGTCAACAGTACGGCGTCAATATCCTCTGGTTTGACGCCAAGTTTAGCCAGATTATTGATCAGTTGGCCTCCCCACCCTTTAACGCCGCCAGCGCCGCTATCGATCAGGATATTCATCCCGGCTTGTTGTACCAGAAAGGTGTTTATGTTGACCGTATTCGGTTGTGCTATACGGGCGTTTGCCTGAATGTTTCTGCACTCGTCTTCATCAATTTTGGTTAACAGGCCAAAACCTACCTGCAAATAGCCATCGCTTACGGCAGTAACGCGCATATCGCCGAGGACTTTACTGGGAAAAGTAGTATTCATCGTTTACTCATCAGTATCAGTGTAATCGCCAAAAACAGCCTCCATTATTAGAGGCTCTCACCGCTATGCTCTAACGGATAATTTCGATATCACCATCGATATTGTTGATTGCCACTGACCGAAGCCCCCTTCCCCCACCTGCTACGCTTACTACTCCATTCCATAAAAAAGGCTCAACCATGAATATTGATTTATCGGGGAAAGTCGCGCTGGTGACGGCATCCACGGCCGGCATCGGTTATGCCATTGCCAAAGGGCTGGCGGCCAGCGGCGCGGAAGTGATTATCAACGGCCGCAGCGAACATAGCGTTAATGCGGCGATGGCGCGGCTGCAACAGGAGGTGCCGGGATTCCGGCCCTATCCCGCGGTGGCCGATCTCAGTGACGCCGCGGGCGTCAGCCAACTGCTGCAGGCGGTGAATGAAGTCGATATCCTGGTGAATAACGCCGGTATTTACGGCCCGCAGGATTTTTACGCCACCGATGACGCCACCTGGGAAAACTACTGGCAAACCAACGTGATGTCCGGCGTTCGCCTGTCACGCGCGCTGTTGCCCGCCATGGTGCGTAAAGGCTGGGGTCGGGTGGTCTTTATCTCCTCCGAATCGGCACGCAATATTCCCGCCGACATGATCCACTACGGCGTAACCAAAACCGCGCAACTGTCGCTGGCGCGCGGACTGGCGAAATACGTCGCCGGCAGCGGCGTCACCGTAAACAGCGTGCTGCCCGGCCCAACCCTTTCTGACGGTTTTGCCGAAATGATGAAAGATGAGGTCACGCGAACCGGTAAGCCGCTGGAACAACTGGCGAAAGAGTTTGTTATGGCGCAGCGCCCCGCTTCAGTTATTCAGCGCGCGGCCTCGGTGGATGAGGTGGCCAATATGGTGGTCTACGTCTGTTCGCCGCAGGCATCCGCCACCTCCGGCGCCGCGCTACGGGTCGATGGCGGCGTAGTCGATGATATTGTCTGAATTACCCCGCTAAGCAGGGGGAGCAAAGCTCCCCTTTCTCACCTGCAGTTGCGCTATTTAGCGCTAAATAGCTCAAAAGGTTTAAAACACGCCGCGATGTCGCACAAAGTGAACAGGAAGTCGCATTCACGATACTTATCATTGCTGTTTTGAACATAAATAGTGGTGTTAATGTCTGTCATCAGAAGCTTACTTTTCTTTCTCGGCGCAGCGGCGGCTTCCGCCATCGCGGTACTTTGTCTATGGATGGATATCCGGGTGTTTGGCAACGATATCCCGGAGATTTCGCTTACCGAGGTAGTGCAGGAGGGCGTGCTGGCGATAATCGTGCTGATTCACTTCCTGCTGGCGAAAAAATATGAGCTCCTGCGCTACTGTAATATCCTCGTTGGCGGCTTCTTCCTGGCGATGCTGATCCGCGAACTGGATGCGCTGTTTGATCTTATTAGTCACGGTAGCTGGGTGTGGTTCGCGCTGGCAACGACGATAGCCGCGCTAATCGCTCCGCTGCGCCACGCTCGTCAAACGCTGTCGCAACTGGCGCAATACACCCGCACGCCTTACTACGGCATGATGATAAGCGGCCTGCTGGCGATTCTGGTCTTCTCACGGCTGTTCGGCATGCATGGCTTATGGTATGCCGTACTCGATGAGAACTACGCGCGGGTGGTGAAAAACACCGTTGAAGAGGGTAGCGAGTCGTTCGGCTACATGCTTTGCCTGACCGCCTCGATTGGCTACTACTGCTACTTCCGCTATCAGGCGCGGCAGAAAAGCTAATCCACTGCGCCGCCAGAATGTCGCATTCTGGCGGCAGCGCGAATCATGAATTACCCCTGAATTTTCCACTTCCGCTTGAGCACATTTTTGTCCTGGCTATCCAGCCAGTGGTTCACTTTCTCAAGCAGCGCCGGATTATCCTTATTCATCATATAGACCTTATAGCTGGCGGTGCCGGGGAACGGCGTCTCATTCGCCACGCAGAACACGCCAGGCTCCTTGCTCTGGTAGTAATCCCCTTCTATCAGGTCGGTCACCATCATATCGGCCGTTTTTTGCCGCAGCGCCTGCAGATTATCGACATTGTTCTGCACACGGATGATCTGCGCATGCTTGATATGCTCATCAACGAAACTTTGGTTGGTACCGCCGGGGTTCACAATCACCTTCACATTCGGCTGGTCGATTTTTTCAAGGCTGCCGAGCGCTGGCGCGGCGCTGCAGTTCGCCAGGGCGATTTTACCATTGGCCACCACCGGATGGCTCAGGGAGAAATCTTTTGCCCGTGCCGCCGTCTCCGTTACGCCTCCCATAGCGATATCAAACTTATCGGCTTTTAAATCAGTCGATAACGTTGGCCAACTGGTGATAATAAACGTCACCTTCACTCCCAGCGTTTTACCCAGATCGTGCGCCATATCGACGTCATAGCCGATAAGTTCACCAGCGCCGTTATGAAAGGCCAACGGCGCGTAGTCCCCCGGCACGCCGACTTTTAACTCGCCGCTTTGTTGAATCGACTGCATATCGCGCGCCTGGACGCCGCAGGCTATCACCGCCGCCATCAGGGCCACACCCAACTTTAACTTCATCTTAAATTCCTTATGATTTCATCTTCATGCCGCCAGCGACCACGGTTTTCACCACCGTTGCCGTCAGCTTTGGTAGCGCAAGCGGCGTGAGTTCACCTTGCTCCTGCGCATGACGCAGTAATTCACAAAAGCGCGCCACCTCGTTCACCGGAAACATAGCAATATCCTGCGCAGAATATTGCCACCAGCGCAACGCTAACAGCTGCTCAACAATCGGTTCGGCAAAACGGTATTTGATGAGCTTCGCCGGGTTCCCGCCAACCATGGTATACGGGGCAACATCTTTCACCACCAGCGCGTTGGCGGCGATAACCGCGCCATCGCCAATGGTAATCCCCTGCGCCAACGTCACGTTTTGTCCAATCCAGACATCATTGCCAATCACGATGGGGCGCGTCTGTTTTTCAAAAGCGTAAAAATGGTTTTCCCGTCCGTTATCCGCTGCCAGGGTTTCCATTAGCGCTGAATGACGGGCGTAAAAAACCGGGCTGGAGCTTGCCCACTCTAAGGGATGACGATCGCCTAATACCTGTAATCTATCAGCGATTGAGGTGTAGCGCCCAACCTGAATAAACGCCGGCAACAACGTACGGGTGTAACTGAAAGCCCCCAGCGAAGCCAACCGCTCGCCACAGCGCCCCCAATAGGTGGTATAAGGTTCAGTGCATAAATTTTCTGGTACTTCAATTGGTTGCTCATCACGATAAAACGGATGGTCGCAAACCAGCCTCTGCCCGCCGAGGAAAATACGCTGACTTTGTAATAACGATCTTATTTCGCCAAATGCGATTTTCATTTTTCACCCTTTCCTGTCCAGCGTAATGTCGTCACCCAGCCAGCACACCTCCTATTGATAGCATCCATGCTTTATCCATATCACAAAATGTTAATGAAATGTTTTTATTTTGTGATGCACAACCAGGATTCATTGCACCTTATTTGTGCAATGAATAACCAAATCCTACGCTCAGGATCCGCACACCTCCCAATAGATTAGCGTTATTGCGGGAAATACTATTTCCCGCAATAGCTGGCACACATCGTGCTTTGTTAATTGAGTATCAGAATTCTGTTAAATGAGAGCGAACTATCATTAAGGGCAGAGATGAACGATAGCAACGGCTTGTTTCACATTATTGAATCCACTTTCAGCCAGCTCACGCCGAGCGAAAAGCGTATTGGCAGCTGGCTGTTAAGCCATCGGGAGCATATCCCGTTTGAGACTGCCGACAGCATTGCGCAGGCCACCGGCACCAGCGGGATAACCGTAGGCCGCTATCTGCGCAAGCTGGGCTATCGCAATCTCGATGACGTGAAGCACAGCCTGAAGGAGCCCGCTTCAACGCCCTACCGCCAGTGGGGAGTGATCGACCGGCTTGACTCCTGGTCACAGCAGCAGGCGCAGCCGGATCGCGCCAGCCTGTCGTTGCAGATGGAGCTGGATGCCATTCGCTATGTCTATCAACTGGCGCAGGAACCGACCTTCGCCCGCGTCAGTCAACGCATCGCCGAGGCCGACGCGGTTATCATCATTGGCATTCAGTCGACCCGCGGCATCGCCAACACGTTCTTCAGCCATCTGGAATACCTGCGCCCGCGCGTGACCTACGCCGACGGCAGCTCCGGTAGCTGGCTGGAATCATTGAATTCTGAATACCAGCGCCCCTATGTGGTGCTGACCGATACCCGCGCTTACTCCGTCGCCGCGCGCCAGTTTTGCCGGGTCGCCTGCGAACGCGGGGTTGCCACCGCGCTGGTCACCGATATCTGGTGTCCGTGGGCGCGCGACTATCCGGTTGATTTACTACAGGTAAAAACCGATACCGGCCACTTCTGGGATTCGCTGGCGCCGATCGGTTGCCTTTTTAATCTGCTGCTCTCCGCGGTGGTGGAACGGCTGGGGCCGAGCCTCTCCAGCCGCCTTGCCGCGAACCGCGCGCTGCAGCAGGAATTTGGTCAGTTTGAACGTTAAGGAAATTTTCGATGAGCCATCTTTCCCTGGTGGATATCGCCGCGCGTTTTCCCACGCTGCCTGTCGACCTGAAATACGCTACCGCCGATAACATTACCGGCCAACCGATTTACCGCGAAGCCCGCTGCCTGCTGCACCCCGACGCGGCCGTCGCGCTGGAGAAATCTATCGCCATCGCCGCGCTGGCGGGCTATCGCCTGCTGGTACTTGACGCCTATCGTCCACAGCGCGCCCAGCAACTGCTGTGGAATGCCTGCCCGAACCAGGATTATGTCGTACCGGCCAATATCGGCTCCAACCACAGCCGCGGCACCGCCATCGACGTAACGCTACTCGATGAACACAACAACCTGCTCGACATGGGCACCGCCTTTGACGAAATGGACGATCGCTCGCATCCCTACCACCCGGCGGTAGCTCAGGAGGCCCAGCGCAATCGCCTGTTGCTGAACGCCATTATGTTCGGCGGCGGCTTTAAAGGTATTACCACGGAATGGTGGCACTTCGAACTACCGGACGCGGCCGGTTATCCGCTACTCGATGATGTTTTCGCCTGTTTCTCCCCCGCTCAGATTGACGGAGTTTCACCATGAACATGACTCGCCCAGCATCCGTAGGTTTTCGCCCGTTACTATTAGCCGCCGCGCTCTGCGCCGCCATCCCTTCCGCCTTTGCCGCGGTGCCAAAAGATATGCTGGTGATCGGCAAAGCCGCCGACCCGCAAACGCTCGACCCGGCCGTCACCATCGATAACAACGACTGGACGGTGACCTATCCGGCCTACCAGCGGCTGGTCAAATACAAAACCGATAATGGCAAAGGTTCAACCGATGTCGAAGGCGATCTCGCCGAAAACTGGCAGGCCTCCGACGACGGCAAAACCTGGACCTTCACTCTGCGCAAAGGCGCGCAGTTTGCCGACGGCTCGCCGGTGACGGCAGAGGCGGTCAAACTCTCTTTTGAACGCCTGATGCGCATTAAACAGGGGCCATCGGAGGCGTTTCCCAGCGGGCTGAAGGTGGATGTCGTCGATCCGGCCACCGTACGTTTCACGCTGCCGGAATCTTTCGCGCCGTTCCTGCATACCCTCGCCAATGACGGCGCCTCCATCATTAACCCGGCGGTGCTGAAAGCCAACGCCGCCGATGACGCCCGCGCCTATTTGGCCGAGCACACCGCAGGCTCCGGCGCGTATAGCCTGCAGCGCTGGCAGAAAGGCCAACAGTTGGTGCTGGTACCCAACCCGCACTTCAGCGGCAACAAGCCGGCCTTTAAGCGCGTCACGGTGAAAATCATCGGCGAAAGCGCCGCTCGCCGTCTGCAGTTGACCAAGGGCGATTTGGATATCGCCGACGCCCTGCCGGTCGATCAGTTTGCGGCATTGAAGAAAGAGGACAAGGTGACGGTCTACGACTATCCGGCGCTGCGCGTCACCTATCTGTATCTCAACAACAGCAAAGCGCCGATGAACCAGGCGGATCTGCGCCGCGCGGTGTCGTGGGCAACGGACTATAAAGGCATGGTCGACGGCATTCTCGGCGGTAACGGTAAGCAGATGCGCGGGCCGATCCCCGATGGCATGTGGGGTTACGACGCCAGCGCCATGCAGTATTCATTAGATCTCGACAAAGCCAAAGCGGCGCTGGACAAGGTAGCGGATAAGCCGAAAACGCTGACGTTCCTCTACTCTGATAACGATCCGAACTGGGAGCCGATTGCGCTCTCCACTCAGGCCAACCTGCAGGCGCTGGGTATCCAGGTCAAGCTGGAGAAACTGGCCAACGCCACCATGCGCGAGCGTGTGGGTAAAGGTGATTACGACATCGCTATCGGTAACTGGAGCCCGGATTTCGCCGACCCCTATATGTTTATGAACTACTGGTTCGAGTCGGACAAAAAAGGGCTGCCGGGAAACCGCGCGTTCTACGATAACCCACAGGTTGATGCGTTGTTGAAACAGGCGGTTGCCACCACCGATCAGGCGGCGCGGACCAAAGATTATCAGCAGGCGCAAAAAACCGTCATTGATGACGCCGCCTACGTCTACCTGTTCCAGAAGAACTATCAGGTCGCCATGAACAAGGAGGTGAAAGGCTTCGTTTTCAACCCGATGCTTGAGCAGATTTACAATATCGCCGACATGCACAAGTAGCGGGCCGTCTCTCCATCTTGTCGGGTCGGGCCGTCGCAGGCCCGACCGAGGAGCGCCATCATGAGTTTCTGGGGTTTAATACGGCAGCGCTGTTGGGGGCTGATTTTAGTTGTCGCCGGCGTCTGCGTGATTACCTTTATTATTTCGCACCTGATTCCCGGCGACCCGGCGCGGCTGCTGGCGGGCGATCGCGCCAGCGATGAAATCGTCCGCCATATTCGCCAGCAGCTGGGGCTGGATTTACCGCTCTGGCAGCAGTTTGCCCGCTACGTTGACGCCCTGCTCCACGGCGATCTCGGCACCTCGATTCGCACCGGCCGCCCGGTACTGGAAGATTTAAAAACCTTCTTCCCGGCGACGCTGGAACTGGCCTTTTGCGCGCTGCTGATTGCCCTACTGGTCGGCATCCCGCTCGGCGTGCTGTCGGCGGTTTACCGCAATCGCTGGACCGATCACCTGGTGCGCCTGATGGCGCTGACCGGCATCTCGACTCCGGCATTCTGGCTCGGTCTCGGGGTAATCGTCTTGTTTTACGGCAAGCTCGACTGGCTGCCCGGCAGCGGCAGGCTCGATGACTGGTTCGATCCGCCCACCCGCGTCAGCGGTTTTTATCTGCTGGATTCACTGCTGGAAGGCAATATTGAAGTCTTCTTCAATGCCCTGCAGCACCTCATTCTACCGGCTGCCACCCTTGCCTTCGTTCATCTTGGCATCGTCGCCAGGCAGATCCGCTCGGCGATGCTCGAGCAGCTCAATGAGGATTACATTCGGACCGCGTTAGCCAGCGGCCTGCCGAAATTCACCATTGTGGTGCGCTATGCGCTACCCAACGCGCTGATCCCCTCCATCACCGTGCTCGGGCTGGCGCTGGGCGATCTGCTGTACGGCGCGGTACTCACGGAAACGGTGTTCGCCTGGCCTGGAATGGGCGCTTACGTGGTGTCTTCGATTCAGGCGCTCGATTTCCCCGCCGTGATGGGCTTCGCCATCGTGGTCTCCTTTGCTTACGTACTGGTCAACCTGGTAGTCGACCTGCTCTATTTATGGATCGACCCGCGCATGGGTCGGGGAGAAAGCTAAGTGATGATGACTCAGGAACAACCGCTTCCACGGCCAAAGGCTGAAAAAAGCGGCCACTGGAAGCGTCGTTGGTGGTTGATCCGCCAGAGCCCGCTAACGCTGATTGGCGCAGCGATCATGCTGATCATGCTGTTTTTAATGATCTTCTCGCCGTGGCTGACGCCGCACGATCCTAACGCTATCAACCTTGCCGCGCGTCTGCAGGCGCCGTCGTTCGATCACTGGTTTGGAACCGACGAGGTCGGCCGCGATCTGTTCAGCCGCGTGCTGATCGGCAGCCAGCAGTCGGTGGCCGCAGGGCTGGCGGTGGTATTGATCGCCGGGATCAGCGGCTCGCTGCTGGGCTGTCTCTCCGGGGTGCTTGGCGGGCGCAGCGACGCGCTGATTATGCGTCTGATGGACATTATGCTGTCGATTCCGTCGCTGGTGTTGACCATGGCGCTGGCGGCGGCGTTAGGCCCGAGCCTGTTCAACGCGATGCTGGCGATCGCCATCGTGCGTATTCCATTTTACGTGCGCCTGGCGCGCGGCCAGACGCTGGTGGTTCGTCAGCATACTTTCGTCGAGGCCTCGGTGACGTTTGGCGCCTCGCGCTGGCATCTGATCAGCTGGCATATTCTGCGTAACGCCCTGCCGCCGCTGGTGGTGCAGGCCTCGCTGGATATCGGCAGCGCGATTCTGATGGCCGCCACGCTCGGTTTTATTGGCCTCGGCGCCCAGCAGCCCACCGCGGAATGGGGCGCGATGGTCGCTAACGGCCGCAACTACGTGCTCGATCAGTGGTGGTACTGCGCCTTCCCCGGCGCGGCGATCCTGATCACCGCCGTCGGCTTTAACCTGTTTGGCGATGGCATCCAGGATCTACTGGATCCCAAAGCCGGAGGGCGCAACTAATGGAAAATCGGGTCTTAACTATCGATAACGTTCGCCTGAGTTTCCCGGTCTATCAGGGCCAGGTCAACGTGCTGAATAATATCTCGCTGCACATCGATCGCGGTGAAATCGTCGGCGTGGTGGGCGAGTCGGGTTCTGGTAAATCGGTGACCGCGATGCTGGCGATGCGCCTGCTGCCTGCCGGCAGCTACCACATTCATAGCGGCGCTATCACCCTGATGGGTCACGATATGCTCAACCTGACGGAAAAAACGCTACGCGATATTCGCGGCAGCAAGGTCGCGATGATTTTTCAGGAGCCGATGACCGCGCTTAACCCCACCCGACGCATCGGTAAGCAGATGGCAGACGTCATCCGCCAGCACCGTCCCATGTCGTTGCGTGAAGCGCGCGCCCGCGCCGTCGAACTACTGGCGGATATGCAAATTGCCGATCCGCAAAGCGTGCTCAAGCGCTATCCCTTCGAACTCTCCGGCGGCATGCGCCAGCGGGTGATGATCGCTATCGCCTTCTCCTGCGAGCCCGACCTGCTGATTGCCGACGAACCGACCACCGCGCTGGACGTCACCGTGCAGCGTCAGGTATTGCGCCTGCTGAAGCAAAAGGCCCGGGCGACCGGCACGGCGGTGCTGTTTATCAGCCACGATATGGCAGTGGTCTCTCAGGTGTGCGATCGGCTGTACGTCATGTACGCCGGCGCGGTCATTGAAAGCGGCAACACCGGAGAAGTACTGCAGCAGCCGCAGCATCCCTACTCTATTGGCCTGTTAAACAGCGCTCCTGATAAGGGAGAACCGCGCACGCCGCTACGTTCCATTCCCGGCACCGTGCCGAATCTGGCGCGTCTTCCCGCCGGCTGCGCCTACCGCGAACGCTGCTTCGCCGCGGGTGAAGCCTGCGGTATCACCCCCACGCTGCAGGCTCATGATAGCGCCGCCGATAGACAGGCTGCCTGCTGGTACCCGCAACGGGAGAACGCCCATGTCTGAGACGCTATTAACCCTCAATGATGTGCACCTGACCTTTGCCGCGCAGAAAAACTGGCGCGGGAAAGTCATCGAACGCGTCTATGCGCTAAATGGACTGGATATGACGGCCAGGCGCGGCGAAACCTTAGGAATCGTTGGCGAATCCGGCTGTGGGAAAAGCACCCTGGCGAAGCTGCTGATGGGCATGTTAAAGCCCTCTTCCGGCCACTTCACCCGCGCGCCGGCGCGCGGCGAAAACCAGAGCGGACGCATGCAGATGGTGTTTCAGGATCCGCTCTCATCGCTGGATCCGCGGCTACCGGTCTGGCGCACCATCACCGAACCAGTGTGGATCCAGTCGCGCATGCCTGAAAAAGCGCGTCGCGATCTCGCCGAGCAGCTGGCGCTACAGGTGGGGATCCGTAGCGAATATCTCGATCGGCTGCCGCACGCTTTTTCCGGCGGCCAGCGCCAGCGTATCGCCATCGCCCGTGCGCTCTCGTCGCAGCCGGAGATTATCGTGCTTGATGAGCCGACTTCGGCGCTGGACATCTCGGTGCAGGCGCAGATCCTCAATCTGCTGGTCGAACTGCAGCAGCGGCAAAATCTCACCTACGTGCTGATTTCGCATAACGTCTCGGTGATACGTCATATGAGCGATCGGGTGGCGGTGATGTATCTCGGGCAAATCGTTGAAATGGGCGAGGCACGGCAGGTGCTGGATAATCCTGCGCATCCTTATACCCGGCTATTGATGGAGTCGGTACCGCGCATCGGTTCACCATTAGGCGAAGGCGTGCGCAATACCGAACTACCGGGTAACCGCCGGCTGCCGACGGGCTGCTACTTTCGGGAACGCTGTCCTTACGCCAGCCAGGGCTGCGAACGGCCGCAGCCGCTGGAGGCGCAAGCGAATGGCGCGCAGGTCCGCTGCTGGAAAGCGCAAACAATAAGATGAGACCGGGCGCCGCCCGGTGCTACTGTTATCGGTTTGCAACGGTTTTGTGTACGGAAAACATGTGCTTTGTGTTAATTCAGAGCACATTGCGCTCCCGATATTTCTTCTGCGTTATGGCTCTCATGGCGCAGGGAGCGCACAGACCGTAGGCCGGATAAGGCGAAGCCGCCATCCGGCGCAAAAGCGGCGCCTTATCCGCGGATATTGCCCGGCGGCGCTGCGCTTGCGCGGGACTACAGATCCAGTGCAATGGGTGGCCCAGAGCCATAGGTAGCCCGGGGAAGGCGCTTACGCCGCCCCCGGGTCAGCCGTTATAAATGAATCAAAACAGCCCCAACGGCGCAGTGCCGTAGCTCACCAGCAGGTTTTTGGTCTGTTGATAGGCTTCCAGCGCCATCTTGTGGGTTTCCCGCCCGACGCCGGACTGCTTATAGCCGCCAAACGCGGCATGCGCCGGGTACACGTGATAGCAGTTGGTCCACACTCGTCCGGCCTTGATGCCACGCCCCATGCGGTACGCCAGGTTAGTATCCCGCGTCCACACCCCGGCCCCTAAACCAAACTGCGTCTGGTTCGCGATCGCCAGCGCCTCCGCCTCGTCCTTAAAGGTGGTCACGCCGATTACCGGGCCAAAGATCTCCTCCTGGAAGCTGCGCATCTCGTTGTGCCCTTTAATCAGCGTCGGCTGAATATAGAAGCCGCTATCCAGCTCGGCGGTAATGCTCGCCCGATCGCCGCCGGTGAGGATCTGCCCGCCTTCATCACGAGCGATCTTGATATATGACAGGATCTTATCGAACTGCTGGCGTGATGCCTGAGCGCCGATCATCGTTTCGGTATCAAACGGATCGCCGCGACGGATCTGCATCACTTTCGCCATTACCCGCTCCATAAACGGCTCGTAGATCGATTCGTGGATCAACGCGCGCGACGGACAAGTACAGACTTCTCCCTGATTGAAGAAGCCCAGTACCAGCCCTTCCACCGCCTTCTCGATAAACTCCTCCTCGCCATCCATTACGTCGGCAAAATAGATATTCGGCGATTTGCCGCCCAGCTCAACGGTGCAGGGAATAATATTCTCCGCCGCGCAGGCCATAATATGACGGCCTACCGGCGTCGAGCCGGTAAAGGCGATTTTAGCGATCCGCTTGCTGGTGGCCAGCGCTTCGCCGGCCTCTTTGCCAAAGCCCTGCACCACGTTCAACACCCCTGCCGGGAAGAGATCGCCGATAATTTCCATCAGCAAAGTAATACTCAGCGGCGTCTGCTCCGCCGGTTTTAAGACCACGCAGTTGCCTGCCGCCAGCGCGGGCGCCAGTTTCCATGCCGCCATCAGCAGCGGGAAGTTCCACGGAATAATTTGCCCAACCACGCCTAACGGTTCGTGGAAATGATAAGCCACGGTGGTGTCGTCAATTTCGGCGGTACTGCCTTCCTGCGCGCGCAGACAACCGGCGAAATAGCGGAAATGATCGACCGCCAGCGGCAGGTCGGCGTTCAGGGTTTCGCGGATTGGTTTGCCGTTATCCCAGCTCTCCGCTACCGCCAGATACTCCAGATTCTCCTGAATGCGGTCGGCGACCTGCAGCAGAAGATGAGAACGCTGCTGTACCGAGGTTCGCCCCCAGGCGTCCGCCGCCCGGTGTGCCGCATCAAGGGCCAAATCGATATCTTTGACGTCGGAACGGGGAAACTGCGCAATGTTGCTCCCATCGACGGGAGAAGTATTCATGAAATATTCGCCGCTTAACGGCTCGACGAATTTACCGTCTATGAAGTTGCCGTAGGCCGATTTGAATGAAACCAAAGCGCCCGGTTTGCCAGGATGAACATAACGCATAGCAATCTCCTTCTGTAGGGTTAAGGCGCAGCGGCGTGGTGGTTTTTGCTATTGTCCGCTGCACGCTTTCTCCTGTAGCAGGGGTTATGCCAGGTTTGCGTACTTCACATAAAATTCATAATTTCCAAATAATTACCTATATCCCTCTGCCGATTCGCGTCCTCTTTGTCGCACAGGATCCCGCTTCTGTGTTGCAAATCGCAACACCAAGAAAACCAAATTGCTACAATATTGCAACACAAACCAGCCGACCACGAGGTGCGCCGTGCAAGGAAATCCGTTCACTATCACCCCCGAGGCGCAGTCCAGCACGCTGCTGAGCGACTCCTGGCAACGCAGCCAGCGTTATGGCCTGCAGCCAACGAGCGACGAATTTCCGCGCCTGCGCGGTGGTGAACTGGCCGACGTGCTGGAAAGCAACCGCAGCCTACAACGGCTGGCGCAACCGGTGGCGACGCCGCTGGCGCAACGTGCCGCCGGGCTGCAATCGGTAGTGATTCTTTCCGATGCCAGCGGGCTGGTACTCCAAACCTTCGGCAATAGCGCAGCGATGGAAAAAGCGCAAAGCTTCGCGCTGGAGCCAGGCAATATCTGGAGCGAAAGTGGTCGCGGCACCAACGCTATCGGTACCGCGCTGGCGATTGACGACAGCTGCGAAGTCGAAGGCCGCCAACACTATTTAACCCGTAATCAGGATTTGTATTGCGCGGCGGTTCCCCTACAAAGCCCCGATGGCCAGATTGCCGGGGCGCTGGATATTTCCGGCCCGGCGCATATCCCGCATCCCCACTCTCTGGCGTGGATAAAAGAGGCCGCCAAACAGATTGAATATCTGTGGGTGAAACAGAGTCTGCATCCGCAACAGTGGTTAATGAGCCTGCACTCGCGGGTACAGAAGCTCGATAGCGCCGAAGAGCTGCTGCTGGTCTTCTCCGATAACCTGCTGACCGCGGCCAATCGCCTGGCCATCCGCGAGCTGGGCCTGCAGGCCGGACAGATAGGGCAAATGACCTTCCAGCAGTTGTTCCCCCGCCTGACGCAAACGGCGGTCAGCGTGCCGCTACCGATGACCTTCCAGCAACGTGGCTATTACTACCGTCTGCGCGCGCCAACCCGCGCCAGCGTCGCCGTCCCCGCGCAACCAGCACTTAACCTGCCGTTTTGTCCGTCCGGCGAAGGCGAGAAAATGGTCCGCCTGCTCAACGCCGGTATCGCGTTGTGTATCGAAGGCGAAACCGGCTGCGGCAAAGAGTTCCTCAGCCGTGAACTGCATGCGCATAGCCGCTGGCGCAGCGGTAAATTCGTCGCCATCAACTGCGCGGCCATTCCAGAATCGCTGATTGAATCGGAGCTTTTCGGCTATCAGGCGGGGGCCTTTACCGGCGCGAATAAAAACGGCTATATCGGCAAAATTCGCGAAGCCGATGGTGGGGTGCTGTTCCTCGATGAAATCGGCGATATGCCGCTGGCTCTGCAAACCCGTCTGCTGCGGGTATTGCAGGAAAAAGAGGTCATGCCGCTGGGTGGGAATCGCAGCGCGCCGGTGAACTTCGCCTTGATTTGCGCCACCCACCGTCATCTCGCGCAGCGCGTCGCCGAAGGCGCATTTCGCGAAGACCTACTCTACCGCCTGCGCGAGTATGCTTTTACCATCCCGCCGCTACGCCAATGGCCTGAACTCAAGCAGTTTATTCCAGCGTTGTGGCGCTCGCTTGGCGCGGCAGAACGCCATATAACCCTCTCTGACGCGCTGATTCATCAACTGACATTATGTCGTTGGCCGGGTAACGTGCGTCAGTTGCAAAGCCTGCTCAAAGTCCTGTTGGCGCTGGCGGACGATGGCGAATGCCTGGGCGTCGCGGCGCTGCCGGAGGAGTATCAAAGCGCGCAGCAAACCAGCGCTCCGGGCGGGCTTCAACAACATGATGCAAAGCTGATTGCCGATACGCTGGCCCGCTTTAACGGCAATGTGAGTAAAGCGGCGCAGGCGTTAGGCGTCGCGCGCAGCACGCTGTATCGACGGGCCGCGCGCGTACAAAGGAAGTGACTACGGCGTAAAGCGCGCCGGCAGCCAGGAGAAGAGACGGCGGCTCAGCGCTTCGCACAGCGCCACCAGCGTCTGCCCCAGCCGTTGCCAGACCACTTTTGCTACGCAGAGGCTCAGTGCTGAAATCAGCGCCGCGCCCAGCATATCCAGCGGGAAATGGACGCCGAGAAAAATACGCGCCCATGCTACCGGCAGCGCCGCCGCCAGCACCAGCAGCCCAATGCCGCGCAGGCGTAATGACAGCAGCGCGAAGGCGGCGCTGAACATTACGGTGCCGTGATCGCTTGGAAAAGAGTTATCCGCCGGGTGGCTTATCCAGGTATGACCCAGCGGCATCATAAACGGCCGCGGATGGAACCACAGGGTTCCACAGGCAACCCCCAGCCCTAACGCTATCAAAATCGTCATGGCGCAAAACAGCGCCTGTCGATGCCCCTGACGACCGCCAAGGAACCATAATCCCAGCAATATCGCCGGCACAATGAGAATAAGCCAGCTGGCGGAGAATTGAGCCAGTAGCAATAGGCTGTCCGGCGTACCTGGCCCGGCATTCAGCGTAAGGAAGGCGTTCTGGTTAAACGTTTCTAACAGGTTCATGGCGAGTTCTCGTCACAGTCATCATGCTGTCATTATCGCCGGCATACCTTAAGCCCGGATTAACCTGACGCTGAAGAATCCTCCTGGTTTTCTCCACCGGCTAACTGCTGCGGCAGCCGCGCCAGCAGTTCATCTACCACCACGCGAATTTTCTGCGGCACCCATACCGCTTCCGGCCAGACGGCGCTGATCGCAAAACTGCCGCTGACGGACGACGGCAATATTTGCTGGAGTTCTCCCCGCGCTATCTCGTCCGCCACCAGCCAATCCGGCAGCCAGGCGATACCCAGCCCGCTTTTTGCCGCCGCGGCGATGGCGGCGAAATCATCCATCGCCAGTCCGGGCTGAGGGCGAAACGCGAGCGCCACTCCCTGCGTATCGCGCAAATGCCATTTCTGCATCTGCCCGGCGTAGAGATAGCCGATGGTAAGATGCTCGTGCAGTTCTTCCGCCGTCTGCGGCGCTGGTTGATTATGCAGATATAACGGCGATGCGCAGAGAATCATGCCGTGCTGGCCTAAACGCCGGGCCTTAAGAAAGCTGGAATCGCTCAACGCGCCGATACGTATCGCCATATCGAACCCTTCTTCAAACAGATTGACCTGACGGTCGCTAAACGACAGCTCAAGCTTAAGCTCCGGATAACGTTGGCTAAGAGGAAACAAGATCGGCGCCACGCAGCGTTGGCCAAACAGCACCGGCAGGCTAATTCGCAGCCGCCCTTGCACCAGGGTTTTTCCACGCTGAATTTCATTTTCCGCATCCCGCAGGTTATCCAGCGCCCGGCGGGATTGCAGATAAAAGACCTCGCCTTCTTCGGTCAATGCCTGCCGGCGAGTGGTGCGCTGGAACAGCGCGACGCCGAGCCGCTGTTCCAGACGGGAAATGCTCTTGCCGACAGCGGATCGCGTCACGTTCAGCTTCTCCGCGGCTTGCGCAAAGTTGCCGCATTCGACGACGGCGACAAATACCGGGATCGCATTTAAATCACTGCGCATTGATTGGTTCCTGTATGGATACAATGATAAAAAATAATGTCACTACTGGAGAAAAAAAGACAGTGTTACCCTGCGGACCATCAACTTTATGAGGAGTCCGTCATGAGTAACGTTTTGATTTTAAAATCCAGCATCAACGGCCCGGCGTCGCTAACCAACCAGCTAATAGATGAATATATGCAGACCCGCCGCGAGGCCGGTCATCAGGATTCGGTCGTCGAACACGATCTGACCACCCTCGCCTTGCCGAAACTCGACGGCGCGTTGTTTGCCGCGCTGCGCGGCGCGCAAGACCCGCGCCCGGCGATTCAGCAAGGGGTTGCTCTCTCTGATTCACTCATCGGCGAGTTAAAGGCCAGCGATCTGCTGGTGATCGGCGCGCCGATGTATAACCTCAACGTGCCAACCGATCTCAAAAACTGGTTCGATCTGGTGGCACGGGCGCGGGAAACCTTCCGCTACACCGAGACCTGGCCTCAGGGACTAGTGGAAGGCGTGCGTGCGGTGGTCATTAGTTCGCGCGGCGGCGTCCATGACGGGCAACCCAGCGATGCGGTCACCCCTTACCTGCGCGCGGTGCTGGGATTGATGGGGATTAGCGACGTCGAATTTATCTACGCCGAAGGGATGGATATTCGCCCGCACGGCCGCGACGCGGGCATTGCCCACGCCCGCCAGCATATCGCCAGGGCCGCTCAGCAGGCGTGAGCTCCGTTCTTTATACGGCTGGTAAAGGGTCATCTTTTATTTTAGAATAATCTAAATTTAGCAAATACTAAAATAAAATGACCACAGCACAACAACTGCAGGCCAGCGCCGGGGAAGCCGCTGTCCTGCTGAAAGCGATGAGCAATCCCCACCGATTACTGATTCTGTGCATGCTCTGCGAAGCCCCGCGTACAACCGCAGGCGAGCTGGCGCAAATCACCGGCCTGAGCCCTTCCGCCACCTCTCAGCACCTCGCACGAATGCGTGATGAAGGGCTAATCGACTGCGAGCGCGATGCGCAGCGCCTGCGCTATTTCATTACCCATCCCGCCGTTCAGCAGGTCATCGCCACGCTGAAGACCATTTACTGCCCGTAAGGAGTCCTTATGACTATCGCCACCGTTTCAGCCAACGAAGCCCAGGCGCTTATCACCCAGGGCGCACGGCTGATTGATATCCGCGCTGCCGACGAATACGCCCGCGAGCATATTCCGGCGGCGACACTGCTGCCATTAGAACAATTAACTCACGGCGCGGCGCTCAATGCGCAGCCGGGCGACACCATCATTTTTCACTGCCAGGCCGGCTCGCGCACGCAAAATAACGCCAGTTTTCTGGCCGCCGCCGCCGCGCCCGCGCAGGTTAAGCTGCTGGCTGGCGGTATTCAGGCGTGGCGGGCGGCGGGGTTGCCGATAGTCGAAGATAAATCCCAGCCGCTGCCGCTAATGCGCCAAGTGCAAATCGCCGCAGGCGCGCTGATTTTGCTGGGCGTAGTGCTGGGATACGCCGTCAACAGCGGCTTTTTCTTGCTGAGTGGTTTCGTTGGCGCGGGGCTCACTTTCGCTGGTCTCACCGGTTTCTGCGGCATGGCGCGCCTGCTGGCGGTCATGCCGTGGAACCGGCGTTAAAACGCCTGCCAGATGAGTAGGGCGATGCCGCCAAAGAGCAGCCATTTGACGATGTAATAAACCGTTTTATTCCATTTTTTCAATCGCTTGCCAATAATGCGGATTTGATAAATGTAACGGAAGCTGCGATTAATTCCGCCGGTGCGGTCGCCGACGTCGTTCGGCGCGGCGGCGGCGCTCATTAAATTTCGCCCCAGCCAGTGGTTCACCTTCTGCGCCCAGCGGTAACGCATGGGCCGTTCGATATCGCAAAAAAGAATCAGCCGATTCTCACCGCTGGTATTTTCCGCATAGTGAATATAGGTTTCGTCAAACAGCACACCCTCACCATCGCGCCAGCTGTAGCGTTCGCCGTCCACTTCAATAAAACAGCGGTCGTCATTCGGCGTCGCCAGCCCGAGATGAAAACGCAGCGACCCGGCGTAAGGATCGCGGTGGCGAGGTAAACGGCTACCATCGGGTAGCGTGGCGAACATTGCCGCTTTAACCGAAGGAATCCCACGCAGCAGCTCGGTCGTTTTTGGACATAGCTGGCTGGCGGAGGGATGCGCGTCTTCATACCATTTCAGGTAAAAACGTTTCCAGCCGGTTTTAAAGAATGAGTTAAATCCGGCATCATTATATTTTTCCGCCGCTTTTATTTGCTCCAGACGCTGCAGGTTAATCCCCTCTTCACGAATAACCAACCAGTTCTTTTGTAATATCGCCAACTCTGGAAAAGTCTCCGGGCGTAGATACGGCGTATTTGGCACGCGAGAAAAAAGGTACATAAAGCCATTAAGCGGCGCGGTAAAAGTTGAATGATCGGAAAGCTGCCGCCAGAAACGATAGCGAACCTTTCCGCGATAATGGACGTAGAGCACAGCAATTATAATAATAAGTAAAATGATATACTTCATATTCGCTTATCTGACCATGTTCTGTTTTTAATCATTCCTCGCTGGCAGCGTTAGTTGCCTTCACCGCAGCGCCGTTAAAACCATTAACAAAGATAATACATCCACCCCGCATTGTTTTAACAAAAAACAGCACGATCATTGAATCCGTCAGCGTCGTTGAGCTATCGTTTAGGTTCTTAGTTGTGACCAATGCACAGGAGAAACACCATGTTTGCAACAGGCGATCTGGTACAACCGCGCGTCGGCGGGCCAAAATTGAAGGTAGTGGAAGTGAATGGCGATAGTCTGGTCGTCGTTCAGGCAAGTAACGAGCAGGGTGAAAAGTTTACTCTGAAAGCGGTTGATGTTACGCCTTATACCGAAGAAGGCGATTTCGGCGTCTGCTAAGTAAAACGGTGGGGAATCCCACCGTTTTAACCTACGCTCGATTTAAATCAGGAAGCTCTCAAGCGATTTCCCTTGCGCGACGGCTAAAGCGATCGGCTTCGGCATACGTCCCTGCCCGGTCCAGGTTTTTTCTGCGCCGGTATGGTCGGTATAACGATATTTAGCGGGACGCGGCTTACGCTTTTTACTGCTTTTCGCCGGGGCCATTTCATGCAGCACTAATTCATCAGGTGAAATACCATCAGCAACCATTAATTCCAGCCAGGTATTAATTTTCTCCTGATATTCTGCCTGCTGCTGTTGCGTCTTCTGCTGCTCAGCGCGTTTTTCTTCAGTGACGATCCTGAGCTTTTCCAGCATCTCTTCAAGCACGTCAGTGGAGAATTCACGCGCCATAGCACGCAGTGAGCGAATATTATTCAGTTTTTGTAACATAAAAGACATAAAGATCAAAAATCCCAAATCGAAAAAATAAAACAAGAATTACCCGGTCAGTTTAATAGATATGTATATTTATTTCCAGCCTTAGCTTATTCAAATAAATATGTACAGGATTACACCTATGAACGCGCTGAAATTTATTGGCGGGTAATAGCGAAATAGAACATAAATACAGCCTAGCGCAGATGAATAATGCATAGTGCGACATGATAATATTCATAATGTTATATTTATAGCCACTTCAGTGAGTTATAAAATCATCGCCCGCCGTGGGGAATGCCAATAGCTTTGCGACAATGAATTTAAATTCACATAATCAGAATAAAACCCATTTTTTACATACAGCATCAAATGCTGATAAAAAGGCATTCACCCAGTAAATAACGCCAATAGTGACCAGCATCACATAACGTAATCAGGCGCCCGCCTTATCAACCACCCTTCCCCTGTCATGCTTACTCGTCATCTTACAAAATAAAATCATATCTATTTGATATTAAACAATATAATCAAACAAAGGAACAAAAGTAGCGCAAGCTGAGCAAAACGCCAGTTCACAGAGTGTTTTATCGACAAAAAGGCGATAAATAAAAATTTATAGCTAGTTGTCACTTACTACGCAGAGATATACTCTACACACATCAAAACAGGCAGCCCAAAACCGCTACACCATGCGCACTTTTCGGCGTTATTGACTTCATTTTTCGAGGAGCATACCGATGTTCTCTGCTCAATCCCGCTTGCGTCATGCGGTAGCAGACACCTTTGCAATGGTGGTCTACTGCACCGTTGTCAATATGATGATCGAAATTTTCCTCTCCGGAATGACCTTTGAGCAGTCGTTATCTTCACGCCTGGTCGCGATCCCGGTCAACATTATTATTGCGGTGCCTTATGGCTTCTATCGCGACTTCGCCATGCGCCAGGCGCGCCGAATCAGCACCTCGGGATGGATGAAAAACATTGCTGACGTCGTCGCATATGTGACTTTCCAGTCACCGGTATATGTATTGATTCTGCTGTCGGTAGGCGCAGACTGGCATCAAATTGCCGCCGCGGTCAGTTCAAACATTCTGGTATCAATGATGATGGGCGCAGTGTACGGCTACTTTCTCGACTTCTGCCGTCGCCTGTTCCGCGTCAGCCCTTATCAGCAAGCTAAAGCCTAATCCTTGTCATTCAGCGACTGGCCGCTGCCAGTCGCCCGCTTTCAACCAACCCGCTTTTGACTATTTAGCCGTGAGACATCTGCGGCTGAGCTTCGCCAAACAGCCCATTCAGAAAACGCTCAAGCGCCATCCGCGAACTAAAACCGTGGGGAATACCGTAATGTTGCTGCGCATCCCCCGCCAAATAGAGCGGAAACTGTTCATAATGGTCGCAAGTTTTAATCTCGCTGGCAGGTTCAGCCAGTGAATTACTGCGCTCTTTGAGCGCCGGATGAATAACTAAAGCGGTACGCCCCATGCGCGCTTCGCGGTTCACATAAACATAATTATCGCCACGGCGATATCCATACGCTTTTTGCGTCACAACATCCATGGTGAAGCCGGCTTTTTCAAGAACACGCGCCACCTCATCGGGTCTTAAATACATACTGATTCCTCGTTATCTTTTACCGCACATTTACCTTACCTTATTCACGAATAGCAGCGCTTTCAGAAAATTCCATAAACTCCCGCAAAAGCATAATGCAAAATCATGTCCTACACTTAATAACTCGAATGGAACAAAGGGAGAAACCAATGGCTAACCGTGTGAACCGCAACGATATTGATGAAAGCGCCGAGGATATTCATAACGAAGTCAGCCAATTAGCGGATACGCTGGAAGAAGTGCTGAAATCATGGGGCAGCGATGCGAAAGATGAAGCTGAGAATGCGCGCAAAAAAGCGCAGTCGCTGCTGAAAGAGACGCGTGCCCGCCTGAACGGCAATACCCGCCTGCGCCAGGCGGCCTATGATACCGTTGAACGCGCCCGGGATGCCGCCGGCTGCGCCGACAGCTACGTGCGCGATAAACCCTGGCAGAGCGTTGGCGCGGCCGCCGCCGTTGGGGTATTTATTGGCGTTTTGCTTAATTTGCGTCGATAATAGTATTGATAGACTACATGTGAAGATAACAAATACGCGTCTGACCCTGCGTCCCAATGGTACGCAGGGTTTTTTGTTATTCCCCGCTGGCCAGCGCTTGCTTTAATTCGCCTACCACTTCACGCGCCATCACCGCCGACGTTATATTCGTAAAACTCATCAATAGCCCGCCCTCACCGCGGCTAAGCATGCGCCAATCGCTCAACGCCTGCACCGCCAGCCCGGCTCGTTGGCAGCGCCGAGCCTGCTCGCGATCGTCTCCCTTCACCGCCATCACCAGTTGGATCCCGCCGGACTGCGGTACTACCTGAAAACCCTGCGCCTGCAGCGCCGACTCCAGCCACTGCCTGCGCAACGCGTAGCTGGCGCGCATTTTTTTCAGATGACGCCAGAAATGCCCCTCATTGATGAAGTCCGCTAACGTCTGCTGCCATAAGGTCGGTACATTACAGTGGCTCAATTCAGCCTGACGGCGAAACCGCGCCGCCAACGGCAGCGGTACCACCAGCCACGCGACGCGCAGCGCTGGAAACATCGATTTACTAAATGACCCGGCGTACAGTACCCGCTGTGGCGCATCGAGGCTTTTCAGCGGCGGTAACGGTTTCCCCTGATAGCGAAATTCACTGTCGTAATCATCTTCAATAATCCAGCTATCGCGCTGCGCCGCCCACTGCAGTACCTGGCGGCGCCTCTCCAGCGATAGGGCCACGCCGAGCGGGCTTTGATGCGCTGGAGTCAACAGCGCAAAACGCGCCTGCGGAGAGTGTGCCTGCGCCCAGTCGATATCCATTCCCTGTTGGTCAATCGGTACCGGATCGATATTGACCCCCGCCGCGCTAACCACCGGCCGAATGAACGGATATCCCGGATCCTCCATCCACATATGCTGCCCCGGTTGCGCGAGGGTACGCAAAATTAGCGCCATTGAGGCCGCATAGTTGCCGCTAATCACAACCTGCTCCGGCTGGCACTCGATGCTGCGCGACAGACGTAAATAGTCGACAATCGCCTGACGGAGAACCGGTTCGCCGCAGGGATCGCCGGGCGCGAGGTCGAAGCGCGATTGCGTCCGTAGCCGCCGCCCCATCACCCGCGCCCACACCCCGCGCGGGAAAAGATCCAGTGCCGGTAGCCCCATTTGAAAAGGCTGCGGCGCGGAGGATCCCTGGCCTGCCGTCGGGCGCTGAGCCGTGACCTGCCGCGGGCTTAGGCGCTCGCTGACAAAGGTGCCCGCCTGGCCGCGGCGCTCCAGCCAGCCCTGGGCCACCAGCTCGCCCCAGGCATTTTCAATCGTCGCCCGCGACACGCCAAGCTCCTGCGCATAAACCCGGCTCGCGGGCAGGCGGCTTCCCGGGGCCAGCTCGCCATTCTCAATCGCTGATTTCAGCTGTCGGGCGATACGCTGGTAGTGCGGCACTTTTTTGGCTTCCATCATGGTCTGCTTTTTTCATCACAATATGGCTATCTTATGCAGTCCATTATAGTGCTATTTTGCCCGGGTCTTAGAGAGGAGAACTGCAAGATGACCACATTACGTCAGCCGTACAGCGAACTGAGCCCGGAAATCTATAAGGGGTTGGTTCAGGCCAGCATAGCGCTGGAAAAAAGCGAATTGGGCAGCACGATGGTGGAGCTGGTCTATTTGCGGGTGTCGCAAATTAACGGCTGCGCTTTTTGCCTTGAGATGCATAGCAAAGCGTTACGCAAAGCCGGCGTTGCCCAGGACAAGCTGGATGCGCTGGCAGGCTGGCGCGTAAGCGCCCACTTCAGCACCGCGGAACGCGCGGCCCTGGCATGGGCGGAATCGGTTACCGATATCGCAGCCAGCCACGCTGAAGATGAGGTGTACCTGCCTTTAGAAGAGCATTTTACCCCCCGCCAGATTAGCGATTTAACCTTCGCCATCAGCCTGATGAACGCCTTCAACCGACTTGCGGTCGCGATGCGGATGTAATTTTCGGGTATCGACTTCCCTCCCCCGCCAGGCTAGTCGGTGGGGGATAACTTATCGAAAAACTCTATATATTGCGTGGTTGAAGTTTTAAATTACTACATCTAGTATTTCCTGAACAGTAAGCCCATAACGTTCGGCACGATGTTTTACGCCGTCTTGTTATCTTAAATGGAAATACGAATCATGCGCATTATTATTTACACTCGAAATGACTGCGTGCAATGCCATGCCACCAAACGCGCGATGGAGAGCCGCGGTTTCGCCTTCGATATGGTCAACATCGACCAACACCCTGAAGCCATCGACATGCTGCGCGAGCAGGGATTCCAGCAATTACCGGTGGTGATGGCCGGGGAAACCCGCTGGTCCGGCTTCCGCCCGGATATGATTAATCGCCTGCGTCCCGCCGCGGCTACGGCCAGCCTATGAGCCTCATCGTCTACTTCTCCAGCAGCTCGGAAAATACGCATCGCTTTGTGCAGCGTCTGGCGCTGCCTGCCGTGCGCATCCCGCTCAACGAGCGCGAGCGAATTCAGGTAGACGAACCCTATATTCTCATCGTCCCCAGCTACGGCGGCGGCGGGACGGCAGGCGCCGTGCCGCGCCAGGCGATCCGCTTTTTAAACGACCCGCATAATCGCCGACTGATTCGCGGCGTGATCGCCGCCGGTAACCGTAACTTCGGCGAGGCCTATGGCCGGGCGGGAGAGGTCATCGCGCAGAAATGCGGCGTGCCGTATCTGTATCGTTTTGAGCTGATGGGTACCCAGCAAGATGTCGACAACGTGCGTAAAGGAGTAAGCGAATTTTGGCAACGACAACCGCAGAACGTGTAACCGCCGGGGCGTCTGATTTCCACGCCCTCAATGCGATGCTGAATTTATACGACAGCAACGGCCGTATTCCCCTGGAAAAGGACCAACAGGCGGTCGAAGCATTTATCCATAATCACGTGCGCCCCAACAGCGTACCGTTCGCCGGGCTGGAGGAGAAACTGCAATGGCTGAGCGACGAAGGTTATTACGATCCGGCAGTGCTGGCCCGCTATGAGCGACGTTTCGTGCTGGCCCTCTTCGCCCACGCGCATCAACACGGTTTTCGCTTCCGTACTTTCCTCGGCGCGTGGAAGTTCTACACCAGCTATGCCTTACGTACTTTCGACGGCAAACGCTACCTGGAGCATTTCGCCGACCGCGCCTGCATGGTGGCGCTAACCCTGGCCCAGGGTGATGAAACCCTGGCGCGACAGCTGGCCGATGAGATCCTCGCCGGGCGCTTTCAGCCAGCGACGCCGACCTTCCTCAACGCCGGTAAACAGCAGCGCGGCGAGCTGGTCTCCTGTTTCCTGCTGCGTATCGAAGATAATATGGAGTCGATCGGTCGGGCGGTGAACTCCGCCCTGCAGCTGTCAAAACGCGGCGGCGGCGTGGCGTTCCTGCTCTCCAACCTGCGCGAAGCGGGCGCGCCGATTAAACGTATCGAAAACCAATCCTCCGGGGTGGTGCCGGTGATGAAAATGCTGGAAGACGCCTTCTCATACGCCAACCAGCTGGGAGCGCGTCAGGGAGCCGGCGCGGTTTACCTGCATGCTCATCACCCCGATATTTTGCGTTTCCTCGATACCAAGCGGGAAAACGCGGATGAGAAGATCCGCATTAAAACCCTGTCGCTGGGGGTAGTCATTCCGGATATCACCTTCCAGCTGGCGAAAGAAGACGCGCAGATGGCGCTGTTCTCGCCCTATGACGTTGAGCGACTGTACGGCAAAGCCTTTGGCGATATCGCCGTCAGCGAGATGTATGCGCAACTGGTGGCCGACGACCGCGTTCGTAAACGCTGGATCCGCGCCCGCGATCTGTTCCAGCGGCTGGCGGAAATTCAGTTTGAATCCGGCTATCCGTACATCATGTTCGAGGATACGGTGAACCGCGCCAATCCGATCGCCGGGCGCATTAATATGAGCAACCTGTGCTCGGAGATCCTGCAGGTCAACAGCGCCTCCACCTTTGACGAAAATCTCGATTACGCCACCGTTGGCGAGGACATCTCCTGCAATCTCGGCTCGCTGAATATCGCCCACGCTATGGATTCGCCGGACTTCGCCCGCACCGTCGAAGTGGCGGTTCGCGGCCTGACGGCGGTCTCCGATATGAGCGATATCCGCTCGGTGCCATCGGTGGCGGCGGGTAATGCTGCATCGCACGCCATCGGCCTTGGCCAGATGAACCTGCACGGCTATCTGGCCCGCGAGGGGATCGCCTACGGCAGCCCGGAGGGGCTGGACTTCACTAATCTCTATTTCTACACCGTCACCTGGCACGCCCTGCGCACCTCTATGGCAATGGCGCGCGAGCGTGGCGTGCGTTTTGCCGGGTTTGAGCAGTCGCGTTACGCCAGCGGCGACTATTTCCAGCAGTATTTGCAGGGTGACTGGCAGCCGAAAACCGCCACGGTGCGCGAACTGTTCGCCCGTGCGGGGATTACCCTGCCCGATCGTGAGATGTGGCGCCAGCTACGCGACGACGTGATGCGCTACGGCATTTATAACCGCAATTTGCAGGCGATCCCGCCGACCGGTTCGATCTCTTACATCAATCATGCCACCTCCAGCATTCATCCGATTGTGGCGAAAATCGAGATCCGCAAAGAGGGTAAAACCGGCCGCGTGTACTATCCGGCGCCGTTTATGACTAACGACAATCTGGCGCTGTATCAGGATGCCTGGGAAATTGGCCCGCAAAAAATTATCGATACCTATGCTGAAGCCACGCGACATGTCGATCAAGGGCTGTCGCTGACGCTGTTCTTCCCGGATACCGCCACCACCCGCGATATCAACAAAGCGCAAATTTACGCGTGGAAGAAAGGTATCAAGACGCTGTATTACATTCGCCTGCGCCAGCTGGCGCTGGAAGGTACCGAAATCGAAGGCTGCGTGTCCTGCGCGCTGTAAGGAGAACAGGATGACCCATTTATCGCGCATCAGCGCCATTAACTGGAATAAAATCGAGGATGATAAAGACCTCGAAGTGTGGAACCGGCTGACCAGTAATTTCTGGTTGCCGGAGAAAGTGCCGCTGTCCAACGACATTCCGCACTGGCAGACCCTGACGGCTCAGGAGCAGCAGTTGACCATCCGCGTCTTTACCGGGCTGACGCTGCTCGACACCATCCAGAATACCGTCGGCGCCCCGGCGTTGATGACCGACGCTCTCACTCCACATGAAGAGGCGGTGCTGTCGAACATTAGCTTTATGGAGGCGGTGCATGCCCGCTCCTATAGTTCGATATTCTCGACCCTGTGCCAGAGCAAAGATGTCGATGCCGCCTACGCCTGGAGCGAGGAGAACGCTCCGCTACAGCGCAAAGCGCAGTTGATGCTCAATTACTACCAGGCCGATGAGCCGCTGAAGAAAAAAATCGCCAGCGTGTTCCTCGAATCTTTCCTCTTCTATTCGGGGTTCTGGTTGCCGATGCATTTTTCCAGCCGCGGCAAGCTGACCAATACCGCCGATTTAATTCGCCTGATTATTCGCGACGAAGCGGTGCACGGTTACTATATTGGCTATAAATATCAAAAAGGGCTGGAAATCGTCAGCGCCGCGAAGCGTGAGGAGTTGAAAAATTTCGCCTTTGATCTGCTGATGGATCTATACGATAACGAACTGGCTTATACCCGCGAACTGTATGCCGACAGCCCGTGGCTTGACGACGTCAACGCGTTCCTCTGTTACAACGCCAATAAAGCATTGATGAACCTTGGCTATGAGGCGCTATTCCCGGCGGAAATGGCCGCCGTGAACCCGGCAATTCTTGCGGCGCTGTCGCCAAACGCCGATGAAAACCACGACTTTTTCTCCGGCTCCGGTTCTTCTTACGTCATGGGTAAAACTGAAGCGACCGCCGACGACGATTGGGACTTTTAATCTCGCGATCGCTGGGGAATATATCGATACATTCTCCAGTGATCTATTTCACATTATTTTCTATTATCACACAAATAACCCCCTGGCCATTTTCGTGTCATATTTCCTTCATTTACACCAATTTTCCCATTCATTATTCATGCATAATCAAAAAATATCACCAGCCGTATATGATGGCTCAGCCCTTATATCACGGGCAATTCAGCCAGAGATCCCTATTCAGATTTTGGCTAGCTATTCACATCGAGGGTTGTCACAGAATCTCAGTATGTTAGGGTGTAAAAAGGTAATAATCTTCACCAGGTACGATATCGATATAATTAAAGACAGGAAATCATTTATTGCATGGCAATTAAATTAGAAATCAAGAATCTCTATAAGATATTTGGCGAGCACCCGCAACGCGCGTTCAAATATATTGAAAAAGGACTTACCAAAGAGCAAATACTGGAAAAAACGGGGCTATCGCTTGGCGTTAAAGACGCCAGTCTGGCCATTGAAGAAGGCGAGATATTCGTCATCATGGGACTTTCCGGTTCAGGGAAATCCACCATGGTTCGCCTTCTCAATCGCCTGATTGAACCCACCCGCGGACAGGTGCTGATTGATGGCGTCGATATCGCCAAAATCTCAGATGCCGAGCTTCGCGAGGTGCGCAGGAAAAAGATTGCGATGGTTTTCCAGTCATTCGCCCTGATGCCGCATATGAACGTGTTGAATAACACCGCGTTCGGTATGGAACTGGCCGGCGTTTCCGCCGAAGAGCGCCAGCAGAAAGCGCTGGATGCGCTACGTCAGGTGGGGCTGGAAAATTACGCCCACGCCTATCCCGACGAACTTTCCGGCGGGATGCGCCAGCGCGTCGGCTTAGCCCGCGCATTAGCGATCAACCCCGATATTCTGCTCATGGATGAGGCCTTCTCAGCGCTTGATCCGTTAATTCGTACTGAAATGCAGGATGAGCTCACCAAATTACAGGCAAAGCATCAACGTACCATTGTCTTTATTTCCCACGACCTTGATGAAGCTATGCGTATTGGCGATCGTATTGCCATTATGCAAAATGGCGAAGTGGTGCAAATTGGCACCCCTGACGAAATTCTGAATAACCCGGCGAATGATTACGTTCGTACTTTCTTCCGCGGCGTCGATATTAGCCAGGTATTTAGCGCTAAAGATATTGCCCGCCGTAGCCCGGTTGGCCTGATTCGTAAAACTCCCGGTTTCGGCCCGCGTTCGGCGCTGAAATTATTGCAGGATGAAGACCGTGAATATGGCTACGTCATTGAACGCGGTAATAAGTTTGTCGGCATTGTCTCCATCGACTCTCTGAAAAGCGCGCTGAGCGAAAATCAGGGGCTCGATGCGGCGTTAATTGACTCCCCGCAGGCGGTGGAGGCACAAACGCCGCTCAGCGACCTGCTCTCCCACGTTGGCCAGGCGCCGTGCGCCGTCCCGGTGGTGGATGAAGGACACCAGTATCTCGGCATTATTTCAAAACGCATGCTGCTACAGGCTTTAGATCGCGAGGGGGCAAACAATGGCTGATCAATCAAACCCATGGGATACCGCAGCGCCAGCGGATAACGCGGCGCAGTCCGCCGACGCCTGGGGCAACCCAACACCGGCGCCCGCTGACGGCGGCGGAGCCGACTGGCTTAACAGCGCGCCTGCGCCGCAGCCAGAACATTTCAATATTATGGATCCGTTCCATAAAACGCTGATCCCGCTCGATAGCTGGGTTACCCACGCCATCGACTGGATCGTGCTGCACTTCCGTCCCCTGTTCCAGGGGATCCGCGTGCCGGTGGATTATATTCTCAGCGCCTTCCAGCAACTGTTGCTGGGGATGCCGGCGCCGGTAGCAATTATTCTCTTCGCGCTGATCGCCTGGCAGATCTCCAGCGTCGGCATGGGTATCGCCACCCTGATCTCGCTGGTAGCCATCGGCGCTATCGGCGCATGGTCGCAGGCGATGGTCACCCTGGCGCTGGTGCTGACCGCGCTGCTGTTCTGCATGATAATCGGCCTGCCGCTGGGGATCTGGCTGGCGCGTAGCCCGCGGGCGGCGAAAATCATCCGCCCGTTACTCGATGCGATGCAGACCACGCCGGCGTTCGTCTACCTGGTGCCGATCGTCATGCTGTTCGGTATCGGCAACGTTCCGGGCGTGGTGGTGACCATTATCTTCGCCCTGCCGCCAATTGTCCGCCTGACGATCCTTGGGATTAACCAGGTGCCGGCAGACCTCATTGAGGCTTCACGCTCCTTCGGCGCCAGCCCGCGCCAGCTGCTGTTTAAAGTCCAGCTGCCGCTGGCGATGCCGACCATCATGGCTGGCGTCAACCAGACGCTGATGCTGGCCCTGTCGATGGTCGTTATTGCCTCGATGATCGCCGTCGGCGGCCTCGGTCAAATGGTGCTGCGCGGTATTGGCCGACTGGATATGGGGCTGGCGAGCGTCGGCGGTGTCGGGATCGTTATCCTCGCGATTATCCTTGACCGCCTGACGCAGGCCGTCGGCCGCGATTCCCGTAGCCGCGGTAACCGCCGCTGGTACACCACCGGACCTCTGGGGCTGATTACCCGCCCTTTCTGTAAATAAGAGAAGGAATAACGATGCGACATACAACTCTCCTTGCCACAGCGTTTACCGCCCTCGTCACGACCAGCGCGTTTGCTGCCGAGCTGCCGGGTAAAGGCATCACCGTGAAACCGGCGCAGAGTACTATTTCCGAAGAAACCTTCCAGACGCTGCTGGTCAGTCGCGCGCTGGAGAAACTGGGCTATAACGTCGAAAAGCCGAGCGAGGTCGACTATAACGTCGCCTACACCTCCATCGCCTCTGGCGATGCCACCTTTATTGCCACCAACTGGCAACCGCTGCACGATGATATGTACGCGGCGGCGGGCGGCGATAAAAAATTCTACCGTGAAGGAACCTTCGTCACCGGCGCGGCGCAGGGCTATCTGATCGACAAGAAAACCGCCGAGCAGTACCACATTAAATCCATCGACCAGTTGAAAGATCCTAAGATCGCCAAACTGTTTGATACCAACGGCGATGGCAAAGCCGATCTCACCGGCTGTACCCCCGGCTGGGGCTGCGAAGCGGTCATCAACCATCAGATTGATGCCTATGGGCTGAACAATAAAGTGGTCCATAACCAGGGTAACTACGCGGCGATGATGGCCGATACCATCGCCCGTTATAAAGAAGGCAAACCGATTCTTTATTACACCTGGACGCCGTACTGGGTCAGCGACGTGCTGAAACCGGGTAAAGATGTGGTCTGGCTGCAGGTACCGTTCTCCTCCCTGCCGGGAGAACAGAAAGATATCGACACCAAGCTGCCGAACGGCGTCAACTACGGTTTCCCGGTGAACACCATGCATATCGTCGCCAACAAAGCCTGGGCCGAGAAAAACCCGGCGGCGGCGAAGCTGTTTAGCCTGATGAAGCTGCCAATTGCCGATATCAACGCCGAAAACGCGATGATGCATGCCGGCCATGCTTCAGAAGCCGACATCAACGGTCACGTTGATGGTTGGATTAAAGCCCACCAGCAGTTGTTCGATGGCTGGGTGAAAGAAGCGCTGGCGGCGCAGAAGTAATCTCTCCCTCTCCCCGCGGCGTTTTATCGCCGTGGGGACTGTCTTCCCCTGTACCAACATGAAACGAATATGCATAAAAATGCGTATTTTCTGATTTCCCATTTTAGCGATTGTGAAGCCATCACGCCGTCTGCTAAGGTGAATAACTCTTTCCAGGCGTAATTTTCACCAACGTTATCAATAAGTCACCAATATGGAAACTCCTGCTCCCTGACGTCACCCCCCGTGACTACCAACACGGGTAGGTTTCGTCGCGTTCAGGTTGAGCTTACAGGTGGCGAACAGCATTATTATCCCTACGCAACTCAGCGCTTTAGCCTATGGTTTGGCATGGAAAATCGGCGACTCGCCGGAGATTTTAAGTATTAATAGTGACCAATAATTCATTTGCTTTATTTGTCACAATAGTTATTATATCGGCTGTAATTAATGAGGTTATACCCAAATGGATAGTTCGTTTACTCCCATTGAGCAGATGCTCAAATTCCGCGCCAGCCGCCATGAAGATTTCCCTTTCCAGGAGATTCTCCTCACCCGTCTCTGTATGCACATGCAGGGTAAGCTGCTGGAAAACCGTAACAAAATGCTGAAAGCGCAAGGGATTAACGAGACATTATTTATGGCGCTGATAACGCTTGAGTCTCAGGAAAATCACAGCATTCAACCTTCCGAGCTGAGCTGCGCGCTGGGTTCGTCACGCACTAATGCCACCCGCATCGCCGACGAACTGGAAAAACGCGGCTGGATCGAACGTCGTGAAAGCGATAACGATCGTCGCTGCCTGCACCTGCAGCTGACCGACAAAGGTCATCAATTCTTGCGCGAGGTATTACCTCCGCAGCACAACTGTCTACATCAGCTGTGGTCTTCTTTGAGCACCGCGGAAAAAGACCAGCTGGAGCACATCACCCGTAAACTGCTTGGCCGCCTCGACCAAATGGAAGAAGACGGCGCGCTGGCGGGATCCCTGCGCTAAGCACGGAGCCGCACAATATTTTGAGTTGCAAGGAACACGGTCAGGCCAGCAGATCTTCTGCTGGCCTTTCTGGTAAACAGGTCGGCTCAGCCGATGTGAAATAATAAGAATGTAAAATTGTGGAGAATCAGATGAGCGAAAATGCGGCGAGCCAAACTCCGCAGCAATCAGGCAGCAAGAAAGGGAAACGCAAAGGCGCCCTTCTGCTCCTGACCTTGCTCTTTGTTATTGTGGCCGTAGCCTACGGCATTTATTGGTTTTTAGTCCTGCGTCATTATGAAGAGACCGATGACGCTTATGTGGCAGGGAACCAGGTACAGATCATGGCGCAGGTTTCCGGCAGCGTGACTAAGGTCTGGGCCGACAACACCGACTTTGTGCAACAAGGCGATCCGCTGGTCACCCTCGACCAGACCGACGCCCAGCAGGCGTTTGAAAAAGCCAAAACCCAGCTGGCGGCTAGCGTGCGCCAGACTCGCCAGCAGATGATCAACAGCAAGCAGCTGCAGGCGAATATTGACGTCAAAAAAACCGCCCTCGCCCAGGCGCAGGCAGACCTTAATCGTCGTATCCCGCTGGGCGCCGCGAACCTGATTGGCCGCGAAGAGCTGCAGCACGCACGTGACACCGTCGCCAGCGCGCAGGCCGAACTCGACGTCGCCATTCAACAGTACAACGCCAATCAGGCAATCGTATTGGGCACCAAACTGGAACAGCAGCCGGCGGTGCTGCAGGCGGCGACCGAAGTCCGCAACGCCTGGCTAGCGCTGCAGCGTACGCAAATCGTCAGCCCGATTAGCGGCTACGTTTCTCGCCGCTCGGTGCAGCCTGGCGCGCAGATCGGTACCACTACCCCGCTGATGGCGGTGGTTCCAGCCACCAACCTGTGGGTTGACGCCAACTTTAAAGAGACACAGCTCGCCCATATGCGTATCGGCCAGCCGGCGACCATCGTCAGCGATATCTACGGCGATGACGTGAAGTACACCGGTAAAGTGGTCGGCCTGGATATGGGTACCGGCAGCGCCTTCTCCCTGCTGCCGGCGCAAAACGCCACCGGTAACTGGATCAAAGTCGTCCAGCGTCTGCCGGTTCGTATCGAGATAGATGCTAAACAGCTGGCGCAACATCCGCTGCGCATTGGCCTGTCGACGCTGGTTGAAGTAGACACCAGCAATCGCGAAGGCGAGATGCTGGCAAGCCAGGTACGAAGCTCGCCGGTCTATGAAAGTAATGCCCGTGAAATCGGCCTTGAGCCGGTAAATAAACTGATCTACGGTATCATCCAGGCCAACGCCGGATAATTCGGGGTGAGCGTAATGCAACAGCAAAAACCGCTCGAAGGCGCGCAACTGGTCATCATGACCATTGCGCTGTCGCTGGCGACTTTCATGCAGGTGCTGGACTCCACTATCGCCAACGTGGCTATTCCGACCATTGCCGGTAACCTTGGCTCGTCGCTGAGTCAGGGAACCTGGGTCATCACCTCGTTTGGGGTGGCGAACGCTATCTCCATCCCGATTACCGGCTGGCTGGCGAAGCGCGTCGGCGAAGTGAAACTCTTCGTCTGGTCGACGGTGGCATTCGCTATCGCCTCCTGGGCCTGCGGGGTGTCGAACAGCCTGACGATGCTGATTTTCTTCCGCGTGATTCAGGGGATCGTCGCCGGTCCGCTGATCCCGCTATCGCAGAGTCTACTGCTCAGCAACTACCCGCCAGCGAAACGCTCAATCGCGCTGGCGCTGTGGTCGATGACGGTCATCGTCGCGCCGATTTGCGGCCCGATTCTCGGCGGCTATATCAGCGATAACTACCACTGGGGCTGGATCTTCTTCATCAACGTGCCGATTGGCGTGGCGGTGGTTCTCATGACGCTGCAGACCCTGCGTGGCCGCGAAACCCGCACCGAACAGCGGCGTATCGACGGCGTCGGGCTGGCGTTGCTGATTATCGGGATCGGTAGCCTGCAGGTGATGCTCGACCGCGGTAAAGAGCTCGACTGGTTCGCTTCCAACGAGATTATCATCCTGACCATCGTGGCGGTGGTGGCGATAAGTTTCCTTATCGTCTGGGAGCTGACCGACGATAACCCGATAGTCGACCTGTCGCTGTTTAAGTCGCGTAACTTTACCATCGGCTGTTTGTGTATCAGCCTGGCCTATATGCTCTACTTCGGCGCCATTGTATTACTGCCGCAGCTTTTGCAGGAGGTATACGGCTACACCGCCACCTGGGCCGGTTTGGCTTCGGCGCCGGTCGGGGTGATCCCGGTCATTCTGTCGCCGATTATCGGCCGCTTTGCTCATAAGCTCGATATGCGGCGGCTGGTGACCTTCAGCTTTATTATGTATGCGGTGTGCTTCTACTGGCGCGCGTGGACCTTTGAACCGGGAATGGACTTCGGCGCATCGGCCTGGCCGCAGTTTATCCAGGGTTTTGCGGTGGCCTGTTTCTTCATGCCGCTGACCACCATCACTCTCTCTGGCCTCCCGCCGGAGCGGCTGGCGGCGGCGTCGAGCTTGTCGAACTTTACCCGAACCCTTGCCGGCTCCATCGGTACCTCAATTACCACCACCATGTGGACCAACCGCGAGGCGCTGCACCATGCGCAGCTCACCGAGTCGGTGACGCCGTTCAACCCCAACGCCCAGCAGATGTACGATCAGCTGCAGGGTATGGGAATGACGCAGCAGCAGGCTTCCGGCTGGATTGCCCAGCAGATAACCAACCAGGGGTTGATTATCTCCGCCAACGAAATCTTCTGGGTTTCGGCGGGGATCTTTATCCTTCTGCTAGGCCTGGTGTGGTTCGCCAGGCCGCCGTTCAGCGCCGGCGGCGGTGGCGGGGGCGCACACTAAGTATTAACAAAAGGGATCTGCGGATCCCTTTTTTATTGCCGCGACCTTGTCCATTTCGCGCTAGCTTCTGTCCATTTCGCTAAAGCCGCCGATGGGTTATGTCATGCAGGATAAAGCTCCGACTACAGGAGAACACCATGCTGACCAATCCTTGCGAAAAATACAGCCCTTATCCGCCTATCGCCCTGCCCGATCGTCGCTGGCCCGAGCGGCAAATCACTACCGCGCCGCGCTGGCTTTCCACCGATTTGCGCGACGGCAACCAGGCGCTGGCCGAACCAATGGACGCCGCGCGTAAGCTGCAGTTCTGGGATCTGTTGCTGGAGTGCGGTTTTAAAGAAATAGAGGTCGCCTTCCCCTCCGCCTCGCAAACCGATTTCAACTTTGTGCGCCAGCTGATTGAGGAGCAGCGCATCCCTGAAGATGTCACCATTCAGGTGCTGACTCAGGCGCGGGAAGAACTCATAGCACGAACCTTTGAAGCGCTGCGCGGCGCCCGGCAGGCGACCATCCATCTCTACAATGCCACCGCGCCGCTGTTTCGCGAGCTGGTTTTCGGCATGGAAAAGGCCGAAGTGATCGAGCTCGCCACCCGCGCCACCCGGCTTATTCGTCAGCATTGCGAGCAGCAGCCGGACACCCGTTGGCAATATGAATATTCACCGGAAACCTTCTGTTTTACCGAGCCGGAATTCGCCCTTGAAATCTGCGAAGCGGTGGCGGAAATCTGGCAGCCCTGTGGCGAACGGCCAATGATTATTAATCTCCCGGCAACGGTCGAAGTCAACACGCCGAACGTCTACGCCGATCGGATTGAATATTTTTGCCGCCACTTCTCGCGCCGCCAGGATGTGTGTATCAGCGTGCATCCGCATAACGATCGCGGTACCGGCGTTGCCAGCGCCGAACTGACGGTGATGGCCGGCGCCGATCGCGTTGAAGGCTGTCTGTTCGGCAATGGCGAGCGTACCGGCAACGTCTGTCTGGTCACGCTGGCGATGAATCTCTATAGCCAGGGCGTGGATCCGCAGTTGCGCTTTACGCAGATGAATCGGGTGGTAGAGATCGTCGAGCACTGCAACCAGCTCCCGGTACATCCGCGTCATCCATGGGCAGGCAGTCTGGCCTACACCGCCTTTTCGGGTTCACATCAGGATGCCATTAAAAAAGGGTTTGATGCCCGTAAACCGGGAGATCGCTGGCAAATGCCGTATTTACCTATCGATCCACAGGATATCGGCTGCAGCTATGAAGCGGTGATCCGCGTTAACAGCCAGTCAGGTAAAAGCGGCAGCGCATGGCTGATTGAGCAGAACCATGGTCTTAAGCTGCCGCGGGCGTTGCAGCAGGACTTCAGCCAGTACGTTCAGCAAGAAACGGATAGCCATGGTAAAGAAATGACCCATAACGCATTATGGCAGCTGTTTCGCAGCCGTTACGGCCTGCTGGCGCAGCCGACGCTGGCGTTACTCGACTATCAGAGCGACGGCCAGCAGGATGGCGAACTGACGTTACAGGCTGCGCTGCGGATGAATGGCGAAACCCGCCGCTTGAACGGACGTGGTAACGGTTTGTTATCCGCCGCCGCCAACGGCCTGAGCGCGCTGTTAAAACGTCATTTCGTTATCAAGGACTACCACGAGCATACCCTCGGGGCGCGCAGCGACAGCCGCTCCGTTGCCTATATTCGCTGCGTCTTTGCCAATGGCGAAAGTCGATGGGGCGTCGGCATTGATAATGACGTTGCCCGCGCGTCTTTACAGGCGTTGTGTAATGCCGTTCACGCCAGGGATTAATCCAACGGGCGAAAATAGTCGCTGGGCGCGGTCCCCATTACCCGGCGGAACATGGCGCTAAAAGCGCTGTGACTGCCGTAACCCAGATCCAGCGCTACCCGTAGTACCGACTGCCCCTGCGCCAGGCGAACCAGCGCCTCCATCAGCTTCGCCCGGCGCACCCATTCGCTCCACGTCAGGCTGGTCTGCTGTTGAAAATGGCGGTTCAGCGTACGCTCGCTCATTCCGCCTGCTTGCGCCGCCTCACGGCTGCCCCACGGTTCACCGGGCGCTTCGCGCACCCGCTGGCATAACCGACGCAGGCTATCGCTATGCGGTTCCGGCAAACCGAAAGGTAATACCGACATCCCGCGAATTTCATCCAGCATCAGCTCATAGATACGTTCATCGCGGGTGCCGGGGAAATAGCGCTCTTCCAGCGCCAGCGACGCGACGATAAGCTCACGCAGCAGCGGTGAGATCTGCACGATCTGGCAGGTAGAGGGCAGATCGGCACGGGCCAGCGGATCGATAAATAGCGTCCGTGCGGCCACATTGCCAGTTATGCGCAACGCGTGCGGCGTATGTGCCGGTAGCCAGACGCCGCGCCCCGGCGGCACGACCCAGAATCCGACCGGCGTTTCCACCCGAACCACGCCGCTGAGAATATGCAATAACTGAGCGCAGTCGTGGCAATGCATCGGTTCGCTATCGCCGTGGGCGTAATCATGGGCAAATGGCACCAGCGCGCGGTGCTGGAAGGAAAAGGAGAGCGTTGTCGACATGATAAGCGGAGAGCGGCCCGACGCGATGGCCGGGCCGACGCATGCGCACTAGATGTGCAGTTCTTGCAGTTTTTCTTTCGGCAGCGCCAGCTCATCGTTGCTGTTGATGCGAACATCACGCTCAATGATGTGGCGGGCGATATCCTGCGCTTCCTCCAGCGAGTGCATGGTGTAGGTTCCGCACTGGTAGACATTCAGCTCAGGGATCTGATTCTGATCTTTGACTTTCAGCACGTCAGCCATCGCCGCTTTCCAGGCATCGGCCACGCGTTGCTCTTCCGGCGTACCAATCAGGCTCATGTAGAAACCGGTACGGCAGCCCATCGGAGAAATGTCGATAATTTCCACGCCATTACCGTTCAGGTGATCGCGCATGAAACCAGCAAACAGGTGCTCCAGTGTATGAATACCGCGCTCCGGCATCACTTCCTGGTTCGGTACGCAGAATCGCAGATCGAAAACGGTGATTTGATCGCCGTGCGGCGTGTTCATTTTCTTCGCGACGCGCACCGCAGGCGCTTCCATTCGGGTATGGTCGACTGTGAAACTATCTAACAACGGCATTCTTCACCTCCGATAGTGATTTTTTTTAAAATAAAATGAACTCTTCGTTCAACAGCGAGTCTGAGTATATGAAAGACGCGCATTTATTATCATCATCATCCCTGAATCAGAGATGAAAGTTTGGCCACAGTGATGTGGCCTTTTTCTTTTGTAGCGCTTTTTACTACGCGTGTCGTGCTAAAAGTGCCTCGAACGGCTCGCTATCTTCCGCTTCCACTTTCTTCTGTCGCGCGACCGACGCATCACGTTCGGCGATAAAATCTTCTTCGCTTAAAATTTCCAGCGGTTCATCGCGCAGCATCGTACGATACTCATCAGCCAGCTTACGCCCGGTACCGCCAATCCCTTCTTCAATCATAGAACGCAGAATGCGCGCTGAGAACGTTAATTCCGGATCGTCAAAGCACGCCAGCAGCTCATCGCACACTTGTTGATAGGCCTCGCCGCCGTGGATGCTGTCCAGCGTTTGCGCCACGCGACGTAAATCACGGAACAGATCTTTACCCACCTGCGCCAGCGGGAACTGCGCGCTTTCACAGCCAATCCCCAACGTCAGGCCCGGTTTACGGCCCTCAAGAATCACCCGGTTCCAGTTAGTGCGGGTACACAGCAGTTCGCTGCTGCTCATCTCCGGCGCATCGGCCAGCACGCACCAGACCATAAACAGATCGAGGAAGCGCACCTGCTGCTCATCCACGCCGATCGGCGAGAACGGGTTGATATCCAGCGAACGCACTTCGATGTACTCGATGCCGCCGCGCAGCAGCGCATCGGACGGCGTTTCACCGCTACGGGTCACCCGTTTCGGGCGAATCGGCGCGTACAGCTCGTTTTCAATCTGCAGAATATTGCTGTTGATCTGCAGATGTTTGCCGTCTTTCTCAAGACCGATTTTAGCGTACTCTTCCGATGGCGTTTTAATCGCCCGCTTCAATCCTGCCACATACTCGTGCAGATCGTTAAACGTAATTCCGAGATTGCTTTGCGACTTATTGGTATAACCGAGGTCGCTAAGACGCAGAGAAGTGGCGTATGGCAGGTAATACATGCCGTTTCCGGCCTTCTCAAACGGCAGAGTCGTCGGTTTACCCTGCAGGAACGAGGAGCAAATCGCCGGCGACGCGCCGAACAGGTACGGGATCACCCAACCGAAACGGTAGTAGTTACGAATCGAGCGGAAATAACCGGCGGAAATCGCCTCTTTGCCGCTTTCGGCATCTTCCACGCCGCACTTGGCCTGCCAGAAAGCCATCGGCAGCGAGAAGTTATAGTGCACGCCAGAAATGGTTTGCATCAGCGCGCCGTAGCGGTTTTTCAGCCCTTCGCGATACAACGTTTTCAGCCGGCCAACGTTAGAGGTGCCGTATTGCGCCAGTTCAATATCCTGACCCGGCGCGATATAGCACGGCATGCTCAGCGGCCACATCCGCTCGTCGCCGAGCTGGCGGGCGGTGAAGCGATGCACATCGCGCAGGAAAGTCAGCATATGATCGACATCGCCATCCACTGGAGTAATAAACTCCAACAGGGCTTCGGCAAAATCAGTAGTAATCCATTTATGGGTCAGCGCCGAACCTAAAGCTAAAGGATGGCCGGTCGTGGCCAGCGTGCCGTCGGCGTTAACGCGCAGCGTTTCACGCTCAAGCCCACGTTTAATGCCTTGCAGCGCCTGCGGATTTTTTTCCAGCCAGGCCAGCGCCTGTGATACATCCGGGATCAATTTGACCTCCCGCCTGTCGAAATCGTTTGAATTAGCATAATTGTAATGGTTGAACAATCAGTCCAATTAGTGCCACCACGTCATGCCCTGAAGGGTTGCCGCCGCTATGACGATATAACGCAACGCCTTACCAAGGCATAAAAAAAAGAGCACTGGTCCCCAGGAAATGCGCATCCATCCCGCTAGTAAACACAGCAAATCGCCTATAACAGGCGCCCAGCTCAATAATAATGTCACCGCGCCATAGCGTTTAAGCCAGCCGGTTGCCCTCTCCTGCCAGCGCGATTGCTTGCGCAGCGGAAACAGGCGCCCCAGAATAACGTTAGTTACCCCTCCAAGGCTATTGCCGATTGTTGCTATTAATACCAGCATCCACGGTTGACTTGCCCCCGTAAGAAGCATAGCAACCAGCACCACTTCTGAGTTGCCGGGCAGTAAAGTGGCGCTTAAAAAGCTGCTGGCAAAAAGCGACAGGAGCGACAGCGCGTCGCTCACAACAGACGCACATCCACAGCATCCATACCCGCGCGCTTCGCCGCCTCCAGACCGAAGTCGGCATCCTCGAAGACCACGCAGGTTTCCGGTGCGACGCCCATGCGCTCCGCGCACAGCAGGAAGGTATCGGGCGCAGGCTTATGCTGCGCCACGTGATCGGCAGCCACCACCGCGGAGAAGTAGTGGCGCAGGCCAAGATGCGCCAGCAGCGCTTCGGCAACAGCGCTTTCGCTACCGGTACCGACCGACATCGGGCGACGGCCATGCCACTCTTTTACCACCTCTATCAGCGGTAACGGGCGTACGCTATCCAGCAGCATCGCTTTGACGGCGACGGTCTTTTCCTGCGCCAGAAGATGCGGATCTAAATCAGCCTGATTCAGCTCGATAATCGCCTGGGCAATACGCCAGGTTGGAGAACCGTTGAGCGCGACCACGGCCTGCTCATCAAAACGCATACCGTAACGGCCCAGTACTTCACGCCATGCCTTACGATGCGTCGGCTCGGTATCGAGGATGGTGCCATCCATATCGAAAATCAGTCCTGCGTAACGTTGGTACATCGTGTTCTCACAAACCGGATAAGGAAACGTTACTGTATCGCAAAAGGCGGGTTTTGTCGCGGGGGAGCCAGAGACAGCAAAGGCGCCTGCAGGCGCCTTAATCAACTCGGGATAGCGAAAACGGTATTATTTGATTCGCAGGTCGTTCTCAACCACGCGCACGCCCTGCACGCGACGGGTGACCTCTACCGCCCGTTTAGCGCTCTCAGCCGACGATACGAAACCGCTCAGCTGTACGCGGCCTTTAAAGGTCTGCACGCTAATTTCTGAGGATTTGATATCTTTTTCGTTAAACAGCGCGCTTTTTACCTTGGTAGTTACCACGGTATCGTCAATATAACCGCCGGTGCTTTCTTTGGTGGACGATCCGGCACAGCCTGCCAAAGATACGGCGACCAGAAGCGTTGCGCAAAAGGCAGGTATTGCTTTGAACCATTTCATTGATTTCTCTCCTTGCATTCATCACACCCGGTTCAGGTAGATCTACAGGGATAAATTATAGTGGAAAGAGCGACTTGCCAATAAGAAATGTGTTGATTATCGAGGAGATAAAATGCGTCGTACTGATGGGATGAAAATTGGAGAGTTTTATTGAAGAGAAGATGGTGCATCCGGGAGGATTACTCGGCTACGCCTCGCCCTACGGGCCGTTGCTGACGCAACGTTATCCTTCCTGGTACTCGCGATAATTTCGCATACCATGCAACAATCGAGATTGCTGTTACTGAGGAGAATATGGTGCATCCGGGAGGATTCGAACCTCCGACCGCTCGGTTCGTAGCCGAGTACTCTATCCAGCTGAGCTACGGATGCATCGGAAAAGCTATTTAACTGCGAGGTTATTCTGTTGCAAATCTCGTGGCGAGAACATGGTGCATCCGGGAGGATTACTCGGCTGCGCCTCGCCCTTCGGGCCGTTGCTTACGCAACGTTATTCTCCCTGGTGCTTGCGATAATTTCGCAGACCATAAAACAACGTCGTCGCTGTTATTAAGGAGAATATGGTGCATCCGGGAGGATTCGAACCTCCGACCGCTCGGTTCGTAGCCGAGTACTCTATCCAGCTGAGCTACGGATGCAATCGGGAAACTTGGCTTTACTACGCGTCAGTGTCACAACTAAGCACATGCCACACTGAGTATGATGGAGTAATCGGTAGAGTGACTCGATTACGCCTCGCACTGCGGGCCGCTGCTTTCACAGCGTTCTTCTTTCTGTTTACAGAGAGAAGATGGTGCATCCGGGAGGATTCGAACCTCCGACCGCTCGGTTCGTAGCCGAGTACTCTATCCAGCTGAGCTACGGATGCAAAATGGCGGTGAGGCGGGGATTCGAACCCCGGATGCAGCTTTTGACCGCATACTCCCTTAGCAGGGGAGCGCCTTCAGCCTCTCGGCCACCTCACCACACAACACGCCTCTTGCGAGTGCTTCGAAGAACTTGTTTCTGCTCTTCGTCGCTGCGATGGCGCACATATTACTTTCTGAGACTTATAAGTCAAACAATTTTTCGAGAGCTTTTTCCGTTTGCACACTTCACGCGCAATTAGCCTGCAAAAACGGCAAAAAGAGTATTTTATCAACAGGAAATAGCCCTTTACGGCCACTCAAAAGCGACAACGAAAAATGACGTACGGCGAATAAAAACAAAAGAGAGGATGTCGCGAGAGAAGAAACAGGAGAAGAAAAGAGAAAAACGACCGCCGGAGGGATGCGCCTCACAATAAAGCGAGGCGCGGAAAGCTTAGTAACTGGACTGCTGGGATTTTTCAGCCTGGATACGCTGGTAGATTTCTTCACGATGTACAGAGACTTCTTTAGGGGCGTTGACACCAATACGTACCTGGTTACCCTTAACCCCTAAAACTGTCACAGTGACCTCATCTCCAATCATGAGGGTCTCACCAACTCGACGAGTCAGAATCAGCATTCTTTGCTCCTTGAAAGATTAAAAGAGTCGGGTCTCTCGCATCCCGGCATTATCCATCATATAACGCCAAAAAGTAAGCGATGACAAACACCTCGCGGTGTAAGCAGTCACGGCATCACATTCTGTTAAACCTAAGTTTAGCCGATCTACACAACTTCAACCCGACTTTATCGTTATCAGTACTTATGACGCAAGGTGCCGTAACCCTCTGGTTACGGCACCTATACCCGTCATACTTCAAGTTGCATGTGTGTTGGCTTTCCTCGCTCACCCCAGTCACTTACTTGAGTAAGCTCCTGGGGATTCGCTGCGTCGCCGCCTTCCTGCAACTCGAATTATTTAGGGTAAATGCGTTTATAGTTATTACAGTTTTGCGCTGACCCAGCCTTTCACACTGGCTAACGCAGCAGGGAGAGCAGACGCATCGGTACCACCGGCTTGCGCCATATCCGGACGACCGCCCCCTTTACCGCCCACCTGCTGGGCGACCATACCAACCAGCTCCCCTGCTTTCACGCGGTCTGTCACATCCTTAGACACACCTGCAATCAGAGAAACCTTACCATCCGCTACCGTAGCTAATACAACGACCGTCGAACCGAGCTGGTTTTTCAGATCATCAACCATGGTACGCAGCATTTTCGGCTCAACGCCGGCCAGCTCGCTGACCAGCAGCTTAACGCCGTTAATTTCTTCGGCTTTACTGGAGAGATTAGCGCTCTCCTGCGCTGCAGCCTGCTCTTTCAGCTGCTGCAGCTCTTTTTCCAACTGACGGGTACGCTCAAGCGCCGCGCGAACTTTATCGCCGATGCTGTGGCTATCGCCCTTCAGCAACTGCGCGATATCACTGAGCTGATCGCTCTGCGCATGCAGGCTGGCAATCGCCCCTTCGCCGGTCACCGCTTCAATACGGCGCACGCCTGCGGCGGTACCGGATTCAGAGGTAATACGGAACAGGCCGATATCACCGGTACGCGCCGCGTGAGTACCGCCGCACAGCTCGGTGGAGAAATCGCCCATCCGCAGTACGCGAACGCGATCGTCGTATTTCTCGCCGAACAGCGCCATGGCGCCGGATTCACGAGCGGCATCGATATCCATGATATTGGTTTCGATAGCCAGGTTACGACGGATCTGCGCGTTGACCAGATCTTCTACCGCACGAATCTCTTCCGGCTTCATCGCTTCAAAATGCGAGAAGTCAAAACGCAGCGCTTTATCGTTAACCAGTGAGCCTTTCTGCGCCACGTGGGTACCGAGGACCTGGCGCAGCGCCGCGTGCATCAGGTGTGTCGCGGAGTGGTTGAGACGGATACGCTGACGGCGAGCCTGATCGACATCGGCCTGCACCGCGTCACCCACTTTCAGGGAACCGCTGGCGACTTTACCGATATGACCAATAGCCTGGCCGTACTTCTGCGTATCGCTGACCGCGAAGGAGAAGCCAGCGCCTTTCAGTTCGCCTTTATCGCCTACCTGACCGCCGGATTCCGCATAGAACGGCGTCTGGTCAAGGACTACAACCGCATCCTGACCCGCGCTGACGCTATCAACCGCTTTGCCGTCGATGAACAGCGCAGTAACTTTGCCGTTCAGCTCCAGATGATCGTAGCCTTTAAATTCCGATGCGCCGTCAACGCGAATCATCGCGTTATAGTCAGCGCCGAAACCGCTGGACTCACGTGCGCGGCGGCGCTGCTCTTCCATCGCGGCTTCAAAGCCTGCTTCGTCAACCTTGATGTTGCGCTCGCGGCAGACATCCGCAGTCAGGTCAACCGGGAAACCATAGGTGTCATACAGACGGAAGGCGGTTTCGCCGTCCAGCGTGTCGCCTTTAAGCTTCGACAGTTCCTCATCCAGCAGCGCCAGTCCACGCTCCAGTGTGCGCGCAAACTGCTCTTCTTCGGTTTTCAGCACCTGCTCAACCAGAGCCTGCTGCTGTTTCAGCTCTTCACCGGCGGCGCCCATCACGTCGATAAGCGGAGCAACCAGTTTCCAGAAGAAGGTATCTTTCGCGCCCAGCATGTTGCCGTGGCGAATCGCGCGGCGAATGATGCGACGCAGCACGTAGCCGCGGTTTTCATTCGACGGGATCACGCCATCAGCAATCAGGAATGCGCAGGAACGAATGTGATCGGCAATAACGCGCAGCGACTTGTTAGTCAGATCGGTCGCGCCGGTGACTTTCGCCACGCTCGCAATCAGGTTGCGGAACAGGTCGATGTCATAGTTGGAATTAACGTGCTGCAGTACAGCGGCAATACGCTCCAGCCCCATACCGGTATCAACGGAAGGCTTCGGCAGCGGCTCCATGGTACCGTCAGCCTGACGGTTGAACTGCATGAAGACGATGTTCCAGATCTCAATGTAACGGTCACCATCTTCTTCCGGGCTTCCCGGAGGGCCGCCCCAGATGTGGTCGCCATGGTCAAAGAAGATTTCGGTGCATGGGCCGCACGGACCGGTATCGCCCATCTGCCAGAAGTTATCAGAAGCAAACGGCGCGCCTTTGTTGTCGCCGATGCGGATAATACGCTCGCGCGGAACGCCCACTTCATTGGCCCAGATGTCGAAAGCTTCGTCATCGGTCTCGTAAACGGTAACCCACAGTTTTTCTTTCGGCAGGGCGAACCAGTTCTCACCGGTCAGCAGTTCCCATGCGTATTTGATGGCATCCTGCTTGAAGTAATCGCCGAAGCTGAAGTTGCCCAGCATTTCGAAAAAGGTGTGGTGACGCGCGGTGTAACCGACGTTTTCCAGATCGTTGTGTTTACCGCCCGCACGCACGCAACGCTGCGCGGTGGTCGCGCGCGAATAATTACGTTTGTCGAGACCAAGGAAGACATCCTTGAACTGGTTCATCCCGGCGTTGGTAAACAGCAGGGTCGGATCGTTGTGCGGCACCAGGGAGCTGCTGGCAACTACCTGATGTCCCTTACTATGGAAAAAGTCGAGAAACGCCTGACGGATCTCAGCGGTGCTCTTGCTCATAATTATCCTGAAATCAAGCTACACTTCATCCTTCAAGTCGCCTCTGACCTGGCGGAACGTCCTCTCCCGGTAGTGAACTCACGTACGCCCCAGAAGCTGTTCTCTCTTGCCGCCGTGATGCAGCTTGAATGATTTTGTGTATAAGGAATAATCGCCCTGGACGCTGATTATGCAATCACAAGCAGCGGCCCGACGGAATAAAGTGGGAATAAGATAAGTTTTCTTTAGAGGGAAGTAAAATCCCCGATGGGTCAATCTGCAAAATTTCGCCAGATTTCCTGGATATCTTCCATCAGATAGCCGCGGTACAGCAAAAATCGCTGGATTTTAACTTTTTCAGTAAAAGCGGAAGGTAACGGTTCGCCGTATTTACGCTGCGCCTGCTCTTTCGCCAGCGCCGCCCAGTCGATTTCACACTCGCGCATCGCGCTTTCGATGTCGCTGCGGCCAATGCCCTTTTGATTCAACTCCTGGCGGATACGTGCCGGCCCATAGCCCTTGCGGCTCCGGCTGGCAATAAACTGGCGAACAAAACGCTGGTCATCAAGATAGCGGTTTTCCAGGCACCAGCCGACAACCTGTTCGAGCTCTTCCGGCGTAATGTCCAGCTTTTCAGGGCCGTTTTTACTCATTACCGGCGCCGCCAGCTTACGCCGCAGCTCCTGTTCGCTATGATCGCGCATCGCCAGAATACGAATTGCGCGATCCAACAGACGCGCATAGCCGGAGCGGCGTGGTGAAGTCTCAGTCACAGGCACCTCGATAATCTAAGAAAAGCAAAAGGGCCGCATCAGCAGCCCTTTGTCACTCTTTTAGACGATATCAGAAATCTTGTTCGGTTTCTTCTGCGTCGTTGCCGTCAACCGCGAAGTCCGGCGTGGAGTCCTGGTTGTTGAGCAGCAGTTCGCGAACTTTCTTCTCAATTTCTTTCGCCGCCGCCGGGTTATCTTTCAGCCAGGAGATTGCGTTCGCTTTACCCTGACCGATTTTGTCGCCGTTGTAGCTATACCAGGCGCCCGCTTTTTCAATCAGCTTCTCTTTCACGCCGAGGTCAACCAGCTCGCCGAAGAAGTTGATGCCTTCACCGTAGAGGATCTGGAATTCAGCCTGTTTGAACGGCGCGGCGATTTTGTTTTTCACCACTTTCACGCGGGTTTCGCTGCCGACAACGTTGTCGCCCTCTTTCACCGCGCCGATGCGGCGAATGTCCAGACGCACGGAAGCGTAGAACTTCAGCGCGTTACCACCGGTGGTGGTTTCCGGGTTACCGAACATCACGCCGATTTTCATACGGATCTGGTTGATGAAGATCAGCAGCGTGTTGGACTGCTTCAGGTTACCAGCCAGTTTACGCATCGCCTGGCTCATCATACGCGCCGCGAGGCCCATGTGAGAGTCGCCGATTTCGCCTTCGATTTCCGCCTTCGGCGTCAGCGCCGCCACGGAGTCGACGACGATAACGTCTACCGCGCCGGAACGCGCCAGCGCGTCACAGATTTCCAGCGCCTGCTCGCCGGTATCCGGCTGGGAGCACAGCAGGTTGTCGATATCAACGCCCAGCTTGCGGGCATATACCGGATCCAGCGCGTGTTCGGCATCGATGAACGCGCAGGTTTTGCCTTCACGCTGCGCTGCGGCGATAACTTGCAGCGTCAGGGTAGTTTTACCCGATGATTCCGGCCCGTAGATCTCAACGATACGGCCCATTGGCAGACCGCCTGCGCCGAGCGCGATATCCAGAGAAAGCGAACCGGTGGAGATGGTTTCCACGTCCATGGAACGGTCTTCACCCAGGCGCATGATGGAGCCTTTACCGAATTGCTTTTCGATCTGGCCCAGTGCTGCCGCCAACGCTTTCTGTTTGTTTTCGTCGATCGCCATTGTTACTCCTGTCATGCGAGGTGAAGCGCGTTCGCTTCGCCGTTAATATTTGTTCAGTTGAGGCAATTATACTGTATGGTCATACAGTATCAAGTATTTTGTAGAAATTGTTGCCAGAGCAGATTTAACGCATAGGCCGTCGCCTGACGACGCACCGCTTCGCGGTCTCCGGCAAAGCATTCGCGGCGGGTCACGCCCTGCCCGTTCGCACAGGCGACACCGAACCACACGGTGCCGACGGGCTTCTCCGCGCTGCCGCCGTCCGGGCCGGCGATACCGCTGACCGATACCGCATAGGTGGCGCGCGCCGCGCGTAGCGCGCCAATTGCCATCTCGACAACCACCGGTTCGCTCACCGCGCCGTTATCCAGTAACGTCACTTCGCTCACGCCAATCATCTGCGATTTGGCTTCGTTGCTATAGGTCACGAAACCGCGCTCAAACCACGCTGAGCTACCGGCAATATCGGTCAGCGCTTTGGCTATCCAGCCGCCGGTGCAGGACTCCGCGGTGGTCACCGTCGCGCCCTGCGCTTTCAGCGCCAGCCCAACCTGTTCGCTTAGCTGCATTAATTCTGAATCGGTCATTTTCGCCCCGCTTAAGCCAGATAAAGAGGCCATCAAAGATAGCACTTTCGGCAGAGATATGGGGACGAGCTGGTGATTTTACGAGGGGGGATCCAAAAATGGGCCGTCCCGCTGCAACCAGGACGACCAGACAACCCGCTACTTCATACTATTGACGATGAGCTCGACGTTATGGCGCAGCATTTTAACGTAGCTATCGGCCACGCCGCCCGGCTTAGACAGCGCTTCCGGATAGAGTTCGCCGCCCGGTTGCGCCCCCGTCGCGCCAGCGATTTGCTGCACCAGACGCGGGTCCAGCTGGTTCTCCATAAACCAGGTATGCACGCCATCGGCTTTGATTTGCTTAATCAACGCCGCCACCTGCGCCGCGCTAGCTTCGCTCTCGGATGAGAGTCCCTGCGGCGCAAGGAACGTCACGTGGTAAGCGCGGCCAAAATAGCCGAAAGCATCATGGCTGGTCAGCACTTTACGCTTCGCCTGTGGGATGGCGCTAAACTGCGCCTTCGCCCAGCCGTCAATTGCCGTCAGCTGCTCGATATAACGCTTACCGCGGCTCTGGAGCGCCGCTTTATCCTGCGGGTCGGCTTTCACCAGGCCATCAAGGATATTCTGCGCGTACAACGCGCCATTAGCGGCGCTATTCCAGGCGTGCGGATCGGTCACCGTTTTACCGTCTTCATCGAGGGTATGCGTCTTAACCCCTTTTGACGCCACCACTAATTCGCCCTTAAAACCGGACGCTTTCACCAGCCGATCCAGCCACCCTTCCAGACCAAGCCCGTTGACCACCACCACGTCGGCTTTGCTGAGCAGCGCGCTATCCTTCGGTGAAGGTTCAAAGGTGTGCGGATCGCCATCCGGCCCTACCAGCGTATCGACATGAACATGCTCGCCGCCGACCTGCTGCACCATATCGCCCAGCACCGAAAAGCTGCTTACCACGTTCAGCGTTTTTGCTATCGCCCCCTGCGCCATCAGCCCCACGGCTAACGCCATCACCACTGCACTTCGTTTCATCATTTCCTTACCCCATTAATTTGCGCCAGCCAACGACCAGCCGGCTGCGCGTGCCAAAAAACACTGAAATAAAAAACAGTACGCTGGCGGTCAGCACGATGGCGGGCCCGGCGGGTAAATTCACTGCCCACGAAAGGCTCAATCCCATCCAGGCGCAAAACGCGCCGATCGCCGCCGCCAGCAACAAAATGCCCGGCAGCGTTCGCGCCCAGCAGCGCGCCGCTACCGCGGGCAACATCATCAGCCCTACCGCCATTAACGTGCCGAGCACCTGAAACCCCGCCACCAGGTTCAGTACCAATAGCGCGAGAAACAGGCCGTGCAGCAGCGCCGGTAGCCGCCGCGCGTTGACCTGTAGCCAGGCGCTATCGAACGCCTCGCTGACCAGCCCGCGATAAAACAGCGCAATGCACAGCAGCGTCAGGCTCGCCACGCCGGTGACAAAGAACGCCGCGTCGCTATCCACCGCCAGAATCGAACCGAACAGCAGGTGCAGCAGATCGACGCTGGAGCCGCGCAGCGAGACCAGCGTGACGCCAAGGGCCAGCGAGCCGAGGTAAAACCCGGCAAAACTGGCGTCCTCTTTCAGCGGCGTTCGCCGGCTGACCCACCCCGCCACCAGCGCCACCGCGATCCCGGCGATAAATCCGCCAACGCTCATCGCCAGCAGCGACATGCCGTTAAGGAGATAACCCGCCGCCACTCCCGGCAGAATGGCGTGCGACAGCGCATCGCCCATCAGGCTCATCCGTCGCAGCAGCAATAGCACGCCTAACATGGTGGTGCTCAGCGACAGCGCGAAGCACACCACCAGCGCCCGGCGCATAAAGCCAAATTCAATAAAAGGTTGAAAAAAGGTATGCCAGATCATGCCTGCCTCGCGGTGTTGAAGGCGGGAAGCACACTTGACGTCTCGCCCCAGCGCGCGTGCTGGGGTTCAAGCAGCAGCGTCTCGGGAAAGAAATCGGCCACGCACTGGTTATCGTGCAGCACCGCCAGTATCGTTTGCCCCTGGCGGTGCATATCGACGATAAGCGCCATCAGCTCGCGGCTGGTGGCCTCATCGACGCCGGTAAACGGCTCGTCCAACATCACCAGCGGCGCCTGTTGCACCATCACCCTGGCAAAGAGCATGCGCTGGAACTGGCCGCCCGAGAGCTCTTCAATTGGCGTATTGGCCAGCGCGCTGAGCCCCACCCGCTCGAGCGCCGCGGCGATGCGCCGACGCTCGTCGCCGCCCAGACCGCGCAGCAGCGAGACCCGCGGCCAGGCCCCCTGACTGACGACATCGCGCACCAGCAGCGGAAACTGTGATTCCAGGGCATGGCGCTGCGCCAGCCAGCCGACCACGGGCCGCCCTTTGCGCCAGTTAAGCCGGCCGCTAACCGGCGGAATAAATCCAGCCAGCGTTTTCAGCAGCGTCGATTTACCGCAGCCATTAAGCCCGACAATCGCCGTCAGGCTTCCCGCCGCAATCACGCCGCTCATCGCCGGAGTGATTGCCATGCCTTCATACCCGGCAACCAGATGATCCAACTCAATCATGGCAGCGCCACCGCCCACCATGTGGCCAGCCATAGCGCCGCCAGCAGTCCGCAGGCGATTGCCACGCGCGCCGCGCCGGATGCCATAAAAACCGATGTGAACATATCCCCGCCCCAATAAAATGTTATAACATAACAATATGGGATTCAGAAAAGAATGTAAATCTGCGTCAGCGAGAGGAAATGTAACAAAGGTCAACAAAAGGCATGCAGAAGGGAAAAAACGGATGGATAAGCGCGGCGTCCCGGGGCTACCAACCGGATACCAGACCGTAGCCCGGATAAGGCGCTACGCGCCGCCATCCGGGGAACTCGAAATATGTCGGCTGGATGAAAGGATCAATAACCGCCGCGGGCCTGCGAAACCGCCAGCCCCAGCTGCCAGACAGCCATCGCGTAGTGGGTGCTGTGGTTATATCGGGTGATAGTGTAGAAGTTCGGCAGACCATACCAGTACTGGTACCCGGTGCCGATATCCAGCCGCAGCAGACTGGCCTGCTGATGGTTGCCAAGCGGCTGCGTTGGGGTTAATCCCGCCGCCGACAGCTGTGAAACGCTGTATTTGGTTTTAAAGCCGTTATCCAGACCCGGCGCCTGGCCCAGCGCCTGCACCGCGACGGTATCGCCGCTCACCCAACCGTGCTGTTTAAAGTAGTTCGCCACGCTACCGATGGCATCAACCGGATCCCACAGGTTGATATGACCGTCGCCGTTGAAGTCCACCGCGTATTGCTTATACGACGACGGCATAAACTGGCCGTAGCCCATCGCGCCGGCAAAGGAGCCTTTCAGATCCAGCGGGTCATCGCTTTCGCTGCGCGCCATCAGCAGGAAGGTTTCCAGCTCAGAGGAGAAGTATTCAGCGCGGCGCGGATAGTTAAACGACAGCGTCGCCAGCGCATCAAGGATGCGGGTTTTGCCCATCACCCGGCCCCAACGGGTTTCCACGCCGATAATGCCGACGATGATTTCCGGCGGTACGCCGTAGACCTGATACGCGCGGTTCAGCGCGTCCTGATACTGGTTCCAGAACACCACGCCGTTCTGCACGTTATCCGGCGTAATAAACTGTTTCTTATAGCGTAACCAGGCGCCGTTTGGCCCGGTCGGCGGCAGCCCGCTCGGCGCCTGGCGCTCCATCAGTCGCAGCACGTAGTCCAGGCGCTTAGCCTGCGACAGGATCTCCTGGAGCTGCTGTCTATCGAAGCCGTGCTTCGCCACCATCTTATCGATGAACTGCGCCGCCGCTGGGTTATTGGCGAAATCGCCGCCCATCTGCATCACGTTATGCTGCGGTTCCAGCAAAAAGCCGCCGGTTCCGCTCGCCATCTCCGCTTCCGCGGGGGTCTTAGGTTTGCTGCTGCAGGCAGCCAGAAGTGCACATAAAGGGAGTAAAGCCAGATAGCGACGCTTCAACATGGGAATTCCATTTAACAAAATCGGCAAAGGGTAATTATGGTAAAGCATGCGCCCGCCAACAAGGAAGCGGCAATACATTTGCAGACAAAATAGTTCTTTTTTTGCACGTTCTCCGCATTCGATCCGCACGTTAATTTTTTCACTCATCGCGCACAAACTTTCAAAATAAAATATTTATCTTTCATTTTGCGATCAATTTAACACTTTTAAACCTTTCAAAGTGATTAAAATCAGCCTCCAGTTAGCAAGAAAAATAACACGCTGAAGGAGAGAACAATGATTGAAATCGTTACCCACGGCGCTGAGTGGTTCATCGGCCTGTTTCAGAAAGGCGGCGAGGTGTTTACCGGTATGGTGACCGGTATCCTGCCGCTGCTGATAAGCCTGCTGGTGATCATGAACGCGCTGATCAACTTTATCGGCCAGCAGCGGATCGAAAAGCTGGCGCAGCGCTGCGCCGGCAACCCGCTTACCCGTTACCTGCTGCTGCCCTGCATCGGCACCTTTGTCTTCTGCAATCCCATGACCTTAAGCCTTGGCCGCTTTATGCCGGAGAAATACAAACCGAGCTACTACGCGGCGGCCTCCTATAGCTGTCATTCGATGAACGGGCTGTTTCCGCACATCAACCCCGGCGAGCTGTTTGTTTATCTCGGCATCGCCAACGGCCTCACCACGCTAGGCCTGCCGCTTGGCCCGCTGGCGGTGAGCTACCTGCTGGTTGGCCTGGTAACCAACTTCTTCCGCGGCTGGGTCACCGACCTGACCACCTCTATTTTCGAGAGAAAAATGGCGATTCAACTTGACCAGAAAGTGCGTCTGTCAGGAGCGACATCATGAGCCGTATTCGTATTGAAAAAGGGACCGGCGGTTGGGGCGGCCCGCTTGAACTCGACGTTGTTGAGGACAAAAAGATTGTCTATATCACCGCAGGCACCCGCCCGGCGATCGTCGATACGCTCGCCAGCCTGACCGGCTGGCAGGCGGTTGATGGATTTAAAGAAGGTGAACCGGCGGAAAGCGAAATTGGCCTCGCCATTATTGACTGCGGCGGCACCCTGCGTTGCGGCCTCTACCCGAAGCGCCGTATTCCGACCATCAACATCCACGCCACCGGTAAATCCGGGCCGCTGGCGCAGTATATCGTCGAAGATATTTACGTCTCCGGAGTCAAAGAAGAGAACATCAAACTGCTGGAAGATAGCGGCGAGACGGCAGTGCACCCACTCCCCGCCGCGGGCCGCGATTACGATGCCAGCAAGAAGATTACCGAACAGAGCGACGGCCTGCTGGCTAAGGTCGGGATGGGGATGGGATCGGTGGTTGCGGTACTGTTCCAGGCCGGGCGTGACACCATTGATACGGTGCTGAAAACCATTCTGCCGTTTATGGCCTTCGTCTCGGCGCTGATCGGCATCATCATGGCCTCCGGCATCGGCGACTGGATTGCCCACGGCCTGGCGCCGCTCGCCAGCCATCCGCTGGGGCTGGTGACGCTGGCGCTGATCTGCTCCTTCCCGTTGTTATCGCCGTTTCTCGGCCCCGGTGCGGTGATAGCCCAGGTGATCGGCGTGCTGATTGGCGTCCAGATCGGCCTTGGCAACATTCCACCGCATCTCGCCCTACCCGCGCTGTTTGCCATTAATGCCCAGGCCGCCTGCGATTTTATCCCGGTAGGCCTGTCGCTGGCCGAAGCCCGTCAGGATACCGTACGCGTCGGCGTGCCGTCGGTGCTGGTCAGCCGCTTCCTCACCGGCGCGCCAACCGTGCTGATCGCGTGGTTCGTTTCCGGATTTATTTACCAATAAGAGGTTCCTGAAGATGACCGTCATTTACCACACCACTATTACCCGTATCGGCGCCAGCGCGGCGACGGCGCTGGAAGAACAGATGCTTATTACCTTCCGCGAGGGCGCACCGGCGGATATCGAAGAGTATTGCTTTATTCACAACCACGGCGAGCTTGCCGGCCCTTTGGTACCGGGCGCAGAGCTACAGCTCGGCGATCGGCATTATCCGGTGACCGCCGTCGGCGAGGTCGCCGAGCAAAACCTGCGCGAGCTGGGCCACATCACCCTGCGCTTTGACGGCCATCGTCAGGCGGAGTTTCCCGGAACCGTTCACGTCGCGGGCCCGGTACCGGACGCCATCGCGACCGGCTGTGTACTGAAATTTGTTGCTTAGAAGGAGAGAAAGATGAATCAGGTTGCTGTTGTCATTGGTGGCGGACAAACCTTAGGAGAGTTTCTGTGCCGCGGTCTAGCCGCCGAGGGCTACCGCGTGGCGGTGGTCGATATCCAAAGTGAAAAAGCCAGCCGCGTCGCCCAGGAGATCAACGCTGAATATGGCGAAGGTACGGCATACGGCTTCGGCGCCGACGCCACCAGCGAAGCCAGCGTCACGGCGCTGGCTCACGGCGTGGATGAGATTTTCACGCGCGTCGATCTCCTGGTCTACAGCGCCGGTATCGCTAAGGCCGCCTTTATTAGCGACTTCGCGCTGGGCGATTTTGACCGCTCACTGCAGGTCAACCTGGTGGGCTATTTCCTCTGCGCCCGCGAGTTCTCACGGCTGATGATCCGCGATGGCATCAAAGGTCGCATCATTCAGATCAACTCGAAATCCGGCAAAGTCGGCAGTAAGCATAACTCAGGCTATAGCGCGGCGAAGTTCGGCGGCGTCGGGCTGACCCAGTCGCTGGCGCTGGATCTGGCGGAATACGGCATTACCGTGCATTCGCTGATGCTCGGCAATCTGTTGAAATCACCGATGTTCCAGTCGCTGCTGCCGCAGTACGCCACCAAGCTCGGCATTGATGAGAGCGAAGTCGAGCAGTACTACATCGATAAGGTGCCGTTGAAACGCGGCTGCGATTACCAGGATGTGCTGAACGTGTTGATGTTCTACGCCAGCCCGCAGGCATCGTACTGTACCGGGCAGTCGATTAACGTCACTGGCGGCCAGGTGATGTTTTAAAAGGTTCCCGGATGGCGCTGCGCTTATCCGGGTTACAAAACTGTAGGTCGGGTAAGGCGTCAGCCGCCACCCGACAAAAAACGGTACCCGGGTTGTACCCGGCATCACACCTTCAGGAGACATTATGGTTACCGCACTCATTACCGTCGCCGCTATTGCCTGGCTTTGCCAACTGGCGTTCGGCGGCTGGCAGATCCGCCGCTTCAATCGCGCCTTTGATCGCCTTTGCCAGCAGGGCCGCGTCGGCGTCGGCCGCTCCTCCGGGCGCTTTAAACCGCGCGCGATTGTCGCTATCGCCGTCGATGAAAACGATCGTATTTGCGATACGCTGTTAATGAAGGGACTCACCGTCTTCGCCAGCCCGCAAAAAATCCCCACGCTTAGCGGTAAACATCTCGAGGAATTGCAGCCTGATGTGATCTTTCCCAATGATCCGCTCTGTCAGAATGCACTATCATTAGCGCTTAATCCGAAACATGCATAATTTCGTTGTGAAAGTTAATATCTTGCGAAATTATCACTTCGAAACTTAAACGCAGGATACAACGCCTATGAAACCACGTCAGCGCCAGGCAGCCATTCTCGAGTACCTGCAATCGCAGGGCAAATGCTCGGTCGAAGAGCTGGCGCAACACTTCGACACCACCGGCACCACAATCCGCAAGGATCTGGTGATACTGGAGAATGCCGGGACCGTCATCCGCACCTACGGCGGCGTAGTGTTAAATAAAGACGAGGCCGACCCGCCTATCGACCACAAGACGCTGATCAACACCCACAAGAAAGCGCAGATTGCCGAGGCCGCCGTGCGATACATCCACGATGGCGATTCACTTATCCTCGACGCCGGCAGCACCGTGCTGCAGATGGTGCCGCTGCTGAGCCGCTTCAATAACATCACGGTGATGACCAACAGCCTGCATATCGTCAACGCGCTTTCCGAGCTCGATAACGAGCAGACCATCCTGATGCCGGGCGGCACCTTCCGTAAAAAATCGGCCTCTTTTCACGGCCAACTGGCGGAAAACGCCTTCGAACAATTCAGCTTCGACAAGCTGTTTATGGGCACCGACGGCATTGATCTGGTCGCGGGCGTCACCACCTTTAACGAGGTCTATACCGTAAGTAAGGCGATGTGTAACGCCGCCCGCGAAGTGATCCTGATGGCCGACTCATCCAAGTTTGGCCGTAAAAGTCCCAACATTGTCTGCGGCCTTGAACGCGTGGATAAATTGATTACCGATGCCGATATTGACCCTGAATTCCAGCGGGCGCTGGAAGCCAAAGGTATTGAAGTCATTATTACTGGAGAACATCATGAGTAACTTTTTGTTAGAGGCCGGACGCCAGACCCTGATGCTTGAGCTGCAGGAGGCGAGCCGCCTGCCGGAACGCCTGGGCGACGACTTCATCCGCGCGGCGGAAACCATTATCCACTGCGAGGGCAAACTGATTGTCTCCGGTATCGGTAAATCCGGCCACATCGGTAAAAAGCTGGCGGCAACCTTCGCCAGCACCGGCACCCCGGCCTTTTTCGTCCATCCGGCGGAAGCCCTGCACGGCGATCTCGGTATGCTCGATAGCCGCGACGTGATGCTGTTTATCTCCTACTCCGGTAGCGCGAAAGAGCTGGATCTCATCGTGCCGCGGCTGGAAGAGAAATCCATTCCGCTGCTGGCGATGACCGGCAAATCCACCTCGCCGCTGGCGCTGGCGGCGAAAGCGGTGCTGGATATCGCCGTGGAGCGCGAAGCCTGCCCGATGCATCTGGCGCCGACCTCCAGCACCGTCAACACGCTGATGCTGGGCGACGCGCTGGCGATGGCGGTGATGCAGGCGCGCGGTTTCAATGAAGAAGATTTCGCCCGTTCCCACCCGGCGGGCGCCCTCGGCGCGCGTCTGCTGAACAAAGTGCATCACCTGATGCGCCGCGACGAAGAAGTGCCGCGGGTCAATGCCGAGGCCAACGTCATGGACGCCATGCTTGAACTAAGCCGAACCGGGCTCGGCCTGGTGGCGGTCTGCGATGAAGCCAACCGCGTGCAGGGCGTTTTCACCGACGGCGACCTGCGCCGCTGGCTGGTTGCTGGCGGTACGCTCAACGATAGCGTCACTCGGGCGATGACCCGCAACGGCGTAACGCTGCAGGCGGAAAGCCGCGCGGTGGAAGCCAAAGAGCGGCTGATGAAACACAAAATCAGCGCCGCGCCGGTCGTGGATGAAAACGGCCAACTGGTCGGCGCCATCAACCTGCAGAACTTTTACCAGGCAGGGATCCTTTAAGTCCCAGACGTTTCGCCAGCCGATGCAGGTTGGCGACGTCCAGTTCCAGCGCACGGGCGGTCGCCGCCCAGTTGCGCTGGTTCGCCTCCAGGGCGCGGCTAATCGCTTCTCGCTGAAAAGAGTCAGTCGCCTCGCGCAAATTGACGTTTTCCGTCGCCGGCGCCGCTGCCGCCGTCTCAGTCGGCAACATCGGCGCCGTCACCGCAAACTGGAAATGCTGCGGCTCCAGTACCACTTCATCACCGGCCTGGGTGGCCCGCGCCAGCACCACCGCGCGGTGAATAGCATGCTCCAGTTCGCGCACGTTGCCCGGCCAGGACCACTGCTGCAGCCTGTTTCGCGCCGCCTCAGCCAAAATGACCCGCGCCAGCCCCATCCGCAGGCGGCACTGCTCACAGAAATAGCCCGCCAGCAGCACCACATCGTTCTCCCGTTCGCGTAGCGCCGGAACCGACAGCGGGAAGACGCTCAGCCGATGGTACAGGTCGGCGCGAAAGCGCCCTTCCACCACCTCCTGGCGCAGATCGCGGTTAGTCGCCGCCAGCACCCGCACATCGACCCGCAGGCTGCGGTCATCGCCGACGCGCTGAATATCGCCATACTGCAACACGCGCAGCAGCTTCGCCTGCAACGCCAGCGACAGTTCGCCGATTTCATCAAGGAACAGGGTGCCGTTATCAGCCATTTCAAATTTACCGCTGCGGTTGCTGATAGCCCCGGTAAATGCCCCTTTCACATGGCCGAACAGCTCGCTCTCCGCCACGCTTTCCGGCAGCGCCGCGCAGTTGAGATAGACCAGCGGATTGGCGGCTCGCGGCGATCCCTGGTGCACCGCCTTCGCCACCAGCTCTTTACCGGTGCCGGTTTCGCCGCTTATCAGCACGTTTAAATCCGAGGCGGCGACGATATCGATCTCTTTTTTCAGCTGCAGCATGGGTGCCGACAGGCCGATAATCTCCTGACGCTCAGGCTGCGCGTCATTCACCGGTTGCACCGGCAACACATTTTGCGCCTCAAGGCGGGCGATGAGCAGCGCGTTATTCAAGGCGCCAGCCACCAGCGCGGCAATCAATCGCAGCTCTTCATCGCTGAAACTATCGAAACGATCGGCATCCATACCATCAAGGGTCAGCGCGCCAATCAGCGTCTGTCCGGCAAACAGCGGCAGGCCAACGCAGGCGTGAACCTTCAGGCTCTCATGACCGGGGATCAGCCCGTCATAGGGGTCGGGCAAATCGCTATCCGCCGGGAAGCGCACCACATCCCCGGCGCGCGCAATCGCCTCAAGCCGCGGGTGTCCTTCCAGGGCAAAGCGCCGACCAAGCACATCCTGCGCCAGGCCATCGATCGCCAGCGGCACAAACTGATGCGCCTCATAGCGCAGCAGCGCTGAGGCATCGCAGCCGAGGATCTGCCGCAGGGTAGTAATCAGGCGCGAAAAACGGTCGGCATGACCGATATCGCTTTGTAAATCAATGGCGATTCTCGCCAACTCGTCGACGGAAAAACTCATTGCCGCTCCATTGTCATTGTGACAATACACATTGTCATAACGACTATTTTAATCATTGTCATTTTGACAGCAACCAAAATCAGAAAAAATTAAAAATAGCTAATTATCAATGAATTAAAAAGTTGGCACGCAACTTGATATAAGCCAATCAACTGAGTTTAAACACACTGTATTGATTGAGGTTGCTATGTCTATTGCGGTTAAAAATAACATTCTTTGGGTTGGCCAACGCGATTGGGAAGTGCGTGATTTCCACGGTACCGAATATAAAACGCTGCGCGGCAGCAGCTACAACAGCTATCTCATCCGCGAAGAGAAAAACGTGCTGATTGATACCGTCGATCATAAATTCAGCCGCGAGTTCGTGCAGAACCTGCGCAGCGAAATCGATCTGGCTGACCTCGACTATATCGTCATTAACCACGCCGAAGAGGACCATGCCGGCGCGCTGACCGAACTGATGATGCAGATCCCGGATACGCCGATTTACTGCACCGCCAACGCCATCGACTCGATCAACGGCCACCATCATCATCCGGAGTGGAACTTCCACGTGGTGAAAACCGGCGATACTCTCGATATCGGTAATGATAAACAGCTGATCTTCGTGGAAACGCCGATGCTGCACTGGCCTGACAGCATGATGACCTACCTGACCGGCGACGCGGTGCTGTTCAGCAACGACGCCTTCGGCCAGCACTACTGCGACGAACACCTGTTCAACGATGAAGTGGACCAGATTGAACTGTACGAACAGTGCCAGCGCTACTACGCCAACATCCTGACGCCCTTCAGCCGCCTGGTGACGCCGAAAATTACCGAAATCCTCGGCTTCAACCTGCCGGTGGATATGATTGCCACCTCCCACGGCGTGGTCTGGCGCGATAACCCGACGCAAATCGTCGAGAAATACCTCGAGTGGGCGGCGGATTACCAGGAAGATCGTATCACCCTCTTCTACGACACCATGTCCAATAACACCCGCATGATGGCGGACGCCATCGCTCAGGGGATCACTGAAGTCGACCCGCGGGTAGCGGTAAAAATCTTCAACGTCGCCCGCAGCGACAAAAACGACATTCTCACCAATGTTTTCCGCTCGAAAGGCGTGCTGGTGGGCACCTCCACCATGAACAACGTGATGATGCCGAAAATCGCCGGGCTGGTGGAAGAGATGACCGGGTTGCGTTTTCGCAATAAACGCGCCAGCGCCTTTGGCTCACACGGCTGGAGCGGCGGCGCGGTAGACCGTCTGTCCACCCGCCTGCAGGATGCCGGTTTTGAGATGTCGCTGAGCCTGAAAGCCAAATGGCGCCCGGATATCGACGCGCTGGAACTGTGCCGCCAACACGGACGCGACATCGCCCGCCAGTGGGCCCTCTCTCCGCTGCCGGTTGCTGAAGCAGCGACAACGCCGGAACCACAGGATTGCGTCTGCGCCGCCGCCGCGGCCGCTGACCTCGGTCCCATGATGCAGTGCAGCGTGTGCCAGTGGGTCTATGACCCGGCGAAAGGCGAACCTAACCAGGATGTACAGCCGGGTACGCCGTGGAGTGAAGTGCCGGACAATTTCCTCTGCCCTGAGTGTTCTCTTGGCAAAGATGTCTTTGACGTACTGGCGACGGAGGCAAAATGAGTGATGGCATTGTCATCATCGGCTCGGGCTTCGCGGCCCGCCAGCTGGTGAAAAATATCCGTAAGCAAGATACGCAAATCCCGCTGACGTTAATCGCCGCCGATAGCATGGATGAGTACAACAAACCGGACCTCAGCCATGTCATCAGCCGCGGGCAGAAGGCCGACGATCTGACCCTGCAAAGCGCCGGCGAGTTCGCCGAGCAGTACAATCTGCGTCTGTTTCCCCATACCTGGGTAAGCGATATCGACGCCGAAAACCGGTTAGTGAAGAGCCAGGATAACCAGTGGCGCTACGACAAACTGGTGCTGGCCACCGGCGCGACGCCGTTTATCCCGCCGGTGCCGGGACGCGAGCTGATGCTGACGCTGAACAGCCAGCGCGAATATGGCGCGGCGCAGAGCCAGCTGCACGACGCGAAGCGCGTGCTGATCGTCGGCGGCGGCCTGATTGGCTGTGAACTGGCGATGGATTTCTGCCGCGCCGGTAAAGCGGTAACGGTAGTCGACAATTCAGCCAGCGTGCTGGCGGCGCTGATGCCGCCGGAGGCCAGCAGCCGCCTGCAGCATCGGCTTACCGAGATGGGCGTACATCTGATGCTCAAGGCGCCGCTTGAGGGGTTAGAGCAAACCGCCGATGGCATTCGCGTCAGTCTCGATCGCCAGCGCGTGATAACCGTCGATGCGGTGGTGGCCGCCGCCGGCCTGCGCCCGGAAACGTCGCTGGCGCGCCATGCCGGATTGCAGATTAACCGCGGCGTGGTGGTCAATAATCAACTGCAAACCAGCGACCCGGCGATTTATGCGCTCGGCGACTGTGCGGAAATCAACGGTACGGTACTGCCGTTCCTGCAGCCGATTTTACTCAGCGCCATGTGCCTGAGTAAAAACCTGCTGGCGCAAACGGGCGAGCTCACATTGCCGCCAATGCTGGTGAAAGTGAAAACGCCGGATCTGCCGCTGCATCTGGCCGGCGACACCCGCCGCGACGATCTGACGTGGAATATCGTGGCCGCCAAAGAGGGGCTGGTGGCGAAAGGCGTGGATGCCGAAAACCAGCTGCGGGCCTTTGTGGTGAGTGAAGACAAAATGAAGGAAGCCTTTGCGCTGCTCAAGCAACTGGTGAGGTGATGGTTTTCCCGGCTTGCGGCGTAAACGCCTTAGCCGGGCTACGGTATTGTCCAGGTAGCCCGGCTAAGCGCAGCGCAAGCCGGGAAAATAGCCAGGCTAGCGCGCCAGATTATCGTAGCCGCGCCAGCGATAATTAAGAACCGACAGCGCCCAACAAACGACGAACAGCCCCACCACCACAAACCCGGCATCGCCGAGGTTATCGTTTAACGCCCCTACCCAGCGCCACACCCCGCCGCTTAGGGCGAACTTATCCATTAACAGCCCCAGCGCCTCCAGGCCGCCGATAAACAGCGCCACCACCACCGAGGTAGCGGTGATGATCATATTGTAATAGAGCTTGCGCTGCGGCTTGCTGAACGCCCAACCGTAGGCGCCGACCATCAGCACATTATCAAGCGTATCCACCAGCGCCATGCCGCTGGCGAACAGCGCCGGGAAGACCATTATCGACCAAATCGAAATGCCGCTCGACGCGCCGGCGGCGGAAATACCCAGCACGCCGATTTCGGTGGCGGTATCAAAGCCGAGACCGAACAAAAAGCCCACCAGATACATCTGCCAGCTGCGGCTTATCAGCCGGAAGGTCTTGCCAAACAGCCAGCTCATCATGCCGCCGCCACTGACGATTTCGTCGCTGACCTTTTCACCGCGCTTCCACGCCTGGAAGCTGCGCCATACGCTGCGCAAAATCACCAGATTGACCAGCGCCATTGCCAGCAGAAACAGCGCCGATACCGCAGTGCCAATCACGCTACCGGTTTCGTGTAGCCAGCTCATCTGCTGGCTGAAGGCGGTGGCCGTCGCGGCGATCGCCGCCGACGCCAGCACCACGATCGACGAATGCCCTAGCGAGAACCATGCCCCGACGCCAAACGGCCGCCGCCCCTGCTGCATCATCTTGCGGGTGACGTTATCAATCGCCGCAATATGGTCGGCGTCGACCGCATGGCGCAGGCCGTAACCCCAGGCCAGCAGACTGGCGGCCATCAATGCCCCGCTGTCGCCAAACGCCTGAAACGCCCATAGCCAGGCCAGGGCGTTCGCGGCGATAAGCCCCAGTACCAGCGCCGCCGCACGCGGCTGTTGGCGTAAAATCATCGTTATCATCTTAAATCCTTTGAGACTGCCAGCGGGCAGCGGCCACCACCGCCTGACCGTAGGCGATCGCGCCATCGCCAGCAGGAAGCTGCTGCGGCAAAAGCAAAGTAAAGTCAGAGAGGTAATCGCTGAGCCGGGCTGCGAGCAGCTGATTATGCAACACGCCGCCGCTACAAACGATCGTCGCGATCCCGCGGGAAGCGGCGCGGTCGCGCGCCAGCGCTGCCAGCCCGCAGGCCAGCGCATCATGAAAGGCCCAGGCTTTCTGCTCGGGCGTCGCCTGCCAGCGCAACCACTGTTGCCAGAAGGTGGCTAAATCCAGTTCGCCGCCGCGCCAGGGCAGCGTGACCGGATGGCTGACGCCCGGACAACTGGCGGCCAGCGCCTCCAGCCGACAGGCAGCCTCGCCTTCGTAGCTCAGGGTTTCCGGCGCGCAATCCAGCGCGCAGGCGACGGCATCAAACAGCCGTCCGCAGGAAGAGGCGCGCGGCGAATTAATGCCGCGTTCGATGGCCTGCGCCAACAGCGGCCAGTTTCGCTGCCCCAGCGCGGCGGTTTGCGGGTATGACTGCCAGTCGGGAATAAATGCCAGGCACTGGGCCAACAAATTTCGCCACGGCTGGCGCGCCGCGAGATCGCCGCCCGGCAGCGCGACGGCCGGGAGGCCGCCAAGATGTTCGCATTCGCGGTAGTTCATCCGCAGGCATTCGCCGCCCCACAGCGCGCCGTTTTCCCCCATGCCAATGCCATCGAGGGTCAGGGCAATCACATCGCCGCCGTCGAGCGGCCAGCGGTGTTCCGCCAGGCAAGCCGCCGCGTGGGCATGGTGATGCAGTACCGGCTCGACCGGTAACGACATTGACGCTGCCCACTGTGTCGAGCGATAGCCGGGATGGGCGTCAACCGCCACCCGCTGCGGCGCAAATGCATAAATGCTCTGCATTAACTGCAGCGCTCTGCGCCACTGTTGCTCGACGCCCTCCTCGCCGAGATCGCCAAAATGCTGGCTCAGCACCGCTTCGCCGCCGCGCGCCAGACAGAAGGTATTTTTCATATCCGCCCCTAGCGCCAGCAACGGCGGAATATTATCCAGGCCCGGCGGCAGCGGCAGCGCATCCGGCACATAGCCACGGGCGCGGCGCAGCATCTCACCGCTTGAGCGCACCAGCGAATCGTCCATACGCTGCACGATATCGCGATTATGTAGCAGAAAACCGTCGGCGATAGCGGCTAAGTCGGTGAGCGCTTCGCGATTACTCAACGCCGGAGGGCGGCCGCTGAGGTTGCCGGAGGTCATCACAATCGGGCGCGCCAGCGCCTGCAGAAGTAAATGCTGCAGCGGATTAGACGGCAGCATCACCCCAACTTCCGCAAGCCCTGGCGCAATCTCGTCACACAGTCCGGGAACCTGCGCTTTAGCCAGCAATACAATCGGCGCGGCGGGCGAGCGCAGCAGCGTTGCCGCCGCGGCGGGTAACCCCGTTGCCGTCGGCAGCATTACCGCCAGCGGTTTTGCCGGGCGCCGTTTACGCCCGCGCAGCGCTGCCACCGCCACGCTATTGCCGGCATCGCAGGCCAGATGAAAACCGCCAATCCCTTTTATCGCCACAATATCGCCCGCCGCCAGCCGCGCGATGGCCGCCTGCAGCGCCGCTTCAGCGAATAGCGTTAGCGTTCCCGCCCGCCACTCCAGCTGTGGGCCGCAATCGGCACAAGCCACCGGCTGGGCGTGAAAACGGCGATCGGCAGGCTGCCGATACTCGGCAGCGCAGCGCGGACACAGCGGGAACGGCGCCATCGCGGTATAGGGACGATCGTATGGCATGGCGCGAATGATGGTGAAACGCGGCCCGCAGTGGGTACAGTTGATAAAGGGGTAGCGGTAGCGGCGTTCTTGCGGATCGTTCATCTCCGCCAGGCACGCCGGGCAGGTTGCGGCATCGGGAACAATCTGCGTGCGCATACTGCCGCCGCCGCTGTGGCGAATGGTGAAATCCTGAGGAAGCCTGTGCCAGTGAAACGGGGTGCAGTCGGTGCTGTCAATACGCGCCAGCGGCGGGCAGTGACGAGCCAACGCGGCAGAAAAGCCACCATCGTCGCCGATCAGCCTGACCAGCACGCCGTCGCCGTCGTTACAGACATCGCCGCCGCGCGCCATTTGCCGCGCCAGTTGCCAGACGAAGGGGCGGAAACCCACCCCCTGCACTTTGCCGCGAATGCGGATTTGCACCCCGTTCATGCGGCGTATTACCAGGCCAGCGCCGTACGGCGACGTTTTTCGAGGTTCATCTGCTCAAGCTTGTTGCGGTCGACGCAAACCAGCGCGTGGGTCGGGCAGGCTTCAATGCAGGCCGGACCGCTATCGCGCTGGTGGCACAGGTCGCACTTGTTGGCTTCGGCTTTTTCCGCCATGACGTTCAACCCGGCGCCGCTGTGGCGAACGACCGGACGCACCACCACTTCCATCGCCCCATACGGGCAGGCAACAACGCAGGTTTTACAGCCGATGCAGCGCTCCTGCATCACGTGGACAAAGCCTTTATCGCGGCTGATGGCGCCGTTCGGGCAGACGTTGGCGCATGGCGCGTCTTCACATTGACGACAGGCCGTCGCCGTCGACACATTGACGCCTTTGATCACGTGAATACGCGGCAAGAACGACTGCGGCGTCAGCGCGGCGCAATCCTGATTTTCCTGATGAGAGACCACGCAGGCCACTTCACAGGTGCGGCAGCCGATGCATTTGCTCGCATCGGCGATAATGAAACGGTTCATCCATTTCTCCAGCGGAAAGAAGTTAACGCGCCGGATTATGCATAATACGTTCCAACTTTTATTTTATTGAAATATAAGAGAATTAAATTAAACTCCGCTGTCATCGTCACAACTGACGATGACAGATGACGACATCAGGCATGCGGGCCGCGCGCCAACGACTCGCGTTCAATCAGCTCGCCGGGGAAAGTTTGCTGATATTTAAATTCGCCGCCGTCGAGCATAAAGATCAGCCTGTTGATGCTCTCTTTCATCATTTCGGTGACCGGAATTTTAACGCTGGAGAGCGAAGGGATCACATACGGCGCCAGCGCGATGTCATCGAAACCGATCACCGATACCTGCTGCGGCACTGCAATCCCCTGCTGGTGCAGTTGCTTAATCGCGCCGATCGCCATGTCGTCATTACTGGCGACCAGCGCGCTGAAACTGACGCCGCGTTGGCAGAGTGCTTCGACAGCGGCGGCTCCGGTTTGTGGCGTCCAGCGCCCTTCAACGATCAGTTCTTGCCGCACGGGAAGCCCCAGTCCTGCCAGCGCGTCTTTATAACCAGAGAGACGCTCAACCCCGGTAGGAGAATCCAGCGAACCGGTGATAAACGCAATGTCGCGATGCCCGCTGGCAATTAACTTTTCAACCGCCATCCGCGCCGAGGCTTTGTGATCGGACCATACGCAGTGGCTGGCGTGGCGGCGCAGGCGACGGTTCAGCACCACAATCGGCTGCTCATGATTGTCGATTATCTCATCCATCTCATCGACGCTAAGAAAGCGCGGATAGATGATGATCGCATCACAGCGCATATCGAGCAGATACTGAATCGCTTCGCGCTCCTCTTGCGCGCTGTGTTTGCCATCGGCAAGGATCAGTTGCCGCCCCTGATCTTCCGTCAGCCGCGCCACGTGAAACAGCAGCTCGCTGAAATAAACGCCGTGATAAAGGGTGTTGGTTACCACCAGTCCGATAGTCTGGCTTTTTTTGGTCGCCAGATTACGCGCCAGCAGATTCGGCCGATAACCGCTTTCGGCAATTGCCTGAAACACCCGGTCTTTGGTTTCCTGGCTGACATAGCCGTTGCCCGACAGCACTCGCGACACGGTCGCCTTTGATACTCCCGCGCGCTTCGCAACCTCCAGCATCGTTGCCATGGGGTTCTTCCTGTAACTTAAGTTGCCTGCAGTGTACTGCACGTCTCGCCGTTTTTCAGCAGCCGACATCACCGGGATGCTTTCCAGCCGCTGCCTACAAAGCGATCAAAATCACAAATTTGCAAAGTGATTTTTTTAATTCTTGTATGACTCAATGAAACTCATCATGATTTTGTGGAACCGGTTTCCTATGCATATACCGCGCATAGCCGCCGTCAGGCGCTGGCGTGTAATCAGTACCCTATTGATAAAACAGGATAAAATCCGATGTCTAAAAATTATGCAGCCCTGGCGAACCAGATCCTGACGGCGCTCGGCGGCGCAGATAATGTCGTTGCCGTGACCCACTGCATGACCCGCCTGCGCTTCGTGGTGAAAGATAACCAACGCGTGGACGCCCCGGCGCTGAAAGCGCTGCAAGGGGTACTTGGCGTCGTGCGTAGCGATAACCAGTGCCAGGTGATCATCGGCAATACCGTCTCGCAGGCATATCGCGAGGTGCTGAATCAGTTGCCCGGCGAGTTGCGCCCGGCTGAACCGCAGGGGAAACCGCCGCTGACCTTAAAACGCATCGGCACCGGGATCCTTGATGCGCTGATCGGCACCATGTCGCCGCTGATCCCGGCGATTATCGGCGGATCGATGGTCAAACTGCTGGCGATGATCCTGGAGATGAGCGGCGCGTTGCCAAAAGGCTCTCCGACGCTGACCATTCTGACGCTAATCGGCGACGGCGCGTTCTTCTTCCTGCCGCTGATGGTTGCCGCTTCCGCGGCGGTAAAATTCAAAACCAATATGTCGCTGGCTATCGCTATCGCCGGGGTGCTGGTGCATCCGGGATTCATCGAATTAATGGCCAAAGCCGCGCAGGGAGAACACGTTGAGTTCGCCTTCATTCCGGTTACCGCGGTGAAATACACCTACACGGTGATCCCGGCGCTGGTGATGACCTGGTGTCTCTCTTATATCGAACGCTGGGTCGATCGCATCACCCCGGCGGTGACGAAAAACTTCCTTAAACCGATGCTGATCGTGCTGATTGCCGCGCCGCTGGCGATCCTGCTGATTGGCCCGCTCGGTATCTGGATCGGCAGCGCGATCTCCGCGCTGGTGTACACGATCCATAGCTATCTCGGCTGGCTGTCGGTGGCGATCATGGGCGGACTCTGGCCGCTGCTGGTGATGACCGGGATGCACCGCGTCTTTACGCCAACCATCATTCAAACCATCGCTGAAACCGGCAAAGAGGGCATGGTGATGCCATCGGAAATCGGCGCCAACCTGTCGCTGGGCGGATCGTCGCTGGCGGTGGCGTGGAAAACCAAAAACCCGGAGCTACGCCAGACCGCATTAGCGGCGGCGGCATCGGCGATTCTGGCCGGGATTTCCGAACCGGCGCTGTACGGCGTGGCGGTACGTCTGAAACGCCCGCTGGTCGCCAGCTTAATCAGCGGCTTTATTTGCGGCGCGGTGGCGGGAATCGCCGGGCTGGCCAGCCATTCGATGGCGGCACCGGGGCTGTTCACCAGCGTCCAGTTCTTCGATCCGGCCAATCCGATGACTATCGTTTGGGTCTTTGGCGTGATGGCGCTGTCGGTGGTGCTCTCCTTTGTGCTGACGCTGCTGCTCGGTTTTGAAGATATCCCGGTAGAAAATGCCGCCGCCGACGCCAGACAGCGCCAGGGCGCGGCCACTCACGCCTGAACACTTTTTTGAACGCGAGGTAACGCATGTCGAGTTTTCCACACGGATTTTTATGGGGCGGCGCTCTGGCCGCCAACCAGTCTGAAGGCGCTTATCTTGAAGGCGGCAAAGGGCTGACGACCGTTGATACTATTCCGCACGGCGCCCATCGCCTGTCGGTGAAGCTGGGCCAGGAGAAGCGCTTTACGCTTCGCGAAAATGAATTCTACCCAAGCCACGTGGCGATCGATTTTTACCATCGCTATAAAGAGGATATCGCCCTGATGGCGGAGATGGGGTTTAGCGTCTTCCGCACCTCTATCGCCTGGAGCCGCCTGTTTCCGCGCGGTGATGAACAACAGCCAAACCCGGAAGGTATCGCTTTCTACCGTGCGATGTTCGAGGAGTGCAGAAAGTACGGGATCGAACCGCTGGTCACCCTGTGCCACTTTGATGTACCGATGCATCTGGTGACGGAATATGGCTCCTGGCGTAACCGGAAGATGGTCGATTTTTTCAGCCACTATGCGCGCACCTGTTTTGAAGCGTTTGACGGACTGGTGAAATACTGGCTCACCTTCAATGAAATCAACATTATGCTGCATAGTCCCTACTCCGGCGCCGGTCTGGTGTTTGAGGAGGGAGAAAATCAGGAGCAGGTGAAATATCAGGCCGCGCATCACGAGCTGGTGGCCAGCGCGCTGGCGACAAAAATAGCCCATCAGGTTAACCCGCAAAACCAGGTCGGCTGCATGCTGGCGGGCGGTAATTTCTACCCCTATTCCTGTAAGCCGGAAGATGTCTGGATGGCGTTGGAAAAAGATCGTGAAAACCTGTTCTTTATCGATGTGCAGGCACGCGGCGCTTATCCGGTGTGGGCCGCGCGGGTATTCCGCGAGAAAGGCGTCACTATTGCCAAACAGCCGGGCGACGACGAAATCCTCAAAAACACCGTTGATTTTGTCTCCTTTAGCTATTACGCCTCGCGCTGCGCGTCAGCGGAGATGAACGCCAGCAATACCAACGCCGCCAATATCGTCAAGTCGCTGAAGAATCCGTACATTGCGGCCAGCGAATGGGGCTGGGGCATTGATCCGCTCGGCCTGCGCATCACCATGAACATGATGTATGACCGCTATCAGAAACCGCTATTCCTCGTGGAAAACGGGCTCGGCGCGCGCGATGAAATTGACGCCAACGGCGAAATCAACGACGACTACCGCATTAGCTATCTGCGCGAGCATATCAAGGCGATGCGCGACGCCATCGATGACGGCATTCCGGTCATCGGCTATACCAGCTGGGGCTGTATCGATTTGGTCTCCGCCTCCACCGGCGAGATGAGCAAGCGCTACGGTTTCGTGTATGTCGATCGCGACGATGCCGGTAACGGCACGCTTGCGCGCAAGCGTAAGAAATCGTTCTGGTGGTATAAGAAGGTCATCGCCAGCAACGGGACGGATCTGGAATAGCCGGTATTGCCGGGTGGCGGCTTACGCCTTACCCGGCCTACGGTCCGTACGGCCTGCCGTTATTTTATTCACCACGCTGGCTGAAACTGCCGGTGTTGGTGGCCTCAAAATCGCTGAGACGTTCCCGGCAGGCCGGGGCAGCCCGCATGGATGCGGGCTGAGGGCCGTGTTTTGCACGGACGCTGCCTCGGCCCGACCCGAAGCCTGCCGGGATAAGTCGAAGGCACCACGAAGTGGCGATTTTGGCGGCCAGAGCCCGGGAGTACAGAGGGCGGCGGCGACTGGCCGCCCTCTGTGCGCTCCCTGCGCCATGAGAGCCATAACGCAGAAAAAATATCGGGAGCGCAATGTGCTCTGAATTAACACAAAACACGTGTTTTTCCCGGACCCAAACGGTTGCAAAACGATAACAATATCAACGGTCCGTACCATTTATAGCCCGGCGAAGCATTAGCGCAAGCCGGGGAACGCCTGCTCCTCGGCCGCTTCCAGCGCGGCAAAACCGCCCTGCTCCTGCCAGCCATCAAGCCGCGCGTATACCGTCGCGACGGCGTCTTTCACAGGCTGAGTCATCGGGTAATAGAAACCGACTATATCGGGCTGAATGCCCACAAAAATCACCTCGCCAACATCCTCTTTTAACTGATCGATAAGATAGTTAAGCGGCATATTGTGGGTGGTCATCATAAACATGTCGGCGATATCGTCCGGGTCGACAATGCGGATTTCGCCGGGGTTGAGCCCCATATCGGTCGCATCGACGATCAGCAACCGGGTCGGGCGCAGCTCGCGGATGGCGACGATATCGTTTTCCGGCGCGCTGCCGCCGTCAATCACCACCCAGCCGCCGACCGGATTGGCCGCGCACATTTCCGCCAGCAGCGGGCCTGCGCCGTCATCGCCCATCATGCTGTTGCCGACACACAGTAAAACGTCAGTCACGTAGTCTCCTCACCATCAGATAGATGGCGCTTTCCTGGTGAATATCGTGCAGCATGCTGAGCAGGGTTTTACTCCACGCCTGCTGCTGCGGGGTTTGCGCGGACTGCGCTTTATCAAAGGCGTTAGCCAGCATCGCCACGTGATTACTGTCGATAACGATCTCGCCATACTTCGGCACGCCTTCCATTTTGCGCCGCGCGGCGCTGCCCGCTTCCAGCGTACCGATCCACGCCAGATAGTCCTCCCACGGGCAGCTTAACGCCGCCTCCAGGCAGTCAATGACGCCGAGGTGGTGGCCAATCGCCAGGCTGTAATAGACCACCTGCTGCGCCTGATCCGGCGTCGCGTCGTTCTCATCAATAAATTTACGGCTCAGCTGACTGAACACCACCGTCTCGCTCATCGGATACGCGCCCCCTCGACCACCTGATTCAGGTGCGTGACGATCTCGGTCAGACGCGGATCTTTCTCCGCTTCCAGCCAGCGCAGTACCTGGTTATCGCCCTGCCCCAGTAGACGCATATAGTCGTCGGCGATCTGGCGGCCATAGCGATAGCCGGCCAGACGGCGCGCTTCGCGATCGATACGCACCCGCAGCGGCTGCACCATGTTGGGATGCAGCAATTCGGTTGGCTGGTCGTCAAGCTCGCCCGGCTGGCGGGCATGGATTTTTTGCTCCAGCAGACCAAGCGCCATCGCAAAACCGTACAGCGTGGCGGCAGGCGTCGGCGGACAGCCCGGAATATAGACATCGACCGGCACGATTTTGTCGGTGCCGCCCCATACGCAATACAGATCGTGGAAGATACCGCCGCTGTTGCCGCAGGCGCCGTAAGAGATGCAGATTTTCGGATCCGGCGCCGATTGCCAGGCACGCAGCGCCGGCGAACGCATCGCGCGGGTCACCGCGCCGGTAAACAGCAGAATATCGGCATGGCGCGGCGACGGCACCACTTTAATCCCGAAGCGTTCGGCATCGAAAAGCGGCGAAAGGGTGGCGAAAATCTCGATTTCGCAGCCGTTACAGCCGCCGCAGTCGACGCGGTAAACGTAGGCGGAACGTTTGATTTTTTTCAGCAGCGAGGCCTTCATGCTGGCGATGGATTCATCCACCGTCATCGGCAGCGGAATGCCGTTTTCATCGCGCGGGCCTAATAAATTGCTCATCAGCTGGCCTCCCTCATGTGGCGAGTCAGTTCAATACGATCGGATGGCACCAGGCATTTCTGACGCTTGCATTCCGGGCAGGTCTCAAAACTTTCGCGGTGCAGTTCGGCGCGGGTATCGCCGTTGTGCTTAAGCAGCGCGATAGCGTAGTCGATCTCTTTTTGTACCGCGAAAGGCCGTTCGCAGACCCGACAGTGACAGATGGCAAAGCGCGACTGCTGGAGGAAATCCTCTTTTTTCCACACCGCCAGTTCATACTCCTGCGACAGCTTAATCGCCGCCGTCGGGCAAACTTCTTCACAGCGGCCGCAGAAAATGCAGCGCCCGAGGTTGAACTGCCACGCCAGCTGGTTAGTCGCCAGGTCGGTCTCTACCGTCAGGGCATTAGACGGACAGGCATTCACGCAGGCCGCGCAGCCGATGCACTGCTGCGGATTGTGCTCCGGTTTGCCGCGGAAGTTTTTATCCACCGGCATCGGCTCCAGCGGATAGGAGTGGGTTGCGGTGCCGGTCTTGATGACTTTTTTGATAAAGGTAAACATGGCGATTCCTTATTTCAGCGGCGAGTTTTTACGCTCGATGCTGTAGCGCTCCAGCTCTTTGTACGGCACCACTTTGCTTTTCTTCTTACGTACATCGACCACCGTCATGCGGTCGGTACAGGAGTAGCAAGGGTCGAGGCTGCCAATAATCAGTGGCGCGTCGGAGACGGTGTTGCCGCGCAGCATATAGCGCAGGGTCGGCCAGTTGGCGTAGGTCGCCGCACGGCAGCGCCAGCGGTACAGCTTTTGGTTGTCGCCGGTCATGCTCCAGTGGATATCGTCGCCGCGCGGCGCTTCCGAGAAGCCCAGCGCGAAGCGGTGCGGAATATAGGTGAAGCCATCCACCATCAGCGGGCCGCCGGGCAGATTGTCGAGACCGAAATCAATCATATTCAGCGCGGTATAAACTTCGTTGATACGCACCTTGAGGCGGGAAATCACGTCGCAGCCCTGCTCGCTGTGAACTTCCATCGGCAGCAGACCGTAACCAACGAACGGGTGATCGGCGCGAGTATCGCGGGCGTGGCCGCTGGCGCGGACCATCGGGCCGACGTTACTGAAGTCGCGGGCGATTTCTGGATCCAGACGGCCAATACCGACGGTGCGCTGTTCCATGTTCGGCGTGCTGAGCAACATATCCACCAGCTCCTGCACATCGCGGCGCATCTGCTGCGCCAGCTGGCGGGTCTGGATCATGTCCTCTTTCAGCAGATCGCGGCGAATCCCGCCGATCAGGTTCATACCGTAGGTTTTACGCGCGCCGGTGAGGATCTCCGCCATCTTCATTGAGGTTTCGCGCACGCGGAAGAACTGCATAAAACCGGAGTCAAAACCGGTGAAGTGGCAGGCCAGGCCAAGGTTCAGCAGGTGCGAGTGCAGGCGTTCTACTTCCAGCAGAATGGCGCGGATCATCTGCGCGCGCTCCGGCACCACGATGCCCATCGCGTTTTCCACCGAGGTGGTATAGGCGGTACTGTGGGCGAAGCCGCAGATGCCGCATACCCGGTCCGACAGGAACGTTACTTCGTTGTAGCCCATGCGGGTTTCCGCCAGCTTTTCCATGCCGCGATGGACATAGAACAGGCGGTAATCGGCGTCGATAATGTTCTCGCCGTCGACAAACAGACGGAAGTGTCCAGGCTCATCGGAGGTGACGTGCAGCGGGCCAATCGGCACCACGTTGTTTTTCTTACTACCGAGCTCGTTAATGAACTCGTAGGTCTCCGCGTCGGTGGTCGGCGCCGGGCGCTGGCGGTAGTCCATGCTGTCTTTACGCAGCGGATAGAGTTCATCCGGCCAGTCGTCCGGCAGCACCAGGCGGCGCTCGTCCGGCAAGCCCACCGGCACCAGACCGTACATATCGCGTACTTCGCGCTCGCCCCATACCGCCGCCGGCACGCGCGGGGTCACCGACGGATATTCCGGTTTGTTAGCGTCGACTTCCACGCGCACGGTGATCCAGCACTTAGTGCCCTGCTCCATCGACAGCACATAGTAAACCGCGTAGTGGCCGTTCAACTTACGTTCGTCGTTGCCGAACAGTACCGACAGCCAGCCCCCCTGCTTGTAGTACAGGAACTCGACCACTTCCGGCAGGTAGTTAACCTTCACGGTGACGGTAAGCTGATCTTTGGTCTGCCAGGCTTCATCCAGCACCACGCCAGGAAAGGCCTGGTGCAGCGCCGCAAGATAGTGTTGACCGATTTTTTCTTCAGACATGCTCAAATTCTCTTAATCACGCCACCAGCAAGGAGACGAAAGCTAAAAAGGCGAAACCAAACCCGGCCCAGGTAACGCGGGAGGTGGCACAAAAGCGCAGACGCGCCATGCTGTTTTCGAATAGCGCGATAATCAGCACCCCGAGCACCAGCTTGACGACGGCGACCACCAGCGCCAGCAGCAGGCCTGGCGCGCTAAAACTGGTCATCTGTCCCCACGGGATAAATACGCCGACGAACATCTGCAGCACCACCAGCTGTTTCAGGCTTATGCCCCACTTCAGCACCGCGAAACCGCTGCCGCTGTACTCGGAAAGCGGCCCTTCCTGCAGTTCCTGTTCGGCCTCGGCTAAATCGAACGGCAGCTTGCCCATTTCGATAAAGGTGGCGAAAGCGCAGGCGCACAGCGCCAGGATCAGCGGGATGCTGCGCGCGGCGGGCCAGTGGTAAACGGTATCGGTAATCACGCTAATATGGGTAGAGCCGGCAACCTGCGCCGCGACCCACAGCCCAAGCAGCAGGATCGGTTCGACCAGCACGCCGAGCATCGCTTCACGACTGCTGCCGATGGCGGTGAACGGACTGCCGGTATCCAGGCCGGAAATGGCGAAGAAGAAGCGGGCGATGGCGAACAGATAGATAAGCGTAATCAGGTCGCCCAGCCCCGGCAGCGGTGAATCTACGGTCACCACCGGCAGCGCGGCGGCGATGGTCAGCATCACGCCAACCATCACAAACGGCGTCAGGCGGAATACCCAGCCGGAAGCGTCCGGGCCCACGCTCTGGCGGCCCAGCAGTTTCAGGATATCCCGATACTCCTGCAGTACGCCCGGCCCGCGGCGGTTATGCAGGCGCGCGCGGGCAACGCGGGTCAGGCCGGACAGCAGCGGCGCGACGGCAAACAGTACCAGCGCCTGTATTAATGCAACGAATAGGTTCACTCTCAGGCTCCTCGCGAAATCACAATCACCACCAGTACCGCCAGTTCGATCAGCGCCACGCCGCGCAGCAAGGCGGGCGCGGCGGCGTTCTGCCAGCCGGGCACCAGCCGTACCGGATTCAACCAGTGACGCAGCTTCAGCAGCGGCGCAAAGGCTTCTTTCACCGGCATGGCGAAGCCGTGGGCGGTGACCACCATCGCTTGTTCATGGTCGTAGCCGCAGACCCACGCCGCGCCGCGCGAGCGCGCCGGCAGGCGGTCGCCTTTGAAGAAGATCATCAGCAGGAACGGCAGCAGCGGACAGGCAATCAGCAGAATGGCGATCAGCGGCTGCGACACGACGCTTGTGGCCTGCGCAGGAACCGGAATAACGTGGCCGACCAGCGGCAACAACCATGGCGCCGCCACGCCGCCGATGACGCAGCACGCGGCGGCCAGCACCACGCTTAAGGTCATCAGCCAGGGCGCGCAGGTGGCGTTTTCCGCCTCTTTACTGCGCGGCGCGCCGAGGAAGGTGACGCCGTAGACTTTGGCCATACACATCACCGCCAGCGCCCCGGTAATCGCCAGGCCAACCGCCAGCAGCGGCCCCAGCAGACGGCCGATAAACACCTCGCCGGTGCTCAGCTTGAAGAAGGATTGATAGATAACCCATTCGCCGGCAAAGCCGTTCAGCGGCGGCAGCGCGGCCATCGCCATCAGCCCCACCAGCATGGCGAGTGAAATCAGCGGCATTTTTTTACCGATGCCGCCCAGCTTCTCGATATCGCGATGCCCGGTACGGAACCACACCGCCCCCGCGCCAAGGAACAGCGTGGTTTTGAACAGGCTGTGGTTGATCAGGTGGTACATGCCGCCGATAAAGCCCAGCACCATCAGCGCATTATTGCCGGTAGCAATACCGGTGACGAACGCGCCGAGGCCAAGCAGAATAATGCCGATGTTTTCCAGGGTGTGGTAAGCCAGCAGGCGCTGGATATTATGTTCCATCAGCGCGTACAGCCCGCCGATAAAGGCGGTAATCATTCCCAACACCAGCAGCAGCACGCCCCACCACAGCGGTGGCACGCTACCGGCCAGCGACACGGTCAGGATGCCGTACAGACCGACCTTCATCACCACTGTAGAAAACAGCGCGGCGGCCGGGGCGCTGGCGCCCGCATGCGCCTGCGGCGCCCAGCCGTGCAGCGGGATCACCCCGGCGAGCAGGGCAAAACCGAGCAGACCCGGCAGCCACAGCGCCATGTTCTGCGGCGCGCCAGCGGCCAACTGGCTAATCGCCGCCAGATCGAGAGTGCCGTAGAACGACCACACCAGCCAGCAGGTCCACGCCAGCAGCAGGGTACCGAGACGCCCCAGCGCAAACCACAGTTTGCCGGACTGCGCGCAGCCGGTAAGGAACGCGGCGCACAGCGCCATGATTTCCGCCATCACCACCAGGCTGCCGAAGTTAGTCACCACCACCGCGCAGGTGGCGGCAGCCAGCAGCAGGTTAACCAGCAGGCCGTTGGATTTGACCTGCGGATGACGATGCCAGGAAATGTTAAACAGCGAAATCGGCAGCGCCGACAGGCCGATAGCCAACAGCCACAGAGCGTTAATCCCGCCCACCCGCATCGCCAGATGCAGATACTGCAGCATGCCGCCGTTGATCCGCTCCGGCGCGATCAGCGCCGAGAAGCCGGCGACGATTAACATCGCGCTGGCGACCGCGCCGCCGATCCCGGCAATCGCGCCGCTCAGCGGTTTACGCAAACTAAATAAAAACGCCAGCACCGCGCTGGCGGCATACCAGGCAACCGCCTGATTCACTAATGCAACCACGCTCATTTCACGCCCCCTTGTTGCGCCTGAAACAGCGACAAATCGCCGAGGTCGGTATTAAAGGTCAGTTCGCGCTTACGCTTGCTGGACTTAGCAATGTCGCGAATATCCACCAGCACTAAGGCTTTGGTCGGACAGGTCCGCACGCACGCCGGGCCCTGCTCATCAAAGTGGCAGAGGTCGCATTTCACGGCGATAGCGCGAACGCCAGGCACCCAATCGAGCAGCGAGCTGACGCGGGCCGGAGCCGGCGGCGCGGCGGGCGCCATCGGCGTGTTAGCGTTGGCGGGAATATCCAACGGGCGGCTGCCGGAGAATTCAATCGCGCCGAACGGGCAGGCGATGCCGCACAGTTTGCAGCTCACGCACAGGCTTTCATTCAGCTGTACCGCGCCGTCAACGCGAGTAATGGCGTTGACCGGGCACACCGCGGCGCAAGGCGCGTCTTCACAGTGGTGGCACATCTGCGGCGCAGACTCTTTTTCATTACGCATGACCTGCAGGCGCGGCATACTTTGCAGGCCATACTGGCGGTGCGTCTCGGAACAGGCGGCTTCGCAGGTGCGGCAGCCGATACAGACGCTGGAATCAGCAATTACAAAACGGTTCACCGGGTCATCCTCGGGTGAAAGTCACTTTTGACGAAATCAGGCCGCGCAGGTGTCGGTTTCGACACTTGTCGACACTTCATAATTAATGGACCTGCGCCAGATGGCTTAAATCCACCGGCTGGTCGCGCTCCATGGCCTCATACAGGCGGTCATAGACGGTGGCGATGATCGCCAGGTAGTGTTCCAGCACCGCTTCGCGGGAACGGTTACTGATGCGACCGTCAATTACGCCTTCCGCATCCAGCGTCGCCTGGGCGATCAGCCGTTTGTCATCGCCATTTTTGCTTTCTACGTAGTATTCGATGGTGTGGCTGTTAAAGCCTTCCGCCAGCGCGACATATACCTGAAAGTGGCCGAACAGCACGAAGCACAGCTCTTTGTCCGGCGCGCAGCTCATCGCGTGATGCAGACGCGCTTTCGACAGGGTGATGCCCTGAACCAGCGAGTTGCAGTAGGTGTGCCACTGCTCCTGATGCTGGCGGTGACGATCGGCGATGTAGTCCGCCTTTTCACTTAATTCCCAAATTGTCATCCCGGATCCTCCCGTTACATGAGATGCACCGGTTAAGCATTTTCCATGCCAAAATTTATTTATTTGAATTTAAAGGAATTATTATAAAACCACGCACCATCACGACATGTCGATGACAGCCGCACGTCGTCGTCATCGACAGTTCCCCCACCGTTTATGGTCTCCTGGCATCGTTATTGCATATAGCCGCCATAGTATTAACGGAGGCCAATATGCACGAAATCACGCTAAGCCAGCGGGCGCTGGAAATTATTGAGCAACAGGCGCGGCAAAACGGCGCGCGCCGGGTCACCGGCGTGTGGCTGAAGGTTGGCGCGTTTTCCTGCGTGGAGGCCAGCGCCCTCACCTTCTGTTTTGAACTGGTGTGCCGCGGCACGCTGGCGGAAGGCTGCGCGCTGCACATTGCCGAGCAACAGGCCGAATGCTGGTGTGAACGCTGTCAGCAGTATGTGCATCTTGTCTCTCAGCACGTCCGCCGCTGCCCGCACTGCGATAACGACCAGTTGCAGATCGTGGCGGATGATGGCTTACAGATTCAGCGTTTAGAATTGGAGTAAAAGATTATGTGTACGACATGCGGCTGCGGAGAAGGCAACCTTTATATCGAAGGCGATGAACATAACCCGCACTCGGCGTTTCGCAGCGCCCCCTTCGCTCCCGCCCCGCGCCAGACCATGACCATCACCGGCGTGAAAACCGATAACTTCTCCCCGACCCGCAGCGCGCAAGGCGATCTGCATTACGGCCACGGCGAAGCCGGTACCCACGCGCCGGGCCAGAGCCAGCGGCGGATGCTGGAAGTCGAAATCGACGTGCTGGATAAAAACAACCGCCTGGCGGCGCGCAACCGCGCGCGCTTCGCGGCGAATAACCAACTGGTGCTAAATCTGGTCTCCAGTCCCGGCTCCGGTAAAACCACCCTGCTCACCGAAACCCTGACCCGCCTGAAAGGCATCGTCGACTGCGCGGTCATTGAAGGCGATCAGCAGACGGTCAACGATGCCGCGCGCATCCGCGCCACCGGCACGCCGGCGATTCAGGTCAATACCGGCAAGGGCTGCCATCTCGATGCGCAAATGATTGCCGACGCCTCTGCGCGCCTGCCGGCTGGCGATAACGGCATTCTGTTTATCGAAAACGTCGGTAACCTGGTCTGCCCGGCCAGCTTCGATCTTGGCGAACGTCATAAAGTGGCGGTGCTGTCGGTCACCGAAGGAGAAGATAAACCGCTGAAGTATCCGCATATGTTTGCCGCCGCCAGCCTGATGCTGCTCAACAAAGTCGACCTGCTGCCGTACCTCAACTTTGACGTTGAGAAATGCCTCGCCTGCGCGCGGGAAGTGAATCCGCATATCGAGATTATTTTGCTCTCCGCCACCAGCGGCGAAGGCATGGACCAGTGGCTTAACTGGCTGGAGACGCAGCGATGTGCATAGGCATTCCGGGGCAAATTCGCACGATTGACGGGGTGATGGCGAAGGTGGAAGTGTGCGGCATTCAGCGCGAAGTCGATCTGACCCTGGTCGGCGCCGTCGATGAACAGGGCCAGCCGCGCATCGGCCAGTGGGTGCTGGTCCACGTCGGGTTCGCCATGAGCGTGATTAACGAAGCCGAAGCGCGCGATACCCTCGACGCGCTGCAAAACATGTTCGAGGTTGAACCGGACGTCGGCGCGTTGCTATACGGCGAGGAGCGATAATGCGTTTTGTTGATGAATACCGCGCGCCGGAGCAGGTGCTGCAGCTGGTCGAACATCTGCAGCAGCGCGCCCGGCTGCTGGACTACAGTGAAGCCCGCCCGCTGCGGATGATGGAGGTCTGCGGCGGCCATACCCACGCCATCTTCAAATTCGGCCTCGACCAGCTATTACCGAACAATATTGAATTTATTCACGGCCCCGGCTGCCCGGTGTGCGTTCTGCCGATGGGCCGCATTGATGCGTGTATCGAGATAGCCAGCCGTCCGGGAGTGATTTTCTGCACCTTTGGCGATGCAATGCGCGTGCCGGGAAAAAACGGGTCGCTGCTGCAGGCGAAGAGTCGCGGCGCCGATGTGCGAATCGTTTACTCGCCGATGGACGCCCTGCGGCTGGCGCAGCAGAATCCGCAGCGCGAGGTGGTGTTTTTCGGTCTCGGTTTTGAAACCACCATGCCCGCCACCGCGCTGACGCTGCGTCAGGCCCGCGAGCGCAACGTCGGCAACTTCTACTTTTTCTGTCAGCACATCACCCTACTGCCAACGCTGCGCAGCCTGCTGGACCAGCCGGACAACGGTATCGATGCGTTTCTCGCCCCCGGCCACGTCAGTATGGTGATTGGTACTGATGCCTACGGTTTCATCGCCAGCGACTATCATCGGCCATTAGTCGTTGCTGGATTTGAACCACTTGATCTACTGCAAGGCGTGATCATGCTGGTTGAGCAGAAAATAGCGCAGCGCAGTCAGGTAGAGAATCAGTACCGTCGCGTGGTGCCGGATGCCGGTAACGCGCTGGCGCAGGCGGCAATCGCCGAAGTCTTTTGCCTGAGCGGCGATAGCGAATGGCGCGGCCTGGGGACGATCAACGATTCCGGCGTTTGCCTGACGCCAGATTATCAACGCTTTGACGCCGAGGCCCATTTCCGCCCGGCGCCGCAGCGCGTTTGCGATGACCCGCGCGCCCGCTGCGGTGAAGTGCTGACCGGGCGTTGTAAACCACACCAGTGTCCGCTGTTTGGCCGCGTCTGCAATCCGCAGAGCGCCTTTGGCGCGCTGATGGTCTCCTCAGAGGGCGCCTGCGCCGCCTGGTATCAATATCGCAGTCAGGAAAATAAAGCATGAAAAGCATTCAGTTAGCTCACGGTAGCGGCGGTCAGGCGATGCAGCAACTCATTGGCGAGCTGTTTATGCAGGCCTTCGCCAACCCCTGGCTGGCCGAACAGGAAGATCAGGCGCGTTTAGATCTCGCCGGGCTTGCCGCCCAGGGCGATCGGCTGGCCTTCTCAACGGACAGCTATGTTATTGACCCACTGTTTTTCCCCGGCGGCGATATCGGCAAGCTGGCGGTCTGCGGCACCGCCAACGACGTGGCGGTCAGCGGCGCCCTGCCGCGCTATCTCTCCTGCGGGTTTATCCTCGAAGAGGGGCTGGAGATGGCGACGCTGGAAGCGGTGGTGCGCAGCATGGCAACTACCGCTCAGCAGGCCGGGATTGCCATTGTGACCGGCGATACCAAAGTGGTGCCGCGCGGCGCAGCGGATAAATTATTCATCAATACCGCCGGTATTGGCGCCATCCCCGGCGATATTCACTGGGGAGCGCAGCAGATTAGCGCCGGCGATGTGCTGCTGGTCAGCGGAACGCTCGGCGATCACGGCGCCACCATTCTTAACCTGCGCGAACAGCTGGGGCTGGACGGCGCGTTATCCAGCGACTGCGCAGTACTGACGCCGCTTATCCAGACCCTGCGCGAGATTCCGGGCATCAAAGCGCTACGCGACGCCACCCGCGGCGGCGTCAACGCGGTGGCGCACGAGTTCGCCGCCGCCAGCGGCTGCGGTATCGAACTGCATGAAGCGAAGCTGCCGGTCAACGATACGGTGCGCGGCGTCTGCGAACTGCTGGGGCTGGACGCCCTGAATTTCGCCAACGAAGGTAAACTGGTGATTGCCGTCGCCAGAGAAGCCGCGCCGCGCCTACTTGAGCATTTACGGTCTCACCCGCTCGGACAGAATGCCGCGATAATTGGCGACGTTGTCGAGCGCGCCGGCGTGCGCTCTGTCGGGTTATATGGCGTTAAACGGACGCTCGATCTTCCCCACGCCGAACCGCTGCCGAGAATTTGTTAACCATTGAACCCACCCCGGATTGTGGCTTTCGCCTTATCCGGGCGACCTCAACAACGGCAACAATTGTTTTATTAACAGACTATTATTTGATTCATCTCTTTATTCTGCGCCGCGCTGCGGCGCTTTTTGGACTTAAGCAATGTCGTATACACCAATGGGCGATCTCGGGCAGCAGGGTCTGTTTGATATCACCCGTATTTTATTACAGCAGCCCGATCTGGCCGCGCTGAGTGAAACGCTAACCCGTCTGGTGCAGCAATCCGCGCTTGCCGACCGGGCGGCGATTATCTTGTGGAACCACGGCAACCATCGCGCCGCCAGGTACGCCTGCGACGACGCCGGGCAGCCGGCAAGCTACGAAGATGAAACCGTACTGGCGCACGGCCCGGTACGCCGCCTGCTGTCGCGCCCCGACGCGCTACATTGCGACAACGTGACCTTCGCCGAAACCTGGCCGCAGCTGGCCGCCAGCGGCATTTACCCGGAATTCGGCTACTACTGCCTGCTGCCGCTGGCGGCGGAAGGCCGCATCTTCGGCGGTTGTGAGTTCATCCGCGACGACAACCGGCCATGGAGCGAAAAAGAGTACCAGCGCCTGCATACTTTCGCGCAGATTGTCGCCGTCGTGACCGAGCAGATCCAAAGCCGGGTCAGCAACAACGTCGATTACGACCTGCTGTGCCACGAGCGCGATAACTTCCGCATCCTGGTGGCCATCACCAACGCCGTCCTGTCGCGCCTCGATATTGACGAGCTGGTCAGCGAGGTGGCGAAAGAGATCCACCGCTATTTCCGCATCGACGCCATCAGCGTGGTGCTGCGCAGCAACCGCAAAGGCAAGCTTAACATCTACGCTACCCACTATCTCGACGCCAGCCATCCGGTCCACGACCAAAGCGAAGTCGATGAAGCCGGCACGCTAACCGAGCGGGTGTTTAAGAGCAAAGAGATGCTGTTACTCAATCTGCATGAGCACGACTCGCTGGCGCCGTATGAGAAAATGCTCTTCGAGATGTGGGATAACCAGATCCAGACCCTGTGCCTGTTGCCGCTCATGTCCGGCAATACGCTGCTCGGGGTACTTAAGCTGGCGCAGTGCGATGAGCAAGTATTTACCACCACCAACCTTAAACTGCTGCGGCAAATCGCCGAGCGCGTATCGATAGCTATCGATAACGCCCTCGCCTACCGCGAGATCCAGCGGCTGAAAGAACGGCTGGTGGATGAAAACCTGGCGCTCACCGAACAGCTCAACAACGTCGAAAGCGAGTTCGGCGAAATCATCGGTCGCAGCGAAGCGATGCACAGCGTGCTTAAACAGGTGGAGATGGTGGCGCAGAGCGACAGTACGGTGCTGATCCTCGGTGAAACCGGCACCGGTAAGGAACTGATTGCCCGCGCTATTCATAACCTGAGCGGGCGCAACGGCCGACGGATGGTGAAAATGAACTGCGCGGCGATGCCCGCGGGCCTGCTGGAAAGCGATCTGTTCGGCCACGAGCGCGGCGCTTTTACCGGCGCCAGCGCCCAGCGCATCGGCCGTTTCGAACTAGCGGACAAAAGCTCGCTGTTCCTCGATGAGGTCGGCGATATGCCGCTGGAACTGCAGCCGAAGCTGCTGCGCGTTCTCCAGGAGCAGGAATTCGAACGTCTGGGCAGCAATAAACTGATTCAGACCGATGTACGGCTGATCGCCGCCACCAACCGCGATCTCAAACAGATGGTTATCGATCGTGAATTCCGCAGCGATCTTTACTATCGGCTCAATGTGTTCCCGATCCACCTGCCGCCGCTGCGCGAACGCCCGGATGATATTCCACTGCTGGTGAAAGCATTCACTTTCAAAATCGCCCGCCGTCTGGGGCGCAACATCGACAGTATTCCGGCGGAGACCCTGCGCACGCTTTCGCGCATGGAGTGGCCGGGCAACGTGCGCGAGCTGGAAAACGTCGTCGAGCGCGCGGTATTGTTGACCCGCGGCAACGTACTGCAACTGTCGCTGCCGGAAATGCATATTGAACAGGAGACGCTGGCGCCGGGAGTGCTGCCGGAGGAAGGCGAAGATGAATATCAGCTGATCGTCCGGGTACTGAAAGAGAGCAACGGCGTGGTGGCCGGGCCAAAAGGCGCCGCCCAGCGCCTGGGGCTCAAGCGCACGACGCTGCTGTCGCGCATGAAGCGTTTAGGCATTAATAAGGATCGGTTAGTCTAGCCCGGCGATATGTCTCTAATGGCTTAAGGATTCTCCCGGAGGCGGCGCATTGCGCCTTCTCCGGGCTACCAAATCACGCGGGACCGTAGGTCGGATAAGCGTAGCGCCATCCGACAAAATAACGCGGCCCCCATCAATTGCCGGACCGAATCCGGATTCCCCCTCCCTCCCCAATCCCTTCTCAGCCTAATCATTACCCCAACATCTAAATAAGAATTATTTTCATTTATAAATAGCTTGTGCTATATAACATAGCAAAGGCTATAAACGATGATTAATTAATCGCAATACCGTGAGGGATCCTATGACGCATCTGCCGCCGTTCAAGTGCCTGTTGTTCTCCGCCGCATTAGCGCTGCTTGCCATCGCCCCCGCTCAGGCGCAAGAAAAATTTAAAGTCATTACCACCTTCACCGTGATCGCCGATATGGCGCAGAACGTCGCCGGCGACGCCGCCGATGTCAGCTCAATCACCAAGCCGGGCGCGGAAATTCACGAATATCAACCGACGCCGGGCGATATCAAACGCGCGCAGGGGGCGAAGCTTATTCTCGCCAACGGTCTCAACCTCGAACTGTGGTTCGCCCGTTTTTATCAGCACCTGAACGGCGTACCGGAAGTCGTGGTCAGCAACGGTATTCAGCCGATGGGTATCAGCGATGGCCCCTACAACGGCAAACCCAACCCACACGCGTGGATGTCGGCGGATAATGCGCTGATCTACGTCGATAACATTCGCGATGCGCTGGTGAAATACGATCCCGTCAATGCCGACACCTATCGCCGTAACGCCGAGGCCTACAAAGAGAAGATCCGCCAGACCATGGCGCCGCTGAAGGCCGAACTGGCGAAACTGCCGGCGGACAAACGCTGGCTGGTCACCAGCGAAGGCGCATTCTCCTATCTGGCGCGCGATAACGGCCTGCAGGAGCGTTATCTGTGGCCGATTAACGCCGACCAGCAGGGCACGCCGCAGCAGGTGCGTAAAACCATCGACACCATGAAGAAGGAGCATATCCCGACCATCTTCAGTGAAAGCACCATCTCCGACAAACCGGCGCGACAGGTCGCCCGTGAAGCCGGCGCCCACTATGGCGGCGTACTGTATGTTGACTCACTGAGCGCCGCCGACGGCCCGGTGCCGACCTATCTTGACCTGCTGCGCGTCACCACCGAAACCATCGTCAAAGGGATCAACGATGGCCTGAGGAAACAGTCATGATTGCGCCACAAGCGGGACTTATCGTCGACCAGGTCACGGTGACCTATCGCAACGGCCACACCGCCCTGCGCGATGCCTCGTTCAGCGTACCGCGCGGATCGATTGCCGCGCTGGTGGGGGTCAACGGCTCCGGTAAATCGACGTTGTTCAAAGCGCTGATGGGCTTCGTGCGCGTCGGCCACGGCGATATCGCCATTCTCGGCCAGCCGGTCAACCGCGCGCTTCGGCAAAATCTTGTTGCCTACGTACCGCAATCGGAAGAGGTGGACTGGTCTTTTCCGGTGCTGGTGGAAGATGTAGTAATGATGGGCCGCTATGGCCATATGGGCTGGCTGCGGCGGGCGAAGCCCCGCGACCGGCAGATTGTTGATGCCGCGCTGGCCCGCGTAGGGATGAGCGAATACCGCAAAAGACAAATTGGCGAGCTCTCCGGCGGGCAGAAAAAGCGCGTGTTCCTCGCCCGCGCCATTGCTCAGGAAGGCAAAGTGATCCTGCTCGATGAGCCGTTTACCGGCGTCGATGTGCAGACCGAGGCGCGGATCATTGCCCTGCTGCGAGAACTGCGCGACGAAGGCTGTACCATGCTGGTTTCTACCCATAACCTCGGTTCAGTCAGCGAATTTTGCGATTATACGGTGATGGTGAAAGGCACCGTGCTGGCCAGCGGCCCGACGGAGACCACCTTCACCGCCGACAACCTGGAGCTGGCCTTCAGCGGCGTATTGCGCCACGTCACGCTCACCGGCGCGGAAGAGCGCATTATTACCGACGATGAGCGGCCGTTTATCAGCCATCGCGCGGCGGGGGGCCAACGATGAGCTGGCTGCTGGAGCCGTTTGGCTATCAATACATGCTCAACGCGATGTGGGTCTCGGCATTAGTCGGCGGCGTCTGCGCCTTTCTCTCCTGCTACCTGATGCTCAAAGGCTGGTCGCTGATTGGCGACGCCCTCTCCCACTCGATCGTTCCCGGCGTCGCCGGCGCTTATATGCTCGGCCTGCCCTTTGCGCTCGGCGCGTTTCTCTCCGGCGGCCTGGCGGCAGGCAGCATGCTGTTTCTTAACCAGCGTTCGCGGCTTAAAGAGGACGCCATCATCGGGCTGATTTTCTCCTCGTTTTTCGGCATCGGTCTGTTTATGGTGTCGCTGAATCCGACCTCGGTGAACATTCAAACTATTATTCTCGGCAATATTCTCGCCATCGCTCCGGAGGATATTATCCAGCTGGCGGCGATTGGCTTTATTTCAATGGCGATCCTGTTGCTGAAGTGGAAAGACCTGATGGTCACCTTCTTCGATGAGAACCACGCCCGCTCGATTGGCCTTAACACCAGCGGCCTGAAGCTGCTGTTCTTCACTCTGTTGGCTGCCTGCACCGTGGCGGCGCTGCAAACCGTCGGCGCGTTTCTGGTCATCTGTCTGGTCGTGACGCCCGGCGCCACCGCCTGGCTGTTAACCGACCGCTTCCCGCGTCTGCTGGCCATTGCCGTCGCTATCGGCAGCCTGACCAGCTTCTTCGGCGCATGGCTGAGCTACTACCTTGATGGCGCCACCGGCGGCATCATCGTGGTGGCGCAGACGCTGCTGTTCTTAGCTACCTTTGTCTTCGCGCCGAAGCACGGCCTGCTGGCCAACCGCCGCCGCGCCAGGGAGGCCTCATGCTAACGATGCTCCTTGAACCATTACAGTTTCCGTTTATGGTCAACGCGATGCTGGTGGCGACGATCGTCGCCGTCCCCTGCGCGCTGCTGTCGGTATTTCTGGTATTAAAAGGCTGGGCGCTGATGGGCGATGCCATGAGCCACGCGGTGTTTCCCGGCGTGGTGGTGGCCTACATTATCGGCATCCCCTTCGCCATCGGCGCGTTTATTGCCGGCTTATTCTGCGCCGTCGCCACCGGTTTTCTCGACGATAACAGCCGCATCAAGCGCGATACCATCATGGGGATCGTCTTCTCGGGGATGTTCGGCGCCGGGCTGGTGCTGTACGTGGCGATTCAATCCGAGGTCCATCTCGACCATATTCTGTTTGGCGATATGCTGGGAATATCCGCCAGCGATATCGGGCAAACGGCGGTGATTGCGCTGGCGATTGCGCTGATTATCGGGCTAAAGTGGCGCGATTTTTTACTGCACGCCTTTGATCCCAATCAGGCCAAAGCCAGCGGCCTGCGCTGCGGGCTGCTGCATTATGGTCTGCTGTGCATGATCGCGCTGACTATCGTCGCGACGTTAAAGTCGGTGGGGATTATTCTGTCGATTTCGCTGCTGATAGCGCCCGGCGCTATCGCCCTGCTGCTGACGCGGCGCTTTGTCAGCGCATTATTGCTGGCAACGGTAATCGCCGTGGGCTGTTCGCTGGCGGGCGTCTGGCTGTCGTTTTATCTCGATAGCGCGCCGGCGCCAACCATCGTGGTGCTATTTACCGCGCTGTTCGTGCTGGCCTTTGTCGCCAGTACTATCCGTGACGGTCAGAAACAAAGGGCGTCAGCAACGATCTCCGATGGCGGTTAACGCCAGCGCGAGCAGGGAGAATTGTCGGATGGCGCTACGCTTATCCGACCTACAGTCCGTGCGGCCTGCCTTTAATTTATTCACCATGCTGGCTGAAACTGCCGGTGTTGGTGGCCTCAAAATCGCAGAGACGTTCCCGGAAGGCCGGGGCAGCCCGCATGGATGCGGGCTGAGGGCCGTGACTTGCAGGGACGCAGCCTCGGCCCGACCCGAAGCCTGTAGGGATAAGTCGAAGGAACCACGAAGTGGCGATTTTGGCGGCCAAAGCCCGGGAGTACAGAGGGCGGCGGCGACTGGCCGCCCTTTGTGCGCTCCCTGCGCCACGGAAAACATATTGCATAAAAATCAAACGGGAGCGCAATATCCTCTGAAGCGACACGCGATAAACGTTTTTCTCAAGCGAAAAAGTTGCAAACCGATAGCAGTATCTACGAGCCTTTAACCGCAATCCCCGGTGCCGACGAAGCGCAGCGCAAACCGTGGAAAGGCCGCTATTTTTTCGGCCGGTATTTTTCTGGCAGCTCCGGCACCGGCCGCCTGTCGTCAATCAGGTGACGAATGGTCAGAATCGGATGCCGCCAGAGCATCCGCGGCCCGGCCCAGCGCATGATCCGCTTCATCTCTTCTCGCTTCGCCGGCTGATAGCAGTGTACCGGACACTGTTTACAGGCCGGCTTCTCTTCACCAAATACGCACTTATCCAGCCGCTTGTCGGCGTAAGCGTTAAGCGCCAGGTAATGTTCGCCGTCGTTGCGCGCATCCGGGCAGCGGCGCTGATAAAGCCTGATCATATTGCCGATAGTCTTCTTTTCGCGATCGATGCGTTTGCCCATGTCACAGCCTCAAGCCAATAAGATGCATTGATTATACACCTTTGTGTCTGTCAGGGCATCTCACTGCTTCAGATGCTGGATTAACTGCAGCGCGGCTCCGGATAACACGCCAAAATGGCTCCAGGCATAGAAATCTCGGACAAACACGCTGCCTTCCGCTTCCAGCGGGCGCAACAATCCAAGCTTCTCTTCCAGTCGATAGACGGGAGCAGGCATTGACGTTAAAAGATCGCTCTCAGCGATAAAGGATTTTATCGCTGCGGATGAAGCGCACTCGATAATCGGAACCGGACAGGGCAGCTGATGCGAGCGAAAAATATCTTCGAGGATAAGCATCGGCGTGCTTAATGGCGGCGGCATGATCCACGGATAGTCGAGCATCGCTGCAAGCGACAGACGTTTTTCTTTTTGCAGCGGATGGCCTGGCCTTGAAATGATACAAATACGGTCCTGCCAGTTAATTTTTCCACGAACCACGATTTTATCGTCGTGCGGTAAAGGCCCGCAGAGGGCGATATCTATTTCATGCATCAGCAGCAACTTAAACAACTCTGAGTCAATGCGGTCGAATATTTTGATGTGTATCTGGGGATGGCGTTTATGAAAGGCGGCTAATTTATCAATAAAATGGCTGGTTAACAGACTGGATACGCAGCCGATTCTCAAAATCCCCTTGCCCGCCCCGCGGATCAGCGCCATTTCCTCTCTGGCTTTATTCTCCGTGTTCAACATTGTCATGGCATAGGGTAAAAACGCGCTGCCATACTCGCTTAACGCCATTCCATGCTTATGTCGTTCAAATAAGGTGGCATTCAGATCCTCCTCCAGGGTCAGCAATAGTCGGCTGAGCCCGGATTGCGTAATCCCCATTTTCTCCGCAGCCAGGGTTAAATTTCCTTCGCTGGCGACGGTAAGAAAGGCTTGTATCTGTTTAATTTTCATAGCCATGACAATTACTCATTGAACGAATTATTTTTACATTTCCCTGGCGCTTCTTTTTGCGTCAAGAATGCAGTAAGCAACGAAAAAAAAGAAAAGTGCAACAGCGGCGCATTTCCGTGGGAAACACTCTCAATATTTATAGATCAACACCCTGACCCTAACGATAATTTATAATGAGAATAAATCACTATGACACAGAACAACATTCTATTAATCCTCGGCGCTATTTTACCCGTTATCATTACCGTTCTCATTGGCTATATCAGCGGTAAACGCAAAGACTTCAACTGGCAGCAAGCTGGTGATATTAATAAAATTGTAATGCTGTATGCTTTACCGCTGAGTATTTTCAGTAATATGGTCATGACGCCGCGGCATATCGTGATGAGCATGGGGCCGGTCGCTATCGCCATTATCCTGGCGCTAATTCTGAGTTTCCTTATTCCCTTAGCTATCGCCCGTTATATCTGTAAACGCTCCCTGGCGCTCAGTACCCTACAGGCTCTGGCCATCGGCTCGCCGGCCGTTCCCTTCATTGGCACCTCGGTACTGGCTTTTTTATTCGGTACCGTCAGCGCCTCACTCATTACTGTTTCCAGTATTACGCAAAATGTCTTCCAGCTCCCGCTGGTGATGATTCTGATGTCCGTTGCAACGGGGGATAAAAGCCAGAATATCTCTTTTGCCACGCGGGTCATCAACGCCATCAAGCAGCCGGTGGTATGGTCGCCGGTTGTCGCGCTGATATTAGTATTAATGGATATTCATATTCCAGAAACCGTATCAATGTCGCTAGGTCTGCTGGGTAAGGCCTCCGGCGGACTGGCGCTGTTTGCCGCAGGCATCGTGCTCTATACTCGCAGCATTGTCATCACCTCCGCCACCATTATTACCGTCATCGCCCGTAATATTCTGGTGCCCGGCGCCTGCTACCTCATTTTGTTAAAAATGGGTTTCAGCATGGAGCAAATAAAACAAGTGGTATTAACGATGGCGATTCCTGTGGGCTCGATCGCCATTATTATTGCTATGCAATATAAGTCCGGCGAGCAAGAAATGGCCTCGACCATGGCGCTAAGTATTATTACTTCCATCATTACGATGGGCGCATTTATTTTCCTGACCTTTTAATCACGGCGATAACATCGCGTTAATCCGGAGAGAATATGACTTCTATCACTGTATCGGCCGCTGAATTATTACTGCACCGGCTTCAGGCCCTCGACGTGGCCTATATTTTTATTAATTCGGGTACCGATTATCCCCCGGTTATTGAAGCGTGGACCAAAATGCGCGCCACGGGACAACAGGTACCGGAGCTGGTGATATGTCCCCACGAGAACGCCGCTATTGGCATGGCCCATGGCTATTATCTCGGGAGCGGGAAAGTGCAGGCCGTCATGGTTCACACTAACGTAGGCCTGGCCAATGCCGCCTGCGGCGTCATCAATCTGGCCAACAGCAATATTCCGGTACTGATTTTTGGCGGACGTACGCCAATTAGCGAGCATTCACACTTTGGTTGTCGCAACACGCCGATTGGCTACGGCCAGGAGATGCGCGATCAGGCGGCGCTCATTCGCGAGTCGGTGAAATGGGACTTTGAATTACGCATTGCCGATCAGGTCGGCGAGCATGTTGACAGAGCATGGGCGATAGCCCGTTCATTGCCAAAGGGGCCGGTGTATTTGAGCCTGCCGCGCGAGCCGCTATGCGAAACGTTCACGATCGATGAACAAGCGCTTCATGCCGAACCAACCCAACAGCCGGTACGCTACGCGCCAACGCGAGCGGATATTGCCAGCGCCGCCGATGCGATAGCCAATGCCAGACAGCCGGTCATCTTCGCCCAGCGCGGCGCAAGAACGTCTGGTGGCTTTGCGCGGCTCAATACCCTGGTTAAGGAGTGGGCCATTCCGGTGGTGGAATACTGGGGCACTGAAGTCACCCTCGGCAGCGACAATCCTATGCTGGCAGGCAGCGATCCCGAAGGCTGGCTTTCTGCCGCCGACGTCATCATCGTTATCGACTCGCAGGCCCCGTGGATCATCGAAGAAAGCCGCTGCAACGACAGCTGTAAGGTGATCCAGATCGGCCCCGATCCGCTTTTTTCCCGCTACCCCGTCCGCGGTTATCGCGCCGATATTAACCTGGCCGGAGAAACCGACGAGGTATTCGAACTTTTACAAGAGGCGCTCCAGCCGCTTGTGGCGGCGAAGCAACGGCAGGTGGCTGAACGTGAAAAGCATGTGCTTAACCTGATACAACACGCGAAGAACCAACGTGAAGCCCTCCTCCACGCCAACCAAAAAGGGGCAATTGGCAAACCCTGGCTGAGTTACTGTCTGGGTCAGCTTGCCAATCAACATCAGGGGAAGATCGTCTCTGAACTGACAACAATGCCGCAGTTTGCCGGCCTGACTCAGGCGGACAGTTATTATCAGGAAGCGCTGGCGGGCGGTCTGGGTGAAGCGTTGCCCATCGCCTTAGGGCTGCAGCTCGCCCGGCGGGGTGAGCTTATCATCGCCGCCGTGGGCGACGGCTCCTATCTCTTTGCCAATCCGGCGGTGTGTCATCACATCGCGGAAGTGATGAAGCTTCCCGTACTGGTGGTGGTTGGCAACAATGGCGGCTGGGGAGCGGTAGCGGGCGGCACCAAAGCGCTCTATCCCGACGGCTATGCCGCCAAAATGGACGCTATCCCGGCCACCGCGTTCTCGTCGTCGCCAGATTTCGCCGCGCTCGCCGCCTCCTGCCGCGCGGCTGCGCTGACGGTTTCGCTGGCGGAAGATCTCCCCGGGGTACTGGAAGAGGCAGTCGCTATTATTCGCACTCGCCGACAAAGCGTACTGGTCAACGTTGAACTAGGACGTTAATCGCAACCAGCTGTTTTAGACCTGCTTCCCGGCATTATCCACGTGCCCCAGCGCTTTTTCCGGGAAGCAGACGTCCCTCACCCGCCGTTTCAGCTCGGCAGCGTCCGGGAAACCGCCGTCCCGTTTGCGCTCCCAGATGAGCGCCTCATCGACGCTCACCGTAAAAATGCCGCCGGTACCGGGCACCAGCGTGACCGAAGCGATATCGGTACTAAAGGTATGCAGCAGCTCCTGGGCCATCCAGCTGGCGCGCAGCATCCAGTTGCATTGGGAACAGTAGTGAATGGTAATCATCGCTTTATGGCTCATGTTGGCTTGCTCCCGTCCGCACGAATGTAAACAAAATTCAGAATAGATGATTATTTTGTTGCAAACAATAATACCTATCATTACCATTCGCAATTACTAAATCAGGAATACCACTGTCCGCCAGGGAAAACACGGACCAACCTGCACTCTGGAAGTAACGCGTGAGCCGATACTAATAATTATCAAGGCGTGGCTACAAATGTACAAATCGACTCAATCAGCAGCATGGTGTAAGAAAAGCCTGCTGGCGACTTCTCTGCTCGCAGCAATCGCGCAGAATGCCGCTATCGCGGCCGTGACCCAGGATAACACGACGGATAGCGCGGAACAGATGGTGGTGACCGCCCCGGCCCCACAGCTGAAAGCCGGCAACGAGCACTCGGTGAGCGCGCAGGAACTGCAGGACAAAGGCGCCAACGACTTCGGCTCAATCATGCGTTATGAACCCCTCATCAGCGCCACCGGCGCCAGCGGCGGTTCCGGCAACGGTAAAAGCGGTTTCGATCGCGGCGGCTATACCGGCTACAACATCCGCGGCCTCGAAAGCAACCGCGTCGGCATCGATGTTGACGGCATTGCCCAGCCAAACGCCACCGGCCGCGGCTACGTTGGCCGTTCCGGCCTCAACACCTTTGGCATTGGCCGCGATTATATCGACCCCTATATGTACGGCAGCGTGGATATTCAGTCGGGCGCCACCTCAACCGAGACCGCTAACAGCTCAATCGGCGGCAACGTCTCCTTCCGCCCGAAATCGGCGGATGACTATCTGCGCCCGGGCAAAACCAGCGCCTTTGGCTATCAGAGCGGCTACGACTCTTCCGACCGCAGCTGGCATAACGGCGTCACCGTCGCCGGCGGCGATGAAACGCTGCGCGGCATTTTCGTCTACAGCCGCCGCGATGGCCAGGAAACCGAGAACAACAGCGGCAGCGTCGACGCTTACCCGGCAAACTGGCACTCTGACGCGTTTATGGCCTCCGGCATCTGGCAGCCGAACGATGAACATAAGTTCACCAGCACCTTCGACTACTATCACAAGACCAACCACAGCCACTTCGATTCGTGGGACTCCAGCGGTAACAGCGTGATCGGCACCGCCAACCAAACCAACCAGACGCGGCGCTGGGGGCTGAGCCTGAAAGACGACTGGACGCCGATGAACGATTACATCGACAGCGTCTCGACCAAGGTGTATTACCAGCATACCGAGGCTCACGACTGGACCTGGATGCCGGATAGCGTCACCCGCAAAATGCAGACGGTCAATTCCGACTACGATACCGATACCTGGGGCCTGCAGACCGCGCTCGCGAAAAGCATCGGCCGCCACGACCTGAGCGCCGGTTTTAACGCCAGCACGACCAAAACCCAGCGGCCATTTAGCCAATCGCCGATCCCCAGCGTCTACAGCGAAATTATGCAGCCGGAAGCGGACAGCCGTAGCTACACCATCGGCGGTTACGTGCAGGATCAGATCAACTTCGATCTCGATAGCCACAACTTCGCGATTATTCCCGGCGTACGCGTGACGCATCAGTCCACTAAACCGGAAGATCTGTCCGATCTTAGCGCCAACAGCAGCGTGCTCACCGAATCGTCGGTGGCGAATCTGTATGGTAAAAACAGCGACACCCAGGTGCTGCCGTCACTGACGTTCCAGTACGACATTACGCCGCGGCTGATGACCTATCTGCAGTACCAGCGCGGCGCGCAGTTCCCGAATGCCAGCCAGCTGTATGGTTCGTGGAACCTGGGCTCCAGCTATGCCGGCAGCCAGCAGTACGCGCTAATCGGTAACAACGATCTGAAAACCGAGACCAGCGACAATATTGAATGGGGTATCAAGGGAGAAGTCACCGAAGGCATCACCGTGCGTACCGCGCTGTTCTACAACAGCTATAAGAACTTTATCGCCTATACGCGTTATTCGCGCGCCAACAATCCGGGTAAATTCACTAACGTCCCGTCGAATATTTACACCATTTATCAAGCGGAAAACCGCGATAAGGCCTATATCTACGGCGGCGAGATCAGCACTAAATTTAACTTCGGCACCTGGTTTGAGCAGGTGGATGGCCTGAGCGCCACCCTCGCCTGGGGCTATAGCGAAGGGAAATCGAAATCCAGCTACTACGGCGATAAATACGTCGACCTCGACAGCGTCGCGCCGATGAAAGCGATCGTCGGCGTGGCGTGGGACGATCCGGCTAAGCGCTACGGTACGGCGCTGACCGCCACCTTTGTTAAGGGCAAACAGGCCACTGCCACCAGCCGCGAGAGCTACAACAACACCGGCTCCGCCATCGCCGATTCCAGCACCGAATATATGCGCGTGCCGGGCTACGGCATGCTGGACTGGACCGCTTACTGGCAGTTGGCGAAGAACGTTCGTCTCAACGGCGGGGTTTACAACATTACCGACCGTAAATACTGGGACTACCTGAGCAGCCGCAACATCGAGACCAGTACCAATCAGGATGCCAACGATAAAGCGCTGGCTGTGATGCCCGGAAGGACCTGGCAACTGGGCGTGAATATCGATTTCTGATCGCCCGAATAATAACAAACCTGCCCCCCGGCCCGCGGGCCGGGGAAATTCATCGTAGAGAAGGATGTGAATTATGCAAAACGCACACGACGATCTGTGGCAGCGCTACCAGGCCACCAAAGCCCGCTCCACCGCCAAATATGCCCGCGACATCGCCGCAGAGATGGGAATTAGCGAAGCCGAATTAACCGCCGCGCGCGTCGGTCACGATGCCGTGCGTCTGCACGACGACGTACGGGCGATTATCGCCGCCCTGGAGAGCGTCGGCGAAACCAAATGCATCTGCCGCAACGAATACGCGGTGCACGAGCAGGTCGGCGAATTTACCCATCAGCACCTGAGCGGCCACGCCGGGCTGGTGCTCAACCCGCGGGCGCTCGACCTGCGCCTGTTCCTCAGCCAGTGGTCGAGCGTGTTCCACCTCAACGATAACGGCCGCCAGAGCATTCAGTTCTTCGACCCGCACGGCGATGCGCTGCTAAAGGTTTACGCCACCGGGAAAACCGATATGGCGGCATGGCAAACGCTGGTAGCCAAATTCAGCGAGACGGCGCCCGGCGCGCTGACGATTCGCCCGGCCGACCGCGTAAAGTACGCCGACTCCGCCGACGCCGCGGCGCTGGAAAAGGAGTGGCGCGCGATGACCGATGTGCACCAGTTCTTCGGTCTGCTGCGTAAACACAATCTTTCCCGTCAGCAGGCCTTCCGCCTGGTGAGCGACGATCTGGCCTGCCGCATCGACAATAATGCGCTGCCGGGACTGCTGGAAACGGTGCGCCAGGACGGCAATGAAATCATGATCTTCGTCGGCAACCGCGGCTGCGTGCAGATCTTCACCGGCGCGCTGGAAAAGCTGGCGCCGATGCGCGGCTGGATCAACATCTTCAACAGCGCCTTTACCCTGCATCTGCGTGAAGACAGCGTGGATGAAATCTGGGTCACCCGTAAACCGACCTCCGATGGCCACGTCACCAGCGTCGAACTGTTTGCCAAAGACGGTACGCAAATCGCCCAGCTGTACGGCCAGCGCAGCGAAGGCCACCCGGAGCAACAACAGTGGCGCGCGCAGGTGGCGCGTCTGTGCGCGGAAGGGCAGCCGGCATGAAACGTTGGTTAATACTGCTTGCCGCACTGCCGCTGTTCGCCAGCGCGGCCGCCGAACGAGTAATTTCCCTCGGCGGCGACGTTACCGAAATTGTCTACGCGCTGAACGCCGGGCAGCAGCTGGTGGCGAAAGACAGCACCAGCACCTGGCCTGCCGCCGCGCATAAGCTGCCGGATGTCGGCTATCTACGGCAGTTAAACGCCGAGGGGATCCTCTCCTTACGCCCGCAGCTGGTGCTGGCCAGCGCGCAGGCGCAGCCGTCGCTGGTGCTGCAGAAAGTGCAGGACAGCAAGGTGACGGTCGTCAACGTGCCGGGCGGCGATAACCTTGCCGCCATCGATAACAAAATCGCCGTTATTGCCAAAGCATTAGGTAAAACTCCGGCAGGCGACGTGCTGCGCCAGCAGGTCAAGCAGCGGATATCCGCCATTCCCTCGCGGCCTATCGCCAAACGGGTGCTGTTTATCCTCAGCCACGGCGGGATGAATACCATGGTGGCCGGACAGCACACCACCGCCGATGGCGCGATCCGCGCCGCCGGGCTGCAAAACGCAATGCAGGGCTTTGACCATTATCGCGCGATGTCGCAGGAAGGCGTGGCCGCAAGCCAGGCGGATCTGGTGGTGATTTCCGCCGATGGTCTCAAGGGGATGGGCGGCGAAAGCGGGTTATGGAAATTGCCCGGTCTGGCGCAAACGCCCGCTGGCCGCCATAAACAGCTACTGGCGATCGACGATATGGCCCTGCTTGGCTTCGGCCCGCGTACGCCGCAGGCGATCCTCGAACTGCGGAAAAAAGCGGAGCAGTTGCCCTGATGCGCCCTGCCCTCGTTCGCCATTTGCTGTTGATGGCGCTGCTACTGGTCGCATTGACGCTCTACGCCACCACCCTCGGCGCAATGCGATTGCCATTGGTCAACCTGCTGCCCTCCGGCGATGAAATCCTGCGCCATATCTGGCTGACGATCCGTCTGCCGCGAGTGCTGCTGGCGCTGCTGGTCGGCGCCGCGCTGGCGCTGTCCGGCTGCGTGATGCAGGGACTGTTTCGCAACCCGCTCGCCGACCCGGGGCTGCTGGGCATCAGCAGCGGCGCGGCGCTGGCGGTGGCCTGCTGGCTGGTGTTGCCGCTCAGCGTGCCGGCGCTGTTAGCTCTGTATATGCCGATGCTGGCGGCGTTTATCGGCAGCCTGGCGGTGATGGCAGTGATTTTTATCCTCAGCCGCGCAGGCGACGGTTCGCTGTCGCGGCTGCTGCTGGTGGGGATCGCCATCAACGCCTTATGCGGCGCGCTGGTCGGCGTGCTGGCCTGGCTAAGCAACGATGCTCAGCTACGCCAGCTGTCGCTGTGGGGGATGGGAAGCCTCGGCCAAGCCGAATGGCCGACGCTGCTGGTGGCGGCCAGCCTGATTATTCCGGCGTCAATAGCGGTGTGGAGGATGGCAACACGTCTTAACCTGCTGCAACTCGGCGATGAAGAGGCGCACTATCTCGGCGTTAACGTGCGGGCGCTACAGCGGCTGCTGTTGTTATGCAGCGCGGTGCTGGTTGCCGCGGCGGTGGCGATAAGCGGCGTCATCGGCTTTATCGGCCTGGTGGTGCCGCATCTGATGCGAATGTGGCTGGGGGCGGACCACCGCGGGCTTATCCCTGGCTCGCTGCTGGCGGGCGCGATTCTGCTGTTGATTGCCGATACCCTGGCGCGCACCGTCGCCGCGCCGGCGGAGATGCCGGTGGGGCTGCTGACCAGCCTGCTCGGCGCGCCGTGGTTCCTGTGGTTGATATTTCGTCGGGAGAAACCAATCCATGGATAACAACTATCGGGCGCAAGGTCTGTCGCTGCGGCTCGGCCAACGTCAGGTGATTGACCAGGTTTCGCTGACGCTTCGCGGCGGCGAGATGACCGCGCTGATCGGCCCGAACGGCGCGGGCAAATCCACCCTGCTGCGGCTGCTAACCGGCTTCCTTACCCCGGATAGCGGCGAACGCATGATGGACGGCAAAGCGCTGGAGCGTTGGTCGCCGCAGGCGCTATCGCGCCGCCGGGCGGTGATGTTGCAGCGCACTCCACTCCAGGCCGACTGGACGGTGGAAACGGTTATCGCCATGGGGCGCTCGCCGTGGGAAGCGACCGCCAGTCCGCAGACTCTGCGCGATGTTATGGCGGAAACCGGCTGCGATCATTTGCGCGGCAGGCGCTATCCGTCGCTTTCCGGCGGCGAGCAGCAGCGGGTACAGCTGGCCCGCTGTCTCGCGCAGCTGTGGCAAAACGGCGCGCCGCAGGGATGGCTGTTTCTGGATGAACCCACCTCGGCGCTGGATCTCTATTACCAGCAGCATCTGTTACGCCTGCTCAAGCGGCTGACCGCTTCCGGCCAGCTACATGTCTGCGTGGTGCTGCACGATCTCAACCTCGCCGCCCTGTGGGCCGACCAGATTCTGCTGCTGCACCAGGGACAGGTGGTGGCGCAGGGCACGCCGCATCAGGTTATCCAGCAGGAAATCATTAGCCGCTGGTACGGCGCGGACGTGCGCCTCGGCCAGCATCCGGAAAAAGCGATTCCACAGGTTTATCTGGCGCCCTGAACGTCACGCGCGGCCAGCTTAGCGATGGCCGCGCGTTCGCGAAGTGGAATCAGGATCGCTGCATCTACTTCGTCACTTTCCCTCAAATGCCTATCTCCGTTATCATGTCTTCCTCATGCGATAACGACGACAATAATAAAATCGCACTCTATTAAAAATCAGGGACCTGGATAACACCCTATGAGCACAATCGACAATTTAGACGCCCATACCCCAATGATGCAGCAGTATCTGAAGCTGAAGGCTCAGCATCCGGAGATCTTGCTGTTTTACCGGATGGGCGACTTTTACGAGCTGTTTTATGACGACGCCAAACGCGCCTCGCAGCTGCTCGATATCTCGCTGACCAAACGCGGCGCTTCCGCGGGCGAACCGATTCCCATGGCCGGCATTCCCCACCACGCGGTGGAAAACTATCTCGCAAAGTTGGTAAACCAGGGCGAGTCGGTCGCAATTTGCGAACAGATTGGCGATCCGGCCACCACCAAAGGGCCGGTTGAACGCAAAGTGGTACGCATCGTCACGCCGGGCACCATCAGCGATGAAGCGCTGCTGCAGGAGCGCCAGGATAACCTGCTGGCCGCCATCTGGCAGGACAGCAAGGGCTTCGGCTACGCGACGCTGGATATCAGCTCCGGGCGCTTTCGCCTGAGCGAACCGGCCGACCGCGAGACCATGGCGGCGGAACTACAACGTACCAATCCGGCGGAACTGCTATATGCGGAAGATTTTGCCGAATCGTCACTGATTGAAGGCCGCCGCGGCCTGCGCCGTCGCCCGCTATGGGAGTTCGAAATCGATACCGCGCGCCAGCAGCTCAACCTGCAGTTCGGCACCCGCGATCTGGTGGGCTTCGGCGTCGAAAACGCCCCGCGCGGGCTGTGCGCCGCCGGCTGCCTGTTGCAATACGTCAAAGATACCCAGCGCACCTCGCTGCCGCATATCCGCTCCATCACTATGGAACGCCAGCAGGACAGCATCATTATGGATGCCGCCACCCGTCGCAATCTGGAGATCACCCAGAATCTCGCCGGTGGCGTTGATAACACCCTTGCCTCGGTACTCGACTGCACGGTCACGCCGATGGGCAGCCGCATGCTCAAACGCTGGCTGCATATGCCGGTACGCGATACCGCGGTGCTGGTTGAACGCCAACAAACGATTGGCGCCTTACAGGAACGCTATACCGAGCTGCAGCCGGTACTGCGTCAGGTCGGCGATCTCGAACGTATTCTGGCGCGTCTGGCGCTGCGTACCGCCCGCCCGCGCGATTTAGCCCGTATGCGCCATGCCTTCCAGCAGCTGCCGCTGCTGCGCGAGCTGCTGGCCGACGTTGACTGTCAGCCGGTGCAACAGCTGCGCGAGAAAATGGGCGAGTTCGCCGAACTGCGTGAACTGCTGGAACGCGCGATCATCGACGCGCCGCCGGTGCTGGTACGTGACGGCGGCGTTATCGCTCCGGGTTATAATGAAGAGCTGGATGAGTGGCGGGCGCTGGCCGATGGCGCGACCGATTATCTCGACAAACTGGAAATCCGCGAACGCGAGCGGCTGGGCCTTGATACCCTGAAGGTCGGCTACAATGCCGTTCACGGTTACTACATCCAGATCAGCCGCGGCCAGAGCCAGCACGCGCCGATCCACTACGTGCGCCGCCAGACGCTGAAAAACGCCGAGCGCTACATTATTCCGGAACTGAAGGAATACGAAGATAAGGTCCTGACTTCAAAAGGCAAGGCGCTGGCGCTGGAAAAACAGCTCTATGACGACCTGTTCGAAAAGCTGCTGCCGCATCTGGCCGACTTACAAACCAGCGCCAGCGCGCTGGCCGAGCTGGACGTACTGGTGAACCTCGCGGAACGCGCTGAGACCCTGAACTACTGCTGCCCGACCTTTATCGATAAACCCGGTATTCGCATTACCGAAGGCCGTCACCCGGTAGTGGAACAGGTACTGAAAGAGCCGTTTATCGCCAACCCGCTGCAGCTGGCGCCGCAGCGCCGCATGCTGATCATCACCGGCCCGAACATGGGCGGTAAAAGTACCTATATGCGCCAGACCGCGCTGATTGCGCTGCTGGCCTATATCGGCAGCTACGTGCCGGCGCAGAAAGTAGAAATTGGCCCGATCGACCGCATCTTTACCCGCGTCGGCGCGGCAGATGACCTGGCGAGCGGCCGTTCCACCTTCATGGTGGAGATGACCGAAACCGCCAATATTCTGCACAACGCCACCGAACACAGCCTGGTGCTAATGGACGAGATTGGTCGCGGCACGTCTACCTACGACGGTCTGTCGCTGGCGTGGGCCTGCGCGGAGAATCTGGCGAATAAGATCAAGGCGTTGACCCTGTTCGCCACCCACTACTTCGAGCTCACCCAGTTGCCGGAAAAAATGGAAGGCGTGGCCAACGTGCACCTCGATGCACTGGAGCATGGCGATACCATCGCCTTTATGCACAGCGTGCAGGACGGCGCGGCCAGCAAGAGCTATGGCCTGGCGGTCGCCGCGCTGGCGGGGGTGCCGAAAGAGGTGATCAAGCGCGCGCGGCAGAAACTGCGCGAGCTGGAGAGCATTTCGCCAAATGCCGCCGCCACGCAGGTTGATGGTACGCAGATGTCGCTGCTCTCCGCGCCGGAAGAGACCTCGCCGGCGCTGGAAGCGCTGGAGAATCTTGACCCGGATTCGCTGAGCCCGCGTCAGGCGCTGGAGTGGATCTACCGCCTGAAAAGCCTGGCGTAATTAAGCGTTAAATAACAAAAAGCCTGGCGTCATCGTCAGGCTTTTTGTTTTTAGCATCAGTTATATTGCAGGGTGATCGTCCCGGTGGCATTGGCGGTACCGGGGGTAATGGTTTCCCCTATTTTATGGTAGTTCGCCCGGAAGGTCAGAGTTTCATTGGCGGAAGCGCCGCCAGGATTGGTCGCATCAGTATAGGTACTGCCCGTGCCGGTATCTCCGGAAAAGGGCGTAGTGCCATCGGCGTCAGTCCCCGCAGACCAGGTTGAAGTGTCACTGCGCTTTGAGTAAAAGATCGGTACCGTCTGGCCTGCGCTCATCAACACATAGAATCCGCCATTGGGAAGTTTTCTTTCCAGCTGAACCCCCACCCCCGTTGCCGTACTCCCGTCGCCATTGTCGGATAGCGCAATAGTTGAGTTATCGCCGGACACCGTCGCCGCGTTCATAGTCATCGAGACATTGGTCCCCGGCTCGCAGGTCAGATTGACGTTTTTTTCTGGCCCGGAATAGACGTAGCCGGTACTGTCAAACGCCGACACTTCGACATCCCCCATTGGGAAGTTGAGACTCGCCACATCCGCCGTACAGCCCATCGCATGTACTTCAACCGTGGTGGTCGACAGCGTCAGCGTGGAGGCGATGTCGCCATCGCTGCTATCAATACTCTGTGTTTCGCGATAATCGACCCGCGCCAGCGGGCTCGGTACGTTAAACGTGCCGCTGGTTATCGGCCCGCCGGTGGCGATAATCTGCACCCGATAAGCGGAGTTATTGAGGGTGTGGTCGGAGCCTGCCCCGGCATCGTGTTCCTGCCAGCTGTTATCGATCGCCCGTTCGTCATCAAACGGGCCCGCCTGATTAATGGTATAGACGCGAATACCGAGCCCGGTGGCGGTTGAACCATTGGTCAACGGATAGACATTATCCTGCAGCGGGCTGGCGGTGGTTAACGCGCCGGCGTAGTGAAAGCCGACGTAATAGGTCCCCGCACAGTTCTTGATGGTTGTCGTGCCGCCGGACATATATCCGGAGTCATACAGGATCTCGCCCGGCGCATAATTTTTACTGGAGACCAGTAGCTGCTGCGGCATCGCAACATAAGATTGCGACGGGGTGTCGTCGGTACGATGACAAACCGCCTGGGCCGCCAGCGGAAACAGCCCCAGCAATAACAGGGTGGCATATAAAAATTTTAACACGTTGTTTGCCTTAAATCGGGGTTAGTTATAGGTCACGTTCAACGTGACCGCGGAGCTGAATTTACCCGCCGTTGGGGCGCCATGAGGGGTGTACATGCGGGCAATAAATTTCAATGCGCCCGCGCCATTTTCAATGGGTACCGGATAACTCACCCCATTGGCCAGCGCCACGTGGATAGCGGGATAATCGAACAACTGCAATCCAACATCGGTAGCGCCATCTGCATCAGGCGTCACCTGATTGGCATAAATGACCGAGCCATAGGTAGGGTCTTCGGAATAGGGCGTGCCGGTGAAGGTGACGGTGGCCTGGCTGATTTCAGCAGTACAGCTGTCAAAACTGATGGTGACTGGAACGTTGCCGGTGTTACCGCCGGCAACAGAAAAGTCTCCTTTATAGTATTTCCCCAGATCTACGGTTTCAGGATTGGTGACATTACAGGTCCCTGCGGCAATCCTGCCGTGAAAGGTAATATCACGTGTCTCCCGGAGATTATTATCCCCAGCCAGAGCTGACATTGCGCTAACCAGCATCCCCGCGAAAAACAGAACAGCATATAAAAATTTTGACATGTCTCCTGCCTTTTATCAGGTAACTAGTTATAAACAACGTTCAGGGTGACGACGCTCTGGAACTCCCCGGTACCGGGGTTGTGGCCTGGGGTTGCCATTCTTGCGATAAAAATGATTTCACCGGCATGGCTGTCTGACTGCAGAGTGACGTCATGACTCTGCCCGTTAGACATTTGCCAGTGATCCGCATCGGTTAATAATTCCAGTGCAACATCGGTTGCGCCGCCCCCCTCTGCCGTAATCCCGTTGGCAAAATAGAATGGCTGGGTTCCATCTACGGCACCGGTAAACGCTACCGTCGCTTTAGTCAGCGAGGGAGAACAGTTAGTGAAAGAGACAGTGAACGGGACATTGTCCGTGCTATCGCCTTCATTAATAAAATCCGTTGGCAGATAGGTTCCCAGTTCAACGGTCGCGGGATAACTAACATTACAGCTGCCTGCCACAATATTCCCCGTGACGCTGAAGTTAATGACATCCTGTGTGTTGTACGCCAGCGCAGACGGCAGCCCGGCAACGAAAAGCAGGCTCGTCGCCGCCATGCGTCGGACGGTAGCAAAATGAAAGCGTGACATCAGTGAGCCCCCTGGACGGGATGGCATATCCCGTTGATAAACAGAATATCGGCCTGCGACTTCGCGCCCGCCAGTGTGTAGTCAACGGCACACTGTTTGTTCGCCCCGTCGCCCCACTTGACCATCAGTTGCCCTTTATCGGCGAGACCAACCAGGTACACTTCACCACTGTCGCCGACGATGCTGCTGCGGGTGTCGTCCGAATCATCGCTGGTTTGCGTGACTACCGCGCCGAACGGCACCGGCTTACCGTTGAAGATCAACGTCATCATCGCCTTCCGGCCAATCCAGGTGTTGTACTTCACGCGGACCACCGCGCCTTTGGTCGGCACCACGGTTTTGGCGACGTTATCAATGGCCGCGGTGGCATCGCTGGCCTCCACGGTATTGAGGGAAATCTGATTACTGTGGTACGGACGCACGTACGGCACAATCGCATTACCAAAGTAGTCGGTATGGACGTTAGTCTGGCCATTGATCGGCACCCCGGAGACGCCCGGCGTTTCCACCAGCGCTACGCTGTCATTCAACTGACGGGCCAGGGTAATACCGCCACTGTGAACCACCATTCCACCGCGCAGGCTATAGTTCAGACGACGGCTGTAGTCGTCGTAGCTGTAACCGGCGGACACATCGGCATACGAGCTCTGGTAGCCGACGGTAACGTTGCCGTTGGTCGCTTCTGAATCGGCGTTATAGCCTTCCGACACCTGCCAGTTGAGCTGATTTTGTTGCATTGCGGTGCCGGAAATACCGATGTTATGCGTGGTATCGCCGTGTTTGCTGCTGTTCATCGAGTAGTTAGCCGAAATCGACTGCGCCGCTTCACTATTGCTGAAGGCGCTGAACGGTACGCTAAAGTTAAGCGAGAAGACGTTATCGTCATCGTATTCATCGGAATCGTTGCCATAACCGCCATCAACGTTCTTCGTATGCGCATAGTTCAGCGAGTACGATACCGGCCCCAGCGTGCTGCTGAAGCCGAGGTTCAGCGAGTCGGCGTGCTGGCTATTCCAGTAGGAGGCGTCATACATGGTCAGGGACAACGTACCGAAAGGCAGCGTCTGTGAGATAGTCACGTCGAAACGATTACGTTCGCGACCGTTATCGATGGCGCTGTTGCCCGGATCCCAATCATTGAGGAAATCCTGGAACGACAGATAACCGCGGGTTGAGAATTTGTAGCCAGCCACCGCAATATCGGTGTTGGTCTGCTGCAGCGTCTTGCTGTAGCGCACGCGGTACGACTGGCCGCTATGGTGTTCCATCTGCCGTATATTGTCCGGCTGCGGGACATCCGCCCACGACTGTGAAATATCAAAAGAGAGCGCCCCGGCGCTGCCGAGGTTAAAACCGGTACCGGCAATCAGGTTGGAGTATTTGTCTTCCGCCTGAATATAGCCGCCGTACAAGGTCACGCCTTTGCCGACGCCCCAGGCCGCCGATCCCTGGACAAAGTTAAAGTCTTCCGCCCGCGAATCCGATCCGTCCTGGCGGGTTTTACCCGCCACCAGGCCATACTGCACCTGTCCTTCACGCTGTAGCACCGGCAATGTGGCGTAAGGGACGATGAAGCTACTTTGCGAACCATCAGACTCCTTGATCACCACTTTCAGGTCGCCGGAGCTACCGGTCGGGTACATATCGCTGAATTCGAATGGCCCCGGCGGCACCGTGGCCTTATAGATGCTGTGTCCGTTCTGGTACACCGTGACCTCGGCGTTGCTGCGGGCGATACCGCGGATCACCGGCGCGAAGCCCTGCATGCTGTCCGGCTTCATATCATTATCGGAATACATCTGTACCCCGGTAAAACCCACGCTATCAAACACGCCGCCGCGGGTGGTGCCCTGCCCGAGAACCAGTTGGCTTTTCAGGGATTTAATATCGCGGGAAGCGTAGGTGTACACCGAATCCCACTCACTTTCGGATTCAGAGTGGCTGTAGGTGGAATAGTTACGCAAACGCCACGCCCCCAGGTTCAGTCCCGGCTGTAGGCTGACGAACTGGTTGCTACTGTCCACGCCATTACGGTGGTGCAAATCCTGCTGACCAGAGACGCTGTAGTTAAGCAAACCGGCGGCAATACCTTCATCCCATCGCTCTGGCGAAACGTAACCACGGGCGGTGTTGAGCAGGGCAACCTGCGGGATAGTGAGATCAAAGCGCTGATTCGCCAGATCCATTTTCTGTTCCAGACCCGGAATAGCCTGCAGGCTGGCGCACTCGCTGGTTTTGTCCTGTTCGCTAAAGTAGTTATCGACCCGCACATTCCAGGCTTTCAGCTCAGACACGCTCAGGCACGCTCCAACAACCTGCCCGGCGGTGGTGTTTTTGTCGTCCGACAGCTTGCGAAAGGAAATGGTTTTAGTATCCACCAGGCTACCGTTGATATAAATATCGACGTTATAGTCACCAGGCGGTACCTCATCTTTGGCAAACAGACTGAGATCCATCATTGGCGTCTCTGTACTATCCGTTTCCAAAAGACGAGGGTTAAAATGTTCCTGAGCAATGGCGCTGAAAGAACTGAAGGCAATACTGAGCCCCAGCCCTAAAGAAAGGACATAGGTATGCTTAACTTTTTCCATTATTACCCTGTATCCGTACGGGATACGTACCGTGCCGATTAATATGAAGAGACTTTGTCCTGACCTTTCACGCCGTAATCATTAATCAGCGACCAGGTCACTTTGCCGTGGGAGGGGATCTTCCCTTCGGAAATATTCAGCGTGGAGAACGGTGCGACAAAATATTGGCCGCTGAGCACATGATTATTAATTTCTATACGGGAGAAGTTCATATAAAACGGCGTCGGGTTATTGACCTGCACACCGCCGGCAACCGGCTTCCATACCACTTTATTTGCACTGCTTTCCGGCGACTGGCCTTTGAGTGCAACCGGGCGATAGATCAGCTTAATTTTCGAATTGATGGCAATCTGCATGGTATTTTTGCCAGCAGAACTATCATCCGTAGCGGGAATACCTTTTACGTTTAGCCACAATAATGATTCGCGATCTTCCGGAACCGGCATCCCTGAACGAACAATCCGGATTGACGCTTTTTTCCCGGCTTCGAGGCGAAACAGCGGCGGCGTAATAATCATAGTTTCTTTTTTCAGCGCGCTACCTTCGGCGGGACTGACCCAGGATTGCACCAGATTGGTAACTTTGTCCGAGTTTTCCACGGATAACGAGGCGGCCTGATGGGAGCCGTCAAAAATCACCCGCGTTCCGCCGGTAACGATACTGGCAGACGCATTCAGACTGGCAACGGCGGCCACACAAAAAACAAAAGCTGCGATGGGTTTCATTATGCAATGCACTCACAGAAATATAAGGAGGGTTTCCCCTCCTTCAGGATTAGTTATAACGGACGTTATAGGTCACGACGGACTGAACCGTACCAGCAACAGCCTGATCAACAGCAATCATCGATGCGGTGTAGGTCTCGGTAGCAGAGCCAGAGTTCAGGGTAATAGGATCGTTGTCTGCATTGTTCTTCACGATGGTGCCATTAGAACCGCCTTGCTTCAGTTGAACGGCAACGTTTTGTGCAGCAGTGACGCCAACCCCAGAGGCGGTATTCGCGAAGTACGAGTCATCACCAGCCACCGGATCAACCGGCGCAGAGAAGACAATATTGACATTGGACGCAGTCGGGCACTGGTCCAGATTAAAAACGAACTGTTTCGGCGCGCCGAGGTCACCTTTTGCTACCAAATCAGTTGCTGCCACGCTGCCCAGTTCAACGGTTGCATCCGGAGTACCGCCATCAACAGTGATGGTGCAACCCGTCTCCAGCACTTCACCGTTAAAGGTAATGGTGTTAGATGCCATCGCTGCCGCGCTCATGCCAAAAGTCAGAACCAGAGCTGCGCCGATTTTAGTAAGTTTCATTCTTTAATATCCCAATAAAAATAATAAACATCGCAATTATTAATTGTTGTCAAAATGACAACCGAAAAGCATTATCAACAAACGCCCATTAAATAATGCACGTTCAGTGATAATGTTTATTAACTCGTTTAGAAAAAATGGACGTCAATATGTATTTTAAAATACCCCATCGAGTCCATATTTAGACTACAAGATATTTACAGATTGATTCAAATTGGATGCATTTAATTAAAAACTTATGGAGGGTTGACTGTTTAAAAAATAAACAGAGAGAAGCAAAAATGAGTAATGATAGCTGACAAGATGTGAATTATAATCATTAATGATTAAGTCACTAGTTATAATCTAATTGAAAATACTTGTCACGCCCTTTAATTCTAAATAAAAAGGCCCGGAATATCCGGGCCAGTCATTTAACGCTTATCTGCCGCCAACAGCGGTGGAATATGCGGCACCTGCGGCGCCTCATCAATATCTTTCTGCGTCATGCGGAACGCTTCCGGATAATGTTCGCGGCTGGTACGACGCAGCGGTTCAGTATTACGCCAGGTATAGAGGCAGTGCTGACACTGGTAAACGATCCACACCCCTTTTACCGGCGACGTCGCCATCACTTCAATCTGCTCATCAGCGCAACGTGGACAAATCATCTTCTTCTCCTTATTTACGGTTGGCCAACATGGCGGTCAGTTTTTCAGCCCAGGCTTTGGTTTCCGGTAAATCCTGAACCGGCTGGCTGTAGTGACCGCGAAGGTCAGGCGCAACCGGGGTGGTGGCGTCGATAATCAGTTTGTCGGTGATCCCCGCCGGACTGGAACCAGGGTCGAGCTCCAGCACCGACATGTTCGGCAACTGTACCAGGTCGCCCGCCGGGTTGACCTTCGAGGAGAGCGCCCACATCACCTGCGGCAGGTTGAACGGATCGACATCTTCATCGACCATAATCACCATTTTCACGTAACCGAGGCCGTGCGGGGTAGTCATCGCCCGTAATCCCACCGCGCGGGCAAAACCGCCGTAGCGTTTTTTGGTGGAGATAATCGCCAGCAGGCCATGGGTGTACATGGCGTTGACCGCCTGCACCTCCGGGAACTCCGCCTTCAGCTGCTGGTACAGCGGCACGCAGGTCGCCGGGCCCATCAGATAGTCGATTTCGGTCCACGGCATTCCGAGATACAACGATTCAAAAATCGGTTTTGTGCGATAAGAGACTTTATCGATACGCACCACCGTCATATTGCGGCCGCCTGAGTAGTGGCCGGTGAACTCGCCGAACGGCCCTTCGATTTCACGCTTGCGCCCTTCAATCACCCCTTCAAGGATCACCTCTGAGCCCCAGGGTACGTCAAAGCCGGTCAGCGGCGCGGTGGCGATAGGATACGGGCTTTCGCGCAGCGCGCCCGCCATCTCATATTCTGACTGGTCATATTTCAGCGGCGTGGCGCCCATCAGGGTAATAATCGGGTCGTTACCCAGGGTGATGGCAATGGGCAGATCCTCACCGCGCTCTTCCGCTTTATGCAGATGCAGCGCGATATCGTGCATCGGTACCGGCTGCAGGCCCAGCTTGCGCTTGCCTTTCACTTCCATCCGGTAAATACCGACGTTCTGCTTGCCGAAGTGGTCCGGGTCAAGCGGATCGCGCGAAACCACACAGGCTTTGTCGAGATAGAAACCACCGTCGCCATCGTTCAGGCGGAACAGCGGCAGAATATCGAACAGGTTGATATCGTCGCCATCAACGGTGTTTTCCGCCCACGCCGGATTGGCGCGACGCTCCGGCGTTACCGGGAATTTATCCCAGCGGCGAATAAATTCATCAATCTGCTTTTTCACCGGCGTGTTTGGCGGCAGCCCCAGCGAAATCGCGTGGTTTTGCCAGGAACCGATGGTGTTCATGGCGACACGGGCGTCGGTAAAGCCGCGAATGTTATCGAACCATAGCGCCGGCGCGCCGTCGCCGATGCGCCCAGTGGCGTTAGCGGCAGCGGCGAGGTCCGGCTCGGCATTCACCTCTTCGCTAATTTTTAGCAGTTGCCCCTGCTCATCCAGCGCCTGCAAAAAGCTGCGTAAATCATCAAAAGCCATGACTAATTCTCCTGTGATAAATTCCCGACCGCGCGTAAGCCGTTCCAGCGACGCGCTTTGTGGTATTCGAGACCAAACTGATCCAGCACCCGGGTCACGATATGGTTGGTGATATCCTCTACCGTTTCCGGGTGGTTGTAATAGGCAGGCATGGGCGGCACCATCGCCACGCCCATGCGCGACAGCGCCAGCATGTTCTCCAGATGAATGGTGCTCAGGGGCATTTCACGCGGCACCAGAACCAGCTTGCGCCCCTCTTTCAGCACCACGTCCGCCGCGCGGCCGACTAACCCTTCCGCATAGCCAGCGCGAATACCCGCCAGCGTTTTCATGCTGCAGGGGATAACAATCATGCCGTCGGTACGAAACGATCCTGATGAGATGGTCGCGGCCTGATCCGCAGGGCTATGGCAGAAATCCGCCAGCGCGGCGACTTCACGAGCGCTATAGGGCGTTTCCAGCTCAATGGTGGTTTTTGCCCATTTCGACATGACCAGATGCGTTTCCACATCCGGCATTTCATTCAGCGCCTGTAACAGCGCGACGCCTAACGGCGCGCCGGTCGCCCCGGTCATCCCAATAATCAGTTTCATTCGCTACCTCATACATTGTTCGCATACGAACCTTTATATTAAAACTACGCTCATTCTTAGGGGATCTCAATATCGTTCGTACACGATCGCATCAATAATCAAAAAAATGAGATGTGAAAAGAAGCCGAAAATACGGCTATCATAAAGGTGATATTTTTGTGACGGAGTGTCCATGGAGTTACGTAACGAGGCGTTCCACCTTCTACGCCAGCTTTTTCAACAGCATACCGCGCGCTGGCAGCATGAATTACCGGAACTGACCAAGCCGCAATACGCGGTGATGCGCTCGGTCGCCGAACATCCTGGTATCGAGCAGGTGGCGCTTATCGAAGCGGCCGTCAGCACAAAAGCGACGCTGGCGGAGATGCTTAGCCGGATGGAGAAACGCGGGCTGGTACGCCGCGAACACGATCCGAGCGATAAACGTCGCCGCTTTGTCTATCTGACGAATGAAGGGCAGGCGCTGCTGGCAAATTCCATGCCGCAAGGCAATCGGGTCGATGAAGAATTTTTGAGCCACCTTAACGAAGAGGAGCGCGCGCAGTTTTCCCGGCTGGTGCTGAAAATGATGGAAAATAAAAACGCGGATTAAGCAGTTCGTTCGCGCAGAAAATCGATAAATGCCCGGACCTTGGTTGGCACATGCTGCGCGTCCGGGTAGACAGCGTATACCCCCTGCGATGGAAAAATATACTCCGGCACTACCCGCACCAGCTCCTGCCGCACGATAGCTTCGGCCACCAGCCACTCCGGGAGTAGCGCCACTCCGCTTCCCGCCAGCGCGAAGCCCATTAACGCTTGTGCGCTATCGGCTGAGATCCGCGGTGGTTGCGTAATTTCAAAAGCGAACGATTGTCCTTCGGCGGTCAGGAGCTGCCAGCGCAGCGGCGTCGCTAAGCGCTCGTTAACTATCCACTCCGCCTGCGCCAGGTCGGCAAGCGTGCGCAGCGGATGTTTATCCAGCCAAATCGGCGAGGCCACGGGCACGATGGCGAAACGCGAAATCCGGGCCGCATGATAGCGCGAATCGGCCAGGGTACCGAGGCGTATCGCGACATCAAACCGTTCAGAGATCAAATCCGCGTGATAAGACGATGAGACGTGACGCACCCGCAGCGCCGGATGTCGACGAGCAAATTCCGCCAGTGCCGGGATAATCACCTGAGCGCCATATTCCGGGGTGGTGGTGATCCGCAGTTCACCGCTTAACCCGGCGTGGCTGGCGCGCACCTCATCCTGTAAATTCTCCGCGGCTTTCAACAGCCCGACGCCACGCTGATAAAACACCGCCCCGGCTTCGGTGAGCGTTAACCGGCGCGTCGAACGCAGCAGCAACGTCACCCCCAGTTCACTCTCTAGCTGGCGAACGTTAAAACTGACCACCGCTTTGGTTTGCCCAAGCGCCGCCGCCGCGGCAGTAAAGCTTCCGGCATCAACAACGGCGACAAACATGGTAACGCGCTGCAGGTTTAGCATTTGAATAGGGCTTATTGTCAAAAATTATTAGACAGTATATCCCTGAAAAGCGCATTTATCCGCCCCTGAGACGCGGTTTACAGTAATCCCCTGCATTGCCTGCAGCTTAATCCGGAGAAAACATGAACCCATGGATCCAAGAAGTTATCGACGCCCACGTGATCATTGAACAATGGCTGGGCCGGAAAGAAGGTAGCGCACAAGCGCTGATGAGCCGTTTTGCACAAGAGTTTACAATGGTTCCTATCAGCGGCGCTAAGATGGATTACCCGACGGTAAGCGGCTTTTTCCATAGCGCTGGCGGCAGCCGCCCGGGATTAAGTATCGTGGTTGATAATGCGCAGGTGTTGAGCGAATGGCATGACGGCGGCGCGGTGCTCTACCGCGAAAGCCAGACCCTGCCGGAACAAGGCGAGATCGTACGCTGGTCGACGGCGATATTTCAGCGCATTGAGGGGAAAATCTTCTGGCGTCACCTGCAGGAAACCCGCATCGGTTAATACAAAGGAAAAGGCCCAATCGCAGGATTGGGCCTTTTTGAGAGAAAACGATTTATTCGCGGAATAGCGCTTCGATGTTTAGCCCCTGTCCCTGCAGGATCTCCCGCAGGCGGCGCAGGCCTTCAACCTGAATCTGACGCACGCGTTCGCGGGTCAGGCCGATTTCACGACCCACATCTTCAAGCGTTGCGGATTCATAACCCAGCAGCCCAAAACGACGAGCCAGTACTTCGCGCTGTTTGGCGTTCAGTTCGAACAACCATTTGACGATGCTTTGTTTCATATCATCGTCCTGCGTGGTGTCTTCCGGGCCGTTGTCTTTTTCATCGGCCAGAATATCCAGCAGCGCTTTTTCTGAGTCACCGCCCAGCGGGGTATCCACTGAGGTAATGCGCTCGTTCAGACGCAGCATACGACTAACGTCATCAACCGGTTTATCCAGCTGTTCGGCTATCTCTTCAGCGCTTGGCTCGTGGTCCAGCTTATGCGACAACTCGCGCGCGGTACGCAGATAAACGTTCAGCTCTTTCACAATATGGATAGGCAAACGAATAGTACGGGTTTGGTTCATAATCGCCCGTTCAATCGTTTGACGGATCCACCAGGTAGCGTAGGTTGAAAAACGGAACCCACGTTCCGGGTCAAACTTCTCAACTGCGCGGATCAGGCCGAGGTTACCTTCTTCAATCAGATCCAGCAGCGCCAGACCACGATTGCTGTAACGACGAGCGATCTTCACCACCAGACGCAGGTTACTTTCAATCATGCGACGGCGTGAAGCAACATCTCCACGTAGTGCGCGACGGGCGAAATAGACTTCTTCTTCGGCCGTCAGCAGCGGGGAATAACCAATCTCACCAAGATACAGCTGTGTCGCATCGAGAACGCGCTGGGTGGCGCCTTGCGACAGCAGCTCTTCCTCAGCCAGATCGCTATCACTGGGTTCCTCTTCTACTAAGGCTTTCTCGTCGAAAACCTCCATTCCGTTCTCATCAAATTCCGCGTCTTCATTTAAATCATGAACTTTCAGCGTATTCTGACTCATAAAGGTGGCTCCTACCCGTGATCCCTGAGCAAAGCACCTTCCGCGACCCATCACTAAACGACGCCGGAGTTATCCTCTTTATGCCTCCACTGAAGGAGGCATATCGCGACCGCCCTGGCGCCTTTCATGGTGTTACGCTTATCCGTACTTTGCCAAATTATCGCTGCGGTAAGTACTGCAGCGGGTTGACGGATTTCCCCTTGTAACGAATTTCAAAATGTAATCTTGTTGAGCTGGTTCCGGTGCTACCCATGGTAGCGATTTTCTGCCCCGCTTTGACTTCCTGTTGCTCCCGAACCAGCATGGTATCGTTATGAGCGTAGGCACTCAGGTAATCATCGTTGTGTTTGATGATAATAAGATTACCGTAACCGCGCAGTGCGTTACCGGCATAGACGACGCGCCCATCGGCGGTCGCGACAATAGCCTGTCCTTTACTGCCTGCAATGTCGATACCTTTATTGCCGCCTTCCGCGCCGCTAAAGTTCTCGATAACCTTGCCATCAGTCGGCCAGCGCCATGATGAGATCGGCGAACTGGTAGACGTACTGCTTGCAGTCGGTTGGGTTGTGCTAACGGTTGATGGCGCCGTAACCGGAGCGACCGCTGTCGTGGTCGTTGCTGGTTTATTATTCGGCAACATCTTAGTAGCACTCTGTTCACCTGAAGATTCAGAATACGTAATAGTCGGTTGTGACGCAACCACTGCGGTGGATTTTTGTGCAGAAGTTGTGGTGGCCGTCGCACCGCCGCTTGCTTGCGCGCTAGCCTGAGATACCGGGTTTTCGCCGGTGATCGGCTGGCCTGCGGAGTTGCCAACCTGCAGCACCTGGCCCACGTTCAGCGCGTACGGCGCCGGGACGTTGTTGCGTTCCGCAAGATCGCGGAAATCGTTGCCGGTGACCCATGCGATATAGAACAGGGTATCGCCGCGCTTAACGGTATAGGTGCTGCCGCCGGTGTAGCTGCCTTTCGGAATATCGCCATATTTACGGTTGTAAACGATCTTACCGTTCACCGTCTGTACCGGCTGCTGAGCCATCGGCTGAACCTGGATCGGCTGAGTCTGAATTGGCTGGGTCTGCATCGGCTGAATCGGCTGAGCCGGCGGAACTTGCTGCGCGCCGGAGGATGGCGGTGTAATCAGCATCCCGGAATTGGTGCTGGAGGACGCAGCGCCGCTTGCCGAATTCACCGGCGCAGGCGGATTATTGGTATTTGTACACCCGGCCAGCCAGAGTGAAACCAGTGACAACGCCGCAATACGGCTTACGGTAAATTTTGGGCTTCCCGCGCTCATTTATCCCCCAGGAATATGTTAACTGCCAATATCTTGCTTACCGGGCAGCGCCCGGCCAGGACACTGAAAAATGTGTCCACCCTACGCCTAAACTTAGGCAAAAAAAACCTGGAATAATCCGGGTTCAGGCCAGTTCCCCTCTGACGAGCGGAACAAAGCGAACGGCTTCGACGGTATCGATGAAAAATTCGCCGCCGCGGCGACGGATCCGCTTCAGGTACTGATGTTCTTCACCGACAGGCAAAACCAGCACGCCGCCTTCATCTAGCTGCGCCATCAGCGCGGCCGGAATTTCCGGCGGCGCGGCGGTGACGATAATCGCGTCAAAAGGCGCGCGAGCCTGCCAACCCTGCCATCCATCGCCATGACGGGTTGAAACATTATGTAAATCAAGTTGTTTAAGACGCCGACGCGCCTGCCACTGCAGGCTCTTAATCCGCTCAACCGAGCAGACGTGGTGCACGAGGTGCGCCAGGATCGCCGTCTGATAGCCGGAGCCGGTGCCGATTTCCAGCACCCTTGAGTCCGGCGTCAGTTCCAGAAGCTCCGTCATCCGCGCCACCATATAAGGCTGCGAGATGGTTTGCCCCTGGCCAATCGGCAGCGCGGTGTTTTCCCACGCCTTATGTTCAAAGGCTTCATCAACGAATTTTTCGCGCGGAACCTGCGCGATTGCCTCGAGGACCCGCTCATCGACGATGCCCTGAGTGCGTAGCTGATTCAACAAACTTTCAACACGTTTACTTACCATTGCGTATCAACCCCGACGCGTTCTAACCAATCGGTTACCACCTCATGTGCCTGATGAGCGGTTAAATCGACATGCAATGGCGTTACGGAAACATAGCCTTCATCCACCGCCGCAAAATCGGTCCCCGGCCCGGCATCGCGCTTATCTCCCGGCGGGCCGATCCAGTACAGCGTATTGCCGCGCGGATCTTTTTGCGGGATGACCTGGTCGGCCGGATGCCGGTTACCGCAGCGGGTGACGCGAATGCCTTTGATTTGCTCGAGGGGAAGATCCGGCACGTTGATGTTGAGGATCCGCCCGGTACGCAGCGGCTCGCGGCTTAACGCGCGCAGAATGGTGCACGTCACTGCCGCCGCGGTATCGTAATGTTGATAGCCGTTCAGCGAAACGGCAAGGGCGGGAAAACCAAGATGGCGGCCTTCCATCGCGGCCGCGACGGTACCGGAATAGATAACATCATCGCCAAGATTGGGGCCCGCGTTGATTCCAGAGACCACAATATCCGGGCGCGGGCGCATCAGCGCGTTAACGCCGAGATAGACGCAGTCGGTCGGCGTGCCCATCTGGACGGCGATATCGCCATTTTCAAAGGTGAACGTGCGCAGAGAAGATTCCAGCGTGAGCGAATTTGAGGCGCCGCTGCGATTACGATCGGGTGCAACGACCTGGACCTCGGCAAATTCGCGTAAGGCCTTCGCCAGGGTTTGGATCCCCGGCGCGTGGATACCGTCATCGTTACTCAGCAATATTCGCATAGTCACCCGTTGTATTGATAAGTTCCCTTACCACGCTGGTGGCAAAACTTCCCGCTGGCAGCCAGAAGCGCAGTTCAACAGTGACATCATCCCACCAGTTCCAGCACAATTGCTGCGGATACAGCAGCATCGCCCGGCGCGCGGCTTCAACTTTCTCGCGCGCCAGCAGCGCCTGTAGCGACGTTTCTTCGGCTATCGCGGCTTGCTCGGCGGCCAGCGCGTCGCGTTGGCTGCCCCAGTCGCCGCTGCCCGGCAGCGCAGCGGTAATCATCAGTTCGCGGTTATCGACCCGCGTCTGCAATTCCGCCAACTCTTCGGTGGTTGCCACAAACCAGCTTCCGCGCCCCGCTAATTGTAGCGCATCGCCATCAACAACCTGATTAAATTCCGTTTTTTTTAATCTAATTGCAACTTGCTGATTAAACAACGCGCTGCGAGCCGCCGACAACCAAAAACTGCGTTTATTGCGATCGCGCACCGGTTCGCCGCTCTCGGCCCAGCGCAAAGCGCCCTGCAGGTTACTGCCGCCGATACCAAAGCGTTGCGAGCCGAAATAGTTCGGCACGCCGCAGTCGGCAATCGCCTGCAAGCGCTTTTCGACATCGTCGCGTTCGCTGATTTCCCGCAGGATCAGCGTGAACTGGTTGCCCTTCAGCGCGCCTAAACGCAGCTTACGCTTATGGCGGGCATACTCCAGCACCTGGCAGCCTTCGAGCTGAAACTTGCTCAGATCCGGCATCTCTTTGCCCGGCACGCGGGCGCACAGCCACTGTTCGGTGACCGCGTGCTTATCCTTTTGCCCGGCAAAGCTCACTTCGCGCGCATGGATTTTAAGGAATTTCGCCAGCGCATCGGCAACAAAACGGGTGTTGCAGCCATTTTTCAGAATCCGCACCAGCACATGTTCGCCTTCGCCATCAGGGGCGAAACCGAGGTCTTCGACCACCAGAAAGTCTTCCGGATTGGCCTTCAGCCGCCCCTGGCCCAGCGGCTTGCCGTGCAGGTATGTTAAGTCATCAAAGGCGATCATTGCGCAGCCTTACGCAGCAGCGCCACCGCTTCACAGGCGATGCCTTCGCCACGGCCGGTGAAGCCAAGCTTCTCGGTGGTGGTCGCTTTCACATTGACGTCGTCCATATGGCAGCCGAGATCTTCGGCGATAAACACGCGCATCTGCGGGATATGCGGCAGCATTTTTGGCGCCTGGGCGATGATGGTGACGTCAACGTTGCCAAGGATATATCCCTTAGCCTGAATCCGCCGCCACGCTTCACGCAGCAGCTCGCGGCTATCCGCGCCTTTAAAGGCCGGATCGGTATCCGGGAACAGTTTACCGATGTCGCCGAGCGCCGCAGCGCCCAATAGCGCGTCGGTCAACGCGTGTAGCGCGACGTCGCCATCGGAATGGGCGAGCAGCCCTTTCTCATAAGGAATACGTACCCCGCCAATAATAATTGGCCCTTCACCGCCAAAAGCGTGTACGTCAAAACCGTGTCCAATTCGCATTAAGCCTTCTCCTGGTGTCGGGAACGGGTAAGGTAAAATTCGGCCAGCGCCAGATCTTCCGGGCGCGTTACTTTAATATTATCAGCTCGTCCGGCGACCAATTCGGGATGGAAGCCGCAGTACTCCAGCGCCGACGCTTCATCGGTGATGGTCGCGCCTTCATCCAGCGCGCGCGTCAGGCAGTCAAATAGCAGTTCACGCGGGAAAAATTGCGGCGTCAGCGCATGCCATAAATCATTGCGTTCAACGGTATGGGCGATCGCGGTTTTGCCCGGTTCGGCACGCTTCATGGTATCGCGCACCGGCGCCGCCAGTATGCCGCCGACGCGGCTGGTTGCGCTCAGCGCCAGCAGCCGCGAGAGATCGTCCTGATGCAGGCACGGTCGCGCGGCATCATGAACCAGCACCCATTGCGCATCCGCTAACGCTTTTAGCCCCGCCAGTACCGAATCGGCGCGCTCGGCGCCGCCGTCAACGACGGTGACCTGCGGATGATGGGCTAAGGGAAGTTGACTAAAGCGGAGGTCGCCGGGGCTGACGGCGATCACCACCCGCTGAACGCGTTCGTTCGCCAGCAGCGCGGCGACCGAATGTTCGAGAATCGTTTTGTTACCGATTGAGAGATATTGTTTCGGGCACTCCGTTTGCATACGGCGGCCAAAACCGGCTGCCGGCACCACGGCGCAAACGCCCGGAAAAGTGGCTGCCATATTGTCATCCTGGGCTTGTTTATCGATTATTCTGCGCAGAACCCTGATTGCGTTTTGATGCATCCGGCACCAGACGATAGAACGTTTCGCCCGGGCGGGTCATGCTGAGTTCATTGCGTGCGCGTTCTTCGATCGCTTCCTGACCGCCGTTGAGATCGTCAATTTCGGCGAAAAGCTGATCGTTGCGCGCTTTTAATTTGGCGTTAGTGGCCTGCTGAGCGGAGACATCGTCATTAACCCGGCTATAGTCGTGCAAACCATTTTTGCCAAACCACAGCGAGTACTGTAGCCAGACCAGCAAAGCTAATAATAGCAGCGTTAATTTACCCATCCTGCCCCCTGAAAAACGGCATCATCATCCCATAACTCGCCGGAGTACTCTACCCTGGCGCGCGGACGATGCCGCGTAACGCGGGGACTGTACCACATTTTTGCGATGGATACCCAGGCTTGATTCATCCCAAAAAGGCTATCCCAACAGCCAGAGGAACAGCAGACCAAACATCAGCCCGACGGTTAAAATCGTCGCGCAAACGCTGTAAATCAGCTTGCCGTCCAGTAATGAATGTAGCGCAATACCGACCACCACGGCGACCGGCATAATGGCAAGGAAGAAAGGCCAGGTGTAGAGGAAGAAAAAGAGCGTATTACCGCCATACAAGAGGAAGGGAATACCCAGCGCCAGCAGCCACGAAATAAAGCCCACGGCGGCGCCCGACAAAGACCAGGTGGTCTCGTCGCTGGCCGCCGGAGGCGGTTCTGAACGAATAATACTGAGGTTCTGGGTATTGCGCATATCGAATCCTGTTGACCGGCCGACCGGCACCCCTCGATGCCGTTGCCTTTTCAGGATCTGATAATATCGCTCTGTCGAAGCAGGTCTAATAGTTGGTGCACCAAATTTGTTACCAATTGTTCACCATCCAGATGAATTTCAGCATTCTCCGGGGATTCATAGACCGAATCAATACCGGTAAAATTGCGCAACTCCCCTGCCCGCGCCTTCTTGTACAATCCTTTTGGATCCCGCGTCTCACAGATGGCTAACGGGGTATCGACAAAGACCTCGATAAAGCGTCCTTCCCCCAAACGCTCACGTACCATCTGCCGTTCCGCTCGATGCGGAGATATAAACGCCGTCAATACAACCAGCCCGGCATCGACCATCAGCTTAGCCACTTCACCGACGCGGCGAATGTTCTCTTTGCGATCGTCGTCACTGAATCCCAGATCGCTGCACAGCCCGTGACGCACATTATCGCCGTCAAGCAAATAGGTGCTTACGCCAAGCTCGTGCAGCGCCTCTTCCAGCGCCCCGGCGACGGTGGATTTACCCGACCCCGAGAGGCCGGTAAACCACAGCACCACGCCGCGATGGCCATGGTGCTGCTCGCGCTGCTCTCGGGTCACCGGATGCGCATGCCAGACGACGTTTTCGTCATGCCGGGCCATTACTTGCCTCCCAGCAGATCGCGCGCGTCCCAGTGCGGGAAGTGTTTCCGAATCAGCTGATTCAGTTCCAGTTCAAACGCGCTGTACTGCGACGTCGGGGCCTGCACCTGCAGGTGCGGTTCGTTGACCATTCCCGCGCCAACCGTCACGTTGCTCAGGCGATCGATAAAGATAAGCCCGCCGGTCACCGGGTTGTTCTGATATGGATCAAGCACCAGCGGCTCGTCAAAGGTCAGCTCCACCAGCCCAATGCCGTTCAGCGGCAGGGTTTCGACTTCCCGCTGGGTCAGATTGTTGATGTCCACCTGATAGCGGATAGCGTCAACGCGGGCGCGGGTTTTCTTGCCAGCCACTTTAATGTCATAGCTCTGGCCCGGCGACAGCGCCTGTTCCGCCATCCACACGACGTCGATGCTGGCGCTTTGTACCGCAGGCAGCGAGGCTTCAGCGTCAACCAGCAAATCGCCGCGGCTGATGTCGATTTCATCTTTCAGAACGATAGTGATCGCTTCCCCCGCCCCGGCCTGCGGCAGGTCGCCGTCAAAGGTGACAATACGCGCCACGTTCGACTCCACGCCCGACGGCAATACCTTCAGGCGCTGGCCAACGGTGACCGTACCGGAAGCGACGGTGCCGGAGAAACCGCGGAAATCCAGGTTCGGACGGTTCACGTACTGCACCGGGAAGCGCAGCGGCTGGCTTTCAACCTCGCGCTGGATGTCAACGGTTTCCAGCACTTCCAGCAGCGTCGGGCCGCTGTACCACGGCATTTTATCGCTCTGGGTGGCGACGTTATCCCCTTCCAGCGCCGAGAGCGGCACGAAACGGATATCAAGCTTGCCCGGCAGCTGTTCGGCGAAGGTCAGATAATCTTCACGAATTTCATTGAAGCGCGCTTCGCTGAACTCGACGAGATCCATTTTGTTCACCGCGACCACCAGGTGCTTAATCCCCAATAGCGTAGAGATAAAGCTGTGGCGGCGAGTCTGGTCGAGCACGCCTTTGCGGGCGTCAATCAGCAGGATCGCCAGATCGCAGGTGGACGCGCCGGTCGCCATATTACGGGTGTACTGCTCATGGCCCGGCGTGTCGGCAATGATAAATTTGCGTTTCTCAGTCGAGAAGTAGCGATAGGCGACATCAATGGTGATGCCCTGCTCGCGCTCGGCCTGCAGGCCATCCACCAGCAGCGCCAGATCCAGTTTCTCGCCCTGAGTACCGTGACGCTTGCTGTCATTGTGCAGGGAAGAGAGCTGATCTTCATAAATCTGGCGCGTATCGTGCAGCAGGCGGCCAATCAAGGTACTTTTGCCGTCATCGACGCTGCCGCAGGTCAGAAAACGCAGCAGGCTTTTGTGCTGTTGCGCGTGCAGATAAGCTTCTACGCCACCTTCTTTAGCAATTTGTTGTGCAATCGTAGTGTTCATGGCGGCTCCTTAGAAATACCCCTGACGTTTTTTCAGCTCCATGGAGCCTGCCTGATCGCGGTCAATGACGCGCCCCTGACGTTCGCTGGTGGTGGATACCAGCATCTCTTCAATAATTTCCGGCAGCGTTTGCGCGTTGGACTCTACCGCGCCGGTCAGTGGCCAGCAGCCGAGGGTACGGAAGCGCACCATCTGCTTTTTGATCATCTCGCCCGGCTGCAGATCGATACGGTCGTCATCAATCATCATCAGCATGCCGTCACGCTCCAGTACCGGGCGCTCTGCCGCCAGGTACAGCGGAACGATTTCAATATTTTCCAGATAGATGTACTGCCAGATATCCAGCTCGGTCCAGTTAGAGAGCGGGAAGACGCGAATGCTTTCGCCTTTGTTAATCTGGCCGTTGTAGTTATGCCACAGCTCCGGACGCTGATTTTTCGGGTCCCAGCGGTGGAAACGATCGCGGAAGGAGTAAATGCGCTCTTTAGCGCGGGATTTTTCTTCATCACGACGCGCGCCGCCGAATGCGGCATCAAAGCCGTATTTGTTCAGCGCCTGCTTCAGGCCTTCGGTTTTCATGATATCGGTGTGCTTGGCGCTGCCGTGAACGAACGGGTTGATGCCCATCGCCACCCCTTCTGGGTTTTTATGCACCAGCAGTTCGCAGCCATAGGCTTTGGCGGTACGGTCACGGAATTCATACATCTCACGGAATTTCCAGCCGGTATCGACGTGCAGCAGCGGGAACGGCAGGGTCCCCGGATAAAACGCTTTGCGCGCCAGATGCAGCATTACGCTGGAATCTTTACCGATGGAGTACATCATCACCGGGTTAGAGAATTCGGCGGCCACCTCACGAATGATATGGATGCTTTCCGCCTCCAGTTGCCGCAGGTGAGTGAGTCGTTTTTGGTCCATAACCGTTCCTTAAGCCAGATTTACCACAGAAGAGTTAAACCCTTCCGCTGTCGTTGTGTGTTGAAACCAGGCGAGCTGCTGATGCAGCTGTACCACTTCGCCCACCACCAGTAGCGCGGGCATTGGGGCATCTTTCGCCAGATGTTCGAGCTGTTGTAACGTGCCTGTCAGCGTCTGCTGATCCTCGCGAGTGCCCCGGGAAATCACCGCCACCGGAGTATTCGCGTCGCGGCCATGGGCGATCAGCTGAGCGCTGATGTCCGCCGCTTTCATGGTGCCCATGTAAATCGCCAGCGTTTGTTGGCTCTTCGCCAGCAGCGCCCAATCAAACGGCGCGCTGTCAGATTTATAGTGACCGGTGACGAAAACTGCGCTTTGCGCATAATCACGATGGGTCAGCGGAATGCCGGCATAGGCCGTCGCGCCCGCCGCGGCGGTAACGCCTGGCACCACCTGGAACGGGATCCCGGCGGCGGCGGCCGCCTGCAGTTCTTCCCCGCCGCGTCCGAAAATAAACGGATCGCCGCCCTTCAGGCGCACCACCGTTTTCCCCGCTTTGGCAGCCTCCACCAGCATTTGATTCGTTTCGTGCTGCGGTACGGAGTGCTCGCCCGCGCGCTTGCCAACGCAGATCATTTCGGCATCGCGGCGCACCAGTTCCCGCACGCTCTCGGTCACCAGATGGTCATAAAACACCACGTCCGCCTGTTGAATCGCCTGCAGGCCGCGTAGCGTCAGCAAGCCGGCATCCCCCGGCCCGGCGCCTACCAGAATAATTTCGCCCACGCTGCGTTCCGGCTTGTCGAGTTCATCCTGCAGCGCCCGTTCCGCCGCCGCGTGGTTACCGGCCACCATCAGGCTGGCAAAACGCCCGGTGAAAACGCGCTCCCAGAAGCGACGACGCGCTTCGGTGGTGGTCAGCCGGGTTTTCAGATGATGGCGCCAGTAGCTCGCCGTTTCAGCCAGTCGTCCCAAATTTGTGGGCAGTAGCGCTTCGATTTTTTCACGCAGAATGCGCGACAGCACCGGCGCCTTGCCGCTGGAGGAGATCGCCACCAGCAGCGGCGACCTGTCGACAATAGAAGGAAAGACGAATGAGCACAGTTGCTGGTCATCCACCACATTTACCAGGCGGTAACGCGCGTTAGCCGCGGCAAACACCCGCTGGTTAAGTTCACGATCGTCGGTGGCGGCAATCACCAGAAATACATCGTCCACCTGCTGCTCATCAAAGGCGGTTGCCCGCCAGCTGATTTGCTGACGTTCAACCTGTTCAGCGAGCTCCGGCGACAGGACGGCGGCGACCACCTGTACCTTCGCCTGCGCCCGCAGCAAGAATTTAATCTTACGGACGGCAATTTCACCGCCGCCGATAACCAGCACAGGTCTCTCTTTCAACTCGGCAAACAGGGGCAAGTAATCCACGGCGCAACAACTCTCTTACATTCAGCAATAGAGGGACTATAGGGGGCGGCCTTGAGCAAATGAAATTACGAAATGGAATGAGTTGTGACGCAAAAGAATAACGAGCTGGAAATCTAAATATCAAAAAGTGCTTAACACGCTCATTTTCCGCTATTTAAGAGCAAATGAAATTGTTTAAGCGCCGTCACAGTTTCATACTAACGCGGTCGAAATGTTTCGCTTGTGTAAGGACCCATTATGTTTTCCGCGATGTGCCGCCGTCTGCTGCCGCTGGCGCTTGGCACAGGTTTTGTCTTCTCCGCCGCTCCGGCATTCAGCGCCCTGGGCGACACCGCCAATACCCAGGCCCGCCATATTGCTACCGTCTTCCCCGGAAGAATGACCGGTACGCCGGCCGAGATGCTATCAGCCGATTATCTTCGTCAACAGTTTGCCCAGATGGGTTATCAGAGCGACGTACGTAGCTTTAATACCCGCTACATCTATACCGACAGCAATCAACGTAAGAACTGGCACAACGCCACCGGCAGCACGGTTATCGCCGCGCATGAAGGCCAGTCTCGCCAGCAAATCATTATTATGGCGCACCTCGATACCTACGCGCCGCAGAGCGATAAAGACGTTGAGAACAACCTTGGCGGCCTGACGCTGCAGGGTATTGACGATAACGCAATGGGGCTCGGCGTGCTGCTGGAGCTGGCGGAACATTTAAAGAACGTCCCCACCCGTTACGGCATTCGCTTTATCGCCACCAGCGGCGAGGAAGAAGGCCGCCTGGGCGCGCAAAACATACTTAAACGCATGAGCGAGGCGGAAAAGAAAAATACGCTACTGGTGATTAATCTCGATAACCTGGTGGTCGGCGATAAGCTCTATTTCAATAGCGGGCGCAGCACGCCGGCATCGGTACGCAAGCTGACCCGCGATCGCGCGCTGGCTATCGCCCGTAGTCACGGTATCGCCGCGTTCACCAATCCAGGGCTGAATCCGGAGTTCCCGAAAGGCACCGGCTGCTGTAACGATGCCAGCGTTTTTGATAGCGCCGGGATCCCGGTACTCTCCGTGGAAGCGACTAACTGGTCATTGGGTAAAAAGGATGGCTATCAGCAGCGCAGTAAAACCCGTAGCTTCCCGCAGGGTACCAGCTGGCATGATGTACAACTGGATAACCAACAGTATATCGACAAAGCGCTGCCGGGAAGGATCGAGCACCGCGGGCGCGATGTAGTGAAAGTGATGCTGCCGCTGGTGAAAGAGCTGGCGAAAGTTGAGAAGAAAAAGTGATTTGTGCAAAGCGAACCCGCGGTATAGCCCGCGTGTCCGCTTTGGAATAACACTCTCCGGCATAGCGCATCGCTTAGCCTTCGTGCAATCCGCACTCCCGCTTGAGGCCAAAGAATCGGGTTTCTTCTTCCGCCATACCGGGTTCCCATTTACGGGTAGTGTGAGTGTCACCAACGGACAAATACCCCTGCTCCCATAGCGGGTGGTATTTCAGGCCGTGCTTTTGCAGATACTGATAAACCGTCCGGTTATCCCAGTCGATAATCGGCAGCAGCTTAAAGACGCCGCGCTGGATAGCCAGCACCGGTAAATGCGCCCGGCTGCCGGACTGCTCGCGGCGCAGGCCAGCAAACCAGGTGCGGGTGTTGAGCTCCTTCAGCGCCCGGTTCATCGGCTCAACTTTGTTGATTTCATTGTACTTCTCAATGCCTTCAACGCCCTGCTCCCACAGTTTGCCGTAACGCGCTTCCTGCCAGGCGGCGCTTTCCGTCGCCCGGTAGACTTTAAGGTTCAGGTTGAGCTTCTCGGTCAATTCATCAATAAACTGATAGGTTTCCGGGAACAGATAGCCGGTATCGGTCAGGATCACCGGAATGTCCGGGCGCAGCTGGTTCACCAGATGCAGGCTGACTGCCGCCTGAATACCAAAGCTTGAAGAGAGCGCATAGTCGCCGGGCAGGTTTTCCAGCGCCCACGCCACGCGTTCTTCGGCGCTGAGTTTTTCCAGCTGAGTGTTAACTTCCGCCAGCGCCATGACGCGTTCTACTTTAGGCAGATCGTTCAGCGCGTTTAGATCGAGTTTGGACATAGATTCCTCCCTGTGTGCCTTGCCTGATGGCGCTTCGCTTATCAGGCCTACGCGAACGGTAGGCCTGATAAAGCATTCATGCCGCTATCCGGCAATTCAGGTTATTCCCAGAAATCACGCGCCGGGTCGAGCACCGGGCGAATGATGCCCGCACGCACCGTAAAGTCGCCGAAGCCTTCACCCGCTTCGCGCTCTTTCGCCCAGCGCCCTACCAGCTCGTCGAGCGAAGCAAGGATCTCCGGCTCGGTGATATTTTCACGATACATTCGTGGAATGCGCGTCCCGCTGCGGTTGCCGCCGATATGCAGGTTATAGCGGCCAGGGGCTTTACCCACCAGGCCAACTTCCGCCAGCATCGCGCGGCCACAGCCGTTCGGGCAACCCGTGACGCGGGTTACGATATGCTCATCGCCAACGCCGTGCTTGCTCATCACCTCTTCGACCTTGTCGATAAACGACGGCAAGAAACGCTCGGCTTCGGCCATCGCTAACGGACAGGTCGGGAACGACACGCAGGCCATTGAGTTCTCACGCTGCGCCGTGACGGCATTCATCAGGCCATGATCGCGGGCCAGTTTCTCGATCCGCGCTTTCTGATCTTCCGGTACGCTGGCGATGATCAGGTTCTGGTTGGCGGTGATACGGAATTCACCTTTGTGAATCTTCGCGATCTCCAGCAGACCAGTTTTCAGCGGGCGGCCCGGATAATCCAGAATACGGCCGTTCTCAATAAACAGCGTCAGGTGCCAGTTATTATCGATACCCTTAACCCAGCCGATGCGGTCGCCGCGGCCGGTAAATTCGTACGGACGAATCGGTTCGAATTTGATCCCGGCACGACGCTCAACTTCCGCCTTGAAGGTCTCCACGCCGACGCGCTCAAGGGTATATTTGGTTTTCGCGTTTTTACGATCGGTACGATTACCCCAGTCGCGCTGGGTGGTCACGACCGCTTCCGCCACTGCCAGGGTATGCTCCAGCGGCAGATAGCCAAACTCGCTGGCGGTACGCGCATAGGTTTTCTTATTACCGTGCTCGATAGACAACCCGCCGCCCACCAGCAGGTTAAAGCCGACCAGCTTGCCGTTTTCCGCTATCGCCACGAAGTTCATATCATTGGCGTGCAGATCGATATCGTTCTGCGGCGGGATCACCACCGTCGTTTTGAATTTACGCGGCAGATAGGTCTGGCCGAGGATCGGTTCCTCGTCGGTGGTGGCGACCTTTTCCTGATCCAACCAGATCTCAGCATAGGCGCGGGTACGCGGCAGCAGATGTTCAGAGATCTTCTTCGCCCACTCGTAGGCTTCGGCGTGCAGCTGCGACTCAAACGGGTTCGAGGTGCACAGCACATTGCGGTTCATGTCGTTGGCGGTCGCCAGCGCGTCCAGGCCAACGGAGTGCAGCATCTGATGCACCGGCTTCACGTTCTTCTTCAGAATACCGTGGAACTGGAAAGTCTGACGGTTGGTCAGGCGAATACTGCCGTAGATGGTGTTATCCGCGGCGAATTTATCGATCGCCTGCCACTGTTTGGTGGTGATAACGCCGCCCGGCAGACGGCAGCGCAGCAGCATCGCGTGGCGCGGCTCCAGTTTCTGCGCCGCGCGTTCCGCGCGAATATCGCGGTCGTCCTGCTGGTACATACCGTGGAAGCGGATGAGCAGGAAGTTGTCGCCTTTAAAACCGCCGGTCAGGCCGTCATTTAAATCTTCCGCGATGGTGCCGCGCAGGTAGTTGCTCTCGATCTTCATACGCTCGGCGTCGGAGAGTTTACCTTCGACCACCAGCGGGCCAGGATGTTTTTCGCTCATTAGTAGACATCTCGCTGATAACGGCGCTCAACGCGCAGCTCACTTAAAAATTCGTCCGCCGCTTCGGCGTCCATCGCGCCGTATTCGGCAATCACTTCCAGTAACGCCTGCTCGACGTCTTTCGCCATACGATTGGCATCGCCGCAGACATAAATATGGGCGCCGTCGTTAATCCAACGCCACACTTCAGCCCCCTGCTCGCGCAGTTTGTCCTGTACATAGATTTTTTGTTGTTGATCGCGAGACCAGGCCAGGTCGATACGGCTCAGCACGCCCTCTTTGACGTAGCTCTGCCATTCCACCTGATAGAGGAAATCTTCCGTGAAGTGCGGATTGCCGAAGAACAACCAGTTCTTCCCTTCCGCCCCTTCCGCCGCGCGCTGCTGCATGAAGGCGCGGAACGGCGCGATCCCGGTTCCAGGACCAATCATGATAACCGGGGTTTGCGGGTTAGCAGGCAGACGGAAATTGTCATTGTGTTCGATAAAGATGCGCACTTCGCCATCTTCTTCCACGCGGTCGGCGAGGAAGCTGGACGCGCCGCCGGCGCGAGCGCGGCCTTCGATGTCATAACGCACGACGCCAACGGTAACGTGGACTTCGTTTTCCGCTTCCGCCTGTGAGGACGCAATAGAGTAGAGGCGCGGCGTCAGCGGGCGCAGCAGGCCGATTAAGGCTTCGGCATCCAGCTGTGCCGGCGAGAAGCGCACCATATCGACGATAGGTGTTGTCGCAGCGTAGTGCTGCAACTGCGCTTTATCGCCAACCAGCGGCAGCAGCGTTTCACTGCGGGTCAGGGTGGCATAGTTCTCAACAATATTGGCGGTATTGACCGTCAGCTCGAAATGCCACTCCAGCGCTTGCGCCAGCGGCAGCGTTTTGCCTTCTACAGTGACCGGTTCATCACCCTTCAACCACAGCAGCTCCACCAGCTCTTTGACCAGCGCCGGATCGTTCTGATACCACACGCCTAGCGCATCTCCCGGCTGATAACGCAGGCCGGAATCACCCAGATCGATCTCAATATGACGGACATCTTTTTCCGAGTCGCGACCGGTTATTTTTTGATTCACAGCAAGCGTCGCCGTCAGCGGCGCTTCTTTAGTATACGGACTGGTATGAATTTCATTCACGGCGCCGCTGGTCGCAAGCTGGGCAGGCGCAGCCGTCGGCGCGCGCGCTTTCAGCACATCCACTACGCGAGCGCGCCATTCCGCCGCCGCGGCTTGATATTCAACGTCGGCATCAACGCGGTCTAGCAGGCGTTCGCCACCCAGTTCGGCCAGTTTGCTATCGAAATCTTTGCCGGACTGGCAGAAAAACTCATAGGAGGTATCGCCGAGGCCAAACACCGCGAAGGCGGTGCCATCGAGCTTCGGCGCTTTCTTTGAAAACAAGAACTTATGCAATGCGACGGCTTCTTCCGGCGGCTCACCTTCACCCTGAGTCGACGTCACCACTACCAGCAGTTTTTCACCGGCGATTTGTTTGAATTTATAGTCGCCAGCGTTCACCAGTTTCACGTTCAGCTGCGCGGCCTGCAAATCGTCGCGCAGCGCTTCGGCAACCCGACGCGCGTTGCCGGTCTGCGAAGCGGAAATCAGGGTGATGGCCGGCGCTTCTACCGCCTGAGCGGGCGCGCTTACCACGGCGCCGGGCTGCTGATTCAGCATGCCCCAGAAGTAGCCGGACACCCAAGCCAGTTGGGTTGGCGTAAAGTCAGTCGTGGCCGCCTGTAGGCGCGCCAGTTGCTCCGGGTTTAGCGGCAGCAGATTGGAAGGTGGGGCCTGTGTCGTCATGCGTCGTTATGTTCCAGTAAGCAAAGCTGTTATTCACGCCCTGTCAGCGCGACAAAAACAGAAGAGATTGTAAGGTTAACGGCGGGCATACTAACAATTAAAGAAGGGATGGAAATAACAAATAACCAAATGGACTAACCTGTTTTAGTTATAGTTATTAACAACAAAAACGATTAGTTAACCTGTTGAAAAATAATAAATTAAATCATCAAAACACCACAAAAATGGCGATTTTGCGTTCAGGGCCGTTTTAGTTAATGCTAAAAAATGTACTTTCCGGTACCCTACGGCGGTTTTTTTCGTCCTGTTGAGAGTTAATGATGTCCACCACGCTGTTTAAAGATTTCACCTTCGAAGCCGCCCACCACCTGCCGCACGTACCGAAAGGCCACAAATGCGGTCGCCTGCATGGTCACTCTTTTATGGTGCGTCTGGAGATTACCGGTGAAGTCGATCCCCATACCGGGTGGATCATGGATTTCGCCGAGCTGAAAGCCGCGTTTAAACCGACCTACGATCGTTTAGACCACTATTACCTGAACGATATCCCAGGACTGGAGAACCCAACCAGCGAAGTGCTGGCCAAATGGATTTGGGATCAAATGAAACCGCTGGTTCCTCTGCTGAGCGCGGTAATGGTAAAAGAGACCTGCACCGCAGGCTGCGTCTATCGCGGCGAGTAATGCCCTGTCTATCCGCCATCGGGCTGCTGCCATGGCGGTTTTCTGTTTCATCCCACGCCGTTGGAATCAACGCACCAGATAGCCGCCATCCACCGCCAGAATATGACCGTTAACGTAATCCGAGGCCCGGCTGGCGAGGAACACAACGGCGCCCATTAAATCCTGCGCTTCTCCCCAACGGCCTGCGGGTATATGCGCAAGTACGCGTCGGTTCTCCTTTGGGATACTGCGGGTGATAGCGGTCATGGCAGTTTCGTAATAGCCAGGCGCGATGCCGTTAACCTGAATATTATGCGGGCCCAGCTCATCGCAGTAGGCTTTGGTTAAGCCAGCCAGCGCATGCTTGGTGGCGGCATAGGCCGGCGACCAGCTGCCGCCAAGATAAGAAAACACCGAACAGATATTAATAATCTTACCGCTTCGCCGCGGAACCATAATTTTCGCGGCTTCGTGGCTGAGCTCGAACGCTGCGGTCAGGTTAGTCTCGATCATCGGATCCCAGTCTGTTCGCCCAAAGCGCAGCACCTTATTCAACTGACAAATACCGGCATTGTTCACCAGAATATCAACAGTACCGAAACGTTCGCAGCAGGCGGCGATAATCCGCTGCGGCATACCGCCATCGGTGATATCCGCCAGCATGAATTCCAGCTCAACGCCCTGCTGTTCGATAAGTTTGCGGGTTTGCGTGTATTCTTCGCGCAGAGCGGGAACAAACAGATTCGCACCGGCGGTCGCCAGAGCAACGGCAAAGGCCTGCCCCAGGCCGCTATTACCACCGGTAACGATAGCGGTTTTCCCCTTGAGCGAGAAGAAATCCATAGAGAAGGCAGTGGGTGGTTCAATTGGCTGCATGGTTAACTCGTTCCTTAAGTCAACGTATCAGCCGCCCGCTTCAGGCGGCTGAATTAATGCGCCAATGATAGCACTGCTGTCATGAAGGCGTATCTCAACCCCGGCGCTGAAATCGAGTGCAAAGATGAATTCATATATGAAGAAGAGAGCTGCCGGGCGGTAAGCAACCTACCCGGCAATGAAAGAGGGGATCAGGCGATGTTCAGGTATTTATGCGTCTGCATGGATAAGCGCCAGTTTCGGGCGATACAGGTCTCAATGCACAGCCGCGTGGCATCTTCTTTTTGGCTAATCGGCTGCAAGGCAATAATACGCGGCTTTTCATCGGCCAGCGTCTCCAGCAGTTCATCCAGCGCTTCGATATCGCGCACGCGGCCAACCGGATGCTTGATTTCATCGGCGCGCTGCAGCGCCTGCGAAAGCACATCATAGCCGCCGCGCATGTTCACTTTCGGCGAGACCGTGACCCAGGTGTTGTGGCTGCAGCGCACTTCATGCGTGCCGCTGGTTTCAATCTGGCAGCTGAAACCATGTTGCTCAAGCAGATCGGTCAACGGCGTGAGATCGTGAATACAGGGCTCGCCGCCGGTAATCACGACGTGACGGGCGGTCCATCCCTGACGGCCAATGATCGCCAGCAGATCGTCGCTGGTCGCCGGGCCCCACTTATCGCTCTCTTTGGTTTTAGCGAGGATACTAAATAGAGACACTTCCCGATCGGCCAGCTTATCCCAGGTATGTTTGGTATCGCACCAGGCGCAACCAACCGGGCATCCCTGCAAACGAATAAAAATGGCAGGCACGCCGGTAAAGTAACCCTCGCCTTGCAAGGTCTGGAACATCTCGTTAATCGGGTACTGCATAGTCATCTCTGTTCAGGTGGTAAAAAGGTATTATCGCAGATTCAGGCGCTCAGGTCTTGTCCTCAGCTGCGATTACCAGACCCCATCGTCAGCTTTTCGTAAGCCATCTTTTTATATTAGCTAGCAAACTATAAAATAAGCACAAAATGTATTTACGATATTTTGAGTATTATTTTAGCATGCGCCGCACTTGGTCATTGAATTGGATTATTTATTACTTTCTTCAGATGTATCTGCGCGCGGGTAAAGATGTAACAAAGAATGTCTTTGATGATCGTAATGACATTATTCATCGCTGTCCAAAGCAATAAAAAGAAATTATTAATCAATGATGTACAAACCGATACATGAAACAATGAATCTTTTAACTTCGCTCAGGGTCAAATTCAATTCACTTGATTTCCATAGCTTAAAATAAGCTTAAGAAAGCGCTTGTTGCCGCCTGTTTTTATTTAATCTCCGTTTAATTTTCCGCGCCTAGAATCCAGTCGACCAACCATGAGAGACTGCATTCATGAATACATTATTAATTACAGGCGTTACCGGATTTCTGGGCGGCGCGGTATTAGAGAATATCCTCAATAATGAAAATGGGATTAATCTACTGCTCCTGGTGCGAGCCAATAACGATGAAGCGGCTCTGGCCCGGGTGAAGGAAAACCTGCGTAAATTCAATATTGCAGAGGAGAAGCTGGCCGCATTAACCCCCCGGCAGATCTTGCTCGGCGATTTGTCATCACCGGAGACGTTCCTGAGCGACCCGCGCCTGGAGCAGGTCACTCACGTGATCAACAGCGCCGCCGTCGCCTCATTTGGTAATAACCCACTCATCTGGAAGGTGAATGTCGAAGGAACGTTCAAATTTGCCCAACGGATGTCCCGCGTAGCTGGACTACAACGTTTTCTGCACGTCGGGACCGCGATGTCCTGTACCCCGGAGCCAGATTCACTGGTCGCTGAAAGCGCTGAATTCCGCGAACACGCCGAGCATCTGGTGGAGTATACCCATTCCAAATCGACCATTGAGCGCCTGATGCAGGAGCAATGTCCGACGTTACCGTTAGCCATCGCCCGCCCTTCTATCGTCGTTGGTCATACTCATCACGGTTGCCAGCCCTCAAGCAGCATTTTTTGGGTGTTCAGCATGGGGCTGATGCTGCAAAAATTCCTCTGCTCCCTGGAAGACCGTGTTGACGTGATCCCGGTCGACTACTGCGCCGACGCGCTGCTGATGTTATTACAACGTCCGTTGGCGCGTGGTGAAGTCGTGCATATCTCCGCCGGAGAAGAAAACAGCGTGAAATTTGCAGAAATCGATCGCGCGATGGCCTCAGCGCTGGAGCAGGCTCCGGTAGGCGACCGATACGCGCAGGTCAGCTACGAGACGCTGGTTAAAATGCGCCGTGAGTTGAAAGATATTTTTGGCCCGTGCAACGAGCGCCTGATGCTCAAAGCGATGCGCCTGTATGGCGCCTTCGCGACGCTGAACGTCCGCTTCAGCAATGATAAGCTGCTGAGCATGGGCATGCCTAAACCGCCGCGTTTCACCGATTATATCGACCGCTGCGTACAAACCACCCGCGGGCTCTCTATCCCGCAGCAAATGGCCGTCGATTTTAAGTAAACACAATGCGCAGGTAAAAAAAATGCCAGTCCGCAGACTGGCATTTTTATTTCACAAAAAGTCAGGATTATGCCTGGCCTTTGATCTCTTTACGACCGTTGTACGGCGCTTTTTCACCCAGCGCTTCTTCGATACGAATCAGCTGGTTGTATTTAGCAACGCGGTCAGAACGGCTCATAGAACCAGTTTTGATCTGGCCTGCAGCGGTACCAACAGCCAGGTCAGCGATGGTAGCGTCTTCAGTTTCGCCAGAACGGTGAGAGATGACAGCGGTGTAGCCAGCGTCTTTCGCCATCTTGATTGCAGCCAGAGTTTCGGTCAGAGAACCGATCTGGTTGAATTTGATCAGGATGGAGTTAGCGATGCCTTTTTCGATGCCTTCTTTCAGGATCTTGGTGTTGGTTACGAACAGATCGTCACCAACCAGCTGGATTTTGTCGCCCAGTACTTTGGTCTGGTATGCGAAACCGTCCCAGTCAGACTCGTCCAGACCATCTTCGATGGAGACGATCGGGTACTGTTTGGTCAGCTCTTCCAGGAAGTGGGTGAACTCTTCAGAGGTGAACGCTTTGTTGCCTTCGCCAGCCAGAACGTATTTACCGTCTTTGTAGAATTCAGAAGCTGCGCAGTCCATCGCCAGAGTGATGTCTTTGCCCAGTTCGTAGCCTGCTGCTTTAACCGCTTCAGCGATAACAGCCAGCGCTTCGGCGTTGGAACCCAGGTTCGGCGCGTAGCCGCCTTCGTCACCAACTGCAGTGTTCATACCTTTGGATTTCAGAACTTTCGCCAGGTGATGGAACACTTCAGAACCCATGCGTACGGCTTCTTTCAGAGTCGGCGCGCCAACCGGCTGAATCATGAATTCCTGGATGTCGACGTTGTTGTCAGCGTGCTCACCACCGTTGATGATGTTCATCATCGGAACCGGCATAGAGTATTTGCCCGGAGTGCCGTTCAGTTCAGCAATGTGTTCGAACAGCGGCTGGCCTTTAGAAGCAGCTGCTGCTTTGGCGTTCGCCAGGGATACCGCCAGGATTGCGTTCGCACCGAAGTTGGATTTGTTTTCAGTACCGTCCAGGTCGATCATGATCTTATCGATGCCAGCTTGATCTTTAGCATCTTTACCCAGGACTGCCTGAGCGATCGGGCCGTTTACCGCAGCAACAGCTTTGGTTACGCCTTTACCCAGGAAACGGGATTTGTCGCCATCGCGCAGTTCCAGCGCTTCGCGGGAACCAGTAGAAGCACCTGACGGAGCAGCTGCCATACCGACGAAACCACCTTCCAGGTGTACTTCGGCTTCAACAGTCGGGTTACCACGGGAGTCGATGATTTCACGACCGATGACTTTAACGATTTTGGACATTAGGTTTTCCTCAGTACAAGTTAAACTAAAACTCCAGACAAACAATGCACCCAATTGGGTGCATTGCCGTTCTAACTCTTTTTACTTCGCCTGACGCTTCTGGTACTCGCTCGCGGCTTTCACAAAGCCGGCAAACAGCGGGTGGCCGTCACGCGGCGTCGAAGTAAATTCCGGGTGGAACTGGCAGGCCACAAACCACGGATGGTTCGGCACTTCGATGATCTCGACCAACTGATCATCCCCGGAACGGCCCGCAACGCGCAGGCCGGCAGCTTCAATCGGTTTCAACAACATGTTGTTGACTTCGTAGCGGTGACGATGGCGCTCGGTGATAGTCGGCTCGCCGTACAGCTGACGGACCAGTGAATCATCACCCAGCTGGCACTGCTGCGCGCCAAGGCGCATGGTGCCGCCGAGGTCGCTCTTCTCGGAACGAACTTCAACGTTGCCTTCTTCGTCACGCCATTCGGTAATCAGCGCCACCACCGGGTACTTACAGTCTGGCACAAATTCCGTAGAGTTGGCGTTTTCCATGCCCGCTACGTTGCGCGCGAACTCAATCAGCGCAACCTGCATACCCAGGCAGATACCCAGATATGGAATATTGTTCTCACGCGCATAGCGCGCGGTGGCGATCTTACCTTCAACGCCGCGGTAGCCGAAGCCGCCCGGGATGAGGATCGCGTCCAAATCTTTAAGGATTTCGACGCCGCGCGTTTCAACATCTTGCGAATCGATAAGCTTGATGTTGACGGTCACGCGGTTTTTCAGACCACCGTGTTTCAGCGCTTCAATCACCGATTTGTAGGCATCCGGCAGTTCAATGTACTTACCAACCATACCAATGGTGACTTCGCCTGCCGGGTTAGCTTCTTCATAGATTACCTGTTCCCATTCGGCCAGGTTTGCTTCCGGACAAGTTAAGCTGAATCGTTTACAAATATAATCGTCCAGCCCCTGAGATTTCAACAGGCCTGGAATTTTATAAATGGAATCGACGTCTTTCAGAGAAATCACAGCCTTTTCCGGGACGTTACAGAACAATGCAATTTTTGCACGTTCGTTGGCCGGAACCGCGCGATCGGAGCGGCAAATCAGGATATCTGGCTGGATACCGATGGAGAGCAGCTCTTTAACAGAGTGCTGAGTCGGTTTAGTTTTGACTTCACCCGCCGCCGCCATGTATGGCACCAGGGTCAAGTGCATGAACAGGGTATGCTCACGGCCGATTTCTACCGCCATCTGGCGAATAGCTTCGAGGAACGGCAGGGATTCGATATCGCCTACGGTACCGCCGATTTCAACCAGAACCACGTCATGGCCTTCGCCGCCAGCCAGTACACGCTCTTTGATGGCGTTGGTGATGTGCGGGATAACCTGTACGGTTGCGCCCAGATAGTCGCCACGGCGCTCTTTACGCAGAACGTCGGAGTAGATTCGACCGGTGGTGAAGTTGTTGCGGCGAGTCATCTTGGTGCGGATGAAACGCTCGTAGTGACCCAGGTCCAGATCGGTTTCAGCGCCGTCTTCAGTAACGAACACTTCCCCGTGCTGGATTGGGCTCATGGTGCCCGGATCGACGTTGATGTACGGATCCAGTTTCATGATAGTTACATTGAGCCCACGGGCTTCAAGAATGGCTGCCAGGGAAGCTGCGGCAATGCCTTTACCCAGAGAGGATACGACCCCGCCGGTCACAAAAATATAGTTCGTTGTCATGCTGAACCTGAGAAGTTAGGGTAAAACGATGGAATAACCAGGACGGGAAAGTAGTATACCCGAACATGCGTGACGCCACAAACTTTCATTCTCCCCTCCTCTTCTTTCTACCAGCCGCACCTGCGTTGCGACTCGAACAACTCGAAGAGGCAGGCTACATGGTGTTTCAACAACATAACGGAATGAGAAAATAGCCGCTTTTGGCGAAATGTTTTTGACGTAAATCAAGCGCTTGTTATTTATAAAATCACACAAATAGCGCTTGATCACGAAAACTCGTTAGAGATCAGTTTCCTGGCGTTTTACTTCCTGCCATACTTCTTCCATGGTTTCGAGGTCAACGCCGGTCATTTCCAGACCTCTGGCGGCGACAATCCGCTCAACTTCGCGGAAGCGGCGCTCAAATTTGAGGTTCGCTTTCTGCAATGCGACCTCGGCTTTAACCCCTAAATGACGGGACAAATTCACCGTGGCGAACAGCAAATCGCCCACTTCTTCCTCAAGTTTAGCGTCATCAACCACCGCCTGCTGCGCTTCATGCATGACTTCATCTATCTCTTCATGCACTTTATCGAGCACCGGGCCAAGCGAGGTCCAGTCAAAGCCCACCGCCGAGCAGCGACGCTGAATTTTATGCGCGCGCATCAGCGCCGGCAGGCTATGCGGAATATCATCCAGCGCCGAGTGTTGCGCCTTTTCCGCTCGTTCCGCGCTCTTAATCTGCTCCCAGCGCGCCAGCACTTCCGCACTGTTCCCGGCCGAAGCATCGCCAAAGATATGCGGATGACGACGTTCCAGTTTGTCGCTGATGGCGGCGCAGATATCGTTGAAATCAAAACGCCCTTCTTCCTGCGCCATCTGCGCATAGAACACCACCTGGAACAGCAGATCGCCAAGCTCGCCGCGCAGATCGTCAAAATCTTCGCGCGCAATGGCGTCCAGCACTTCATAGGTCTCTTCAAGGGTGTAAGGGGCGATAGTGGCAAAGGTCTGTTCTTTATCCCACGGGCAGCCGTTTTCCGGGTCGCGCAGGCGACGCATAATACCGAGCAGGCGGTCAATTTGAGTCATGTAACAATCCTGGAAATTTAAAAATAGTAGGCCGGATAAGGCATTTATGCCTTATCCGGCCTACAGACGAATTAACCGCCGTGCAGACGACGCGCGTCGATCACATCCGGCACCTGGTTCAGCTTGCCGAGCACCCGGCCCAACACCTGCAGGTTGTAGATTTCAATGGTCATATCGATGGTCGCCAGCTGCTGTTTGGTATCGCTGCGGCTGGCCACCCCCAGCACGTTCACCTTCTCGTTAGCAAGAATAGTGGTAATGTCGCGCAGCAGGCCGCTGCGGTCGTTGGCGACCACGCGCACCACCAGCGAATATCCCGCCGAATAGCTCTCGCCCCATACCGCATCAACGATGCGTTCCGGCGCGTGAGACTGCAGCTCAGCCAGCTGATCGCAGTCGGCGCGGTGTACTGAAATCCCGCGCCCCTGGGTGATAAAGCCGACGATTTCGTCGCCGGGGATCGGCTGGCAGCAGCGGGCAATGTGATGCATCAGATTGCCGACGCCCTCAACCACCACCCGGCCATTATCTTTGCTGCGGTTCTGCGGGGTGTAGGTTTTTTGCTGCAGTTGCTTCAGCGCGGCGGCATCCTGCTCGGCGGCGCTCGGTTTGTTGAACTGCGCCTGCAGGAAGTTGACCATCTGGTTAAGGCGAATATCGCCGCCGCCGATAGCCGCCAGCAGTTCATCCAGTTCATTAAAGTTGTAGCGCGGCAGCAGATGTTTCTCGGCATCCTTCAGGCTGATGCCCAGATGCTCGAGCTCATCGTCAAGGATCTGCCGCCCGGCGAGAATGTTTTTATCGCGATCCTGTTTACGGAACCAGGCGTGAATTTTGGAGCGTCCACGGCTGGTGGTCACGTAGCCAAGGTTCGGGTTCAGCCAGTCGCGGCTTGGGTTCGGCTGCTTCTGGGTGATTATCTCAATCTGATCGCCCATCTGCAGCTGATAGGTGAACGGCACAATGCGCCCGCCAATTTTGGCGCCGATGCAGCGGTGCCCGACATCGCTATGGATATGGTAGGCAAAGTCGAGCGGAGTTGAGCCCGCCGGCAGATCAACCACGTCGCCCTTCGGCGTAAACACGTAGACCCGGTCATCGAAGACCTGGCTGCGCACTTCGTCGAGCATTTCGCCGGAATCGGCCATCTCTTCCTGCCAGGCGATCAGCTTACGCAGCCAGGCGATACGGTCTTCATGGCCGCGACCGCCGCTCGCCCCGGCGCTGGCGCCCTCTTTATACTTCCAGTGCGCCGCCACGCCGAGCTCGGCGTCTTCATGCATCTGTTTGGTGCGAATTTGGATCTCAACCGTTTTCCCGCCCGGCCCAAGCACCACGGTGTGAATAGACTGGTAGCCGTTCGGTTTCGGGTTGGCGACGTAATCATCAAATTCGTCAGGCAGATGACGATAGTGGGTATGCACGATCCCCAGCGCCGCGTAGCAATCCTGCAAACGTTCAGCGACGATACGTACCGCGCGCACGTCAAACAGCTCATCAAAAGCGAGATGCTTCTTCTGCATTTTGCGCCAGATGCTATAGATATGCTTCGGACGCCCGTATACCTCAGCCTTCACGCCTTCATTTTTCATTTCTGAACGCAGGTGGCCGACGAACTCATCGATGTAATGTTCGCGGTCGATACGGCGTTCGTGCAGCAACTTAGCAATACGCTTATATTCGGCTGGATGCAGGTAACGGAAGCAGTAGTCTTCCAGTTCCCACTTCAGTTGACCGATGCCTAAGCGGTTCGCCAGCGGCGCATAGATGTTGGTACATTCTTTTGCTGCCAGTACGCGCTCATCTTCGGGTTCATCTTTTACCTCGCGCAGGTGAGCGATACGTTCCGCAAGCTTGATAACCACGCAGCGGAAATCATCGACCATCGCCAGCAGCATGCGGCGAATATTGTCGACCTGTTCTGAGGAGACGGTGTCGGTGTGCGTGGCTTTAAGCTGGCGAATCGCCGCCATATCACGCACGCCGTGAATCAGGGTAACGACGGATTTGCCAACGCTCTCTTGCAGGACCTCTTCGCTGACGACGTTGCCGTCCGCCAGCGGAAACAGTAAAGCGGCCCGCAAGGTATCGATATCCATATTGAGCATGGAGAGAATTTCTACCATCTCCACGCCGCGCCAAAGCAGGAGATCCGCCTGCGGGTGTCCCTGCGTTGTTACGCGACAATAATCCCAGGTCTCGGCTAAGCGCTCACACGACTGCTGGCTGGAAATCCCCAGACTCGCGATCCATTTCTTCGGGTCAAACTCACCAGCTTTATTAAGATGTGCACTTCTTACCGCAACCATTGTCCTCTCCTTAAGGGACTCAGCCTACCGAAGTCAGCAAGCCGTATTTTATACCCGTCATACTTCATCCTTCAGTCCACACCGCCATCAGGCATCTTCACTGTCGCCTCGATGCGGGCTGAACAATTTTATGTAAGCTCGCGCTCAAACAATACTATCGATTCCAGGTGCCCGGTGTGCGGGAACATGTCCAGCATCGCCAGACGTTGAATGCGATATCCCGCCTGAAGCAACGCTTCGCTATCGCGCGCCAGCGTCGCCGGGTTACATGAAACATAGACCATCCGCCGCGGTGCCAGCTTGATAATATGCGCCATCACGCCCGGCGCCCCGGCTCTTGCCGGGTCGAGTAGAATTTTATCAAAGCCATGCTTCGCCCAGGCCTGCCGGGTAACATCTTCTTCCAGGTTTTCATGAAAGAAAGTCACGTTCTGCAATTCATTGAGGGCGGCATTTTCCCGCCCCTTTGCCACCAGCGCGGGTACGCCTTCGACGCCCACCACGCTCGCCGCCACTTTGGCCAGCGGCAGGGTGAAATTGCCCATACCGCAAAACAGATCCAGAACGCGGTCCTGCGGCTGAATATCTAACCAGGCCAGCGCCGTACGCACCATTTTCTGGTTTACGCCATCGTTTACCTGGATAAAATCGCGCGGACTGAACACTAAGCGTAGTCCGTCTGACGTGTACCATGGTTCATCGCCGCGAATATGTTCAAGTATCTCGCTTTGCGGCGCGAGGTACAGGGATAGACCGTGAGTTTGCGAAAAACGTTCCAGTTTTTCTTTATCCGCCGCCGTCAGCGCGGCGGTATGGCGTAAAACCATCAGCGGGCCATTATCCGCCTGCACCAGTTCAACGTGGCCAAGTTGACGTTGTGATTGTAGGCTGGTTAAACACTCGCGCACCGCGGGTAACAACGCCTCAAGTTGGGGCACCAAAACGGGGCACTGCACCACATCGATGATTTCGCTGGAGTTGGCCTTGCGAAAACCCATCTGCAGTTGTTGGGTCTTTGGCTGATAATTCAAGCTCAAACGCGCCCGACGCCGGTAGCCCCAGGGTTCAGCGGCTATAATGTCGTCAACGTCACGTTTCATCAGGCGGGAGAGCGCGGCGCGCTTGCTTTGCTGCTGTAGTTCAATGCTCGCATGTTGCTGCTGACATCCGCCGCAGACGCCGAAATGCGGGCAGCGCGGTGCAACGCGCTGTGGACTGTCGTTGAGGCGGCGTTTAACCTGAGCGCGGGCATACTGTTTTTTATCCTCTACCAGCACGACTTCCGCCTGCTCTTGCGGCAACAGGCCGGGGATAAACAGCGCCTTACCCTGATGACGGGCTACGCCCTGGCCAAAGGGATCAAGGTCATTTACCGTCACGGTTATGATCTGGCGCGTCGTCACACGCCGTTTTGCAGAGTAGAATTGCGCCATCGTAGAGGATTATCTCAAAAATATACTGACTCTATACATGAAATCATTCGGGCTACCAATGCAGAAGCCGTCTGAAGGTTGATATGTATATTCTCCCATAATGGAACCGCATGACCAACTACAGCCTACGTGCTCGCATGATGATTCTTATTCTGGCGCCGACCGTTTTGATTGGTCTGCTGCTCAGTATTTTCTTCGTTGCCCACCGCTATAACGACCTGCAGCGGCAGTTGGAAGATGCCGGCGCCAGTATTATCGAACCGCTGGCGGTATCCAGTGAGTACGGCATGAATTTGCAAAATCGCGAGGCGATCGGCCAACTTATCAGCGTGCTTCACCGCCGCCATTCCGATATCGTGCGGGCTATTTCTATTTATGATGCTAAAAACCGGCTGTTCGTTACCTCTAACTTCCAGCTCGATCCGCGGGAAATACAGCTCCCGCGCGGCGCGCCCTTCCCTCGCCGGCTGAGCGTCACCCGCCACGGCGACATCATGGTGCTGCGCACGCCTATTGTGTCAGAAAGCTATCTGCCCGATGAGTCGCCGGAAAGCGATGCTAAAATGCCGGACAATATGCTCGGCTATGTGGCGCTGGAGCTCGACCTTAAATCTGTGCGCCTGCAGCAGTACAAAGAGATATTTATCTCAAGCGTCATGATGCTGTTTTGTATCGGCATTGCGCTGATTTTCGGCTGGCGCCTGATGCGCGACGTGACCGGACCGATTCGTAATATGGTCAACACCGTTGACCGCATCCGCCGCGGCCAGTTGGATAGCCGCGTTGAAGGTTTTATGCTCGGCGAGTTGGATATGCTGAAAAACGGCATTAACTCGATGGCGATGTCGCTGGCGGCCTACCACGAGGAGATGCAGCACAATGTCGATCAGGCGACCTCGGATCTGCGCGAAACGCTGGAGCAGATGGAGATTCAGAACGTCGAGCTGGATCTGGCGAAAAAGCGCGCCCAGGAGGCCGCGCGCATCAAGTCCGAGTTCCTTGCCAATATGTCGCACGAGCTACGAACTCCGCTTAACGGCGTGATTGGCTTTACCCGCCTGACCTTGAAAACCGATCTCAACGCTACCCAGCGCGACCACCTGACCACCATCGAACGTTCGGCGAATAATCTGCTGGCCATCATCAATGATGTGCTGGATTTCTCCAAGCTCGAAGCGGGCAAGCTGATTCTGGAAAGCATTCCTTTCCTGCTGCGTAATACCCTGGATGAAGTGGTGACCTTGCTGGCACATTCAGCGCACGATAAAGGCCTTGAGCTCACCCTCAACATTAAAAGCGATGTCCCGGATAATGTGATTGGCGATCCGCTGCGCCTGCAGCAGGTAATCACCAATCTGGTGGGTAACGCGATTAAATTCACCGAGCACGGCAACATTGATGTGCTGGTTGAACAGCGGGCGATGAGCAATTCGCGAGTACAAATCGAAGTACAGATTCATGATACCGGCATCGGCATTCCGGAGCGCGATCAGTCGCGGTTGTTCCAGGCCTTCCGCCAAGCCGATGCCAGTATCTCACGCCGCCACGGCGGCACCGGCCTGGGGCTGGTTATCACTCAGCGGCTGGTCAAAGAGATGGGCGGCGATATCTCATTCCATAGTCAGCCGAACCGCGGTTCCACCTTCTGGTTCCATATCAGCCTTGACCTGAATCCGAACGCCATTACCGACGGTTTCGATACCCATTGCCTGGCGGGCAAGAAGCTGGCCTACATTGAAGCCAATACCACCGCTGCGCAAAGCACGATGGAACTACTGGCAACCACACCGCTGGAAGTGGTCTACAGCCCGACGCTGTCAGCGCTGCCGGATGCGCACTACGATATTTTACTGGCCGGTATTCCGGTGTCGATGCGCGATCTCAGCAACCAGCGGGAAAAACTGGTCCGCGCTTGCTCACTTTCCGATACCCTGGTGCTGGGGCTGCCTTGCCACGCGCAGGTTAGCGCCGAAGAGCTGAAAAGAAACGGTGTTACCGCCTGCCTGCTTAAACCATTGACCTCCACGCGGCTTTTCCCGGTGCTGATGGCCTCTTGCCGCGCGCAGCCGCCGGTGCCACAGCCCTATATCGATAGCGATAAACTGGCGATGACGGTAATGGCGGTAGATGATAACCCGGCCAACCTCAAGCTTATTGGCGCGCTGCTGGACGATCTGGTGCAGCATGTCATTCTGTGCGATAGCGGCCAGGATGCCGTAGAGCAGGCCAAACAGTCGCAGTTGGATCTCATTCTGATGGATATTCAAATGCCGGATATGGACGGCATTCGCGCCTGTGAATTGATCCGCCATCTCCCGCATCAGCAGCAGACCCCGGTGATCGCGGTGACCGCCCACGCCCTAGAGGGGCAGCGCGAGAAACTGCTGGCCGCCGGGATGAACGATTATCTGGCGAAGCCGATTGAAGAAGATAAGCTTAGCACCCTGCTGTTGCGCTATCAGCCCGGCATGCACGTCGCCGCGCCGCAATTAGCCGAACCGGTGGAGCCGGTTATCGATCATAACGTCACGCTCAACTGGCAGCTGGCGCTGCGTCAGGCTGCCATGAAACCAGACCTCGCGCGGGAGATGCTGCAAATGCTGCTCGCCTTTATGCCGGAGGTTCGAAATAAAGTTGAAGAACAGCTGGTTGGCGAAACGCCGGAAGGGTTGCTGGATTTAATTCATAAACTGCACGGCAGCTGCAGCTATAGCGGCGTACCGCGGCTGAAAAAACTGTGCCATACCCTTGAAAGCCAGTTGCGCGCAGGTACCGCGCCGGAAGAGCTGGAGCCGGAGCTACTGGAACTGTTAGACGAGATGGATAACGTCGCCCGCGAAGCGTGCAAGATGGGAGTGTAAACCCCGGATAGCGGCGCTGCGCGCCTTATCCGGGCTACGATCCGGTACTCGGTTGGTAGCCACGGTAAGCGTAAGCGCCACCGGGGAGGGTTCCCGGATCGCGGCGCTACGCACCTTATCCGGGCTACCAATACCACTGCGCCGGCCGGGTTACCGCTTACCGCCCATCTGCAATACCGCGGCCACGTTACGTGCCGTCATCCGCACGTTGGCGGCGGCGTTCGCCAGCGCCTCTTCCAGGGTACAGACGGAATAGAGCACGCTAAAGACGGCATCGAGGCCATGCTGATGCACGACGCCAACATCGGCGGTCAGGCTGCCGGCAATCCCAATCACCGGCACGTTGAAGCGTTTCGCAACCTTCGCCACCCCCACCGGTACCTTGCCGTGAATGGTCTGGCTGTCGATGCGACCTTCGCCGGTAATTACTAAATCGGCATCAGCCACTAAATCCGCCAACCCCAGCGCATCGGTCACAATCTCAATTCCCGGACGTAGGTTGGCGCCGCAAAACGCATACAACGCCGCCCCCATACCACCCGCCGCGCCGCCCCCTTCCAGGCTCAGCACGTCAATATCTAAATCACGGTCGATAATCTGCGCAAAGTGTTGCAGGCCGCGGTCAAGACGCTCAATCATCGCCGCCGTCGCCCCTTTTTGCGGGCCAAACACCGCGCTTGCGCCCTGCGGGCCGGTTAACGGATTGGTAACGTCGCAGGCGACATCAATCCGGCAATCCGCCAATCTTGGATCCAGTTCGCTGAGATCGATCCGAGCCAGCGTCTCCAGCGCGCCGCCGCCCCGCGCAATTTGCTGTTGCCCGGCGCTCAACAGTTTTGCTCCCAGCGCCTGCGCCATGCCGGCGCCGCCGTCATTGGTCGCACTGCCGCCGATGCCAATAATAATCTGCGAAACCCCCGCATCCAACGCGTGACGAATCAGCTCGCCGGTTCCCCATGAGGTGGTCAGTAGCGGATTACGTCGCGTGGGCGGCACGCTTTCCAGTCCGCTGGCTGCCGCCATTTCGATATAGGCGCAGCGCATATCGCCGGAGAGGCCGTAAAAGGCGTTGACCGGCTCGCCAAGCGGCCCGGTAACGCTGACCTGTACGATATGCCCTTGAGTCGCGGCCACCATCGCCTCAACGGTACCCTCGCCGCCGTCGGCAACCGGGACTTTAACGTACTCCGCATGGGGATAAATTTCGCGGAACCCCGTTTCTATCGCGGTGGCGACGTCCAGCGCACTCAGGCTCTCTTTGTAAGAATCCGGCGCGATCACTATCTTCATAAGTGTCCTTAATATGAATAACCCCGGCGACCGGCAGTTGCCGACCCTTACAGGGTCGGCGTTATCTTAGCGAACCATGCAAGGACGTTTGTTATCAAAGGTCCAGTTCGGGATTAAATATTGCATCGCCATGGCGTCATCACGCGCGCCCAGGCCATGTTTCTTATATAGCTCATTAGCCTGCATCACGCGGTCCATATCCAGCTCAACGCCCAGACCCGGCGTCGCCGGCACCTGCACCATACCGCCTTTGATTTCAAACGGCTGTTTGGTCAGACGCTGGTTGCCCTCCTGCCAGATCCAGTGGGTATCGATAGCGGTAATTTTACCCGGCGCCGCCGCGGCAACATGGGTAAACATCGCCAGCGACACGTCGAAGTGATTATTAGAGTGCGAACCCCAGGTCAGGCCGAATTCATGACACATCTGCGCCACGCGTACCGACCCTTGCATGGTCCAGAAGTGCGGGTCTGCCAGCGGAATATCCACCGATTGTAGCGACAGCGTATGACCCATCTGCCGCCAGTCGGTGGCGATCATGTTGGTCGCGGTCGGCAGCCCGGTCGCCCGACGGAATTCGGCCATCACTTCGCGGCCGGAGAAACCTTGTTCAGCGCCGCAAGGATCTTCCGCATAGGCCAGCACGCCTTTCAGCTGTTTACCTATCTGGATGGCTTCATCCAGCATCCAGGCGCCGTTCGGGTCGAGGGTCACGCGCGCATCAGGGAAACGCTTCGCCAGCGCGCTAATCGCTTCGGCTTCTTCAAAACCGGCCAACACCCCGCCCTTCAGTTTAAAGTCATTGAAGCCATATTTTTCGTAAGCGGCCTCCGCCAGGCGAACCACCGCCTCCGGCGTCATCGCCTCTTCATGACGAATACGATACCAGTCGCACTGTTCATCCGGCTGGCTTTGATAAGCCAGCGGCGTCGCGTGGCGGTTACCGACAAAGAACAGGTAGCCCAACATTTCGACTTCGCTCCGCTGCTGGCCGTCGCCAAGCAGAGAAGCAACGTTCACGCCCAGATGCTGGCCCAGCAGATCCAGCAGCGCCGCTTCAATCCCGGTCACCACGTGAATGGTAGTGCGCAGATCGAAGGTTTGCAGGCCGCGGCCGCCGGCATCGCGGTCGGCAAACTGGTTACGCACGGCGCTCAGCACATTTTTGTACTCGCCCAGCGTTTTACCCACCACCAACGGCGCGGCGTCTTCCAGGGTCTGGCGGATCTTTTCGCCGCCGGGGATTTCGCCAACGCCCGTGTGCCCGGAGTTATCTTTGATGATAACGATATTACGGGTGAAGTACGGCGCGTGCGCGCCGCTCAGGTTCATCAGCATGCTGTCATGCCCGGCGACCGGGATAACCTGCATAGCGGTCACAATTGGCGTTGAAGATGATGTAGTCATAGCGTAATCCTTTTTAATTAATGACGGCCGAAAACGGGGCGTTTACGGTCGAATGTCCAACCGGGAATCAGATACTGCATCGGGCCCGCATCGTTACGCGCGCCGCCTGGCAGCGCCTTATAGGCCTCATGAGCTTTATGCACCTGTTCCCAGTCCAGCTCCACGCCGAGTCCCGGCGCGTCTGGCACGGCGATTTTGCCGTTGATAATCTGCAGCGGATTTTGCGTCAGGCGCGCATCGCCCTCCTGCCAAATCCAATGGGTATCGATAGCAGTCGGATTGCCCGGCGCCGCGGCGCCGACGTGGGTAAACATCGCCAGCGAAATATCAAAGTGGTTGTTCGAATGACAGCCCCAGGTCAGCCCCCAGTCATCGCACAACTGCGCCACCCGAACCGCGCCGGAGAGCGTCCAGAAGTGCGGGTCCGCCAGCGGAATATCGACGGCGTTGAGCATGACCGCATGCCCCATTTCGCGCCAGTTGGTGGCTATCATGTTAGTCGCCACCGGCAACCCGGTGGCGCGGCGGAACTCAGCCATCACTTCCCGACCGGAAAAGCCCTGTTCAGCGCCGCACGGATCTTCGGCATAGGTCAGGACATCCTGCAGCCCTTGGCACAGCGTAATCGCTTCATCCAGCAGCCAGGCGCCGTTCGGGTCAACGGTAATGCGCGCGTCAGGGAAACGTTTTTTCAGCGCGCGGGCGGTGTCGATTTCCTGCTCGCCAGGTAATACGCCGCCTTTTAGCTTAAAGTCTTTAAAACCGTAGCGATCCTGCGCCGCCTCCGCCAGTCGCACTACCGCGTCGCTATTCAGCGCCTGCTGGTGACGAAGACGGTACCATTCATGGTCGCCCGGCGTCCGCGCAAGATAGCCCAGATCGGTTTTTTCGCGGTCGCCGATATAGAACAGGTAGCCCAGCACGGTCACCGCATCACGCTGTTTGCCCGGCCCCAATAGTTCGCACACCGGGACATTCAACACCTTGCCAAGCAGGTCGAGCAGCGCGGCTTCCAGCGCCGCTACCGCATTGACTTTCAATTCGAAGGTCCATGCCCCTTTGCCGAAGGTGTCGAAATCCGCCGCCTGATTGCCTTTATGTACCTGCTGCACCACGCGGTTGAGGCGAGCGACTTCCTGCCCAACCACCTGGGGTATGGCATCGACCAACGTCTGGTAGATGACTTCGCCGCCGGGCGCTTCGCCGACGCCGGTATGGCCGGCGTTGTCGGTTAACACCACAATATTGCGGGTAAACCAGGCATTATGCGCGCCGCCGATGTTCATCAGCATGCTGTCGTGCCCGGCGACCGGAATCACCTTCATTTCGGTAACGATTGGGCTGGATTGGGTATTCATGATTAACGCCCCGCAATCGGTTTAAGTTCGATACGTTTGATATCGCCAACCAGCACCAGGTAGCTGAATACCGCCACCAGAGCGTGGATACCGACGTAAATCAGCGCGCCGTTGAAAGAGCCGGTGGTGCCGACGATATAGCCGATAGCGATAGGGGTGACGATGCCGGAAATATTGCCGAACATGTTGAACAGACCGCCGGACAGGCCGCTGATCTCTTTCGGCGCGGTGTCCGCCATTACCGCCCAGCCCAGCGCGCCAATGCCTTTTCCGAAGAAGGCCATCGCCATAAAGCCGATGATCATCCATTCCGCGTTGACGTAGTTACACATCAGCATGGTCATGGACAACAGCATGCCCAGTACGATCGGCGTTTTACGTGCGATATTCAGCGAGCCGGTACGGCGCATCAACCAGTCGGAAATAATCCCGCCCAACACGCCGCCGACAAAGCCACACACCGCCGGAATCGAGGCGACAAAGCCCGCTTTGAGGATCGACATGCCGCGCGCCTGCACCAGATAAACCGGGAACCAGGTGATAAAGAAGTAGGTTAACGCGTTGATGCAGTACTGGCCGATATAGATCCCGACCATCATTCGCGAGCCGATCAACTGCTTGATTTGGCCCATTTTTACGCTAAAGGGCACCTTCTGCGCACTGCTCTTCTGATCCATGTTGATCAACGCGCCGCCTTCGGCGATGTAGTCCAGCTCTTTCTGGTTAACGCCTGGGTGGTTATTGGGATCGTGGATCACTTTCAGCCACACGAAGCTGATGACAATACCCAATCCGCCCATAAAGAAGAATACGTGCGACCAACCCACTTCATGGGTCAACCAACCCATAATCGGCGCGAAAATAACGGTGGCAAAATACTGCGCGGAGTTAAAAATCGATACCGCCGTCCCTCTCTCCTGCGCCGGGAACCAGGCGGCCACAATGCGGCTATTACCCGGGAACGAGGGCGATTCGGCAAGGCCGACGAGGAAGCGCAGGGTAAACAGCGCGATGATAATGCCAAAGCCGCTAAAGATATCCACGAAGCCCTGCAGCAGGGTAAACACGGACCAGATAAAGATGGACCAGAAATAGACGCGTTTAGAACCAAAGCGGTCAAGCAGCCAGCCGCCTGGGATCTGTCCGATCACATAGGCCCATGAAAACGCGGAGAAAACGTAACCCATGCCAACAGGATCGAGGCCGATATCCTTGGCCATTTCAGAACCGGCGATCGACAGCGTCGCGCGGTCGCCATAGTTAAAGGATGTGACGATAAACAGCATCACCACTATCCAATAGCGAGCATTGGTGCGCTTTTCAGCGGCGCTCGCAGCCTGACTTAATGAACTCATCGTTGTACTCCTGAATCATAGCGTTTAGCTACGTTCATTCTGAACAGCACAACCTGTAGGGTAATCAGAATGACGTGTTAGTGTTTTTTTCGTTATATCTGGCGTACTGCTTTTGTCACTGGCAGGAAAAGTATAAAAAGAGGCGTCGGCGGGCTCACCGTGCATATACACAGCTTTAGCGGGTGATACTGCGTTAGTTTATGGCGTATGCCTAAGGTTGTGGGGAGTAGTTCACGGAAATGGAAAACCGCCGCCCGCTGATGGGTCGATGGACGACATTACCTTCAGAGTGTGAATCGGCTCTCTTGACGCCGGGGAAACGCAAAGAAAAAAGCCATATCGATAAAGTGGTTATCAGGCAGATGCCCGAAGCCGGGCGCGATGGATAACGTTAAGATAACCCTGACCGTTTATCCGGCCACTGGCAGCTTAAGCGCGCCCTCTACGTAGGGAGAGGGCGTTCTTAATAGGATTAGTCGAGCAGTTTAGCCCACGCTTCTACCCAAGGGTTGGAAACGCTTTCCGGTTCCGGGTCTTCGCTGGCGTCAATGGTGAGCATCTCGCCAATACGACGCGCGCCCTGCTCCTGCAGCAATGCATCAAAGGTTTTACCGCCGCCGCAGAAGTTGGCGTAGGTACTATCGCCAAGCGCGATAATGCCGTAGCGCAGATGCGGTTGATACATATCTTTAATGCCTTCATACAGCGGAACGATGCTGTCCGGCAGATCGCCCTGCCCGGTGGTCGAGGTCACGACCAGCACGTATTTGCCGGTATAGGATTCCCAGTCTTTTACTTCCGGGTCCTCAAAGACCGTCGCTTTATGCCCCAGCCCGCTCAGAATGGCTTCCGCCTCTTCGGCGACCAACAGCGAGTTTCCGTACATCGTGCCGACAAAAATTCCGACTTCTGCCATGTGATTATCTCCCTGGATTATCCGCGATACTCTCATCCTGACCGCTGTCGTCGGCAAACTCAACCCTTTCATTTAACGGGAGAAGCCCGCGCCAGCCAAACTGCGACAGCGCGCGCATCCAGACATCATCCAGACCCGCGCGAATCGTCAGCGGCTCGCCGGTAAACGGATGCGTTAATGACAGCTGACTGGCATGCAGCATCAGGCGATTACAGCCGAAATGTTCAGCGGCGCTGCGGTTTTGCCGTAGATCGCCATGTTTGCTGTCGCCGAGGATCGGATGGCGCAGATGGGCCAAATGGCGACGCAGCTGATGCTTACGCCCGGTTTTCGGCTCCAGCTCCACCAGCCCGTAGCGGGTGGTCGGGTAACGGCCGGTGGCGACCGGCATTTCTACCGTCGCCAGCCCGCGATAGTGGGTCACCGCCGGCTGCGGGCCTTTATCTTCACGAGCGAATTTATCGGCGATTTTATCCAGCTCTTCTACAAGCGGATAATCCAGTACCGCCTTTTCAGTCAACCAGCCGCGAACGATGGCGTGATAGCGTTTTTGCATCTGGTGTTGTTCAAACTGCTGCGCCAGCAGCCTGCCCGCCTCGCTCGACAACCCCATCAACAGCACGCCGGAAGTCGGCCGGTCCAGGCGATGAGCGGTGAAGACGTGCTGGCCGATTTGATCGCGCACAGTCTGCATCACTACCACTTTCTCGTCGCGATCCAGCCAGCTGCGGTGCACCAACCAGCCGGATGGTTTGTTCACCGCCACCAGCCACTTATCCTGGTAAATGATCTCCAGCATCAGGCGTCTTCATCCGCGAATAATGCATCCAGCAGCAGCAACTCGGCCACGATAGCTTCGCGCGCCGGATGGGCTTTATCCAGCGCCATCTCGTAATAGGGCGCGACGGCAAAGTTCTGCGGCAGCGGCATACCGCTGGCAATCAGTTGATGCATACGTGGGATCAGCACCCACTGTAGCCATTCCAGCGGCTCGAGCGTGTCCAGGCAAAACGGCTGCTCGCTGGCGAAAGCGCGGCTATCCGGGGCCTGTTCCTGCCAGTGGTTTGTTTCGCGCAGCAGCGCTTCAATGGCGTGCAGGCGATCGCGCACGCTAGCGTGAAGGGTCATGGGGAAACCTCGATGAATTGTAAACCGGGCGCAGGATAGCAAATCCGCGAGAGAAATAAAAAAAGGGAGCACTGTATAAACAGTGCTCCCGGTTCGTTTTGCAGCATTCCAGCTACATTGGTGCTCCCTGCTCGTCCTTGAAAACTTTTCCTGAGGTCTCCTGACCAAGTTCATCCATAAACTAGCGCATCCTGCTTTCACACCACCCCGATGTGAAATAACTTATCCCTAAGTGTGTCCAGATCTTCCTGATCCACCGTTCATCCTGAGCGGCTCTCGTTCTCCCTCCTGGAGGTGTCCTTTACGCTTTCCTGCGTTATCCTTGCTTCATCCTGAAGCCTGTCCTTGCAACGCCATCCTGGCGGGTCCTGTAGAAGAGCCATCATCCTGATGTTCTCTTCATCCGCGACTTCCTGTCGACGTACATAGGATCACTGATTCCGCCTCTTCTTACAAGACTTACTACGACAATCTCTTAAGATTAGTGGCCAAACTAAAAGCGCACACAATCATCAAATCATTAAATAACAATGAGTTATATGTAATCACTGCGTAAAAAATTGCTGAAAATGATGACGATCTCTTACAGGTCTTGTAAGAGATCTCTCACAAACAACTTGGGGAAATGGATTACAGAAGGGGCTCAAGCTGATTCAGGAAACTCGCAAGCGAGTGAGAAAGGGTCTCTCTTTTTCGGGTACCGAGCGTCTCTTTAATCACTTCGCCGCTCAGGTTACAGACCGAAATAACCTCCAGTTCGCTATCCAGCGTGGCGATAAACAGCGTCGGCGATAGCTTCAGACGTTTTTGTACCACCAGGTGACCAATGAGGTTTTCCTGTACTCGCTGGAAATCATCCGGGCTCCATGCCTGCAGCAGAGTGAGGTTCTGTTCCGCGAAGCGGGCGTGCATATCGCCAGCGAACTGAGTGGTATAATAACTATGAATCGGCTGTTGTACCACAATCTCCAGCGCCCGTTCAACCCCATCGAGATGGTGTTCTAACGTAAACGGCTGCGGCTGCCAGAAAACGGCATCGTCTTCACTGGCGCTAATACAGGGAGATGGGATGCCATAAAGGTCTTCGCTACGCGGCAGGCTGGCATAACGCTGCTGCCACGCATCGCAGTAACGTTGGGTAAATGATTGCAGCGCTTCTATGGTCTGATGATCCACCGGTTTCTCTCTTCACGTTAGACAGGATACACTTGGCATATAGTGTACCCGCTTTACTATGGTGAAACATGTCTTCTTACGATAATCATCAGGCGCTGGCCGGCCTGACGCTCGGTAAATCAACGGATTACCGCGATACCTATGACGCTTCGTTGCTGCAGGGCGTGCCCCGCAGCCTGAACCGCGATCCGCTCGGCCTGCATGCCGATAATCTGCCGTTCCACGGCGCCGATATCTGGACGCTGTACGAACTGTCGTGGCTGAACGCCAAAGGCCTGCCGCAGGTCGCCGTCGGCTACGTGGAACTGAGCGATACCACCATCAATCTGGTGGAATCGAAAAGCTTCAAACTGTACCTGAACAGCTTCAACCAGACCCGCTTCGCCGACTGGCAGGAAGTTCAGGCCACGCTGACCCGCGATCTCAGCGCCTGCGCCCAGGGCGAGGTCAAGGTTTCGCTGTACCGACTCGATGAGCTTGAAGGGCAACCGGTCGCTAATCTGCATGGCACCTGCATCGACGATCAGGATATCGAGATTGATAACTATCAGTTCAGCGCCGACTACCTGCAGGACGCGGCCAGCGGTAAAGTCGTCGAAGAGACGCTGGTCAGCCATCTGTTGAAATCGAATTGTCTGATCACCCACCAGCCGGACTGGGGCTCGGTACAGATTCAGTATCGCGGGCCGAAAATCGATCGCGAAAAACTGCTGCGCTATCTGGTGTCGTTCCGCCACCACAATGAATTCCACGAACAGTGCGTCGAACGCATCTTTAATGATGTGCTGCGTTTCTGCCGCCCGGAATCGCTTTCCGTGTACGCTCGCTACACCCGCCGCGGCGGCCTGGATATCAATCCGTGGCGCAGCAACGGTGAATTCGTGCCGGCAACCGGCCGTCTGGCGCGGCAATAAGCGAAATTTTTCACACTTTGCGTGCGTTAACGCGTACGCAAGGTTGTGGAAATACTACGGCCAGGGCTATTGTAATCACAGGAAGACGATAATCGTCCTGTAAGGAGTTCACTTGATTACACACGTTAGCCCGCTTGGTTCAATGGATATGCTGTCACAGCTGGAAGTGGATATGCTTAAACGCACCGCCAGTAGTGACCTGTATCAACTCTTTCGCAACTGCTCGCTTGCTGTGCTCAACTCGGGGAGCCTGACCGATAACAGCAAGGAGCTACTGTCTCGTTTTGAAAACTTCGATATTAACGTGCTGCGCCGCGAACGCGGCGTGAAGCTGGAACTGATCAACCCGCCGGAAGACGCTTTCGTCGATGGCCGTATTATCCGTTCCCTGCAGGCCAACCTGTTTGCCGTGCTGCGCGATATCTTGTTCGTCTACGGGCAGATCCACAACACCGTCCGCTTCCCGAATCTCGATCTCGAAAGCTCAATTCATATCACCAACCTGGTGTTCTCGATTCTGCGCAACGCCCGCGCGCTGCACGTCGGCGAAGCGCCGAATATGATTGTCTGCTGGGGCGGCCACTCTATTAATGAAAATGAATACCTGTACGCGCGCCGCGTCGGTACCCAGCTTGGCCTGCGCGAACTGAACATCTGCACCGGCTGCGGGCCAGGCGCCATGGAAGCGCCAATGAAAGGCGCCGCCGTCGGCCACGCCCAGCAGCGCTATAAAGACAGCCGCTTTATCGGCATGACCGAACCCTCCATTATCGCCGCTGAGCCGCCAAACCCGCTGGTCAACGAACTGATCATCATGCCGGACATCGAAAAGCGTCTCGAAGCGTTCGTGCGCATCGCCCACGGTATTATCATCTTCCCCGGCGGCGTGGGTACTGCGGAAGAGCTGCTTTATCTGCTGGGCATCCTGATGCATCCGGATAACAAGGCGCAGGTGCTGCCGCTTATCCTCACCGGGCCGAAAGAGAGCGCCGACTACTTCCGCGTGCTGGACGAGTTCATCGTTCATACCCTCGGCGAATCGGCTCGCCGCCACTATCGCATTATTATTGACGATGCCGCGGAAGTGGCGCGCCAGATGAAAAAAGCGATGCCATTGGTCAAAGAGAGCCGCCGCGAAACCGACGACGCCTACAGCTTCAACTGGTCGATTCGTATTTCGCCGGACCTGCAGATGCCGTTCGATCCGACGCACGACAATATGGCCAATCTCAAACTTTATCCGGACCAACCGGTGGAAGTGCTGGCCGCCGACCTGCGTCGCGCCTTCTCCGGGATTGTCGCCGGCAACGTGAAAGAAGTCGGTATTCAGGCCATCGAGAAATATGGCCCTTACAAGCTGCATGGCGATCCGGAAATGATGCGCCGCATGGACGATCTGCTGCAGGGCTTCGTTGCCCAGCACCGCATGAAGCTTCCGGGCGGCAGCGCCTACATTCCGTGCTACGAAATCTGCTCCTGATAACGTGATACCTCTCCCGGGCGGCGGTCGATACCCTGCCCGGACACCCCCGTCCTCAATTTCCAGTTAATTAATTTTTCTAATTAATGATTCGTAGAGTTTCCACATAGACAAACGTTTGCGTTTCCAAAAAGAGCAATAAAATTCACCATAAAAATAACATTCTGGCGAAAAAACGTCGTTTACATCACTTTTTTGCAGCAAAAACCTCGTTATTTGGTAACAGAGCTTTTATCTCATGTGCTGCAAATGATAGCCTTCGCGCCACATTTATCTGGCTGATCACCATAAACAGACTGTTGGGCTAAAAACGTTCAGATTTAAAGTGGATTATTGCATTTGGGATCCCGATCACTGATGTATTTTCCATATAAATGTATCTTGCCGCCCAATTGTTACGGAGAAAATTTCTAAAAAACCGTAAAGCAACGAATTTCATATTATTTAATCGTTTTTATTTACTAGATTTTGTTGATTCCTCCAGGAGATACAGATGGAAACCACACAAACCAGCACTATCGTTTCGGGTGAATCCCGCAGCGGATGGCGCAAAACGGATACCATGTGGATGCTGGGCCTGTACGGCACGGCGATCGGCGCGGGCGTTTTGTTCCTGCCAATCAACGCCGGCGTCGGCGGTATGATCCCACTAATTATCATGGCGATTCTGGCCTTCCCGATGACCTTCTTCGCACACCGCGGTATGACCCGCTTCGTGCTGTCCGGTAAAAATCCGGGCGAAGACATTACCGAAGTCGTTGAAGAACACTTTGGCGTAGGCGCAGGTAAACTGATTACGCTGCTCTACTTCTTCGCAATCTACCCGATCCTGCTGGTTTATAGCGTGGCGATCACCAACACCGTCGAAAGCTTCATGGCGCACCAGCTGCACATGACGCCGCCGCCGCGCGCCATTCTGTCCCTGATTCTGATTGTCGGCATGATGACCATCGTGCGTTTCGGCGAGCAGATGATCGTTAAGGCAATGAGTGTCCTGGTATTCCCGTTCGTTATCGCGCTGATGGTTCTGGCGCTGTACCTGATCCCGCAATGGAACGGCGCGGCGCTGGAAACCCTGTCGCTGAGCAGCGCGTCAACAACCGGTAACGGTCTGCTGATGACCCTGTGGCTGGCGATCCCGGTAATGGTCTTCTCCTTTAACCACTCGCCGATCATCTCCTCCTTCGCGGTAGCGAAGCGTGAAGAGTACGGCGAAGGCGCAGAGAAGAAATGCTCCAGCATCCTGGCGCGCGCTCACATCATGATGGTGCTGACCGTTATGTTCTTCGTCTTCAGCTGCGTACTGAGCCTGTCTCCGGCGGACCTGGCGGCGGCGAAAGAGCAGAACATCTCGATTCTGTCTTACCTGGCGAACCACTTTAACGCACCGGTTATCGCCTGGATGGCGCCGATCATCGCGATGATCGCTATCACCAAATCCTTCCTCGGCCACTATCTGGGCGCTCGTGAAGGTTTCAACGGCATGGTGATTAAGTCTCTGCGCGGCAAAGGCAAGACCATCGAAATCAACAAACTGAACAAGCTGACCGCGCTGTTTATGCTGGTCACCACCTGGATTGTGGCCACACTGAACCCGAGCATCCTCGGCATGATTGAGACCCTGGGCGGTCCGATTATCGCGATGATTCTGTTCCTGATGCCGATGTACGCTATCCAGAAAGTTCCGGCCATGCGCAAATACAGCGGCCACATCAGCAACGTCTTCGTTGTGATTATGGGCCTGATTGCCATCTCCGCGATTTTCTACTCTCTGTTCAGCTAATTCTCTTAAGACCTCCCCTCGCGCCGCTTAACGGCGGCGCGCTTTCCGACAGTACTGGAATACATCATGATCAGCGTATTCGATATTTTCAAAATCGGCATTGGCCCATCCAGCTCCCATACCGTTGGACCGATGAAAGCGGGCAAACAATTTACTGACGACCTGATTGCGCGCGGCCTGCTGGCCGACGTCAGCAAAGTCGTCGTCGACGTTTACGGCTCCCTGTCTCTGACCGGTAAAGGCCACCATACCGATATCGCCATTATCATGGGACTGGCCGGCAATCTGCCGGATACCGTCGACATCGACGCGATCCCGGGCTTTATTCAGGACGTTAACACCCACGGCCGCCTGCTGCTGGCGAACGGTCAGCACGAAGTCGAGTTCCCTGTCGACCAGTGCATGAATTTCCATGCCGACAACCTTTCTCTGCATGAGAACGGCATGCGCATTACCGCGCTGGGCGGCGACAAGGTGCTCTACAGCCAGACCTACTACTCCATCGGCGGCGGCTTTATCGTCGATGAAGAGCACTTCGGCCTGACCACCGAGGCGCCGGTTGCCGTGCCTTATCCGTACAAAAACGCCGCCGACCTGCAGAAACACTGCAATGAAACCGGCCTGTCGCTCTCCGGGCTGATGATGCAGAACGAGCTGGCGCTGCACAGCAAAGAAGAGCTGGAACAGCACTTCGCCGCGGTGTGGGAAGTGATGAGCGCCGGTATCGAGCGCGGTATTACCACTGAAGGCGTGCTGCCGGGCAAACTCCGCGTTCCGCGCCGCGCCGCCGCGCTGCGCCGCATGCTGGTAAGCCAGGACAATACCAACAGCGACCCGATGGCGGTAGTGGACTGGATCAACATGTTCGCGCTGGCGGTGAACGAAGAGAACGCCGCCGGTGGCCGCGTGGTGACCGCGCCAACTAACGGCGCGTGCGGTATCGTTCCTGCGGTACTGGCCTACTACGACAAGTTTATCCGCAAGGTGAACGCTAACTCTCTGGCCCGCTATATGCTGGTCGCCAGCGCCATTGGTTCGCTGTATAAGATGAACGCCTCTATCTCCGGCGCCGAAGTCGGTTGCCAGGGCGAAGTCGGCGTGGCCTGCTCGATGGCCGCGGCCGGTCTGGCGGAGCTGCTGGGCGCTAGCCCGGCCCAGGTGTGCATCGCCGCGGAAATCGGTATGGAACATAACCTCGGCCTGACCTGCGACCCGGTTGCCGGCCAGGTGCAGGTACCGTGCATCGAGCGTAACGCCATCGCGGCGGTCAAAGCGGTTAACGCCGCGCGCATGGCCCTGCGCCGTACCAGCGAACCGCGCGTGTGCCTCGATAAGGTTATCGAGACCATGTATGAAACGGGCAAAGATATGAACGCCAAGTACCGCGAAACCTCTCGCGGCGGCCTGGCGATGAAAATCGTCGCCTGCGATTAACGCCTCTGGCCCGGCACGCTTCGGCATGTCGGGCCAACTCTCCTCCAGCCCTGGCTCATTCTGCGAGCCTGCTTCCCGAACTTCGCGCTACCAATAGCCTCGTATTGCCACCGATGTTACCCTTATAGCCTGAGAACAAAGGGAGATATCTTGTGGCTGTTCATCTGTTAATTGTCGACGCGCTCAATCTGATCCGCCGTATTCATGCGGTGCAGGGTTCCCCCTGCGCGGATACCTGCCTGCACGCCCTCGAACAGCTTATCGTCCACAGCCAGCCGACGCACGCCGTGGCGGTGTTCGACGATGAAGACCGCACCCACGGCTGGCGCCACCAGCGGCTGCCGGACTATAAAGCCGGGCGCGCGCCGATGCCGGAAACGCTGGAAGCGGAAATGCCGGCGCTGCGGGCGGCTTTCGAACAGCGCGGTATCCGCTGCTGGGCGCTGCCCGGCAGCGAAGCGGACGACCTGGCGGCCACGCTCGCCGTTAAAGTTGCCCAGGCCGGACATCAGGCGACTATTGTTTCGACCGATAAAGGCTACTGTCAGCTGCTGTCGCCGACCATTCGCATCCGCGACTATTTCCAGAAACGCTGGCTGGATGCGCCGTTTATCGCCAATGAATTCGGCGTGACGCCGGAACAGCTCCCGGACTACTGGGGCCTGGCGGGAATTAGCAGCTCGAAAGTCCCGGGCGTTGCCGGGATTGGGCCGAAAAGCGCGGCGCAGCTGTTAACGGATTATCAGGATTTAGAAGGCATCTACGCGCGGCTTGCCGAAGTGCCGGAGAAGTGGCGTAAGAAGCTTGAAGAGCATAAAGAGATGGCGTTTACCTGCCGGGAAATCGCCCGCCTGCAAACGGATTTACAGCTCGATGGCAACCTACAGCAGCTGCGTTTGCCATCCGCGTGATCCCCGGCCGCGCTAATGCGTGGCCGGGGCTGCTGAGCGCTGATTAGCGCTCGTCGCGGCGGCCGCCGACCGCCGCCCACAGGCGACGCACGTGTACGGTCACTTCTTCACGGTCGTGATACAGCTGACGGGCCTGAATCTGCGCGTTAATTCCGTGCTCATCAAGCTGCGCCTGGATATAGGCCAGGTTTTGCGACACCTCTTCATAGCGCTTTTTCATCGGCAGCTTGAGGTTAAAAATGGTCTCGCGGCACCAGCCATTCACCAGCCACTGGGCCATTAACGCCGCCACTTTCGCCGGTTTCTCAACCATGTCGCACACCATCCACGAGATGTTATTGCGGTTCGGACGATAGCGGAAGCCATCTTCACGCAGCCAGGTCACCTGTCCGGTATCCATCAGGCTCTGCGCCATCGGGCCGTTATCGACCGAAGAGACCCACATGTTGCGCTTCACCAGTTGATAGGTCCAGCCGCCCGGGCAGGCGCCGAGATCCACCGCGTACATGCCATTCGCCAGACGCTCGTCCCACTCATCCGCCGGAATGAAGACGTGAAATGCCTCTTCCAGCTTCAGCGTCGAACGGCTCGGCGCATCGGAAGGGAACTTCAGGCGCGGGATCCCCATATAAAACGGCGAGTTGTTATTGCTAAAGGAATAGCCGGTATAGCAACAGCCGGGTGCGATAAAGAACACGTGCACCACCGGACGCTTCGGCGTTTCATAGTTGGTCAGCACGCCGGCTTCACGCAGCGCCGCGCGCAGCGGCACCGTGAACTTGCGGCAGAACTTCATCAGCTCTTTGCTTTCGTTGGTATCCGCGACCTCAACGCGCAGATCGCCGCCCTTTTCCACCACGCCCTGCAGCATACCGACGATCGGCGTGATGCGGTCTTCCGGCGGCAGGTCGCGCAGCAGTTCGCCAACAACGAACATCTGACGCGCGAAAATCAGCGAGCTAAACGGTAGATCGCGCACCAGCTTCTCGCCATCGCCCTGCTGATAGCACTCAAAAATCACATATCCGGAGTCGTCTTTGACCCGGGCAAAACCAAATACCTCAAGGCGGGCTGCCTTATCGGTAATTTCTGCTGCGCACTCTTTCTCAAACCCGGGGCGACAATAGAGGACAACCTTATTCATGAACAACGCCCTTACGTTTCAGACGAATTGCACCAATTAACATTAATACCCAACCGGCAAGGAAGCAGACGCCGCCTACCGGGGTAACGAACGCCCACAGGCGTAAATGCGACAGCGCCAGGCAATATAAGCTGCCGCTGAACAACACGGTTCCCAGCGCCAAAAACACGCTGCTCCAGTAAAACCAGATACTTATCCGCCGCTGCATGGCGACAGACAGGCCTAAAATCGCCAGCGTATGAAACGCCTGATACTCAAGGCCAGTGTGGATCCAGGCCATTTCGGCCGCACCCAGCGATTTACTTAATACGTGTGCGCCAAAGGCGCCCAGAGCCACAAAAATAAAGCCGCTGATGGCGGCAAAAATCAGCATAAAACGGCTGGTCATGTTGATACCCTACAAAGTCAGTTAACGCCTGGTCATCAGGCCGTTATTGTTCGTAACGAAAGCGGAATTTTTCTTGTTCGCTCGCCGCCTTCGCTAAAATCCACTGGCGGAAAGCGGCTATTTTACCCAGTTCAGCCTGACTGTCATGACAAACAAGGTAAAACGCGTTCTTACTGACCAGAACATCATTAAACGGGCAGACCAAACGGCCTGCTTCAATTTCGGACTGGGCCATAACGTTATTGGCCAGTGCGACGCCTTGTCCATGGATTGCCGCCTGCAGCACCATCGCGCTGTGGCTGAATATCGGTCCCTGTTGCACATTGATATGATTTAGACCCAGTTGCCGGGTATAAGTTTGCCAGTCGCGGCGAGAGGCATCATGTAACAGCGTATGTTGCGCCAGATCGGCAGGCGTTTTCAACGCTTTGTCACCGGTTAACAACAACGGCGAACAAACCGGTAGTAAATATTCGGCGTACAGTTTTTCAACACGCAGCCCCGGCCAGTTGCCGCGGCCATAGAAAATCGCTACGTCGACGTCGTCGGCCAGTTTGTCTTCCTGACGGTCCACCGCCTGGATCCGCACGTCGATCCCCGGATAAGCTGAGTTAAAGCTTGAGAGTCGCGGCACCAGCCACTGAATGGCGAAACTGGGCAATAAACTAACAGTTAGCGCCCCTTTCGCGCTGCGCGCCTGCAGTTTACGCGTCGCTTCGGTGAGCTGCGAAAAAATCTCTTTAATATCCTGAAAATAGCTTTGCCCCTCTTCCGTTAACAGCAGCGAGCGATTGCGTCGACGAAACAGCTTCAGGCCCAGAAAGTCCTCTAGTGACTTGATTTGGTGACTTACTGCGGCCTGCGTCACAAAAAGCTCATCGGCTGCGCGAGTGAAGCTCAGATGACGTGCGGCTGCATCAAAAACACGTAATGCATTCAGAGGTGGTAATCGCTTCGACATGGTTATTCTGACTGAGATGTTAACGAGTTTTAACAAATAGGAAACAACAGTTAACCTATTAGTTTTTTTTATCTGAGCCATTATAAATTGTCCGTTGAGGTTCTACCAGCAAATACCTATAGTGGCGGCACTTCCTGAGCCGGAACGAAAAGCTTTTTTTGGAATGCGTGTTCCAACAAGCTTTTGGCTTACGGTTGTGATGTTGTGTTGTTGTGTTTGCAATTGGTCTGGGTTTGCAGACCATGGTAGCAAGGCTACCTTTTCACTTCCTGTACATTTACCCTGTCTGTCCATAGTGATTTAATGTAGCACCGCAATGCGCGGTGCTTTTTTTTGCCGAAAAATCACCGTTCTCCCCGCCTCCTCGCTATCACCAGCCTTGCCCTAATGGGGAATTTGCGCGACGATCGTGATATCGATATGAGGAATTCCATGAACGCATTCAATCCCGCCCACTTCCGCGCCCAGTTTCCAGCCCTGGCGGATGCCGGCGTCTACCTGGATAGCGCGGCGACGGCGCTAAAACCGCTGGCCGTGATCGATGCCAGCGACCAGTTTTATCGTCTGAGCGCCGGCAACGTCCACCGCAGCCAGTTTGCCGCCGCCCAGCGTCTTACCGAGCGCTACGAGGCGGCGCGCGAACGCGTCGCCAGTTGGCTTAACGCCTCTTCCGGCAAAGATATCGTCTGGACCCGCGGCACCACCGAAGCCATCAATATGGTCGCGCAGAGTTACGTGCGCCCGCGCCTGCATCCTGGCGATGAAATAATCGTCAGCGAAGCCGAACACCACGCCAACCTGGTGCCGTGGCTGATGGTTGCCGAACAAACCGGCGCGCGGGTGGTCAAGCTTCCGCTGGGCGCCGATCGTCTGCCGGATGTCGCGCAACTGCCTTCGCTTATCTCTCCGCGCAGCCGGGTGCTGGCGATTGGCCAGATGTCTAACGTCACCGGCGGCTGCCCCGATCTGCGACTTGCTATTGATTTCGCCCATCAGGCGGGAATGATAGTGATAGTTGATGGCGCGCAGGGCGCGGTGCACTTTCCGGCCGACGTGCAGGCGCTGGATATCGATTTTTATGCCTTCTCCGCCCACAAGCTGTATGGCCCAACGGGTATTGGCGCGCTGTATGGCAAAAGCGAGTTGCTGGCGGAGATGTCGCCATGGCTCGGCGGCGGCAAAATGATTACTGAAGTCTCATTCGATGGCTTTAAAACCCAGCCCGCCCCCTGGCGGCTTGAAGCCGGGACGCCCAACGTCGCCGGCGTTATCGGCCTCAGCGCCGCGCTGGAATGGCTGCAGGAAATCGATCTTACACAGGCGGAAAGCTGGAGCCGTAGCCTGGCGACGCTTGCGGAAGATGAGCTGGCAAAGCGGCCCGGTTTTCGTTCGTTCCGCTGTCAGGATTCGAGCCTGCTGGCCTTTGATTTCGAGGGCGTACACCATAGCGATATGGTTACGTTGCTGGCGGAGTCCGGCATTGCGCTACGCGCCGGGCAGCATTGCGCGCAACCGCTGCTGGCGGTATTAGGCGTCAGCGGTACGCTGCGCGCCTCATTCGCGCCGTACAATACGCAAGATGATGTTTATGCGCTGGTGCACGCTATCGACCGCGCGCTGGAAATACTGGTGGATTAATGATGACCTCCCAACCTTTAAGCGCCGCGCTCAGCGAAGCGACGCTGCGCCAGATCTTCGCCCCGCTAACTCAGTGGGAAGATAAGTACCGCCAGTTGATTTTAGTAGGTAAGAAACTGCCGCCATTAACGGATGACCAGCGGGCGCAGGCGAAAGAGATCGCCGGCTGCGAAAACCGTGTCTGGCTGGGGTATCAGGTTGATGCTGAGGGCAAGATGCACTTCTTTGGCGATAGCGAAGGGCGTATCGTGCGCGGCCTGCTGGCGGTGCTGTTAGCCGCCTGCGAAGGAAAAAGCGCCGCTGAGATTTTAGCGAATAATCCGTTGGCGTTATTCGATGAGCTGGGTTTGCGCGGGCAGCTTAGCGCTTCACGCAGTCAGGGGCTGCAGGCGCTAAGCGACGCGGTGCTCGCCGCCGCGCGCGAGAACTAATTCAAACGCCCTCTCCCCGGCTTGCGCTACGCTGAGCCGGGCTACGGTTCTGCGCCGTCCGGAAAACGTCCCCCGGGCTATTCCCCCTGACGCTGCGCTTTTGCCAACATCTTCTTCAACGCATGGGATACGGCGACAAAACCAAAGGTCGCCGTCACCATGGTCGCCGCGCCAAAACCGGAGGCGCAATCCATCCGCTTCGGCCCTTCCGCCGTGCTTTTCATTGCACATACGCTGCCATCCGCCTGCGGGTAGACCAATGCTTCGGTCGAGAAGACGCAATCAATGCCCAGCTTTCCTTTACTATTCTTCACTACGCCAAACTGGCTTTTCAGCCGTTCGCGCAGTTTCGCCGCCAGCGGATCCTGAATAGTTTTCGCCAAATCGGCCACCTGGATCTGCGTCGGATCGATTTGCCCGCCGGCTCCGCCGGTCGTCACCAACGGTACTTTATAACGGCGGCACCAGGCGATCAGCGCCGCTTTTGGCCTGACGCTATCGATCGCGTCGATGACATAGCTAAAGCCCGCTCCCAGGTATTCCACTACGTTCTCGGGCGTGATGAAATCATCGATAACCGTGACCCGACACTCCGGGTTAATCAGACGTATACGCTCGGCCATCACTTCCGCTTTCGCCAGCCCAACGTTGCCGCCAAGGGCGTGGATTTGGCGATTGGTATTGGTGACGCAAACATCATCCATATCAATCAGCGTAATCGCGCCAATCCCGGTACGCGCCAGCGCTTCCGCCGCCCATGAGCCGACGCCGCCGATCCCGACTACGCAAACATGCGCCTCGGCAAAACACTGCAGCGCCTTTTCGCCATATAAACGCGCCGTGCCGCCAAACCGCTGGCGCCAGGCATCGCTGATTACTACAGACATAAAACCTCAGAATAAAGTAGAGACCCCGGATCCGGCGCGTTGCGCGGATCCGGGTTAGACACGTTCGGACGTTTAAACGTTAACCGCTAAAGACGCTACCGGCGCCTGGCGCGTTTTTCAGTACCCACACGCGGCCATAGTGGTTATACCAACCGGCGCGATGACCCGCATCCGGGCCGATGCCCTGGTAGATATCGAAGTGCTGGCCTTTAATCGCCCCGCCGACATCCAGCGCCACCATCAGGCGTAGCTCGTACTGACCGTTAAACTTACCGTTATTATCCAGCAGAGGCACCTCGGCCAGCAAGGTGGTTCCCGGCGGAATAATCGAACGGTCAGAGGCGACCGACGCGCGGCCAATCAACGGTACCGCGCTCGCCCCTTTCACCGGCGCGTAGGACTGCGGTTTAAAGAAGACGAAAGATGGGTTCTGCTCCAGCAGCTCGCGGACTTCCGCTTCGCTATGCTTTTCGCCCCATTCACGGATCGCCTGCATCGACATATCTTCCCGCTTCACTTCGCCGCGGTCGATAAGCACTTTACCGATACTACGGTAAGGCCAGCCGTTTTTCCCGGCGTAGCTGAAGAAGTTAAGCGGCGAACCGTCGCCAAAGTCGATATAGCCGCTGCCCTGCACGTCCATGATGAAGTTATCCATCAGCGAGTTGCTGTAGGCCAGCACGTAGTTATCGCTGAGCGCTCCGGCATAGATGCTGGCGCGGGAAGGGAGCTTGCCGTTTTTCGGCGGCATACGGTAAATAGGATACTGGAACTCGCCCTGGCGAGTGTGGCGGGCCTGTACGACCGGGGTGTAGTAGCCGGTAAACTGCACGTTGCCGTAGTTATCAGCCCCCTGCATCTGCCAGGCATCAATACCAAACTGGCGTAACGTGCGGGTATCGCCGCCGGAACGCAGCCACTCCTGAATCGCGTTATAGACGCTGCTCTGGCTATTATAGAGACGCGGAGAGGCGCTACGAATCTGACCAACCTGCTGGGAGAAGTCGCCGGCGTTAATCGGCGCGCCTACCGCATCAGGTTGGTTTACCAATGAAAACGGCTGGGTAAACTTGCCATCACTATATTGCTGACCGCGATCGGTCGGTTTCGAGGTACAGGCGGCGAGCATCGCCAGCATTGCCCCCGTCGCTACATATTTTGCCCAACGTCCTTTCATGGTATCTCTTCTTTATTGCTGCTAAGCCTTAGTGCGTGATGAAGATAACAAACCCATGCGGCTAATGAAATGCACGAAAGCGCCCCGCAGCCCAAATTGTGTAAAAATTCGCCCATTACTGTATTTTTAGCCGCCGTTTTTTACAAAATTGACGATTTCTACGAAAAAAGGTTGCATCAGAACGCTAGCGGAGTATAGTGCGCTTCCACGGACGCGGGGTGGAGCAGCCTGGTAGCTCGTCGGGCTCATAACCCGAAGGTCGTCGGTTCAAATCCGGCCCCCGCAACCAATTAAAATCTGAAGTAAATCTACTCGATGGAAGAGTAGACGCGGACGCGGGGTGGAGCAGCCTGGTAGCTCGTCGGGCTCATAACCCGAAGGTCGTCGGTTCAAATCCGGCCCCCGCAACCAATTACAATCAGAAGCAAATTTACTCGATGGAAGAGTAAAGACGGACGCGGGGTGGAGCAGCCTGGTAGCTCGTCGGGCTCATAACCCGAAGGTCGTCGGTTCAAATCCGGCCCCCGCAACCAACACAATGAACACCCTTAAGGGTGTTTTTTTGTTTCTGCCGTCCGTAAATACCGCTATAAAAAAAAGCGCCCGAAGGCGCTATTTTTTTATCCACGTCTGGCCAACGTCGCCCCATCGGCAAAGTAGGCTTTGATCCCCGCCAGAATCGACTCCGCCACTTCCTGCTGGAATTTCGCGGTCTTGAGTTTACGCTCTTCTTCGACGTTACTGATAAAGGCCGTTTCGACCAGAATCGAAGGAATATCCGGCGCCTTCAGTACCGCAAAGCCCGCCTGCTCCACCTGATTTTTATGCAGCTTGTTGATATTGCCCATTTTTTGCAACACCGCTTTACCAAATTTCAGGCTGTCGGCGATGGTCAATGACTGCACCATATCGAACATGGTGTGGTCGACGTAACGATCGCCGCTCTTGCTGACGCCGCCGATTAAGTCCGAGGCATTCTGCGTTTGCGCGAGGTATTTTGCGGCGGTACTGGTAGCGCCCTTGGTCGAGAGCGCAAACACCGAAGAGCCGCTCGGCTGACGGCTGGTAAAGGCGTCGGCGTGAATCGAAACGAACAGGTCGGCACGCTGCTTCTGCGCCTTGGCGACACGCACCTTCAACGGAATAAACACGTCTTCGTTACGGGTCATATAGACCTTCATATTACCTTCACGCTCAATGAGCGCGCGCAATCGACGGGCAATCTGCAGCACCACGTCTTTCTCACGAGTTCGGTATTTACCAATCGCGCCGGAGTCTTCACCACCGTGGCCGGGATCGAGCATGATAACGATAGGACGATCGCGCCCGGCTTTCCCCGGCTGCGGCCCGCTTTCTGCCGGCGGTACCTGACGTTCCAGATCGCCTTTGTTGTAATCTTCCAGCAGCGCCAGTAGCGGATCCTGCACATCGGTGGCCGTAGAGGGATAAAGATCCATCACCAGACGCTCTTTAAAACCGGCGACCGGCGCCAGCGCAAACAGCTGCGGTTTGACGTTTTGTTTCAGTTCAAACACCATTCGCACGGTCTGTGGGTCGAACTGGCCCACGCGCGCGGATTTGATATACGGGTCGTCGTCGCGGATTTGCCCGCCCATCCCTTTCAGAACCGAATTCAGGTTAACGCCTTCAATATCAACCACCACTCGCTCAGGATTGCTTAACGCAAACTGCCGATATTTCAGTACATGATTGGATTCCACCGTGACGCGGGTGTAAGTCGACGACGGCCAGATACGCACCGCGACTACCTGCGCGGCGGCGGCCAAACCGACCGGACTCACACTCATTAACCACATGGCGCCCGCCCCTTGTAAAAAACGACGGCGGCTTAATCCCGACTTGTATCCCGACATGCCACTCCCAAGCAAAAAAAACGTGTTTGAAGCCAAAATGAACAGATTGACCAGAAACTTTAACCAAAGCCGCATAACCTGTCATCTATAAAAGGGTAAACAAACTTTGACACCCAAGGTTTTGTCACAATGTTTTCGCAAATTAGTGACAAATTAGGGGTTGCGCCACGAAGCAAAACAGAATAAAAATACACTTATTACGAATAATCATGCATTGAGGGTTTGTCATGGTGAAGGAGCGTCGCACTGAACTGGTCGAGGGATTCCGCCATTCTGTTCCCTATATAAACGCGCACCGGGGAAAAACGTTTGTCATCATGCTGGGCGGAGAAGCCATCGAGCACGATAACTTTTCCAGCATAGTCAATGACATTGGCTTATTGCACAGCCTCGGTATTCGCCTGGTGGTGGTCTATGGCGCGCGTCCGCAAATTGACGCTAATCTCGCGGAACACCACCACGAGCCGGTTTACCACAAGCAGACCCGCGTCACCGACGCCAAAACCCTTGAGCTGGTTAAGCAGGCCGCCGGTATGCTGCAGTTAGAAATTACCGCCCGCCTGTCGATGAGCCTCGGCAATACGCCCCTGCAGGGGGCGCATATCAACGTGGTGAGCGGCAATTTTATTATTGCTCAACCTCTTGGCGTCGATGATGGCGTCGATTACTGCCACAGCGGCCGTATTCGCCGCATCGATGAAGAAGCCATTCATCGCCAACTGGACAGCGGCGCAATCGTGCTCATGGGCCCGGTCGCGGTATCCGTCACCGGCGAGAGCTTCAACCTCACTTCTGAAGAGATAGCCACCCAACTGGCGGTAAAGCTGAAAGCTGAAAAGATGATCGGCTTCTGCTCGTCGCAGGGGGTCTACGACCAGCATGGCGAGATCGTTTCCGAGCTGTTCCCTAACGAGGCGCAGGCGCGGGTAGAGGAGCTGGAAGCGGAAGAAGATTATAATTCCGGTACCGTACGCTTCCTGCGCGGGGCGGTGAAAGCCTGCCGCAGCGGCGTGCGTCGCTGCCATTTAATTAGCTATCAGGAAGATGGCGCGCTGCTGCAGGAGCTATTCTCACGTGACGGTATCGGTACGCAGATCGTCATGGAAAGCGCCGAGCAGATCCGCCGGGCAACCATTAACGATATCGGCGGCATCCTCGATCTTATCAGCCCGCTGGAGCAGCAAGGCATTCTGGTGCGCCGCTCGCGCGAACAGCTGGAAATGGAGATTGATAAATTCACCATCATCCAGCGCGATAACACCACCATCGCCTGCGCCGCGCTCTATCCGTTCCCGGAAGAGAAAATCGGCGAAATGGCCTGCGTAGCGGTGCACCCGGATTACCGTAGTTCGTCACGCGGCGAGGTACTGCTGAGCCGTATCGCCGCCCAGGCGAAGCAGATGGGGCTCAGCAAGCTATTCGTGTTGACCACCCGCAGTATCCACTGGTTCCAGGAACGCGGCTTCACCCCGGTGGATATTGATTTGCTGCCGGAGAGTAAAAAACAGATGTACAACTATCAGCGTCGTTCGAAGGTATTGATGGCAGACCTGGGCTGACGGATAACTCCCCGGATAGCGGCTTACGCCTTCTCCGGGCTACGGTTCGGTAGTCGGTTGGTAGCCCCGGTAAGCGTAAGCGCCACCGGGGGAGGATTCCCGGATAGCGGCTTGCACCTTATCCGGGCTACCCGACGACATCGAAACGTAGCGCCAGCAGGGCTCCCCCGGATGGCGACTGCGCCTTATCCGGGCTTTCCGCCCTGCGCGAAAATCTCCGCCAGGCCGCTGCGCCGTTCGGTGCGCGTCACGATGGCTTGCGCCAGTACCTGCTCGTCGGCGTAAAGCGACAGGCGCCGTTTGGCGCGGGTAATCGCGGTATAAACCAGCTCGCGGGTCACCAGCGGTACGCTACGAGAAGGCAAGATCAGCGCCGCATGATCGAACTCCGACCCTTGCGACTTATGCACCGTCATTGCCCAGGCGGTATCATGTTCCGGCAGGCGGCTTGGCTGCACCGATTTAATGCTGCCATCCGGCATCGGGAACCACACGCGAAGTTCGCCGTCCCTTTCCAGCGCAATACCGATATCACCGTTAAACAGCCCCAGCGCGCTATCGTTACGGGAAATCATCACCGGACGACCATCGTACCAGCGTGAATGGCGCGGTAGCGTAATCGCCCGCTTACGATGAAGCATCTGCTCCAGCTGTTCATTCACGCCGCTTACTCCATAAGGCCCTTCACGCAGCGCGCACAGCAGCTGAAATTCGCCGAAGGCGGCAATCATCTGTTCCGGCGCGGCCTGCTCGCGGCGCAGTTGCAGATAACGGCCGTAGCCCTCCTGCGCCGCCATCAGCATCGCTTCATACTCCTCGGTGGTGCTGAGCGGCTGCAGAACGATATCCTCAAACGGCTGGCGTAATGTTGCTTTCACTTCTGCGCGCGCACCGGCATTGACCGCCCGCGCCAGGCTGCCAATACCGGAATGGCTGCCAAAGCGGTAGCTTTTTTGCAACAGGCACAGGCTATCGCGCAACGCCCCGGCGATCTGCCCCTCCCCCGCCGGCACCGTTGCGCCGGTCAAACGCGACAGTTCTTGCGCTCGCGCCGCGGTATAACCGGATGTCGCCCAGGCGCAGATGTCGCCAAGCACCGCCCCGGCTTCCACGGAGGCAAGCTGGTCACGGTCACCGAGAAAAATCACCCGCCCATGTTCCGGCAAAGCATCAATCAGACGCGACATCATCGGTAAGTCGATCATTGAGGCTTCATCGACCACCAGCACATCCAGATGCAGCGGGTTCCCGGCGTGGTAGCGCATGCGTTGGCTGCCGGGCTGCGCCCCCAGCAGGCGATGCAAGGTACTGGCATCGGCGGGAACCAGCGCTTTTTGCTCATCGCTAAGCGGAAGTTTTCTTAACGCCGCCCCAAGGGATTCCGTCAGGCGCGCTGCGGCTTTGCCGGTCGGCGCCGCCAGCCGAATTCGACAGCGCGACGTGTCGTTGATCTGAATCAGCGCCGCCAGCAGCTTCGCGACGGTAGTGGTCTTGCCGGTGCCGGGACCGCCGGAGATCACCGAAATGCGCCGGGTCAGCGCCACCGCCGCAGCGACTTTTTGCCAGTCGATATCGTCGGTCGCAGGAAAGAGTTCATTCAGGGTTGCCGTTAACCGCCCTTCATCAACCTCCAGTACCCGGTTCGTCTCATTAAAAAAGCGGGCGACGGTGAGTTCATTACGCCACATGCGGTTCAGGTACAGCCTGTCGCCACATAAAATCATCGGCGTCGGTTCGTCACCGCGGCTCACCGCTGACGAAGAAAGCAACAATTGAGGCCAGTCCTGCGGCTCTCCGGCCATCGCCAGCAACTGGTCGCGGATCTCGCCGGCCTTGCCGCTTAGCGCTTCTTCAGCGTTGAGGCGCGACAGCGGCAGGCAGACATGACCTTCTCCGGCATCCCGGCTCAACAGCGCGGCGGCCAGCTTCACTGCCGGAGGGGCATCCTGCGCCACCATCAGCGCAAACTGTACGTCCAGCGGTCGCAGCAAACGCTGCTCGGCGGCGGCCAGCAGCAGTTCATCCATGGTCATGAGTCCACCTCCTGGGCAACACCGGCAAATAGCGCGTCGAGGCCGTCAATCAGCGGCTGCGCCGGGCGGGTGGTGAAGATCCCCTGCCCGCCTTCCTGCCCGTCCATGCCGCGTAAAAAGAGATAAATGACGCCGCCAAAGTGCCGCTCGTAGTGATAATCGGCAATACGGTGACGCAGATAACGGTGCAGCGCCAGGCTATACAGCTGGTACTGCAGATCATAACGATGCAGGCGCATCGCCTGGATCATCGCCTGCTGGGTATAGGCTTCGCGATCTTCGCCCAGCCAGTTAGATTTGTAGTCCAGCAGGTAATAACGACCATCATGACGAAATACCAGATCGATAAACCCTTTCAGCATGCCGCGGACCTGGCGGAAATCGAGCGCCGGGGTATCAGCCGACAGCGGATCATAGCGGCGGATCAGCGCGTCCAGCTGCAGCGGATCCAGCGGTTGTTCAATCGGTAGATAGAAGGCCATTTCCACCTGTTTATCCCGCACGCCCAGCTGATTCAGGGCGATTTCAGCCCCCGGCAGGCGTGTTCGCAGCACGCCGTCCAGCCATTCGCTCAACACCGGCGCCCACTCTTCGCCAAAACCGTGCAACTGTAGTTTTTGCGCCATCCAGTCAACCGGTACCGGCTGACTGAAATCGAGATCCTCAAACAGGCTATGCAGGAAAGTCCCCGGCGACGCGCCGCGTGGGAACTGATGAGGCGTGAGCTGCGGCTCTTCCGCCACCTCGCCAACGCCCGCGGCGTCGATATCGAGACGCGGTAGCAGCTCCTGACCGGCGCTGGAACCATGTTGCTGCAGGCCGGAATAACTGGTCACCCGCCAGTCGTCACTCACCTGGCGTTCAACCGTCCGCGCCGAAAGCGACGGTAGCGCGTTTTCCGGCGCCTGCCACGGTGTCTGGTCCATGGTATCGGGAATACATAGCGCAATATCATCGTGGCATAATGCCTGTAGCCGCGCGGTCAATCCCGCCGCGTCCATCGGCTCGCCGTCCTGCAGCAGACGGCCGAGGGCGCTGTGATGAAAATCGCTGTTGCCAGGTTTATCGCTTCGGCGGGTACTTAACGGCGCAACCCCGAGACTGCAGTGCCACACCGCGCGGGTCAGGGCCACATACAACAGGCGTAAATCCTCCGCCAGACGCTCGGCTTCCGCCAGCTCAAGGCTATTCTCCCCCTCTCCGAGGTCGAGTACCGCAGCAAAGGAATCGCGGTCGTGATAGAACGCCTGATCCTGTTTGCGAAAGCGCGCGATAAAGGGCAGCCAGACCAGCGAATATTCCAGTCCTTTTGATTTGTGGATAGTGACGATTTGCACCAGATGCTTATCGCTCTCCAGACGCATCTGCTGGCTGGAAGCATTGCTGTCCGGTTCGGCGATATGTTGCGTCAGCCAGCGCACCAGCGCGTGCTCGCTCTCCAACTGATTAGCCGCCTCTTGTAACAATTCGCTGATATGCAAAATATCGGTCAAACGGCGTTCGCCGCCGTGGGTCGCCAGCAGGTTTTCGGCAATATGACGCGCGCCCATCAGCGCGCGCAGCATTGGCATCACGCCGCGCTGGCGCCAGATGTGCCGGTATTCACTGAACTCCTCTACCAGCGCATCCCAGGCACGTTCATCCTGATTGAGGTTTTCGATATCCTGCGCATTAAGGCCAAACATCGACGTCGCCAGCGCGCTGCGTAGCGTGTTTTCACGCTCTGGCGCCAGTACCGCCTGTAGAACCCACAGTAATTCCTGCGCTTCCGGGGTTTCAAAAACGCTGTCGCGGTTTGAGAGATAGACCGACGGGATCGACAAAAGCTGCAGCGCATCGCGAATGAGCGCCGCTTCGAGACGGTTACGCACCAGCACGGTGATATCGGAGGCGCGCACCGGCTCGGCTTTTTCGTCGCGCCACAGCAGCGCGCGCCCCTGCAGGCCGGCGCTGAGCCAGTCGCGGATCTGCGTCGCACACAATTGCGCCATAAAAGACTGATAATCGCCAGAACCGACGGCTTCGCCAGGCATTAACCACATGTTCATCGCCGGGATCGGCTTCTCATCAATGGTAAAGCGCAACGTCTGATTTTTAGCGGCTGGCTTCACCGGCAAGAATGGGATCTCGCGGAACATGAATGGATTATCACTCAGGCCGAACAGACGATTTACGCTCTGTACCATGCCTGGCGCCGAACGCCAGTTGGTATCCAGCGTATAGTGGGCAGCGACATCGCCACGCGCTTTCATATAGGTGAAAATATCGGCGCCGCGAAAGGCGTAAATCGCCTGTTTCGGGTCGCCAATCAGCAGCAGGGCCGTATCCGGCTGGCGACGCCAAATGCGGCGGAAGATACGATACTGTTGCGGATCGGTATCCTGGAACTCATCGATCATCGCCACCGGGAAACGCTGACGAATAGCGCTGGCCAACGCTTCGCCGCTGTCGCCGCGCAGCGCGTCGTCAAGGCGGCTGAGCATGTCGTCAAAGCCCAGTTCGCCTCGACGCCGCTTTTCGCGGGCGACCGCTTCACGGATCTCCACCATCGCCCTGGCGATAACCAGATCGTTTAAGGTAAGCGGTGAGGCGAGCAGCGCCTCTACCGCGCTGAATAACGGATGCAACGGTGGTTCGCCGCCGTCTTTGGTGCGCTCAATGAGGAACGGTTGCGAGAATTTTTCCAGCGCATCAGGCAACTGATAACTCAGCGTTTCTTCCTGCGCCCAGGCGCTGACCTTTTCGATCCACTTGCCCTGGTTGCCGCGGTTGAACTTGCGGCGATCGAGCCCTGAGTTTTCCAGCACGTTTTCAATTTCGCTAACCTGCTCCCGCCACTGCTGCTTCAGCGCATTGATACGTTCCAGGATTTGCTGATGGCGGCTTGCCAGCGTCTCTTCCGCGGGCGGCGGCGATTTTAGCTGCGGCGCTTCGCCCTGCAGCCAGCGGTCGATCGCCTTGAGCAGATCGCGTGGTCCTTTCCACTGTTCATGGATCACCGCGGCGATATCGCGCGGCAGCGGATAACAGTGGCGACGCCAGAAGTCGGCGCAGGCCTGATAACGCAGGCGGGATTCGTCTTCGATCAATTGCTGTTCAAACAGCATGCCGGATTCGAAGGCGTTGAGGCTTAGCATCCGCTGACAGAAGCCGTGGATGGTAAAGACTGCCGCCTCGTCCATCTGCCGCTCCGCCAGCATCAACGTTTGCGCCGCCTGGTTTTTATCGGCGATTTCCGCGAGCAGAGAGGCATACAGAGGATTACTGGAACTCTCACGCAAACAGGCGATCCGCAGTTCATGAATATTGCTGCGGATGCGCCCACGCAGCTCTTCCGTCGCCGCTTCGGTAAAGGTAACCACCAGCAGCTCTTCCACGCTGACCGGCCGGGGGAAAGCAGATTCCCCCCCCAGCCCCAGCAGCAGCCGTAGATATAGCGCGGCGATGGTAAAGGTTTTTCCGGTGCCCGCGGAGGCTTCTATCAGCCGCTCGCCCGTCAGGGGCAAGCGGAGTGGGTCAAGAGACTCAGCGGTTTCGGTCATTCATTCTCTCGCATCAGGGGTAAGGATTTTTGCAATGCGCTGACGCTTTCCCATACCTTACCGCCTTCAGGGGCGGCGTATTCCGTCTTGCCGTTCTGGCTGCCGGAAACCTGGGATAACAGTGCCATGCCTTGCGGATCCACCACCGTCTGATGGAAGAAGTCGGCAAGTTTTTGCGGCGTCAGCAGTTTCATCTGAGCCACTACTTTATCACGTGAATCGAAGCGCATATTACCGCGATCGAAATCTTTGCTCAGCTTTGATGCTTCTTCGCTCAACGTTTGCGGCGCCTGCAGCATCTGGCTAATCGCCGCCTGCTGGATCTGGGCAAACTCTTCCGGTTTCATCGCCCGCAGTTTGGCTTCCGCCGTCGGGAAGAAGGCCTGGAAGCGCTGCCAGAGGAAGGCCGGCTGTTTATCGCTGCTCTGTAGCAGGAAGCCCATCCCCCACTGGCGGCCCACATTCATTGAGAAGGCGAATACCGCATAGCCGAGTTGTTCTTCAGTACGTAACTGGTTGTAGAACCAGGGCTGAATAATCTGCCCTAACAGCGAACTGGCGGCCATGCTGCTGTATTCATCGACATTTGGCGGCGCGAAAACCGCCGCCAGCGCGGAGTCGGTGCTGCTGCCTGCTTTCTCAAACATCGCCAGCTGTTTGCTGTCGATCAGCACGTCTTTATTGCGACACCATTCGTTACCATCGGCGCCAAGCTGTTTTTGGATCTGGCGGGCCAGATCGGTGGACTCTCGGGCGCTCATGTTACCGATGACCAGCAGCTCCGGCCGCCCTCTTGCTTTCAGGTTATCGCGGTAGTTGATCACCTCTTTCAGGGTGATTGACGGTAGTAAATCGCGACGTGTTTTACGCTCAAAATAGGGTACCTGCGACAGCATCTGAATCGGCATAATCGCCTGGTCATAGGCTTTGCCTTTGTCCGCCGAATCCATCATCTGGGCATACCAGGACTTCGCTTGCTCAAGCTGCTCTTCGGTCGGCGTATAGCTAAAGTAGCCGTCCAGCAGCGCGGTAAAGAGCTGCGGCAGACGCTGGGTATAGCCGTTGGCATTAACCATCAGACCGTTGTTGGCGCCGGTCGAGAAGCTTATCCCGCCTACCGCGGCCTGATTGCTAAGCTGATCGAGGGCGATACCGGCCAGGTAATCATTCAACGCGAACATCACCTGACGGCGCGCGCTGTCCATCGCCTGCGGGTTACGTAGCACCAGCGAGACGTCGGCCTTCGGTTCACTGGCAAAGTACTGGCTTGGCGCGTACACCACGCGCAGCGTCGGCTCATCGACGATAAGCTCCGGATGCGGGTAGGCCTTATCGCTCTTAATCAGCGTGAAATCATCCGGAATATAGGGGTTCAGCGTCGGCAGCTGCAGCTTGATGGCCGCAGATTTTTGCTGCCAGTCGGTGAAGGTCCGGGCGCTAATTTTATCAACCTGGTACGGCGCGTTGACGAAATAAGCGGTTTTGTTGTGCGGCTCATTCGGGCTGATGTACCAGATACGCGCATTTTGCGGGGTCATCATCGCCAGACGGTCTTTGATCGCCTGGGCATCATAGCGGTCGGCGATATTAACCACGTCCAGTACGTGCTCTACCGGCACGCGAATCATGGTATCGGCCAACCACTCCACATAATCCATATCGCGGTTAATCGACGGATAACGGAAATCGAGCTCCAGCACGTGGGCTAATTCATCAAAGTAGCGCTTATCAATCCCCTGAGTACGCAGCAAATTCAGGTAGCTGAAAATAGCGGCGGTAACTTCATCGCGGTGCGCCAGGCCTTTATCGGTGAGGGTAGCGGAGATCGCCAGCACGCCGCTATTACCGTTGACCGCCGGATCGGAATCCGCGCGAATCCCTTCCGCCAGCCCCTGCTTCTGCAGCCAGTCCGATAAGGTACCAGGACTGCGGTTGCCGATCATATAGGTCACCAGCTCATCGGTCTTGCTGCGGAACTGAGCGCTGTTGTTATCGATGCGGAATTCAACGCGCAGCACCTTGCGCGGCATCGCCGGCACGTAGTGAATCACAATGCCCTTCTGCGCATCGGTCACGACCGGTACGGTAATCTCCGGCTTGCTGATGTCATGATTAGGCACCCGCCCGTAGGTCGCGGCGGCAATGCTTGCCAATTCAGGCAGCGGCTTATTACTGTAGATAACCGCCTTCATCAGGTTTGCCGAGTACCAGCGGTCGCGGAAAGCGTGCAGCGCATCAAGCACCGGGCTGCCAGGCTTATCGCTCAGCGTATCGAGGTTACCGCCGGAGAATTGTGAAGCCGGATGCGCAGGGTTGATGGTTTCGGCGCTCACCTGCGCCATGCGCATCCCGTCCCGGGTACGCGCCATAGTCAATTCGGCGTTGACCGCGTTACGTTCGCGTTCGGCATATTTTTTATCCAGCAGCGGCGCGGCAATGGCATCGGCCAGCCGATCGACGGCACCGTTGAGCGCGTCATTTTCCACTTCAAGGTAGAACGCGGTGCGATACGGCGCCGTGCTGGCATTATGACTGCCGCCGTGCATTTTGAGGAATTCAGCAAGGCTGTCAGGCTGCGGGTACTTCTGCGAGCCCATTAAGGTCATATGCTCGAGATAGTGCGCCAGCCCTTGATGGTCGGCCGGATCCTGTAATGAACCCACCGGCACCACCAGCGCCGACAACGATTTTACCGCCTGCGGATCGGATACCAGCAGCACGACCATGCCGTTTTGCAGGCGAATAGCCTGATAGTGACGGGGATCTTTTTCGCTTTTACGGATGGTTTCCTGAATCGGTTGCCATCCGGTGTCTGCCTGACTTAACGGCGCCCAAAGGGCGACCACTACAACAAGAACTTTGAACCATAAACTGCGGGGCATTCACGGACCTCATCATTAACAAACTTCGCGCTGCATAGCGTCAGCGTGGATACCCATCATCAGGCTCGGGCCATCTTCCGGGTATTTAAAACATCAGTCCGTGATTCGCTGCGCATAATAAATGAACAACCTTCTTTTGCGCAATTTTTATACTATTACAATTTTATTCGGACTGATGGAAACGAAATATCGGCAACAGATAACGCTGCGCCTGCGCGATAATCTCTTCATAGTACGCAGGCTCAAGGGTGCGCCACAGGCGCTGGTACCAGATATCGGCACCTTCGCCGCTCACCACCATATTACCTTCGTAGGCCTGAAGGAACTTGCTACGCGCTTTTTGTTGCGTTTCGTCATCCATTAACATGACATCCTTTTCCGCGTCGTAACAGGCTTTTAGCCACGCGCCGCCGCTTTCCGGCAACAGCAGTAGCGGTTTTGACATCCCCTGCAGGTAGCCTTCTACCAGCTCATTTAGATACGTCTGCGCCTGCTCAGCCGCCAGCGGCGGGAAACGCCATTCGCCTTCCTTGCGCACGAACAAGCGACTTTCGCCGAGACCGCCGCTAGCACAATAGACAAGATGTTCCAGCCAAAGTTGCACGCCCTGAGAGACGCTCAGCAGCGACGGACGCCAGCGCAATAGCCCATCCGGCTGTACCTGCTGTAGCCAGCCGGTGAGATTGATACCGTTGCACTGTAGGTCAATCTCCATACTTTGCGCGGGTTGACGACTGGCGATAACCCGCTCAGCCAGGTTCTGCATTTCCTGACGCTGCGCCTCCCACGCCAGTTCGCCAAACGCGCCATAAGGTAGCTCACCCGCCGCACGAAAACGACGATACATCGCTGACGCATCCTGTTGTTCAATCAGCGTATTCAGCAACTGTTGGTTCAACTGGTAACGGCTTAGCCCTTCAAGCACAAAAGGCTCATCTTCGGGGATCTCGCTCTCTTCAGAGCGGAAATTCACCCGCAGACGCTGCTGGAAGAAAGCGCGCACTGGATGCTGCCAAAAGCGTAACAGCTGTTCGAACGGCAGCGTGTCGATATCGAGCGGCGCAAGCGGCTGGATAAATTCACTATGCGCCTCTCCCTGCTGGCTGGCGGCGGCCAGCCACTCTCTTGCATAGCTCTGATCTTCATCCGGCAGGTAATTGGCGGCATCAAAAGGCATCCGCGTATGCAGATGGGTAATGTGCTCTTTAACGCGGCGTTCGCTGGCATCGCAGTCCAGCGCTTCATCGCCTTCAAGGCAGTGGCTCTGACCGATATAGTCCGCCAGTTCCTGTACCAGCACCGAAGGATAGCGCTCGCTATTATCCTGAATAGAGCGGCCGATATAGCTGATGTATAGCTTCTGTTCGGCCGACATCAGCGCTTCCAGGAACAGATAGCGGTCGTCGTCGCGACGGCTACGGTCGCCGCGCTGCGGTTTTTGGCTCATTAAATCAAAACCCAGCGGCGCGAGGGTGCGTGGGTAGACGCCGTCGTTCATCCCCAGCAGGCAGACAACTTTGAAGGGAATAGAACGCATCGGCATCAGGGTGCAGATATTCACCGGCCCGGCCAGGAAACGCTGGCTGATGCGCTGCTGATCGAGGCGCTGCGCCAGCTCATCGCGCAGCAGCGATAGCGGCACGGCAGCCCCGTACTGCGCATCCAACCCGCCATCGATGATGGCTTGCCATTGCTGTTCAATCAGCGCCAGCGCCGCTTCGGTTTCACTGTCTGGCAGGAAGAAATCCGTGAGCAGATCGCGGCACACCGGCAGCCACTCTGTCAGCGGGCGATCCTGTGCCAGACCGCGGCGCCACAGATTGAGCTGCATCAGCAGCGAAGCGAGATTCCCCACCAGTTCGGCAATCAGCCCGCTGGATTCATCATAGGGCAGCACCGACTGCCACTCGCCCTGGCTGCTGTCCATCGCATATCCCAGCAGCATACGTGTTAAACCGAAACGCCAGGTGTGCTGACCGGTCGCCGGGAGATCCATTTCGCGCACGTTGTCGTCATCCATACCCCATCGTACGCCGGATTCATTGACCCACTGGCGCAGATAGCGTAGCCCCTCTTCATTGATATTGAAGCGCGCCGCCAGCACTGGCACATCCAGCAGCGCCAGCACATCTTCACTGGCGAAACGGCTATCCGGCAGAGAAAGCAACGTGATAAACGCCTGTAGCGCCGGGTGAGATTCCCGCGCCCGACGGTCGGAAATCGCCCACGGCAGCCAGCGTTCGCCGCGCGCTGCGCCGAATACCGCCTGAATATAGGGACTGTAGCTGTCGATATCGGCGACCATGACGATAATATCGCGCGGCGTCAGCTCCGGGTCTTCTTCCAGCATCGCCAGCAGCCGGTCATGCAGCACTTCCACTTCGCGTTGCGGGCTATGGCAGACGTGGATAGCCAGGCTGCGGTCGTCAGTCGCCAGCGGACGCTTGCTCTTACTGCTGGCGAACTCTTGCGCGGTGCGCCCTGCCACCGCGGCGTTGCGCAGATCCAGAATATCGGCCTGAAGGTTATGCAGCAGGTTATCGGGGGCGATATCGACAAAGGCGTCCAGCTCTTCATAGCGCTCCAGCCCGGCCAACAGATAGATATAATCGCGCCCGAGCTTGCCCCACGAGGCCAGCAGCGGGTTGCCAACATCCTGCTCGCCATCATCATTAAACAACCCCGGCACCTGTTCGGTGTCGCGGAACAGCGGCAGCTCGCGCGCCTCGCGGTGGTGGCGGCGCTGGCGCGACATCAGTTTGGCAAGAAACGCCGGATCTTTAATATCGCCCCAGTAGTAGCGACAGGGGTTAGTGAAGAGTACATAGACATCAACGTGCTTGCCCAGCGCCTGCAGGGCCTGCAAATACACCGGCGGCAGCGCGGAGATGCCGCAGATAAAGACCCGCGACGGCAGCCCGGCTGGCGGCTGGTCAGCATTTTCCAGCGCGCTGATAAAGCGCTGGTACAGATTAGCGCGGTGCCACAGCGGTTGCCCAAGCTCCGCGGTGTATTCGACTAATGCTTTCCACAGCGGAGCCTGCCACTGCTGAGCGTCGCCCAGCCCGTCAACCCGTTCATCAGCCTCCCAGCGCATCAGCCACTCCGGGCGATAGACCAGATACTGGTCATACAGATCGGCTACCCGCGCGGCTAGCTGGAATAGCTTACGCTTGTCGCTGTCATCGCTCAGATAGTGGCGCAGCAATGTGAAGGCGTCATCGTCGAGATACTGCGGCAGCAGGGTCATCAGCTTCCAGCTCATGCTCTGTTTACTGAAGGCGCTCTCGCCGGGAATATCGTCTAGCACGCGAACGAACATATCCCAGATAAAGCTGGCCGGCAGCGGAAACTCGATATTCGCCGCAATACCGAAGCGCTTTGCCAGCGTCATCTGCAACCATTGCGCCATACCGGTACTTTGCACCAGCACCATTTCCGGCATGAAAGGGTCATCCAGCCGCTGGCGCTCGACGATAAACTCCATCAACGCTTCAAGCACATCCAGACGGTTTGAGTGGTACACCCTTAACATATTCGCTCCTGACTACTGATTTGCCGGACAATGTAGCCGGTTCATCTGCACCCGCTTAGCGGCGGGCATGGTGATCGTTACCGTGATGCTGACACAACTTTGCCTCGATGTCTGCAAGCGGCTTATTTGCCCTTGCGCGGGCTGTGCCGGGGGAATGAGCTGGCTAAAGCGCCACGCCTCCCGCCACTGCTGGCGGTAGGCGTTCAATTGAGCGGCGCCGCTGGCCAGCCCGCGGTGATAACCGCCAAGCGCCGCGATGGTCATGATTAACAGCGCCATCGCTAATAATGTCTCCGCCAGGCTAAAACCGCGCTGGCGCGCTACGGCATCAGGCATAACGCACTCTCCTTCAACGGGCAAAAGTCGCTCCAGCCACGCGCTAAATAGCGCAGCACGCCCTGTTCAATCGACGCTGACTGCCATAGCTGTATCGTGCCGCTGCCGGCAATAAGCAGCGCGCGGCCATCATTAAAAAGCCGCAGGCACGCGCGCCAGCGTTGGCTGTTTTCCTGTTGACACGCAACTGCGCTCTGCAGCGGCCAGTTCACCCCTTTGCCCCATTGCAGCGCCGACTGCGCGGCGGCCGTATCGCGAATCGCCTGGGTTTCGGCGCTCACTTGCGCCAGCAGAGATCGCTGCTGCTGATTCATCCCCTGCAACAGCAGGCTGCCCAGCGCCAGTAACAGCAGCACCATCAGCAGCGATGAAACTCCGCGCTGGCGTTTCACAGGTTGAACCCCGTCACCCGATATTGCGCCTCGGCGGAAATACGCGAGTCCGATTGCGCCTGCGCCCCCAGGGTAACGATAAGTTCAGGAGAAAACCCGCTTATCGCCTGCCGCTCAACGTGAAAGCGCGTGACCGTGATAGCGGCGGGATTGGTCATTTTCTCCCAATTTTTACCGCCGCAGTCAGCGACGCCGCGCCGCGTTTCCAGCGCTCCGTCGCGCAGACGAAAACCGGTGGAATCGGCATCGGCCTCCGGCGCCAGTTCCCAAATGCCGTTGCTGTTGCCATCCCAGCGAACGATGACGCACTGCCCGCCGCTGGCAATCACCAGCGCCTGACCATGACATTGACCTGCGCAATATCCGGCGCGCTGCAAATGTTTGGCTAACGCATAGACCCGCTGCCATAGCTCATTTTCCAGCGCCTGCTGCTGCGTTTGGCGAAGAACCTGGCGCTGTAGCGCCGGAAGGAAACGAGCGGCTCCGAGCAGTAATACCGCGCCAATCGCCATGGCAATCAGCGTTTCAATGAGCGAAAAACCACGCGCCGCTACTGGCATAATTCCTCCCCTTCCCGACACAGGCGTATGCGCCCCCAGTTAGAGACAACAATTCGCCACGCTCCGCCATCGCTTTGCAGCAGGATATGGCCGGCCCAGGCGCTGTTGCGCAGGCCGTAAAAACCAATGCCCGCCGTCAAATGTTGCAGCGTAATCCCCGGCCATAGCGGCTGCAGGGTAAAAGGTGTTTTCGCGTGACAGTCAGCCTCCACGCCGCTTGCGCTCAGACACCAGCCGGCGGGCGATTGTCCGACGCGAATGACGCGCTCGCGGTTGTGCCAGTTGGCGTCATCGCGCAGCAGCACGAGATAATCGCGCACCTGACAGGCGACCTGCCACAGGCGCTGTTGCTGTTGCCAGCGCTGCCAGCCGTACATACCGCTGGCGCTGAGGATGATCACCAGCATCATGGTGACCAGCATTTCAATTAGGGTGTAGCCATGCTGTCTGTTCATGGCGTCGAGTATGCGTTGCTCTGACCATCCATTCGAATGGTAAATCTACGGTTCGCGTCGCGGCTCGGGAAAAAATTCGCCAGTTGCAGGATGTTGAGCGGCGTCAGGAATCAGGCTCGCAAAATTCTACGAAGAGCATAAAAAAACCGGCGCTGCTGGCGCCGGTTTGTCATCACTACAGAGAGGTTAAATCGCCACAGGCGCTTTAATACCCGGATGCGGGTCATAACCTTCAATTTCGAAGTCTTCAAAACGGTAGTCGAAAATCGACGCCGGTTTGCGCTTAATGACCAGCTTCGGCAGCGGACGCGGTTCGCGGCTCAGCTGCAGGTTGGTCTGCTCCAGGTGATTGCTGTACAGGTGAGTGTCGCCGCCGGTCCAGACAAAATCGCCCACTTGCAGATCGCACTGCTGCGCCACCATATGCACCAGCAGCGCATAGCTGGCGATGTTGAACGGCAGGCCGAGGAACACGTCACAGGAGCGCTGATACAGCTGGCAGGAGAGCTTGCCGTCGGCGACGTAGAACTGGAAGAACGCGTGGCACGGCGCCAGCGCCATTTTATCCAGCTCACCGACGTTCCATGCCGACACGATGATACGGCGAGAGTCGGGGTCGTTTTTCAGCTGTTCCATGACCGTGCTGATCTGGTCGATATGGCGGCCGTCCGGCGCGGGCCAGGAGCGCCACTGTTTGCCGTAGACCGGCCCCAGATCGCCATTCTCATCCGCCCACTCGTCCCAGATTGTGACGTTATTTTCGTGCAGATAGGCAATGTTGGTGTCGCCCTGCAGGAACCACAGCAGTTCATGGATGATGGAGCGTAAATGACAGCGCTTGGTGGTCACCAGCGGGAAGCCTTCCTGCAGGTTAAAACGCATCTGGTGGCCGAAGATAGAGATGGTGCCAGTGCCGGTGCGGTCATTTTTTGGCGTGCCCTCGGCGAGCACTTTCTGCATCAAATCAAGATACTGTTTCATGGTTCCTCAAGAGTTTTGTTGCTGCGGACGGTGACGATAAGCCCAAACCATCATAATGATACCCGCAAGCACCATCGGGATCGAAAGAATCTGCCCCATACTGATGTACTGTACCCAGCCGCCGGTAAACTGCGCGTCCGGCTGACGGAAGAATTCCACGATAATGCGGAACAGGCCGTAGCCAATCAGGAACAGGCCGGAAACGGAACCGGTCGGGCGCGGTTTACGGATAAACAGGTTCAGGATCAGGAACAGCACCACGCCTTCCAGCGCCAGCTCATAAAGCTGCGAGGCGTGACGCGGCAGCGCGCCGTAGGTATCGAATAATGATTGCCACTCCGGGTGCGACGGCAGCAGCGCCAGATCCTCAGCGCGCGAGCCCGGGAAAATCATCGCGTAATGGAAGTTCGGGTCAACGCGGCCCCACAGTTCACCGTTGATAAAGTTGCCCAGACGCCCGGCGCCGAGGCCAAACGGGATCAGCGGCGCGATGAAATCAGAGACCTGGAAGAAGGTGCGTTTGGTGCGTTTGGCGAAGATAATCATCACCAGAATCACGCCGATCAGGCCGCCGTGGAACGACATGCCGCCATCCCAGACGCGGAACAGATATAGCGGGTCGCTAAGGAAGACCGGCAGGTTGTAGAACATCACATAGCCGATACGACCGCCGAGGAATACGCCGAGGAAGCCCGCGTAGAGCAGGTTTTCCACTTCATTTTTCGTCCAGCCGCTGCCCGGACGATTGGCCCGACGGGTGGCCAGCCACATCGCAAAGACGAAACCAACCAGGTACATTAAGCCGTACCAGTGGAGAGAGACCGGTCCAATGGAAAATATTACCGGATCGAACTCCGGAAAATGCAGGTAGCCACTATTCATCTGTCACCATAAAGACTTGTTATTCCGCCGAAAGTGGACAGCGGTGATGATCCGTGCCCGCTTAAAACGGGCACTCCGAAGGAGGCGAATGATAGCATAAGCGTGTAGTGCGATCCGCGCTGAACGTGTAAAAGATATGTATACGGATGCTAACAGCGTGCGGTTTTTTCCCCGGGCTCGCCACTCGCGGTGCCGTTTTTTGGTCGGGTGGCGGCTAACGCCTTACCCGACCTACGGTCCGTGCGGCCTGCCTTTAATTTATTCACCATGATGGCTGACACTACTGGTGATGGTGATCTCAAAATCCCCCGGTGGCGCTGCCGCTTACCGGGGCTACAGCACTACTCGCGATGCCGTTTTTTGTCGGGTGGCGGCTAACGCCTTACCCGACCTATGTTAACTACGTTACCGTCCGCCGCGGATCAGGCCGCCGAGACCGCGGCGCTCCATAAACGCCGCCACCTGGTGGCGCACTTCGGTGGTCATCTGCGCTTCCAGACTGCGCCGTGACAGCTCCTGCGCTTCTTCGATATCGATACGGCGTAGCAGATATTTCACGCGCGCGACCGAACGGCCGTTCATCGACAAATGGCGATAGCCGAGTCCTACCAGGATAGTGACGCACATCGGGTCGCCCGCCATTTCGCCGCACAGGCGCAGATCGATACCAAAACGCTCGGCGTCATGAGCTATCATTGCCAGCGCCCGCAATACCGCAGGATGCAGGCAGTCGTACATATTGGCGACGCGGGTATTATTGCGGTCGACCGCGAGGATGTATTGCGTCAGGTCATTGGTGCCGACCGAGATAAAGTCGATGCGGTTTGCCAACTGCGGCAGCATAAAGACCATAGACGGCACTTCCAGCATCACCCCGAGGCGCGGGCGCGGAATAGCGTAACCAATCATCTCTTCGACTTCACGGCTGGCGCGCTCAATCAGGCGGCGGGCTTCGTCAACTTCTTCGAGGCTGGTGACCATCGGCAGCAGGATGCTGAGGTTGCCAGTGGCGGCATTGGCGCGCAGCATGGCGCGCACCTGGATCAAGAAGATCTCTGGCTGATCGAGCGTAATACGGATCCCGCGCCAGCCAAGGCACGGGTTCTCTTCGCTGATCGGCATATACGGCAGTTGCTTATCGGCGCCAATATCCAGCGTACGCAGGGTTACAGGCTTGCTGTTAAACATCTGCAGCATGCCCTGATACTGAGCGACCTGCTCCTCTTCGGAGGGGAAGCCGCTCTGTAACATAAACGGAATTTCGGTGCGGTAAAGCCCGATACCATCGATAAAGCTGCCGAGCTTCTCTTCATGCTCCGGGCTCAGACCGGCGTTGAGCATCACTTTTACTCGCTCGCCGCTTTTCAGTTCGGAAGCGCGTTCGAGATCGTCTTCCGCCAGCCGGCTCAGTTCGTTCTCTTCGCTGATTAACCGCTGATATTCCTGCAGCAGCACCGGTTCGGGATCGACCAATAGATCGCCGCGATAACCATCAACGATCAGCATATGGCCATGCAGCAGCGACGGCTGAATATCGGCGCCCATTACCGTCGGAATACCCAACGCGCGCACCATGATCGCCGCGTGGGAGTTGGCCGCGCCGTCGCGCACCACCACCCCGACCAAGCGGTCCTGCGGCACTTCCGCAAGCGTGGTAGCCGACAGTTCGTCGGCCACCAGGATAATGCGCTCAGGCCAGGTATTCGGCCCCTGGGTGGTGTCGTCGAGATGGAACAACAGCCGCTGCCCGAGAGTACGTAAATCCCCCGCCCGCTCTTTCAGATAGCCATCGCTGAGGGCGGCAAACTGCTCGGCAAATTTTTCAATGACCTTTTTCACCGCCCATTCGGCGACGGAGCCTTTGTCGACTTCGTCGAATAGCTCACGGCGCAGGCGCGCATCGGATAGCAGGTGCGAATAGAGGTCAAAAATAGCCGCCGTCTCTTTTTGCGCCCCGGCGGCGTAGCGCTTGCTGTAGCGACGAAACTCATTCGCCGCCTCTTCCAGCGCGCCGGTGAGACGTTCGCGCTCGGAAGCGGTGTCCAGCGTCGAGGCCTCGTAGACCTGCTCCATCAACGGCAGGCTGGCATCCATCCAGCCTTCGGCAATCGCCACCCCGGATGATGCCGGCAGCGCGCGGATGCGGGTCTGACGATACTGCCCAAACAGCGCATTTAACTGTGATTGGGAGAGAATCGCGGCCATCTGGGTGGCGAGGGTGACAAGGAAGGACTCTTCGCTTTCATCGAACTGGCGCAGCTCACGCTGCTGGACTACCAGCACACCCAGCAGCTGACGCCGCTGGATGATCGGCACACCAAGGAAGGCGCGAAAACGCTCCTCCTTAACAGCCGGTATGTATTTAAAGCTGGGATGCTTCTGCGCATCGGCCAGGTTGATCGGTTCGGCCAGCCGCCCCACCAGGCCGACAAGACCTTCATCAAATGCGAGTGCGACTGTGCGCCCGCGGGGTTTTTTCAGCCCGCGCGTGGCCATCAGGTAATAGCAGCGCCGATCGTTGTCAGCCAGGTAAACCGAACAAACTTCCGTTTCCATCGCTTTGCAGACATCCGTCACCAGGATATCCAGCGCCTCATTTAAACGCGGCGCGCTGGCGACCTTCTCGACTATTTCTCGCAACCGAGTGAGCATAATGTGCGTGGCTTAACCTCTTTTACGTCGATAAGCAGGCGCGCTTTGTGGCTTTGGTGTGGTTTCAGCGAGCGACATTGTCACACCCGCGAACTCTTTCATCACCCGGCGGTAAACGTCGCGCTTAAACGACACCACCTGACGAACCGGGTACCAGTAACTTACCCATCGCCAGCCATCAAACTCAGGTGTACTGCTGGTTTGCATATTAATAGCCGTATCGCTGCCGACCAGTTGTAGAAGAAACCACTTCTGCTTCTGACCGATACAAACCGGCTTTGTGTCCCAACGCACCAAACGTTTAGGCAGCTTGTAACGCAGCCAGTTACGGGTTGAGGCCAGGATCCGCACATCTTTGCGGCTTAACCCAACCTCTTCGAACAATTCCCGATACATTGCCTGCTCGGCGGACTCGCCTGGATTAATGCCCCCTTGCGGGAACTGCCACGAGTGCTGACCATAGCGCCGGGCCCACATCACCTGGCCCTGGCGGTTACAGATTACAATGCCGACATTTGGGCGGTAGCCATCGTCATCAATCACCGGACTACCTCAAAATAAGCTTCAATGTGAATGATTGTTTCACACTCATTGGAAACGGTAAACCACTCTCTGTGTGGCGTGATAACGAATAACATTTGAATAACTCACAGTAATCACCCGAGTTATAAACAGTGAACGCCATCCCCGGGCCATTTTATTCACTTTTTCTGTGGATAGAGTTGTGAAGAAGTACGGAATTAACCAGGGAAAACCCAGAGTAGTCCGAACGACGTAGAGATAGGGCTTCTTAATAATGACATACTATTCATTAAGTTATCATAGTTCACACCGACAAATTACAGCATAACGTGATGATCATCACATATGCGATCCGGCAACTGATGAAAGATCGAACAATGCCGCTTTTATCCACAGATAAAGCACACTCGTCGGGCACATTTTGTCTAAAAATTCGATTTTCGTCGCACGTCAAGGCTGTAAATCGAACCAGTAGTGGGGCTTTTCCCCAGTTATCCCATTTTTCTGTGGATAACATGGTGTAAGATCCTGTTCATTGTCAGTGACCAGTTCTGGAAAACCCGTTTTCACTGTTTTCACAAGCGAAGAAACGGGACAAAAAACATATATAAATCATCACATTGGTATAGTTACCCATAAAAAGGTAAACTCTATCCACAACGCATAAAAATAGCGCTCACTTTTTAACCAGAGGTTTTCCATCATGCCAGCCATTGCTCCACTTACCGCTCCGCCGCAAAGTCAGGAGCAACTTCTTGCTCAGGCCCAGCGGCTGGCGGGTTATTCGCTGGGTGAACTGGCGGCGCTGGCGGGGGTCCCCATTCCCCGCGATTTGAAACGCGATAAAGGCTGGATTGGCATTCTGCTGGAAATTTGGCTGGGCGCCAGCGCCGGGAGCAAACCGGAGCAGGATTTCGCCGCCTTAGGCGTGGAGCTGAAAACCATCCCCATTGACCGTCAGGGCCGTCCTCTGGAGACCACATTTGTTTGCGTGGCGCCGCTAACCGGCAATAGCGGCGTGACCTGGGAAAGCAGCCACGTGCGGCATAAGCTACAGCGCGTATTGTGGATCCCGGTAGAAGGCGAACGCGAGATCCCGCTCGCGCAACGCCGCGTCGGCGCGCCGCTATTATGGACGCCAGACGAGGAAGAAGATCGCCAGCTGCGCATGGACTGGGAAGAGTTGATGGATTTGATCGTACTCGGCCAGGTTGAACGCATCACCGCCCGCCACGGCGAGGTATTGCAACTGCGCCCTAAAGCGGCCAACAGCAAGGCGCTAACGGAAGCGATCGGCGCCCACGGCGAGCCAATCCTCACTTTGCCGCGCGGCTTTTATCTGAAAAAGAACTTTACCGCCGCACTGCTGGCGCGTCATTTTCTATTAGGGCATGAATAATTTTTTGTTCTGCCGCAACGCCTGCATATAATTACGACTTTATTTTTGCAGGACTTTGAACAATGTTATTTGCATGGATAACCGATCCTAACGCCTGGCTGGCGCTCGGCACGCTGACGCTGCTGGAGATCGTTCTCGGGATCGATAATATTATTTTTCTCTCTCTGGTTGTCGCTAAGTTGCCCACCGCCCAACGCGCCCATGCGCGGCGTATCGGGCTGATGGGTGCAATGCTGATGCGTCTCGGCCTGCTGGCGTCTATCGCCTGGGTCGTTAAGCTCACCAATCCACTCTTCACCGTATTCGGTCAGGAGATCTCGTTTCGCGATCTGATCCTGCTGCTCGGTGGCCTGTTCCTGATCTGGAAAGCGAGTAAAGAGATCCACGAATCGATTGAAGGCGAGGAAGAAGGTCTTAAAAGCAACGTCCACTCCTTCTTTGGCGCCATCGTGCAGATCATGCTGCTGGATATCATCTTCAGTCTTGATTCAGTCATCACCGCCGTCGGCCTCTCCGATCATCTGTTCATTATGATGGCCGCGGTGGTGATTGCGGTTGGGGTGATGATGTTTGCCGCACGTCCGATCGGCGACTTCGTTGACCGTCACCCGTCGGTCAAAATGTTGGCGTTGTCGTTTCTGATCCTGGTCGGTTTCACCCTGATGCTGGAGAGCTTCGATGTGCATGTGCCGAAAGGTTACATCTACTTCGCGATGTTCTTCTCCATTGCGGTCGAAACTCTCAACCTGATGCGCAATAAGAAAAACCCGCTGTAAGCCACAAAATTGCAGTCCGGAAGCGGGCTGCAATTCTTTTTAAGACTTTACTGCTTTTTATGTCTCACAAATCAGGCTATTAATATACTGGTACGAGGTGCGGCCATAAGTGAGGTAATGACGATGAAAAAATGGGCAGTATTGATTTCCGCCGTAGGACTGGCGTTCTCGGTTTCCGGTTGCAGCAGCGATTATGTCATGGCGACAAAAGACGGACGTATGATTCTTACCGACGGTAAACCGGCGGTTGACGATGACACCGGTTTGATAAGCTACGAAGATCAGCAAGGCAATAAAATGCAGATCAACCGCGACGACGTGTCACAAATTATTAAGCGTTAAGCTTTTCGTCGGTTAAAAGCACAATTTCCGACAACCACAGCAACAGAAAAGAGTCGGGATCCCCCTGCTATATCCCAGGGCAACCCCCTTCAGGATCTCCAGACCCGGCTTTTTTGATATTTTCCCTTTCTCTTTTTCTCTCCCTCTGCCATGTTGTTATTCCCATCAACCTGCAAGCGCTTTGAAGTTTGTGGGGAGATAGTTTTGTCGGGAAACTCCTGACCTTGTTGATAAAAATAAGGAAGCCGGCTATGCAGTATCACCGTATCCCACACAGTTCTCTTGAAATCAGCACGCTAGGGCTGGGCACAATGACGTTTGGTGAACAAAATAGCGAGGCCGACGCTCATGAACAGCTCGACTACGCCGTAAGTCAGGGAATTAACCTGATTGATGTCGCCGAAATGTATCCTGTCCCGCCGCGCCCGGAAACCCAGGGTCTGACCGAAACCTACGTCGGCAACTGGCTGGCGAAACGCGGCAACCGCGAAAAGCTGGTTATCGCCTCTAAAGTCAGCGGCCCGGCGCGCAATAACGACAGCAGCATTCGCCCAAATCACGCGCTGGATCGCAAAAACATTCGCGACGCGCTGCACGACAGCCTCAAGCGTCTGCAAACCGATTATCTCGACCTCTATCAGGTACATTGGCCACAGCGCCAGACCAACTGTTTCGGCAAGCTGGGCTATACCTGGAGCGACTCCGCGCCGGTGGTCACCCTGCTCGATACGCTGGAAGCCCTCACCGAATTCCAGCGCGCCGGGAAAATTCGCTATATCGGCGTCTCTAACGAAACCGCCTTTGGCGTCATGCGCTATCTGCACCTGGCCGATAAGCACGACCTGCCGCGCATCGTCACGATTCAAAACCCGTACAGCCTGCTTAACCGCAGCTACGAAGTGGGGCTGGCGGAAGTGAGCCAATATGAGGGCGTAGAGCTGCTGGCGTATTCATGCCTGGCGTTCGGTACGCTGACCGGTAAGTACCTCAACGGCGCGCAGCCGGCTGGCGCACGCAATACGCTATTCAGCCGCTTTACCCGCTACAGCGGCGAGCAGGCGCAGAAAGCGGTGGCCGCTTATGTGGACATTGCCAAACGCCACAATCTCGATCCGGCGCAAATGGCGTTGGCCTTTGTGCGCCGCCAGCCGTTTGTCGCCAGCACCCTGCTCGGGGCCACGACCATGGAGCAGCTCAAGACCAACGTCGAAAGTTTGCATCTTGAGCTGAGCGAAGAGGTGTTAGCGGAGATTGAAGCGGTGCATAAGGTATATACCTACCCGGCGCCTTAAGAGGGTAAAACCCGGGTAGCGGCGTAAACGCCTTACCCGGGCTACGGGAGAGCAGACATTTGTGAGTCCGTCCCCCTCCGGGGCGTTATTTACGCCGTCCCCACCACCACAATGCGGCGATGGCTAGCGCAAAGACCGCGCCAAACCCTATCCCCACGCCAACCGGCGGGATCCCAACGCTGACCGCCAGCGAGTACAGCCCCAGCATGAGCAGCATCGCCACGTTTTCGCCGAGGTTCTGTACCGCAATGGCGTTACCTGCGCCAACGGTATGTTTCCCGCGCTCCTGCAGCAGCGCGTTCAGCGGCACAATAAAGAAGCCGCCGCACACACCGAGCAGTAGCAGCAGGCCAAATGCTGGCAATAGCGACTGCTGCACCGCGAAGGCAATCACCGCGACGCCAATCAATATCCCGGCGGGCATACAGCGCGAGACGGTTTCCAGCGTTACCAGCTTCGCCGCCGCGCCAGCGCCAACCACAATCCCGACGGCGACCATCGCATTGAGGTAGGTCGGCATCGCGTTGCTGGTGATCCCAAGCGCTACGGGCACCCAAATCACCAGCAGAAAGCGCAGCGTCACCCCCGCGCCCCAAAACAAGCTGGTGCCCATCAACGAGAAACGCGTTTCGCTATTACGCCACAGCGTTTTACAGGCGCTGAAGAAGCTATGGGTCATCGGCCTGAAACGCCACGACTGCCCAGGACGAGCCGCCGGTAGTTTCGGGATCCACAGGTTAGCGACCACCGCGCCGCCATAAACCAGCGCACAAACGATAAGCGCCGCCAGCACGTGCCAGTCCGCAAGAATGCCGCCCGCCATCGACCCCAGCAGGATCGCCGCGATGGTCGACGACTCCATCAGTCCGTTAGCCTTCACTAACTTATCGCCGGTGGTCAGTTCGCCCAGAATACCGTATTTCGCCGGCGAATAGGCCGCCGCGCCAACACCCACCAGCGTATAACCGATAAACGGATTGACGCCAAAGCAAATACACCCGGCGCCGAGCAGCTTCAGGCCGTTAGCGACCATCATCACCCGGCCTTTGGCGAAGCTATCGGCAAACTGACCAACAAACGGCGCAAAGAGAATGTAAGCGCCCACAAACAACATCTGCAACACCGGCTGGCTCCACTCCGGATAGTAGAGCTGTTTCATCAGCGCCAGGGTGGCGAACAGCAGCGCATTATCGCCGAAGGCCGACAGGAACTGGGCGCAGATCACCGCCATCATCCCTTTCGAGTACAGTGAAGCGTTAGTGTGCACTGACTCACTCATTTGAATGCTCCGCCTCTTCTACCATGCCTTTCAGGGTGACAAAGTCCGGCTTGCCGCTGCCCAGTACCGGCAGCTGTTTCAGCCAACGAATATCGCGCGGCACCGCCAGTTCCGGTACGCCATGTTCACGTGCGTAGCGCAACAGCTTTTCGCGATTGAGTTCATTATCGGTGGTAAACAGCACCAGCGCCTCGCCTTTGCTGGCGTCCTGCTTAATGGCCGTGGCGTGCATTTTGTCTGGCGAGACCGCCAAAGCGACCTGCTCGACCATCTCCAGCGAGACCATCTCGCCGGCGATTTTGGCGAAGCGCTTGGCGCGGCCCTGAATGCGGACGTAGCCCTGTTCGTCAAAGACGACGATATCGCCGGTGTCGTACCAGCCGCTTTCCACTTCACCGTACTGGTTTTCCGCCGTCGGCGCTTCCAGCACGCCGGGGTTTTCTACCCGCAGATAGCCTTTCATGATGTTAGGCCCTTTTAACTGCAGTCGGCCTCCCTGTTCGATGCCCGGCATCGCCAGCAATCGGGCATCCATCCCCGGAAGAATACGCCCGACGGTGCCGACTTTCGCCGCCATCGGGACGTTGATGGAGACCACCGGCGCGCATTCGGTCACGCCGTAGCCTTCAAGGATGCGCAGACCAAATTTGTCCTGCCACAGCTGCTTGGTGCTGTCCTGCAGTTTTTCCGCCCCTGCCACCACATAGCGCAGGCGATAAAAATCATACGGGTTGGCAAAGCGGGCATAGTTGGCGAGGAAGGTTGAGGTGCCGAACAAAACGGTACAGTTACGATCGTAAACCAGCTCCGGCACCACCCGATAGTGCAGCGGGCTTGGATAGAGGAATACTTCCGCGCCGGTGAATAGCGGCGTCAGCAGGCCGACCGTCAGGCCGAAGGAGTGGAAAAGCGGCAGCGCCGACATAAAGCGGTCGTTGGCGGTAAAATCGGCGATGGTTTTAATCTGTTCGACGTTAGCCAGCAGGCTTTTATGGCTATGCACCACCCCTTTTGGGTTCCCCTCCGAGCCGGAGGTAAAGAGGATCATCGCCGCATCTTCCGGCTGCTGCTTGACCTGCGCCAGACGTGGCGCCAGCAAATGGCCAAATATCCACAGTTTGTCGGCGGTGGTGACATCGCCTTTCAGATCTTCCAGAAACACCCAGCGCACCTGAGTCAACTGCTCAGGCAGGTGCCAGAGTTTGCCCTTATCGAGGAAGGTACGGGAGGTAAAAATGGTTTTGATTTCCGCGGCGGTAATCGCGCTGCTGAGTCCTTTGACGCCGGCGGTATAGTTCATCATTGCCGGGATTCGCCCGCGGGCAATCGCGCCGAAAATCACCGCCGCGCTGATACCGGCGTTAGGCAGCATCAGGCCGATTTTCTCGCCCTGCACGCTGTATTTTTCCAGAATACGCGCGACGAACAGTGTTTTGGTCAACAGTTTACGGTAGGTATCCGGCTGGAAATTAATATCTTCCACGCAGTTTTTGCGCGCGCCAAAGCGGTCCTGCGCCGCCAGTAGCGACTCATATAACGTTTCACGCGGGCGCACCGCCATCCGCGCTTCCATCATGATCTGGTGCAGCATTTCGCCGGCGATTTTTCGCCGATCGCGGGCGCGCGGCGCCTCCGGCATCGGCAGATGCGTCGGCGGCAGTAAATGGAGCTGAATACGCGGGAACAGGCGGCGTTTTACCAGCCCCTTCAGGCGGCTGAATGGCGTAAGTTCGGCGCCTTCAATTCGCAGCGGCACAATGGTCGCTTTCGACTTCGCCGCCACGAACGCCGCGCCGTCATAGATTTTCATCAGCGAACCGCTGACCGAAATACGCCCTTCCGGGAAAATAACCACCGGGCGTCCCTGCTCAATCAAGCGCACCAGATGCTTAATTGACATCGGTTTGGTGGGGTCCAGCGGAACAAAGTCGATAAGCGGCGTCAGCGCCCGCATAAACCAGCGCTGGCTAATCGACGTATAGACCGCAAACACCGGCCGCACAGGCAGAAAGAGCGCCAGTAAAATACCGTCGAGAAATGAGACATGATTGGGCGTTATTAATACTTTTTCCTGATAAAGCGCCTGAGTGTCTCCGGTCAATCGCACCCGGTACAATCCTTTGAACAGTAATCGAAAAAATCCCAACAGCATAACGACTCCGCGTGGCTGATTTAGTAATCCAAGCAGGTTACATGAGAAGGCGGGGAAAAGCAGTGTGGGGGATAAAATTCAGAATAAAAAAAACCTGCGCATCCGCGCAGGCCGGTGCAAGATAATCAGTACGAAGTGCGTACTTAAGAAACTCACCAATCAATACCTCTGGGACCCTGATTGTCGCGTTTTCCCCCGCGATCGCGCCAGCGCGAAAACGCAAGGGAATGAGCCTAAGTGCAACCAGGTATTACGATTCTCGCTATCTGTAACAGCATGAATAACAGGCAAAAAAAAACCTGCGCATCTGCGCAGGTTGGTGTAATTAAGTGGTCAACATGACGTTGACTCCACCTATCAATACCTCTGGGATAGCCAGAGTATCAATGCATCACTCAACGAAACCAGCGAACATTCGCAACAGCTAATCGCAAAGTGTAAGCAAAGATGAGAATTCTCTTTTCACCGTTGCATCCCACGCATTGTGCTGTGTAACTTTGTCACTGCTAATCTCTGTCTGCGTCACATTTGTATCAACCAGAATAGCGGTAGCCTTGAATCCGCTGCGCTTTCCCGTAACATAACTATTATGTAAACGCTTACCCTAAAAAAGGTCCGGTATGGCGACAATTAAGGATGTAGCCCGACTCGCAGGAGTGTCCGTCGCTACCGTCTCACGCGTTATCAACAACTCGCCAAAAGCGAGTGAAGCCTCTCGTCAGTCGGTGACGGCGGCGATGGAAACCCTGAACTACCACCCCAATGCCAACGCCCGCGCGCTGGCGCAGCAGTCAACGGAAACCATCGGCCTGGTGGTGGGCGACGTTTCCGATCCCTTCTTCGGCGCGATGGTCAAAGCCGTCGAGCAGGTGGCCTACAGCACCGGTAATTTTTTGCTTATCGGCAACGGCTACCACAACGTGCAAAAGGAACGTCAGGCGATTGAACAGCTAATCCGTCACCGCTGCGCGGCGCTGGTGGTGCACGCCAAAATGATCCCCGACGATGAGCTGGCGGGGCTGATGAAACAGATCCCCGGCATGGTGTTGATTAACCGCATCGTGCCGGGTTTCGAGCAACGCAGCGTGGCGCTCGATGACCGCTACGGCGCCTGGCTGGCGACGCGCCATCTGATTCAGCAGGGCCACAGCCGCATTGGCTATATCTGCTCCAACCACGCGATTTCCGATGCTGAAGACCGGCTGCAGGGTTATTACGATGCCCTGAAGGAGAGCGGCCTGGCCGTCAATGACCGGCTGGTCACCTTCGCCGAGCCTGACGAAAGCGGCGGCGAGCTGGCGATGACCGAGCTATTAGGCCGCGGCAGAAACTTTACCGCCGTCGCCTGTTACAACGATTCAATGGCCGCCGGCGCGATGGGGGTGCTCAACGATAACGGTATCGAGGTGCCGCAGGAAATTTCGCTGATTGGCTTCGATGATGTGCTGATCTCGCGCTACGTGCGCCCCCGCCTGACCACCGTACGTTATCCGATCGTCACCATGGCGACCCAGGCGGCGGAGCTGGCCCTGGCACTAGCAGAACAGCGTCCGGCGCCGGAAATCACTCACCTCTTCAGCCCGACGCTGGTGCGCCGTCACTCGGTGATAACGCCCGCGGAAAGTGACAAGTCATAGCGGTACAGGCTCACGGCGGTGGCCGGGTAATCCAGGCCCTCGCCGATATAGCGCCAGCCAAAGCGCTCATAAAAATCGCGGCAGGCGGAATAGAGATAAAGCTGCGGATAACCGTACTGGCGGGCATAGTCGATGACGTGCCGCTGCAGCTTCCCGGCCAGCCCCTGCCCGCGCGCCGTTTCGGCGACAAAGAGCGCCGCCATCCATGGAAACAGATCCTGACGGCTTATCAAATCGCAACGCCACAGCCCCACGGTACCCAGCAGCGCCTCGCCATCGGTGGCGATAAAGGTCAGCGGCAGCGCCCCCGGCGTTTGGCTATGTTCAACAATACTGCTAAAAAACGCCTGCGGTAAGGCATCGCCGGCAAAAGCCTGCCATAGCCACTCCGCCACCTGCGGCCCATGCTGCGGCGCGGCGTACAACGGTTGAATCTGCATTTTTTCCCCCTGTGAATCGATGAATTCTAGCGCGCCGCTCGCGCCCGCGCATCCGGGGTCGGAAAATGCCTTCAACAGGATTTCCGCAAAAAGCGTGATCGCGATAGTCTTTGCCGTCGTCAGGCTCATATCCCTCTGAATGACTGTGGTAAACTGCGCCCTATCACCGGTTATCAGGAATCGACGAATGGCAACAATGCTGGATGTCTCAATACGCGCAGGCGTCTCGAAAGCGACGGTTTCCCGCGTGTTGAACGGCACAGGTCAGGTAAAAGAGAGTACCCGCCAACAGGTATTCAAAGCGATGGAAGAGCTGGGCTACCGGCCTAATTTTCTCGCCCGCTCGCTGGCGAATCGCACCAGCAACAGCATTGGACTGGTGGTATCGACATTCGACGGTTTTTACTTTGGCCGCTTGCTGCAACAGGCGTCGCGCCAAACGGAAGCCTGGGGCAAACAGCTTATCGTCACCGACGGCCACGATGCGCCCGAACGAGAAGAAGAAGCGGTACAAATGTTGGCCGACCGTCAGTGCGACGCCATCGTGCTCTACACCCGCCATATGAGCGAACAGAAAATCATGTCGCTTATCGAGACCATTGAAACGCCGCTGGTGGTGATTAACCGCGACGTTAGCCAGGCGCGGGAACGCTGCGTGTTCTTCGAACAGCAGGAAGCGGCGTTTCAGGCCGTCGACTATCTGATCTCCCAAGGGCACCGCGATATCGCCTGCCTGACCGTGCCGATGCATACCCCAACGGGTAAAGCGCGCCTGGCGGGCTACCGCAGCGCCCTGGAAAAGCACGGAATTGCGTGGGAACCGGCGCGGGTCAAGTACGGCGATTCAACGATGACCCGCGGTTATGAGCTGTGTCGGGAATTATTAGAAGAGAAAACGCCGTTTAGCGCGCTGTTCTCCTGTAACGATGATATGGCGTTGGGCGCCTCGAAAGCGCTGCATCAGGCGGGGCTGCGCATCCCGCAGGACGTATCGCTCTTCGGCTTTGACGACGCTCCTAGCGCGAAGTGGCTGGAGCCCGGATTATCAACGGTTTATCTGCCGATCGACAATATGATCACCACCGCCATCGACCAGGCGATTAAGCTCGCCAACGAACAGCCGATCGAAACCATCCCGCCGTTCACCGGTACGCTGGTACTGCGTGAATCGGTGACGACGGGGCCATTCTTTAAATAAGCTCCAGCGCCAGCAGTTCTTCAATGGTCTGGCGACGGCGAATCAGGCGCGCGCTGCCGTTATCAAACAGCACTTCCGGTAGTAGCGGGCGGCTGTTGTAGTTTGAAGACATCGATGCGCCGTAGGCGCCGGTGTCGTGCAGCACCAGGTAATCGCCCGGCGCCACCGCCGGCAGCAGGCGAGTTTCCACTTTACCGCCCTCCTGTTGGGTAAAGACGTCGCCGGATTCGCACAGCGGCCCCGCGACCACGGTTTCCAGCTGCGGTTCGCCGCTCAGGTCGCGCCCGTCCGCCGCCAGCGCGGTAATATGATGATAGCTGCCGTACATGGCCGGGCGCATCAGATCGTTAAAGCCGGCGTCGATCAGCACGAAGTGGCGGCTGCCCATCTCTTTCACGCTACGCACCTGCGATACCAGCACGCCGGACTCCGCCACCAGGAAACGCCCCGGTTCGATCTCCAGCTTTACCGGATGCCCCAGATGTTTGGCGATCTGCTCGCGCGCCGCATTCCACAGGCCAAAATAGTGATCGGTATCGATCGCCTCTTCGCCTTCGTGATATGGGATCGATAAACCGCCGCCGGCGGAGATCGCCTGCAGATCCTGACCAAACTCCACCACCTGGCGCACCATCGCGCCGCATACTTGCTCAAGATGGCCATAATCAACGCCGGAGCCGATATGCATATGGATGCCGACCAGCTGCAGCGAATGGCGGCGAATCACCTCCAGCGCCTGCGGCAGCTGGCTGAACCAGATACCGTGTTTGCTGTTTTCGCCGCCGGTATTGGTCTTCTGGCTGTGGCCATGACCAAATCCCGGGTTGACCCGTAGCCAGACGCGGTGGCCCGGCGAGACTTCGCCCAGTTGGCTAAGCATATCCACAGATCCGGCATTCACTGGGATCTGTAATGCTTTCACCCGCTCAAGGGTCGCACGATCGATCAGATCGGCGGTAAAGACGATATCGTCCGGATGCTGCACGGGATCGTAACCTGCCGCCAGCGCGCGTTCGATCTCGCCAAGCGACACCGAATCCACCTTCACGCCCTGCTCGCGCATCAGACGCAGAATATGAATATTGGAGCAGGCCTTCTGCGCAAAACGCACCACGTCAAATTGGCTAAGTTGGGCAATCTGACGGCGGATAATCTGCGCGTCATAGACCCATACCGGGCAGCCGAACTCAGCGGGCAGGCGCAGTAGATTGTCAGCGGTCAGATCGGTATCGGTGGCGTTTAGCGAGCGTGGCATAAGGACTCCGGTGCGTACGTGTGTTTGTCGATGTTTTTTCCGATTACGCCACAGCATGAAGAGAATAAAAAATATCGTTTTATCGCGAGTCTATGCAAAAATGATATGGCTATCTGATGCTAACCGGGAACCGCCCATGCCTGCCGTCAACTTACGCCATATTGAGATTTTCCACGCGGTGATGACCACCGGCAACCTGACCGAAGCGGCGCGGATGCTGCACACCTCGCAGCCGACGGTCAGCCGTGAGCTGGCGCGTTTTGAGAAAGTACTCGGCTTAAAGCTGTTTGAGCGCGCCCGCGGCCGTCTGCAGCCGACGGTGCAAGGGCTGCGACTGTTTGAAGAAGTACAGCGTTCATGGTACGGGCTGGATCGCATCGTTAGCGCCGCGGAAAGCCTGCGCGAATTCCGCCAGGGGGAGCTGTCGGTAGCCTGTCTGCCGGTCTTTTCGCAGTCATTTCTGCCGCTGCTGCTGCAGCCGTTCCTCGCGCGCTATCCGGACGTCAGCCTGCAGATCGTGCCGCAGGAGTCGCCGCTGCTGGAGGAGTGGCTGTCCGCCCAGCGCCATGATTTGGGGTTAACGGAAACGCTGCATACGCCGGCCGGCACCGAGCGCACGCCGCTGCTGACCTTAAATGAAGTCTGCGTGCTGCCACAAAATCACCCGCTGGCCGCGAAAACCGAACTCACCCCCGCCGACTTCCACGGTGAAAACTATATCAGCCTGTCGCGCACCGACAGCTATCGTCAGCTGCTTGATGCGCTATTTATGGAGCACCAGGTGAAAAGACGGATGGTGGTTGAAACCCACAGCGCGGCGTCGATCTGCGCGCTGGTGCGCGCTGGTGCGGGCATTTCGGTGGTTAACCCGCTCACCGCCCTCGACTACGCTGAGAGCGGCGTGGTGGTGCGGCGCTTCAGCGTCGATGTGCCCTTTACCGTCAGCCTAATCCGCCCACTACATCGCCCCGGTTCCGCGCTGGTCGACGCCTTTGTCCAGCATCTGCAAACCAGCCTGCCGCGTATCGAACAGCCGCTGGCGGCGGTACTTAAGAGAGCATAAATTCCACCGCGTCAGCGGCATGGATCGCCGCGGTATCAAATACCGGCAGCGGACTACTCGTTTCCGGTACCAGCAGGCCGATTTCGGTGCAGCCGAAGATAACGCCTTGCGCGCCCTGCGCCGCCAGCGCCTTGATGACCTGCAGATAATAGTCGCGCGAGGCGTCGCTAAAGGTGCCGAGGCACAGCTCATCAAAAATAATTTGATTGATGCGCGCCCGATCGTCAGCCTGCGGGATCAGCGTCTCAATGGCAAACTGCTGCTGCAGACGGCCGCGATAAAAATCCTGCTCCATGGTGTAGCGGGTGCCCAATAGCGCGACCCGACGCTGGCCTTTAGCGCTGATAGCCCGCCCGGTGGCGTCGGCGATATGCAGGAACGGCACCTCGCAGCGGGCTTCAATCGCATCAGCCACCTTATGCATGGTGTTGGTGCACAGCACGATGCCCTCGGCGCCGGCCTGCTGTAGCCCCAGCGCGGCCGCGGCGAGGATCTCGCCGGCGCGATCCCACTCCCCTGCCGACTGGCAGGCTTCAATCTCATGAAAATCAACACTATGTAGCAACAGGCTGGCGGAATGCAGGCCGCCGAGCCGCGCTTTAATGCCTTCATTGATTAACCGGTAATAGGGAATGGTGGATTCCCAGCTCATGCCGCCCAGCAGGCCGATGGTTTTCATTATCTGCTCCTTTATGGTTTGCTCCAGTGAAGCAAACCTGCCGATAACTTTCCACTGTTGCTGTTGGGCGGCGACCCCATCAGAAGAAATATTTAAAGCGCACGCGCGCGCCGTAGCGTTCGTCGTCGTTCCCGCTCTGCTGGGCTGACGAATCCAGCCATGAGGCATAGGCGCCGAGATAAATATTAAAGTTCGGCATATCCATGATATTCGGCAGTTGCCAGGAGGCATGGATCGTGTGGATGTCATAGCGGCCCGGCGTCAGAATCGCGCAGTCGCCATCGCACTCGCCGCTGACCCCCGCCATGTTGAACTGGTCGATTTTGTTGTGCGCGTAGATATATCCCAGCTCGACGCGATGCCACAGCGCGTTGATACCGGCGCTGAAATCCTCTTCATCCGCCGCGTCCAGATAAGCGGTGCTGAGATTCACCACCATGCCATCCTCGGCATCGGTTTTCAGCGTATTCCAGCTCATGGTCAGGCCGTAGCCGGTACGGCTTGACTGATCGACCCAGCGTCCGTTCTGGTTTTGATAGCCATAGGCATTGTTCACCAGATTACTCTCAACCGCCGCCGCCACTGACCACGGGCCGGACTGCCAGGCCGCCACCGGCCGCACATAGACCACGTTTTTATGATTTTCGAGCGCGTTGCCGTGGTAGTTTTGATCGACAAACAGCGAGCTACCGTCTTCCACCAGCGTGTTGAGCTCAAAGTACCAGTTATCGAGGTATTTGCTCAGCAGGAAATTACCGCCGCTGCTGCTACGCCCGCGCCCCTCTTTCATCATGTAGATATAACCGTAACCGTCGCTATAGAGATCGTTGGCGGTATTACCAGAATATTCAATAAACGTATCCTGATTCAGCGGGAACATATCGTAAGCTTCAAAGCGCCCGATTTTTATTTTCCAGTCATTTTCCTGACCAAAGAAAAATACGGCATCATCAAGATTCATTTTTCCGGTCATATCCGCCAGCGGTTGTACGCTAAAGCCGGAGTATTTCCCATTAGCGCCTTTACGTAAACCATCGAATCCTAACAAAATACGCCCATTAATATCCCAGCGCTCTTTATCCCCCGGCGCCCAGTTCTTATTCGCGCTGGTTTTTACCGAGGTCAGGCTGCCGGTTCGGCTGGCGCCATCCATATTAAATTCAACATCACCGTAAAATTTTAAATCGACATCTTTATTCACCGCCAGCGCGGGCGCGGCAACCGTCGCGGGCGCAGGCGCGCTGCTTTGAGCCGTCGCGCGCTCCTGCTGCTTCAGTTCGCGGATTTCCGCCTCGGCGTTTTGCGCCCGCTGCTCGGTGGCTTTTAAGCGCTGCTCCATCTGCGCCAGACGCTCCTCAAGCGAAAGCGTTTGCTGCGCGCCGGCGGCGGGAATAAATAAAGACGAGATAAGACATCCAACCCAGATTTTATTCATCGTCAGATCCTGCTTATTATATATTAAAGGTATTGTTTTATTATTTTGGTGAATATTAAATAACCCGCCAGCGTTTGCTTACGGGTTATTCAGGTTAATGATTATTTAATTAGAGGTTCCATGCTCCGCCATCAATTAATGCCGCACTACCGCTCCAGGAAAATAAAGCTAATTCCCGGCGCTTGGCATCAGGATAAATACGGCTGCTGAGGCAGGCTTCTCCGTCATTGACGAAAACCTCAACGGATGAGCTATCGAAAAATAGCCGCAGCTTCAGCGCCGAACCGGCTGGTAACGGAACGCTGCGGGTGCCGCACAAACCATATTGCGGATAGCGACGCTCCAGCACCAGACGCTGCATCTGATTGTCGACATATACCTTCAGCCCTTCGCCAAAGCTCAAACCGTATTGCTCGGCGCAGCTATTGGCCATATCCCAATGCAGATTGACCTCCATGGTTTCACAATGCTCTACCATCGTCAGTTGCTGATTCTTCAACGAACTGACCGGCCACGGGAACCAGTCGCGGCGCAGGACTTCCACCTCTTTTGCCGGACGCATCAACAGCCGATTATCGGCACCGAGGCTTAACTCGCGCGGCAGCGACAGCATGCCGGCCCAACCGTCCTGCTGCTCCGGCAGCGGCGACTCCCACATATCCAGCCAGCCGATTACAATTCGTCGGCCATCGGGGGTGAGCAAACTTTGCGGCGCATAGAAATCGTGACCGCTGTCGAGTTCGACAAACGCCTCTTCGCGGACAAAAGGTTGCCCCGGCTGCCAGTCCCCCAGCAGATAGCCGCTCTGGAATAAATTGCGCCGGGCAAAGCCGTCCGCGGCCATCCCCTGCGGCGAGAACATCAGCACCCGCTTGCCATCGAGTTCAAAGAAATCCGGGCACTCCCACATGTAGCCCATCCCCGCTTCGGCCTGGGCAAGAATACCGGCGTCCTGCCAGTGGCGCAGGTCGTCAGAACGGTACAACCGCACCTGGCCGACGTCGTCTACCCGCGCGCCGACCACCATGTACCAGCTTTCACCTTCACGCCATACTTTCGGGTCACGAAAATGGTGCATCCCCGGCGGGGTATCGATAACCATCCCCTGGCGCTCAAAATGGATGCCGTCGCGGCTGGTCGCCAGGCACTGCACCTGGTACAGGTTATTTTCATCCGCGGGATCGCCATGAAATTTATGGCCGGTGTAGATGAGCGCCAGCGTATCGCCATCAACCACCGCCGAGCCGGAGAAGCAGCCGTCTTTATCTTCCGGCCCTTCCGGCGCCAGCGCCACCGGCAGGTGTTCCCACTGTACAAGGTCCTTGCTGCGCGCGTGGCCCCAGTGCATCGGCCCCCACTGGTTTGAATACGGGTGGTGCTGATAAAACGCATGGTACCAGCCGTCGAACCATACCAGCCCGTTGGGGTCGTTGATCCAGCCGGCACGGGCAGCCAGGTGATAACGCGGATACCAGCGCGGGTTGAGATCCACGCTTTTCGCCTGCAGTTCCCGCTCCGCGTTACTAATGGAATAGATCATATTCATTTCTCTTTTCAGTCAGATAGTGGATGGCTGCGACATGAGCGAATCCGAAGAGGGCTTATTGGATCGCAGCAGGAAGATGGAGATGAAGGTGGTGCAGAACACCAGCAGTCCCATGATCAGATAGGAGTCGGCGAAGCCGTATTTTTCGTAGCTATAGCCCGCCAGCGGCGACAGTACGGTGGCGATGACCGAACTGGTGCAGGCGAAACCAACCAGGTACAGGGTGGAAGAAAGGCGTTTATCAAAGTTCAGGCTGTTGTATTTGAAGATGGACACCAGCAGCACCGGCAATTCCACGGCGTGCAGCAGTTTCGTAATCGAGATCAGAACCGGGCCTTCCACCAGCCCGGAGGCCACCATGCGCATCGCCATCACCATGCCGGCGAAGATCAGGCCGTTTTTCGCGCCGATGCGATTGACCAGCCACGGGGCGCAGAACATTCCCGCCGCTTCGAGGAACACCTGGAAGGAGTTGAGATAGCCATACATGGCGTTCCCTTCATGGAGCGTGGCAAACTGCGAGGAGAAGTAGACCGGGAACTGCTGGTCGTAAACGCCGTAAATACAGGTGCCAACGACGAAAAACACCAGCGCCCAAAAGCGCGGCAGCGTCAGCAGGCGCAGCGCGTCTTCCAGCGTGACTTTACCGCCACTGACCGCCTCCTGCATGGCGTGTGGCGCTGAAGAGACCTTAAGCCGCGCCAGCAGCATGAAGAAAACCAGACCAGAACAGCTGGCGACGGCGAAGTTCAGCTGTGGGTTAATGTTGAACAGCAGCCCGGCGAAAAAGGTCGCCACCGCCCAGCCCAGCGATCCCCACATCCGCGCTTTGCCGAATTCAAACTGGCTTTGCCGCGCTACGCGCTCGGTATAGGACTCCAGCACGCCAATGCCGCCGTTAAAGGTCAGGCCGATATAGATGCCGCCAAAAATACTGCCGAGCAGCACGTTGATTTTCAGCAGATAGCCAAACAGCAGATAGGCCGGGCCGGAAAGGATCAGTAAAACCGTGATATACCAGAGTAAATTTTTGCGCAGCCCCAGTTTATCCTGGATAAAGCCGTAGCAAATCTGGGCGAATAGCGCCGAGACCGACAGCACCGCGTAGATAATGCCGGTATCCCCGGCTTTCAGCCCCACTTCCTGATGTAGCCAGATGGAAAGCAGCGAGCCGGAAGAAGACCAGGTAACAAAAAAGAAAAACAGTAAGGCACTGAGTAAGGGGTAGCTGTGAGAGTGATGCATCTTCATCATGACATTCTCGTGTTGGAGTAATGCGCAAATGGTAACGTTAACAAAAAACAACTCTCATCTGGTTTTGTGACGATTCATGATGTTAATCACAAAAGTTAACGTTAACATAATGAAGATGAGATCGCGATCAACTATTCCTCGCCATGCTTCACCATCAGGCTGGGATAGACTATCGTATGATCCTTTTACATCAGCGACTTAGTTGTATACCGGAGTAATCACCATGGCATCCCTGAAAGATGTAGCGAAGCTAGCCAACGTCTCACTGATGACGGTATCCCGCGCGCTGAACAGCCCGGAGCGCCTGAAGGCGGAAACGCTCGCCCGCGTACAGGCGGCTATCGAACAGACCAATTACGTCCCCGACCTGTCGGCGAAGAAAATTCGCGGCGCCCGGGCAACGCCGAGCACCATCGGCGTGCTGGCGCTGGATACGGTGACCACTCCATTCTCAGTAGAGATAACGCTCTCTATCGAAGAGACGGCGCGGGCCCACGGCTGGAACAGCTTTGTGGTTAACATGTTCTCGGATGACAATCCAGATGCCATCCTTGACCTGCTACTTTCCCACCGCCCGGACGGCATCATTTACACCACCATGGGGCTACGCCAGGTTCCGCTACCGGCGAAATTGTTGACGCTGCCCTGCGTGCTGGCCAACTGCGAAAGCCTGAACGAGAACGTCGCCAGCTATATTCCGGATGATGAGCAAGGCCAGTACGACGCGGTGAAAGCGCTGCTGGCCGCCGGCTATCGCCGCCCGCTCTGTTTGCATCTTCCGGCCAGGCATCTGGCGACGATACGCCGCCGACAGGGGATGGAACGCGCCTGCCGCGAGGCGCAGGTCGATCCGGATACGCTCGATCACTGCTATATGACCTACGGTGACGAACACTATCGCGATATTCCCGGCCAGCTGCTGGCCCATATTGATCAGGGTAAACCGCGGTTTGATTCCGTAGTGTGCGGTAACGATCGTATCGCTTTTATGGTCTACCAGACGTTGCTGGCGCAGGGCTTGCGAATCCCTGAAGATGTGGCGGTGGTGGGTTATGACAACATGGTGGGGATTGGCGATCTGTTCCTGCCGCCGCTGTCAACGGTGCAGTTACCGCATTATGAAATTGGCCGCCTGAGCGCCCTGCATATTATTAACGGCGACAGCCATCGGGATACCATTAAGGTTCCCAGCCCGTGGCTGCCGCGCGAATCCGTGTGATCAGTTGCCGATGTTACGCAGCTTTTCCCCGGACATCAGCTTGCGTTCGATATGTTCAAGCGTCACGTTTTTGGTTTCCGGGATCAGCCAGAAGGTCACGCCGATAAACGCCACGTTCAGCGCGGTATAGAGCCAGAACGTGCCTGCCGCGCCAATCGCGTCCAGCAGCGTCAGGAAGGTCGCGCCAATAATCATGTTCGACACCCAGTTGGTGGTGGTCGAACAGGTGATGCCGAAGTCGCGGCATTTCAGCGGCTGGATCTCAGAGCAGAGGATCCACACAACCGGCGCGGCGCTCATCGCGTATCCGGCAATACACATCATGGTCATTCCCACCGATAGCCAGGAGAGGCCGCTGCCGGCGGTACCGTTATCAAACTGCATCAGGCAGTAGCCCAGTACCAGGGTGCCCAACGCCATCACGCTAAAGCCGATTTTCAATGCCGGTTTACGCCCGGCCTTATCAACGGTAAACACCGCGATAAAGGTGGCGAACATGAAGGTCAGGCCGACCACCAGCGTGGCGATCATCTGCTGCTCGGTGGTGGTAAAGCCGGCCATTTTGAAGATCCGCGGCGCGTAATACATGATGATATTCATGCCGGTAAACTGCTGCATCGCCTGCAATAACATGCCAAGGAATACCGCCCGACGCACGTTGCGGTTCACTTTGAACAGCGCCCAGCCGCCCTGCTTGAGCTTCAGGCTTTCGCGGATTTCATTCAGCTCATCGCGCGCCTTTTCCGAGGTATCGCGCAGCATGCGCAGCACTTCTTCGGCCTCGATATGGCGGCCTTTTTCCGCCAGCCAGCGCGGACTGTTAGGCAGGAACACCACCAGGATAATCAGCAATACCGCCGGCAGCGCCAGCACGCCAAGCATCGCCCGCCAGTTGCCGCTGTAGCTGAAGGCGGTATCAGATAAGAAGGCCAGCACGATGCCAAGCGTGACCATCAACTGATACATGCTGATCATCTTGCCGCGAACGTTTTCGCTTGCCATTTCAGAAAGATAGAGCGGCGCGGTATAAGAGGCGATACCGACGGCGACGCCAAGGACAATACGCGCCGCCAGCAGCATCTCGACGCTGGTGGCGAATGCCGAGCCGATAGAGCCCGCCACAAATAGCACCGCGCCAACCATCAAACTGTATTTACGGCCAAGACGGAAAGAGAGCCAGCCGTTGAACAGCGCGCCGATCGCCGCGCCAAGCATCATACTGCTGACCACCCACTCCTGCAGACGGCTGGATAAAACGAAATGATCGGTGATGAAAGGTAGCGCCCCGGCAATCACGCCGATATCAAGGCCGAATAACAAACCCGCCACCGCGGCGGCAATGGAGACAAACTGGTTCATGCGCCGGGTGTTGCGCTGCGCATTGGGGAGTAAACCCGGATCGGTGGTCAATGAAGTCATTTTTTTCCTGCCTCAACAGAGTATGCGTGCAGTGAAAGTACGGGATCGCAGGGCTAAGGTGTCAGGCGGGAGATGGCGAAGATATGGATAAAACGGCTGGCAGCATTGTTTTTGTGATGGACATTAAACTTTATCTTATGCAAAAAATGCTGTCCGATCGTCAAAACAACCCTGATGAATGGCGAGTATTTTATTTTCCATTACTAACGAGTATGGATTATTTAAATCTCATGATATGGACGATCATTGTTCAGAAAACAACCCGCCGGTTGGCGGGTTGTTCGACTATGTCTGTTAGCGCGCCAGCCAACCGCCATCTACCGCCACGGTGTAGCCGTTGATGTAATTGGATGCGCTGGAGGCGAGAAACACCACCGGCCCCATTAAATCGCTCGGCAGGCCCCAGCGGCCGGCCGGGATACGGTCGAGAATTTCCGCGCTGCGCTGTTCATCGGCGCGTAACTGCTGGGTATTGTTAGTTGCCATGTAGCCGGGGGCAATGGCGTTAACATTGATATTATGCTTTGCCCATTCATTGGCCAGCAGGCGAGTTACGCCCATGACGCCGCTTTTCGAGGCGGTGTAGGACGGCACGCGGATCCCGCCCTGGAACGACAGCATGGAGGCAATATTGATGATCTTGCCGCCGTTACCCTGGGCGATGAAGTGCTTCGCCGCGGCCTGAGACATGAAAAAGACGCTTTTGATGTTCAGGTTCATCACGTCATCCCAGTCCTTCTCGCTGAATTCGATAGCATCCTGACGGCGGATTAGCCCCGCGTTATTGACCAGAATATCGATGTGGCCAAATTCCGCCACCGCGCGCTCAAGCAACTGCGGAATACCATCTATCTGCCGCAGGTCAGCGGTGAGGCTCAAAAAACGACGCCCCAGCGCGGTAACGCGCTCGATGGTTTCCGTCGGCTCAACGATATTAATACCGACGATATCGCAGCCCGCTTCCGCCAGCCCAACCGCCATGCCCTGGCCTAAACCGGTGTCGCAGCCGGTCACTACCGCGACTTTCCCCTGAAGAGAGAATGCATCAAGAATCATATCTGGTTCCTTTCTTTCACGGCCTGCTCACCACAGGCAAGGTTCTGAGGCTAAGAAGAACTCCTGGGGCATCCCCATCATAAAAATAAAACAGAGTTCCGTTTTGCTGATGGTCACATAGTAGACCGCTGAAAAATCATTTTCAACGACAATTAAAACAACGTTTCATTTTTTATGATTAAAAATGATAAAAACGCAAAACGGATCACATCGCCAGGAGCTAGCAACCTGTACAAAAGCTATAAATACAGTGAGTTAGGTTATCTTTGAAAAATAACCGCGAAGAGAGAAAATCGGAGGGAAAAACGAAGAAAAGAAGATCGGCGAGGAAGTTGGACATCGCGCCGAAGACGGCGCGAGATCGTATTATGCGCGCTCCACCGCCAGCGCAACGCCCTGACCGCCGCCGATACACAGCGTCGCGAGCCCTTTACGCGCATCGCGCTTGATCATTTCATGTACCAGCGACACCAGAATACGGCAGCCGGACGCGCCAATCGGATGGCCCAGGGCGATAGCCCCGCCGTTTACGTTAACCCGCCGTTCATCCCACTCCAGCACTCTGCCAACGGAGATCGCCTGGGCGGCAAAAGCTTCATTAGCTTCGATTAAGTCAACCTCATCCAGCTGCCAGCCCGCGCGCTCAAGGCAGCGCCGGGTAGCATGTACCGGGGCAATACCCATTAGCGCCGGATCGACGCCGACGCTGGCGAAGGCGCGAATGCGCGCCAGAATCGGCAGCCCCAGCTCCTGGGCCTTTGATTCGCTCATCATCATTACCGCCGCCGCGCCATCGTTAATACTCGATGCATTACCCGCGGTCACCGACCCAAGCTGGTCGAAGGTGGGCATCAGGCTGGCTAACCCTTCAGCGCTGGCATCCATCCGCGGCTGCTCGTCGGTATCCACCAGCCGTTGACTGCCGTTATGCTCGGTGGCGACCGGCACGATTTCATCGCGAAACCGCCCGGAGTCTATCGCCCGCCGCGCTTTTTGCTGCGAGCTAAGCGCCCAGGCGTCCTGTAGTTCACGGCTGATCCCATACTCCCGCGCCAGATTTTCCGCCGTTACGCCCATATGGTAGTCATTGAAAGCGTCCCACAGCCCATCATGCACCAGGCTGTCGATAAGCTGGCTATTGCCCAGCTGCGCGCCGGTTCGGCTGTCGGTAAGCACATGCGGCGCGCGGCTCATGTTTTCCTGGCCGCCGGCGATCACTACATCCGCTTCGCCGCATTGGATGGCCTGAGTCGCCAGGTGCAGCGCTTTCAGCCCGGAGCCGCAAACGTCGTTGATGGTGATAGCCGAAACGGTATTCGGCAGCCCGCCGCGGATCGCCGACTGACGCGCCGGATTCTGCCCGGTGCCCGCAGTCAGCACCTGACCGAGGATCACTTCATCAATGCACTGCGGATCGATTCCGCTCCGCTCGACTAACGCCTTCACCACCACGCTGCCCAATTCCACCGCCGAGTGACGCGCCAGCGTTCCCTGAAAACAGCCGATAGGCGTACGCAACGCGCCGACGATCACGACATCTTTCATCCTTTACCTTCTGCGCAAAGAACCATCAATAGATGCCGTTATAGTAGAGAATTGTTATCAAAAAATTTCGCAATTGTTTAAAAAAAGTGAGGAAGTTCACAAAGTTCGCCATCACGACTCGCGGCCTTGCCCTTCAAGATGTTGGCGCAGCCAGCTGCCCGCTTCCCCCAGCGGCGTACGCTTGTTCCATAGCAGATCCACCGAGATCGACCGCGGCCAGCCGGCGATATTCAACGCTTTAAGCTTGCCGCTACCGGCGAACTCTTCCACCAGCGCGCAGGGCAAAATGCACCAGCCAAAGCCCTGCACCGCCATACTCAGCAGCAGCAAATAGTTGGGCGCCGACCATACCTGGCCGCGCGAGGGGTCCGGCGCGCTCTCAAGATAAGTGCTAAGCCGCAGTTCACGCCAGCCGTGCAGATCATCCCAGAAAACCCGCCCCTGACCGGCCAGCGGATGCCCCGGCGCAACATAAATCCCCATCGCCGTTTGCAACGGCAGGCGCATGCTGCCGATCTCCATCGGATAGCTGTCCCGGGCTTCGATAAGCCCCACCTGAGCGCGCTCTTTTTGCAGCAGATCCACCACGTCTTCATCTTCGCCAATCAGACATTCAAACTCGGTATGCGGAAAACGCCGATCGAACTGTTCCAGCAAATCCTCCAGTACATCCGGGTGCAGGGTATCCGACAAGACGAAGGTCAGCCGCGGTTCGGTATTGCCGGATAACGAACTGGCGAGCTCATCCAGCCGCGAACTGGCGGCCAGTATTGCTTTCACATAGCCCAGCACCTGCTCGCCCTGCGCGGTTAGCGTCGGCTGGCGAGTGGAACGATCGAACAGAGTCAACCCCAAGTCGGTTTCAAGATTCGAAATCGCGGTACTGATGGTGGACTGGCTTTTACGCATCCGCCGGGCGGCGGCGGAGAACGAACCGCTGGCGGCGGCTTCTACAAAGGCGGTGAGGGCTTCGGGAGAATAGTGCATAAACTATCTACTTTATCGATGGAATCTATCTTTTGTTTATCACATTTTTCCATAAAATGCCGGGTAAATCTGGATGACAGAACTGACAAGAGGTATCCAAAAATGAAAACCAATCACCTGCAGCGTAAGACACTGCTGGAACGCGTACTCCACGCGGTAAGCTTTGAAGGTCTCGCCACGTTAATTCTGGCCCCCACCGCCGCCTGGCTAATGCAACGATCGGTGGTCGAAATGGGCGGCTTGGCCATTTTGCTCGCCACCATGGCGATGGTCTGGAACCTGATCTATAACGCCGCCTTCGACCGTCTGTGGCCGGTTTCACGCCTGGCGCGTACGCTGCGGGTGCGCGCGCTGCACGCCATCGGCTTTGAGTGCGGCTTTATCATCATCGGCGTCACCGTCGTCGCGCTGGTGCTTGGCGTGTCGCTGGTGCAGGCATTTATGCTGGAAATCGGCTTTATGCTGTTCTTCCTGCCCTACACCATGTTCTTTAACTGGGCGTGGGATACGCTGCGCGTGCGCGTCCTGAAGTATCGCCAGCCGCAGAGTCTGCCGAATAGTTAACGTTCTCGATCGCGCGGATCGCCTAACCCTTTGGCGATCCGCAGGTTTATTTATCGCCGAAAACTATCACCGCAAACGATTCATAAATGTGGTAAATTGCACTCCTTTTTTTGGGTTATACGGTTGATAAATTCGCATAATGTCTAAAATTTGGTCTAAAGAAGAAACTCTATGGAGTTTTGCTCTATATGGCACTGCCGTAGGCGCCGGCACCCTATTCCTGCCGATTCAACTCGGTTCGGCCGGCGCCATCGTGCTGTTCCTTACCGCTTTGGTTGCCTGGCCGTTAACCTACTGGCCGCACAAAGCGCTGTGTCAATTCATCCTGTCGGCCAAAGTGGCGGCCGGTGAAGGGATCACCGGCGCGGTCAATCATTACTACGGCAAAAAAGTCGGCAATCTGATCACCAGCCTGTACTTTCTCGCCTTCTTCGTAGTGATCCTGATCTACGCCGTGGCAATCACTAATTCGCTGGCTGAACAACTGGCGAGACACGTGGCGATGACTCCTGGCGTACGCGCTCTGCTGAGCCTCGCCGTGGTGCTGGTACTGAATCTGATCTTCCTGATGGGGCGTCATATGACCATCAAAGTGATGGGATTCCTCGTCTTCCCGCTGATTGGCTGTTTCCTGTTCCTCTCCATCTACCTGATTGGCAGCTGGCAACCGGAACACCTCACCAGTCAGATGCAGCTGAACGCAAAGACCTGGCACCAAATCTGGATCTCGATTCCCGTGATGGTTTTCGCTTTTAGCCATACGCCGATTATTTCGACCTTCGCTATCGATCAGCAGGAGAAATATGGTGAGCTGGCCATGGGTAAATGCAAAAAAATCATGAAGGTGGCCTACACCATCATCTGCGCCAGCGTGCTGTTTTTTGTCTTCAGTTGCCTGCTGTCCATTCCGCTGCCGTACATCGAAGCCGCGCGTAATGAAGGGGTGACGATTCTCTCTGCGCTCTCCATGGCGCCGGGCGCGCCGGGCTGGCTTGCAGTGACCGGCATTATCGTCGCGGTGGTCGCGATGTCGAAATCGTTCCTCGGCACCTATTTTGGGGTGATCGAAGGCGCCAGCGAAATCGTTAAAACCTCGCTCGGCCAGCTCGGCATTCGTAAGAGCCGCGCCTTTAACCGCGCCATGTCGATTATGCTGGTCTCGGCGCTGACCTTTATCGTCTGCTTTATCAATCCGAACGCCATCTCGATGTTTTACGCCATCAGCGGCCCGCTTATCGCCATGATTCTGTTCATCATGCCGACGTTGTCGACGTATATCATTCCGGCGCTCAAGCCCTACCGTTCGCTGGGTAATCTCATTACCTTAATCGTCGGCCTGCTCTGCGTCTCGGTGATGTTCTTCAGTTAAATCGCTCTCGCGGCGACGCCTTCAGCGTCGCCGCACGTTCTGCCAACATTCTCGCCCATCGCTTCTCCCTGACGGGATTACACTTACTCCTTGCCTATCATCGGAGGGAGTCATTATGTCCAGCGTAACATTATCCGGGGTCATGACCTTAGGCGACCGTCAGGTTTACCGGCTTGGATACGGCGCCATGCAGCTCGCCGGCCCCGGCGTGTTCGGGCCGCCAAAAGATCCCGACGCCGCCATTCGCGTTCTGCAAGAAGCCGTCGCCGCCGGGGTGAATCATATCGATACCTCAGATTTCTACGGCCCGCATATCACCAATCAGCTAATTCGTCAGGCGCTGCATCCCTATAGCGACGACTTGTGTATCGTCACCAAGGTCAGCGCCCGCCGCGATGAGAAAGGCAATTGGCTACCAGCGATGTCGCCGGCGGAACTCACCCAGGCCGTCGAAGATAACCTGCGTAACCTCGGCCTGGAGAGGCTGGAGGTGGTCAATCTGCGCAGCATGCTCGGCACCCACGGCCCGGTGGAGGGTTCGCTGGAGGAACCGCTAACGACCTTACTGGAACTAAAAGCCCGCGGTCTGATACGTCACATCGGTCTGAGTAACGTCACCGCCAGACAGGTTGCCGATGCGCAGAAGCTGACGCCCATCGTCTGCGTGCAAAACCAGTACAACATCGCTAACCGCGGTGACGACGCGTTAATCGACGCGCTGGCGCAGCAAAACATCGCCTACGTGCCGTTCTTCCCGCTGGGCGGTTTTACGCCGCTACAGGCGCAAGAGCTTAACGAGGTTGCCGCCATGCTCGACGCCACGCCGATGCAGGTGGCGCTGGCGTGGTTACTGCAGCGCTCGCCGAATATTTTGCTGATTCCGGGCACCTCATCGGTGGCGCATTTACGGGAAAATCTCGCCGCTGCAACGCTTACCCTCCCCGCCGGAGCACTGGCGAAGCTGGATAGCATCAGCGGTTGATGGCGTCAACTCCCCCCTTTACGGCGTTTGCCGTGAAGGGCTATCCCCTTAATATTAAGCTGGAATTAGGCCATCTCTGCTGGCACTATATATCCTACAAATCGGGTTATGCTGATTCCTCGTCGAGGAAATAACCTTATAAATTGCATTGAGTTACGTTATTTCTTAGGCCTCCTAATTGGGAGGCTGTTGTCGTTTGTATTGTTCCATGGTTTTTGTTAACACTCTTGATTACAGGAAAAAACAATATCGGCTTCGACGTTTATACAAATCAATTTGGCTACAAAGATAGTCAATATCATCGAACGTTCACAAAAACATCTGGTTAACATAATCAGTATGTCGCTATTGCTGTAAAAAAAATTAACTATGCACAGTAACGATTCAACAAGGATTACCCATGATAGAGGGAACGATAAAAACCAGTAAGTATGAAATCATTGCTATTTTCAGAGAGGAACAGAGAAAGCAAACAGAGATAGAAATTTTCTTTAATAACAAAAGCATCAGTACTCAGATTGCGCGTGTAGATTTTGCCGAATTCCATATCCAGAGCGATAGCAAAATCCCTGCGGGGAATAAATTCAAATTTATTCTGCATAGTGATTCAGGAAAGATCGAGTTCACCTCCCAGCGGCAGAAGAATTCCGCTGGCGGAGCGGAGAATAGCAATAAGGTGGCATTTGCGTTACCGGAATGCATCCAGGTTGTACAAAGACGACGAGATCCGCGATTTCGTTTACGCGATGAGAATGATTTCTTTTGTCATGGGCGCCATAAAAATGGCGAAAACTATGCTTTTGATATCAAAGATATTTCAGATGGTGGCTGCGCGCTGATTGCGCAAAGTCCAAATCTGAAATTCCTTGCCAACAACTCAACGCTGAAAAACGCCATTCTGTCTCTGGCTGAATATGGCGAAATCACCGTTGATCTGATTATCAAGAACGTGGCGATGGTCACGCTGGATAGCGAAGAAAAGAGTCCGGAAAACTACTATCAGATTTCCTGCCAGTTTAAGTTCCGCCGCAGCGATGACAGGAAGAAAATAGAAAAAACGCTGATCGATTTGATTCTGGAAGCCAAGCGTAAGAAGAGAGTTTAATGCCCTTGAACAATATCTTGCTGTACACTGACGACAATATCATTGGCCAATCTATTCATGATTATCTGAGCGATATTCACCAGGATATCACCCAGGCCAGTTATCAGGACATCGTGCAAGGGGGCGTCGCGCCCCTGGCTGAGACGGTGATCTTCAATATGATCCACAAGGATATATCCGCCGCCGATACGGTCGTATTACTCAACAAACTGCGCTTTCATTTCTCGCGCTGTACACTGTTGGTATTGATGGTAAAAAGCGATATCGCCAATCTGTGCCGGGAATTAATCGATCTGGAAAACCTGTTAATCCTGACGGAAAAATCTTCTTTAGACGCATTTTCGGCAATTACCAGAACGCAGGATGAAACTCCGCAGCCCCGGTATTTGCGCACGCAGCGAAAGCTGACCGCCAGAGAGCTGCAGGTACTGGAACTTATTATCGCCTGCAATAACAACAAGCGAATTGCCTCGCTGCTGAATATCGATCATAAGACGGTACACAGCCACCGCATTCACATTATGAAAAAGCTGGGAATGAATAGCTCGCAGGTGATGCATAAGCAAATCGTCAATATGAATCACTGCTGAACGGGTATCCTGTCGCCGGGTCTACAGCGCCAGGCCAAAGTGCTGACGCAGCGCTCGCTTCCCAGGCTCGCTGATTGTCACTTCGCGATAGCCCGGGACCGGCATAAACCAACCTTTTTGCACGCCCCACTGCAGCAGGGCAGCGCCCGCGGCACCGCCCAGATGAAAACGGCGCTCGCTCCAGTCGAGGCAGGCGCAGCATACTTTGCGGCGGGATCCGCTATCGCACGTAATACCTAAGCGGGCGAAATGCGCCTCCCCTGCCGCGGTAAGCGCGGTGCCATTTGCCGTGAGCCACGCTTGCTGCTGCAGAAAATCATAGATGGCGACGGCCACTTCACCCGCCAGATGATCGTAGCAGGTACGCGCCATACGCAGCGTTCCCGGCGTTCGCGTGGTCAGCGGCACTGCGCTTTTGCCCGCCATGGTCATCATATTTTCCAGCAATCCGGCGACATCGCCGCCCGCCAGCCGATAGTAGCGATGTCGCCCTTGCGCCAGGCAGATCAGTAAGCGACTGTTGACCAGACGGCTAAGGTGAGCGCTGGCGGTCGACGGCGAAATATCCGCCGCGCCGGAGAGCTCAGTCGCCGTCCATGCCCGGCCATCCATTAGCGCGCAGAGTATTTTCACTCGTGAAGGGTCAGCCATCGCCGAGGCAACCGCCGCCATCGCGACGGCCAGCGCTTCGTCATCATCAATGACAACCGCAGGGTGCAACATACTGCCTCCGCTTAATATTGGTTACGCAGAATGCGAACTCTGCATCTGGTATTCACGCAACACCTGCGCCACGCGAATCTGATAATCAGCAAAGATAGACTCCCGCCCTTCCCGCTGCGCCGCCTGATGACAAATATTGCGCTTCCAGGCTGCAACCGCCTGTTCGTCCCGCCACCACGACAGCGACAAAATCTTTCCCGGCGCACTGAGGCTTTGAAAACGCTCGATGGCGATAAAGCCGTCGATGGTTTCCAGCAGCGGTTTCAACTGCGCCGCCAGCGCGAGGTATCGTTCTTGCTGCGCTGGCGTGACCTGTGCTTCAAAGAGTACCGCAATCATGGTTTTTTCCTCCAGCAATGAATGAAGCCGCACTGTAGCGCGCCGATGGCTAGCAATGCTTCGCCAGCGGGCGAAGTATCGCGGTCACAACAAGCCAAAAAACCACCAAACCATTCACACAATCAATGCCAGGCGAAATTCTGTTGAGGCTTAAACGCGGGTCAACGGAAATTAGCACTCTCGAAGATGAGATATAACATTCTGTTTTCAAAGTTTTTTTCAATAAAAATCCCATTTACAGTCATCCAGCCGTCATAAAAATGTGATCTAAATCGCACTTTTTGCAACGTACGTTATAGTTAGCAGACTTATTATAAACCCATCGAAAGCACAACGCTTTCCACCATAAAAGTTAAAAGGATAAACACCATGAAAAACGTAAAATTACTTGCTGCTGCTGGTATGCTGTCTCTGGTTTCTTTCGCAAGCTTCGCGGCTCACCCGGTGAGCGTGACCTCTGATACTCTGGACAACGCAGAAGCAAAAATCGCTGCTATCGCTAAAGATCAGGGCGCCTCTTACCACATTACCGAAGCCTATACCGGTAATCAGGTACACATGACGGCGGAACTGTCTAAATAACCGAATGGTCGCAGAGGGAGCTGCCGGACAGGTCGTCTCAGGACGGCTGGTCTGGCTCCCGCCACGTAAAAAAACACGGCAATGTCGAGCCCCTTTATGGGGCTTTTTCACGTCAACGTTTCGCCAGCGCGCGCTGAATAGAGAGCACACTCGCCAGTACCACAATAAGGCCCGCCAGCGCCATCCCCTCAATTTTCTGCCCGAGAAAGATCCACCCCAGCAGCACCGCCGTCACCGGACTTAGCAGGCTCATTGCCGATACCGCCACCGGCGATAATCGGCTGATACCGCGGAACCATAATCCATACGCCAGCATCGCTCCGGCCACACACAGCCAGACATAACCTGCCGCCTGTAATGGGGTGATGTTGAGCAACGGCGGGTCCACCAGCAGCGCGATGGGCAGTAACACGATCCCGCCTATCAACAATTGCCAGCCGGTCATCGCCACAACCGGCAACGATAGCGCCCAGCGCCGCGACAGCCAGGTGCCCAGCGCCATACTGACGGCGCCAAGAAAAGCGGCGCCGATACCTAACGAATCCAGCACCGTGCGCGGAGAAAGCAGCAACATCGCCATACCGATGATCCCGGCGCAGGCGGAAACCACCGCCAGCCACGGCGAACGCTGGCGATCCACGCACCAGGCCAGCAGCATCACCAGCAGCGGCTGAATCGCGCCGATCACCGCCGCCAGCCCGCCGGGCAAGCGGTAGGCGGCGATAAACAGCAGCGCCTGAAAGGCGCCGATATTTAATATTCCGGTAATGATCAGCTTCCACCACTCACCGCGCTGCGGAAACTGGCGGCTCCACAGTAACAACGCAATCCCGGCGGGCAACACGCGCAACAGCGCGGCGATAAAAGGACGGTCCGGCGGCAAGAATTGCGAAGTGACGATATAAGTGGTTCCCCAGATGGCGGGAGCCAGCGCGGTCAGCAGCAGATCGACCGCCAGATGACGAGTAAAAAAGGCCATGATTTTATCTTCATATCAAGTTAAATTGTGCAGCAAGTATGTATCGATAAATATCTTGATATCAAGACAAGTGAGCACACATGGACAAATTACCGCCAACGGATGCCGTTGACCGCATTCTCGCCCAATGGCAGCGCGAGCGCCCGGATCTGGATTGCAGCCCAATGGGGCCGATTGGCCGCCTCAAGCGCTGCGCCATGTTGCTGGAGCCGCGGGTGGAGGCGGCGTTTGTTAAACATGGGCTGGTACGTTGGGAGTTCGACATGCTGGCGACGCTGCGCCGCGCCGGCGAGCCATTCGTGCTGTCGCCGACCCAGCTCTTTTCGACACTGATGATTACCTCCGGCACGATGACCCATCGCCTCAAGGCGCTGGAAAAACGAGGGTTGATTACCCGCTTAGCAAATCCTCAGGATGCCCGCAGCATGCTGGTCGCGTTAACGCCAGAGGGACGAGCGCTGATCGATGAGGCGGTTGCCACCCATGTGGCGAATGAGCAGCAACTGCTGGCGGGGCTTTCCGCCCCCCAACTTCAGCAGTTAGACGAAGCGCTACGGGTATTTATGCGTCTGCTGGAGAATGAGTGACCTCCGGCGACAGGCGGTTGCTACGATGAACAACGCGCGGCTAACAAAGAGGCCATCCTCCCGGCATCATAGCGCATGGTTTTCGCAGTACCGCGTTTTGCAATAACCGCTAAATGCGCATACCATCTGCACATTCTATCGTCATCAGGCAAGGAGATGCTTGTGGATAAGACTCACTCTTCGACCCCGCCAGAGAGCCACGAAAGCCGCTTTCATAAAGAAGAGTTCCCCTTCTTCTGGGTGGTTAACGTTTACGCCCGTTATACCCAATTAATGGAAATCGAGCTCAAAAAAATCGACATCGACCTTTCCCGCTTCCGCGTACTGATGCTGGTGCACCAATACCACCGCGCCAGTATTTCGCGGATCACCGAATATGCCGTTAGTAAGATGCCGACGGTGACCAAAATTGTTGGCCGTCTGCGCGATGATGGCCTGCTCACGACCCACGTTAGCGTCAGCGATGGCCGGGTCACCGAAGCGGAACTCACCGCCGCCGGTGAAGCCAAGGTTGCCGAAGCCCGGGCATTAGCGGAAACCGTGTTTGCTAAAGCCTTCAAGGGCGTCACCCCGGCGCAGGAAAAAAAGATGAATCAGGTGCTGGCGCTCATTCTGCACAACCTCGATGACTGATCCTCTGCGAAAATAACCATTTACTATAAATGGTTATTCATTTTGTTTTACCCTCCCCTGCGTTTTTCGCACACTTTTTTATCATTTTTTTAACTTATATTTTTCATTTATTTTTGTGACGCCCTTCAAGAGATTAAAATTTAAACATCAATGTTTAATGATTTAAATCAATTAGTTAAAGAACAATCTCTCTTTCACAGCATCATCTTATCGTCAATTACGATGTAAAAAACAGGTAACAAATTACTTGAAATTTCAAGTTTTACTGACAAGATTACCTCAAACGCCAGCGGGTCGTTTTTTAGTCATTTCGCGCGGTAATTATCCCCCTCACGGAGATGTGAAACATGGTTACTGAACATCGTACAGAGGCAGAAAAAGCAGAATCCGGGTTTATCTCGCGCTTCACCCTTGGCGAAGGCGAGCTGACGTTTGCGGTTAAAGACAGTCTCGATATTGCCGGTTTTCCGACCCGCGCCGGCAGCCCGGTATTGCAGGATGCGCCGCCTGCCGTTCGCCATGCCGCCGTAGTCGAGGCGCTGCTGGATAACGGCTGCCAGCTGCGCGGCAAAACCACCCTGCACGAGCTGGCCTTTGGCGTCACCGGCATCAACCCGCATAGCGGTACGCCGCGCAATACGCATTATCCGCAGTTAATCCCCGGCGGTTCGTCCAGCGGCTCCGCCGCCGTGGTCGCGGCCGGTGAAGTCGACTTCGCCGTTGGCACCGACACCGGCGGCTCGGTGCGAATGCCCGCGGCCTGCTGCGGCGTGGTTGGCCTGAAGCCGAGCTTTGGCCGTCTGAGCCGCGCTGGCGTCATGCCGACGGAAAGTTCGCTCGACTGCGTCGGCCTGTTCGCCCGCGATATCGCCACATTGCGTCAGGCGCTGGCAAAAGCACTGGGGGAATCAGCGCCTCCTGCGCGCCGGGCAGCTCCCGCGATAAGTTATCTGGCGGGCACGGCAACGCCAGAAATTGAGCAACTGATCGTCTCACGTCTGCAGCAGGCGGGGCTGGCATGGACTCGCGCTGAACTACCGGGGTTCAACGAAGCGCATCAGGCCGGGCTTACGGTGATAAGCCAGGAAAACTGGCTGGCGTTTCACAGCATCATCAACGCGCCGAACCTGGCGCCGGATGTCGCCCGGCGGATCCGCGCCGGCGCGGAGATTGGCCCTCAGCAACGGCAGGCTGCGGAAAGCGTGCGTCAGCAATTTAGCGCCACGGTGGATGCCCAACTGGCGAAAACCCCGCTGATTCTGCTGCCGACCCTGCCGGAATGCCCGCCAACGCTGGAAGAAGCGGCGGATCCGCTCAAGGTGGTCAACCTGACTCGCCTGGTGCGCCCATTTAATTTAAGCGGCCACCCGGCCCTGAGCCTTCCGCTTGGCGAAATTAATCATCGCCCGGTGGCTCTGCAATTAGTCGCCAATAAAAATAAAGAGTTTGATTTACTTAATTACGCTGAGTATTTGCTGGAAAAATTAAAATAATAAAACCGTACTTTCATTAACTGGAAGAGGCTAAATCGCATGTTAAACCCCTCTGCAACTTCGCGTGCGGAAAAGACCCTGCACGCCACGACAATAGAGTTTGCCGAATTACTCGCAGATATTAAAAAGCGCAGCGAGGAGTTCGAGCAGCAGAAATATATCCCAGCGGATATTATTTCCCGCTTTAAAAAGATCGGTGTTTATCGCGCGCTTGTGCCAAAACGCTACGGCGGCGATGAAATATCACCTGCGGAGTTTTGTCAGTTAATTGAAACGCTCTCAACAGCGGACGGATCCGCCGGCTGGGTGGCGAGTTTCGGCATGAATCCGTTTTATCTTGGCGGCCTACCGCCGAGCAGTCTCGATGAGCTTTACCGCCACGGGCCGGATATTGTCTTTGCCGGCGGGATCTTCCCGCCGCAAAAAGCGACGACTCAGGATGGCGGCTACCGCGTCAGCGGGCGCTGGAGCTTCGCCAGCGGCTGCAGCGGCGCCGAACTTATCGGCGTGGGTATTCTGACCGATGACGGCAGCGATCGTCCGCTGCCGCGCATCGCGGTACTACCCGCCGGGGAGTTCACCATCGATCCGGTCTGGAATACGGTCGGCCTCTCCGGTACCGGCAGCCATGACGTAGTGCTGAATAATGCCTTCGTGCCGCAGGAGTGGACCTTTATTCGCGGCGGCGAACTTAACCTCGAAGGCCCTCTGTATCGCTATCCGGTACTGTCGCTGGCCACTCAGGTGCTGTCGGTGGTCGCGCTGGGTATCGCCCGCGCGGCGTTATCAGAAATTTACGCCATTGCCGAACGCCAGAGCTCGGTCACCGGCGCGCCGTGCCTGGCGGATCGCCAATTCGCGCAGATGGAAATCGCTCACTGCGAAGCGGATCTGCGTTCGGCGCGCTGCTGGTTCTACGACGCCATCGACGATGTCTGGCAAGCGATTCTGCGCGGCGATGAACCGGGAGAAGAGCGGATTAACGCCATGCGCCTCTCTTCCACCCACATTACCCGCGTCTCTGCTTCGGTTACCACCCGCGCGCTGAAACTGGCCGGGATGCCGGGCATATCGATGCGCAGCCCGCTGCAGCGCTATGCCCGCGACTCCATGGTCATCACCCAGCACGCCTTTATGGGCGAGCTGACGTACATCAACGCCGGCAATATGTTCTTCGGCCACTCGCCGCAGCCAGGCTATTTATGAGTTATACGGAGCCGGTAATGAATGAAGAAATGCTGCAACGCCTGGAAAAGCTGGAAGCCGTAGTGCAGATCCGTAACGCCATCAGCCAGTATATGCATCTCTGTGATGACCTGACGCATCCGGATACCGCCCGGCAAATTGGCGCGCTATTTAGCGAAACGGCTATTTGGGAAGGCATCGGCGAATTATATCAACACAAGCTCGGGCGCCATTGCGGCAGAGCGGCGATCGTCGGGATGATGAACGCTTATATTAGCGAGCCGTCACACTTCGCCATCAACGTACATTATTTAACGGCCGAGCATATTCGCGTCGACGAAAATAACCGCGCGGTCGGCCGCTGGAAAATGCTGCAGGCTTCAACGTTTCGCCGCGGCGGCTCGCATTTAAATAGCGCGGAGCTCGTCATTGAATTTATTAAACAAGATCAACAGTGGTTAATTCATCATTTTACCACCCGTAATTTATTTAGCCGCCCGGTAGATGACTGGCATTCGCTCGCCGATTTACCGGTGCCTGATGATCATTAAAAGAGATATGTGGAGAGTGACAATGTCTGAATGTATTCCGGTAAAAAATATCGATACCAGCCATACCGCCGAAACGCTGGCGGCACTGGTGCAAAGCGACCGGGTCCATACCTGTCTCTATACTTCCGAGGAAATTTTCGACCTCGAAATCGACAACATTTTTAACCGTACCTGGGTATGGGTCGCCCACGAGAGCGAAATCCCTGACGCCGGCAGCTATAAATCCTCGATGGTGGGTACCCAGCCGGTGATCGTCGTGCGCGATCGCAAAGGCAATATCAACGTGCTGCTCAACCGCTGCCGCCACCGCGCCGCCACCGTCTGCGAACATCGCAGCGGGAAAACGAACGGTTTTACCTGCCCGTATCACGGCTGGGGCTATGGCCTCGACGGCGCGCTGCGCGGGGTACCGCATCCAGAGAGCTACGGCGATACGCTGAACAAATCTGAGCTCGGCATGGTGCGCCTGCGCGTTGAAAGCTACGCCGGAATGATTTTCGCCAGCTTCAACCACGACATTGAACCGCTGACCGACTTCCTCGGCCCGGCGATGAAATGGATGGATCTGTTCATGAAACAGGGGGCTGGCTACGCGCTGCAGGCCACCACCGCGCACCGTTTTCGCTTTCCCGGCAACTGGAAAATCCAGCTGGAAAATACCACCGACGGCTATCACTTCCCGATCGTCCATAAGTCGTTTTTAAGCTCGGTCGATAAACAGACCGAAGAGATGCTCAACTTCGTCGACGGCAAAGGTTTCGTGGAAGATCTCGGCAATGGCCACAGCGTGATGGTGATGATCCCCGAGCTTATCGATCTGGAAGCCAATCTCGATGCGCCAATCCCGGAGCGCTTTAGCGAGCTGGCCCAGGCCCTACGCGAGGAAGGTCACGACGAGCAGCAGGTGCGGCGCATCGTACGCGCGGTCGGCGGCAGCGGTTTTAACCTTAACCTGTTCCCCAATGTCGCCTGTTCAATGGCCTTCTTCCGCGTGCTGCAGCCGATATCGGTAAAAGAGACGGAAATTCATCACATGGTGCTGACCATGAAAGATGGCCCGGCGATCGCCAACCAGGCGCGCCTGCGGCTGCACGAACACTTCCAGGGGCCGATGGGCTTCGGCACCCCCGATGATTCAGAGGCCTGGGAGCGGGTGCAGCGCGGCGGCGGCGCGGGCGACGATCTGTGGATCATGCTCAACCGCGGCCTGCCCGGCGAAGTCCGCACCGCCGACGGCCTGCGCAGCGACGTCAGCGCCGAAACCGGCATGCGCGCCGCCTATCAACAATGGAAAAAGTACATGACCGCTGATAACCGGGGGCAATAATGAACACATCACCTATCCTCAACGCCGCCATTCAGTTTATTAACCTGGAAGCGGACCTGCTCGATCAAGGCGAATTTCGTGAATGGCTGGCGCTGTGGCACGCTGAGGGAATGTACATCATTCCCATCGATCAGCAGACCACCGATTTCGCCAACGTGCTCAACTACGCCTACGACAACCACGAGATGCGGGAAAAACGCGTGCAGCGTTTATACAGCGGCGAATCGATCTCCACCACACCGCGCGCGCGCACTATCCGCATGAGCGGCCGTTATCGCCTGCTCAGCGCCAGCGATGAGGTCGTCGAAGTACGCTGCGCCCAATTCCTTTACGAGTACCGCAAGGGCAATGAACAGCACTACGCCGCTGACGTCACCTGGACGCTGGCGCCGGAGGGTGACAGTTTCCGCATCCTGCAAAAGGTCGTACGCCTGATTAACGGCGACGATTACCTGCATAGCATTGGCTACATCCTGTGAGGACTTTATGACACGTAGCGTACTTATTACCGGCGCGGCCAACGGCCTCGGGCTGGTTATCAGCCGCCATCTCTGGCAACAGGGCTATCAGGTGGCGATGGCCGACCTCAATCTCGATACGGTCACCCGCAGCGCCCAGGAGATCGATCCCAGCCAGCAGCGGCTGCTGCCGCTGGCGCTGGATATTCGCCAGCCGCAACAGTTCAGCGACGCGCTGACGCAGATCCGCGCACGTTTCGGCGAACTCGACGTGCTGGTCAACAACGCCGCCTTAACCCTGACCACGCCGATCATGGAGATCGACGTAGAAGAATTCGATCGCGTCACCAGTACCAACCTGCGCGGTACCTTCGTCGGCTGCCAGACCATCGGCCGCTATTTCAGCCAGCGCCAGCAGGGCAGCATTATTAACCTCGCGTCGCTGGCCGGGCAAAACGGCGGTACCGCCTCCGGCGCCCACTATGCAGCCTCCAAGGGCGGCATTATTACGCTGACCAAAGTCTTCGCCCGCGCCCTGAGCAACGCCGGGGTGAGCGTCAACGCGATTGCGCCGGGGCCGCTGGATCTACCTTCCGTTCGCGCCGCGGTGCCGGAGGAGAAAATGCCGGCGCTGCTGGAGATGATCCCGATGAAGCGGCTTGGTGATCCGCTGCTGGTCGCCCGCGCGGTAGAACTGCTGGCGGCGCCCTCCGCCACCTTTATCACCGGCGCGACCTGGGATATCAACGGCGGCATTTATATGCGTTAAGCCCTTCGCGGGTGGAGAAAAACTATGGCTGAAACATTGACGGTACGCGTCACAGAACGCGAAATTCAGGGAGCCGAGGTGGTAGTCCTGACGCTGGCCTCGCCGGACGGCGCTCCCCTGCCCTCGTTTAGCGCCGGGGCGCATATCGATTTACATCTTGGCGATGGCATCGTGCGCCAGTATTCGCTGTGCGGCAGCGCCCATCACCCGCAGCGCTATCGGTTGGGGATCCTCAAGGATCGCGCCTCGCGCGGCGGTTCGCTGGCGGCGCACGCTTTACAGCCCGGCGACGAGGTGCAAATTAGCCCTCCGCGCAACCTGTTCGCGCTGGAGATGTCGGCGCCTCATAGCATTCTGATCGGCGGCGGCATTGGCATCACGCCGATGCTGGCGATGGCCGATACGCTATTTCGCGCCGGGAAATCCTTCGAAGTGCATTACTGCGGCCACAGCCGTGAGGGAATGGCGTTTCTGGCCGAACTGGCGGATTGCCACTTTAGCGCTCAGGTTCAGCTGCATATCAGCGATGAAAACGGCCGGATCCGCCCTCAGGAACTCCTGACGCCTCACGCCGCCGCCGGCCACCTGTACGTTTGCGGCCCGGAGGGTTTTATGGCGTGGATTAACGAAACGGCTCAGGGATGCGGTTTCAGCGCGGAGCGGCTGCATCAGGAGTATTTCAACCGCGAGGTAGAAACCAGCGGCGACAGCTTTGAGGTTGCGGTTCCGGAACTCAATCTGAGCGTCACCGTCGGTGAAAACGAGACCATCGTCGCCGCGCTGCAAAAGGCCGGCATCAAAGTCAAAGTCTCCTGCCAACAGGGCGTCTGCGGCACCTGCCTCGCCAACGTTTGCAGCGGCGAACCTGACCACCGCGACGAGTATTTAACCGAAGAAGAACGCGAAGATAACGACCAGATCCTGCTGTGCTGTTCGCGGGCCAAAACCCCGCGGCTGGTTATCGAAGGCTTCGAATACGTCAAACTGAAATAACGGGTATTACTATGAACCTGACATCTGATTTTCGTAATGCCATGGCGCAACTGGGCAGCGCGATCACCATCATTACCACCGATGGCCCGGCGGGCCGCTTCGGTTTTACCGCCTCGGCGGTGTGTAGCGTGACGGATTCGCCGCCGACGCTGCTGGTATGTATGAACCGCTCGTCCTTCGCGCACGGCAAATTCCAGCACAACGGCGTGCTGTGCGTTAACGTGCTCTCCGGTCAGCATCAGCAATTGTCCGGGATTTTCGCCAACGGCCAAATCCGCTCTGAAGAACGCTTCCTGCACGACGAATGGCTGGCGCTGGAGACCGGTTCGCCGGCGCTGGCTTCCGCCGTGGCGAACTGCGACTGCGTCATTGCCGACAGCCATGAAGTGGGCAGCCACAGCGTATTTTATTGCGAGGTCAAACAGATCCGCTTCGGCAACCCCAGCGACGGGCTGGTCTGGTTTAATCGCCAGTACCATACCCTTAGCATGGCGTCGTGCCGTTAAGTTTCATCATAACCATAAAAACCCTGCCGACCCATCGCCCGGCGCCAGCAGGCGCCGCCTGATTCACCTGCACTGGAGTTAACCTTATGTCTGGAGCTGTGAGCGGTACAACGGTCCCCCCGGCGCAACCTATGCGCAAATTAATCATCGGGTCTTTTCTCGGCAACTCGCTGGAATGGTACGATTTTTTCCTGTATGGCACCGCGGCGGCGCTGGTCTTCGGGCCGCTGTTTTTCCCGACCACGAATGACCCGCTGCTCGGTTCATTTTTAGCCTTTTCCGGCTTTGCCATCGGCTTTATCGCCCGCCCCCTCGGCGGCGTGATATTCGGCCATCTCGGCGATCGCTACAGTCGCAAAATGACGCTCATCATCACCCTGACGCTGATGGGCGCCAGTACGTTCTTAATTGGTCTGCTGCCAACCTACGCCCATATCGGCATACTGGCGCCAATCGCCTTGATTACGCTGCGCTTTGTACAGGGCGTGGCTTCCGGCGGCGAATGGGGCGGCGGGGTGTTGATGCTGAGCGAAAATGCGCCGGAAAGCCAGAAAGGGTACTACACCGCCTGGAGCCAGGTGGGGGTCTGCGGCGGGTTTGTTCTTTCTTCGCTGGCATTCTATCTGGTGCAGCTGCTGCCGCAGGAAGAGGTGATGTCGTGGGCGTGGCGTATTCCGTTTTTGCTCAGCCTGTTTATCTTTCTGGTGGGCGTCTATATTCGCCGTAACATCCAGGAAAACGCGGAATTCGTGGCGCGCAAAGCAGAAAACGACAGCAAAAATGAGGCCCATCATTTACCGGTGCTCAGCGCCTTCAAAAATCATCCACGAGCGATATTACAGGCTATCGGCCTGCGGCTGGCGGAAAACGGCGCGGTGTATATCTTCTTCACGTTTTCAGTGGTCTATTGCAAACATATCGGCATCGACACCCGCGACCTGATCGCGGCGGTCACCATCGCCATGACGGTGGAGATCGCCACGATTCTCGGCTGGGGATGGCTTTCCGATCGCATTGGCCGTAAGCGGCTTTACTATATCGGCGTGATAGGCATGGCGCTGGTCGCCTTCCCCTTCTTCTGGCTGCTTAATATGCACACCTTCCCGGCGATGCTGCTCGCCATGCTGTTGGCATTGCCATTGTGCCATGGCGCAATGATTGCCGCGCAGCCGTGTCTGATGGTGGATCTGTTTCCGGTGGAGGTACGCTACACCGGGCTGGCGCTGGGGCATGAGATTGGGGCGGTGATTTCCGGTGGTATTAGCCCGATGCTGGCGGTAGCCTTTTTAATGATGTGGGATAGCTATATCCCCATTGCGCTGATGCTGCTGGCCTTTGCGCTACTGGCGCTGGTGGCGCTGATAAGTATTCGCCAGCCGCAGCCGCGACCTGAAGCGGTCGCGACCACCTAACCCAGGCATGCCGCGCGTAAAGGAAGGCGCGCGGCGCGGACGGCTAGTTATTGTTGATGACGATAATAACCCGGCTTTTAATCGTGCCGCCGCGGATATTCTCGCCATATTTCATCGGCTTGATTTGCAGATAGATCGGGTTGCTATCGCCATGTCGGGCATCCTCACTGGAGTGGTAGAGGAAACCGCTACCGTACTGGAGTTCCCCGCCCTGACTATCGAGCAGATGAAAACCGACTTCGCCGGCGCCGGTGGCGGCATCCTGATCGTCATTCTTCAATATTTTGCTGGTGCCGGCAAAGCCGGAGGCGGCGACAAAGTAGTAATCAATTTTACCCGGCGTCAGTTCGAATACCGCCGACTCGTCCCGGCTACAGTCGATATCAACGCGTTCCAGGCGATATTGCGCTTTGTCTTCTTTAATATCGAAGTAGCTGTAATCGCCCATATTAATGAAGCGGTTCGGGACGTTAAAACCACAGGTCATGATATTTACCTGCAGGGTGACGTTAAAGGTGTAATTGATGTTAACGTTATGACATTCATTATTCTTACAATATTTCAAAACTATACCGTAACGCATCTGGAAAGGTACTCCGGGAGTAACACGCTGCCCGTTAGCGCTACCTTCTTTAATCTCATAGCGTATGCCGACCAAACTATTAAACATATCTGCCAAATTATATACTTGGTTTTCAACAATTTTTCCGTTTCCCAACGATTCCATTTTTGTCTGGTCGAAGGAGAAATTAATCTCATAGATCTTACTGCCTACCTCAACATAGTAGGAGGTTTGTGGTGGCGATTGCAGACTGACCGAGACCGTAATATTTGAGTTACTGGGGCAGCGAAAGCTGAATGCGTTAGCCTGAAGTGAACTATCACGTAAATTGAGCTCCCCGTTGGCGGCCAGCGGTTTAAAAGTGTAGTTGCCGCTAGCCTCAATCGACGCCGGAGGGATGCTCGGCGTTAATTCGCAGTTCCCCGCCCGCGCTAAAAAAGAGCATAAGCTTAATACCAGCAAAATTATCCATTTCATGAAAATCGTCCTTTTAGCGGCAGACATAGGTCTTACCTTCATCAATGGTATGTTTAAATGTAATGGTGCAGTAATGGCCCTGCTGCTTATCGACCGCGATGGTAATCGACGGCGGAACGTTATCGGTGCGGATATACAGCATGCTGCCCTGGCCGACGACGCCGACATTCTGTCCGTCGTTATCTTCAATTTCATAGCCAAATTTCAGCGGCGTACCGTCCGGGCGTTCGGCGTGAATAAGCCAGGGTTGACGCTGGTCGGTATCGAACCGCGCCAGCACCACCGCGCCGCGGTACGGAGCCACCGCTTTCCGGTTGCCAATCAACTCGGTTTTGCTCTGCGTATTGGCGGTATTCAGCAGCAACGAACTTTCGCGATAGGGCAAGACATGGTCGAAAATGACCGTTCCCTGCGCGTTGGTGGTGCGATATTTCTGACCATTGACGTAAGCATTTTCCAGGCCCGGCGCCTGAATAATGGCGAAGGTTTCCGATAGCTGGTTAGCGAAATTGATGCCGCCAGACCAGGCCACCACCCCGCCAGACAGGCTGCCGCTGGCCTGGGTATATTTTGACGACTGGCTGTAGCTGCCGCTCAGCGTCGCCAGCGGCGCGTTCCAGGTAAGGTTGCCGCCGGCGGTGGTTTCATGGTTTTGCTGCTGCCGGCTTAGGTTCACGCCATAGTCAAACTGGTCGCGCTGGCCAGCCGTACCGCTGATGCCGGTATTATTGGAGGCAAAACCGTCGTTATCGAAGGTCGTCGAATTCGACAGCGTCAGGCGACGCGCCAGCACGCTATCGCTCTCTCCCCAGATCAGCGGAATCGAAATGAAGAGGTTAAAGCGCTTATCTTCATGATGATCCTCGTCATAGGTCTGGCTGGCCGAAATGGTCCAGGAAACCCGCTGCCAGTTATTGGTGTAACTCAGTTGATAATCTTTATTACTGCCGCTTTTTCCCCAGTAATCACGCCATAAAGCGCTCAGTGAGAAAGACCCTAATCCTTCCGGCAGCGACTGGCTAATATTGGCGGATAAGCTATTTTTACGGCCAAAATCATAACGGTAATAATCATCAATGTTGTAAACGTCATTATCATCATGGTGATAACTATTACGGTTCTTCGCCCAGACATGATCGTTAAAGGTGCGATAGTCGCTGGTTGAATAGCGATAAGCCGCCATACCGAAGCGCGTTTTAGTCTGGGTGAGGTATTTGTTGTAGGCAATCTGATAACTTTGCCCTTCAAAAGTACCGTTATCCTGATCGCTGCGCGCCCAGGTACCGTCAACGGACACCGCGCCGAGATGGGTATTCCACCCGGTTCCCATAGTAAAAGCCTGATAGTCGGTACCGAGCATGGTACCGCCATACAGGGTCAGCAGATTGTTCAGGCCATATTGATAGCTGGCCTGCATAAAGTCTTCCTGATTGCTGGCGCCTTCAATATGGCTGCGCCCGGCGGCAATGTCATATTTAGACACCCCCGGCTGCAACATATTGGGTACCGAGGAATAAGGCACCAGGTAGGTGGTTACCGAGCCGTCGGCTTCCCGGATAGTGACATCGAGATCCGCCCCGCCGCCGGCGAGTTGTAAATCGGCAATCGCAAAAGGCCCCGGCGGCACCTCTTTCTGATAGACGGTGAAGCCGTTCTGCTCGATAGTTACCAGCGCGTTGCTCTGGGCAATCCCCTGCACGATTGGCGTAAAGTTCTGTTTTGAGTTTGGCAACATTTGCATGTCGCGGAACAAACGAACGCCGCGAAAGCGTACCGCATCGAAAATATCCGCTGAGGTATACATGTCGCCCGCGCGCAAGGTGCCTAAAATTGGCGCAAAGCTGCGCTCCAGATACAGGGTGTTGCTTTTCCAGTCGCCGCCGCCGCTATCGGCTTTACTGTAGGTGGCATCAGAGTGCAACTGCCAGCTCAACAGGTTCAGCCCGCTGTTGAAGCGGGCGTAAGTGCTTTTGTTATTGCCACTGTCTTTATAGTCGCTGTAATACTGGCTCAGATAATAAGAGGTATAGAGCGCGTTAACGCCGCGGTCCCAACTTTCCGGCGCGACGTAGCCGCGCTCAAGATCCATAACGTAGGCCTGCGGAATTTCTAAATCAAGCTGAAAAATATTGATATTAAACGTATAACTGCCGCTCCGCACCGCGGATTTAAGCGTCATGCACTGGTTATCTTTTGCCAACGGCGCGCTATCCGCTTTGATTCCCAACTGATGTAATAATGCCGATGACAGGCAGGTATCATCCGGATTACTGGCGACTACGATTGGATATTTACCACGCCATTGTTTATTGACGTAAATATCTAATTCATATTCACCGGGCAGTGGTTGATTATCCGCAAAGTGAAAGCTTGATGATTTTTCACCTTTCATTCCGCCGATCATGAAATTGGTATCAAAAGTCTCTTCAGCGGCCTGCAGCTGACCGGATAATAAAACCAACAATATCATTGAGGAAAGCGGCGTCATCCTTAACATGGCCAACTCCATTATTTATTATTTTACATTGAGCCTGTCGCTAATAAAGTTTCCATTATCATCAATCATCGTTAGCGAATACTGGCGGGCGAGATTATTTTTTAAAAAGACATCCTGACTGGATAACGGCGCAAGCATAACGCTGCGCTCATTGACTTTAACGTTACTGAGTTTAATTTCAGTAATCGTCAACCAATTTGCCGAACCATTGGCAATATGCAGAGCGTTTTTGCGCGAAGACAACGAAATACTTTTAAACGTATCTTTATTTACCGCCGCGATACCTTTAGGGCGATAAAAAAGCTTAATGCGGTTTTGCATGGCAAACCGCAGCGTATTCGCCCCCTCACTTCCTGGTGTATTCGGAGGAATATCGAGTACGTTGAGATAAAACAGCGACTCTTTGTTCGCCGGAAGTTTGTTGGCTAACTTTTTAATTCGCAGCTGCTGACCGGAGTTACCCGTTATGCGCGCCACCGGCGGCGACAGCAGGAAAGGCACGTTGATTTTTTCCGGCGGCAATGAAGTATTGCCATCGTCAATCCACGACTGCACCAGTGAAGAGCGGGCGCCATGATTCATCAACTGTACGACCACTTCTTGTTTCTCAGCCGGATAAACCACCCGGGTACCGAAAATCACCACTCCGGCATGCGCGGGCTGCATAGCGATAAATAAACCTGCTAATAAAATCCGTTTCATAGCACCACACCCTTAGCACAATAATAGCCGGCGAAGCGCCGGCACAGTTCCTTACTCCGCAGAGACGGCAATCGTTAACACCGAGCGGACTTCACCGGCGGTTACCGGTGTGGCGGCATTAATTCGGGCGTATTGCGCCGAAAAGTTCATTTGATAAACGCCATTGCCCAAAGAAGTCACCGCACCCGGCAAATTATTGACGTCATATATGGTATTTTCATTAATATCCGCGGAGCCGAGTCTTAATTTAAAACCGACCCCATTAGCAGACGTTGTAGTTGCGATAGGATTAAGTACGCCGCCGGTAGTATAGGTCCCGCCGCTAATATCAATCGATTTCAATACCGTGCCTTCCGGGCAAACGATAGTTAATGGATCGCTACTGGTAGCGAAATTGCCGGATAAGACTTCACCGGCTGACATGCCGGCAAAACGGGTAGCGTCAACATCAGCCAGTTGAATCGTACTGCTATAATCGCTTTCAAAACGACAGGAAGAATTAATAACATTACCAATAATAACTAACTCGCCCTGCTCTTCACTTGGCGCCGCGGCAAAAGCATTAACACTCATCAGCACGGTTGAAAATACTGCAGCAGCAATAACTGAACGCTTCATATAATATTCCTTTTATTAACAATTCCATTTAACTTCGCGGGGACTGAGAAAAATCTCACGCCGCGAGCATCGCACGGCCAAATATCCGCCACAACCGGATGAATAAGGAACGTTGATAAAAATCAAGGCAAATACTTAAAGCGACTGAGCCCTGATGCTATATTCGTAATCTCTTTAGCGTAATAAGCTAAAATACGTAGCAACGAGAATAATAAAATGAGAACTTGCCGGGCTTGTTTAATAATAAACTAAAAAAAAGAGAGTTCAGCACATTTTGTATCGATTTACATAAGATTACGAACCACAATTATAACCTTCCGTGATTTATTTTTATATTTAAGGTTCCGACAATGAAAAAAATAATCCTGCCTCTGCTTACCGCCGCCCTGTTGCTGCCGACCCTCACCGCGCACGCCACCTACCGCGCGGAAAAACGCCAGGATGCTCGCGATATCCGTCAGGATGCGCGCCAGAGTGGACGTGAAGAAAAACGTGAATGCGTGAGAAATGACGATAAGAGCAATATGCGCTGTCGCGAAGATAAGCGTGAAAATCGGCGCGAAGGCCGCCGCGACGCGCGTGATGAAAAGTGGTAATTCGCCATTCTACAATGCCCTGGCAGCAGGGCATTAGCGTGAGGCGTTTAACGTCTCCAGGGGGAAAGGGCGATCCTGCACCACGGTTTTCATCACCAGCGTCGAGCGTAAATGCTGCACGCCGGGCATCGCCGACAGTTTGTCATCATAGAGTTTCTGAAACGCAGGAAGATCCCGGGTGACGACGTGCATCAGATAGTCCGGATCGCCAAACAATCGTTGCGCCAGCACAACCTGCGGGATCTCCGCCACCGCCTCCTCAAAAGCGCTGACCGCTTTTTTATCGCCCTCTTTTAACGTGGCGAAAACGATAGCCAGAAAATTGAAGCCCATTTTTCCCGGGTCGAGATTGGCGCGATAGCCGGTGATCACCCCCTCTTGCTCCAGCGCGCGTAGTCGCCGGTGGCAGGGAGAGAGGCTCAAATTCACCCGCTCCGCCAGTTCAGTTATCGACAGACGACCATCGGCCTGCAGCTCAGCAAGAATTTTTCGATCTATGCTATCCATTTGGAAGATTTTCTCTTTTATCGCCGGATTATGACATAACATTGAAAGCTCATTTCGCTTCTATGTCGATATTCTTTCTCACACGATAACCTAATTTTGCGAGTGTGTGATGTCTAATATCGTTGTGGAGCGTTGCAGATGGAAATAAGCCTGATCGCCAGCTTCTGGATAGTCTCATTCCTGTTGATTATTACCCCCGGTGCCGACTGGGCGTATGCCATCAGCGCCGGTATCAACGGCTGTCGCGTCGTTCCGGCGGTGATGGGGCTGATGTCTGGACATCTGCTGGCAACGATTATCGTCGTCGCCGGCGTCGGGGTGTTAATCGCCGGTCATCCACTGGCGCTATCGGCGATCACCCTGGCGGGCGCGGCCTATTTATTGTGGCTCGGGGTCATGATATTACGCCATCCGGCGGCGCCGGGCGCGGCGCAACAATCGGCTGGCAGTTGGAATGCGTGGGCGGTGAAGGGATTATGCATTAGCGGCCTTAATCCAAAAGTTTTTCTGTTGTTCCTCGCCCTGCTACCGCAATTTACCGATCCGCACGGCAGTTGGCCGCTGGCGCTGCAGATGTCGGCGCTGGGTGCGATGCACCTGATGACCTGTACGCTAATTTATCTGTTGGTCGGCTATGGGGCGCGGGCGGTACTGGCGGCCCGCCCACAGGCGGCGAAAGGAGTGAGCATGGTTTCAGGGCTTATCATGATTGCCATTGCGATTATCCTGTTTTACCAGCAGTTAAGATAATTCGTAAGCCGTGGCGCTTACTGGGGAAGTTGATTAGCGCCATACGGCTTCATCAACAAATATAATCCGGGCTCTCTGGTCACTATTACGTTGTTGAGCCTGACAAGCCCGGGCAGTTATTTTCTGATACAACCAGAGATAAATTTCCTATAAATCATAAGCGGTTACAGCAGAAATTGCGCTTCGCAATAACTTCTTAAAACTTCCTAAAAACTCCGATTAAGTCTCTCATTAACTGATTACACGAGCGGAAAATTCCGACTGCTCGATAATAAGTAAAATCTCTCTTTGAAACGTCTGCACATTTATTAACGCTATTCTCTCTACGATTTTTGCAGTATGGTTTAATCGCTGTTGTAGTGTTGCGGTGAATGCTATCAGGTGTCTTACGCTATTTTGTATGGCAAAACATTTACGCAACGCCAACCTGTTTATTGAGGCAATTATCCTCATGGATAACGGTTTGCAGCGTTATCCAGCCAGGACTCAGTTTATCAGCCGGTAGTCTATGACCTTGCTGTAAGCGCGCATACTCAAGAGGAGAAAGGATGAACAGGACGTGTAAACCTCCAGGAAAACCGATGTACATCAAATGCCTGAGCGCTTCGCATCAGGAATTCGCCTGCGTACAGCTTGCGGGCGATGAAGCCACTTCATTATATCCACAGGATTTCGCGCAGCTTTGCCGCGATAAAGTTCTTGTTACCTGAGGGATAGTAAAAGCGATTCGCATCATGCTTATTCATAAAATGCGCAACCTATCTTCGGATCCTGTAATAGGCCAGCCAGAGCCTATGGGATAGTAATGTACGCCTGCAAAAGAAAGGGAACATAATGAAGAATAATAGTGACATTAAAAAAAGGAACTTCCTGACTCAGAATGAAATTGAGTCATTACTCAATGCTGCCAATAGCGGACCTCATGCAGCTCGTAATTATTGCCTGACATTACTTTGTTTTATTCATGGCTTTCGTGCCAGCGAAATTTGTCGCCTGCGAATTTCAGATATTGACTTGCGTTCAAAATGTATTTACATCCATCGATTAAAAAAAGGTTTCTCAACCACTCATCCATTGCTGAATAAAGAGATCCAGGCGCTAAAGCGCTGGCTGGATATTCGTGATGAATATCCACAATCCACCAGCGAGTGGTTATTTTTATCGCGTAAGGGTAATCCTCTGTCGCGCCAACAGTTTTACCAGATCATTTCCGCCTCCGGCGATCAGGCAGGATTACCGCTGGAAATTCACCCGCACATGTTACGCCACTCCTGCGGCTTTGCGCTGGCTAATATGGGCATCGATACGCGACTTATCCAGGATTATCTCGGCCACCGCAACATTCGCCATACCGTCTGGTACACGGCCAGTAACGCCGGGCGCTTTTATGGTATCTGGGATAATTCCCGCGAGAAGCAAAGAATCTCGCTTTTCCAGTAAGGTAGCCTTACGCCACGGATGGCGTTTCGTTGTCGGTTCCCCTCTTACTGCCAGCCCCTGCCCGCCATCCCCGGCAAGACTGTTGCAAATTTGCTCTGTTTAGGCTGCGATAAATTTCAGCTTTCCTCATATATAGATTTTTTCTTGCGAAACATTAATAAAAATTAACCATACGTTAAATATGTTTATTGTTCTTAAAAGTTCTTATTTAGAACATGAAAAAAAACGTTCCTATGCACCTGTAATTCATCAGGATATTAGTTCGTTATTTATTGTTAAATTAATCCTTTCAGCACATGTTTTCCGTTCAATAAATAGCTGGCATTAACTTTTTTCCTTGCTATTTTATGCACCTGCCCGCGACCTGGCACAGCTCTATTGTGGTAAAGAATAAAATAGATAAAAATAAGAATTATCGCGTAGCGGTAATTTATGTTTGTGTAAATGTAATGTGATACCTGTTGGTCTTTATCCCTCTAAAATAATACGGGCTTTCCATTCAGATTATTTTTTATGCATCCTGAGATTTTTTCTCAGGCTGTTCCTTGCGAGTAAACTTAAATTCAGGAGCTCAAAATTGTGAACCGACGTCGTTTTCTCACCGCCAAAGAAGTTCAGGCAATGATGCAGGCGGCCCAGCACGGCCCAACCGGCGAACGGGATTACTGTCTGATCCTGCTGGCGTTTCGCCACGGGTTGCGTATCAGCGAATTACTCGATCTGCACTATCGCGATCTCGACCTTAACGAAGGACGCATCAATGTTCGCCGCTTAAAGAACGGTTTCTCTACCGTACATCCGCTGCGTTTTGATGAACGCGAAGCGATAGAACGCTGGACACAGCAACGGGCCGGCTGGAAGGCAGCAGGCAAAAGCGACGCTCTATTTATCTCGCGCCGCGGCACCCCGCTTTCACGACAACAGGCCTATCGCATTATCCGCGCCGCCGGGGAAGAAGCAGGAACCGTGACGCATACGCATCCGCATATGCTGCGTCATGCCTGCGGCTATGAACTGGCGGAAAGAGGAGCTGATACCCGTTTGATACAAGATTATCTCGGACATCGTAATATTCGTCATACTGTCCGTTATACCGCCAGTAATGCAGCGCGTTTTGCCGGGATTTGGGAAAGAAACAATCTGTTAGACGAAAATTTACAAGCGCGGAAGAAATAGGATAACCGATTGATAAAAAGGAAAATTTTTAATATCGAACAAGTCAATTGGGGCCAAACTGTCTATATCATAAAAATGTTTTGTAATCTTTTGCAACTGACAAGTGCATATTTCATCAAAAAAAATTATATCTAATTGATTTACATTGAATTCTCCAACGACCTTTCTTTACTTATCCTCGTCAGACTATCTCGCATTCGCCCGCTTTTCGCTATCGAAGTCAAGTACGCCGTTTTTCCATTCACGGCAAAGTCATAGCTTTTAAATCCATAAAACAAACCATTAGAAGTATATAAATCCAAAACCAAACCAACCTTAACAAAATAAAAGCCATAAATCCTGATGAGTCAAAATGGCCCCAATTGACTCATCAGTAGGGGCAAAAACTGTGCAGAACCGGCAGTCGCACCATTCGGCTGATTTATGGAATGCCTGGAAGGCAAGACGACTGCCATTTTTGGTTCGTAATATCGATTTTGTTTAAAGGAAAACAGCATGAAAATCAAAACACTGGCAATCGTTGTCCTGTCAGCTCTGTCCCTGAGCTCCGCGGCGGCCCTGGCCGATACCACCACGGTAAATGGCGGAACAGTGCATTTTAAAGGAGAAATCGTCAACGCAGCCTGTGCAGTCGATGCCGGTTCTATCGACCAGACCGTTCAGTTAGGCCAGGTTCGTTCGGCAAAACTGGCTACCGCGGGCAGCACCAGCTCCGCTGTAGGTTTCAACATTCAGTTAGACGACTGTGATACCTCTGTCGCCACCAAAGCCTCTGTCGCTTTCTCTGGTACCGCGGTTGACAGCACCAACACCAGCGTTCTGGCTCTGCAGAGCTCCGCTGCTGGCGGCGCGACCAACGTTGGCGTACAGATCCTCGACAAAACCGGCACTCCGCTGGGCCTGGATGGCGCTACCTTCAGCGCGGCCACCACGCTGAACGACGGCACCAACATCATTCCTTTCCAGGCGCGTTACTACGCCACTGGCGCGGCTACTGCCGGTACTGCTAACGCAGACGCCACCTTCAAAGTGCAATACGAGTAATTCAAACATCAGACAGGGAAGCATTCCGGGCCAGGATGGCCCGTTATCCACTACGGGATTGGGGTGATAACGATGCAAGGAGTGAAGACAGGTCTGCTGATGTTTCTGTTTCCGCCGCTGGCGCTGGCCGGCAACCACTGGAACGTCACGGTGGCTGGGGGAAACATGCGTTTTCAAGGCGTCATCATCGCTGAGTCCTGCCGTGTTGAAGCCGGCGACCAGCAGATGACCGTCAATATGGGGCAGATCAGCAGTAATCGCTTTCATTCAGCCGGGGAAGATGCCAACCCGGTGCCATTCGATATTCACCTTCAGGATTGCAGCACCGCAGTCAGCCAGCATGTCGGCGTGTCTTTTCGCGGCGTGGCCGATGGCAAAAATCCGGATGTGCTCTCGGTTGGCGAAGGACCGGGTATCGCCACCGGCGTCGGCATCGCGTTATTTGATAACGAAGATCAATTGATTCCGCTGAATAGCCCGCCGGGCGCCTGGCGGCGGCTGTATACCGGCCCCACCACGCTACATTTTGTAGCCAAATATCGGGCGACCGGCAATCAGGTCACCGGAGGAGCGGCAAACGCGCAAGTTTGGTTCTCCCTGACCTATCAGTAATTAACCAGCAGATATGCCGGAAACAGGAAACAACGGTGAGTACAAAAGGGGTAAACGTGAAAAAGAGACTGGGGATGACGCGCGGACTACTGGCGGGATTATTGATGATAGCCGCAAGCGGTTACTCCGCCTGGGCTCAGGCCGGCGTTGCGCTCGGCGCCACGCGGGTTATCTATCCGGCCGGGCAAAAACAGGTGCAGTTAGGGGTGACTAATAATGATGACAGCAGCACCTATCTGATTCAGTCGTGGGTGGAAAACGCCGACGGCGGCAAAGATGGCCGCTTCGTGATTACGCCGCCGCTGTTCGCCATGCAGGGCAAAAAAGAGAATACCCTGCGCATCATTGACGCCACCAATAAACAACTGCCGCAGGATCGCGAAAGCCTGTTCTGGATTAACGTGAAAGCCATCCCGTCGATGGATAAATCCAAACTGAGCGACAACACCCTGCAGCTGGCGATTATCAGCCGCATCAAGCTCTATTACCGCCCGGCGAAGCTGGCGCTACCGCCGGATCAGGCGGCGGAAAAACTGAGCTTTAGCCGCAGCGGTTCGTCGTTAACGTTGACTAACCCTACCCCTTATTACCTGACCGTCACCGAACTTAACGCCGGCACCCGGGTGCTGGAAAACGCGCTGGTGCCGCCAATGGGTAAAACCTCCGTCAAGCTGCCGCCGGATGCCGGTAGCAACATTACTTATCGCACGATTAATGATTACGGCGCGCTGACCCCAAAAATGACTGGCGTGCTGCGTTAATACAGGTTTGGCCCGCCGGGCGGGCCAAACCGCGCATAACAATAAGAACTGACAGCCGGGCGAATTGAGACCGGAGGGACTATGTCACATCTCAAATATGGACAGGACCGTTTTGGTTCCCGCAGCGCGAGGCTCCGCCCACGCGCTATTTTGGCCATGGCGAAACTCCCCGTGGCGCTCTGTTTTGTCCTGCAGGCGGGCTACGCGCAGGCTGAACTCTATTTTAACCCGCGTTTTTTAGCTGACGATCCTGCGGCGGTGGCCGATCTTTCCGGTTTCGAAAACGGGCAAGAGGTGCCGCCCGGCACCTACCGCGTCGATATTTACCTTAACGACGGCTTTATGACCACTCGCGATGTCACTTTTAACCGCGGCGAAAAAGGCCATGGGTTAAGCCCGTGCCTGACCCGCAGCCAACTGGCGGGCATGGGGGTCAATACCGCGGCGGTGAACGGGATGAGCGCCCTCGCCGCCGACGCCTGCGTGCCGCTGACCGAACTTATCACTGATGCCACGACGCGCTTCGATGTCGGCCAGCAGCGCCTGTACCTCACCGTGCCGCAGGCTTTTATGGGCAACCGCGCGCGCGGCTATATTCCGCCAGAAATGTGGGATGACGGCATCAACGCTGGGCTGCTGAACTACAACTTCACCGGTAACAACGTCCATAACGATACCGGCGGCAGCAGCAACTACGCTTATTTAAACCTGCAAAGCGGCCTCAATCTCGGTGCCTGGCGGCTGCGTGATAACACCACCTGGAGCTACAGCAGCGGCGGCAGCAGTTCCAGCAATGAGAACAAATGGCAACACGTCAACACCTGGCTTGAGCGCGACATCACACCGCTACGCTCACGCCTGACCCTCGGCGATAGCTACACCAACGGCGATATTTTCGACGGCATAAACTTCCGCGGCGCCCAGCTGGCGAGCGATGACAACATGCTGCCGGATAGCCAGAAGGGCTTTGCGCCGGTGATCCACGGCATCGCCCGCGGCACCGCGCAGGTGTCGATCAAACAAAACGGCTATGAGATTTACCAGAGCACGGTCCCGCCGGGCCCGTTCACCATTAACGATCTCTATGCCGCAGGCAACGGCGGCGATCTGCAGGTGACGATTAAAGAAAACGACGGCACCAGCCAGGTCTTCAGCGTGCCGTGGTCAACGGTGCCGGTACTGCAGCGCGAAGGGCACACCCGGTACGCGCTGACCGCTGGCGAATATCGCAGCGGCAACGATCAGCAAGAAGAGCCGAAGTTCTTTCAGAGTACCGTGTTACACGGTCTGCCTGCGGGCTGGACGCTGTATGGCGGTACGCAGCTCGCCGACCGCTACCGCGCCTTTAATCTCGGCGTGGGGAAAAATATGGGCGATTTCGGCGCCGTGTCGCTGGATGTCACCCAGGCCAATGCCACCCTACCCGACGACAGCGATCATCAGGGGCAGTCAATTCGCTTCCTCTATAACAAGTCGCTGAGCGATGTCGGCACCAATATCCAACTGGTGGGCTATCGCTACTCTACTAAAGGTTATTACAGCTTTGCCGATACTACCTACCGCCGGATGAGCGGTTATGACGTAGAGACCCAGGATGGCGTAATCCAGGTGAAGCCGAAATTCACCGATTACTACAACCTCGCCTACAACAAGCGCGGCAAAGTGCAGCTAAGCGTCACCCAACAGTTGGGGCGTACCGCCACGCTCTATCTGAGCGGCAGCCATCAGACCTACTGGTCGACCGGCAAGGCGGACCAGCAGCTGCAGGCCGGGCTCAACGCGGCGGTGGACGACATCAACTGGACGCTGAGCTACAGCCTGACCAAAAACGCCTGGCAGCAGGGCCGCGACCAGATGCTGGCGGTCAACGTCAATATTCCGTTCAGCCACTGGCTGCGTTCCGACAGCAAATCGGTATGGCGGCACGCCAGCGCCAGCTACAGCATGTCGCACGATCTTGATGGTCGGATGACCAATCTGGCGGGACTTTACGGCACCCTGCTGGAAGACAATAACCTGAGCTATAGCGTGCAGACCGGCTACGCCAGCGGCGGCGAAGGCGATAGCAGCGGCACCGGCTACGCGGCGCTGAACTATCGCGGCGGCTACGGCAACGCCAATGTCGGCTACAGCCGCAGCGACGGTTTCAAACAGCTCTACTACGGCGTCAGCGGCGGTGTGCTGGCCCACGCTAACGGCGTGACCCTGAGCCAGCCGCTGAATGACACGGTGGTGCTGGTGAAAGCGCCCGGTGCCGGTGATGTCAAAGTGGAAAACCAGACCGGGGTGCGTACCGACTGGCGCGGCTATGCGGTGCTGCCTTACGCCACCGAATATCGCGAAAACCGGGTGGCGCTGGATACCAATACCCTTGCCGATAACGTCGATCTCGATGACGCGGTGGTCAGCGTTGTCCCTACCCACGGCGCTATCGTGCGGGCGGACTTCAAAGCCCACGTCGGGGTCAAGTTACTAATGACGTTGACCCATAACGGCAAACCAGTGCCGTTTGGCGCGATGGTCACCTCTGGCAGCAATCAGAGCGGCAGTATCGTGGCCGATAACGGCCAGGTCTACCTGAGCGGGATGCCGCTCGCCGGCAGCGTACAGGTGAAATGGGGCGAAGGCGCGGACGCCAGCTGTATGGCCAGCTACCGCCTGCCGGAAGAGAGTCAGCGGCAGGCGCTGAGCCAGCTATCGGCAGAGTGCCGTTAAGGAACGCATGATGATGAAAAAACCACTTAACCTGTTTGGCGCCGTCCTGACGCTGGTCTGCGCCAACGCCTTTGCGGCGGACAGCACCATCACCATCAGCGGCTACGTGCGCGACAACGCCTGCGCGGTGGCCACCGAATCGAAAGAGTTTACCGTCGATCTGATGGACAACGCCGCGAAGCAGTTTAACGCCGTCGGCGCGACCACGCCGCTGGTGCCGTTTCGCATCGTGCTGTCGCCCTGCGGCAGCTCGGTGACGGCGGTCAAAGTCGGCTTTAACGGCACCCCGGATAGCGACAATAACGACCTGTTAAAAATCGACGGCGGCGCCTCTGCGGCGGCGGGGATGGCGGTGCAGATCCTCAACGGCCAGCAGACGATGCTGCCGGTCAACGCGCCCTCTTCGTCGATCGCCTGGACCACCTTAACGCCGGGGCAGACCAACACCCTCGGTTTTTACGCCCGGCTGATGGCAACCCGCGTACCGGTGACCGCCGGTCACGTCTACGCCACCGCCACCTTTACCCTTGAATTCCAGTAACCGGAGGCTGAGATGAAAGCACACTACGCAGGATGGCTTCTGGCAGGCGCGCTGGCGTTAAACATTATCCCACTGCATGCCGCCGACATCACCATCACGGTGAACGGCAAAGTGGTGGCCAAACCGTGTACGGTCTCCACCACTAACGCCAGCGTCGACCTCGGCGATCTTTATACCTTCAGCCTGGTATCGGCGGGTTCCGCTTCGGCCTGGCACAGCACCGCGCTGGATTTAAGCAACTGCCCGGTCGGCACGTCACGCGTCGTCGCCACCTTTAGCGGCACCGCGGACAGCACCGGCTATTACAAGAATCAGGGTACCGCAGGAAATATCCAGCTCGAACTACAGGACGACAGCGGCACCACGCTCAATAACGGGGCGCAAAAGTCGGTTCAGGTCGACGAAAGCTCGCAGTCGGCGCGTTTTCCGCTGCAGGTTCGGGCCCTGTCGGTTAACGGCGGCGCCACCCAGGGAACCATTCAGGCGGTGATTAGCGTCACCTATACCTACGCCTGAGTCAGGAGAGTTTGTTTATGAAAAAAATCATCGCTCTGTTTACCGCCCTGCTGCTGATGGGCTGGTCGCTGGACGTCGCGGCATTCACCTGTAAAGTTGCCGACACCGGGCAAACTATGACTTCAGGCGCGGCGAATGTTTACGTCAACTTAACGCCCTCTATTGGCGTCGGCCAAAACCTGGTTGTCGATTTATCTTCTTCCATCATCTGTAAAAATGACTCCAGCGGCGGCTCCATTATTGACTATATCAACCTCACCAGTGGCTCAGCATTCGGTGGCGCGCTGGAGGCATTTACCGGGAGCATTTATTGGGCAGGCAATACTTACCCATTACCGATGAACTCGAACTCGTCGGTCTACATCATCACCCACACAGATTATCGTGGATTACCGTTGCGCATGTACCTTACCGCAACCGGCGCTGCGGGCGGGGTCGTGATTAATTCTGGCGAGCTTATCGCGCGGCTCAATATGCATAAAGTGGCCAGCGACGGAAACCCGAGAGATTTCACCTGGAATATTTATGCCAATAATAATGTCGTGGTACCAACGGGCGGTTGCGACGTGTCAGCCCGTGATGTCACGGTTACGCTTCCCGACTATCCGGGTTCCATGGCCGTGCCCGTCACGGTTCACTGCGCGCAAAATCAAAACCTTGCCTATTACCTGACGGGCACCACCGCCGATAGCGCCAATTCCATATTTCGCAATACCGCTTCCGCTTCGCCGGCACAGGGTATTGGCGTCCAGTTGACGCGTAACGGGACCGCCGTTCCGGCCAACAGCAATGTCTCACTGGGTACAGTTGGCACTTCGCCGGTGAATCTCGGGCTGACCGCCACCTACGCGCGCACCAGCGGTCAGGTAACGGCGGGTAACGTCCAGTCGATTATTGGGGTGACGTTTGTCTACCAGTAAAGCCGATATCCCGCAGGCGACGACAGACTACATCCTGTCGCCCTGCGCCATGGCGGCGGCGGGATTAGCCCGAATGGTCGACGACGGTTGCCGCCATCCGGTGTGGCTACAGCCGCGGGTGCAGAGCATGCTGTCGATATCTGCGCCAGCCGACGTCCGGAAAATCGTGGTTTTTCTGCCCGACGATCCCTGGTGGCTACTGTTCGTCCTGCGTGAAGCCGCCTGGTTACTCACCCAGGCCAAACGACCTTTGCCCATGGTGATCTTAAGCCGCAGTCCGGCGCCGTGGTTATGGCAAACCTTACTGCACCAGGTTGGCGACCGCCGCCTGCTGGCCGCCGTGCAGGCGGTCTCATCCGATCTACCGTGCCGCCGTCTGGCGGCATTGCTGCAAGGCGGCCTGGTCGGCTACCCCGGCCTGCAACAGCTTTCCGCCATTGAGGCGCTGGCGCGCGGCAAGCCGCCGTCGGGCTTAAGCAAAATCGAACTTAACGCCACCCTCGCCCTGCTGTATGGCCACAGCATCACCAGCCAGGCGCAGATCCGCGGCGTCAGTCAGAAAACGCTCTACAACCAAAGAACCTCAGGACTAAACAAGATGGTGGAGTATCATCCGCATCTGGCGAGCCGATTTCCGGGCAGCCGAAGCAAACGCGTAACAGGTCAGGGCATGACCGCGCTGACCCCCTTCGAACGTGAGTTTATCCATGCTATTCACAGCCGGCAGATCTTTCCGGTCTTTCAGCCGATTGTCGACGAGCGCTTACGCCTGCAGGGCATCGAGATCTTATCCCGCTGGCGCAAAGATGGCGTGGTACTGCCGCCGGGCGAATTTCTCCCGCATATTCACTCCGAATACGCCTGGCTATTACTGACCGCCTTTGTCCTGCAGGAAGCGGTGCAGAATATCAATCGCTATCAGGGCGAGTTCTATTTTTCGGTCAATATCCCTCCCTGCATCGCCTATCACGATAATCTTGCCCGTATGATGGAAACCGCCTGGCAACAGCTACAGAACCCCCATTGGGCCAACCGGCTGGTGCTGGAATTTGCTGAAACCGTCGATTTACAGCAGCAAGGAAAAGCGGTGGAGAATATGAGTAATATTCAGCAGCAGGGCTTTCGCATCTTTCTCGACGACTGCTTCTCGCACAGCAGCGTGATGTTCCCGGTACGCACGGCGCGTTTTAGCGGCTACAAGCTGGATATGAGCATCGTCAATGATTTTCAGCGCGACCCGCACGCGCTGGTGTTGATTAAAAGCCTGGTCTACTACTGCCAGCTAACGCAGAACCGCTGCATCGCCGAGGGGGTAGATAGTCTGGAGAAATTTAATCAGCTAAAAGCGCTGGGAGTCGATCGTTTCCAGGGGTATCTGTTCTCACCACCGGTCACTCGCGAGCACCTGGGAGAGATCATTTCGCGATTTTTACCGGATCATGCCACCTGCCGGTTGGCCGGATAATCGCAGCACGGCGCCAGCCACAGCTGGCGCCGTATTTCAGGCGCGAATGTCGTCGTACTCGCGGGTGTTATCGAATTCGTGTTTGGCAAACGGGCACAGCGGAATGATTTTGCGCTGTTCCTGGCGCATTTTTTCGACCACTTTCGCTACCAGCTGTTTACCCACGCCCTGGCCTTTCAGGCTGGGATCGACATCGGTATGCTCAATAATGCTCAGATGTTCACCGGTTGGAACAAAGACAATTTCCGCCACCTGGTTTCCCTCGGCGTCATTAACGTAGAACTTGTTATGGCCTTCCAGAATTTCCATCATTTCCTCGCTTATTTGTGGCGATACTTCAATGCGCCGCTGGGACAGGTATCGATCACTTTGACCACCGTGGCCACATCCACCTGATCGGGGATGATCCACGGTTTACGTTTCAGATTGAACAGCTTCGCGCTGCCGCGCACGCAGTTACCCGAGTGCTGACAGATATCGGTATTGAAATAGACATCTATCTTCTCGCCGGTATAGGCCCGGTAGCCCGCTTCCAGTAGTTCCTTATCCATGACATTGCCTCAGTATTTTTATTATGTTTACCTAAGAGCCTATCTCATTAGGGCTATTTTGCTTGCCATTTTGAACCTGGGCAGTGCTCAAAATCCTCACGTACTACGTGTACGCTCCGGTTTCTGCGCGCTGTCCGTGTTCAAACTGGCTGCGCCAATTACGCCTACTGGGATAGGCTCTAAGAATAGCTCGCGGCATAGCCGCTGACTATGGAGAAATGAGAAACGCCCTATTTCAATTATTTCGCTAATGATAAAGCGACTTTTTAATACCTACGCGAAATTAAACTATTATCAGAGGATAACCATAACTCGGCTAAGCAAACCATCAGCGCTATAATTTAGGCGGTGTATGAGGGTTTATTTAATCAAAAACGAATAAACTCAATTGTTCAATGGCATGAACATTCAGGTATCTTCCTTTGAAGCAAATTGTAAAACGGGCGCGCCCGGCATTGTTATTACTTCTTTTGGCGGTCTCCGGTTGCTCTTTATCCCCCGCCATACCGGTATTAGGCGCAGCATTCCCCGGCTGGTTCTTCTGCTTTTTAGGCGGCGCATTACTGCTGATCCCTTGTCATATCCTGATTGCCCGTAAAGGCTGGCAGGCGCGCTTTTCCCCGCTGGTATTAAGTTACCTGGCGTTAATGTTTCTATTTGCCACTATTCTGTGGTTTCTTCTTTTCGCACATTAAATACCTATGACTCAATCCAGCCCAAGCGTTTTACGGAAAAAATGGCCCTTGTTGGCTCTCGTCCTCGCCGCCATTGTGGCGCTGATCGTGGTTATCTGGCAGTTACAGACTTCGCCGGAAACCAACGACGCCTACGTCTACGCCGACACCATCGACGTGGTGCCGGAAGTCAGCGGGCGAATCGTTGAAATGCCGATCCGCGATAACCAGCGGGTGAAGAAAGGCGATCTGCTGTTCCGCATCGATCCGCGCCCCTATCAGGCGATGCTGGACGATGCTAAATCACGGCTGGCGGCGCTTGATGCGCAGATTATGCTGACCCAACGCACCATCAAAGCCCAGCAGTATAACGCTCAGTCGGTGAGCGCCGCGGTAGAGCGGGCGAAGGCGCTGGTGAAACAGACTACCTCGACCCGTATCCGCCTGGAACCGCTGGTGCCGCAGGGATTCGCCGCGCAGGAAGATCTCGATCAGGCGCGTACCGCGGAAAAAGCCGCCCGCGCCGAACTGGAAGCTACGCTGCTGCAGGCTAAACAGGCTGATGCCGCGGTCACCGGCGTCGATGCGATGGTCGCGCAGCGCGCCGGGATCGTCGCGCAAATCGCCCTGGCGGAACTGCACCTGGAGTTCACCGAAGTTCGCGCGCCGTTTAACGGCGTGGTTATCGCCCTGAAAACCACCGTCGGACAATATGCATCCGCCCTGAAACCGGTCTTCACGCTGCTGGATAACGACCACTGGTATGTGATTGCGAACTTCCGCGAAACCGATCTGCAAAACGTTCGGCCTGGCGTGCCGGCAACCGTGACGGTGATGACCAACCACAGCCGCCCCTTTGACGGCGTCGTCGATTCCGTTGGTTCAGGCGTACTGCCGGAGGGCGGTAGCGTCATTGGCGGGCTGCCGGTGATTCAGAAGAGCATCAACTGGGTACATGTGTCGCAGCGCTTCCCGGTTAAAATCGCGGTGAAAAATCCCGACCCGGAACTGTTCCGCATGGGCGCCTCCGCCAGCGCCGTGCTGCAGGCGAAATAAGGGTCCGGCATGCATAATTTCTGGTTGTTTCTGCAACGGGAGCTCGCCGACGCGCCGGGGCGGGCCAACTATACCCTGCGCCTGACGCTGAGCTGCGCAGTGCTGATCACCCTGTTTATGACCCTGCAGATCCCGTTTCTCGCCGTGGCGCTGATCGTGGTGTTTTACGTCAGCCAGCCGAACATTCTGATGATTAAGCTGGGCAGCGTCCTGTTTTTTGTCACCATCAGCGTGGCGCTGGGGCTGGTGCTGCTGATCATCAAGTGGACCTATGATTTCCCGCTGATTCGCCTGGTCGCTTCGGTATGCCTGTTCTTTGGCGCGATGTATCTGATGCGCGTGCTGGGCAAACTCGGGCTGGCGTTTTTCGTGGTGGCGCTGGCGGTGATTTATGCCCAGACCTTCCCGTCGATGACCAGCCAAAGTGAAGTTCTGGTGCGCCTGCTGCTGTGGCTTTGGGTGGCGATCAATACCGCAACGCTGGTCACGCTCCTGGTCAACGCCTGCTTTCGCCAGGCCTTCCCCGGCTACCAATTCCGCGCCCAACTGGTGGTGATGCAGCGGCAGGTCGCCGACGTGCTGACGCAGAACGCCGCGCCGCCGACCTTCAAAGAGATCGCCGGGCGTTTTAATCAGTTGCAAGGATTGTTTAAGCAGGCCCGTTTTGCGGCGCCGGAAATTGCCGCCGATCCGTCGCGCTGGCAGGCGCTGATAGCGGCCACCCTGCGCTGCTATCACCTCGCGGCGCTGCTGCAACCGGGCGACGATCACGCCACGGCGCGCCAGCAGATCGCCGCCGCGCTACAGGCGCTGGCGCCGTCGATGAACGAGGGTACGTCGTTTTCATTCTCCGCGCCGGCCATTGATGATCGCGGCGCCAATACGCTGATTTTACAAGAGATGGCGGATGTGCTGGCGAAACTGGCGAGCGGTGAAACTATCGACCTGCCGCAGGGTGAAGCCGAGAAGTCACCGCTGCTGCTGCCGGATGCCTGGCGCAATCCCGCTTATCTGCATTTCGCCCTGAAAACCCTGCTGGCGACGCTGCTGTGCTACGTCTTCTATACCGCCGCGGACTGGCAAGGGATCCACACCATCATGCTGAGCTGCGTGATTGTCGCCCAGCCGGGGCTGGGGGCGACGATGCAAAAAACCTGGTTGCGTATCGGCGGCGCGCTGCTCGCCACGCTGCTGGCGTTGCTGTTGATCGTCTTTGTACAGCCATGGACCGAGTCCATCGTCGGCCTGCTGGCGATGGTTCTGCCGGTAATGGCGCTCTCGGCGTGGATTGCCGCCGGGTCAGAGCGTATTGCCTACGCCGGGATCCAAATCGGCTTTACCTTCTCGCTGGCCTTCCTCAGCTGGTTTGGCCCACTGACCAATCTGACCGAACTGCGCGACCGGGTCATCGGTATTTTGCTCGGCGTACTGGTCTCATCGATCGTCCATCTTTACCTGTGGCCGGATAGCGAAGCGCCACAGCTGAAATCGCGGCTGGCGCAACTCTATCGCCAGATAGCCAACTTCCTGCGCACGAAAGATGATAAGCCGCAGATGGTGCCGCTGTTCCAGGCGCTGACCACCAGCGAAACGCTGCTGCATCGGGTCGCCGCCGAGCCGCTGGGCACTTTCGCGCATCCGTGGCCGCAGGCGAAATCCTGGCCGAGCAAAGCCACCTGGCAGCAGGCGCAGGAGATAGTACGTCTTAGCGAGGGCTACCGGCTGTATGCCGCGCCGGGAGACTCCTTCTTAAGCCGCTGCGCCGAACAGTTACAGGCGTATGCCGATGATATTGAACGTCAGCAGCCGACGACACCCGTCGCGCCGCTGGTTGTCGATCCGGCTAATCCGTTCGGCGAACCGCTGGCGGCTTTACTGACCACCCTGCCGGACTGGTCAGACAAACCTTCTGAATTTACCCGACAGGCAGAACCGTCATGATAAAAATGGATGCCGCAGCACGTTTTCTGCGCTACTCACCGCTGGCCTTCGTCATCAGCCTGTTGACAGGATGCGCGCTGATTCAAGACGATCCTGGCGAAGTGCCGATCGTTAATCCGCAACAGGCGCAGCTGGCGCAGGTGATCCACCTGGCGAATAGCGGCTGGCCGGCGGCCCGCTGGTGGGAAGGGTATCACGATCCCCAGCTCAACATGCTGGTAAACCGCGCGCTGCAAAATTCGCCGACCATGCAGGCGGCGCGGCTACGCATCTCACAGTCACAATCCACCGTCGAGCTGGCGCAGTCGGCAATGGGCGTGCAGGCGACCGCCGTGGCGGCGCAGAACCGGATGCGTATAACCGATAAATCCTTTAGCTGGCCCTACTCCTATTCTCTGCCGGTGGATAAAAACGGCCCGTGGTACACGCTCAATACCGTGGGCGTCGGCGCAACGCTGAATATCGATTTATGGGGCGCCGACCGGGCCCGCGTCGCGGCGGCTATTGGCGAAAAGAACGCTCGCCAGGCGGAAACCGCCGGTATCGAACTGGACCTCGCCAGCAGCGTGGCGCAGCTGTACTTCGCCATGCAGGCCACCTTCCAGAAGATCGTTCTGCTGCAGCAGCTAGAAGAAATAGCGCGTCTGTCGCTACAGGCGCATGAACACCGCACCCAGCGCGGCGTGGAGGATAGCGTCGATATCGCCAATGCGCAGGCGGAACTGCTGGGCGCGCAGCAGCAGGTGATTACCGCCCGCGGCACGCTAACCCAGTACCGTGAAACGTTGCGGGCGCTGATTGGCGCCGACGCGCAGAGTATGCCGGAGATCCACCCGGTCGCCCTGCCGGCGTTGCAGGAAACGCTGCCGGATTCACTCTCCTTCGAATTGCTGGCGCGTCGCCCGGATCTGCAGGCCCTGCGCGGTTATGTGACCGCTTCAATGAGCCAGGTAGATGCGGCGAAAGCGGCCTTTTATCCGCATTTTGATATTAAAGCCTTCTGGGGATATAACGCGCTGAGCGTTGGCGATCTGTTTAAGTCGTCCTTCCAGCAGATTAACCTGCTGCCGGGGCTGTATTTGCCGATATTCGATGGCGGTCGCCTGAACGCCAATCTGAAGTCGGTACGTACGGCGAGCAATATCCTGATTAAGCAGTACAACCAGGCGGTGCTGGATGCGGTACGGGATGTGGCGATAAGCTCCAGTCAGCTTAACGATCTCAACCAGCAGGTGGCGCTGCAGGAGCTGAAGGTGACGGCGGCGATGGCCACCACCCGCAGCGCCAGCGCCCATCACCAGCGCGGCCTGTTAAGCCGCTATGCCGCGGAAGAAGCGCGGCGACCGGCCATCGCCCAGCAGCTGTTATTGCTGGATATTCAGGCCCAGCGCCTTAGCACCGATATCACGCTGATTAAGGCCCTCGGCGGCGATTACCGCGGTCCGGCGGTGGGTTCTGCAAAACCGTAACCCTGCTAAGCGCAGCGCGAGCAGGGAAATCCCCGGATAGCGGCTTACGCCTTATCCGGGCTACCGTTTCCATACTCTGCTTACTATAAAAAAGCCGGCGCTCAGCGCCGGCTTTTCATTGACCGCTTGCGCAATCAGGCATTGGTCGCCGGTTTTTGCTCGACGGATTTACTGTTCTCCAGCATACGGCGCACCGGCACAATCAGCACGCACAACACCGCAGCGCAGATCAGCAGCGCCGTCGAGCAGCGGGCGAACAGATCCGGCAGCATATCCAGCTGGTCGGCCTTCACGTGGCCGCCAATCAGCCCCGCCGCCAGGTTACCCAGCGCGCTGGCGCAGAACCACAGCCCCATCATCTGGCCGCGCATTCTTTCCGGCGCCAGTAGGGTCATAGTTGCCAGGCCTATCGGGCTCAGACACAGTTCGCCCAGCGTCAGCATCAGAATGCTGCCCACCAGCCACAGCGGCGATACGCCGGCGCCGCCGTTGCTCAGCACGTTCTGCGCCGCCAGCATCATCAGGCCGAAGCCCGCCGCCGCGCACAGAATCCCGATAACAAACTTGGTGATGCTGCTCGGGCGCACGTTTTTGCGCGCCATTGCCGGCCATGCCCAGCTAAATACCGGCGCCAGCAGGATGATAAACAGGGCGTTAATCGACTGGAACCACACCGCCGGGATTTCGAAATCGCCGATCATGCGGTTAGTGTAGTCGTTAGCAAACAGGTTAAACGAAGTCGGTTTCTGCTCGAAGGCTGACCAGAAGAAGGCAGCGGAAACCAGCAGAATAAAGCAGACCAGCAGACGCGCGCGCTCTTTACGGTTAAGTCCCGCAAAAACGAACAGGTAGATGAAATAGAGCACCACCGACGCGGCAATCACGTACACCAGCATGCTGGCGACCGCCACCGGGTTAATGACTATCACCCCCTGAGCAATCAGCGTAATCACCACCGCCACGCCGACCGCCAGCGCCAGCAGCCAGGCGCCAACGCCGTTTTTCTTCGCGACGGGACTATTCCAGGTAGAGTCGAGACCCACTTCGCTGTCGTAGCGTTTCATTGCCGGGACCGCGAAAAGGCGGAAAATCACCAGCGCCACCAGCATACCGATACCACCGATGCCGAAGCCCCAGTGCCAGCCGTGGGATTTAATCAGCCAGCCGGAAATCAGCGGCGCGATAAACGACCCCATATTGATACCCATATAGAACAGCGAGAAACCGCCATCGCGACGGCTATCGCCTTTCTTATACAGCGTACCAACCATCACCGAGATGCAGGTTTTAAACAGGCCGGAACCGAGCACGATAAACATCAGCCCGATAAAGAACAGGTTGTTGCCCATAAACGCTGACAGCGCAATCGACAGATGGCCCAGCGCGATCAGAATCGAGCCGTACCATACCGCTTTCTGCTGGCCAAGCCAGTTGTCCGCCAACCAGCCGCCCGGCAGCGCCGCCAGGTACATGGCGCCCGCGAAGATGCCGACGATGGCCGACGCGTTCTCACGGGCTAAGCCCATACCGCCGTCATAGACGGTGGCCGCCATGAACAGGATTAATAACGGGCGAATGCCATAAAACGAGAATCGCTCCCACATTTCGGTGAAGAACAGCGATCCCAGAGGGTAAGGGTGACCAAAGAAGGTCCGGCTTTCATTTTTGTTAACAGAGGAATGCATAACTTCTCCCAATAAGGCGATCTTAGCGCTTTGTCATGCCGAAAAGCGTATTGACCATTTTTTCTACCTGCCTATCATTCACACAGGCGTTAATTTTATTTAACCATTTGATAACCAGACGGTGGTTTTGTCTAGCCCCTGAGCGATATCTTTTAGATGAAAACTCGACCAGGCTCTCTTTTCCCAGATTTTATGTTGGCAATAAAGGGATAATGATTGACAGCGTTCTTTCGTACTACAGGAACCTCTTAATCCTTAATAAACATAATGTTAAGAGGGTAGAAGTCAGAAAGTCCCGAGTATACGACATATTTCCGTCATATGGCTGAAATAACGCAATGATTAACCGGCCATTATTCATTTTAACCACATTGCAACACAATATATTTACATATAAACAACAAACCAGTGAATAATGTTGGATAAGATCAAAATACCAGCTATTGATATCATAATGAGAGGCTATTAGTGATCGGCGTCACAGATTAAGTCTAAGCCGGATATAGAATATGCCATACCTTCAGTCAATCATTTGAAAGGTGTATATCATGGAAAACAATAACAGGATGATGCCACACATAAGGCGGACAACGCATATTATGATGTTTGCTCACCGTAACAGCTTCGATTTTCATTTCTTTAATGCCCGGTAGTCTTCCGACTACGGGCGCTTCAGCATACAGGTCTTCCTGCATCTTTTGTTGTTAATACAGGCATTCGCCTGTAGCTAACCGCGCTCGCCCTAATAAATCCTGCTATTTACCAGCCACCGGACTGGTAGGGTTTATTGCATCTCAAAAGGTACTCTACTGATATTTATTATATCAGCGGCAGACTATTACCTTTTGTCCGGCGTAATCAATTTCTCATTCGAGAAATTGAGGGCCTGCTATTATCTGAAAATAAAGAGATAACAATGACTGATTTAAAAATTGCCGTTAGCCGTACATGTCCAAACTGTTTTTCTACCCAGCGTAATATTGTCAATACTAGCGAAACCAACTTTATTGATGTGGCCGCGGTAGTATTAACCCTGGAAGATATCGAATGCGGTAAACTCGATGAGTTAAAGGCCACCGGCTATAACATCCCGGTATTTATCGCTATTAATAAAGAAGAGGTTGTCCCGGCCGAGTATATGGCTTCGGTGCAGGGGGTATTTGAACACGACGAAACCCGCAACGACTTTTACGGCCGCCAGCTGGAAGCCGCTGCGCATAAATATGAAACCGAACTGCGTCCGCCGTTCTTTAGCGCGCTGGTCGATTACGTTAAACAGGGCAACAGCGCCTTTGACTGCCCGGGGCATCAGGGGGGTGAATTCTTCCGCCGTCATCCGGCCGGTAATCAGTTCGTCGAGTATTTCGGCGAGACGCTGTTCCGCTCCGACCTGTGCAACGCCGACGTCGCCATGGGTGACCTGCTGATCCACGAAGGGGCGCCATGCATTGCCCAACAGCATGCTGCAAAAGTTTTTAATGCCGATAAAACCTACTTCGTGCTCAACGGTACCTCCTCTTCTAACAAAGTGGTGCTCAACGCGCTGCTGACCCCGGGCGACCTGGTACTGTTCGACCGTAACAACCATAAATCCAATCACCATGGCGCGCTGCTGCAGGCCGGGGCGACACCGGTCTATCTGGAAACCGCGCGTAACCCGTATGGTTTTATCGGCGGTATCGACGCCCACTGCTTCGAAGAGCGCTACCTGCGCGAGCTGGTTGGGGAAGTGGCGCCGAATCGGAAACAGGATGCCCGCCCGTTCCGCCTGGCGGTGATCCAGTTAGGTACCTACGACGGCACCATTTATAACGCTCGTCAGGTGGTCGATAAAATTGGTCATCTGTGCGATTACATCCTGTTTGACTCCGCGTGGGTCGGCTATGAACAGTTCATTCCGATGATGGCTGATTGTTCGCCGCTGCTGCTGGAGCTGAACGAAAACGATCCGGGCATTCTGGTGACCCAGTCGGTGCACAAACAGCAGGCCGGTTTCTCCCAGACCTCGCAAATCCATAAAAAAGACAGCCATATCAAAGGGCAACAGCGCTATGTTCCGCATAAACGTCTGAATAACGCCTTTATGATGCACGCCTCCACCAGCCCGTTCTATCCGCTATTTGCCGCGCTGGACATCAACGCCAAAATGCATGAAGGCGAAAGCGGCCGCAACATGTGGATGGACTGCGTTATGAACGGCATCAAGGCGCGTAAGCTGATCCTTGAAAGCTGTAAGCACATCCGTCCATTTGTGCCAAAAATGGTCGATGGTAAACCGTGGCAGTCATATGAAACCGCGCAAATCGCCGTTGACCTGCGCTTCTTCGAGTTTGGCCCAGGCGAACGCTGGCACGCCTTTGACGGTTATGCCGAGCATCAGTACTTTGTCGATCCGTGCAAACTTCTGCTGACCACCCCGGGGATCAATACCGCCAGCGGCGAATATGACGCCTTCGGCGTACCGGCCACCATTCTCGCCAACTTCCTGCGTGAAAACGGCGTGGTACCGGAAAAATGCGACCTCAACTCCATTCTGTTCCTGCTGACCCCGGCGGAAGATATGGCCAAACTGCAGCAGCTGGTCGCCCTGCTGGCGCGCTTCGATAAGCTGCTCGACGCCGATGCGCCGCTGCAGGAGGTTCTGCCGTCTATCTACAGCCAGCACAAAGAGCGTTATGCCGGTTATACCCTGCGCCAGCTGTGTCAGGAAATGCATGATCTGTATGCCCGTCACAACGTTAAACAGCTGCAAAAAGAGATGTTCCGTAAAGATCACTTCCCGCGCGTGGTGATGAACCCGCAAGAGGCTAACTACGCCTATCTGCGCGGCCAGGTCGATCTGGTGCCGCTGCCGCAAGCCGAAGGCCGCGTGGCCGCTGAAGGCGCCCTGCCTTACCCGCCGGGAGTGCTGTGTGTAGTTCCGGGCGAAGTCTGGGGCGGCGCGGTGCTGCAGTACTTCACCGCACTGGAAGAAGGGATCAACCTGCTGCCGGGCTTCGCGCCGGAACTGCAGGGGGTTTATATCCAGGAGCACGATGGCCGTAAACAGGTCTGGTGCTATGTCATCGCGGAAAGCGAGAAACAAAGCGCGCTGCTGAAAGGGGAAACTGTATGAGCAAATCCAGTAACAAGATGGGAGTGGTACAGCTCACCATCTTAACCATGGTCAACATGATGGGCTCCGGCATCATCATGCTGCCCACCAAGCTGGCGGAGGTGGGGACTATCTCCATCATCTCCTGGCTGGTGACGGCGGTAGGATCGATGGCGCTGGCGTGGGCCTTCGCCAAATGCGGGATGTTTAGCCGTAAATCAGGCGGGATGGGCGGTTACGCCGAGTACGCGTTCGGCAAGTCTGGCAACTTTATGGCCAACTATACCTACGGCGTCTCGCTGCTGATCGCCAACGTCGCTATCGCTATCTCCGCGGTGGGTTACGGCACCGAGCTGTTCGGCGCCACCCTGTCGCCGGTGCAGATTGGCCTGGCGACTATCGGGGTGCTGTGGATCTGTACCGTAGCCAACTTCGGCGGCGCGCGCATTACCGGCCAGATCAGTAGCATCACCGTATGGGGGGTAATCATTCCGGTTGTCGGCCTGTGCGTCATCGGCTGGTTCTGGTTTAGCCCGACGATGTACGTCGAGTCCTGGAACCCTCACCACGTACCGTTCTTCGGCGCCGTTGGTTCGTCAATCGCCATGACGCTGTGGGCCTTCCTCGGTCTGGAATCCGCTTGCGCCAACACCGATGTGGTCGAAAACCCGGAACGTAACGTGCCGATCGCCGTACTCGGCGGTACCCTCGGCGCGGCGGTTATCTATATCGTTTCGACCAACGTCATCGCCGGGATCGTGCCGAACATGGACCTGGCTAACTCCACGGCGCCGTTTGGCCTGGCGTTTGCCCAGATGTTCACGCCTGGCGTAGGTAAAGTGATTATGGGGCTGATGGTGATGTCCTGCTGCGGTTCGCTGCTCGGCTGGCAGTTCACCATCGCGCAGGTCTTTAAATCATCGTCTGACGAAGGTTACTTCCCGAAAATCTTCTCCCGCGTCTCGGCTTCCGGCGCGCCGATTCAGGGGATGCTGACCATCGTTATCCTGCAAACCGGCTTGTCGCTGATGACCATTAGCCCGTCGTTGAGCAACCAGTTCAACGTGCTGGTTAACCTGGCGGTGGTGACTAACATCATCCCGTACATTCTGTCGATGGCGGCGCTGGCGATTATCCAGAAAATGGCCAATGTGGAACCGGGCAAAGCGCGATCCACCAACGTGATTGCCTTTATCGGCGCGGTGTACAGCTTCTATGCGCTGTACTCCTCCGGCGAAGAGGCGATGCTCTACGGCGCGATCGTGACCTTTATGGGCTGGACGCTGTACGGCCTGGTATCACCGCGTTTTGAGATGAAAAACAAACACAGCTAATGCTGAAGCCGGCGGCGCGTCTGTCGCCGCCGGCGCTATCCGTGGCCGCTATTTGATATAGGAATCCAGCACCTTCAGCACCACGTCCAAATCCTCTTCACGTTTCACTTCATCGCCTTCATGAACGATATGTTCCGTCAGATGGCCCTTGATCACTTCACGCATTAGCCCGTTTACCGCTCCGCGAATAGCGGCAATTTGCTGCAGCACGGCGGCGCATTCGTGCGGCTCATCCAGCATCTTTTTCAGCGCGCTCACCTGCCCCTCAATCTTGCTGGCTCTGGCCTGCAGCTTCTTTTTATCCCGAATCGTATGCGACACGTTAACCTCACTGGCGAACTCAATGCCTCAATTATAGGTTTGTAATCTACTGGGGGGTAGTATCTTATACTGGGGGGGAGTAGAATCCCATTCACCAACGACAACCAACTCTCTTCTTATGAACGAATTCTTACCTTTACTTCAGCAAGGCAATGCCTGGTTTTTCATTCCCAGCGCCATTCTGTTAGGCGCGCTACATGGTCTGGAACCGGGCCATTCAAAGACCATGATGGCGGCGTTCATCATCGCCATTAAAGGCACGGTACGTCAGGCGGTGATGCTGGGCCTCGCCGCGACCCTTTCGCATACCGCCATCGTCTGGCTGATCGCCTTTGGCGGCATGTATTTTAGCCAGAAATTTACCGCCGAAGCGGCTGAACCCTGGCTACAGCTGGTTTCCGCGTTCATCATTCTCGGTACCGCAATATGGATGTTCTGGCGCACCTGGCGCGGTGAACGTAACTGGCTGCAGGCCATGCAGGATCGGGATGCGCATCATCATGATGATGAAACGCAAATCGTCGACACCGGCCACGGTCAAATCGCCCTTTCCATCTTCGAAGAAGGAGAACCGCCGCGCTGGCGCATACGCACGCTAAGTGGCAACCGATGGGCCGCTGGCGATGTCTCACTGGCGACACGGCGCAGCGGGAGCAGCTTCGCGCAGATGTTCTCTTTTGTTGATAAAGGCGATTATTTAGAATCCGCGCAGACCATCCCGGAACCGCATGACTTTAACGTACGTCTGACGCTCGGCCACCAGCGCCATACCCACGATTATGATCTGGCGTTTCATGAACATCATCATCATGAACTGGACGGCCTTGAGGAAGGAAGTCAGGCCTATCAGGACGCCCACGAGCGGGCACATGCGAACGATATTCAACGTCGCTTCGACGGCCGGGAGGTCACCAACTGGCAGATCTTACTGTTCGGCCTGACCGGCGGATTGATTCCCTGCCCGGCGGCGATCACCGTACTGCTTATCTGCATCCAGCTCAAAGCCCTGACCTTAGGTGCGACGCTGGTCCTCTCTTTCAGCATCGGCCTCGCGCTGACGCTGGTCACCGTCGGCGTTGGCGCGGCGGTAAGCGTTCGCCAGGTGGCCAAACGCTGGAGTGGTTTTAATACTCTCGCCCGTCGGGCCCCCTACTTTTCCAGCGTGCTAATCGGCGCGGTGGGGATCTATATGGCGATCCACGGCTATCTCGGCGTGAGAGGTTAATTTGAGATGAATTCAGCGCCGCGTGAGGTTGCGCGGCCTGACATTTCTGGGGAAGGATAGCAGCCCTTCAACATGCTACAGTTGGCGCTGGATGTATTTACTTCAGGAATGACTTGATGTCCGAGTTCCAGCGCCCACAGCTGACGTTGCCCAACGGAGCCGATAAACTGCTGCTCCACTCCTGCTGCGCTCCCTGCTCCGGGGAAGTGATGGAGGCGATTCAGGCTTCCGGTATCGACTACACCATTTTCTTCTATAACCCCAACATTCACCCGCAGAAAGAGTATGAAATCCGCAAGGAAGAGAATATTCGTTTTGCGCACAAACACGGTGTGCCGTTTATCGATGCCGATTATGACACCGATAACTGGTTCGCGCGGGCAAGGGGGATGGAATGGGAACCCGAGCGCGGCGTGCGCTGCACGATGTGCTTTGATATGCGCTTCGAACGCACCGCGCTCTATGCCTACGAGCACGGCTTTAGCGTTATCAGCAGTTCGCTGGGAATTTCACGCTGGAAGAACATGCAGCAAATCAACGACTGCGGCGAGCGCGCCGCCGGGCATTATCCAGGCATGGTCTACTGGGATTATAACTGGCGTAAACAGGGTGGATCCTCGCGGATGATCGATATCAGCAAGCGCGAGCGCTTTTACCAGCAGGAGTACTGCGGCTGCGTCTACTCGCTGCGCGATAGCAATCTGCACCGTAAATCCCAGGGCCGACCGCTAATTAAGATCGGCAAGCTCTATTATGGCGATGAAGGTGAATAGCTGAAGAAAAGGGAATGATGTGGATAAATAACGGGCCAGCAAAGGTCCGTTGTTTAATAACTTCACATAAATTTCATACTCTATTTCCTGGCACAATCTTACGGATGAGATAGTTCAACCCCACGGTCACAATCATCATCAACGTCAGCAAAACCCACAAGAAAGAGGGGTCGGCATCCCCATCGGCAAAACCCAAACCGGTGCTGTTCAAGAAATCGTTGCTAGTCCGGGATAAATAATCTAACAGCCCACCCAACGGGAAGAGAACGATGAAAAAAGAAGTTAATAAACAGAAAAATCTTATGCGCATTTCATTTCCTGGCGATCAATTAAGGTTAGTAATATAATCACTTTCCGCACCGAGTTAATCTAATAGCTGTACATAATGACAGCGCGATCTTAAAGTCAATATCCAGACTACGATATCGTCACGCATTGAATACTCAAATAGTAACTAACGCAGAAGTATGAACAATCATTGACACCCAAAATCTTAACCAGACGAGTGTTTCAATTTTATTTGCTGGCGGGAGACCCGATTTAGTAAGTAAAATGCGATTGTTTTAGTGAACATAACCGTATTGAGGCATTTGATGCCGATCGCGATAAAAAACACTCCTAAAATAGCACCGAGGAGATCGCCCGCATCATTACCTCCCCCCATAATGAAAGTAATAACAGCGAATAATAAAAATGCTATTGCAATGATTCCTGTCCCAGTAATGACACATAAAAGAGATTTCAGACCTATCAATCGGCCTCGTGCAGTAAGAAACGCCGGAATACAAATCAATATGCTATACAAAACTCCCGAGGGAAAAGCCGCAGCCAGTATAGCATAATCAGGCCATCCATTAAGCCTGAAAATAATTTCCCACACGGTAATTTGCGGCATAACAAAGCAAAAAACAGCAAATAGTATTCCGCCCACCATTGGAATACTGAGCGTATGTCCCCCGACTCTTGCTCCTACATATTCGGTCAATCGCTGCTTAACCATCTCAAGTTGTCGGGGACTCATTGACGCAAGATTTTTTTCCACATCAATATTTAACACAAGGCTGTTTTTTATATGCTCAATCATTATGCCAACCAGATTTTATGTTAATGAAAAGAATTGTATTATCCCTATCACATATTGTCCTGTTTTTTTTAGATTATGTGGATTTCTAACAGTTCCGGAAATGCCGCTCCCTGCAAATGCTGATGAATTAACAATCACTTGCATCAACTCCCTTTGTAGAGTTCGTTGTAATACTTCAGATGGAAATCGTTTAGGATAATGCCCCATTTCTATAGCAGCTTTTATACCAGAGTTAGATATTCCCGGATTTTCATTACGAATGATTTCATAAGTAAGCCGCTTACGCTCAACCCTACTTAGGCCTCTTAGCCATGATAAAGCTTCTGCTGAAGATATTTTTTTCATCGTTTTCCACACTTCGATAGATTTCGCTAACCCAGCCCCGGCACCTGCAAGAGAAATGATATCAAGGATAGTAGTCGTAGTAAGATACCAATCCTGCGAATCAAGCCATGCTAAACGCTCTTCCCTACCTCTGCTTATTGTCCATAACCTTCCCGCACCGATAAAACATTGCCCAACGGTAGCTACGCCGCTGGCAGCAATAACTCCGGCTACCAGCACCGATGCTCCTGCCGTAAGGGGAAGTATCGCCGTTCCAGTAAGAGTAAGGGCTAATGTGATTGCAGCCGCTCCGCATGAAAGTGCCGTTGATGTAATTTCGGTGGCCAGTGATGGTGCCTGAAGTGTCTTAACAATAGCTTTTGTGGAACTTTCTTGTGAGATATCGCAAACCTTTGTGACAATAACATGACTTGCTATGCTTTGGACCGAATTGGCAATCCGCCGGGAAGGTCTTACCAACCATTGGCTCACACCATTAGAATAAATAATACCAACTCGATTGAAATTCCGCGAACAGTCCAATTGTTTTGCTAGATCATGAAAATTAAAATCAACTGGACCTGGCCCTCCCCATGTTGCTGGTCTATCAAAAGGAGAGATATTGTGGAGGCCATCATGGCCAAAATAATATTCAACCATTGCATAAATCCTTTTTTATCTTTAACTTACTCCCAAGAAAATGGTGGCATAAAATCCAACAAAACCAATACCACACCTACTAAATCTAGCCCACCAATAAACATGACCATTACCAAGCTCTTCAATACGTTATTAATTGAAGTATTAAAATGCACCCCTATTATTTAAAGAAAATATCTATGCTATTACATAGCGTTACCTTGAGAAGTTAAATGGTAACCAACTCCTGAGTTGTGAACAATCTTAGCGCACCTAAATGTTTTCCTAAAAACTCCCAAAAACCAAGGCATATTACATAAAGACGTAACAAAACTCAGAGGAGGCTTGCTTATTTTTCCTCTCAGTAAATTAGTGCCATGCGTCCATTAAACCAATATCTCTGGAATTATTACTCGAATCACTAACGCTTTAAGCAATACGCCATAATCCGTCCTATTTCCACTCAGGATTATGGCGTTTGCGCTGATTAAAGAACCATATTCACCGGCGGTACTGCGCTTTTATCGATCTGTTTACTTAAGGCCTCCAGCGCGGACTGATACGGGCATAACGTGCCCACGCTGGTCTGCTGGCAATCAGGCTGACGCCACTCCTGTTGCAGCATCGGGTGCTGTTGATCCGGCATCTGCAGGCGTCGCAGGTCGTCCAGGCTTTGCGCCTGGAAATAGACGCGCAGATAACGTTCGCCATTTTTGCTGTTGCGCCAGCGCTCTATCACCAGACTGCTGCCCGGCGGAATATTGCCCCGGCTGTAACCGGGCAGTTGCCAGCTAAAATTCATCAGCGTGCGCACCATCGCGATATTGGTGTCATGAGCCACCAGCAGCAGCCAGCGTACGTTAGGTGTGGCGTCCGCTTTCACCCCGTCCAGCATCGCGTTGAGCAGCACCGAGCCGCGCTTTTGCGCGGTGTACAGCACGTCATTACTGAGATCGTAGTTTGCCGTTAACAGCGGCAGAATGGCTGTAATCTGGCTGGCGTGGGTAATCTTCCCCCACGCCAATTGGCTTAAGGGCAGGTTTTCACTCCAGCCCAGACGCAGCGTTTCAACCATATTGGCCATCACGCTCAGCCCGCTTATGGTGGTTTTACCGCTTTGGTTTTGCTCCACCTGCCAGGGCTTATCAAAAATGGGGCACGGTTTATCCTGTTGGCAAACCGCGGCTTTTAATAACTGGATCGTCGGCGCCAGCGCCTGCCGACGCTTAGCCAGATCGCCGGCTTTCGCCTTCACTTCCGCCAATTGGCGGGCAGGGTCGGTTTGCGTCGCGCTAAACTTGTCGGTCTGGAACAGCGGATCGGCATCGCCGCTGACATAATGAATCGCCACGCCGCAGCCGGGGAATGCCCCATCTACCAGCGCCTGTGCGGTTGCCCGGGTACGCTGTAGCGGGCTGGCACGAACATAAATATCCTCCGCGCTGGGACACTGCCCCTGCAGCAGGCCAAGCTGGCGATAATGCTGCCCTTCCGCGCGCCCTTTATTGGCGACCGCCGCATAGCCATGTCCGGTCAGCTCCCCATCGTGGGTGGTCCATTCGGTCCATGGACGCTGGGTCGCGGCTTCAATAGCTTCACGATTGCCGGGCGTTGGCGGACGAATGCCGTGGCGGCTTAACTCCACCACTTTTTCCAGTTGCCAGTTCGCCGCGACGGCGGATTGCATCGCCAGCAGCGGCAGCGCACAGGCGATAAACAGGCGTAAAAGGCCCTGATGTCTTGCAGGCATCATAAAATCTTCCTTATCGATTAATCAGTTATGAGGAGAATGAAGTCTGCCGTTCGACGGCATGGCGTCGGGCGACGATGGCGGCGGTGGTAAAACAGAGTAACGCGGAACCCAATCCGGTGCCTATCCAGAACAACGCCAGCGTGCTGAAATCATAAAACGTTTTCCCGTTTTCGAGGATCGCGGTTTTATCGATAATGATCCCGGTCAGAAATTCGCCCAACCCCGCCCCGGCATAGCTGGCAATACCAATGGTTCCCAGCGCTGCCCCCGCCGCTTTGCGTGAAGAGATATCGACGGCGATCAATCCTCCAAGGAAACAGGTTAACGCGCCGATGGTCGCGCCGAAGACGATCATCGCCAGGATGTCGGTGTAGTAATTATGCGGCGACCAGAGCATTAAGGCGAAACCCGCGGTGTTCAGCAGGCTGATAAACCCGGCCATGACGCTGCGATTGCGCGGGAAAAAGCGGTCAGAGAGCATGCCGGCGATGATGGTCCCGGCGATACCGGCGATCGCATTAACGCCGATGATGCCTGAAGCCTCAAGGGTGGAATAGGCTTTATCCTGCTCCAGAAAGAAGATCCCCCACGAGTTCACCGCATAACGGTCGATATACATAAATGCCGATGCCAGCGCCAGCGTCCACAGCGCCGGGTTACGCAATGCCAGCAGTTGGTTTTTGAACACCGATCCCCGCGCTTCAGTCTCTTCCTGCGGTTCATCACGAATCACGTTAATGGAGGGAAAGCCGCTGCTCTGTGGCGAATCGCGCATAAACAGCAGCAACAGCACCACGCCAGCGGCGCCGAGCGCAGCCGTGGAGAGGTAACCCATTTGCCAGCCAAAACCCGCGATCACCGCGGCGATCACCATGTAGGTCATGGCCTCGCCGATGTTATGCGCCGTCGACCAGATGGCGTAAAACGTTCCCCGCTCTTTAAAGCCGTACCAGCGCGCCAGCGAAACCGCACAAGGACCGACGCCCATCGACTGCGCCCAGCCGTTAATCCCCCAAAAGATAGCCAGCAGCATGGCATTGGTGGTCATGCCCATCAGCAGGTTCATCCCGGCGCTGAGCAATAGCCCAAGGCTCATGTAACGCACCACGTTGGCATGATCGGCGATAAAACCGTTAACCAGTTTGCCGATGGCGTAGCTAAAGAATAGCGTCGAGCCAATCATTCCCAACTCCGTTGGGGTAATGCCTAATTCCACCAACGCGCTTTTCGCCACGGTGAACGATAAGCGGCAGACGTAGAACGTCACGTAGGCCAGGGTCATAGCAATAAACGTTTGCCAACGCACCCGGCGAAAACGTTTTTCATCAAACGCGGCGCCCGCTTGCGGCGGCGACGCCCGGAAAAAATGAATAATTCCAGACATAATAGTTTCTCCGACGGTCGGAGGCTTGACTGATTGATGTGCTTCGTCCGTGAGGGTCGTTATCGTTACTGTGTAGGGTACATAATCAGAAACAGCCCGAACCTGTAAGGGTTAATTTAATGGTTGAAGAATCATATTTTTGAGTTGGGGATACAGCGTTTGGCTGGCCAGCAGGAGGGGGTTACCATGGCGAATCCCCTCTTGCGCCAGAAAGTCGTTGGCGACGCCCCCCGCTTCGCGCATCAACACCAGACCGGGTAAGGCATCCCACGGGTTCATGTGCGGTTCATAGTAGCCAATCAGGCGCCCGGCGGCCGCCCATGCGCTCATCAACGCGCCGGAGCCATTGCGGATGAACATGCCGCCATCGCTGAGCAGCGCGTCAAGAAAAGGCAGGAATTGCGCCGGCGTCACCCGATGCGACGTTCCGACGCCCATCACCCCTTCTTTGACCGTTGCTGCGGGATGTGGGCGAATTGGCGTCTCATTGAGCCAGGCGCCATGGCCCCGTAGCGCGTGGAACAGCTCACGATGGTTGGGATCGTAGACGACGCCAACCACCGGCTCGCCGTCAACGACGATCGCCAGCGACAAGCACCAGGTATGCAGCCCATTCAAAAAACAGCTGGTGCCATCAATGGGATCAACCACCCATAGCACCCTGGCGTCCGGCATCTGCGTACCGCTCTCTTCGCCGAGAAAACCATCCTCCGCAAACGCATCAGTAATGCGCTGCTTAACAAAGGCTTCTACGCGTTTATCGGCCACGCTCACCACGTCCTGAAGGTCATTGCCCTTATGCTCTACCGCCAGCGCCTCGCGCTGCTGATAGTATTCGAAAGCCAGCTCGGCACCCGCTTTCGCCAGCTCGCAGGCCAGGCGATAGCGGGTCTGTAGCGCAGAGGAATCCAGTGATGTCATCATTTACTCCTTTTGCACACGTGTGCAATTTTATTTAAAAAAGCCCCGAAGAGCGCAGTGAGTGTGGATGGATTTTAGCGATAATTCTGTGATCGATTCATCATAAAATGAATTTTTCATTTAGCGCTATTACGAATTATTAATTTCACAGCGACTTCTCGGTGACGTGAAGGTTGATTGAATTTGGCGATCCGGCTAACCAGCATCTCCACCGCGTGATAAGCCAACAGCGTGGTGTCCTGCTGGATAGTGGTAAGTTGATAGGGTTGCCACTCCGCCTGGGGAATATCGTCGAAGCCAATAATTGCCGGAAGGACGGCCGCTGGATTATCCGCTCGTAGCCCATCCATCGCCCCAATCGCCAGCATATCGGTAGCGCAAAACAGCGCCTGCAATCCTGGCCTTTCCGCGGCGAGCCGGCGAGCGGCCGCAAAACCGGACTGATAACCGCCCGTTTCGCAGAAATGCGCCGTGACAGCCAGCCCGCTGGCATGGTGAATAAACCCCTCGTAGCGCTGCCGGGTGCTGAAATTGTCACGATTTTCGCCAATAAAACCGACGTCCCGGCACTGGCCTGCGTGTAACAGCTCAGCGGCCAGTTTCCCGCCGAGCGCGTTATCGCTGCTGACGCGGTCGCAACCGGGAAGTTCAGCATGACGGTTGATAAGCGTAACGGGAATTTTTCGCGCAAGATACTCCTCAGCCAGCTCCAGCGGCGGCGCGCCGGAGGTGATAATGACGCCAGCGACGTGATAGCTGAGAAGATGTTTTAGCGAAGGAGCTAACTGCTGCGGATCATCGGCGTTCATCAACAATGGCATAAATCCATGCAGCGCCAGCTGGTGGATCAGCGGCGCCAGCAGCTTACTGCGAAAAGGGTTATCGAACCCTGAAGTGATGATGCCGATAAAGTTGCTGCTGCCGGTGTTCATCGTACGGGCGATGATATTAACCTGGTAGCCCAGGGTTTCCGCGGCGGCCTGCACTTTGGCGCGGGTTTTCGGCGACACCGAGGCCCCAGGCGTGAAAGCGCGGGAGACGGCTGAACGGGAAACGCCGGCGAGTTTCGCCACGTCTTCTGCTTTAATCCATTTTTTATCATTCATCGCTTTGATTTTTCAGTGAAATCCATCAGGCATAGAGGTTTCGCTCAACACATTACCCTCGTCACGCTGAAGGCAATGTATCCCGAGATCACTCGTGCTTTCACTATACCCTGAATCGGGTTGGTAATGCCGGCCAACCAGCGCAGATAATGACATTTTTTATTATCACGTTAACTGAACAGAAGTATAAACTTTTCGTGATATTGTTTCTTTCGTTCGCGCACCAATTATAATTATTATCATGATACTTAATGAAGAAATTAAAAAGCGGTTAAAGAAAAAACGTAACCAACTAAATCACAATGATTTTATTATAAACAATAATTTCCAGAAGCAATATCTTTGCAGCACAAAAAGATATAAAGGCAGCATTCAGATATCAACACCCCCTATATTCTCACGATATTAAACGTGTTGCGTGCGATATATCACGCGTGACGTGAAATAAAACTTAACGATGGAAACGTCTATGTCAAAACTGGATTTCCGATCCCCAAATACCTGGCGCGCGCTGGCGTCGATCGCGGTCATCGTCGGGGCAACGGCGGCGGCATTCGCCTGGACCTCTGGTTGGCTGGGTTCGCGAACCACCAGCCAGTCATTAGTCCCCGATCCAGACAAGCCGTTTCCTGCCGGGTTTCGCCGGGCACACGGCAAAGGGATCTGTTTTAGCGGGACGTTCGAGCCAGCCGCTCCAGCCGTTTCTTATTCCACCGCGCGGCTCTTTTCACAGTCGGAAACCCCCGTTGTCGGGCGATTCTCCATTGGCGCAGGTAATCCACACGCGGCTGATAATTCAACGAAAACCCTGAGCATGGCGCTGCTACTGAAAACGGACGATAAACAGCAGTGGCGCATGGCAATGAACAACGAGCCCTACTTCGCCACCCGAACCCCGGAGGGCTTTCTTGCCATGAAGAAGGCTACCGCCGTCGACCCGGCCACCGGTAAGCCCGATCCGCAGCGTCTCGCGGCATTTTTACAGGACTACCCGGAAGCCGGTAAATATTTAAAGTGGGCGGCGCAAAAGCCAGCGCCAGGCGGCTTTGCCGGGGCGACATTTTATAGTATTAACGCTTTCTATCTCGTGAACGCCGACCTCCAGCGCCAGCCCGTACGCTGGATGATGCGGCCACACGATCCATTTGTCTCTATCGCTGATGAACAGCGACAGAAAGCCGACCATAACTTCCTGTTCGAACAATTACAGCAGCGACTTTCTCAGCATCCTATTTACTGGGATTTGGTATTGCAACTCGCCCAAGCTGGCGACGCGGTGGATGACCCTTCGCAGCCATGGCCAAACGATCGCCAGCAGGTCGTCGCCGGTACGCTCAAAGTCACCCAACTTGTCGCCCAAGCCGAAGGCGCCTGCCGTGACGTTAACTTTGATCCCTCCATCGTGCCTGCTGGAGTAGAGGTCTCTAACGATCCCGTCTTAAATGCGCGCTCTGGCGCCTATTCGCATTCCTGGAGCCGTCGCGAACGGGAAATTGGCTATGGCAAAGCAACCGAAGCCGTGCAAAAAACGGAGGTTAAATGAACTCTAATCATCACAAGCAAGCGCGCGCGCCGCAGCATTTCAACCCTCTGGCGAGATATCTGCATTGGCTGATGGCAATCATGATCCTGACCATGCTGTTCATCGGCGCCGCTATGATGACTTCATTACACCATCGCATTTGGTTGGTGGATGTACACCGGCCATTGGGGATCGCTATTTTGCTGCTGGCGCTCATCCGCCTGGCCAACCGGTTTTATAGCCGGCAGCCACCTCTTCCTGCGGAGCTCTCACGCCGGCAGGTACTAGCGGCAAAAGCGTCACACTGGGCGCTATACGCGCTGATGCTGGCAATGCCATTGCTTGGCTGGGCGCAACTGTCGGCAGCGGGCGTTCCGATTGTTATGTTTGAAGGACTTAACCTTCCGGCCATTACCCCGACCAGCCCGCTGCTTTTTGCCTGGTTTCACGATGCCCATCGCCTGCTAGCTAAACTGCTCTTTGCGGTGGTGTTGCTACATCTCTCTGCGGCATTAGTGCACGCATGGATATTCCGCGACGGCGTGTTTGCCAGCATGGCGAAAAGTACCAGCCGGTCCAGTAAACCACCTGTAGAGCGGTGAAACTTAATAATTAGGTACGTTGAAGTAAAAATAAGGGGCTTTTGCCCCTTATTTTTTGCATCCGAAAAATCAGCAGCCACTCACTGTAGCGCTCGCCTATAAAAATTAGCCCTCCCGTTATTTATTACACAATCACCACTAACCTTGATGATTAAATAAAAAAGGGGACGGAGTGAATTACCTAATCACTGTTTAAAAAATATACCGAAATTAATATGTATTCGCTCACATCATTTTCAAAAAATGATGTAGATCATATTCCCCCCCCTGCCCTGTGAAAAAATGCGTTTAATAACCAAGTAAGCATTTACTTAATACAGAGGGGATATATATGGGAAGCGTCAGCGCGGTTACTGCGCAAAAAATGGGGTTAACGGCACTAACCCTTGTGACCGCATCAAATATGATGGGTTCCGGTGTTTTTATGTTGCCGACCAATCTCGCCGGAGTGGGATATATTTCACTATGGGGATGGTTGTTTACTATTATTGGCGTAATTGCGTTGGCGTTGGTTTTCGCTAAAACCAGCCTCATTACCCCTCGCGCGGGAGGGATCGTGGCCTATGCCAGCGATGCGTTTGGCCCTTTCATCGGTTTTCAAACGACGATTTGCTACTGGATTAGCGCCTGGATTGGCAACGTCGCGCTCCTCGTCGCCGGGGTCGGCTATCTGAGTTACTTCTTCCCGGCGCTTCATAATCCGGTTTACGGTTGTATCACCGCTATCGCTATTCTGTGGGCATTTATTGCTTTAGGCAGCCTGGGGGCTAAAACGGCCGGGCGCGCGCAGTCCTTCACCGCCAGTTGCATGCTGGTCGTCGTGCTGGGTGTGGGCATTGTCGGCTGGTTCTGGTTTGACCCGAAAATGTTCTCTGAAGTCTACAACGGGACGGGCAACAGCGACAGCTCAGCGATTGTCTCCGCGGCCTCCATTGCGCTGTGGGGTTTCTTAGGGGTGGAATCCGCCGTGGTTTCCAGCGGACAGGTGGAAAATCCTGAACGCACGGTACCTCGCGCAACCGTATATGGTCTGCTGATTGCCTCCGTATGTTACGTCGGTAGCTGTACCGTTATCATGGGCCTAGTTCCCCACGCCGAACTGGTCAAATCTGCCGCCCCATTCGCCGATGCGGCACGCTATATGTTTGGCGATATGGCCGGCAACATCGCCTCCGCGCTGAGTATTATCGCCTGTTTTGGCTCCATTTCCGGCTGGTTGATTCTACAGTCAGAAGGGCCGCGGGCCGGGGCGAAACAGGGGTTATTTCCGCAGATTTTCGCCGAGACCAATAAAAATGATGTCCCGATGAAAGGTCTGATTATTTCCGGCGTGCTGATGAGTCTGGTGCTGTTACTGACGGCTTCCCCCGATCTCGCCAAACAGTTCCAGGTGGTGATTCTGATGTCGGTATTTGCCTCCCTGCTGCCTTATATGTATGCCATTATCGCGCTACCTATCATCATGGTTTCTAAAAAGCTCAACCGTGGACGTGGTTTTATGTTTTATTGCGTCCTGACTGTCATCGGTATGATTTACAGTATATTCGCCCTGCTCGGTTCAGGTACCGATTCCATTTTCTGGGGCACAATTATGATAATGGTAACCATTCCTCTGTTTTCTTTTGTCGCGGCCGGACGTAATAAAAAAGGCCAGGATATTCTTTACCTTCAAAAATAATATTTTATTCACCAACATAAATATGGAGATTCATATGTCTTTATCTATTGCCGATCAAAATAAACTCGATGCATTTTGGTCATACTGTGTGAAAAATCGCTACTTTAATATTGGCTACCCTGAATCTGCTGATTTTGATTACACCATGCTGGAGCGTTTTCTGCGTTTCTCAATTAATAACTGTGGTGACTGGGGGGAGTACTGTAACTATTTACTCAACTCTTTCGACTTTGAAAAAGAAGTCATGGAGTATTTCTCCGGCATATTCAAAATCCCCTTTGCGGAAAGCTGGGGCTATGTCACCAACGGCGGCACAGAAAGTAATATGTTTGGTTGCTATCTGGGCAGAGAGCTGTTCCCGGAAGGCACGCTCTACTATTCAAAAGATACTCACTATTCCGTCGCCAAAATCGTCAAACTGCTGCGTATCAAATCGCAACTGGTGGAGTCTCAGCCAGACGGAGAAATGGATTATGACGATTTGATCAATAAAATCAGGACCTCAGGCGAACGCCATCCCATCATTTTCGCCAATATTGGCACAACGGTACGCGGCGCTGTTGATAATATCGCTGAGATACAGAAACGTATCGCTGCGCTGGGGATCCCACGTGAAGATTATTATCTACACGCGGATGCCGCGCTAAGCGGCATGATCTTGCCTTTCGTGGAGGATCCACAACCGTTTACCTTCGCGGATGGTATCGATTCGATTGGCGTTTCCGGACACAAAATGATCGGCTCTCCGATTCCATGCGGCATTGTGGTAGCCAAGAAAGCCAACGTCGACCGTATCAGCGTAGAGATCGACTACATCTCCGCCCACGATAAAACGATTTCAGGGTCACGCAACGGTCATACCCCTTTGATGATGTGGGCCGCCGTTCGCAGCCATACCGATGCCGAATGGCATCGCCGCATTGGTCACAGCCTCAACATGGCGAAATACGCCGTGGATCGCTTTAAAGCAGCAGGTATTGACGCGCTGTGCCACAAAAACTCCATCACGGTGGTCTTTCCGAAGCCTTCTGAATGGGTATGGAAGAAACACTGCCTGGCAACGTCCGGCAACGTGGCCCATCTGATCACCACCGCTCACCACCTGGACAGTTCCCGGATTGATGCGCTGATCGATGACGTGATTGCCGACCTGGCGCAACGGGCGGCATAAGAGTGAGCAGCGGCAAACTGCCGCTGCCCGCTGGACAATCTGGTGGGTTGCAGCGCCAACCGGAACCCACCAGACCTGCACAGTATATGGGAATTTCGCATCAGGAGTCATAAACGATGAGTGCAAAGTTAAAAGCCATACGTGGTATGCGCGACGTACTGCCCGCCGAAACGCCAATCTGGCAGTGGCTTGAAAATAAATTCCGGCGTCTGACCTACCGTTATGGTTACCAGGAGATCCGCTTACCCCTGCTGGAACCGGTCGCCTTATTCGAACGTGCTGTTGGCGAAGCCACAGATATCGTTGCCAAAGAAATGTACAACTTTACGGATAAAAGCGGCGAACAGATTACGCTGCGGCCCGAGGGGACCAGCGGCTGTATGCGTGCGGTACTGGAAAATAATCTGTGTTACAACAAAACCCAGCGCCTGTGGTATCAGGGCCCGATGTTTCGCTATGAACGCCCGCAGAAGGGACGACTGCGTCAGTTCACGCAGTTCGGTGCTGAAGCCTTCGGCATGGCCGGGCCGGACGTCGATGCTGAAATGATTTTTATGGTCCGTGATTTGTTCCAGGAGCTGGGCCTGACCCCGCATGTCAGGCTGGAAATTAATTCTCTGGGCACGCCGGATGAACGGCGGGCCCATAAAGCCGCCCTTGTTGACTGGTTTAATGCTCATCGTGAGCAACTGGATGAAGATAGCCTCAAACGGCTGGAAACCAACCCATTGCGCATCCTCGACAGCAAAAATCCGACCATGCAGCCCATGCTGGAACAGGCGCCGCGATTGCTGGATTACCTGTTCGAAGACTCCCGTCACCATTTTTCGCTGCTCTGCGAACTGCTCGATAAGGCCGACATCCCCTACACCATCAATCCGCGTCTGGTGCGCGGGCTGGATTACTACACCCGCACCGTGTTTGAGTGGGTGACTGACGAACTGGGCTCGCAGGGTACCGTCTGCGGTGGCGGCCGCTACGACGGCCTGGCGGAGTTATTCAATCCGAAGGCGTTGCCGGCCTGCGGTTTTGCCATCGGTATCGAGCGCCTGCTGTTACTGATTCAGACCGTCAGCCAGAAAGATAATCCGTTGTGGCATTTTCACCCTGACGTGGTCATTACCAGTGAATGTCAGGATGATGGCCTGCGGGCCCAGATGCTGGCGGAGCTACTGCGCCAACGTATTGAAAAGTTAAGCGTGATGGTGGATTGCAGCGGCAACAAACTTAAACGCCAGCATCAGACCGCCCTGCAAAGTCAGTGTCGCGCGATAATCACGCTGAATACCGACAATGAGATACGGCTGTGGGACCTCGCCAGCTCCCGTCAAATGACGCTTGAAGAGAAAGCGCTCATTGACTGGCTGCAACAGCACTGCCAGTAAACACGTCCAGATTGGGTACCGTGCGGCAGGACGGTACTCGTCCCGGCGCTAATCCCGCCTTCAGCATTTCACCCTGACACACAGCGAGATCCTTAAGCAGAGAACCGTGGACATGCCGAGAAAAAACAGATTATTTATTCCGGGGATGCCGCATCTGGCGCAGCTTCGCGGGCATAATGGCGAGGAGTTATTCCGCCACGAGGAGGATTACTCTGCCTTCGAACGGTGTATGCAAGACGCGGCGCAACGTTACGCCGTGTCTATTCATAGTTGGTCACTTGCCGTCCCACGTATCCTGCTGCTGGTCAGCGCTCCGGATAAACAGGCGCTGAGCCGTTTTATTCAGCATATCGGACGCAGCTATGTGCCTTATTACAATCGTCGTTACCAACGGCATGGCGCATTGTGGGACAGCCGCTACTTATGCAGTCCCCTGGAACCAGAAACCTATTTCCTGGCCGTGAAGCGCTTTATTGAATGTGACGAGGACGGGAGCCCGGGGTGCCATAGTCACGGTAATCAGCCTTCAGGTTTGATAGTCCCCCATCCTGTCTGGCTCAAGCTCGGTGAGAATGAGCAACAGCGACAGGCCCACTTCCAGGAATTCTGCCGGCAACCGGTAAATCGGGCGCTGGTGACCAGGATTCGCCATGCGCTGGCGCAAAATTGCCTGCTCGCCTCGCCAGCGTTGAGCCAGCAACTTGAAGCCCAGATGGAAAGGCCGCTGCGGGCACGACATTGCGGCCGCCCGCGTAAATATGAATCCTCTCCATCAGAACAGTGGACCTGGCTGGAACTTCAGGCTGAACAGTTTCTGCGCCAGCATGGCTATCAACAAATCAGGTTACCCTTACTTGAACATACATCGCTATTCGCCCCAGGCGGCCCGGTGATGGCCGACAAGGGAAAATTACGTGGCGATGGGACAACCGGATGTCTGCGCCTGATGGCCGATAACCCTCATACCGCAGTAATGAGCCGGATTTGGTATTCGGGCGCCATGTTCCGTCAACGCTCCCTGGATGGAGATATCCGGCAAAATCATCAAATTGGCGTCGAAGCCTTTGGCATGCCGGGGGTTGATATCGAACTTGAGCATCTGGTTATGCAGGCGGTTTTCTTCAGGCGTATTGGCCTCGGTGAAATGGCGGAACTGCATATTAATATGCTGGGTGACGAGGCCTCGCTGGCGGCTTTCCGCCGGGCGTTGCGCGATTACTACCAGCCCATCTCGCGTTTGCTGAACCCGGAGCAGCAGCACTGGCTGGAGAAACATCCGGAGTGGTTGATCCATCATGAGGATATCCTTCTTCAGCGTCTTGCTCCTGCTGCGCCCTGCCTGGCGGATTTTATTACCGTTGACTCCCGTCATCGATTCCAGCGACTTCAGCACGCCCTGACCCAAGCCGGTATTGCCTGGCAATACGATCCTGCGCTGTTTCCCGCCAATGACTATTGTCAGTTGGTCTTTGAATGGCGCAGCATTGCCATGGAGCGCGAGTTAATCATCAGCCGTGGCGGCCGATACGACGCCTGCGCCAGCCGTATTGCTGAAAAACCGGTTTCCGCCTGCGGTTTTGCATTCATGATGGAGCCGATTGTCACTCTGCTCGGTTATCGTCCCCAACCCGCCAGAGCGCATCCGCCGACCGACATTGTGATTATTGCAGGCCAGCCTCGCGTGGCTGCTAAGGCAGTGCTGCTCGGGCGTAGCCTGCGTCAGCAATTTCCCTATTTAAGCATCATCAACGACTGCTCTCCCCAACGAATCAGCACCCGCTATAAAAATTCCAGACGCCTGGGGGCGAGATTTATTCTTGAAATCGAAGGCGACGGAGAAACGGTTATCCTCTCTGATTCACGGGACCATCGTATTAAGATTTGCACGCTTGATAACATCACCGATCGGCTCGCGCAGGTCGTTCTGTCTCAGTGATGAACGCAGGCCGATACGAGGATATGTTTATCTCACTCCATTATTTGATTAAAAGGACGTCGCGCATCCTGCAGCCATGGAATACGTCTATCATTCGGGTATAACAGACAAAAGCGTGTCGCCAGACGATGCGCCTCGGCCAGGTCTCGCTGCTGTAACGCCAGCAAGATCTGCGTGAAGGAGACATTCGGGTCCGGTTGAACACGCACATAGTCAGGCGCCCAGCGGCGAACGGCTGCCAGCCAGCGCTCATCACGGGTATGTTGATATCGTTGTAGATACCCCATCTGGACATCAAACCGGTAGCGAGTGGCAAGCAGCCAGCCTCCCACAGGGAGAGATTCGGCCAGACGCCACTGTGTTGATTGTCGCTCCGCCAGCGTCAGTTGCTGTTGCGTATGCAGCGTGAGAAACAACAATGGAGTGATGACAGCAACCGCGATCAATGCCACAGCGCGCAACAGCGACGCCAGGGTGAGCGGCAGCCGGGCCCCTTTTCGCCGGCAGTCTGCGCAACGAAGCAACAAAATCAGCAGTAGCCAATGTGGCGTTGACTGCCTGACGGGGTATTCCGTCAACATATGGATAACCACGGGTAGCGCCGCCACCAGGCAGGCGCGATGCCAGCGATTGCCGTACAGCCAGAGCCATAAACCACTCGCCATAAAACAAAGCGCCCCCAGCAGTCCAATCAGACCGCCCTCCACCAGCCACAGCGCCAGTTCGTTATGTGGATGCGAGATGCTGCTCAGCCCCAACGGCCCCGCGCGTTCAAGAAACACGGCGGCGAAACTGCCCACGCCCCATCCGGTCCACGGACGTTCGGCAAATAATGCCAGCGATGCTTTCAACACCGTCCAGCGCACCTGGGAGGTCGTCAGGTGATTAATCGTCACCACCGACAAGAAATGGCGAGCAAGTGCGCCCGCTATCATGCCTATCGCCAGCGGCAGCAGGAGTAACAGCAGCGTACGGCGCTGCGCAGGAAAAACCGCCAGCAGCAAGACCTCGCCTACTGCCACAGACAGGTAACCGGTTTGCGACTGAGACTCATGCAGTACAAATCCCATTATCACCAGAGCAATCCCGATGATAATCCGATATCCGCCACGTAGCCGTAAAAAAAGCAATGCTGACAGCAGCACGCCACACGCCGTGAAGCTGGCCATCAGATTAACCTGCTGAAAAATACCGTAGGGGCGTGTACCGCGCCGCCAGGCAAACTCCCAGTAATTCACCCCCGGCCAATGCCAGTATTGATAGGTAAACGCCAGACATTCGAGGACGCACGCGCCCCAGAGCAGAGCCAGCAGTACTGTCAGCGTGTTTGTCGTAAGCGGAATTTGCAACGTCGCCAAATAGACAAGCACGCCTCCCAGCAACGCCCCCGCGACCAGCAGCGCCTCGGACCGCCAAACCTCAGGCGTCAACAGACAAAGCAACGTCAGAATGAGCGCCCCCATCGTAAACCCCGCGGCGGGTATAGTTATCCGCCAACGTTGACGAGGTACCAGCATCAATGCGCTAGCTGCCAGCACAACGGCATAAATCCAGGCCGTTATATTTAGCGGCAACGACAAACCGCTACCCCCGTTATTCGGCCAGTAGAGATGCATTGCCCCACCCCAGAAAAACAGACTGACAACGAGCAATACTTTCTGCGCCGGCAGCGGCGCAATACGATGCAATGCGTTCATCATGCTACTGGTAGTTCAGCGTCCAGGTCCCGCTGGCGCTGAAGGGGCCGTATTCGAGAGTCTGATTTTTTAACGCCGACGGTTCCGCCGCGACCCATGCCAAAAAGTTCAGTGTCATCGAGCCTTCAGTAATCTCTTTGACTGACGTGCTTTCATCAAGGCGAATTGCCGTACCATCCTCTTCACTCATTCCGATGCCGATTCCGGAGGCGCCTTGTTCACTGCTATCCAGCGCCAGATGATCCGCCAGCTCCGCATCTTCACTTCCGCTGAAAGTGACCGAGATCCCGCGAAAAACCTCCGGGTTGCAGTCGCGTAACTCAATGCTGAATTTTTTCGGCTTACTACGCCCCGAGAGATAGAGATCCTGGGTCGCGATTTGCCCGAAATCGACCTCGATTTTGTCGCCTCCTGGCGCAAGGCTGCAGGCCAGCGCTCGAATGGTGCCGTGAAAATACATATCGCCGCCGACCAGCTTAGTGTCGGCCTGCGCCAAGCCGCCAAGCAGTAGCGCGCTGGTGGCGATTAACAGCGTAAATCTCATGGCATCCCCCTACTGAAACTGCGCGACAACGGTGGCAGAGGCTTCAAACTCACCTTCTTTGACGCTTCCCACGCCCGGTTTGGCCACCGGCGCGGCGGTAAGATTCCAGTCGCCCTGATTCTGGTAAAAACCCTTCACGTTGTAGAACTGATTGGGCACGACGGTGCCGCCGCTCGCGTCTTTAATCACAATGCCGAGATCGTCGCGTTTTTGGCCGCCGCTTAGCGTGCCGAGGAGATGATCGTTAAATCCCGCCGTGCCTGACGCCGTGGTAGTTTGTACGCCAAGATTAATGTTCAACGCGCCCTGATCGAAGCTCCCCCCCTCGCAGACCACATGAATGGGGATCGACTTGCTGTAGTTGGTGCCGTTGAGCCGGGCGGCGGAGCCTGGCAAATCACCAAATTCGATGCTGATTTTGTCTCCCCGATTAAAGATACATTTGTCCGGCACCGTAATGAGCCCGGATTTAATGACCACACGGGAAATTGGCGTTGTCGGCGTAGGGCCAGCGCTGCCCAGACGTCCAGCGACCTCCACCAGCGACTGAGAAGTGATATTGATGCCGTTAATAATGGGTTTAGTGACAATAAACGTCACTTTCCCTTTAGAGCCACTTTCAATGTTAGTGGCTCGCTCGTAGCCTTTGCGCTTTTTGCAGTTATGGTCGTTGTAGCGATTCGAAAAGTTGGTGAACGGCGCCTGAACGTAGTCGTTATACCGCCCGGCGACCCATACCTTCACTTCCACATCCAGGTAATCATTCAGACGAAAACGGTTCGCTCCCTGATTAGAGGGCGGCATGGTGGTCGTGGTGGTGTAGTAAATCGGCTGGCGCGAGATGTCGGCCTGCTCACAATGAAAATCCACGACATACCAACTGCCTAAATTCCAGGTGAACGGATCCGTTCTGCCGCCCTCGTGGTTTTTGCTGACATCCAGTGAGTTCAGTTCAATATCGTACTGATGCGGCGATCCGCCCTGAGGTTCTCCCTCACCGAGAGTAAATGCCTGCCCGGCCAGCGGACAGCCAGCCAGGACGACCCACAGCAGCGCTTTGTGCAATACGCTCATAGATACTCCAGCTTAAGTCTGACCAGACCGTTAAATTCGCCAGCGGTCACCTCCTGCCCAAAAGATTCCAGCGCGGCAAGAAAGTGAATCGCGTTATCGCCCGGCTTGAGGATCCACATGCGTTGCGGTTGATTCAGGTGGATCAACTGGTTGCGTTCGGTCAGTAGCCGAATGCCCGCGCCGCGCACATCGCCGCGAATCCGCCCAAGATCGCTGTTTTCCGGCGCACTTTCGGCCATCAGTGTCATCGAAACGCCACGCTCCACCGTACTGTGCGACAGCTCAGGGAGCTCGCTGGTCTGCCCAGGGAAGTCCTTTAACGTGTGCCCGGAGCCTTTTAAGCAGCCATTCAGGTGCAGCGTCACCAATACCGGATCGCTGCGATCGCCACTCTGGCGAAAGCGGCTGGCGGAAATATCACCGAGATCGATAGTCTGATCGCGTGAAGCCATATCCAGCACGCACGGCGAAACGAATACCCGACCGTGAAAGCGGACGTTGCCATACTCGCCGGAAACGTTGCTCATATCATGGCGCCCGCTTGTGGCCTGAACCGAGCAGACCATGCCTGCCATCAGCAGAGCGCAAAGCATCTTTTTCATTTACGAGTCCTTTACCGGGGCTGTTGCTCCATCGGCAATGCTTTACACACATTGCCTGTGCAGCTGAATTTCAATTCGGGGTGACCGCCAAAATCGTTCACGTACATCATGCTGAACTGGCTGACGCTGGCGTCCGAGACGTTGAAATCGAGAGAGGATTTTGGCGGGATCATAATCCCCGGGAAATCAGTCAGTCTGCCGCCGCCCTGGGCTTCAGGTTTGCGGCTTAAGCCGATTAAGGTGACGAAGTATGGCGTTGGGTTATCCACGGTCCAGCGCTGACCCTGCTTGTGAAAGATCAGTTGGTTTTGCCACACCGCCCCCGGCGTTTCCGGCACGATAGCTGTCGGCCGATAGAACAATTTGATCCGCGACTGCATCGCCAGCTGCAGCACGTTCGGCTTATCCGGTTTTGGCGGAATTTCACGCACGTTCAGGTAGAACAGACTCTCGCGATCCTGTGGCAACGCGTTAATTCCGCTGGTTTTCGTCACACGGGCGATTCCCTTCTGCCCACCGTTAATCCGTTGCAGCGGCGGTAAGACCATTAATGGCGAGGTAATTTTTGTTCCGTGGGCGTCCTCTACCCACGACTGAGCCAGAAATGGAATGCTCGGACTGGTGTTGGTTAAGTTCGCACTTACCGAGCGAGCATCACCGGTGATAATCATGCGTGTACGGTCGAGCGCAATACCCGCCCACGAAGCATTGATCTGGGCAATAAAAAACAGGCCACAGGCGACGGGTTTAAGCCAACGGCGCGCGAATTTAAAAGATTGATTATTCATGACAAAATTCATTCAGGTTATTGAAATTATTCACAAGGCAACAGCACGTTACCTTCCGGGTTGATTTGTTGTGGCACCTGTAAGTGACACTGCGCACGGCCAGCCCAGGCAACGGAAAGACGCTCGGACGGATTCACCCCCGCAATCCAGGCCATGCCGTTTTCCATCACCATGGCGACGCTGACGCCGTTGGCGTTAAACACTTCGGCGCCAAACGGCGGCACCGAGCCATCCTTCAGGCGCAGCAGCGCCATCATTTTTTGCCCCTGCGCGACGGCAAAGCGCTGGTAGCCAATGGCGCCTTCCGTCAGGGTGTTAGTCACGATCGCTTTGGTCGCGGAAATATCCTCGTCCATGACGTCCACATCGATACGGGTATCAAAGCTGTGATAACTGACGACGTCCGGTACAACGGCAATACCGAAACGGTTTGAGTGCGCCTGTTCGCCGTTAAGCGGCACATTGGCAACGCCATCGGTATCAACCATCACTCTGGCGGTATTCATTGACGCCTGACTGTTATGTAACGCCGCGCCGTGACGCGTCGCCGTAAAGCCGCCGCGTACCGTGCCGCCTACGGAGAAATAGCGTGATTGCTGCCAGCTGACGTTAGATTCCAGCTCCGCCATCATGCTGCGATGCTGGTAATAACCATCAAATGCCGTACACCCTTCCCCGGAAACCCCTGCGCGCAAACGCCACGGATTATTACGATCGCGGTTATCGGAATACGAAACCATTTGGCTGGTCTGGTTACCGCTGTTCTGTAATTCATAATCCATGGAGCGGCCATCGCCCCATGGCACTGAAATTGAAAGCGAAAGACTGTCGTCCCGTTTGCCCTGATACTCAGAGCGATAAGCCGCGAGGTTGGCGCTGATCCCCTGGATTCCCGCGAAGGAAAAACTGTGTCCCATCGATAATCCGTAACGATCCTGGGAACCGCGATCCCAATAGTTCTGGTGGGTATAGGTGAGGTATAACGTGGTCGCTAAATGCGGATCGTCAGCAAAAAAGGTTTTGTTGCCGGTAACGGTGTACATCTCTTTTTCGTTGCCGGCGCTGTTGTTACTTTCATACTGCTCGTCGAGAAACTGCGAGAAGGTGCGAAAGGTTCGCTGTGAAAAGCGGTACCCGGCAAAGGTAATCGCGCTGTTGTACTCATCAAAGGTTTTGGCGTAGCTGAGCTTAAAGGACATGCCTTTTTGTTCAGCCTGATGCTTCACCCGACTCACGGATTGCGTCGCATCGGCCGACAGCGCTCCCAGCCAGCTTAAATCCCGTCCAATCCCCATCGACCAGGCGTTGTAGCGCTCGCCGGTGAGCAACGCGCCGCCGTACAGTGACCATGCATTGCTCACCCCCCAGGAAAAATCGCCGCTATAAAACGCAGGGCCCTGAACGTCGTGGTTATAACGCGACGGCTTACCAACCGCGGCGTTGTAGCGAACATAACCCGGACGCGTCAGATAAGGGATATCAGCCGTATTGACCTGGAAAGTTTGTACGCTGCCATCCTGCTCTTCGACGCGCACATCCAACGTACCGCGTACCGAACCGTGCAGATCCTGAATATTAAACGGCCCCGCAGGGACGGTGGTTTGATAGATAACACGGCCCTGCTGACTGACGGTGACCTTCGCATTACTGCGGGCGATACCGTGCACTTCAGGCGCGTAGCCCTGCAAATTTGGCGGCAGCATACGCTCATCGCTGGCGAGGTTGACCCCGGTGAAGCGCACCGAATCAAAAACCTGAGAATTCAAATAGATTTCGCCGACCGTCAGTTTTGCAGCCTGCATCGGTAACGGGCGATAAGCATAGATCTGATCCCAGTCGATACGCCCATGATTATCATCTGAAGCGTAATTGGCCTGATACTGGCCACGAAAACGCCATGCGCCGAGGTTAAAACCTGTCTGCCCATAGCCGGACAGAGAGCGATAGTGATCGCCACCCTGTTCGTAATGCGTGGCCTGCCCTGAAATGCTGTAATCAAAAATCAGCCCGGCGACGCCGTTATCCCAGCGCTCAGGCGGCGTCCAGTCTGGGTCGGTATATTTCATCCATGCCTGAGGCACGGTAATGTCCAGTACGCCTGCGCTATTATTCAGCGCCACACCCGGCAGGTGGGAAATGTCATAGCAGGTTGCGCTAATGGCATGAATATGGGTCAGCGCCTCTTCTTTGAGCGCCAGTAACTCAAGTTGTTGCGCCGTCAGACACGCCATAGATTTATGTGAGTTAGCAGGATCGGCGATATAACGGATTGTCTGCTGAGGAATCTCCTGGCTGTTAATTCGAACATCCAGCAGATATTCTCCGGGAGCCACAAAGTTGCCTTCGGAAAAACGCTGTAAATCGACATTATGCCTGTCGCTGGCATCCAGTACGTCGGTATTAAATTCAATAGCCTCATCCGCTTCAGCCCATGAAGCGGCGCAGACCAGAGCAATAAATAGCGCCAGACGTTTTTTATCTGTTTTCAGCGTGATCATTTTTGTTCGCAACCTTCAGATACCCGAAATGCAGTGCAGCTCAGAGATAATTCACAACAAAATGCGTGACCGCAGTAAATTCGCCAGATGTCATTCTTCCGTCGCGGGAGATCAAATAAGCCGTAAATTTGAGCGTATTTTTTCCTGGGTTAAGTACATAGTCCGGTGATGGTTCGCCCAGATGAATTTGCTGTCCTTTGCTGTCGTATATTTCTATCGCTAAATTTTCAGTTTCCGATTGCACGCTCAGATAATCTGGATTGTCCCTATCGGGTGCACCGGAAAAAGTAATATTGGCGCGTTGAAACACATTACCGGGGTGTTGAGAATCCCCTAGTGAGCATCCCAGCAAATGAATGCTGAAATTATGCGCAGATACTTTTTCAGGTTTACCGGAAATATCTCTGGCTGAGAGATCATCGAATTCAACCAGTAGCGACCGGTCGCGCGGATCGACATAACAAGCAGCCTCAATAATATTTCCCCGCATACGCATTTTTCCGGGCGTACTGACAAGACGGAAAGTGTCAGCCGAAACCCATGCAGGCGATATGAAGATAAAAAGCAGTAAAATACGCCATCCAGGCATAACCGCATTTCCTTTCAGTTATTCGCAGGAAGGGTTAAGCAGGCGCGATAATGCGCCCGCTGCAGATCGTTACTGATAATCGATCTGGAAATTAACGGTAGATTCGAAATCACCCGGAGTTACCGCTGCAGATGCGTTGTTTGCCTGCAGGTAAGCGACGAAATCAATGTCGGTTTCACCATCGGTAATGTTGACCTGAGAGGCAGCTTTACCCCACTCAACATCCTGGTTGCCGCTGTCAACCATACCGATGCCTGCGCCCTTGGCGGTACCAGAGGTGAAGGCGGCTAGCGCGTTGTTGTCTGCATCAATCGTTGCCGGGGTATAAGTCACGGTAGCGGTTTTTGCGACAGTCGTATCGCAACCCTGCAGAACAATTTTGGCATGTTTAACGCCAGCACGTTGGTTGTCTTTTAACTGAGAAGTTGGGATCTCGCCAAAATTTACCTGCACCGGGCTGGATTCTGGCGCCAGACCACATGCGGAATTAACGAGAGAGCCGGTGAAGTGGATTTTACCGTTAGTCGGTTCAACATTTTTTGCAGCGAAAGCAGAAGATGCAGTAAAAGTCATTCCCGCCATCAGCGCACAGGCCACAGCCACGTTTTTCATTTTCATATTACTCTTAACCTTATATCTGTTTTTGGTTATTCCGACGATCTATTTCCGCAGACAATTCCTGTCCGGGAAAACCCGATCTCGCGGTGGCGGCAGCGCATATCCTTGCAAACAATCCATCTCGAACCGCACCGTATTATGAACTTCATTGGTATTCCATCAGAAATACCGTCCACAGTCGTTTACGCTGTTTCGGGGCTTATATTAAGTCGACGAAAAATTGACACAATGCCAAAATACGGAATCAATCAAACTCAGGAAATCGTGTTGCTTTCCCGCCTGCAGATCGATCATTTACCTAAAAATTAGCCAAAAAACACGCAACCGACAGTGTTAATGTCTATTATTTATAGTTTTTATAGAGTTTTTAACTATCAACTATTTTTTAATTTAGAACAGATAACTGGCAAAATATATTTATAAAATATTTTTAAAAATTGAAAGGGATACCAAAAGTGAGTGCTGACAATAAGATAGTGAAAGAAAGGAAGGAGAATGAATGATTACATAAAGAATATTAAAATATTGTTATGTAAATGATAATAAAGCGATCTATGGCACAACCTCTTTTTATAAATGAATTATGTTATGCTGTTGCTTCCCCCACTCGAATGCGAGATATCCTGCTTTAAAGGAGACATCAGTGATTTCTCATATACCAATAAACAAAATTAAATCCGTAATTATTGGTGATGGTTTAGTTTTCAGACCACTTAAAAATACCCTAAAAGACGTGGCATCTGGTGAAATAGCCACATTGAATAACGTGGCTACACAATTACTGCTCTATTTGTTGCAAAATGGTAAAGAGATATCCTCGCGCGATGAAATTCTGCTGAATGTTTTCCAGCATAATGGCGCCAGAGCGACGGATGCGAATCTTAACCAGCACATTTCATTTTTGCGCAAAGCCATTACGTCGACAGGTCATCCTGCAGAACTCATCGTTACCATTCCTCGTATTGGATTTCGGATGGGCGACGTCAATATCAATATTCAGCTACAGGAAGAAGCGCAAACGGCCGCCAGAGTCGCCTATGTTGCATCGACGCCGAGGAGAAAGAAACCAAACCGGTGGCCTGTCGCTATCACAGCGTTAATTACCAGCATCGCCGTACTGGCAACAGCGTGGTTAACATGGATACCCAATCATATAGCCATGACGGACGCAGCTATCTTGCGAACCATCGACTACGAGCAATGCCGTGTACATATATTAGGAAATGCCCTCACAGACACGATAACCGAAAAGAAAGCGCTGGATATTTTCAAGTCCGTGGGGATTAGCCCCAACTGCTCGCACCCTAAAGACCTGTATCTTAATACCTGGGCGAGCAACCATAACCTGGTTGAGTGGTCGTTTGCCGCTGAATGCGGCCTCAACCTCGGCTATTACCATTGCATCAGCCAGTATCGCCATCATGAGGAATGATATGAAGCAGGAAAGCGATCACTCTTTTTTACTCTGGTCAGTCGTAATAGTCATTATTGGGCTGGCAGCTATCGCCTATTTGATTATCACTGGGAATGCTAAAAAACAAGAAATCAGTTTTTCCTGCTCCTCGGAATTCACGTCGATACTCGACATCCAGAATACCAAAAAGGAACTCCACGGAATCATGCTGATTACCAGCTACAACTCCGGGCACCTTTCATTATCAGTGCAAGGAAAGCTCAAAAGCGATGAGGGCGAGTTTGCTGTAAACCGAAAATTGTTCTTTCGGTATGCTCGTCCGCTCGGTCATACTGCCGGCGTTTTCATGCTCACCCCCGAGGGACGCGAAAAATCCCCCGATGATAATGCAACAGATGCTGTCGATTACCTCTTCTTCGACGCTTACGAACATGCCGACAAGCTGTATATGTTAAAGCGGCTGAATGAGGAAACGGTTCTTATTGGCGATAACTTTTCACCCCGCTTCGCCTGCGTGATGAATCACTTCGCAGATTAATCACCTTCTGGATATGCGTCGGGTTAAGGATGACCTGATGTATTGTTCGTCCGGTAGCACGGATGTGGCCGATAAGATATGCCCCGTCGTAGCACGGACCATTTTGTAAGTTAAACCTTAATTTATACCTCAAAGAAAATATCCTGCCGCTTCCGTCTGAGCTGACTAATCCAGGTTTCGAAAGGGATAAGACCGACATTCATTGCCCCAGTGGCCTGTCGATAAGAGTAACTCTTAGACCAATCAGCTATGCACATTCCAGCCTGAACTCAGGGGGAAAGTATGCAGTTTTCTTGTTCATGAAATCACCTGCTTTGTGTTGAGGTAAGTATATTACCTTTAATCAGATGCCCAAACTCCCTGCGCCATATATTCCTCAGTTTTCGCTACCCCCACCCAGGCTGGTGGGGGCGAAAATGAAACAATCAGTAGTCAGAGTTAACCAATACTTTTTCTTCTAACGCGCCGTTGCGAGGCATAGGCTGATTAGAGGAGTTCAGTGCACGCATCACGCGAATAGGTTCTGCGCCAGCTTCACGAGCATCCTTAATGTCGCCATCTGAATCTCCATAATATAACTTGATATTTCGGTCACGGATATATTGTACTTTTGCCCCTTTATCTTCTCCGGCAAAAATAACTTTATTAAGTTTTTCATGCGGGATGGAAAAGTCTCTCCCCAACAGTTCAGTCACCGTCTCTTTTCCGTTAGTGGGTTTTGGTCGACCGGTGACAAACCAAATACGATCTCCACGTTCCAGATGCAGTTTAATCAATTCAGATGCAGATTTTTTGGGGACGGAAAAACTATCCCAACCGTTACTAAGTCGATCCCAAAACTCACTTTTCTTCAGGAATTCATTACTTTTAGGTGACAATTCTCTCTGACCATGGATAAATGCAGGAGTAGAATAATAAATAGTATCATCAATATCAAAACCGACATCCATCGGCGGCTTATTGTTTAACTCTTTAACAATTTGCTCTATAGAAATGAAATGAACAGGATATTGCTCGGTAATCTGCTGCAATGTTGCGCCGATACCGGTATCGGATGACACCGGATTGGCACAAAAAGCTGGCACACTGAAAATAAGAGCGCTAACGAAAGCCGCTGAACGAATCATTTTATATTTATACATGGATATTTATCCTTAAACAGGTTAGCAATTAGAATAGATTAAATGCATAATCAATCTGGAATTCGATAGAATGATTAACTGCACGCTTTGGTCTACCATCGTCGGTTAGAATTGGTCGATTTTTTTTACTTTGGTAATTCCAGGAAGGGCCACCGGACAACTGGAAACTTAAATTCTTTTCCCACGATGGTTTCCACCTTGAGAACAAAATAGTCTCACCACGCTCAATTGTTCGGGAGTGGTATTTCATTCCCCATCCAATAGCGCTTTGTAACCCGATATTCACTTCTGGCGTTAAGTTATATTCCGTCGTCCATGTCACCGATTTTTCATTATTACCGACGTAGTCATTACCCCATGCATCCGCCATAGAATTGAATCTTCCGCGACTATTCTTTGCCATGTGTCGTTCAAAATACCCAAGGTGATCGTCTGAAGAATTGGCCCTGGTCCAGGATGCACCAAACTTATTTTTCCACTTATGCTGTTTCCATTCCAGGTAAAATGCAGCATGCCATGCATCATTATTGAATGGACGATAATCAGCACTCATCGCTTTGAAATCTTTGAGACCATGGTTCATATATAACATGGTAAGTACTCGGCCCTGATTCTTAGCTAAAGACTGAGGCTGCCAACCGACTTCCACGCCATGCCGCTGCATATAGTTATGACTTTCGCCATAAAAATAAAGCACACTATAATCCTTTTGTTTATAGCTGAGCTCTCCTGTAGCCAGGTAACTTATATTTTTCTTACGATCGGCAGTCTGGAAATGAACCTGCTCAGGAGAATCACGATCGCTGTATCGGTCAACCCATGCGCCGCGAAAAGCGAGTCGGCCAAACTCGCTATCCATCTTCCATCCTTGATAGGTACTTGGTATCGCACGACTCGAATTCGTCAACGCTCCCCATTTATTGATAATCTGCCAACCAGAATACAGTCTGAAATAACTATCTTCACCGTCAAATTTCAATTTAGCATATAACTGGCCAAATTTATGAAATCCCTTTGCTTTCCCATTATCATTGTATAAGACGCTGCGCCCAGCGAAATCATCACTTGCGGCCAACTTAAAAACTTGATAATACGATGTGTCAAAACCAATAATATCGGCAATATAACCCGAACGGAAATCTAATGTTACCCCTTGCCCCCAGGCTGTTTGCACTGACCTTTCACCATAGTCAGAGGAGTTAAGGTTTTTGAATTGGTTTCTCAAGGAAATATCAGCGCTACTGTCTGTGATAAAGTTAGTTACACCATTTGGTGGTCTACTCCTCGATTCTTCAGCTGCATATATCGGTGACATTGATGCAGACATTAATAAAATCGTAGCCAGAGGTTTATTAAAAAAACAGCAATTTAACATATCAATAATCCCTTATATTGCTTCTTTATTATTAAAGCTGAGTAAGGGCCCAACATTTAAAAACGTTGAGGCATAATGATTACATACTATTAGATTATTACTTTGTGAATTTAGAAAAACAGGCCAACAATGGTCGCATTAAGGAAACTTACCAACGTAGCACCATATAATAATTTCAAGCCAAAACGAGCCGCGCTGTTACCCTGTTCATTATTCAGCGCCTTAATAGCACCTACGATGATGCCAATAGATGAGAAGTTAGCAAACGATACCAGGAATACCGAAAGTACAGCCATAGTACGTACTGAGAATTCAGCAGCCATACTTTTCAGGCTCAGCATCGCGACAAATTCATTACTTACAATTTTGGTGGCCATCAGACTCCCTGCATCCACCGTTTCATGCCATGGAACACCAACCAGGTAGGCCATAGGAGCAAATAAATATCCCAGAAGCGCCTGAAATGAGATGCCAAATATTGCGGTAAATATGGCGTTCATCATAGTGATTAACGCAATAAATCCAATCAACATTGCCCCAACAATGAGCGCAACCTTAAAACCATCTAAAATATACTCACTTAACATTTCAAAGAAACTTTGATGGCCTTCAGATACGGTAAGAATATCCTCTTGTGGTTCGACCTGATAAGGGTTAAGTAGCGATGCAATTATAAACCCGCCAAACAGGTTCAGCACCAGAGCGGTGACTACATAGCGCGGTTCTAACATCGCCATATAAGCACCAACTATGGCCATTGACACAGTCGACATCGCAGATGTGCACAGCGTATAAAGACGATGTTGAGGTAGAAGTCCCAGTTGTTGCTTAACTGAAATAAATACTTCTGATTGACCTAATACTGCAGAAGCAACCGCATTATACGACTCAAGCCGCCCCATGCCATTAATCTTACTGAGTCCCAATCCGATGTAACGGATAAGGAAGCCTAGTATCTTCAGATGTTGAAGAATACCAATAAGAGCGGACACAAAAACTATAGGCAAGAGGACGCTAATAAAGAAAGAGAGCTCGCCATGGTTTTGCAAACCACCAAAGACAAAGTTAACCCCTTCACTCGCATAGGCCATTAAATGGGCAAACGCGCCAGCAATAACGGCTATCACCTGGTTACCCACGCTTGTTTTCAACAACAAACCGGCAAACGTAAATTGACAGAATAACATCACGACCAATGGCCGATAGCGTATAGCCCCCCGGTTGTTACTGGCAAGGATTGCAAGAATGAAAATTACTAAAAAACTCATGATACCAATAAGATACTTCATCTTTTCCCCTAACAATCTTCATCCTTAGCTGATAAACCAAAGAATGCGTCAATAAGATTTATCTGAATCATCAGCATAATCAATGTTAGAACTATAACAATGATGAACATCTTTAAAGTGACAAATGTCACAAGAACACAAAATTACCGGTCTTAAAAGTCACTATCATCACATTTTATGTTTGAATGATAACATCACAAAATGTGATGACTCTTTCAATGTAAGCGCATCTGTTTTATTTTCATGACTTTTTTAAGTTTTCAACGTTTCTGCCGACGGCAATGATATTCCGGCATCTGATTAGGTAGGATTTTATGAGGCGACTTCCTGCTGTTTTCCAGCAGGGCCAGGCAGACCTGGTAGCAGCGATAATTTGATATTCAGTGAGTCGAACGTCAGGCTTAACAATACAAAAAAATAAAGCTGTAACTTGTTATTAACAAAAGGGAAATTGAGATTATGAGACTTGAGTTTGGAGCGGGCGAAGGGAATCGAACAAAAATCCATTCCACTTCTGTAACCTACTGACAGATAACGATATTGCGATCAGCATAGGTAACTGATTACGTGATAATAGAGGATCATTATCGTGTCAATCAAGGGCCAGGCTTACCTTTACAAGCGAAAAGATGGAATCTGGATGTTTCAGATCTTCGTCCCTAAGTACCTCAGATTTTTATATCCTTGCCGGATGTGGCGCAAAACCACTTCAACCCGCGATCTCAATGAGGCTCGACGATTTAGAAACCACCTGTTACTAGAATGGGAAGAGCTTAAGCGGAAGTACAATCCGAGCAACTCCGATCAGTGGTTGCAGCAGTCAATAGCCGCCTTGCATACCGAAGGGAAGAAGAACAAGAGCCGTCCTCAACTTGTAGCGCGATCCTGTTCAATTCCCACTCTGTGCCTATTACGGGACGAATACGCCGAAAGCTATAAAGATCGTCGCTCTTATTCAACGTTAAGCAAATCAGCGCGAGCCGTTGAGCTATTCCTTGAAAGTGCCAAACAACCGGACATTGCCTTAGAAAGGATAGGCCGCCGCCTGGTGACTGAGTTCCTCGATACACAAAAGGAGAAGGGAGCAGCCGATCAATCTCGTCAAAACTGGCTAACGTGTTTAGGGAGCCTCTACGAGTTTGCAAAGCGCCGCTACGATGGCATACCAGACCGCAACCCTTTTCACGGTCATAACCTCGAAGCACGTCGCACGATAGAGAGTTATCAGCCGTTTGAACCTGAACAGATGCAAAAGCTACTGGATGCAGCAGAGCCGGAGATCAAGAACATCATAATCATGGGGCTGTTTTCAGGATGCCGCCTTGATGAACTGGCGAGCCTCAAGAAGTCAGAGATCCAAGCGGTGGAAGGTGTGCGCTGTTTCTACATCTCGAAGTCAAAGACCAAAGCGGGGATCAGGTATGTGCCGATTCATTCCAAACTATCTTTGATTGTCGATGAATATCTAAGCCACAGCTACGGCGAATACTTGTTCCCACAGGCTAATAAGATTAACCGTGCTGACGGTAAAAAAGGCCCGTTTTACTCTCAAGCGTTCACGCGCTTACGCCGCCGAGTGTTGCCTACCGCTACAGATCGTCAATGCTTCCACAGCTTGCGGGGAATGTTTATCACCTGCTTAGACCGTGCCGGGGTTAGCGAGACCAGGATCGGCAGCATTACGGGCCACACAGAGCAGAAGGCGAAAACCGAAGCATTCCGTACCTACAGCCAGGGGGCCAGCATGAAGGAATTAAAAGGGATTATAGAGCTTGTATCATATCCAGAAATAGAAAAAGGGGCGTAAGCCCCTCGTTAACTTATCGAATAGAACATTATTACATTACTTATATATTTAGGTGAATATGAACCAGTATCAAACAAAAAAACCGAGCAAAAAAACAACCAGAAATACATCACAAGACTAATATATAGCAATCAGTAAACACCCACCGCAAAGTAAAAAGTCACGCTACATCAATCGCTTAATCAAAACCCTGCATCCGTACCACAAATTTTAGCAATACTATTGCTTTAATGTGATAAAAATTACAATATAATTTTAATTAAAATTTAAGGTATTTGTTATGGATACTACATTAATTGCTGAGCCTATAGTGAGCATTGACGAGAGGTTGTTAGGCGTTGAGCTTCTCACTCGCTTCATTGCCTCAGATGGACGCCCCCTTCACCCTGAATTCGTAATTTCATCTTGGGATTTAGATAGGAAGCGGCTTTTCCTATACGAACAATGTGGAAACATTGCCACTATGCAAACGTGGTTCGAACGAAAGAATCTATTTTGTACACTGAACATTGATCAGCAAATGGCTTTTTTAATACGTCATGACTACATACTTAGACAAACTTTCGAATCGATGCCATTCATCAAACTTGAACTTTCTGAGCATTTCCCTGGTTTGGATAAGGGATTGAAAAGTCCCTTATTAAAATCGCTGAGCCAGGGTGTAAATGGGCTATGGCTCGATGACCTTGGGGCAGGTAATGCAAATGTAGTTAGTTTGATAGAAGGTTACTTTGAAGTGGTAAAAATAGATCGTATTTTCTTCAATGAGCAGGTGAAAAAATCAACCTTCAACCAGTTAATTGCATCAATTAAAAAACACTGCGGCAAAGTTATTATCGAAGGGATTGAGAATCGAGAACATTTGGGAATACTGCGTGAGGTGGGGGTTTGGGGATTACAGGGGTATCTTTTTAAATCTGTCCCTTTTAAAAACGTGGATTTATTGCTGTAGTGTTGAAACCATCAAAAAAGGGGCTTACGCCCCTTTAATGTATCATCCGCCAGATGTACTCTGACCGCTATTTATTTGTAGCGTGAGAGAACGAGTGAACGAATCTGCACTCGCTTTTGCAGACCAGTCGATATAGTCACTCAACCGTGATACATCGCTTTGCAGAGTTAGCCCCACTTGTGGATTCACCCGGAGATGAAATACAGGGCTCAGATTGTAGGCTGGCGCATTGCCGCTATTGAGTGACATAGCACTATTACGTAGAGTGTCGCCATTCAGACCGTAGTTGCTTGCAGCGGTTCCGGCTTGAGGAGTACCAAAACCCAGCCAATCCTTCACCGATTGCCCTACTGTTTGAGGATTCCATCCTGTATGTTCCTGCACCCACGAGGCCGCACTGTTAGCACTTCCTGTTACGCCATCATACAAGGCTTGCGTAGCTGGTTTGCTACTATCGCTAAACCATTCAGGGAAACGGGAACGAAGAGCACTATTCAAATCAGAAACAACCCCCGAAATCTCCCCGACAAACCCGGTAATATTTTTAGTCAGATTCCCCAACTCAGTACCCAGTATCTCCGTTGTCTGGGTGATTACCTGCGTGTTTCTCACTAATTCATCACCACCATCAGCGAAGCCTTTCATAAAGCCAGTGAATAAGCTGTTATAAATACCATTCATCAGATTACCCATGGCTACGTTTAGATCACCATATGCTAGAGTTTGTTTAATCTGCTCATCATTGAGTGTCTGACCACTATCAACAAGCTGTTGCAGGGTTTTACTATACTCTGCACCGTTATTCAGGAACATATCGGTGTAATGCATCAGATCATCACCTAAACTCTCTATAAGCGTACCAATCTGAGCCTGTTTCATCCCTCGACGTTGACCTTCATTTACGGTTGCCTGGATAAAATCGAGTGGGGAATCCTGGAACTTGGAAATCTGCTCCTTACTCCATCCAAATTTGTTCATAATGGCTGTAATACCACCATCCCCGCCCTTCCATTCACCATTTTTCATCTGAGCATCGTTAACCGTCATAGCGAGACGTTCACGCACATCTTTCATATTGTCCGTGGCCTTATCCACGTTAGCGGAGTCAACCCCGTGTTGCTGTCCCCATGCCACCATCGTTTTTATCGCATTGGGATTAGTTTTAACTCGCTCGCTCATTCTGATCAGGTTGAGATTTTCATCTCCCTTTTGCTTGATACGATACATAAGCCCCGCTCCCGCTGCTGCCGCTGCGGTGGAAGCTATTAAGCCAGGACCGCCGCCTATTAGATTAAGTCCTCTCTCTTTAGCTGCCGATATAGCCCCTTTATAATCCATACGCTTATTCGTGCTGCGCACTGCTCTTGATTGAGCCTGAGCACCAGCGGTAAGGCGTTGCTGGGCTGCTGCCGAACGTCTGAGTAGAGTTAACTGTTCTCGGATCTCATGATTCATTCTGGCAGCGGTCTGCTGCCCTGTCCTGAATAATTCGGTTTGTTGTTTGGCAAACAGAGCAAATTTATGCTGTGCCGCTGCATCTAGGCCATATTTCCCGGCAACGCCTTTCATCTGCATGTTAGCACTACGAAATTTAAGATCGGCGACTTCGTTACGTTTGGCAATTTTAGCCGCTTCCCTAGCTTGCGCTTTAGCTGCTTTCTCTGCAATCCGTTGTTGTTTCATATCAGAGGTGTTTTTAGGCGAAGTGTTAAACTTTGCATCATCCACCATTTGTCGAGCTTTCTGGCGGCGTTGTTTCTGCTGCCGGAAGCGGATTTTAGGGTCTTGTATCTTCTGAAAATATTTATGCAGGTCATCAGCCGCTTTTTTCGCTTCGGCTATTGCGCTTTTATCAACGGTAAATGTAACTACGTTGTTGATTTTGCTTACGTTTAGCTCAAGCATTATTCACCGCCTCCTTTAGCTAATAGTTCCCTAATGGCTGTGTCTACATCCTGCCCTCTGTGAATACGTTGTTTCAGTGCTGGATAGCTAATGTCGAGCATCTCTGCCAACGCCTTTATTCTAATTAGGTCGGTAGCATTACTGGCATCTAAAGCAATGTGGACACCATGTGATTTGAGTATTAATTTCATTTGGTTTTCTCCAAAACAAAAAAAGCCTGTGAGGAACCCCGGAGATTTGCGCTCTCATTTGTCGGAATCCCTGTCAGGCCTATATTTTTATTTAATTGTATTATTCAGTAACGCTACCGAAGATAATCGCTTCGGGAATATTCACGATCGGGAGATAGCTACATTCCGTGGCTACGGCGGGGAATCCCCAACGCTGATCAACTGTAACGTATTGATGATACAGATTTGCATCTTTCCCTTGCGTTGCATGGCGAACACCAACACCGCTATGAAGCACGTAGGCGTTAGATTCAGGAGCCATTACCGGAATACTCACGAACGAATCAACACCAATACGATCAGTAATCAGAGAGTATCCGGTTACATCGATCACGGTGACACCGTTTAGCGTCCAGGTTTCGAAAGCTGGATTGGCACCTTTAGTGCGGGTGTAGAAGTTATCGCCTTGCTCAAGCGGCAGGGTATAGACCATGAAATCTTTCACGGATGGATGGTAACGTAGTGCTACGGCAGCTTTGCCAGAGGCAAGGATCACTACGCCCTGTTTAGCTTGTGCAAGCCCTGAGCCTAGTTTCACATTCTGAATACGTCCGATTTCGCTCAGTTGCTGGAATACGTTAGCACTGGCGCTAATATCCATTGTATAGGTGGTTTTGCTTCCACCTGCGAGGAAATCTAAATCCCCCTGTCCTGCATATTGTGAAGCCACTTTCAGGCCTAACAGCGCCTCTACGAGGTCAACCTCTACGGTATTACTCACCTGCGCGTATTGTGCATCGCTGAAATCATTAATTGCTAGTGCAATCTGATCACCCTGATCCATAATACCACGCTGGCGATACTGCTCTAGGTCTCGACTACTCACCTCGTTCAGAGAATTTGTATATTTTTGCTGGTACAATACCGAGGTATATTCAGGACGTGAAGCAGCATTCCAATCTGAATGCGCATAAGGCATCTTTTCAGGTGCTACAAGATTTTTAATATCGGTAATCTTATCTAGGGCAATGCTGTTAACACTGTGATGTTCAACCTTGAACAATGATAGATTACTAACGATTTGGTTGATCTGGGTACTAAATGTGAATGGACTGGCAAAATCATACATATTGCCAGAAAAAATATCTGCGTATGCCATTATTATTATATTCCTATTAAGAGGTGCGTAGTGCTAAAGTGCCATAATCGGCAAATGTAAAACCCTTGTTTGCAAGAGCAATCAAAACCGCTGTTTCATCGAGATTACGGAATTCAATCCCCGCTTTAGCGAGAATAACATGATGCGGGTCAGCCACTACGAAACCTTTTTTACCTGCAAGCGTTGGCTCAACTACTACGTATTCAATCCCATCAACTGAGGTTGCAAGATTGCCGTTACCATCGACCAAATCACCGACGATTAAGGAGTCGGGGATTCCTGCATCTACGCGAATGAGTTTATCCTGGAGTACAGCATCCGAGGCATACGAAATTACTTTATATCGTGCATGGCTGTTATCACCATTCAGAGTTTGAAATGTTCCAAATTGCATTGGTTATTTTCCTTTTGCTAATTGTTTTAATAGTTCCTGAAGCCCTTTAGATGATTTATCATTCGTGGGCATTTCAGCAGAAAACTTAATGATTAACGTATCCACCTCATCTAGAGAGACATCTAACGATTTAGCAATAAATGTTTTCTGCTCTAGATTCAGGCTTTTAAACTCATCATTCATTTTCTGTATTTTATGTTTTTCGGGCTGGTTCATTAGAAGCATTGCATGCCTCCTTTTTTATATTTATAAAAATATCTATATTTACTCTCGTAAAAATAAATATAGCTATTTTAGATAGAAGAAAGCCGGGTCATTACTCCCGGCTTTGTACAGGAATTCCATTATGATAGCTCCTAGGGTGCATCTCATAACAGGGTGATTTTACATGCCAACTATTATCATAAATCCCAAGCAGATTTGTTATAGAGATAATACGATAATAGTTAAATAAAATCACAGGGAAATTATAAATTTCCTTTTTCAAATACACTGGAAGGAAGAGCAGCAAGGGATCACCGTCCTTGCCGCTTTCCTGGAGGAAACAACCGAAACAATAAATAATATTAACGGGGGAAATTACACCAGCAATGTATTTCAAAAAGGATATTTCATGGAGTTACATAAAAATGTTACTTTTAAGTAACCCCTATATATTATCTTATCACTAAAAACTTATTATGTCAAGGTATTATTGACACTATATTTAAAATGTGTTATGTGAGAGTAATGATTAGGATTATTCCTAGTAGTTATATAACGCCTCTCGTGTGTTGGTGTTCGGCACCAGTTCCAATGCTACCTCGCGCGTTTCCTCAATACACTGGAATAGCATCAGTAGGGCATCAGAGATTTCCTCTGAAATACTATCAGCCTCATCCTGTGTTAGCGTTGAGTGTTCCAGGCTGGCTATACGGTTCGCTACGTCGCCAATATGAGATAGCATTGCCTGTGCCAGGTCTTGCGCGTTAATCGCCGCCAGGAGGCTTTCAGGCGTTCTGTCGCGTAAGAGCCCGTTCAATAGCTTCAGCATAGGGGTGGCGTAATTATCGTGGTATGTCTGTAATACAGATTGTAGGGTGTTATAAGAAGTAGAATTGTTCATTATTGATCCTGTAATTGCTTAATTGTTGTTTTGATTTTATTGCTTAGTACGATGAGAGGCGCTTGCATGGTTAGGCATTTATCGAGAAGTTCCTCAAGCGCTGCTATCTTCTCTTCTTCGCTCAGATAGGCATCTTCTAAAATAAACTCCATCTCTCTCACCTGCCCCTGGCACCAATTGAGGATTTTATTAAATCGTTTTGTCTGTGTTGTTTGTTGATGCATTTATTCACTTTCCTTATCTGAATATACTGCGTCAAAATCCTTTACTAGGTTATTTAATCCGTTAACGCTGAGATATCCGGTATAATGTACATAGTTTTCGAATCCCAGCACCTGATATTTCCTCAAATCAGAGGAATCCATAATATATTGTTTACGCTTACGAGGTTTGAAATATACATCATCACAGGATGAGAGAATATCATCTAGAGCGTTCTGCTCCTCCTCTGATAATGGGGGGCTATCGTGCTCGATAATCTCTGTGTGCCATTCACCCGGCTTTGAATTCCATTCCAGTGCTATTCTGGAGATTTCCTTAAATTGGCGACGAGAGGCTAGTGATTGAGCTGGAGGGAGAATATTAGATTGCTGCTCTAGTCGTTTTAATACGTTACGTTCTTTTCTGCCCATTGTTATTGTTCCGTTTAACGGAAAACATCCCTGAATAGTAAACTGTTATATAGATGAAAAGTGTCCAATAAAGCATAGTGATCATAAAATGTTTTCCTGATTGTTGTTATTTAGAAATTAGAGTAGATGAATTCTACCGAATCTTGTTCTATACGTTTTAGAGTGAATGAGAGGTAATGGCTCTCATCGTCTATCTCAATAACACCTAGATTTTGTAATGCTCGCATCCAGAATAAACATCCTGAGTGGGACACTCCAGATTTTTCTGTAATCTCTCCCCATGAGATAGATGTTTTACGGTTTTTCCAAAACCACAGCAGGGAATAATAAACTTGTTTTCCTGCATCGTTGATCTGTATTTGGTTTGTATTATTTATTTTGATATATTGAATCATGTGTTCCTCGCTAACTGTTGTTGTATTTGATCTGTTCTAAGCTGGAGATAATCCAGAGCATAAGGATTAGTGAGTGCGCCCTGTGCCTTGAATAGTGCCAAATATGGGAGATCAAAATCTGTAAATGTGGTAAACCGCTCTGCACCTTGATAATGTTTTAGATAAAACCAATCCCTTTTTTCATCACGTGGACTCTTAAACTCGAATGGATTATTTTGCACAGGTTTAGATTTATTACGTTTTTGTTTAGGTTTAACGGTCTGCCTTTTTACACGAATGACAGGCGGCTCATCCTCTCCCACTTCAATTTCATCCATTTCGCACATAGGATCGATTTCCGGCACAGCTTGCTGCTTCTCTTCCTTCATTTCTTGAGATGTATCTTCCTTGGCATTACCGAACACTGGATTTTTTAAACAATCCACCCATTCTGGCGCGGCTCCTCTTTTCATCGCATTAATATCACGTTCAAAGAGGAAGTTTTCCGGCGTGAGCGGTAGTATTGTCCATTTATTAGATCGCCCTGATAGCGTAGCAACAACTAAACCTACTTTCTTTAAAGTGGCTATGATTCTGGTTGCTGTAGATGAGCTAACTCCAATGCTAGCGCCTAGTTGTTCAATGTCATCGTGATAAATGCCTCCTCGCTCATTTACAAAAAACTGGTAACGGTGACGCATTTTTACGTAAAACAGCTTATCAGCAGCAGATAGAGATTCTGTAATACCTGTCCTCAGATTGGTAATTCGCGTACATTCATTGAATGCGTCTTCAATCGGCACGTATTGGAACACATCAGTATTGATGTATTTTATTTTTGTCATAGAAATTTATTCCTTGTATGTAATCACGCTCGCGGCGCTACTAAGGTGATAATGGGATCACTTGCCCTTGTTAAGATTGGTTGCCTCTTTTTGCAGAACATTGAGGATGTATTCTGTAACTGTCACTCTCTGATTTCTCGCCTCCTTAAATAAGACTTGAAAGATTTCATCAGGTACGTGTAGGCAAGTGCGCGGTTGTTTCTTTGTATCGCTCATATTGTTTTCTCCTTTGTCAGAGACGGTGGGGTTATTCGTTTGCTGCTTTTGCTTCATCGATAATACGCAATGCTTCATCAAACACTGCGGCTCTTTCTGGGTATCCGCGTCGGCGGGCTGTATTTCGATTCATTCTAATCTGATAACGAGTGATTGCTCCTGTGTTAAACGCATTAACAACATCATCCGGCGTAAACCATTTCATAATTGATTTTCCTTATAAACAGAAAAACACCATTCAGCCGATTGGCTAATAGTGCATTGATTGGATTGTTGATTTATTCGATAGATAGAGAAGAGGTTTTCTCTGTCCCTAATACTACTTTATCATGGCTGAGTGCTTTTGTCAACCCCATAGAGAAAATAAATTGATCATTTTCAATGTATTACAAATATTCTTAACATAACGTGCTGTTAATAAGTAATTCATTCTCTAATCTTGCTAAAACGCTCTGTAACGCATTCTAAGCGATTTAAACACATTACCCAGAAAATCTATTACAGTATCAATAAAATCGCTCACAACGCTATACAGGCGCTTATAGAGCCTCATATGATTATGGCGTAGAATATCATCAGCAAAAAACCATTCTATTACGCCAAAACGTATTGCATGTATATCAATTAACTAATTCACAAACTAACAAAACTATCTGTTAATACAGTACACATGCAAACACCAAACCCAAGAAACCTAGCACGTAATGAAATGAGTGATTGGTTGATTGGTTAGTTTGGCTTAGTGAATTGGAACCGTACCACGGGAACAATGAGCTTTAGCCCTACTGACTTAATGAAACCTTGCATGAATGAGTTAACGATAGTTAATGAATTAATGAATGGTTGGGTTTAGTCAGACTTAGCATATAGACGATTGCACGGTAGTGTAGTCGGATAGATGGTTAGTCATTCTGCGCACAGCGCAATAGTCTATTGTGCAGCGTTTCACGCAGCTAGGCTTGCACAAGTAAGAGACGCTACGCTGTGTTATGAGCGGGTCGAACCGTAAGCCCCACAAGGGGAGCGTAGGTGAGATTTCCCAGCGAGTAACACGAGCATTAATTTTCTTTTTAAATATATAGATCTTCTAAAAGCTCTCTTTTAGAGATCGCTTTTATAATCTCTTTGTATAGTACATCATTTTGATGTGCATTCTATGCGTTCATACATCATTTTGATGTATATCATGGTTCTTTATACATCATTTTGATGTATATCCTATGTATTACCTCATGCTGATGTACATCATTTTGATGTATGTTATAAGCCACTATAACAGAAAGTTGTTATAGCAAATATTCATGCAATAACCTAGGAATAATCCTAGCTAATCAATTACTAATTCATACATTATTCATGCAATAAAAAGCCCTTGTAACGCTCTATAAGCGATATTCTCACTTATATAGTGCCTTTGGTCACTATTGATCAAATGCAGCTATAGCGAGGCTTGTAGGGCTGTTTGTTATGACAAACCACTTTCATGATAGGTGCAATGTGCTGAACGAGTTTTCCAAATTGAAACGATGTTTCTTTTTCATGCTCAAAACCCCTTCATTTGATAATAATTCTCAACAAGTCAAATCGCATCGTCACAAATGAGAATAGCTATCATCTAACATGCCATTTCGCCCCGTTTCGATACACATTAGCAAAGTGTATTTTGTAACTATCTGATTTTTATGTATTCGAGTATTTATCGCTATTTATTGGCTATTTTTCTGGGTATCTGGACAGGTATAAAATAAATATCTTGACTATAAAACCAATGTATGATAGATGTTTGCAATGATAATTTTATTCAATTAAATCAATGCTTTATGATATTTGATACTCTTGAAATGCTCAAAACAGGGGTACCCAAAAATCGCGTTAAGCACCTCTCGCAATACAGCCCTTAAATCGACTTAAATCGCATTTAATACCCTTTAATACCAATTAATACCCCTCTTAATCATTTTGATCATTTAGTGCTATTCACAATAAAAGGTATCGTGCAACCTATTGAAAATGATCATTTTCTGATCAATGATGATTTCAACGAAACGAACATGAGGAGAATGAAAAATGAAAGGTATTAGCCAGGCGCTAAAGAGTGCAGACGAAGTTAAGGCAGTGGCGGCAGAGCTACAGCGCAACACCACCACCAACCTGTTTTATTGCCTGTGGGTGTTTATGTATGAATCCGGCTTGCGTATCTCTGACGTGCTCAAACTCCGGTACGAAGATGTAGAAGGGCAATCTCACCTCAAGGTGAAGCAGGAGAAAACCGGAAACGTGGTGAGGCCAAAAGTTACAGCGTCCATGCTGTCAGTGGTGGCACAACGCAAGGCAGAGCAAGCCAATATGCCAGTGCAGACGGATTTGATCTTTAGCAAGGGCGATCTCCGTAGCAAAGGCAACGCCGTAACCCGTAACACGGTATTCACTGAATTTGGGAAGATGGGACGTAGAGCAGGATTCTCTAACGTAGGCTGCCATACGCCGCGAAAAAGTCGGGGGCGAATCCTATTCGAGAATGGGGTAGCTATTGAAACAATCGCCCATTTCCTGGGGCAGACAGATCCGCGCTCAACCATGTATTACATCGGGTATGGTCAGGACGTGCAGGATGATCTAGCAGAGGAATTTTCTTTAGAGTGGTGATCAACATGAAACAATTAATCGTGCTAACGCTGGCGCTACTGCCAGCCCTCGCCCACGCAGGGCGCATCACGTTAACACTGACTGACGAACAGGAGACAGATAACACAAAGATTTGTATCTATAGCAACGCCAACTACACGGAGACTGTGACAGTTAAGCCATCGCAGCAATGCCGTTACACAATGACATTTGAGGAATGACAATTGAAGAAGGAGGAAGAGCCAATCACCACCTTTATCTGGTGTGGTGCCGTGGTTCAGGTCTACACGCAGACCATCACGTTTGCAGGGACGACGATACAACGTCATCTATTACCAACAAATCTTAGAAAAGCAGTAAATGAAGAAGTGGCGAAGGCTGGCAACTTGCCGGAAGACAGCCCCCGCCGTATTCAACATTACCAACGGAGAGAAGGAAATGCAGAACAGCAACATTATGGCGTTAGCGCTCGCGCTGTGCAACGCCGGAACAAATAGCCGGGTGACAATCCCCCGTTTAACTGGGAAAGAGCTTAGAGAACTGTTAGATTTTATTAACGTATTACGGGGATGAACAGGCATGTTAAAGAAAACGATAATCGCATTGGCTATGTTCTCTGGCTGCGCCAGTGCTGCAACAGGCAACGATTTATACAAGTGGCATAATTCTAATCAATACTCAGAGCAGGGATACTATAGTGGGTATATTAGCGCCTCTGTACAATGGATAGATGGTATTTGCCCCGCTGCTGGAGTTACAGAACAGCAAGTATGGGATATTGTTTATAACTGGTTAGTTAAATATCCTCAATCCAGACATTTAGATTCTAAAGTGATAATTGAGATGGCTATGCGGGAAGCTTTCCCATGTAGTTAATAAATCAAATATAAGCGGGTACATAGGGGCTTTTAAGCCCCTTTCTTTGTTTAAGGCTCCTACCCTACAGCCTAACAATAAAACCGCTTACAATGCGTTACAGAGCGTTTTAGAGGCATTGTTTTTACGAAACTCAATCAAATATGCAAGTTCCTCTGGTAGCAGTGCATCATCACTAGTATCAATAATATTCTTCTCTGTAACATCCCTCTCACCTATAAAAACAGCGTAGAGGCTTAGAGAAGAACTCTTCTCCTCCCACATTTCTTTAAACTTCTCACGTTTCCGGTGAAGGTGGTAATCTCCACTACCATGCTCCATGTCATGCCCTAAACGGGCTTGTTTAAACATTCGGAGTATTTCGCTATCTGTTTCATTTGTATTGACTTCAAAAATCTCCGGTTCGTTAACGCGAGCCAAACAGTATGCATAATGTTTAGTTTTTTTATTCATCTTGATCCTCTTGCTGTATGTAGTTAAAGGTAGCTTAGCGCAGGTTTTGGACAATAGTAGCCATAAAGCCCCGTTGGTGATACAGCAACAAGCGGAGCGTAGCGACGTCATCAAGATTGTCAGAGCGATCCCACCTTATCAGGATAACCGTGTACCTTTCGGAGCGTGGCTGAAACGCTGATAGAGCTTGCATGTGGTGTGCAAGTACCAATATCACCATAAACCTGTTTACGCAGCCACAGGGCCGCACATCGGGCTTAAATGCGTGTGACCAATCTGTCGATGACATAACGATGCCTGGATGGGCTTTTTCTTCACGTTTTACTATCGCGGTGTGAGGATGCAACTGCCGCCAACGCTGAGTTATACTGTCATCTCACCATGTAACTTAGCGTGACAGTTACCAAGGGCGGATCACAACGGTAGAACCCATAGGCGACTAAAATAGGTAACTATTTAAGTGGCTGATAGAGAAGACTTTTAAGGCTTCTCCACTTGGGGAGAGATCTGGAGCGGGCGAAGGGAATCGAACCCTCGTATAGAGCTTGGGAAGCTCTCGTTCTACCATTGAACTACGCCCGCGAAGAGGTGCGAAAAGCATTATAGACCTTACGCACCCTGTGGCAAGCCCGAATTGGGCTAACTGCTGATAAAATAACCTTTTAGCACTTAGGCTTACTGCCTTGCGGCGGCAGATAACGCAGCGGGTCGATGGCCGTGGCGCGATAGCGAATCTGGAAATGCAGCCGTACGGAATCAGCGTCCGTACTGCCCATGGTTGCTATCTGCTGGCCAATCTTCACGCTCTGGCCATTGTTAACCATCATCTTGTCGTTATGCGCATACGCGGTGATGTAATCCTCGTTATGCTTAATCATGATCAGGTTGCCGTAGCCGCGCAGCTGGTTGCCGACGTAGACCACCTTACCGGCGCCGGCGGCGTAAACCGGCTGGCCGCGGGTACCAGCGATATCAATACCTTTATTGCCGCCATCGCGGGTGGAGTACGGCATCACCACTTTACCGCTGGTCGGCCAGCGCCAGCAGCGCTGCCCCACCGGCGGCCATGAGGACTGCGGCACCGCCGATGATGGCGTTACGGCGGCGGTACGGGTGCTGGAGGATTTTTTCCCGGCGGTGCTGCTTTTTGCTTTCGAACCGCCGTTAAGTTTCAGCTTCTGTCCGACTTCAATAGTGTATGGCGGAGAGATGTTATTCAGGCGCGCCAGATCGCGTACGCTGGTGCCGGTACTACGGGAGATCGCATACAGCGTATCGCCGCGTTTCACGGTATAAGTGGACCCAGAATCGGAAGTACTGGAACAGCCGGCTAAAGTCAGGCTAGCAAGCAGCATTATCGCGATATAAAAGCGTGTTTTCATCAGGCGTCCTGCACTCAACGGTTTCTCATCTCGGCGTCATGGGCGAATATCATACCAGCCCGATGGACGATCCCCAATGTTCTACGCTTATTCTACGACCTCTACTCCCTTCGGCGCGTTAAATGGATAGCCTCCGGCGATAATATCCATCAACGCGGGGAGATACGACATCGACGGTAATTTCACCAGCGCCGGATAAAATATCTGTGGCGAGGGGAAGACATCAACCACATAGCAATGAGGCAGTTTTTCAGCATTCACTTCCGAGGATGGCAACAACGTCGCCGCTTCCAGCCCGCCCTCCAGCCAGTCGAGAATTACTCCTGGTTGGGTAATATGCATAATCACTTTCGCGCTGACGCCGGATTTACGAAACAGATCCATCAGCATCTCATAGGTGCCGGAATCTTTCGCCCGGTGAAGCAGCACCAGCGGCATCGTCGCCAGCGCGTTATAATCGAAGGGGTTAGACGGCGGCTGCGGCAGACATTTTTTATTAATGACGGCTACCAATTTTATCGGGTCAAAGGAGACATAATCGAAACCCTCACTACGGTAGGGTCGCTGTATTAAGGCCAGGTCGATAGCGCCTTCATTTAATAACGTTTCCAGATGACTTGAATCGGTCACCGAGATATTTATTGCCGTTTCTGGATTTCGCCGATAGAGCTCCATTAATAAAGGCTGAAAATAGTTTTGATAAAGATGAGTTAAACCAACGCGCACTTCCGCACGGGTCTTTTGCGCAATATCGGCCGTTTCCCTGGCGGTATCTTCCACCTGGCGTAATATTTCACAACCCTTACGATAAAGAAAATAGCCTGCTTCCGTTGGTTCAATACGGTTGCCGCGGCGTTCAAAAAGCGACACCTGCAGCTCTTCTTCAAGCTCCTGTATCCGCTTACTGAGCGGCGGCTGCGCCATGTTGAGCGATTTCGCCGCCTGGCTAACCGAGCCATGTTCGACCACCCGGCAAAAATAGCGTAAACGCTTCAGATCCATTATCTAACCCCTCTTTATCTGGAGGTCAGTATTGCACTAATGGAATCAAATAAAAAGCCGCGCCAATTTATCCATTTTAATTAATCATTTCTTAACAGCTTTTTAAATTAAACCTTTTTGATCTACTGACCATCCGGTAAACGGTATTTGTTTAATTATTCGAACAAAAATATTGTGCGGTTAGCAAAATTGCTTTCCCAAAGGAACACTCATGGCACACTCAGATAAAAAAGCGCCGTCATCGGTGCATGATTTACGCTCTGCGCTGGCGCTATTAAAAACGCTACCGGGCGAATATGTTGAAACCGATACCGAAGTCGATCCCCACGCCGAGCTCTCCGGCGTTTATCGCTACGTGGGCGCCGGCGGTACCTGCCAGCGTCCGACGCGTAAGAACGGCCCGGTGATGGTATTTAACAACATTAAGGGCTTCAACGACATCAGCGTAGCCATCGGTCTGAACGGTTCACGCCAGCGCGTCAGCCAGTTCCTGCAGTGCGAACCGGCGAAACTGGGTCACCTGTTGAAAGACTCCGTTGAAAATGCCATTGCCCCGACCATGGTGCAGGGCGCGGCGGTATGCCAGGAAGTGGTGCACCTCGCCAGCGATGATGATTTCGATCTGCGCAAACTGCTGCCTGCGCCAACCAACACCGAAGAAGACGCTGGCCCGTATATCACCATGGGCCTGTGCTATGCCTCCGATCCGCAAACCGGTGAATCCGATATCACCATTCATCGTCTGTGCGTACAGAGCCGCGATGAACTCTCAATGTGGCTGACGCCGGGCCGCCATATCGATGCCTTCCGCATGAAGGCGGAAGCGGCGGGACAGCCGCTGCCGATCTCGATTAGTATCGGCGTGGACCCGGCTATCGAAATCGCCGCCTGCTTTGAACCGCCGACCACCCCGCTGGGCTTTGATGAGCTAAGTATCGCCGGCGCACTACGCGGCCATCCGGTGGAGATGGTGCAGTGTAAAACCATTAATGAAAAAGCCATCGCCCACGCTGAAATCGTTATCGAAGGCGAACTGCTGCCGAACGTACGCGTGCGTGAAGATCAAAACACCAATACCGGCCGCGCCATGCCGGAGTTCCCTGGCTATACCGGCGAAGCCAAAGAGGCGATTCCGGTCATTAAAGTTAAAGCGGTTACCCATCGTATCAACCCCATCTGGCGCACCACTGTCGGGCCAGGCGAAGAACATGTCAACATGGCCGGGATCCCGACCGAAGCCAGTATTCTCGATATGGTAGAACGCGCCATGCCGGGCAAATTACTCAACGTCTTCGCCCACTCGGCGGGCGGCGGCAAGCTGCTCGCGGTGCTGCAATTCAAAAAATCATCTCCAGCCGATGAAGGCCGCCAGCGCCAGGCTGCACTGCTGGCGTTCTCCGCCTTCCCGGAACTCAAACACGTTATTCTGGTAGATGAAGATGTTGATATTTTCGATAGCGACGACGTGCTATGGGCGATGCAAACCCGTTATCAGGGCGATGTCGATACCGTGGTGATCCCTGGCGTACGCTGCCATCCGCTCGATCCGTCGCAGGTGCCGGAATACAGCCCCAGCATTCTGCAGCAGGGAATGTCGTGTAAAACCATTTTCGACTGCACCGTACCGTTCCATCTGAAGCACAACTTTGAGCGCTCTAAGTTCAAAGCGGTTGATGTAAAACGTTTCCTGCCGGATTTCGAATAAGGGCAAATACCATGACACCACGCATCATCATTGGCATTAGCGGCGCTTCCGGATTCCAGTACGGCGTCAAAGCGCTGGAGCTTCTGCAGCCGCTAGCGGTAGAAGTGCACCTTGTGGTCTCCAAAGGCGCGGAAAAGACCTGCGAGCTGGAAACGGATTACCGCTTAGACGAAGTGATGGCACTGGCTGACGTGGTACACCCTATCAACCATCTGGGCGCATCTATCTCCAGCGGATCGTTTAAAACGCTGGGGATGTTAGTCGCCCCCTGCTCGATGCGGTCATTGGGCGCTATCGCCCACTGTCTCACCGATAATCTGCTCACCCGCGCGGCGGACGTGGTGCTGAAGGAACGCCGCCGGCTGGTGTTGTTAGCACGCGAGACCCCGCTCAACCTCGGCCATATACGCAATATGGCGGCGGTTACCGAGATGGGCGGCATCATCTTTCCACCGGTTCCGGCGCTCTATCAACGCCCGCAAAGCGCAGATGACATTATTACCCATAGCGTGAACCGCGCGCTCGACCTCTTTGACCTTGAGGTCAATAACATCCCGCGCTGGGGTGAAGGCGCGCTGCATTACGCGTAACAGGAACTCGCAATGTTAATTGGTCCATATGTAAATGGTTCCGCCGTGATTATCGGCGGATTGATCGGCGCCATGGCCGGAGGCAAACTTCCGGAACGCGTCAAAACCGCGCTACCGATGACCTTTGGTCTCTGTTCCGTCGGCCTGGGCATCACCCTGGTGCTGAAGGTGAAATATATGCCGGCGGTAGTGCTGGCGATGGTACTCGGCGCTTTCCTCGGCGAACTGCTGCATCTGGAAAAACGCATCGGCAGCGCGGCGGGTTCAACGCGCGGCTTGATTAATAAAGTTCTGCCGCCCGTTCAGGGGTTAGGTCATGAGGAGTTCACCGAAAAATTCGTCGCTATCCTGGTGCTGTTTTGCGCCAGCGGTACCGGTATTTTCGGCGCTATGACCGAAGGTATGAGCGGTGATCCGTCGATCCTGTACATTAAAACGATCCTCGACCTGTTCACCGCCGGGATATTCGCAACTCTGCTGGGTTACGCGGTGATGACCATCGCTATCCCGCAGATCGTCATTCAGGTGGCGCTGGCGATGCTGGCGGTGTTTATTCTGCCGATGATCACCCCGTCAATGATGGCGGATTTCTCCTGCGCCGGTGGATTGCTGATGGTAGCGACCGGATTGCGTATCTGTAACATCAAGCTTTTCCCGGTCGCCAACATGCTACCAGGGCTTGTTTTGGTAATGCCTTTCTCCCATTTATGGGCTACCCTAGTGGCCTGAGTACATGACCCGGCGGGTTTGTGCCGGGTCATTTATTTTTTTCAGGAGTCGTCATGGCCGGGGAACACGTCATTTTGCTGGATGAGCAAGATAAACCCACAGGTATGCTGGAGAAGTATGCCGCCCACACGCTCGATACCCCTTTGCATCTCGCGTTTTCCTGCTGGTTGTTCAATGAGCAAGGCCAGTTCCTGGTCACGCGCCGCTCGCTTAGCAAAAAAGCCTGGCCCGGCGTGTGGACTAACTCAGTGTGCGGACATCCGCAACAGGGCGAGACCTTCGAGCAGGCCGTCACCCGGCGCTGCCACTTCGAACTGGGCGTCGAGATCGCTGATATTGCCCCCGTCCACCCGGCCTTCCGCTACCGCGCCGTCGCACCGAATGGCATCGTCGAAAACGAAGTCTGCCCGGTTTTTGCCGCACGCGTGGTCAGCGAACTACAACCTAATGATGATGAAGTGATGGATTATCAGTGGGTTGAGCTGCCGGAAATGTTAAGCGCGCTGGCCGCTACCCCGTGGGCCTTTAGCCCGTGGATGGTGCTGGAAGCCAAAAACAAAAACGCGCGTCAGGCTTTAATAGACTTTGTCGCGCGTTTACGCGCGTAACCGCGAGTGACGAGCATTAAAGAGCCGGGCTACTCCAGCGACGAACCTTGACATCAAATATAAAAAAACCCGGCAAGCCGGGTTTTTTGCTTTTCGCGAAAAGCGATTATTTCTGCGGACGCATCGCCGGGAACAGAATAACGTCGCGGATGGTGTGGCTGTTAGTGAACAGCATCACCATACGGTCGATACCGATGCCCAGACCGGCGGTCGGCGGCAGGCCGTGTTCCAGCGCGGTGACGTAGTCTTCGTCGTAGAACATCGCTTCGTCGTCGCCGGCGGCTTTCGCATCAACCTGATCCTGGAAGCGCTGCGCCTGGTCTTCCGCATCGTTCAGCTCGCTAAAGCCGTTACCGATTTCGCGGCCGCCGATGAAGAATTCAAAGCGGTCGGTGATTTCCGGATTCACGTCGTTACGACGGGCCAGCGGAGAAACTTCTGCCGGGTATTCGGTGATGAAGGTCGGCTGGATCAGATGCGCTTCCGCCACTTCTTCGAAGATCTCGGTCACGATACGGCCCAGACCCCAGCTCTTCTCAACTTTGATGCCGATAGACTCAGCGATCGCTTTCGCGGAATCGAAGTTATCCAGATCCGCCATCTCGGTTTCCGGACGGTATTTCTTGATAGCTTCACGCATGGTCAGTTTTTCAAACGGCTTGCCGAAATCGAAAGTCTGATCGCCATAAGGCACCGCGGTATTACCGAGGATGTCCTGCGCCAGGGTGCGGAACAGGGATTCGGTCAGCTCAATCAGATCTTTATAATCCGCATAGGCCATATAGAGTTCCATCATGGTGAACTCTGGGTTGTGGCGAACGGAGATCCCTTCGTTACGGAAGTTACGGTTGATTTCGAAGACGCGTTCGAAGCCGCCAACCACCAGACGCTTGAGGTACAGTTCCGGCGCGATACGCAGGTACATGTCCAGATCCAGCGCGTTATGATGGGTGATGAACGGACGCGCGGAAGCGCCGCCTGGGATCACCTGCATCATCGGGGTTTCCACTTCCATAAAGCCGCGGCCAACCATGAACTGACGGATGCCAGCCAGGATCTGCGAACGTACTTTGAAAGTGTTACGGGATTCGTCGTTGGAGATCAGATCGAGGTAACGCTGACGGTAGCGCGCTTCCTGATCCTGCAGGCCGTGGAATTTGTCCGGCAGCGGGCGCAGGGCTTTGGTCAGCAGACGCAGCTCGGTGCAGTGGATGGACAGCTCGCCGGTTTTGGTTTTGAACAGCTTACCGCGGGCGGCGATGATGTCGCCGAGATCCCATTTTTTGAACTGATCGTTGTAGACGCCTTCCGCCAGGTCATCGCGCGCGACGTACAGCTGAATGCGGCCGCCGACGTCCTGCAGGGTAACGAAAGACGCTTTACCCATGATACGACGGGTCATCATGCGCCCAGCAACGGCCACTTCGACATTCAGCGCTTCCAGCTCTTCGTTTTCTTTGGCATCGAAGTCAGCGTGCAGTTGGTCAGAGGTATGGTCACGACGGAAATCGTTCGGGAATGCGACGCCCTGCTCACGCAGCGCAGCCAGCTTCTCACGACGGGTTTTCAGTTCATTATTAAGGTCAATTGCCGCGTCAGCGCCCTGTGCTTGTTGTTCAGACATGTTGGTTCCTCATAACCCTGCTTTCAAACTTGCTTCGATAAATTGGTCCAGGCTGCCGTCGAGCACCGCCTGAGTGTTGCGGGTTTCCACCCCGGTGCGCAGATCTTTAATACGCGAGTCGTCCAGCACGTAAGAGCGGATCTGGCTGCCCCAGCCGATGTCGGATTTGTTATCTTCCATCACCTGCTTCTCGGCATTTTTCTTCTGCATTTCCAGCTCATAAAGCTTCGCTTTCATCTGCTTCATGGCCTGGTCTTTGTTCTTGTGCTGCGAACGGTCGTTCTGGCACTGCGTCACCAATCCGGTCGGGATATGGGTAATACGCACCGCGGATTCCGTACGGTTAACGTGCTGACCACCGGCGCCGGAGGCGCGGTATACGTCAATGCGCAGGTCGGCTGGGTTAATTTCGATATCGATATCGTCATCAACTTCCGGATATACGAACGCCGAGCTAAAGGAGGTATGACGGCGGCCGCCGGAATCGAACGGGCTCTTACGCACCAGGCGGTGAACGCCAGTTTCAGTACGCAGCCAGCCGTAGGCGTAATCGCCAATGATTTTGATGGTCACGGATTTAATGCCCGCGACTTCACCTTCGGATTCTTCGATGATTTCGGTCTTAAAGCCGCGCGCTTCCGCCCAACGCAGGTACATGCGCATCAGCATGCTGGCCCAGTCCTGGGCTTCGGTGCCGCCGGAACCGGCCTGAATATCAAGATAGCAATCGGCGCTGTCATATTCGCCGGAGAACATGCGGCGGAACTCAAGCTGCGCCAGCTTCTCTTCCAGCCCGTCCAGCTCGGCAACCGCTTCGTTGAAGGTCTCTTCGTCTTCGGCTTCTACCGCCAGCTCCAGCAGTCCGGCGACATCTTCCAGACCCTGGGTCATCTGATCCAGCGTTTCGACGATAGCTTCCAGGGAAGAACGTTCTTTGCCCAGCGCCTGTGCGCGCTCAGGTTCGTTCCAGACGTCCGGCTGTTCCAGCTCGGCGTTTACTTCTTCGAGACGCTCTTTCTTCGCATCGTAGTCAAAGATACCCCCTAAGAACGTCGGAGCGCTCCGTGAGGTCCTGAATGCGGTTTTTTACCGGATTTATTTCAAACATGGTCGGTTTCTTTTAATGGATTTGTCAAAATGCGGTGATAAGAGCGGAATTCTACCGGATTCGCGCCCTTATTAATACACTGTTGTCAATTTGGCCAGAGGTGATCGATGATCAGCTGCAGGCTGCGGTTGCCGCGGAACTCGTTGATGTCGAGCTTGTAGGCTAACTGTACTTCACGCACGCCGTTATCCGGCCAAATGGAAGTATCGATGTTGAAGGCAATACCGTCCAGCAGCGGCCCGCCGTCAACCGGCTCGACCATCACTTTCAGATGACGCTCGCCCACCAACCGCTGCTGCAGCAGGCGGAAACGGCCATCAAACAGCGGTTCCGGGAACATCTGCCCCCATGGCCCGGCATCGCGCAGCATCTGCGCCACTTCCATGCTCATCTCCGCCGCCGCCAGCGGACCGTCGGAAACCACCTCGCCCTGCAATAATGCGGGATCCAGCCACTCGGTCACCAGCTCGCCGAAGCGTTGTTGAAACTCCTCAAAACGCGCCTCTTCCAGCGATAAGCCCGCCGCCATCGCGTGGCCGCCGAACTTCAGGATTAGCCCAGGATAAAGCGTATCAAGGCGCTCCAGCGCATCGCGCATGTGCAGCCCCTGAATGGAGCGGCCAGAACCTTTGAGCGTGCCGTCGCCGGTAGGCGCAAAAGCGATAACCGGGCGATGGAAGCGCTCTTTAATCCGGGATGCCAGAATGCCGACCACCCCCTGATGCCATTGCGGATGGTACATCGCCAGCCCGCCGGGCAGGGTGTCGCTGCTGCGTTCCAGCTGCTGGCACAGAGTCAGCGCTTCGGCCTGCATCCCCTGCTCAATCTCTTTACGCGTTTGATTGAGCGCATCGAGCTCATTGGCCAGCACCCGCGCTTCGCCAATGTTATCACACAGCAGCAGCGCGACGCCGACGGACATATCATCCAGCCGACCCGCAGCATTCAGGCGCGGCCCGAGGGCGAAACCGAGGTCGCTGGCGGCAAGCTTTTGCGGATCGCGGTTGGAAATTTCCAGCAGCGCTTTAATGCCTGGCCGACATTTTCCGGCGCGAATGCGGCTTAACCCCTGCCAGGTCAGGATGCGGTTGTTAGCATCTAACGGCACCACGTCCGCAACGGTGCCCAGCGCCACTAAATCCAGCAGCTCGGCAAGGTTTGGCGCGGCGATACCGCGGGCCTCGAACCAGCCGTTATCGCGCAGGAAAGTACGCAGCGCCAGCATCAGATAAAACGCCACCCCCACCCCGGCCAGTGATTTTGACGGGAAGTCGCAATCGCGCAGGTTAGGGTTAACGATGGCCTCCGCCGCCGGCAGCGTATCGCCCGGCAGGTGGTGATCGGTCACCAGCACCGGGATACCGAGCTTATGGGCGTGATCGACGCCGGCATGTGATGAAATGCCGTTATCGACGGTCATGATCATCTGCGCGCCGCGCGCGTGCGCCTGCTCGACCACTTCCGGGCTTAAACCATAGCCGTCTTCAAAACGGTTCGGCACCAGATAGGAAACGTTACCGTAGCCCAGCGCGCGCAAGGCGAGCACGCTGAGCGCGGTACTGGTGGCGCCATCGGCGTCAAAATCGCCGACCACCACAATATGTAACCCTTTCTGGAAAGCGTCATGCAGCATTTCAACGGCTTTTTCAACGCCGGTGAGTTGCGTCCATGGCAACATGCCTTTGACGCCGCGTTCCAGCTCCTGCGCGCTGCGCACGCCGCGGCTGGCATACAACCGCTGCAGTAGCGGCGGCAGGTCGGCGGGGAGGTCGACGCCATCAACCGCCTCGCGGCGGCGTAGTTGTATCTGTTGTTTCACGCGAATCAGTTACCGCTTGTCTGTTTTTGATGCTCGTCGAGGAAAGCTTTAAGCTCTTTCGGCCCCTGATAGCCCGGCAGCACCATGCCGTTGCTGAGAACCATCGCCGGGGTGCCGTTGACGCCCATTTGCACCCCGAGGGTATAATGTTTGGCGATATCTACGCTGCAGCTCGCCGGCTGCACGCCCTTACCATTCATGGCGTCATCCAGCGCTTTGTTGCGATCTTTCGCACACCAGATCGCTTTCATGTCCTGCTCGGCCTGGCTTTGCAGCCCCTGGCGCGGGAAGGCCAGATAGCGCACGGTGATCCCCAGCGCGTTATAGTCGCTCATCTGCTCGTGCAGTTTATGGCAGTAGCCGCAGGTGATGTCGGTAAAGACGGTAATGACATGCTGCTCCTTCGGCGCTTTATAGACAATCATCTCTTTGGTTAAGGCGTTCAGCTTGCCGACCAGCAACTGGTTGGTGACGTTAACCGGCTGCGCGCCGCTGACGTCGTACATTGGCCCCTGAATAATGTGTTTGCCATCGTCAGTGACGTACAGCACGCCGCTGTCGGTGAGCACCGTGCTCATCCCGGAAACCGGCGACGGTTGGATATCGGTGCTCTGCACACCCAGTTTCGCCAGCGACTGTTTGATCGCCGCGCTATCGGCATGCGCCGCGCCGGAGAGTGAAGCCGCCAGCAGGGTGAACATCAATAAACCTTTTTTCATACTCAGTCCTTTTATTCAGCACTCACGCCCGCGGGTGATGCTGTTGATGAAGTTGTCGTAACCGTTCGGTCGCCACGTGGGTGTAGATCTGCGTGGTGGAGAGATCGCTGTGTCCTAACAGCATCTGCACCACGCGTAAATCGGCGCCGTGATTGAGCAAATGCGTGGCGAATGCATGACGCAGCACGTGCGGGGAGAGCTTCGCGCTGTCGATCCCCGCCAGTACGGCATAGTGTTTAATGCGGTGCCAGAAGGTCTGGCGCGTCATCTGCTGCGCGCGCTGGCTGGGGAAAAGCACGTCCGAAGCCACACCGTTCAGCAGCCACGGGCGGCCGTATTCAAGGTAATTTTCAACCCATGACACCGCCTCTTCGCCCAGCGGCACCAGCCGCTCTTTGTTGCCTTTACCAATGACCCGCAGTACGCCCTGTCGCAGGCTGATATCGCTCATCGTCAGGCCAACTAGCTCCGAGACGCGCAGGCCGGTGGCATACAGCACTTCCAGCATCGCCTTATCGCGCAACTCCAGCGGCTGCTCCACCAGCGGCGCCTGCAGCAGACGCTCAACCTGCGCCTCGCTGAGATCTTTCGGCAGCCGCTGCGGCAGCTTCGGCGAAGCCAGCAGCGCGCTGGGATCGTCCGGGCGGATTTTCTCACGGTACAAATGCTGGAAGAAGCGGCGCACGGCGCTAAGCATCCGTGCGGTACTGGTCGCTTTGTAGCCGCCGGTTTGCCGCTCGGCAAGCAGCGCCTGTAAATCGTCGCTGCCGACGCTTGCCAGAGTCAGCCCGCGATGATGCAGCCACTCCACTAGCATCGTCAAATCGCGACGATAGGCGCTGAGCGTGTTCTCCGCCAGATTACGCTCCAGCCAAAGGGCATCGAGAAACTGTTCAATTTGTGCCAGATCCTGTTTCACATCGGCCTCTTTGTTCGTTATACGCCCTCATTATGCCTTAAGAGGCCGCCTTTCTGGTACACTGGGCGCAATTCACGGCAAGAATTGAGACGTTTACGCGATGAATATAGGTCTTTTTTACGGCTCCAGTACCTGCTACACCGAAATGGCCGCGGAAAAAATCCGCGATATCATCGGCCCCGAGCTGGTGACGCTGCATAATCTGAAAGATGACTCCCCCGCGCTGATGAGCCAGTACGACGTGCTGATCCTCGGCATCCCGACCTGGGATTTCGGCGAAATTCAGGAAGACTGGGAAGCGGTCTGGGAACAGCTCGACGCCTTAGATCTGAATGGCAAAATCGTCGCGCTGTACGGCATGGGCGATCAGCTTGGTTACGGCGAATGGTTCCTTGACGCGCTGGGGATGCTGCACGATAAGCTGGCGACCAAAGGCGTGAAGTTTGTCGGCTACTGGCCAACCGAGGGCTATGAGTTCACCAGCCCGAAACCGGTTATCGCCGATGGCCAATTGTTCGTCGGCCTGGCGCTGGATGAAACCAATCAATACGACCTGAGCGATGAGCGCATCCAGAACTGGTGCGAGCAGATCCTCGGCGAAATGGCGGAGCACTTCGCCTGATCCTGAGTTAGTCGTGCGCCGGCTTTTGCAGCACCAGCCGGCGCAAATCCCGCCATTCCCCCGCATCCATGCTATCCGCCGCCACCCACAAATGCTGGCTACGGCCGGTTTCCGCATGCTTCAGGCGCAGCAGCATCCCGCTGCTGATAACCCATGGCGTCCCGACGATATCCCATTCCGTTTTTTGCCACCGTAAACGGGAGTCGATTAACAGCTTAATTTCTCCCTGGCAGGCGTGGATCCGCCGCTGGCTGCGCACGCAGTCAAACACCACCAGCGATAGCAACAGGAGCCAAATCGGGGTGTAGCTTAACGGCCAGGGCATGAGCAGCACTATCGCCGCCACCACCCCGTGCAGCAGCAGCGAGAACCACTGCGAACGCCAGGAAATACGTAAATCAGATTGCCACAGGACCACGTTCCCGATTCCGAGTCTGGATTAAATTAATCATCCGTTGAAGTTGCGCATCTGCCGGCTTGCCGTGATTCATCAGCCAGTTAAACAGATCCGGATCATCGTTCTCCAGCAAACGGATGAACAGGCGCTTATCGTCATCGCTGAGCGTGTCGTACTCATACTCGAAAAACGGCATGATGGAGATATCGAGTTCGCGCATACCGCGGCGGCATGCCCAGTGGATGCGAGCTTTGTTGTTAATGTCCATGTTGTCCTTCCAGCATCAAGATATAGCTTAGTTTAACCCTTTTTAGGCACTTACTTTACAGTAATATCGCCTTGTGCGAGCAGCATTCCATAAAAGCCCAAAATCCGGTTGGCTATTCACCGCATCCTGAGGGCACAAATGGCTTGCCGAAAGCGCTTGCATTGCACCATAGCTCTTTTACCATTAGTCATTCACTCTGCGTTAAGCTATTCAGGATATGACTATGGCTTTTACACCTTTTCCTCCGCGTCAGCCCTCTTCTTCCGCTCGTCTGCCGTTAACGCTGATGACGCTGGATGATTGGGCGCTGGCGACGATTACCGGTCCGGATGGCGAGAAGTATCTGCAGGGGCAGATCACCGCCGATGTCAGCCATTTAACCGCCGATCAGCATCTGCTTGCCGCGCACTGTGATGCCAAAGGCAAAATGTGGAGCAACCTGCGCGTCTTCCACCGCGACGGCGGTTTCGCGTGGATTGAGCGCCGCAGCCTGCGCGAAGCGCAGCTGACCGAACTGAAAAAATATGCCGTCTTCTCCAAAGTCACCATCGCCGCAAACGACGATCTGGTCCTGCTGGGCGTTGCCGGTTTCCAGGCGCGCGCCGCGCTGGCACCGCTGTTCGCCGCGCTGCCGGATGCCGGTAAACCGGTGGTCACCGAAGGCGTGACCAGCCTGCTGTGGTTTGAACACCCTGCCGAACGCTTCCTGCTGGTGACCGATGCCGACACCGCCAACCGGGTGACAGACGCGCTGCGCGGCGAAGCGCAGCTTAACAACAGCCAGCAGTGGCTGGCGCTGAACATCGAGGCCGGTCTGCCGGTTATCGACAGCGTAAACAGCGCGCAGTTCATTCCGCAGGCGACCAACCTGCAGGCGTTGGGCGGTATCAGCTTCAAGAAAGGCTGCTACACCGGCCAGGAAATGGTCGCCCGGGCGAAATTCCGCGGCGCCAATAAACGCGCGCTGTGGACGCTGGCGGGCACCGCCAGCAGGGTGCCGGAAGCCGGGGAAGATCTGGAGCTGAAAATGGGCGACAACTGGCGCCGCACCGGTACGGTGCTGGCAGCCGTACAGTTGGATGACGGAAGCCTGATGGTCCAGGTGGTGATGAATAACGATATGGAACCGGACAGCGTGTTCCGCGTGCGTGATGATGCCGGCAGCCTGAGCATCAAGCCATTGCCGTATTCGCTGGAAGAAGATTAAGGAACAGTTCCCGGCTTACGGCGCTTGCGCCTCAGCCGGGCTACCAGACCGCAGAATATCGTAGCCACGGTAAGCACAGCGCCACCGTGGACGTTTGATCAGGACTGGCCGACGTAAAGATAAATCGCCAGGAAGTGACACACGCTGCCGCCGAGCACGAAGCCGTGCCAGATAGCGTGGTTATAAGGAATACGTTTGCAGACGTAGAAGATGACCCCCAGCGAGTACACCACCCCGCCAACCGCCAGCAGCGTTACCCCGCCTACCGCCAGCTTCACCGCCAGTTGATAGACCACGATAAGCGACAGCCAGCCCATCGTCAGATAGGTCACCAGCGACAAAATTTTAAAGCGGTGCGCGATAGTCAGCTTAAACAGGATCCCCAGTAGCGCCAGGCTCCAGATGACAATCATCAACCCCTTTGCCAGCGGCGAATTCAATCCCACCAGCAAAAATGGCGTGTAGGTTCCGGCAATCAGCAAGTAGATGGCGCAGTGGTCGAATTTCTTGAGCCACTGTTTCGCCCGCTGATGCGGGATAGCGTGATAGAGCGTGGAAGCGAGGAACAGCATAATCATACTGCCGCCGTACAGGCTGTAGCTGGTGATCGCCGTCGCGCTGGCGTTCGTGTCTACCGCTTGCACCAGCAGCAACACAAGGCCGACAATACCGAACACCAGCCCGATCCCGTGACTGATGCTGTTGGCAACTTCCTCTGCCAGAGAATATCCCTGAGTGATTAATGGTTTGCGAACCATATTTTGACTCCGTGAAAACAAGAACGCTTTCATTGCCCACTTAGGTTAACTGAGAATGATTCCAGTGAACACCTGTTAGCTAAAATAAAACGATGTATATTTGTAAACACATTAAAATCATAGTGTTACAACAATATTTCAACTAACAGTTGTGCTGGTTTTATTTAAAGACGTTTGAATTCAATAACATAAAACCGATCTTCCGCAGGATAGATTTCACTGATGACCTGCCGCAGTTGTTCGAGGGTCATATTCTCCTGTTGAGCATGCTGTTCAGTTAGCGTGTCGAGGGTCACCGTCGAGGTCGCGGTAACAGCGATAGTGCAAAAGTAGCCGTCATCTTCATAACGTCCGACGCGCAGCACATCACCGGGCTTAAAGTGCGACTCCGCCGCATCGCGAATGGTGATCGTTTTGCGCCCGGCGAGGATGTCGTCCTGAAAACGCTGAAAAAAGGTAATGTCATTAGCCTGCATGATATAATTCCGTCCTGGTCTTTATGAATTGTGAGTTCGCCACTGTGAGTATGTTCTCCCACGCCGCTGTCGCTAGTCTCAATAATCTTGAGATGATGGTCTACCACTACGTCATTAAGAATCGTGACAAAGTGATGTACATGACTATTCGCGAACTGGCCGAGGCCGCCGGGGTCTCCACCACTACCGTGTTGCGCTTCTGCCGCAAACTGCAGTGCGAGGGCTACTCTGAATTTCGCGTACGTTTTAAATTATATCTTGAGCAGAATGAGCCTCAACAGGCAAATATCGGCGCCAGCGAAATAATGAGCTTTTTTAAAAGCGTCAATAATGACGAGTTCGATCAATTGCTCGAACAAGCCGTCGATATTATTCTCTCCTCCGAGCGTATTATTTTCGTCGGCGCCGGTACTTCCGGCGCGCTGGCGAAATATGGCGCGCGCTTCTTTTCCAACGTCGGGAAATTCAGCAACCATATTGACGATCCTTATTTCCCGGTCACCAATGATATGGCTCGCAACGCGCTGGCGATTGTGCTTTCCGTCTCCGGTGAAACCGAAGAGATCCTGCGCTTTGCCAGCCAGTTCAGCCTGCATCACTGTAGGGTGATGTCGATTACCAGCCATGAACATTCGCGGCTGGCAAAACTGGCTGATTTCAATCTCTCCTGGCACGTGCCGCAAACGCGCATCGGCGGCGTTTACGATATTACAACACAGATTCCGGTGATATATATTCTCGAATCCCTGGGGCGTAAATTAGCGCGCAAAATCGGCTAAAAATAACAGCCTGTTTTTTCGATGTAACATATTACCTTTAGCGGGATTTGTTATATCGTGACATTCAATTTCGCTTTGCTAGACTCAATCGCAATAGTGATTCATAGAGATTAGTAAAGATGAAAAAATTGACTCTTCCAAAAGACTTTTTGTGGGGCGGCGCGGTCGCCGCGCATCAGGTTGAAGGCGGCTGGAATAAAGGCGGCAAAGGCCCCAGCATCTGCGATGTGTTGACCGGCGGAGCGCACGGTGTGCCGCGCGAAATCACCCAACAGGTCGAGGCGGGTAAGTATTACCCTAACCATGAAGCGGTTGATTTTTATGGCCACTACAAAGAAGACATCAAACTGTTCGCCGAGATGGGTTTCAAATGCTTCCGCACCTCTATTGCCTGGACCCGCATCTTCCCGCAGGGCGACGAAACCCAGCCAAATGAAGAAGGGCTGAAATTCTACGATGACATGTTTGATGAACTGCTGAAGTACAACATCGAGCCAGTGATCACCCTTTCCCACTTTGAAATGCCGCTGCATCTGGTACAGCAGTACGGCGGTTGGACCAACCGCAAAGTGGTCGATTTCTTTGTGCGCTTCGCCGAAGTTGTCTTTGAGCGCTATAAGCACAAAGTGAAATACTGGATGACCTTTAACGAGATCAATAACCAGCGTAACTGGCGCGCGCCGCTGTTCGGCTACTGCTGTTCCGGCGTGGTCTATACCGAGCATGAAAACCCGGAAGAGACCATGTACCAGGTGCTGCATCACCAGTTCGTCGCCAGCGCGCTGGCGGTGAAAGCGGCGCAGCGCATCAACCCGGAAATGCAGGTCGGCTGCATGCTGGCGATGGTCGCCCTCTACCCTTACTCCTGCAAACCGGAAGATGTCATGTTTGCCCAGGAGTCGATGCGCGAACGCTATGTCTTTACCGATGTCCAGCTGCGCGGCTACTACCCGAGCTATGTGTTGAATGAATGGGAACGCCGCGGCTTCAACATCAAGATGGAAGACGGCGACGCGCAGATCCTGCGTGAAGGCACCTGCGCCTATCTCGGCTTCAGCTACTACATGACCAACGCGGTGAAAGCCGAAGGCGGCACCGGCGATGCCATTTCCGGCTTCGAAGGCAGCGTGCCGAACCCGCATGTGAAAGCCTCCGACTGGGGCTGGCAGATTGACCCGGTTGGCCTGCGCTACGCCCTGTGCGAATTGTATGAGCGCTACCAGAAGCCGCTGTTTATCGTGGAAAACGGCTTTGGCGCCTACGACAAAGTAGAAGCCGACGGCAGCATCAATGATGACTACCGCATCGATTATCTCCGCGCCCACGTCGAAGAGATGATTAAAGCGGTGACTTATGACGGCGTTGATCTGATGGGTTATACCCCATGGGGCTGCATCGACTGCGTCTCCTTCACCACTGGCCAGTACAGCAAACGCTACGGCTTCATCTACGTTAATAAACACGACGACGGCACCGGCGATATGTCCCGCTCGCGCAAGAAGAGCTTTAACTGGTACAAAGAAGTCATTGCCAGCAACGGCGAGAATCTGTAATTAACCGCCCTCTCCCGGCCGGGAGGGGGCAAATCACTTATCCGCCAGACACTTCTTTACAGCTTTACCATTGCTAAAACGCGTTCGCCCGATAAGATAGCCCTCGTGAATATTTGAGGCGACCATGATTAAGCGACAACGCAAAGCCATTCTTCTTGTACTTCTTGCCTGCCTGGTGGTGCTGATCTGCACCGCCCAGAGAATGGCGGGGATGCATGCGTTGGTGATGAACGTCACGGCCGCCAGCCAATCCGCCCAACCGGGCCCGGATAATGCCGAGGCGCCGGTCTCCCCCTGCGAACTCAGCGCCAAGTCGCTGATGGCCGTTCCGCCGATGCTGTTTGAAGGGGCGCTATTAGCGATCGCCCTGCTGCTGGCGGTGCTGGCGGCCATCCCGCCGCGCATCGAGCGAATCTGGCCTCCCCGCGTCATTTCTCCTCCCCGATTGCGGGTGCATCTACGATTATGCGTCTTCCGTGAGTGATTAATTCTCCTGACAGCTCAGGTTAATTTATTACTTACGGAGAAAATTTATGTTTATGGTATTCAGGCGACTGCTGGTCTGCCTGCTTTGGCTATGGCTGCCCGTCAGCCAGGCCGCCGATAGCGGCTGGCTGCGCGCCGCCGACAATCAACACGCCAGCGTGCGCCTGCGGGCGCAAAGCGAAAGCAATGGCGACACCCGCCTGCTTTTAGACGTAGCGCTGGAAAAGGGCTGGAAAACCTACTGGCGTTCGCCGGGCGAAGGCGGCATCGCGCCAGCTATCGCCTGGCACACGCCGCTGGAGGTTAACTGGCGCTGGCCGACGCCGCAACGCTTTGACGTCGCGGGCATTTCCACTCAGGGGTATCACGGCGACGTCAGCTTCCCGATGACCCTGCGCGGGAAAATACCGCCGACGCTAAGCGGCGTACTGACGCTCTCTACCTGCAGCAATGTCTGCATTCTCACTGACTACCCCTTTTCGCTGGATATGACGGCTCCGGCGGGGGAGCAATTTAATTACGATTTCACCCGCGCGATGGGCACGCTGCCCCTGCGCGACGGTCTCACCTCGGCGCTTAGCGCCAGCTACGTCAGCGGAAAGCTGACGGTAACCGCCCGCCGCGATGCCGGCTGGCAGCAGCCAGCGCTGTTTATCGACAGCATGGAGGATGTCGATTTCGGCAAGCCGAGCTTTACCAGCCACGGCGATACGTTGACTGCCACCGTACCGGTCACCGATAGCTGGGGCGAAGCGGCGCCGGATCTGAGCGGCAAAACGCTGTCGCTGGTGCTGGCCGATAACGGCCAGGCGCAGGAAAGCCATATCGCCATCACCGCCGGCAGTGCCGCGCCGGGGCTGGCGTTAGGCTGGGTGCTGCTGATGGCGCTGGCCGGCGGGCTTATCCTCAACGTCATGCCTTGCGTGCTGCCGGTGCTGGCGATGAAACTCGGCTCATTGGTGCAAACCGAACGTCGTGAACGCGGCGCGGTGCGGCGGCAGTTCCTCGCCTCGGTATGCGGAATCGTCGTCTCCTTCCTGGCGCTGGCGCTGATGATGACCGCGCTACGTTTAGGTAATCAGGCGCTCGGCTGGGGGATCCAGTTCCAGAACCCGTGGTTTATCGGCGCGATGGCGCTGGTGATGGTGCTGTTCAGCGCCAGTTTATTAGGGCTGTTCGAAATCCGTCTCTCCTCCAACGCCAGTACCTTCCTCGCCACCCGCGGCGGCAACGGCTTAATGGGCCATTTCTGGCAGGGCGCCTTCGCCACCCTGCTGGCGACGCCCTGTACCGCGCCGTTCCTCGGTACCGCCGTTTCGGTAGCGCTGGTGGCGCCGCTGCCGCTGCTGTGGGGGATTTTCTTCGCCATGGGGATCGGTATGAGCCTGCCGTGGCTGCTTATCGTCGCCTGGCCGGGTCTGGCGCAACGACTTCCACGTCCAGGCCGCTGGATGAATCATCTGCGCGTGGTGTTGGGGCTAATGATGCTTGGTTCAGCGCTATGGCTGGTTAGCCTGCTGACGATCCACATCGGCCGTACGCCGGTGCTTACCCTGCTGGTGATTCTGGCCATCTTCCTGCTCCTGGCCACCGCCTGGCGCTACCGCTGGCGTACGGCGCTGCGCGCGGGCGCTCTGGCCATCGTGGTGGCGGGCGCCGTCGCCTTTGTCGCACAACAGGACGGCCAGGGCCCGCGCCGAGACCGGGTTAACTGGCAGCCGCTCAGCGAGCAGGCTATCGCTAACGCCCTTGCGGAGCATAAACGGGTATTTATTGATGTCACCGCCGACTGGTGCGTGACCTGTAAAGCCAATAAATACAACGTGCTGCTGCGGGATGACGTCCAGCAGGCGCTATCAGCGCCAGATGTGATCGCCTTACGCGGCGACTGGAGCCGCCCCTCCGCTGACATTAGTCAGTTTTTAACCGCACGCGGCAGCGCCGCGGTGCCGTTTAACCAGATTTACGGACCGGGATTACCGCAGGGACAGATTCTGCCTGCGCTGTTAGACCGCGAACAACTTCTCGCCACCCTGTCCGCCGCTAAAGGAAAATAACATGAGAGCTATCACCGCCTTATTACTGCTGTGCGTATCGGCCTTCAGCTTCGCCGCACCGGCGGAAGAACCACAATCGAACGGTAATGACCAGTTAGCCCAGCTGCTGTTTAACGATCCGAACAGCCCGCGTACCGGCGCGAAAGAGCCAACACTCACAATCGTCTCGTTTACCGATTACAACTGTCCTTACTGCAAACAGTTTGATCCGATGCTGGAAAAAATCGTCCACGATAATCCGGATATTCAGCTCATCGTTAAGCTGCTGCCGTTTAAAGGGCAGAGTTCGGTGAATGCCGCTAAAGCCGCGCTCTCCACCTGGCGTCAGCAGCCCGATAAATTCTGGGCGCTGCATCAGCGGCTGATGGCGAAAAAAGGCTATCACGATGACGCCAGTATCGCCGCCGCGCAGAAGAAAACCGCCACCGATAGCGTGAATATTGATGACAAGACCATGGATTCGCTGAAGATGAACCTGATTTTGTCGCAGGTGCTGAATATTCAGGGCACCCCGGCGACCATCATCGGCGATCAGATGGTGGCCGGCGCGATCCCTGCTGATGAGCTGGAGGGGCTGGTGAAAGAGCAGCTGGCGAAAGCCCGTGGCCAGTAAAATCAGACGCTGGCTACGCGAGCTGGCGGTGTGGCTGCTGATTGGCGCGGCGGTAAGCCTGGCGGTGGATTATTTTCGCCAGCCCGCGCTGCCGCAAAACTTCAGCGCCACATCGCTGCAGACACTCGACGGCAGGACGCTGGATCTGAACGCTATGAGTCAGCAAAAGCCGCTGCTGCTGTACGTCTGGGCGACCTGGTGCGGAGTCTGTCGCTATACCACGCCGTCGGTGGCATCGCTTGCCGCCGACGGCGGCAATGTGCTGACGGTAGCCCTGCGTTCCGGCGATAACGCCACGCTTGAGAAGTGGCTGACCAGGAAGAAAATGGCGCTGCCGACGGTAAATGATCCGAGCGGCCAGCTGGCGCGGCAGTGGGATATCCAGGTAACGCCAACGCTGGTGGTCATTTCTCAAGGTGAGGTGAAGTCGGTTACCACCGGCTGGACCAGCAGTTGGGGAATGCGCCTGCGGCTGTGGCTGGCCTCCTGGTAGACCGTCAGGTTCCCCGCTCGCGTTGTTGGGTAGCCCGGATAAGGCGTAACCGCCATCCGGGAAGGTTTCCCCGGCTCGCGCTGCGCTCAGCCGGGCTACGGGTACGCATCGTTGGGTAGCCCGGATAAGGCGTAGCCGCTATCCGGGAAGGTTACCCGGCAAGCGCAGCGCCGCCGGGCAATAGACATCTACGGGTTATTTCCCGCCCGCCAGTTCGAGGAAGCTACCCGTCACATACGACGCTTTGTCGCTCAGCAGCCAGGCAATGGTCTGAGCGACCTCTTCCGGCTGGCCGCCGCGCTGCATCGGTAGCGAATTTTTTACCCGGTCCACGCGTCCCGGTTCGCCGCCGGAAGCATGCATCTCGGTATAAATCAGACCCGGACGCACGCCGTTTACTCGAATCCCTTGCGCCGCCACTTCCAGCGCCAGCCCGGTCGTCAGGGTATCTACCGCCCCTTTCGACGCGGCATAGTCAACGTACTCTCCCGGCGCGCCAAGGCGCGAGGCCGCCGACGAAACGTTAACTATCGCCCCGCCCTTGCCGCCATGCCGATGCGACATCCGTTTTACCGCCTCACGGCAACAGAGGAAGTAGCCGGTGACGTTGGTGGCCAGCACGCGGTTAATACGCTCGGCGCTCAGGCTCTCCACCGTACATTGGGTAAACAGGATCCCGGCGTTGTTGACCAACGCCATCAGCGGTTCGCCCATACGGTCAATCGCCTCAAACATCGCCATCACCTGCGCTTCATCGCTGATATCCGCCCGCAGCGCCGTGGCTTTGCCGCCAGATTCAACTATGGTATTGACCACTTCGGTTGCGGCTTTAATGTTGTGATGGTAATTGACCGCGACGGTATACCCTTCCTGCGCCAACAGCAGCGCCGTCGCCCGGCCTATGCCGCGGCTCGCGCCGCTAATCAGAGCTATCGCCATACCTTCCCTCCAAAAAATAAAGGCGCCGCAGCGCCTTTAAAAGTTTAGCTAATTCGCCACTTACTGGTATTCGCTCATCGGTACGCAGGAGCAGAACAGGTTACGGTCGCCATACACGTCATCCAGGCGTTTCACCGTTGGCCAGTACTTGTTATGCAACCCAGCCGGGAATACCGCCAGCTCACGGCTGTACGGATGGTTCCACTCGCTCACCAGCTCGCCCTGGGTGTGCGGCGCGTTCACCAGCGGGTTATCTTCCAGCGGCCATTCACCGGCTTTAACGCGATCGATTTCCGCGCGGATCGCCAGCATGGCGTCAATAAAGCGGTCCAGCTCTACCTTGCTTTCCGATTCCGTCGGCTCAACCATCAACGTCCCGGCGACCGGGAAGGACATGGTCGGCGCATGGAAACCAAAGTCGATCAGGCGTTTAGCAATATCCAGCTCGCTAATGCCGGTCTCTTCTTTCAGCGGACGAATATCAAGAATACATTCGTGCGCCACGCGACCATCGCGACCGGTATAGAGCACCGGGTAAGCATCTTTCAGCCGGGTAGCGATATAGTTGGCGTTGAGAATCGCGTTCTGGCTCGCCTGTTTCAGCCCTTCCGCGCCCATCATGCGGATATACATCCAACTGATCGGCAGAATGGAAGCGCTGCCGAAAGGCGCGGCGGAAACCGCGCCCTGACGGGTCAGCATGCCTTCAATCTGTACCACGCTGTGGCCCGGTACAAACGGCGCCAGGTGCGCTTTCACGCCGATAGGGCCCATACCCGGACCGCCACCGCCGTGCGGAATGCAGAAGGTTTTATGCAGGTTGAGGTGCGAAACGTCAGCGCCGATAAAGCCCGGAGAAGTGATCCCGACCTGGGCGTTCATGTTGGCGCCATCGAGGTAAACCTGGCCGCCGAACTGATGCACTATCTCACATACTTCACGGATGGTCTCTTCATACACGCCGTGGGTCGACGGGTAGGTGACCATGATGCAGGAAAGATTCGCCCCCGCCTGCTCTGCTTTTTCACGCAGATCGGCAAGATCGATGTTGCCGTTTTTGTCGCAGGCAACCACCACCACCTGCATACCCGCCATCTGCGCGGAAGCCGGGTTGGTGCCGTGCGCGGAGCTTGGGATCAGGCAGATATCGCGATGGCCTTCGTTGCGGCTTTCGTGATAGTGGCGAATCGCCAGCAGGCCAGCATACTCGCCCTGCGCGCCGGAGTTCGGCTGCATACAGACGGCGTCATAGCCGGTCAGTTTCACCAGCCAGTCTGAAAGCTGGGCGATCATCTGATGATAACCTTCCGCCTGCTCGACCGGGCAGAACGGGTGCAGCTCGGCAAATTCCGGCCAGGTGATCGGGATCATCTCCGCCGCGGCGTTCAGTTTCATGGTGCAGGAGCCCAGCGGGATCATCGCCTGGTTCAGCGCCAGATCTTTACGCTCCAGCGCGTGCATGTAGCGCATCATCTCGGTTTCGCTATGGTAGCGGTTAAACACCGGATGGGTGAGGATCGCATCGTCGCGCAGCATCGCCGCCGGGATCGAACGGCTATCCAGCGCCACGTCTTTATCCAGGGTATCGATATCCAGACCGTGATCGTCGCCGACGATGGCGCGGAACAGGTTCAGCACATCTTCGCGGGTGGTCGCTTCATCGAGCGTAATGCCAACCGCGCCGTGAATATCGCTACGCAGGTTAATCTGCAGCGCTTCGGCACGCGCCAGCACCGCGGCTTTATCCGCCACTTCGACGCAAAGGGTGTCGAAGTAGTGCGCATGGCGCAGCTTCAGCCCTTTCTTCTGCAGGCCGTCGGCCAGAATGTCGGTCAGGCGATGAATGCGGCCAGCGATACGTTTCAGGCCCGCCGGGCCGTGGAAAACCGCGTACAGGCTGGCGATGTTGGCCAGCAGGACCTGCGAGGTACAAATGTTGGAGTTCGCTTTCTCGCGGCGGATATGCTGCTCGCGAGTCTGCATCGCCATGCGCAGCGCGGTATTACCCGCCGCATCTTTCGATACGCCGATAATACGGCCCGGCATGGAGCGTTTGAATTCATCTTTCGCCGCGAAGAAGGCCGCGTGCGGGCCGCCATAGCCCATCGGCACGCCGAAACGTTGAGCGGAACCGAAGACAATATCGGCGCCCTGCTTGCCCGGCGCCGTCAGCAGCACCAGCGCCATAAAGTCGGCGGCGACGCTGACAATCACTTTGCGCGCTTTCAGCTCGGCGATAAGTTTACTGTAATCGTGGATTTCACCGGTGGTGCCAACCTGCTGCAGCAGCACGCCAAAAACATCCTGGTGATCGAGCACTTTGTCGGCGTCATCGACAATCACGTCGAAGCCAAAGGTTTCCGCACGGGTGCGAACCACATCCAGGGTTTGTGGATGAACGTCGGCGGCAACGAAGAAGCGGTTGGCGTTCTTCAGTTTGCTCACGCGTTTGGCCATCGCCATCGCTTCGGCGGCGGCGGTGGCTTCATCAAGCAGCGAAGCGGAAGCGATATCCAACCCGGTCAGATCCAGAGTGACCTGCTGGAAGTTGAGCAGCGATTCCAGACGGCCCTGGGATACTTCCGGTTGGTAAGGGGTGTAGGCGGTGTACCAGCCCGGGTTTTCCAGCATGTTGCGCTGAATGACCGGCGGCAGTTGCACGGCGGTGTAGCCCATGCCGATGTAAGACTTGAAGCGCTTGTTGCGACCGGCGATCGCCTTCAGCTCCGCCAGCGCGGCGAATTCGGTAGTCGCGTCGCCCACCTGTGGTGGGGTCGCCAGCTGGATATCCTGCGGCACAATCTGGCCGATCAGGGCGTTAAGCGAATCCGCGCCGACGGTCTTCAGCATCTCTTGCTGCTGCTGAGCGTCCGAGCCAATGTGACGTTCAATAAAGGCGTCGCGGTTTTCAAGCTGACTTAAAGTCTGAGTCATGAGCGATGGTTCCTGAAACGTGCGGTGAATCGTGATTGTCTCTACTTACCTGAATTGCCCGGTGGCGCTAGCGCTTACCGGGCCTACAAAGTTCGTAGGCCGGATAAGCGCAGCGCCATCCGGCACACATTTATTCGTCTTCTAACAGAGCTTCATAGGCGGCGGCATCCAGCAGCGCGGCAACCTGCGCTTCGTCGCTGGCTTTGATTTTGAAGATCCAGCCGTCGGCATACGGGTCGCTGTTGACCAGTTCCGGAGAGTCGTTCAGCTCTTCGTTGACGGCAACGATTTCACCGCTAATCGGCGCGTAGATATCGGAAGCCGCTTTCACGGATTCGGCAACGGCGCAATCGGCGCCCGCTTCAACGGTGGCGCCCACTTCCGGCAGGTCAACGAAAACCATGTCGCCAAGCAGCTCCTGCGCGTGCTCGGTGATCCCGACGGTATAGGTGCCGTCCGCTTCTTTACGCAGCCACTCGTGTTCTTTGCTGTATTTCAGTTCTGCTGGTACGTTGCTCATCAATTCATCTCCAAAAAAGGGAAATCACACAATGGCTTTGCCATTGCGTACAAAACCAGGTTTAGTCACTTTTACCGGCATTTCACGGTTACGAATTTGCACCACCGCGGTGTCGCCAATCCCGGCCGGTACGCGAGCCAGCGCGATGCTGTAGCCCAGCGTCGGCGAGAAGGTGCCGCTGGTGATAATGCCTTCTTTTTGATTACCGTCGCTATCGGTAAAACGTACCGGCAGGCCGCCGCGCAGGACGCCTTTCTCGGTCATCACCAGGCCAACCAACTGCTCGGTGCCTTTTTCGCGCTGCATTTCCAGCGCTTCGCGGCCGATGAAGTTACGATCGGCGGGCTCCCAGGCGATAGTCCAGCCCATGTTCGCCGCCAGCGGCGAGACGCCTTCGTCCATCTCCTGGCCGTACAGATTCATCCCGGCTTCCAGGCGCAGGGTATCGCGCGCGCCAAGACCGCAAGGCTTAACGCCGGCGTCCAGCAGACCGCGCCAGAAATCCGCCGCCTGCTCGTTCGGCATAGCGATTTCATAACCCGCTTCGCCGGTATAACCGGTGGTGGCGATAAACAGGTCGCCGGCCTGTACGCCGAAGAACGGCTTCATGCCTTCCACGGCCTGGCGCTGAGCGTCGGTGAACAGCGTCGCCGCCTTCGCTTTCGCCTGCGGACCCTGCACCGCGATCAGCGACAGATCGTCGCGAACGGTAATTTCAAGACCGTAAGGTTCGGCTTGTTCGGAAATCCAGGCGAGGTCTTTTTCACGAGTGGCGGAGTTAACAACGAGGCGGAAATAATCTTCAGAAAGGAAATAAACAATCAGGTCATCGATGACGCCGGCGGAAGCGGTTAGCATGCCGGTGTAGAGCGCTTTGCCTGGGGTGGTAAGCTTCGCCACATCGTTTGCCAGCAAATAGCGCAAGAACTCTCTGATCCGGCTGCCGTGGAAATCGACGATGGTCATATGCGACACATCGAACATCCCTGCATCGCCGCGTACCGCGTGGTGCTCATCAATCTGGGACCCGTAATGCAGCGGCATCATCCAGCCATGGAAATCCACCATGCGAGCGCCGCACAGCGTGTGTTGTTCATACAACGGAGTCTGTTGAGCCATCTTTTCCTCATCGAATAAAACGGAACCAGCCACGATATTGTCGGCGATTTTGCGCCACGAAATCCGGCGACGGCACCGCTTACGGACACCGACGCAAACGTTCTCTTTTGCCTGAACTTACCACCGAACCCGGTGCTAAACCATAAGGTAAATCAGGACATCACATTAGCTTATGACCAAAGCGCGCAGAAAAGCCTACAGAGTTATTGACTGGAAAAAAGCGATTTGTGCCACATAAAATTAACATAATGAGCAAACCAGTCAGGTGATGATGGTGTTTTATGCGATTTTATGGGCCTAATTTCTTTAACAAAAAAAAGAGCGCATTAATAAAACTAATGCGAAAAAAGAGGTGAAATTAGAATATTTCAAATGAGAGAGAAAACCCGGCACGCAGGCCGGGTAAAAGAAGTGTGACGGGGTTAACGTAACCAGGCGGGGAGATCGTTGAGGCCCATGGCCTGGCGAATCAACTGTGGTTTTACGCCAGGCAGCGAATCGGCCAGTTTGAGCCCCATATCGCGGAGGAGTTTCTTCGCCGGATGGCTGCCGGAAAACATTTCGCGGAACCCCTGCATACCCGCCAGCATCAGCGCGGCACTGTGCTTGCGGCTGCGCTCATAGCGGCGCAGGTACAAATGCTGACCGATATCTTTACCCTGCGCATGCAGGCGCTTCAGCTCGTCGATAAGCTCGGCGGCGTCCATAAAGCCAAGGTTCACCCCCTGCCCGGCCAGCGGATGAATAGTGTGGGCGGCATCGCCAACCAGCGCCAGACGATGGGCGGCGAACTGACGCGCGTAGCGTCCGGTCAGCGGGAAAACCTGCCGATCGCTCTCAAGCTGGCAAAGGCCAAGGCGATTATCAAAAGCGATATTCAGCGCCTGGTTAAACGCGGCTGCATCGGCCTGCTGCATTCGCTGCGCCTCCTCCGGCGACAGCGACCAGACGATCGAGCACAGATGCGGATCGCTAAGCGGCAGGAAGGCCAGAATGCCTTCACCGTGGAACGCCTGACGCGCCACGGCCTGATGCGGCTCGGTGGTTCGTATCGTCGCCACCAGCGCATGATGGCGATAGTCCCAGAAGGTCAGCGGAATATCGGCTTTATTACGCAGCCACGAATTGGCGCCATCGGCGCCGACCACCAGCCGCGCGGTCAGCATGCTACCGTCCTGCAGGCTCAGAAAAGCTTCGTTTTCGCCCCACGCTACCTGCTGCAGTTGCGCAGGCGCCAGCAGGGTAACGTCAGCACAGCGCTGCGCCTTCTGCCACAGCGCGTGATGCACCACGGCATTTTCAATAATATGGCCCAGATGGCTAAAGCCCATGCTCTGGTCATCGAAGCTAATGCGGCCAAAGCTATCTTTGTCCCACACTTCCATGCCGTGATAGCAGCTGGCGCGCTGGGCGATGATTTCGCTCCAGACGCCCAGCTTATCCAGTAACTTTTCGCTGGCGGCATTAATAGCCGAAACGCGCAGCGCCGGCGGCGCATCGGCGTCAAGAGGCTGCGGCGCCGCTTGTTCCAACACCGCGACGCGCAGGCCACTGCCCTGTAAACCACAGGCTACCGCCAGTCCCACCATTCCGCCGCCAACAATGGCAACATCAACACTTTGCACGTTCTACTCCTTAACGGGGAACCCAACCGAGGGTACGCTGCGCCAGCGCATCGCGCGCCGGGGTAAATAATTCCATCGCCATCAGACCGACGTTGCGCCCCGCCACCAGCGGCGCCCAACGGTTGGCAAAGAGATGCACCAGCCCATCGGTCACGCCGATGGTGGCGGCTTTATCATCCGCTCGCCGCGCCTGGTAGCGGCATAGCAGAGAATAATTGCCCACATCCTCGCCGAGCCCGTGGGCGTCGGCAAGCAGTTCAGCCAGGCTCATCACGTCGCGCAGACCGAGATTAAAGCCCTGCCCGGCGATCGGGTGCAATGTCTGCGCCGCGTTGCCGACCAGCGCCAGACGGTGCGACACCGAACGGATGGCGGTGGTTAACGCCAGCGGATAAACACTACGCTTACCGGCATGGGTAATGCGCCCAAGCCGCCAGCCGAACGCCTGCTGTAATTGTTGGCAAAAACGTTCGTCAGACCAGCTCAGCACCTCGTCGCGCCGCGACTGCGGATGGCACCACACCAGCGAACAGCGCCCTTGCGACATCGGCAGCATCGCCAGCGGACCGTGCTCGGTAAAGCGCTCGAAGGCGCGGCCTTCGTGCGGCAACGCGGTGCTAACGTTGGCGATAATCGCCAGTTGCTCATAGGGCTGCTGCTGCCAGCTAATGCCGCAGCGGGCGCCCAGCGACGAACGCGAACCATCTGCCGCCACCAGCAGCTTACCGTTGATCGTTTCGCCGCTATCGAGGGTGAGGCTGACGCTGTCCTGGCTGCGGTTGACCGCTTCCACTTTCGCCGGACAGTGCAGGGTGACGCCCGGCGCCTCGCGCAGCAGGCTAAACAGCCGCTGGCCGACATCGTGGAGTTCAACCACCTGCCCCAGCGCCGACAGGCCGTAATCGGCCGCCGCCAGGTTTACAAAACCGGCATGGCCGCGGTCGCTGACGTGTACCCGCTGGATAGGCGTCGCTCGTTTAGCAAGGTTCTGCCAGATACCGATGCGCGCCAGCTGCTGGCAGGTGCCCGCAGCGAGGGCGATCGCCCGATCGTCAAAACCTGGGTGGCGTGACGACGCCGGATCCTGCGCTTCAATCAGATGAACCGGCAGCGCGCCGCCGGTCATACGGGAGATGGCCAGCGCGAGCGTCGCGCCAGTCATCCCGCCGCCGACAATCAGCACGCTCATGACTGGCGCGCCGCCGCCATCAGCGCCTCGATCTCATCCGCCTTCTTCACCACGCTGGCGGTGAGATTTTCGTTGCCATCTTCGATAATCACGATGTCATCTTCAATACGAATACCGATGCCGCGATATTGCGCCGGTACGTCGGCGTCGGTGGCGATATACAGCCCCGGCTCGACGGTCAACACCATTCCCGGTTCCAGCACGCGCGAACGGTCGGTGTCGTAATTACCGACATCGTGCACATCCAGACCCAACCAGTGGCTCAGGCCATGCATGAAGTAAGGACGGTGGGCGTTGTTGGCGATAAGCTCGTCAATCTCGCCTTTCAGGATCCCCAGCCGCACCAGGCCGGTAATCATAATGCGCACCACTTCCTGATTAACCTCATAAATGGAGGTACCCGGACGATACAGCTCCAGCGCGGTTTCCAGCGATTCCAGCACGATGTCGTAGATTTCACGCTGCGGTTTAGTGAATTTACCGTTAACCGGGAAGGTGCGGGTGATATCGCCCGCATAGCCGCGGTATTCACAGCCGGCGTCAATCAGCACTAAATCGCCATCACGCAGTTCGGATTCGTTTTCGGTGTAGTGCAGGATGCAGGCGTTTTCGCCGCCGCCAACGATGGTGTTATAAGACGGGAAACGCGCGCCATGGCGGTTGAATTCGTGGAGAATTTCGCCTTCCAGCTGATATTCGAACATGCCCGGGCGGCATTTTTCCATCGCCCGGGTATGGGCAAGGGCGGAAATTTCACCGGCGCGGCGCATCACTTCCAGCTCTTCCGCGGATTTAAACAGGCGCATTTCATGCACCACAGGCCGCCAGTCGATGACGGAGTTCGGCGCCTGCAGGTTCTGACGTGAACCTTTACGCAGTTTTTCGAGGGCGTTAAACACAATTTCATCGGCATAGGCATATTCGCCCTGGGCAAAATAGATAGCGTCCAGGCCGTTGAGCAGTTGATACAGCTGCTGGTTGATTTCGCTAAACGCCAGCGCGCGATCGACGCCGAGTTTACCCGGCGCGGCATCCTGGCCCAGACGGCGGCCAAACCAGATTTCCGCCGTCAGATCGCGAACGCGGTTAAACAGCACGCTATGATTGTGCGTTTCATCGCTTTTGATCAGCACCAGCAGCGCTTCCGGTTCGTTGAAGCCGGTGAAGTACCAAAAATCGCTGTTCTGCCGGTAGGGATATTCCGAATCTGCGCTGCGTACCGCTTCCGGCGCGGCAAAAATCAGCGCCGCGCTGCCCGGCTGCATCTGCGCCAATAATGCCTGGCGACGAGAAAGAAACTCCTGCTGTGTCATGACGCCCCCTGAATGTCGTTTTTATTTAGTGTAACGTTGGCTTGCGTACTTCCGGTGCGGTTGGCTGCTGGCGCGCGAAGGTATCGTGGCACAGTAACGCGGCGACGCGTACGTACTCAATAATCTCTTCGAGAGACATTTCCAGCTCTTCCTGGTCTTCATCTTCGTCGTAGCCGAGTTGCGCAATGTTACGCAGATCATCGATGGCTTCGCCGGTCTCATCCTTCACTTTATCCAGCTTCGGCTGGGTCACGCCAAGGCCGAGCAGGAAATGGTTTACCCAACCCGCCAGCGCGTCGGCGCGGTCGAAAACGCTGACGTTGTCGCCTTCCGGCATATACAGCTGGAACAGGAAACCATCATCTTCCAGCGAGTCGCTGGTGGCGGAATGCATGCTACGCAGCGCCTGGGCCAGTTCATGACCAAAGGCAAGGCCTTCGTTGGTCAGGTCATGCACCAGCGGCTGCCAGCTGCTGTCGGTGTTGCCGCCGCAAAGGATGCCGCTTATCAAACCGTGCATTTCGGCCGGGGTTAATCCCACCCCTTGTTGGTTCAGTAACTGGTCTACATCGTTGTAACCAGGCATTTCGTTCTGTATAGACATGCGCATTCGTCATCGTTGGGAGGAATATTCATGATATGCTACCACTTTGGACCCTGGTGAACCAGAAAAGGGCTTGTATCCCCGCACCAGGGTAGCTATAGTGTCGCCCCTTCGCAGAGCCGGGCTCGGACGTGAAGGCAGCGCAGTCAATCAGCAGGAAGGTGGCATGTCTGCACAACCCGTAGATCTCCAAATTTTTGGCCGTTCACTGCGAGTGAATTGCCCGCCTGAACAAAGGGATGCCCTGAATCAGGCAGCTGAAGACCTTAATCAGCGGTTGCAAGATTTAAAAGAACGCACTAGAGTCACAAATACTGAGCAGCTGGTCTTCATCGCCGCGTTGAACATCAGCTATGAGTTGACTCAGGAAAAAGCGAAGACCCGCGACTACGCCTCCAGTATGGAACAGCGCATTCGCATGCTTCAGCAGACCATCGAACAGGCATTGCTTGAGCAAGGTCGCATAAGCGAAAGACCGGGGTCGAAGTTTGAATAACACTTTGTCGTTAACTGTGTTAGAGTAATCGCAAGAACAAAATTTCTCTGAGATGTTTGCAAGCGGGCCAGTCCCCTGAGCCGATATTTCATACCACAAGAATGTGGCGCTCCACGGTTGGTGAGCATGCTCGGTTCGCCCGAGAAGCCTTAAAACTGTGACGACGCATTCACCTTGAACCAAGGGTTCAAGGGTTACAGCCTGCGGCGGCATCTCGGAGATTCCCTTCTTAAGTTCGCATTATCCCCTCAACGTTGTTTTCGGCCTGTGCCGCCCTGTATTACACTTTCCCGTATCGTTTCGCCTGCTCGTAATGAGACCAGCATGACTATACAGCCCGATATCCCGCTCTCCAGACAGCAAATTCGCCAGCAGATCCGCGAGCGTAGACGCGCGCTTAGCGCCGAACAGCAGCAGCGCTTCGCCCTGCAGGCCGCTGAACGAATGATGGCGTATCCGCCCGTCGTTCTCGCTCATACCGTGGCGCTGTACCTCTCCTTCGACGGCGAGCTGGACACCCAACCGCTGATCGAGCAATTGTGGCGGGCGGGCAAGCGGGTTTATCTGCCGGTACTGCATCCGTTTAGCCCCGGCAATCTGCTGTTTTTGCATTACCATCCGCAAAGCCAGCTGATTTTCAATCGCCTGAAGATTTACGAACCAAAGCTCGACGTGCGCGACGTCCTGCCGCTTGCCGAACTCGATGTGCTGATTACCCCACTGGTCGCCTTCGATGCCAGCGGTCAACGCCTGGGGATGGGCGGCGGTTTCTATGATCGGACTTTACAGAACTGGCGGCAGTATCGCCTGCAGCCGGTAGGCTACGCCCACGACTGCCAGCAGGTGGATACGCTGCCGAGCGAACAGTGGGATATACCGCTGCCGGCGGTGATTACGCCAGGTAAAACCTGGCGCTGGTAGAGTGTTGTGCGAGTTCGAGAATTGCGCCAGGAAGACATTAAAAAATACGGGCAGGTATGCGACCTGCCCGTGAGGCAACAACAAATTAGTACAGCAGACGGGCGCGGATGGTGCCCGGGATCGCTTTCATCGCCAGCAGCGCCTGCTGCGCGACGTCGCCATCGGCTTCGATATCAATTACCACATAGCCCATCTGCGGAGTCGTTTGCAGATACTGGGCGGCGATGTTGATGTTCTGCGCGGCGAAAATCTGGTTAAGCGCCGTCAGGATGCCCGGGCGGTTTTCATGAATATGCAGCAGACGGCGTCCGCCGTGCAGCGGCAGAGAAACCTCCGGGAAGTTCACCGCCGACAGCGTAGAACCGTTATCGGAATACTTCGCCAGCTTGCCTGCCACTTCCAGACCAATGTTTTCCTGCGCTTCCTGAGTTGAACCGCCGATATGCGGCGTCAGAATCACGTTATCGAATTCACATAGCGGAGAGTTAAACGGATCGCTGTTGGTCGCCGGCTCCGTCGGGAAGACGTCGATGGCCGCGCCGGCCAGGTGTTTACGCGACAGCGCATCGCACAGCGCCGGGATATCGACCACCGTGCCGCGAGAGGCGTTGATCAGCAGCGCGCCCGGTTTCATCAGCGCCAGCTCTTCCGGCCCCATCATGTTTTTGGTGGAGGCGTTTTCCGGCACGTGCAGGCTAACGACATCGCTCATGTTCAGCAGGTCGGAGAGATGCTGAACCTGCGTGGCGTTGCCCAGCGGCAGTTTGTTTTCGATATCATAAAAATAGACGTGCATCCCCAGTGATTCCGCCAGAATGCCGAGCTGGGTGCCGATATGGCCGTAACCGATAATCCCCAGTTTTTTGCCGCGCGCTTCAAAGCTGCCTACCGCCTGCTTATTCCACACGCCGCGATGCGCCTTGGCGTTAGCTTCCGGCACGCCGCGCAGCATCAGCAGCAGCTCGCCGATGACCAGCTCAGCCACCGAACGGGTGTTCGAGAACGGGGCGTTAAATACCGGGATACCGCGCTTTGCCGCCGCATCCAGATCGACCTGATTGGTGCCGATACAGAAGCAGCCCACCGCCACCAGTTTTTCCGCCGCGGCGAAGATCTCTTCAGTCAGATGAGTACGGGAACGCAGGCCGATAAAATGGGCATCACGGATCGACGCTTTCAGCTCTTCAGTATCGAGCGCGCCTTTGTGAAATTCGATGTTGGTGTAACCTGCCGCACGAAGGTTATCGATTGCTTTCTGATGCACGCCTTCAACGAGCAGAAATTTAATCTTGTCTTTTTCCAGTGATACCTTTGCCATTTCCCCGTCCTGTTTTTATTGGTACTGATGTCGTGCTGAACAAAAACTCTTCCAGCAACATATCAAAAAAAACTATCGCGGCAATATGAACGTTTGCCTCGCCGACCTGAAGAAATATCACGTTGAAGCAAAAGACAGGACAAAACACCAGAAAGAGAATAGATGGCAGATTGTTACTCAGAAAGGTTACGTAAATGTGACACAAGTCACCAAATTAAGGCCATAGAAAAAAATTTAGGGGGAAGCGCGAAACTTCCCCCCGATCGTCTTATTTGTTGACGATGGTCTTCACGCCGTCGGCGGTACCGATCAGCGCCACGTCGGCGCCGCGGTTGGCGAACAACCCGACGGTCACCACGCCCGGAATACCGTTAATGGCGTTTTCCAGCGCGATAGCGTCAAGAATTTCCAGGCCATGTACATCGAGGATCACGTTGCCGTTATCCGTCACCACGCCCTGACGATATTCCGGGCGGCCGCCCAGCTTCACCAGCTGACGCGCGACGGCGCTGCGCGCCATCGGGATCACTTCCACCGGCAGCGGGAAGTTGCCGAGGATATCAACCTGCTTAGAGGCGTCGGCTATGCAGATAAACTTATCGGCAACCGAGGCGATGATCTTTTCGCGGGTCAGCGCCGCGCCGCCGCCTTTGATCATCTGCATGTGGCCGTTAATTTCATCCGCGCCGTCAACGTAGATGCCCAGGCGGTCGACGGAGTTAAGGTCGAATACCGGGATACCGAGGCTTTTCAGCTTTTCGGTAGAGGCGTCGGAGCTGGAGACCGCGCCTTCGATCTGCCCTTTCATGGTCCCCAGCGCATCAATAAAATGCGCCGCCGTGGAGCCGGTGCCGACACCCACAATGGTGCCCGGTTGTACATATTGCAGCGCTGCCCAGCCGACTGCTTTTTTCAGTTCATCCTGCGTCATGATTATCGTCCGAGATGTGAATACTTACCGCGCATTATAGAACATCGGCGGATGAAATGTCCCTGCGATGGCGATCACACATCTGAGCAGACCATTTTCGTCTTTATCAAAAACAAATTTATGTCATAGTGCGGGTTAACGAAAAGTTATGGGGGTACGCCAGAATAATGAAACGACCGGACTACAGAACATTACAAGCGCTGGATGCGGTGATTAGGGAACGTGGGTTTGAGCGCGCCGCGCAGAAGCTATGCATTACACAGTCCGCCGTCTCACAGCGTATCAAACAGCTGGAAAACATGTTTGGCCAACCGCTGCTGGTGCGTACCGTGCCGCCGCGCCCGACCGAGCAGGGGCAAAAACTGTTGGCTCTGCTGCGCCAGGTTGAGCTGCTGGAAGAAGAGTGGCTGGGCGATGAGCAGACCGGCTCCACGCCGCTGCTGCTGTCGTTGGCGGTCAACGCCGACAGTCTGGCGACCTGGTTGCTGCCGGCGCTGGCCAACGTGTTATCCGACTCCCCTATCCGCCTCAATCTGCAGGTTGAAGATGAAACCCGTACCCAGGAGCGCTTGCGCCGTGGGGAAGTGGTCGGCGCGGTGAGTATTCAGCCGCAGGCGCTGCCAAGCTGCCTGGTCGATCAACTCGGCGCGCTCGATTACCTGTTCGTCGCCTCAAAGGAATTTGCGCAACGCTATTTCCCTAACGGGGTAACGCGTTCTGCGCTGCTGAAAGCGCCGGTGGTCGCCTTCGATCATCTCGACGATATGCACCAGGCGTTCCTGCAGCAAAACTTCGACCTGCCGCCGGGCAGCGTGCCCTGCCATATCGTCAACTCGTCGGAGGCCTTCGTGCAGCTGGCGCGCCAGGGCACCACCTGCTGTATGATCCCGCACCTGCAGATCGAGAAAGAGCTGAAGAGCGGCGAGCTTATCGACCTGACGCCGGGGCTGTTCCAGCGCCGGATGCTCTACTGGCACCGCTTTGCGCCGGAAAGCCGCATGATGCGCCGGGTGACCGATGTGCTTATTGATTACGGCCACAAGGTGTTGCGCCAGGATTAAACGGCGGGCATAAAAAAAGCCACTTCACTGAAGTGGCTTTTTTGTCGCTGCGGCTTACTGAGCCGGTTTCGGCGCTTCAGCTGGTTTCGCCGGCGCGGCAGGCGCGGCGGCCTGTGCTGGCTGCAGTTCAAAGACCACGTCAACCTGATCATCAAACTGGATGGTCGCCTGCTCGTAGGTTTCCTGCGCGGAGACCGGCGCGGCGTCAGCTGCCTTCATCATGCGAACCATTGGGCTCGGCTGATAGTTGGAAACATGGTAACGCACGCTATAGACCGGACCCAGCTTGCTGTGGAAGCCAGCAGCCAGTTCCTGCGCCTGATGTACCGCATCATCGATAGCCGCTTTACGCGCTTTATCTTTATAGGCATCAGGTTGCGCAACGCCCAGCGATACGGAACGAATTTCGTTCAGCCCCGCTTTCAGCGCGCCGTCCAGCAGGCCATTCAGCTTATCGAGCTGACGCAGGGTAACTTCAACGGTACGCACCGCGCGATAGCCTTTGAGGATGCTTTTGCCGTTCTGATAGTCGTAATCAGGTTGGGTACGCAGGTTCGCCGAGCTGATATCCTTTTTGGCAATGCCGCTCTTTTCGAGGAAAGAGAGATATTGCGCAACGCGATCGTCAGCCTGTTTTTTTGCCGATGCCGCATCTTTTGCCGCGACGTTAACTTCAATCGCCAGAGTGGCGATATCCGGAACCGCTGCAACGCTTGCTGTGCCTGAAGTCACAATGTGCGGGCCATCCGGCAATTCACTTGCCTGCGCCGCCATAGTGCTGAATCCGAGTGCTGCCGCCAGGGCTAAGACTTTTAACTTCACTGTCGTTTCTCCATCTTGCTTAGGTCGCCCATTTTAAGGACGCATGCCAGCTAGCTTAGCGCTTACGCGCGGAAAGTCCATCGGACTAAGCCTGGTTGATGAGCATCTGTATATGTTGCAGGCCATCTTTTGCCAACTGCAGGGCGATAAACCACATCACCAGCCCGACAAGCACGTTGATGATTCGCTGCGCCCGCGCGGTACGTAAACGCGGCGCCAGCCACGCGGCCAGCAGCGCCAGGCCGAAGAACCATAAGAATGACGCGCTAATCGTCCCCAGCGCGAACCAGCGTTTGGGCTCGACCGCCAGCTGTCCGCCGAGGCTTCCGAGCACCACAAAGGTATCGAGATAAACATGAGGATTAAGCCAGGTCACCGCCAGCATGGTGACGATGATTTTCCAGCGCCCCTGTTTCATCACCTCGGCGCAGGCCAGCTCGAGATTATTGCTCATCGCCGTCTTCAGCGCGCCGAAGCCATACCATAACAAGAAGGCGACGCCGCCCCAGGTGACCAGCGCCAGCAGCCACGGCGACTGCATCAGCAGTGCGCTACCGCCGAAAATACCGGCGCAGATCAACGCCAGATCGCTAAGCGCGCACAACAGCGCAATCATTAAATGATACTGGCGGCGGATCCCCTGATTCATCACGAAAGCGTTTTGCGGCCCGAGCGGCAGGATCATCGCCGCGCCCAGCGCAAGCCCTTGAAAGTAATAAGATAGCATCGTTTTATTTTCCGGTTTCATCGTTAATGCCGGAGAATATAGCGCGCCGTCAACATTAGCGGAAATTGATAATTTTAATCATTAATAAGCAAAGCTAATATACAAAGACAAAAAAAGACCGGCAGTGCCGGTCTTGCACCATTGCTGGAAAAAATTACTGCGCTTTTTCCTGCTGATTCACCATGTGTACGTCCATCTGCGGATACGGGAAGCTGATGCCGTTGGCGTCGAAATCGCGCTTAATGCGCTCCAGCACGTCCCAGTAGACGTTTTGCAGGTCGCTGCTTTTGCTCCATACGCGAACCACGAAGTTTACCGAAGAGGCGCCCAGTTCGTTAAGGCGAACGGTCATTTCGCGATCGCGCAGAATGCGGTCGTCGGATTCAATAATCGCGGTCAGCAGTTGTTTCACCTTATCGATATCGGCATCGTAGGAGACGCCGATAATAAACTCATTGCGACGCGCCGGCTCACGGGAGAAGTTAATGATATTGCCAGCGATGATTTTGCCGTTCGGCACCACCACGATTTTGCCATCGACGGTACGCAGGGTAGTGGAGAAAATCTGCACGTTCTGCACGGTGCCCGCGATGCCGCCGAGATCGACATATTCACCGGCGCGGAACGGGCGGAACATCACCAGCAGTACGCCTGCGGCAAGGTTCGACAATGACCCCTGCAGCGCCAGACCCACCGCCAAACCGGCGGCGCCCAGCACGGCAATCACTGAGGCGGTCTGTACGCCAACGCGGCCCAGGGCGGCAATCAGCGTAAAGGCGATAATCGCATAGCGCACCAGCGCGGAGAGAAAATCGGCGACAGTTGCGTCGATCTTACGCGCCAGCATCAGGCGGTTGACGGTGTTAGAAACGATGCGCGCCACGATCATCCCGATGATCAGGATAACGATAGCGGCAACGATGTTGACGGCATAGCTCAGCAGCAACTCCTGGTTGCGCGCCAGCCAGGTCCCGGCATGGTTGATGCTATCGACAACGTTCAAATCTTCCATTTAGTAATCCTTGGGTCATATCAAAAAAAAGCAAATGAGATCATTCTCACGAAAATGACCTTTTAAAGGTAAACAAAAACCACCGAAGATGCCATTTCTCAATCTGATCCAGATGAAACTAACGCCGCATTACGCTTGCGCAGGACGATCCACCATCCGCAAAAAACCGCTGACTAATGCCTCTTTGCGCTCGAACGCCCTGGCGATTTCACTGACGACTTTACCGCTGCCGGCATTCTTCCAGGCAACGGAGAGCGGCGAAGGCTGGCGGGGGTTGGCGACCGCACGGGCCACCAGCGCGCCGGACTCCAGGTAAGCGCGACACATCCGCTCCGGCAAAAAGCCGACCCCCAGACCGCTAAGATGGCAGGCCAGCTTGGTGCTGAGATCCGGCACCTTGATCTCTTTTTGCCCATTGAGCAGCCAGGCAACACGACGCGTCAGAGTCCGCGATGTATCTTCAATATTAATTGCCGGATAGCGGCGTAGCGCATCGTCGGAGAGCACCGCCGCGGGATGAGTGGCAAGGGGATGATTCTGCGCCACCACAAACTGCCAGCGAATATCGCCGAGCGGCAATAAAGAGATATTGTTGGACAGGGATTCCGAGCCGGTGACGCCAATCGCCAGCTGGAAATCGTCGTATAGCAAAGAGTCCCAGACCCCCATATAGACCTGGCGGGAAAGCTGAAAGCGGGTAAAGGGAAACTGCTGATGTAGCCAGGTCAGAAGATCCGCGGCGCTTTGCGGCTGATACAGAAGATTATTGATAACGATATTAACCTGTCTTTCGACGCCAGCATTAATCTGCTGGAGTTCATCGGGCATCACGTCGAGCCAGTTCAGCCACTGCCGACAGTGCTCAAGCAGATGTTGCCCGGCCAGCGTCAGGCTTACCGATCGGGTCGTGCGTAAGAAGAGCTGCGTTGCCACCTGCTCCTCCAGCGTTTTGATACGATAGCTAATCGCCGCCGGCGTTTTGTGCAGCAGGCTGGCCGCACGGGAGAAACTCCCGGTCTCGGCGACCTGTATAAACGTGCGGATGGTTTCCTGATCGAGCATGCGTTCTCCTTGAATCCACTCTCTGTAACCAGTGCTGCGCGAATGCCATCCCCAGCAGCGTATCAGCCCCAGAAGTATGACCTACCGCCAGCAAACGCTGAATTGCCCACTTAGGATCGCCTGTCGACCGCAGCCCGCGCATTACCTTAACCACCGGCAGCGAAAACTCGCCGCGCCTGGCGCTATTCAGATAGCTACAGCTTACCGAAGTTGTCAGCGAGGTAAGTTGATCCGCCGGGGGGATAAACGCGTGCAGGCGGTCAGAAAAACCGGCGCCGAACAGCATCGCCAACATCCCGGCGAGCATATCATCGCCGCTGGGAGTTAATCCGGGCCCGTTGCCAATCAGCCATCCCCAGTCCGGGAGATCGCCGCGCCGCCAGCGCTCAAGCTCACCCATAATAGATGAATAAAACGGCATATCCGCTAACGGTTGATTGAGCGCGACGCGAAGTCCGCTCTGACGTGAATAAGCCGAAAGATCGAGAGGAAACGAGTGGCCGACCGGAAAGCGAAGTGTGAGCGTCCGACGCGGGCGAATGGCGACTCCCGCCCCCCATAACAAGCGCCCTTGCTTAACCAGCCGCGGAAGATTAGCCAACTGCGCAAACTGGGTGCTGCTAAGCAGAATCCCCGTCGGACCCATACCTTTGCCGTAGCGAAACAACGTCAGCAAAGTCCCATCGGCGTGGACGAAATTAACCGCCTGTGAAAACCGGCTATGACGCTGCCACACGCCATCGGCTAGCTGTTCAAGGCCGGTACAGGCCAGCGCATTGAGGGTTTTCATCGACGTCTCTCCGGGGCGGCAGCGCCGCCCCTTTCTCGACTCAGGCAGTGATGTGGTGCAGTTCCGCTAACGCTTCCAGCGCCTTTTCAAAGCACAGCAGCGGCGCGCGAACGGTTCCCGCCCCCACCTGACCTATCCCTGCTTCGCGGTGTGCAATACCGGTATTGATAAGCGGCGTGATGCCGGTTTCTACGACCCGACGAACATCCAGCCCCAGACAGGCGCCTTTGAAATCCCATGATGGGATCTGGAACAGCGGGTTGTTGGCAAGATAGATTTCAGACATCTCTTCCGATGTTTCCAGCGCCGCGCCCATTCCGCCAGCGCCGACGAACCGCGTCACGCCCGGGGCGGCAATCATCGCCGCGCCGCCGATCCCCAGCGTTTCGGTAATCGCGCTATCGCCGATATCCGGGTTAGCATCCGCCTGGCTGTAGCCGGTGAAGAACAGCCCCTGCGGCGTATTCACCGGTGCGGTAAACCAGCGATCGCCGGTACCGCTAACGCGAATGCCGAACTCGCGGCCATTGCGGGTCATGGCGGTCACCACCGAGCCGGCTTTAATTTCCGCCGCCGCATCCATCACCGCTTTGCTGTAAGCCATCGCCAGGTTGAGGAAGAACTGATCGGTGACGCTGAGGAACTGCAGCACGGCGACAATTTCCGCCTTTGGCCGCTCCAGGCCGGCAATGACCGGCGACAGCGTGCGCAGCAGCAGCGACGAGGCGGCGATATTACGCTGGTGGAACTCATCGCCCATGGTAATCGCCTGCGCCATCATCGCCGTCAGGTCAACGCCGTTTTCCATTCGCGACAGCGCTTCTTGCAGCACCGGCGCGAGCGTGTCGCGCATCCAGCGCAGACGCGTTTGCACATCCTCGCCGTAGGCGCCGAAGCGCATCACTTTGCCGATCCCTTCATTCAGGTTGCAGCAGGATTGGTTACCATGAACCACATCTCGCACCACCAGCACCGGCATGTTCGCCGAGGTGATCCCCCCCATCGGCCCCACCGCGCCCACGTGGTGACAAGGGATGAATTCCACCTCTCCCTGCTCCAGCATCCGCACGGCTTCTTCTTCGCTCGTCGCCCAGCCTTCAAACAACGAAGCGCCGATACAGGCTCCGCGCATCGGCCCGGTCATCTCTTGCCAGGCGATTGGCGGCCCGGCGTGCAGTAATTTACGTCCAGAAGATAATTCAGCCACCGCCTCTTTCGCAGGGCGGACGGCAACCCAATGCGGGCGCGCGGCTTTAATTCGTTCGATAATGGCTTCGTTAGCCTGTGCAATTGATGAGTACATATCCATACCTCTGAACTTAATGTAACTGCTTGAGTAAACTGGCAAGACGAGCGTTACCGCCGGCAACGGGCGCCCACTGATAATGCACTACCGGCGTACCGCTGCTTTGTAGATCCAGCGCGAAGCTGCGCAACCCGGCATTAATGACCTGCACGCCGTCGAGCAGCGGGTTATGCGCTGTCGATTCGCTCTGCGGCTGATGCTGCGTCAGGCTAACCGCCAGTAGCGTCGCCTCTTCGAGGGTTTCGACCACCGCGACCCCGGCATTGCCCAGGATGGCTATCTGCTCGCTACGGCCCTGCGGGTCGGCATCGGTACCGGTCATGGTGGCGATAACTACCAACGGCGCGACACGTTTACGGCGAACCTGCTCGATGGCCTCAACCACTGCCCCGGCGGGATCGGCGCAGGCGCCATAGCCCAGCACCACATCCAGCAACAGCACGCCAACTTCCGGCATCGCCGCCAGCTTCTCAATTTCAATGCTGCGGGTGGTGGGGTCGATCATCGGGTGCGGTCTGCCGAGGGTGTAGCTATCGTCGCCAAGGTCGACAATGCGATGCCCGCCGGCTTCCAGCATCACACCGTCGGCGTGGCTGTCGCTGACCGGCACTCCCAGATGGGCGGAAAGCAGCATCGCGGCCTCGGCGGCAAGGGTACCGCCAGCGTACAAGCCATAAATCCCCTTGCCTGCAACCTGCGGCTGGCTCTGCCGCTGTTGCGCGACCCGCATCAGCAGTACCGCCAGTTGCGCGGCGTCCGCCAGCGAGTTCGCCAGCCAGACGTTGCCCTCGCGGCGCTGCTCGGCACGGCTGCCGAGGAACAGCGCCACCACCGGTTTATTCTGTTTTTGCATGGCGGCAATGATGCGGGCACGCACCTGGGGCGAAGGCGGTTTAGAGACAAAAGCGATAACCTGCGTCGCGCTATCGGCCGCCAGCATCTCCAGCGCGGTCAGGGCGCTGATACCGCCGACTTCGGCGCTGAGATCGCGCCCGCCAAGGCCGATGGCGTGGCTAATTCCCTGTTGATGCAGCGCCACCTGCGAGGTGATTTCCTGGATGCCGGTCCCCGATGCGCCGATGACGCCAATTCCGCCCTGCGGCAAAACGTTAGCGAAAGCCAGTGGACTACCAGCGATCATCGCCGTCCCGCAGTCCGGCCCCATTACAATGAGCCCCTTCTCGCGAGCCAGCGTTTTCAGTTCAACTTCTTGCTCCAGCGGGACGTTATCGGAAAACAGCATCACGCTCTTATTGGCTAACAATCCCTCTTTCGCCACCCCGGCGGCGTACTCGCCTGCCACCGAAACCAGCAACAGATTCGCGTCCGGTAATTTCTGGCAGGCGCTCTCCCAGCGCCGCGCCTTGACCAGCTGCGTTGAACTGCCCGATGCATTAGCGATAGCGCTCAGCTCTTTCTCTAATTGTTCACGGATTAAATCGAGAATTTCCGGCTGCGCTTCCTGCGTGCGGACTGCGACACAAATATCGTTGGGCGTCGCCTCGGCGAAATCCGGGTGCCAGAATCCGGTCGACTCCAGCATCGATTTATTCGCCGGGGTACCCATCATGACCGAAACCTGATCCACTTCCGGGCGTTCACTTAATTTTCGGGAGATAATCATCAGGCTTACGGAATCCTGAAAGCTTCCCTTTTTAATAAAAGCGTAAATCATTACCGCTACCTCTTTATGTGCGTTTTTCTTTTAAAAACAGCATGGCGACCAGACCAATGACCAGCAGCGCCGCGGAAACATAAAAACTCGAAGCCAGACTGCCGGTAATATCACGCGCCGCCCCTGCAATAATTGGCGCCAGAATCGATGAGCTCATCCCAATAAAATTAAATAAACCAAACGCGGTACTGTAATTGGTCTCATCGACGCTATCGGCGACCAGCGCCACCAGCACCGGATCCAGCGCCAGTTTGTCAACCAGGCCGTACACGCACAGCGCCACGATGACGCCGGTCATACTCGGCATCCAAATAATGGAAAGCATGCTGGCAATCGCCACCGGCACGAGGAATAAAATTAACGGTTTGCGGCGGCCTAATTTATCCGACAGCCCCGAGAACAACAGCGCGCCGGGAATAGAGATCCACGCGACCAGCGACGAAATAAACCCAGTTTCGCTACCGGCAATACCGCGCTCGTTTTGCAGATAATAAGGAAGCCAGGTCAGAATAACGAAGAAACCAAACAGGCTGCAGAACACCATGATATAGGTCAGAATTAAATTACGATTCTTCAACAGATCGCTAAATTTGCCTTTTTGTACCGGCTTGCCCTCGGCGTCGGCGGTGCGTTTTTTCTCTTTCACAAAGAGCCAGATAGCAACCCCTACCAGCACCGAAGGTATCGCCATGGCATAAAACGGCATCCGCCAGGAGTAACCCTGGTCATAGACCAGCCAGCTGGAGGTCATCAGACCCAACGCGATGCCAAAGGCCATTCCGCTATTGATAATCGCGCTACCCAGCGAGCGGAACTTTTTCGGGATCTGCTCGGAAGACAATCCGTACTGCGGGCCATAATATGTCCCCTCGCCTGCGCCGGTGACCACGCGGGCAAACAGCAGCATATACCAGCTTTTTACCCAACCGGTGACCGCGGTAAAAACGCCAAATAGAATAAACCCAGGCACCAGCACTTTTTTCTTACCGATTTTGTCCCCGAGGATCCCCGCCGGCACCTGCAGCAATGCATAAGAAAAATAAAATACGGAGTTGAGCACTCCTAATTGCGTACCGCTTAAACCAAATTCTTTTTCCAGTTCACCCATCACCGGATTTAATACCGTGCGATCGGCATACATAAATACCCAACCTAACCAGAAAAGAAATACCGTGACCCACCAGGCGGGTATTCCTTTTCTTTTGGTCACCTCGGTTACCTCATACGTTCCTGACATAAGCTATCTCCCGGCAATATTCACCTCAGGCCATCCCAGCGGATGGGTGAAGGATTGATGTTTTAACTCTGCTAACCATATCGGGGTAACCATGTATTTCATTTGAACAAAGTCACACAAAATCCATTGTTTTAAATTCCTAAAGACTGCTGACGAAATTATTAAAAAAAATCTAATAATCATCTTTAAAAACATTTAAATAAAACCAGCGAATATAATATTTATTAGCGAGATATTTTTTACTCTCGATAAAGTGGCGATCTCATCACATTACCTGGCCGCTAAAACGATATTTTTAGCGCACTTCTATAATTCAATGAGGTCATCATGAAAAAGAAAATCGTCATTGCGCTGGGTGGTAACGCACTGCTGCAGCGCGGAGAAGTGCTCAGCGCGGAAAACCAACAGCGCAGCATTCAACTTTTTGCCCGGATGGCGGCGGAATTAGCCCGCGATTACCAACTGGTGATCGTACACGGCAATGGCCCGCAGGTCGGATTGCTGGCGCTGCAAAACGCCGCCTATCAGGAATCTCCCGCCTGGCCGCTGGATATTCTGGTCGCGGAAAGTCAGGGGATGATAGGCTTCGCTATCGCTCAGGAACTGATGCAGTACGCCGGTGCGCCGGTCAGCACCCTGATGACGCGCGTAGAGGTGGCGGCAAATGATGACGCTTTCGCGGCGCCGGGGAAATATATTGGCCCGGTTTATCAGCCGCAGCAGCAGGCGGAACTGGAAAAACGCTATGGTTGGCAGATGAAAGCGGATGGCGACTATATCCGTCGGGTGGTCCCTTCCCCCAGACCGCTAAATATTGTTGATAGCGCGGCCATTCAGACGCTGATGGATGCCGGTCATCTGGTGATTTGCTGCGGCGGAGGCGGGATCCCGGTGGTTGCCGATACGCACGGTTACCGGGGAGTCGAAGCGGTTATCGATAAAGATCTGACGGCGGCGGCGCTTGCCAGCGCCATTCATGCCGACCACCTGCTGATACTGACGGATGCCGATGCGGTCTATGTTGACTGGGGGACGCCGCAGGCTCGCCCGTTGCATCACGCCACCATTGCAACGCTCGCGCCATTTGCCGCGCCGGACGGCGCAATGGGGCCGAAAGCGGAAGCGGTCATTCAGTTTGTCAAACAGACCGGAAATAACGCCTTTATCGGCGCGTTAAAGGATGCGCCACAGATATTAGCCGGGGAGAAAGGGACCTGTGTAAGCCGCTAAAAAAAATGGCTTCCCGCAGGAAGCCATTTTTATGCCGGTAATAAAAGAAAACGCCGTTTCCTTCATTACGCTCGCAGCAAGCTAAATTACAGAACGTCGATCGCGTTCAGCTCTTTGAATGCCTGCTCCAGACGGGTCACCATAGAGGTCTGAGCGGCACGCAGCCATACGCGCGGGTCGTAGTATTTCTTGTTCGGCTGGTCTTCGCCTTTCGGGTTGCCCAGCTGGCCCTGCAGGTAAGCTTCGTTCGCTTTGTAGTACTGCAGGATACCGTCCCAGGTCGCCCATTGGGTATCGGTATCGATGTTCATTTTCACAACGCCGTAGCTGACGGAGTCTTTGATTTCCTGAGCGGAAGAACCGGAACCGCCGTGGAAGACGAAGTTCAGGCTGTTGTGCGGCAGGTTGTGTTTCTTAGAAACATATTCCTGAGAGTCGCGCAGGATAGTCGGGGTCAGAACCACGTTACCCGGCTTGTAAACGCCGTGTACGTTACCGAAGGAAGCGGCGATGGTGAAGCGCGGGCTGATTTTGCTCAGCTCGGTGTACGCGTAATCAACGTCTTCCGGCTGGGTGTACAGTGCGGAAGCGTCCATGTGGCTGTTGTCCACGCCGTCTTCTTCACCGCCGGTGCAGCCCAGTTCGATTTCCAGAGTCATGCCCATTTTGGCCATGCGAGCCAGGTACTTAGAGCAGATCTCGATGTTTTCGTGCAGGGACTCTTCGGACAGGTCGATCATGTGGGAAGAGAACAGCGGTTTGCCGGTGGCAGCGAAGTGTTTTTCACCCGCGTCCAGCAGACCGTCGATCCACGGCAGCAGTTTCTTCGCGCAGTGGTCAGTGTGCAGAATAACCGGCACGCCGTAGTGTTCAGCCATCTGGTGAACGTGATGCGCACCAGAGATAGCGCCGAGGATAGCAGCGCCCTGCGGAACGTCAGTTTTCACGCCTTTGCCCGCGATGAACGCAGCGCCGCCGTTAGAGAACTGTACGATAACCGGAGAACGAACTTTCGCAGCAGCTTCCAGAACGGCGTTGATGGAATCAGTACCCACGCAGTTTACCGCTGGCAGAGCAAAGTTGTTTTCTTTAGCTACCTGGAACACTTTCTGAACGTCGTCGCCAGTGATGACGCCCGGTTTTACGAAATCAAAAATTTTAGACATGTTACTTAGTCCTGTATCTGTATCTTCGACCGTTGAAGAAGGTTCGCGAGCTGTACAAAATTGTACGTTAGCGCGCTGAAAAACAGGCGGGTTTCCCCGCCTGAACTAAATTACTGCTTAGCGCGCTCTTCGAGCATTGCTACTGCCGGCAGAACTTTGCCTTCCACGAATTCGAGGAATGCGCCGCCGCCAGTGGAGATGTAGGAGATTTTGTCAGCGATGCCGAACAGGTCGATCGCCGCCAGGGTGTCACCGCCGCCTGCGATAGAGAAGCCTTCGCTGTCTGCGATAGCATTAGCGACGATTTCAGTACCTTTACGGAAGTTCGGGAATTCGAATACGCCAACCGGGCCATTCCACAGAATGGTTTTGGCGTTTTTCAGGATTTCAGCCAGTTTCTGTGCGGAAACGTCGCCGAGGTCCAGAATCTGCTCGTCATCTTTGATGTCGTTAACGGATTTCAGGGTCGCAGTGGCGGTTTCAGAGAACTCGGTAGCGACGCGAACGTCAGTCGGAACCGGGATATCGCAAGTGCTCAGCAGGCGCTTAGCTTCGTCAACCAGGTCCGCTTCGTACAGGGATTTACCGACGTTGTGGCCTTGAGCGGCAACGAAGGTGTTAGCGATACCGCCGCCGACGATCAGCTGGTCAGCGATTTTGGACAGAGAGTCGAGAACGGTCAGTTTGGTGGAAACTTTAGAACCGCCAACGATAGCAACCATCGGACGAGCCGGCTCTTTCAGCGCTTTACCCAGCGCGTCGAGTTCAGCGGCCAGCAGCGGGCCTGCACAAGCGACATCGGCGAATTTACCGATACCGTGGGTGGAAGCCTGCGCGCGGTGCGCGGTACCGAAAGCGTCCATGACGAATACGTCGCACAGCGCAGCGTATTTCTTAGACAGTTCTTCGTCGTCTTTTTTCTCGCCTTTGTTGAAGCGAACGTTTTCCAGAACCACCAGTTCACCGGCAGCAACGTCAACGCCATCCAGGTAATCTTTAACCAGACGAACCGGGTTAGACAGTTTGTCTTTCAGGTAATTAACAACCGGCAACAGAGAGAATTCTTCGTTGTACTCGCCTTCGGTCGGACGACCCAGGTGAGAAGTAACCATTACTTTAGCACCCTGTTTCAGCGCCAGTTCGATGGTCGGCAGGGAGGCGCGGATACGCGCGTCGCTGGTCACTTTGCCATCTTTAACCGGTACGTTCAGATCAGCACGGATGAAAACGCGTTTACCAGCCAGATCCAAATCGGTCATCTTAATTACAGACATGGTGAATCCTCTCGTTGATTCTTGATAAAGTTTTGCAAGCGCCGCAGCGCCTTACCTGAAACCTTGCGCGGCCATCGCTAACGTCGTGTCGAGCATCCGGTTAGCAAAGCCCCATTCGTTATCGCACCAGACCAACGTTTTGATCAGATGCGCGCCACTGACCCTGGTTTGCGTGCCATCGACGATGGCGCTGTGCGGGTCGTGGTTAAAATCTGTCGAGACCAACGGTAATTCCGTATAGTCAACTATACCATGAAATGCTCCCTGTGCTGCTTTTTGCAGCAACTGGTTGACTTCACAGGCCTTTACCGGTTTTTTCACCGTCACGCTCAGGTCTATTGCGGTGACGTTAATCGTCGGTACGCGTACCGCGATCGCCTCAAAACGGTCGTTAAACTGCGGGAAAATACGGGTGATCCCCGCCGCAAGTTTAGTATCAACCGGAATAATTGACTGGCTGGCCGCACGGGTGCGCCGCAGATCCGGGTGATAGGCATCGATCACCTGCTGGTCGTGCATCGCGGAGTGGATTGTCGTGACCGTTCCTGACTCAATGCCGTAGGCATCATCTAGCAGTTTAATGACCGGAATAATGCAGTTGGTAGTGCAGGAGGCGTTGGAGACAATGCGGTGCTCCGCGCGCAGTTCATCATGGTTGACGCCGAAGACTACCGTTGCGTCGAGATCGTTGCCGCCAGGATGTGAAAAGAGCACTTTCTTCGCGCCAGCCTGAAGATGGGCTTCGCCATGTTCACGGCTACCGTATACGCCGGTACAGTCCAGCACCACATCTACCGCCAGCTCCTGCCAGGGCAGCGCGGCGATAGAAGGCTCATGCAGTAGACGAATGACGTCATCGCCGACATACAGCTGTTCCCGCTCCTGGCGAACATCCCAGGAAAAACGGCCATGGCTGGTGTCGTACTTCAATAAATGCGCGATGCCTGCGGCATCCGCCAGTTCATTGATCGCCACCACGGTGATTTCCGCACGACGCCCGGATTCATACAAAGCGCGAACCACGTTGCGTCCTATGCGACCGAAGCCATTAATCGCGATGCGTATGGTCATAGGTCTCCTGCAAGGTTATCCCTGATTTGAGGTGGCTGACAGAGTAATCCAGCAACGCCTTTAGGGGAACCTTACCTGTCGCAAACTGCGACTGATTGATTAATTGTCGAACATTTATACGACTGAAACGCTTCAGCTAGAATAAGCCAAAGTCGGAATAAAAGGAATGTTTGTCCAGAGCAATAAACCAGCTATATGACTTGCGTCACATTTTCTTTGGAATAATTCACAGGGTGGTTACATGTTCGAGGAATAGCGCCTACAAAAAGCCAGGTGGCGAGATAAAAGCAAAACGGTAACCCAGGGGTTACCGTTTTTGGTGTTCGCACCCTCTCCCACAGGAGAGGGTTGAGGTGCGGGCATCAGCCCGCACCGTACCAGCGATTACAGCAGTGCTTTCGCTTTGGCGACAACGTTGTCAACGGTGAAGCCGAACTCTTCAAACAGCTGCTCTGCCGGCGCAGACTCACCGAAGGTGGTCATGCCAACGATGGCGCCGTTCAGGCCAACGTATTTAAACCAGTAGTCCGCGATACCGGCTTCTACCGCTACGCGGGCAGAAACGGCTTTCGGCAGTACGGATTCACGATAGGCCGCATCCTGCTTGTCGAACGCGTCGGTGGACGGCATGGAGACCACGCGCG